>JAEEGH010000384.1_pt1 | contig 214318 bp, 347 predicted proteins | sample 9134181 | NCBI WGS metagenome assembly JAEEGH01 (sample SAMN16246544, study PRJNA631951) | gut metagenome | biome: gut microbiome; feature: rumen; material: DP-attached | host: Bos | place: Iran: Karaj | collected 2018-10 | reverse complement strand
GAGTTAGATAATGTTGGTTATGATGATTATGATTCATGTATAATTGTTGCCGAAAGTAAAGAGCAAGTAGAAGAATTATGTGAATGTAATTTTGTGAAATATGAAGAATGGGATACAGAACATCATTATCCTAAACTGTTATGCGACTTTAGAAATGTTCTTTCTGCATCTTTTGATATTCATGATGGTCAGAAATGGACTATTACAGAAATTGATATTAATGAGATTAAACAACCTACAATTATATGTTCAGATTTTAATGCGGGGTGAAGAATGACTAGTTTTGAAATTACAGAATATGGACCTTGTGGGGGAGACCAATGTTCACCTTATTATATTGAAGTCTCGCCTAGTGCTACTGTTCGTAGTGTCATTAAAGATATACTTTCCAATAAAAATGAATGGGGTAGTATTCGTATCGAACTGAAAAGTTGGAGAAATAATGACCATGAAATTAAATACAAATATGGTAAATTATTAAAGGATACAATGAGTGAAGAAGAAAAATATTTTTGGAATAATCTTTTAGATTGGAAAGTTGTCAGTATGCGTGGATATGGTGGTTGGTCTGCTAGTGATTATTGGTTGATAATTCAAAGTAATTAATTGGAGAAAAATTATGAAAAGGATTTATAGAAGGAATGAATTATGACTTATGAAAATCTTATATTAAAATTACCGAATGATAAAGAATTGATTTTCCGTTTTAATGAATGGAATGAATATTATACTGCTCGTGTGTATTATGAATATAATGGAAGTAAAATGTGTCATAAGGATTATGGGGTTAATGCGATTGTAAATCAAGTTGCTAGACAATTCCCAAATGATGATTATTCCGCATATCTTGAAAACTCACGGTTGACAATTAATTTATATAGGTGGTAAAAACATAAATGAAAATAAAAGTATATTCATCTAACGGAAAAGAACTTTCAATTCGTGCTAAAAAATTAAATGAATGCCCTTTATGTCATAAAATAGCGTTGATTGAAAATATTAATGAAAATGAAGAAGGTGTTGATTTATTTTGTAGTGACTGTAATTTGGAATTTACATCTTTTTCATTCAGAAATTTTATAAAGTTGAAGGGATTTAAGGAGTTTTAATTAAATGAAAAAATTAATCGATAATCAAGATTTAGAAGAAATGGAAAATTCATTTTATAATGATTTAATTTCCAATAAAAACAACATATCTTATTGGTATCCGAAAATAAAGGATTGTGGAATTAAACAACCGAAAACTTTTATATATCAAGTTTCAAAAGAAATTATGGGTTATTTCTTCCATGACCATAAAGATGATTCTGATAAAATTACCGAATGGGTAAGAAATGAACTCTATCCTAATATTCCTCAAGAATTGAAAAACACAAGTCTTTTTATTAAAAACGGATGTTTCTCCAATAAATTTGATTTTGTTACTGCTACACCAAGACGTAATACTGTAGAATGTATTTCCGAATGTATACAAGACATTCAGTATTATTCTTTCTGTTATGACACTATGGGTAACAATGAAATTGCAATAAGGGAAAGAATTCCATATATTCCTTATGAAACACCTTGTATTTATAACGGACTTCCTTTAAGAAATGAATATAGAATATTCTATGATTTTACAAAGCATAAACTTTTAGATGTTGTGAATTATTGGGATTGGGATTATTGTCACGATTCCATCAGTTCTAATAAAACCGATAAAATAATTTATGAATCTGTTTATGATGAACTTTTAAAACATTATAATGAAAATAAAGATAAGGTTTGTGAATTAGTATCTGATAAATTAAAATCAATTAAAGATTTGGATGGTGTTTGGTCTGTAGACATAATGGAAGATAATGGAAATTTTTGGTTAATAGATATGGCATTGGCTGAAAATTCTGCTTATTGGGAAAAGGTGGTAAGAATTAGCAATTAAATATGAATGTACCAATGTTATAATTTAGTATACTTCTTTAGAATTGAAAATTAACTTTCAACTATTTATAATATAAATATTCAAAGAGATGTGTGTAGGTTGCTACCCTACACGTTGGTTGGAATTTACAATCTCCTTCAACCACACCTCTTTGATTTTTTTAATTATCAATATTAAATATTAACTATTTTATTTGAAGTCAGTAGCAATGACTTAAAAATTAAAATTATTTTATGGAGATTGATTTATGAATTTATTAAATCGAATGATGTCTTATGACAAGACAAAATTTAAAAATCAAGAAAATTGTAATTGTGTGGAATGTGATTCAAAAACAAAAGATAGTATTTCTGTAAAAATCAAAAATATTACATTTGTAGATGATTTTTTAATTAAAGTTGAAAATTACCGTAGTATATGTAAAGAAAAAGAATTTTTAACAGTTATTAATTTAAAATATTGGTGGAAAGATGAGAAAACTAAAACTTTTATTTGGAAAGCGATGCATATACATGATTATAAATATGATTATTCAAATGTGGTTTATATAAAAGCAGAAATACCTGTAGAAATTATTTGCAAAGTTAATGGTCATAAACCTTTTTCACAAACACCAAGTCGTCATTTGCAAGGTCGTGGGTGTCAAAAATGTGCATATATAAGAAATTCAAACAATCGAAGAAAAACAATTGAAGAATTTATTAAAGAAGCAAAACAAATTTATGGTGATAAATACGATTATTCTAAAGTTAAATATATAGATACTCATACTGAAGTGATTATAATATGTCCGATACATGGGGATTTTTCAAAAACACCAAAGGCACATCTAAATGGTGAAGGTTGTCAATTATGTTCAATTAAAAAAAGAAGAGATGAACAAACGATGACTTTGGGAGAATTTATTGAAAAAGCAAATAATATTTATGGAATTGGAACATATGATTATTCAAAAGTTATTTATGTAAATAATTATACAGAAGTAACTATAATTTGTCATAAGCATGGAGAATTTTTAAAGACCCCAAATGCTCATTTATCAAGTCAAGGTTGTCCTAAATGTAAAAATAATTATAAAGGGGAGATTGCAATTAGAAATTTTTTAACAGAATATAAAATAGAATTCAAAGAACAGAAAAAATTTGATGATTGTAAAGATAAACGGCAATTACCATTTGATTTTTATATACCACTTTATAATTTATGTATAGAATTTGACGGAGAAGGTCATTTTAAACCTATAAAACGAAGTAAAGAAATGACAGATAAACAAGCGGAAGAAAATTTAAATTATATTCAAAAACATGACAAAATTAAAACAAATTATTGTAAAAATAACGGAATAAATCTTTTGCGAATCAGATATGATGAAAATGTCGAAGAAAAGTTGAAAGAATATTTTCAGAAATATGGAATTATAAAAGAACAAACGATTTTTGATTTAATGTCTTGACTTTGATTATGAAAAATTTTACGATTGGTGTGAAAGACAGACTGAACTATGCTTTATATCAGAATATTCCATGCCGAAGGACAGATTTACTTGTATTGCTGAAATAGAGCATAGAAGTATCATTTGTGCGAATGAAAATCAGTCTGTAATAGAAAGAGTTTTCTTGCCAAATCATCAAGTAAAGGACTATACAATTCCTAGTTTGTTTGATATGATGTAGAAAGAAAATAAATTATGAAAAATAAATAAGGTAAATAATATGAGCGAAGTAAAATTGTATCATGGTGATTGTTTAATTGAAATGAATAAAATTGCTGATAAATCAGTTGATTTAATTTTAACAGACCCACCATACGGAACAACTGCTTGTAAATGGGATTCTGTAATTCCATATGATGAAATGTGGGAACAATTGAATAGAATTATAAAGGAAAACGGTGCTATTGTATTATTTGGAAATCAACCTTTCACATCAAAATTGATATGTTCAAATATTGAAAATTTTTCACATCAATGGATTTGGATAAAAAACAATATATCAAATCCGATGTTAAGTAAAAAAATGCCTTTAAGAAATTTTGAAGACGTTTGTGTATTTTATCAAGAATATGATTTATTAGACCGAAGAAGAAAATATTTTGAAAAAATATTAAAATTTATAAATAAATCAAAAATAAATATATTAAAAGAAACTAATCAAGGATTAGACCATTGTTTTAGATTTGATTCAGAACAATTTATGATACCTACAGAAGAAAATTATAATTTATTAATTGAAAAATATAAAATAAATCAAATGGATAATTTTATTGATTATGAAAATTTAATTATGGATAGAACTTATAATCCTCAAAATATAAAATATGTTAATCCAAAAATAATTAAACAATATGGTAAGACTTCCGAAACTATTGGTAAAAATGATAGAAAAGATTATTTAAAAACAAATGAAAATTATCCAAAACAAACATTATATTTTGATAAAGTTAAAAATCCTATTCATCCTACACAAAAGCCTATAGACCTTTTGGAGTATTTGATAAAAACCTATACAAACAAGAACGAAACCGTATTAGATTTCACTATGGGTAGTGGTTCTACAGGTGTTGCCTGTATCAACACCAACCGTAATTTTATCGGTATAGAACTTGATGATAATTATTTTGAAATCGCTAAGAAAAGGATAGAGGAAAGTAATACAGATTTGTTTGATTTATAAAGGAGAAATTATGATACGTGAAGACGAAGATGATTTATTTTTAAGATGGTGTTTGTGTAGCGAACCATTGAGTGATTTTAAAGATATAAAAAATGAAAATCGAATAGTAGAGATTGTTCGTTTTGAAGGTGAATATAAAGAATATTTACAAAAATTGATTGATGATTATTTGAATTAATAAAATTAACTATATTATTAAATGAATTTTTGAATGAGGTGATAATAATGGATAATATTAAATTTAATGATGTAACAATTGAAGGTCGTATAAAATTTGATTATGTTGAAGGTGAAAACGGAGAAATAGATAAAAAAGATTATTCCAAGATAAATTATGACGGATGGGGTATTATGACTACTGCAAATAATTTGCGAAGTTTAATAAATTTTTTATCCGATGAAAAAAATGACGGGAATATTGATTTTTGTAAAATAACAATAGTTGAAGATGATGTTTTTATACTGATAGATGAATATTCTTTTATTTATAAAATCCTTAAAACATATATTGATATAAATTTATAGGAGAATGATATGGAAATTATAGTTGAAGATTTTTGTGTGAGAACATTAAAAAACTGTACAATTAGAATCAAAGAATTATTTGGTGAGTCAGAAGTGCTGGAAGAATTTGACGCTTATGGGGTTAAAAAAAGTAAGTATAAAAATTGTGAATTGTGTTCTTGGAAGATTGTTGATAAAAACACGCTTGATATTTTTATAGATACCGAAACTGAAATGAAATTAGGTAATATAAAATAAAGGAGAATAATATGATTTATAACTTTGATTATTTTTACAATCTGTTCAAAGACGCTGATTTGAAGTTTGAACTTATTCAGGCAAATGAAAATGATGAATGTAAAACTTTATCTTTTGAAAATTTGAAATTCAATTTTGTTACAAAATACGCTGAACTTAAAAACATTGATTCAGAGATGATTACATTCAGCAATCATCTTGTTACTGTAATTTGTAACAGAAATCATACTAGCGTATTCAGATATGATTACATAAAAAATTGCGTATTTGAAAACAATGTGCTGAAAATTGCTTTAGATGATAATTCAGTCATAGAAATAAATTTTAACTATTTATAATAGATTTAAATTTGCATTCATATAGAGGGAATCAGTTTTTAATTGATTCCCTTTATTTTTTTAATGTTAATCTCAATTATAAAAAAATAATAATTTTCCTTGACAATATAACCGTTATCTGCTATATTATATTTCAAGGAGTAAAATTACTATGAAATACAATCTTGTAGGAATTGACGGAAATGCTTTCAGCGTTATGGGTTACGTTCTTAAAGCAATGAAAGAATGTAAAATGTCTAAAGAAGAACAGTCTGAATATCAGAACAAAGCTATGAGCGGTGATTACAACAATCTTCTTTGCGTATCAATAGAAATGATTGATAAATGCAATGAAATTTGTGGTTCTTCTGATGAAGAATAGGATTTAACTATTTAATGTATGGCAGAGTAATCTGTCATACATTATTTTTTTATATGGAGAAAATATTATGAAATATTACGTTTATGCAGGATATTATGAAAATTTTATTAGTGGTCACAAACTTCCAAAACCTTACACATTGAGAGATGAATTCAAAACTTTCGATGAAGCATTAGATTATGTTTGGGAAAATTGGGAAGATGATGCTATCTTTTTTACAGAAGATGTAATTGGTGACGCTATTGATAACGGATTTATTGATGATGAAAATTGGGAAAATTATTTAATGAAAGAATCAAAGAAATCAGCAACAAAGTCAATCAAGGAATCTAAAAATGATATTGATTTTAATAACTTGAATGGATTTGTTAATTTTAAAGAATATGGAGATAGTTCTCGTGGTGGAGGAGCATTTTCTGAAATTAAGAAACTTTTTGAAAAAGATAGTTCATTTCAATATATAGTTTCTTTAATTAAAGATTTGGAATCTGATTTTGAATTGACTAAATTTACATTCTCACCAAATGGTGAAATTAATATTTCATTTAAAGAAGTTGGTGGAAACTTTGAATTTTTTGTAAAATACGAAATTGTTAGAAGTGGTATAGGGTTAACAAATCTTCGATATTTTTAATATGGTGGAAGTTTTAAGCTTTCTATTTATGAACCAATATAATACAAATATTATTTATGTTATGAAATTAGAGAGATTTTAAATAAAATAAACACTTTAATTGATTTATATTATCAGTTTGTAGAAGATATTGCTGAACTTGTGAAATAATAAAAAAGACCCAGACTAAAAATCTAGGTCTTTTATTATTCATAAACAATTTAATATTTTAAACAAGCGTCTAGTACAAACCCTGTTTCATCGACCCATATACGATAAATTTCATCATCAATTTGATATTGATAAATATAATATTTAATACCATCTATAGAATCGTGTGGATTTTCTTTCTTTATTATTTTGAAATTATATCCTAAATCTTCAAGAGCATTATCAAACTCTTTTTGCGTAATATCAAAATCAATATAATCCATTACATCATCAATACATTTCATTTCAATCATATAATCTATAAAATCATATACAGAAAAGTTATGTTTATTTTCTTTAATTGATTTTCTTACTGTCTTTTCACTTTCATATTTACTGTATCTGAATGTCTTTGATTTAGATTTTTTAAGAAGGACATTAATATCATCAAGTAATCCGCTTTCTTGATAATATTTCTTCAATTCAACGAATTTAACTTTAGCAATTTCTCTATACTTCTTATTATGTAAATATAATGAATCTTCTAACAAAGACATGAAATCAATTAATGCTTCCGCATAAGGTTCATTATTATCAAATCTACCATGTCCGATATTATTATGTATATGACCCCAAGTGGATTGATAAAAATCAGTAACAACAAAATCATTTTCTGTTAATTGAAATACTTCACAATAAACTTCATTTTCATAAACATACGTATTTACTGTAAAACCTAAAACGAAAATAGTTCCAAGAAATACACCATTCTCAATTACATCTTTTCTTAATGCTTTATCTATTTTAGAATTGATTTTAGCCATAAAAATATTTCTCCATAAAATAATATTATATTAATAATAGTTAAATCTGATAAAATAATCAAGATTTCTTTATTTATTTTGATAATTTTCCTTGACAATTATCTTCTTATATGTTATTATAATAATGTAAGGAGATTAAGACTTATGAAGAAATTTACCGTTCGTGTACATTATTCAAACTTGGAACTTTTCAGAACTCGTGTTGCTGAAATCAACGAAAAGTTTTCAAAGAAGAATCTTCCACTTGTGACTTGGGCAATTCTGATTGATGATGTTGAAGACCATGTTTACACAATCATCGCAAAGTCTGAATTCGAACAGAACAATCTTAGTGGTGTTGATGTAAAGTTCGAAGGTGTGATAAGTCTGATTGATTGCAATGAAAACGATAAAATCTACACTTTCGATAATCCCCTTATTACTCGTTTGGTTTCTGCAGATTGTCGTTGTGATAAATGTCAGAAGAAAATCGGTAGAGCAAAGTATATTGTTTTCTCTAAGACAGATGATGTTCAGACTAGAGATGACCTTATCGTACTTGGTACTACTTGTGCAAAAGAATATTTTCCATTTGATGTGGAATCTTATTTCTATGGATTGGAACTTGCTTTTGATGAACTTGCTAGTCTTTATGATGAAGAACGTGGTTCTTTTTCATTCAGAGCAACTACTACAGATTTTGATGATGTTTATTATGGTACTGTTGCTTGCAGTAACAACCTTAAAGTGTATATAAAGGAAGAAAGACAAACTCGTTCTTTGGTAGACGGTTGGATTAATAATGAAAAGATGTGGAAGAACGGTCCTACTTATCGTGAATACTATCCTATCCCTACTACCGCAATTTCTATTGAAGAAATGAAAGAATGGATTAATGAAACATTCAACAAGGATGATTCGGAAATCCGTAGTGATTTTGAATTGAATGCAAGAACTACTTTCTTTGCTACCGCTGATGATGGAACTAGAACTTTTCGTGATAGAATTCCTAACAAATATCGTGGTATTGCAATTTATGGTTTCTTTAGTGCAAAACAGAACCACGATAAAATGATTGCTAAAAAGATTGCAGAAGAAGAACGTGCAAAGGCTAATGCAGAAGTTACTTATTTCGGTAATGTTGGTGACAAGTTTGAAAAAGAAATGATTTTTGAAAAGATGTTCGGATTTGAAACAATGTACGGTTATCAGTATATCCTTTTATTCCGTGATGAAGAAAATCATGTTTTCAAATGGTCCACCTCAAACAGTTCTTACAAAATCAACATCAATTCAATTAAAGGTAAAGAACTTAATGGTGAAAAAATTACAGACGCTTGTGTATTCAATGGTTGTTTCAAAGATTACGAAGTTGGACACAAATATCTCATTAAGGGTAGCATTAAAGCACACGAAGAATATCGCAACGTAAAGCAGACAGTAATTACACGTTGTAAAGTTGTAGATGATTTCATTGATAGAAATGTTGAAATTGCTACAAATAAAAATGGTTACGAATTCATTCAAGTTGAAGAAACAGTAGACCCTTTTGAAAATACTTTAGGTTGTTTAATCGCATAAGGAGATAATAAAATGAACGAAGTAGATTTTTCAGAAATTGCAGAAGAAATCATTAGAGATAAAGCTAATGAAATTGTAAATAGAGCCATCAGTACATATAATGACATAACTAAAGATGATTTAATAAATTTGGTTGTGGAACTGCTGAAAGAATTTGATAAAAGGAGATAAAAATGATTGATGAAAATAAACCGCAATATGTTTGGAAAAATCACAGAATGGAATTCAAAAGCAAAGACGATGAAAAATTGTACAAAGAATTAAAAGCAAAGAAACCAAAAATATCTTTATACGATTTTTGTAAAAATGATTATAAAATGCCAAATGAAGATTTTGAAGTAAAGGAGAATAATTATGACTAAAGAAAATGAATTTAGTAAAACATTTGAAGAATGGTATGAAGATTGGTTTAAAAAACCTTTTCCAACGGACAAAGAAGAAATAGAAGAATTAAGAGCAGATTATGATTTACAAAGTGTTTATGAATATTGTTGTAAACGACAAATATCTGTTGAAAAAGAAATTGAAAATGCACTTGAAGTTCTGATGGATAATGGGAATCTTTTCTTTAAGGATTATGAAGGAAAAGTTAGTCCTATTAGTTATTGTGATGTTGATAATGGAAAAATCTTTTTTATGGAGTAAATACATGAGAACAATGGGTTCTGTAGAATAAAATGCATAAAAAAGGAGATAAAAATGGCAAAGTATGTTTATAATGAAAAAGAAGTTCAGACTTTTAATTCTGCAATTGGAATTATTTTTGGTGATAATGTTCGAGATAAAATTGAAACTTCTATTTGTAAAGCAGATGAAAAAGAACATAAACTTATGATTACATATGATGATTTAATTCGTTTATGGAATTATGGTGTTGAACATGGGATAGAAGGATATAAAAAACATTCTTGTAAAGAAATGAAGAAAACAATTGTTGATATGATGAATAAAGGAAAATCTAGTGCTGAAATATTTGAAGCATTGGTCGATGATAAATATATTTATGATGAAGAAAGTGGAAAAAGAACTTTCGAACATATGAGGGATAAAATTATGACAAATAAAGATTCAGAAATTTATGATATTTTGAAAAAATTGACAATTAAAATTAAAACTGAAAATGTAGATTCTATGTGTAGCGATAAAATATATGAAAGAACTACTGTAGAATTATATTTTAAAGATGAAGATGGTAATGAATATTTCATATCCGATGATTATGTAGATAAAGAAATAATATGATAATTTTCCTTGACATTTAATTCTTTTTATGATAATATTGTTATTAGTAAGGAGGATGTGTTATGAGAGATACATTTTGCAAAAAATATAATATAGGTGATGTTATCAAATTAAATAATGGTAATATTGTTACCATCGAAAAAATAGATAATGATGGATATTATCGTAGTGGCATTTGGTGTTTTTCAGACCTTGATGTTCAATATAAATTGTAATTAAAAAACATATGAATGTCCGTATGATAATGCTGATGAAGTTGAACCTATCGTTGAATAAATTGAAGATGATGAATAAAGGAGATTTAGAATTATGAATTATGCAATGTTTGAAGAAATTGGTGCTGTTCCTAGCATTATTAGTTCGTTGAAAACAGAATTGATTAAAATGCAATTCCATTATGCTTTTGAAAAATGTAGTGCAAATAAAGATTATTGTAAACTTGGTCTTTCCACTAGAGGTACTATTGAAGAATACTCAAATATCCAATCAAAACTTGGTTGTCATGTTAAAAATATTCATGATATTTTGACTAAAGAGGAAATAAAACTTCTTGGACCAGATGAATGTATTGAAACCGATTACAGTCTTTGGTATAGAGACAATATCGAAATTATAGAGGAATAGGATTATGAGTAAAGAATGGTTTTTAGAATGTTTGGCTGACCCTTGGGTTTTTAATTCCGTTAAAGAATTTCAGTATGATGTTCAAAGTGGTGGAATAATTGAATATGACGGTTGCGGTAGTCTTCTTTTTATCAACAAGGAAACACTTCAACTTGAAGAAGGAGAAAGTTGTTTTAAGGATGGTCTTGATGTATGGAAGATTGCAGAAGATGAAGACCATTTTGGTGTACCTGATGAAACAATTGCAAGAATCATCAATCATTTTAGTGATGATAAAAGACAGTTGATTGGTGTTTTGTGGTATAATAAATAAAAAGGAGAATAATAATTATGAATATTACTTCTTTAGTAGAAAGATGTATGGAAAAATCAACTGAAAAATACGGTAAAGATGATTCTATTGTTAAAATGTGTAAAGACTGTATGACCTTCTTCGGTTATAAAGTTCTTGAAGAAATCAACAGACTGAATTTTCCTGCTTTTACAATTTTAGATTCATTCAATCGTTCTAAACGTGGTTTTGTAAATGCACTTTTGAATTATCTTGTTGATAAAGATGATGAAAAATACGGAAAGATTCATTTTGATGAATATAAAGATTGGGAAGATGTTTCTATCTGTACACCAAGTTGTTCTACATCTGAAAATCATTTTCTCATTGTTGAAAAATCTGACGGAAGATATGATTTTGCAAAATGGTCAGATGAAACTGAAAAATGGACTAATCAAGATAATAAAGAACTTACAGATGTTGTGAAATGGATGGAATTTGACAGACAGGAGTTATAAAGGAGATAAGAATTATGAATAAAGATAATCATCATTATAACTTTTTACTTAAAGATGGACAGAAAAAATTAAGAATGAGAGAATCTGTCTTTGATAAGAAATGGAAAACTGTTAAAGTTGTTCGTGAAACAAAACTCTATTATTTCATGGAGAACGGAGAACAAGTTTATAAATCTAGTGGCTGGCAGAAAGTGTGGAGATACCCACATCAGTATGCTGACTTGTAGGAGATAGAATTATGACATATCAAACCTATATAACAGACGAAAATAATGAAGTGGTAGAAAAATCAGATATGAAAATTATTTGTTCTTGTTGTGGTAAAGATGTTACAGACGATGAAGAAGGATATTTTGGTACTGATTTTTTCAAAAATCATACCACAAATGAGAAGATAGTATTTCCTGTTCTTTGTAATTCTTGCACAAGATGCACATTTAGATGGTAGATAAAAGGAAGATAAAATTATGATAACAATTAAAGAACTTAATAATAAAGAATGGAATAACTGTAACTGTTGCTCATCACATACTTCATCTATGCCAAAAGAAATAGATGAAATTATGGGTGGTAAGGTAGCAGGCAGAATATTTGAATTAAGTTTTGGACATCATAATTTTGCGACATGTGTAACACTTTGTGATGGATGTTTGAAAGATTTATACGATAAACTTGATTCTGTGAGAGGAATAAACTTATGAACAATATAACAATTGAAGAAGTTTATAAATATGAAATACTTTATGATTATCTGAAATCGATTAAAACAAAAGATTTTGGATTTGATGTTAATTGTTTGAACGGAGATAATTGTTGCTGGGGAAACAAGGAAGATATAGACGGATTACTTTGCGATTTTCTTAAAAAATGTAAATGTAAAGATGTTGTAAAAGTAGAAAAGTTTTTTTCTAAAATTGCACAAGTGTGGTGGTATAGATTTACAGTATATTATATGAACATCGATGATAAAAGAAATGGAATAACGTATGATAAAAGATTAAAAGAAATGAGGTAAATCATGAATAAGGCACAACAAATATTATTTGAAAGTTTAGGAACGTATGGCATTATGGATGATAAACCTTGCAAATTAAAATTTGATAAAAACGGTAATCCTAATATCGATGTTGCAAGTTTATACCCTTCTATAATTGGAGAAATTGATAAAAGTTGTATTGTAAATGAATACAAGAACAAAGGACAATGGGTTATAGAAGTTGATACTCTTAAAATGAAAAACTTCAAAATAAGATAAAAGGAGTAGAATTATGAATCATTATCTTTATTTAGATGTTAAAGTTATAAAAACAGGTAAAGTTGGAATGGTAATCGATGTTGATGATTTGAACGGAAAAGTTCTTGTTGAATTTTCTGATGGTAATCAATCATGGGAATATGAGTCAGATATACTTGAAATAGGTATGTAAGGAAATAAAAAATGAAAATTAAAAGACTAAAAGAACTTATCAAAAATATTCCAGACGATGTAGATGTGTATTTCATGTTTGGTCTTAATGACAAATATGAAGATAAGGAAAATGGAGTTTTTACTCTTAAAGAAAATGGTGAAAGTTCTTATCTTGAAAATAAACTTATTTTTACACTAGCAGACGAAATAAAGGAGGTTGTTAATGGAATCTATCAAAATTGGTAATAAGACAAGCACTTGGACTCCTAGTAATGAATATTACAACAGTTGGAAAGATATGAAACGTAAAATCAAGAAAGGGAAACCTTTATGCAAGTAAGTGTTAAGAAAGACGAAATGGAGTAAAAATTATGGAATGGATTTTAGTTGGAATATCAATCTTTATCGGTTATTTGATAGGTTGTATCTTTGGTTATAGAATGGGAGTAGATTCCTGTTCTGAATATATTGAAGATAGTGTAACACTTGAACACATCAAAGATTGTATTTTTAATGAAAAGATTTCAGATAAAAAGAAGGTACTTTTTATAAAAAGTATGATGGAATCTAATATTAAAGAAGAAGGTGATGTTACAGTCACATATAGGGAAAATAGGGAAAATGTTTTTAAGGAGTAAATCATGAAAGCAATAATTATTTTATCAATAACATGTTTTATATTATTTTTAGGTCTATTGTGGTGTATTACCGCTATTCATAATCTATGCGGAGCAATCAAATCAATTTTGAAAACATTGAAAGTTTACGATAAGATGTTAGGTTTGGAGGAGTAAATTATGAATAAAGAAGAACTTAAAAAAGAAGCAGAAGAAAAGGCAAAAGAGTTTAGCGAACACCCTTTGAAAGAATTTTGTAAATTTCCTTTGCATTGGACTGACTTTGATAAGGCAAAGGAAAGTTGTTATATAAGTGGTTATCTTGCAGGTGCTGAACCAAGAGAAAAACGAATAGATGAACTTGAAAAAGAAAAATGTGAACTTCTTGGAATCATTCAAGGTAAGGATACAGCAATACAGGATTTGCAAAAAGAAAATGCAGAACTGAAAGAAAGTGCTGATTTTTGGGAAGGACATTATTGGATTCTTAATGATGTTTATGTAGAAGTCGCAACAAAAAACGATAATAAACTCATCGAAGCAAAAGAAATCATAGATACTTTTCTTGATTTTGAATCATCATGTCAGGAAAGAGGAATTTATATTTCTGATGAAATGAGAGAAAAAGCGAACAAGTTTTTGGAAGAGGAATAAAGATGGATTATATAGATTGGATAGAACATAGAAAAACTTTTATTCCAATAGAACAGAAATCTTTTTCTGTCAGAAACGGAATAAAAGCAGTTCATGTTTATAATTATAATGATACAGTTCATATAAAATGGTATATTAATAATGAATTAATAGAAACACCCATATTTCCTATGGATATAATAGACAATCATATATATCCTTATCTTGAATCATTAAAATTCAAGTACATAAGTGATAATTTATTATATGAGATTTCTCAAGAAATGGGAAAATATCTTCCTTATTTGGAGTCAAAAAACTATAGAGAAACTAATTGTAATCATTGGATAATTGAAGGAGAAATAAAATTATGACAGACGAAAAAATGTATGAAAGACTTGAATTTATAAGTGAACAACTTGATGAAGCAAAAGATATAATTAAAGATTTACTTTATTATCTAGGTTCTTGTACTTGTGATAGAAGCAATTATGCAGAATTAGATAATGATATTAAACGAGCAAAAGAATTTATAAAGGAGTGATATATGAAATATGAAAACATATCTACAAAACAAGATGAGAAAAATAGAATCATCAGAGTTCGAATGACTGCTGAAACTTGGGAAGAAAATAAAGCACTTGCTAAAGGTATGGGTATTGATTTAGACAGACATGATTATGTAGAGTTGAATATTAATCTAAAATCTAACGAAGATAAGTATGAAATTCAGTAAAGATTTTATAAAGGAATGACTTATGGAAAAATTTTTATTTATTTGTTCAAAATGTGGTTTTGAATATAGTGGTTGGAGTAAAGAACCTTGTAAATGTTCTTTCTGTGGTACTGTAAATGAATGCTATACTTCGGAAGAAACAGATGAATATATCTGTTTTGCAGATGGTGATGAAATAGCATAAAGGAGTAATTATGAGATGTCCGGAATGTAATGGTGAATGTTTGGAAACACAGTGGGATGGTATAGGAATTGTCTATATTTGTAAATGCTGTCATAAGATTTGGGGTAAAAAATGAAAACGACAATTAATATTTTAATTTTACTTTTTACTTTTCCACAACATTGTATTTACAGACTTTTTAAGAAAGTAAAAATACTTGTATGTCGAAAAAAATATTCTGTATACAGACAATGGGTTAAAGCAAAGAAAGTTGGTAAAAAATATAAAGTGGTTTTTAAGCCAGAATTTATTTATGTAATTTTTTCATTCAACAAAGGCAAAGATGATTTTGGCTTTATGCACTACGAATTGGAGAACACTTGCTATGAATATGAAGAATATGATGCCTTTATGGAAAAGGGATTGGAAGAATATACAAAAGACGATTTGGAATGTACATATGATTATGACAAGTATCATACATACGGAAGAATTGATGAAGATTTTATGAAGAAAGTTTTTGCGATTCCTGTTAGTTTTAGACTTTTTAAGAGGTATTAAGAAATGAAAACAATAAAAGTTTCTGAATCGGATTTTGAAGAATACAAATATTCATTAAAGGTTATTTGTCCATATTGTGGAAAAGACTTTTTCTTTTATGAATATCAGAAATGGATAGATAAAACTGATTATTGTCCTAAATGTGGTAAAGAAGTTCATATTGTAAGTAAGGAGAATGAATAAATGACAGAATTAGAGAAGAAAGCAATAGATGTTATTAGAAATCATTCTCATAAACTTATTGATAATTTTACGCAGGAAGATTTAGAGAATAGAGAAATCTCAATTTTCTTAGCAGGTTATCACGAAGGAAACAAGGCTAATGAATGGCATGAAATTGAAAGCAAGATTTCACCTAAAAGAGAAATCTCTAAAAAGTATATGCCAAAGAATGAAGAAAAGGTTTTATTGAAGTATCATTTTTATGATGATAATGAAGTGCATATTTCTGATGGATATTATGATGCTTACGACTTTCAATTCCATATTGCTAATAATCCAAAATTCAGAATTGTTTGCGTCATCGCTTGGAAGGAAATAAAAGAAAATGAAAGATAAGGAATACAATGGTGTTTTATATGAGTATGGAAAAGAATGTCCTGTTTGCGGTGATGAATTCTGTTATGAATCAGATGAAGCAGACCATATAACAAAGCCAATTCGTTTTTATAATGGCTCGAATGATTGCTTTCGTTTTGAAGTTTTTATAACTTGTAAGAAATGTGGTAAAAAATATTATTTTGAAGATGGAAATTAACAAGGAGAAAATAATGAAAATAGAATTAGTCAGAGGAATCGGTAAATGTATTGAATGTGGTAATATGACTTCATATCAAATGTGGATTGGTAAAATGCAGTTTTATTTTTGTGATAAATGTGTTCAAGAAATATATTATAAAAGTCATGAGTTTCTGTATAAAAATAATGAATATTTCAAACTTAAAGAAAAGGAAAATGAAACTAAAGAATTAATTAAAAGAGGAATAATAAATGACAATTAAAGTTGAAGAAAAATATAAAAATGGTAAGTTAAATTTAATTCGTATTTTTAATGATGTTACAGAATTAAAAGAAGTTGAATCTCATACTGGTGATGTGAATGGTCTTACCGATGAAATACATGAATATCTTTGTTATCGATATGAAGTATATTCATATAATGATAAATTAGGTAGTTTTAGTAAAAATGAAAACACTAAGATTTCATTTCAACTTAATGCAACAGAACAGTTACAATAAAAAGAGGAATAATAAATGATATTGACTGATATAGAATATGAAACGATGAAATGTAATATAGAAAATCTTGAAAATGAAAATAAAAGGTTAAAAGAAGTATTGGATTTTTATAGAGAAACACCTAGAAAAATTATTATACAGTTTTGGTGTTGGTATGTTTCTGGTAATCATATAAGAGATTTATCCAAAACGGAAGAAGGTGAAAAATATGCAGAAAATTTTCTTAATGATTTGGTAAAAGAAATTAGTGGAATTGAATAATAAGGAGAAAATAATGAAAATAGAATCTTTTGATGATAATAAAGTTTATAATGCTATCGATTGTTTGATTTGTGGAGAACCTACTACGGTGGCAAATGTAAGTTATAACCATTATCAGTATGTCGTTTGTGATAAATGTAAATCTGCAATTCTTCAAATGAGAAAGATTATGGAGGATTCGGATTATTCTAAAAATTGTGTAATTAAACTTATTGATGAATCAGAAAATGTTTTCTATATAATCACATCACCTAAAATGGTAACACCTAATTCAATTCAATCTAAAATGAAAATTCTTAAAGAAGAATATGTCAAAAGCATGTATCATTTTAGTTCTAATCAAGATGATGCTATGTTTTTCTCAAGAACTAAAGCACAAAAAATCTGTAAAAGTTTTTACTTATTGCAAAAGAACGGATATTTTAATCAGTTTGTAAGGGCGGAAGTCTTGAGAGATAATCAAGTTGTCTATTTTTCTAATTTTAGAAAGGATGGAGAAGAATAATGGGTTGCAGAAACGCTTGTATTTGTGGTGGTAGATGTTCTGAAAGTTGTTATGAACCAGAAAGATATTTTGGTGAAGCCGAAGATATTTATGATGAATTGTATGGAAAAAGCAAAGAGGAAGAACAATATTACAAAGATATGGAAGAATATTACGAAAGAATGGAAAGAGAAAGAATTCAGAATTATGATTTTGAACGTGGTAATATGAAATATTGATTTAACTATCTTATTAAGAGGTAATATATTATGAAACTTTCAGAACTTTCTAGTTATGTATATTTATTTGGTAATGATGTAAGACTTTTACATCTTCATACTGTCGGTGTTCACTTTTTTGAATATCATGAAAAACTGAATGAACTTTATGATATTCTTTTTGATTTTTATGATGCTTTGGCTGAATCTGCAATTGCACACAATGAAGAAATCGGAAATCCAAGTGAATTAATTCTTGATGAAAATCTTTCTTGGGAAACATTAGAAGGAAAAGATTTTAATGCAGAAGAAATTATACCTATCGTTTTGGAAAAAGGAAAACTTATCATGAATTACATTGAAGAAACAAACGGATATGAATCTTGTATTCAGAGTAAGATAGATTCATTTGCAGAAGATTTGGATAAATATATAAATTATATGTTCAAACAATCAACAAAATAAAAATTACACTTGACAAATTACAATTTATAAGTTAAGATAGTATCGGAATAAGTGTATATTCTGATACTATTTTTATGCAAATATATGGAGAATAATATGAGAACTTTTTATGCAAAAGTTGTAGGAAAAACAAGATATAACGAACACAAAGTTATAGCAGAAAATCACACAGACGCTCTCATTAAAATTATGAAACATTATGGCGGTTCAAAGCCAAATTTAAAATTTATAATTAAACCATTCTCGCAGGAGGTACTTGATGAAAAAGGAATTAATTGATTTTATTAACGAAAATTTTAATAACTGGACTTATGATGTTAAAGACATTGCAGAAAAATTTGATATTTCTGTTCCAACAGTTTACCGTTATCTTAGCCTTTACAATGTAAAGAAAAAGAAGGAAGAAGATTCAAGACTTGAAGAAATCACTAAGATGAGAAATGAAGGTAAAACTTATGAAGAAATAGGTGCAAGGTTTAATGTATCAAGACAGAGAATTGAACAGTTAATTCATGGTTATAACTAATTGATTATTAATTTGATATTCAATTTCAACAGATACAGATAAGAAAATACGGTCTGTTGAAAAGGAGGAATATATGATTAATTACAATTTTGAAGGGTTTGTTCTTACAGAAGCAAACAGTGAACAAATGCTTTTTCAGAAAGGAATGGGTGAAATTCTTTTAACAGACATTCGTTCTGATTTGAATTGGATTCCAATGTCGGAATACAATTTCAAATTGACGAAAGATGATGAAGGAGATTTCGTTGTAGATTCGTTCTGTAAAACAAAGTATGATATTCTTTCAATTCGTCTGAAACGTCATGCGAATTGTCAGGAATTATCAAAAAATATTGAAATTAATATGAATGTAGGCTCTTATAAAGACGAAGATATGATTAATTTCAAACGTGGAACAACTTTTAAAGTAGATTATGAAGTCGTAAATTCATAATCTTAAAAAGAGCAGATGAGTTTAAAATTCTCATCTGCTTTAATTTTCAATATGGAGAATAATATGAATGAATGTGATGTTCTTTATTCCCTGACAAAAGAAGAAACGAGTAAAATGCGTGAATGGGAAAAGAAACATAATAAAAAATTTCATAAAAAAGGTTTTGGTTATCAAGGTGCTATTGCAGTTTCTAATTTTGAAGTTAGGATTGGTACTTGTTCAATCGGAACTTGGATAGATTGTGTCTGTTTAGACTGCTTCAAAAAATATGAATTAATTAAAGATAATTTATCAGAAAAGAAAAATGAAAAAGAATTGACTAAATGCTCTTATTCTGTAAGAGAATTGAGTTAAGGAGAATAATATGGGAAAATTAATTGTAGTTGGGGATATTCATCTTCAAGATAAGGAACCGAAAAAATCACAATGTTTGGATTTCTTAAAGTGGTTGTTTAGCCAAGATTTTAATAATGAAGAAAACTCTGTTTTATTTCTTGGTGACCTGTGTGAGATTAATAGTCCGTATGAATTATATGAAGTGTTTGTAGATTACTTTGTAAATCACTCGAAATTTGAAAAAATTTTGATTCTGCAGGGCAATCATGATTGTGTAAATCAAAGTACGATTTTAAGTTTATTCAGACCACTTCCTAAAGTTGAAATTATTATTGAACCTAGACCATATCAATTTTATAAAAATAGAATTTTATTTTTGCCATATTTTAATCATGAAGGAACTGATAAAAAATCCATGATTGAAACATATTCCAATCTGATTTCTATTGATGAAGGATTTGGTGGACATTTTGACTACGGTTTTGCTCATGTGGAAGACCACACTGAACATTTTTCTAAAAAATTCTGTGATACTTCAAAACTCGATGTAAAAACTTGGTTGAATGGACATATTCATACAGAAAATATAACTAAAAGTGGACATTATTTAGGTTCTGCAACATTAAATTCTGTTACTGAAAGTGGAAACACAAAATATCTTGCAATTATTGACGGTGAAACAAAAGAATATGAGTTGAAAGAAATTCCAAAGTTTCTTGAATATTATGAAGTTGAGTATCCAAACAAACTTCCAAAAATTGAAACAAAATATGGAATTTTTCTTGTAAAAAATGCTCTTGATAAAAATATCGTTGTTGAAGAATATTCTAAACAAGCAAAAGAAATAGGTTTTGATTTTTATGCTAGAAGAATTAGTATCAAAAAAGCAGTAGAAGATAATACCCTTACTGAAAAATCAGAAAAGCCTACATTTGACCAATTTACAAAATCTGTAAATTTATCAAATGAAGTTTATGATATTTGTAGAGAAGTTATTCGATTAAAAAGTGAGGAATAAATTATGGGAAATTTAACAGATGGATTTGAAATTAAAATAGAAAACTCACCTTTGAAAATTGAAAATAATAATATTGAATTGAAAAATTTTCTTAGAGAAAATTCTGATTTTGAAATTTCGTTTGAAGATTATTTTGCTAATAAAGAGTTATGGAGTTGGTTAAATGTATCTTCATCTGATAATGTTTTTGATGAAGTTCATGTTAAAGTGCTTACAAAACCTTATCCGTATAAATCTAAGAAGAAAAGACAGATTAAAAAATGGTGGGATAAACATTCAAAAATGGAAGTTTTTCATAATGTTCAATTAGATTTTAGTTTTAAGGAGTAAATATATGGAATTTGATACAAGTAACTTAAATTTACCTAATTATTTTTCAACAGAAGATAAGAAGCGTGTGGAAGAATTGGTTGGTTTAATTCAAAAAGAGTATAGTGAAAAAAAATCAAACAAATGGTGGATTATGCCAAACTTTGATTGTTTTGAGCAATATAATCCATCAATTGGACTTAATTATTTTGTTGAAGAACAAAAAGATTCATATTCTCGTAGCAGACCACCATTAAAATCTGATTTTAATTCTAAAGAAGAAGCAGAAGAATGGTTAAAAAATTATTTGAAAGAAGAAAAAGTTTTCAAGTCTGCACAAGATGAATTAGATAATCTTGTTCTTAATCTTGGTCATATTCGTGAGAAACTTCATAAACATGAATATATTACAAAAGATGATTGGGAAAACTGTTTTCGATTGTTTACTGAATCAACCGTTAAGGGTGATTTGAATAAAGTAACTAAGGAAAAATAATGTGCTTAAATTTAATTGTTTTAAGGGGTTTATATGAAATTCAAAGAAGCAATTCTTTTTATTTTGAAAGAAAATTTAAATGATTCAAATGAATATCAGAAAGAAATTAGTAATGGTGAAATTACTTTATCTACATATACATCATTAAATTCTGATTATTCATTGGGTGTTGGATTTTATGTGAATTGTGGAAATTACGGATATAACTTATGGTTAGGTAGTTTAAACCCATTTAATTCTATTAATGATAAGTTGAAAGAAATCAAGAAAGATTATTTGACCGAATTTTTAAGAAAAAATTATATGTTTGATGAATACGATTGGGAAGTTATTAAGAAGTAAGGGAAGGATAGATATGAGAATAAATAGAAAAGAACTTGCAGACATCATGAAAAAGTATAATCTTGAATCTGAAATTGATGAACAATTCAGAAGAATCAAAGATTTGATTTCATTAGGTTGTAATGATGAAGGTGAACTTCCTTATAACGTTGAAGATTATTGGGAATTTGTATATGCTTTCTGTAAAGGTTATTTAAGTGCAAAAGGAGAAATAAAATGAATATTTCTTGGAATATTTCAAAAGAAAAAAATGTAGAAGTTGATGTTGTAAAATATGAAAAATATTTTAAAGAGAATGAAAATATGGTATTTGAATTAAAAGATTTTAATTATTCAAATAAGTCTAAAAAATATAGACTTTTGAAGAAGAATGCTAAAAAGAAAGGATTTAATTATATAAAACGAATGTATTTACCTACTAAAGTTTTAATACTTGAATCAACAAAAGATATAAAATCACAGATTGATAAAATAGGAGAATAATAGTTCTTGATTTTAATGAAATTTAATTATATTATTTTCATAAGCGAGATGTATTTCAAGTTGGTGCTTGAATTGATAGAATTTCTAATCTCATTCTATCGCATCTCGTTTATTTTTAACTATTTAATATATAGTCGCACCAACGACTTAAAAGGTAAAATTTATTTTTATAGGAGATTAGATTTATGAATTCGTTGACTCGTATTATGTCTTATGATAAGACAAAAATTGAAAATCAAGAAAATTGTAATTGTGAATGTGTTTCTACCGAAACTGTAAAATTGGAAAATCAAATTGTTGAATATCCAAAATTGTCAGAAGAAGAAATCGAAAAGATAATTTCTGAAAAATATTCTGATAAAGACGAAAAGACAAAAACTTTTATTAGAAAGGCTTTAAGAATACATAGTGATAAATATGATTACTCAAATGTGACTTATGTAAAAGCGAAATTAGAAGTTGAAATAATATGTAGAGTTAAAGGTCATAAATCATTTTTGCAAACACCTGATAAACATTTAAGTGGTCATGGTTGCTCGATATGTGGTGTTAAAAAACGAGCAAATGAACAAAAATTATTATTGGCAGAATTTATAGAAAAATCAAATAAAAAACATGGAATTGGAACTTATGATTATTCAGAATCCAAATATATAAATTATATAACAAAAGTTAAAATAATTTGTCCGAAAGAAGGTCATGGTGAATTTTGGCAAACTCCATCAAACCATTTAAATGGTAAAGGTTGTCCGATGTGTGCTTGTAATCGAAAATTGACAATTGAAGAATTTATAAGACGAGCAAAAGAAGTACATGATGAAATAACTTATGATTATTCAAAAACTAAATACATCAATGCTAAAACAGAAGTGATTATAATTTGTCCGAAACATGGTGAATTTTTACAAACTCCTAGTGACCATTTGAGAGGTTATGGTTGCTTAATTTGTGGAGGAAATCAAAAATTAACAACTGAAAAATTTATAGAAAAGGCAAAGTCTATTCATGATAAAGAAAGTTATGATTATTCTAAAGTTGAATATGTGAATAATCATACAAAAGTGATTATGATTTGTCCAAAACATGGTGAATTTGAACAAATCCCATCAAATCATTTAAAAGGTGAAGGTTGCCCAATGTGTGGAATTAAATATCGAGCAGAAATTCGCACATTGACTACAAATGAATTTATAGAAAAAGCGAACAAAGTACAAGGAATTGGTGTGTATGATTATTCAAAAGTAGAATATATTAATGCTAAAACTAAAATTACAATAATCTGTCCAAAACATGGAGAATTTTTACAAACACCCGCTAAACATTTACAAAGTGATGGTTGCCCCAAATGTAATAAAAATAAAGGTGAAGAAGTGGTTAGAAAATTTTTGACGTCATATAATATAGAATTTGAAGAACAGAAAACATTCAAAGATTGTAAATACAAACACCCATTAAAGTTTGATTTTTATCTTCCAAAATATAATTTATGTATTGAATCTGATGGTAGTTCTCATTATCGAAAAGTAAATTGGAATGGTAAAATGACAGATGAAGAAATGGAAGAAAATCTAAAATTAAATCGATATAGAGATAATATTAAGAATGAGTATTGTAAAAAGAATGGAATTATTCTTTTAAGATTCAATGCTTTTGAAATTTTAAAAAAATTAACAGAATATTTTCAAAATCATACAATTATAACACCATTTAATTTATAAAAATACTTGACGAAAAATATCTAATGTTTTATAATTTTTAACATCAGATATTTTTATATGTGAGGAATAATATGCTTAAACTTATAAAACTTTCATTAAAAGGATTCGGTTGTTTTAAAGACGAAAAGATTTTCGAGTACGATAATGGCATCAACATCATTCGTGCTGAAAATGGAAGTGGCAAAACTACACAGATAAACGCAATTTCAATTCTTTTATTATCAGAATATGAGGGTAGTTTTGCTGATTATATGAATAGAGAATGCGATGAGTTTACAATCTCTTTGGAATTTATGCTTAACGGCAAACATCTGTTGGAAACTTTGGCTTGTAAAAAAGGAAAGAGTTATACTACAATTAGAAACCTTAAAGATATTGATGGAAATGATATCGCAAATGGTGAGAATGTAAAAGATTGGTTAAATGAAAGACTTCCAGTTGCTACATCAAAGTATGCTCTTTTTGTAAGACAGAATTCTGATATGGACATAATTCACGTTTCAGATAGTGAGAGAAGGGATTTGTTCAAAAAGATTCAAGATTTAGACTTTAGTAAAGAAATTGATACTCTCATAGCACCAAAGATTGAAACAGTAAAAGAAAAAATCATTGAAGTAGATAAGGAAATTTTTGCTCTTGAAAATAAAGAGTATGAAGTGAAATCTTATGGTGAATTTCCATTTACAGAAGATGAATATAAATTAAAGAAATCACAGTTAGATAAATTAAATACAGAAAAATCTTTAGTAGAAGAAAAGAAAAATCAGTTGAAAGATTTGGAAGAAAGAAAAAATTCATTAAATGATGAATGTATAAATATTGATTCTAAAATTTCAACTAAAAAAGTTTCAATTATAAATGCCAAACAGTTTAATTTTGATACTGAAAAAGAAAAGATTGAAAAAGAATTTACAGATAAAAAAATTGAATCGGAAAACAAAATTAAATCTTTGGAAGAACAGAAAAAAAATATTGATAAAGATATAAATGAAAAATCTTTGGAACTTGAAAGTGAAATTAAAAAGATTGAAGAAGAAGGTCAGAAACTAACAGAAGAAATTGATTCTATTCGTCTTATGAAGTTGATTAAGTTTGATGAAGAATCTTTAATAAAAGCACGAAACGGTTTGTCAGAATTGAAAACAAAATCTTCAATTGCATGGAAAAATGCAGAACAGTTAAAAACAGGAATCTGTCCGATTTGTGGTAGTTCATGTACAGATAAACACGCTCAATTTGAAGATGAAGCAATTTCTCTTGATAAACAGATTGCAGAATGTGAAGGTGTGATTGATGATTTAGTAGCCAAGAAATCTGATATTGAAGAAAAGACTAAGCAGAATGAAGAATTGAAAGAAAAGAAAAATCATCTTTCCAATGAACTTTTGAAAAAACAGTCTTTAATTGAAAACAAACGAATTGAACAAAAATCATTAAATGATTCTCTTTTACAGAAGAAAGAAAATTATATTAATCAGATTGAAAGTGAAAAAAGAATTCTTGAATCGGTTGATAGCGAAAAAGAATCTAAATTAAATTCCATCAAAGAAAAAGCAGATTTATATTCTTCACAGATTGAAAGTTTGGAAAAAGAAGTAAATGATTTGGAAAATCAACATAATTCTAAATTAAAAGAAATGGAAGAACTTTCAAAGAAAATCGAATTATTTTCTGTCGGAACTTTTGATGAAAATAAAATCAATGAACTTGAAGAAGAACTCAAATCTTATGATTCTGTTGTTGCAGAAAATAAAGTTGTAAAAGAATACAATGAACATCTTGAAGAAACAAAGAAAGCAGATAAAGTTGAACTTGAAAAGTTTAAGGAAAAGAAACAAAAGTTTGAAAAAGAAAAGTTTGACCTTGAATCTGCAAAGGTTGTGATGAGTAAGGATTATCCTAATTGGGTTATTGTAAACTCCATTCAGAACATTCAAGATGATATAAATGAATTTGTTGACCAAGTTTATTATAAACCATTGAATGTAAAGTTTGATATGACTAAAACTGGAATTTCTATGAGATTTGGAGATGATATAAAAATCAACAGATTAAGTGGTGCAGAAAAAGCAATTACAAATATAGGATTTATAAGTAGTTTTAATCGTAATTTAGGACTTTCTTTATTAATCGGTGATGAAGTTGACGGTGCATTAAGTGATAATCATAAAACTGAACTTTATTCTACAATTTTGGAAATGCGAAATCTTTTCGAACAAATGATTATAGTTACTCATAGTGAAAAAATGGTTAATTATATAATTGCTAATAATTCTGATACAAATTTAATAGAATTGTAATAATTTTATATATTAATTATAATTATATTAAGAGGTGAGATTTATGTTGCAACCATAAATCGTTGATTGAATTTTCAACCCATTTAATCACACCTCTTTATTTTTAACTATATAATATAATGTCAGTTGCAATGACTTATATTAAAATATAATAAGGTTGAACTATGAATTTGATTAATCAAATTATGTCTTATGACAAGTTATGTCTTATGACAAGACAAAAATTGTAAATCAAGAAAATTATAACTGTGGGAAATATGTTTCTTCTGAAAAAGTGGAAAAGCAAAGTGTTGAAATTCCAAAATTATCGGAAGAAGAAATCGAACAAATAATTTCAGAAAAATATTCTGACAAAGATGAAAAGACTAAAACTTTTATTAAGAAGGCTTTAAGAGTACATGGTGACAGATATGATTATTCAAAAACTATTTATATAAAAGCATTAGAAAAAGTAGAAATAATATGTAAAGAGCATAAAAGTTTTTGGCAATTACCATCAAAACATTCAAAATATAACGGTTGTCCAAAATGTGCAAATAAACATGAAAGATATAATAAATTAACAACCGAAGAATTTATAAAACGAGCAATAAAAATTCATGGAGATAAATATGATTATTCTAAAGTTGAATATAAAAATTATAAAACTAAAATATGTATAATTTGCAATAATCATAATAAACCTTTTGAATTTTGGCAAATACCAAATTCTCATTTGCATAAAAGTGGATGTCCTAAATGTGCAATTAAAAAACAAAAAGAACGACAAAAAATGCCCTTAAAAAATTTATAGAACAAGCAAATAAAGTTCATGGAATTGGAAGATATGATTATTCTAAAGTTAAATATATTAATGCACGAACTAAAGTTTGCATTATATGTAATAAACATGAAAAACCATTTGAATTTTTTCAACCTCCTTGTATGCACTTGCAAAAATATGGTTGCCCAAAATGTAGTAAAAATAAAAAATTAACAACAGAAGAATTTATAGAAAGGTCTAAAAAAATTCATGGAGATAATAGATATGATTATTCAAAAGTTAAATATGTAAACGCTCATACAAAAATTTGTATCATTTGTAATAATCATAAACATCCTTTTGAATTTTGGCAATCGGCAGATAGTCATTTAAAAAATAATGGTTGCCCGAAATGTAATGCATCAAAAGGAGAAATTAAAATTGAAAATTTTTTAATTAAAAATAAAATTAAATTTGAAGAACAAAAACAATTTAATGATTGTAAATATAAACAATCTCTTTTATTTGATTTTTATTTGTTTCAATATAATTTATGTATAGAGTTTGATGGTCAAGGTCATTTTCAAAAAATAAATTGGAGTGGAAAAATGACTGATGAAGAAATAGAAAATAATTTCAAAAATTATCAACTTCGAGACCAAATTAAAAATGAATATTGTAAAAATAATAATATTAATCTTTTACGAATCAAATATGATGAAAATGTTGAAGAAAAATTAACTGAATATTTTCAAATTCATGGAATTATAAAATGACTTGACAATATAAATATATAAGTTATATAATTACTTTATAAGGAGAACGAATTATGAATCTTTTTAGAAAATGGAAAGAACACAAAGAACAATGGATAAGATATTGCAAGATTTATGATGTATTAAATCTCACAGATGATTATAAAAATGTGGAATTTGATAATATTATTTATGAAAATATTTATATTGTGAAAAGAAATGATGATTTGATATTCTTTGTTAAAAAGGATAATTGGAAGAAATACATAGGTATGAATAGAAATTGGCTTACTGATTCTCAAGATGGTAGTTTTAGTCATGACCATCTATATAAAAGTGTTGATTTGAAAAAGATTATCGATTGCTATGAATCAGATATTCCAAAAGAATTGCTTAATGAAGTATTTGATGAATTGATAAAATATAAAAATGAATTAAAAAATATTCTTGAAAATAAAAAGAAAGAGGAATTTTATAAATGAAAGTAACTGCTTGGACAAATGAAGAATATGCTAGAAAACATTACATTGATATTTGTAATGAGCGTTTGAAATTGTTGAATCCGAATAAAAAAATGATTACTCCAAAAGAACTCACTGAAATGGCAAAATCTAAAGGAATTTCAAATGAAGAAATGTGTCAGATTTGGCTAGATATAAATGATAAAATTCCAACTTATATTGATGAAGAAAAAGAAAAAGCAGAAGTATTTTCCAAAATCGAAAAAGAACTAATAGAATGTGTAGTAAATCATTGTAAAGAAAAAGGAATCAGATTTTCATCAGATTATCATCAATATGGAGATTACGGTGTTCCTATCATTGATAATAAATATATGATGTACACATTTGCTCGTAGTTGGGGTAGAATTATGGCAGAAGCAGATGATGATTTTTCTGAAAAAGGATATTTGAAATATTATTTGCATGGAAATAAACATCCTACAAAATATCCTAATGAAATAAAAGGTGAAAAAATCATAAAAGGAGAATAAAAAATTGCCTAAAACAAAAGAAATAAAAACAGAAGAAAAAGAAACAGAAAAGAAAGAACATTTTAGTGGAGTTCCCATGTCTGAACAGTCTTATAAAGAATGGCAGAAAGCATTTACAGATATGGAAGAATGTATCAAGGCTCTGAAATAAACTATCTTATTAAAAGAAAAATAGGAGAAATTAATTATGAGAATTAATGCAAAACAACTTAAAGATTGGCTTAAAGATATTGATGATAATGCATGTATTTCATTGAGTGTATATTCAAACAATCATACAAAAGAATTCATAATTGCTTCAAGTTTTGATGAAAAAGGTAATTCAGAAGAAAAAGAATTATTAGTCAGTACAGATAAGGAAGATTAATCTCCCCTTACAAAATAATCTTTCAATAACCATTCTATCTGCTCACTGTTTTCATAATTGTCATAATCCAACTTTTTAGCAGAAAAGAAATTGAAAAGTACTTCTTTGGCAACATGAAGATTAGCAGGATTATCATCAAAATCACCAATCATAAAAGTTTGAACTGCAAAATCTATACCAATAGTCCATATTCTGTTTTGTTCAAGCCAATCACTTTCTTGATATGTTGGCATGTATTCGAGTTCAGAATCAAATATAGCCATATTTTCAAGTATAGTTCCGTCATTCGTTTCTAATTTTGGAGTTAAACAAGTTTCATTAAAATCTTCATATAAAAGTCTGTTCATTGCATACTGACAGTCTTTATCTTGTGCAAAAAATGCAGTACCTTCATATGTTACGGTTATAGGATATGCTTTTATTTTTCCACCTAATTTTGATGTAAATTCATTATTTGAATCTAATAATCCCCATTTGCTAACCCTATAATTTCTCCACGGGCGGTCTGCTTCTTCAAATCCAGTTCTATAATAATTAAAGAAAGGAAGATTTAATTCACCTTCATTTCGTCTAGTTCTTTCTCTGAAACAATATTCATTGGAAGCATAAATGATTCTGTCTAAAGGAAATTGCAAAATATTGGCGATATGATTTTCAATAGCAATATCCAAAGCATAGGTCATTGGTGTATTTCCCCATTTCTCAAATTTATCACCATAATAAAATGGTTGAGATTTAGTCATATAATGAGGATTTGGATTTGTTGTAGCCGTAGTATTTATATCCATAATAATGAAAATAGTTATGTATTTCAAAATTTTCATTAACTATTATTTATATAAACTTTTTAAAATAGGAGATTAATGATATGGCTCAATCTTGGAGATTAAAGGTGTCAGAAAAAGATTATACTGACAAAAGCAATATAGAAACACCAATCATCGGTGCTATCGGTATTATTTCACCAAAAGGACCAAAAACATTCACTAGATTTAATCAGGGTGATACTCAAGGAGTTTTGAATACATTCGGTTATCCTTCAAAAGATTATCCTATGATTCAAGACGCTCTTGATATTGTACAGAAATGTACTATGTGGATTGCAAGTCCATATAAAGGTGGTGCATACGGTGGTGTTTTCGTAACATCAAAAGGTACAATTCCATTTAATCAGGGTGTTTCTACAAAAGAAATTTCAGATTACAGTGCAGTAAACTTTACAAACTTAGTTGGTGTTGGAGATAGTATCTTACAGACATTTACTTACACAATCAAAGACATTGACAGATATGTAGCAGAATCATTGACGCTTAATGTTGGTGGAACAGCACATGCAATCACAATCACTACATCAAATACTATTGAAACTATTTCTGACGGTGAAGAAGGTATTTTGGATAGTGGTTGTACTCTTGATACTTCAACTGGTATTTTAACACTCGTATTTAAAAACGCATTATCTGACGGAACTACAATTTCAATCGGTTATACAATGGATATGTCTGATACATATTTTGTACTCTTTGACAAAAATATGCAAGAAGATGATTTGGAAGTTAAAGTTGTAAAATCAGAAGATGTTGACGGTGCATTTGAAATTACAGTAGCAAGATATAATCCTGTTGAATTGGAATATATTGATGTAAACGGAAGTCCTTTCTTGGTTGGTCTTTCTGAAACATCAAAAGATACATACGGAAGTAACATCTATATTGAAAACATATTCGGAGAAAATCAACAGTTGTTTGATGCTCATGTAGTTAATTCAGAAGTTGATGATTTTACAAATGATACCACAATGGTAAAAGTTGCAGGTGGTTCTCGTGGTACAGAAGTTACTGCTACAGACGTTGCTTCAGTTTATGACGCTTTACAAGATACTTCAAAATATCAAATTAAATTCTGTGTAGACCCAACTTGTAGTTCAGAGGTTGCAACAAAATATCTTGAGTTGAGAAATAATTATCAGAAGTATTGTAGATTTATCTACGGATGTGCTAACGTAGACGGTGCAACTATTGTCGAAAGTCCTACTACATATAACTACGGAATTACTGCTAACAGAGGTATGTATCAGTACTGTTTACATTGGGGTATTCATCAAGACCTTTATCAAGGAAATGATTTCTTGTGTTCAAACATGGGATTGATTGCGGGTTGTAACTATGATGCAATGAACGCTGGATATGCACACGTTCCTGCTTGGTTGCCTGATGAAGCAAACGTTTCAGGTATTCTCGGAAGCGCTATTACAAAACTTTCAAAAGAAGGAACTTCTGAAACTGTTCTTGAACAACTTGATAATATCAATTTCAATGCAGTTGTAAATGATTACAATTATGGTGCTATGATAGTAGGTTGGAGAACTAGACAAGTAAAGAAAACTGTTTACTCTAATATTCCACAATCTTCACTTGCAGATGAACTTATCGACAGAATTGTAAAAGAAGTATTACCACCAAGAATCGGTAAGATTATCGATAACAGTTCATACTCACTTGTAACAATGAGTTGTAATTCAATTCTTAATCAATATGCACAATATCTTGAAGATTACTATGTATGGTGTGATGATGAGAACAATACTCCTGAAACTAAAGAAAATGAACAGTTGGTAGTTACCGTTGGATTAGTTTATAAAAACTTCTCACGCACGATTTTATTGAATTTCGTTGCCTTCCGAAATTCGAATGTTTCAGTTGAAGAAAGATTAAAAGAATATTAATATAAGATAATTAAATGAATTAGAAAGACCTACTTTTACAGTAGGTCTTTTTTTTATAATTTTATTTGACAAATTATATTTGTTTATTATATAATATTTTATATGAAATCAAAGAAAAAAATGTGTACAGAATTTCGACTAAATTTATATACACTTAATAAAATCATCGATTATCTTAAATTATCCTCAACTAAAGGTATAAATTCTTATGGAAAAGAAACAGATTATTATGATGAAAATAAAGTAAAAGAATTTATAGATAAATATAGACATGATAATTTTTATGGATATAAACAAGAAGAAGTCGCAGATATTATAGGAGTTAATAGAAAATCAATAAAGAATGTAATTACATATCTGAATATAAATGGATTTATTTGTGAAAATGAATTGAATCAGATAAAACAGTTTTATGTCGAACATAAAGATGATTATAAAACGTTTTTTATGACCAAAACTAATTTGGAAAAATATGGAGTGGAATATCCTTTTCAAAGTAAAGTTTTTCATGAAAAAGGTATTGAAACAAGCAGAAGAAAATATGGTGTAGATTATTATACTCAAACAGATGAATATAAACAGAAAACCAAAGAAACTAATTTGAAAAAATATGGTGTAGAATGCAGTTTACAATCTGATGAAATTAAAGAAAAAATTAAAAAGACTTGCTTAGAAAGATATGGTTTTGAAAATCCTTCTCAATCAAAAGAAATAAAAGAAAAAGTTAAAAAAATTAATTTAGAAAAATTCGGTGTAAAAAATCTCTCTCAAAATAAGCAAATTAAAAAGAAAATAAAACAAAAACGAAATAAAAAATTAGAATTTGCAAAATCTCAAAATTTACTATCTGTTTCAGATTTAGCAAACAAATTTAATCATGAAAAAAGTACAATAACTTTTGTATTGAAAAAATTAAAAATAAATATTAAAAAATTTGATTTAGATGATAGATATTATATATCTCCATCAGACTTACCAATTCTTGAAGATTATTTCGCTAAAACCGAAATGAATGGAAAATCATTTTTAGAAACTCAAGTAGCAGACTATGTAAAATCAATCTGTAATTATGAAATAATTGAAAATTCTAAAAAGATAATTCCACCGAAAGAATTAGATATCTATATTCCACAAAAGAAAGTTGCCATAGAATTTGACGGATTATATTGGCATGATGAAAACCATATCGAAAACAACTATCATCTAAACAAAACAATTGCTTGTGAAGAAAAAGGAATAGATTTAATTCACGTCTTTGAAGATGATTGGTTAAACAGAAAAGAAATCGTAAAATCGATGATAGCAAGTAGACTTGGAATCTATGAACAGAAAATATTTGCAAGAAAATGTAAATGTAAGATTTTAGATTATTCGCTTTATAAAGATTTATTGCAGAGTTTCTTTGATGAAAATCATTTACAGGGATTTACTCATTGCGATGTTTTTGTCGGATTGATTTATAATGATGAATTGGTTCAATGTATGGGATTTAATGAAAAAGGTTGGCATGACGGAAATACTGAACTTACAAGAATGGCTACCAAGATAAATACTCAAGTGATTGGTGGATTTTCCAAACTGATGAAGTTTGTAACGGAAGTCTATGGATATAAAAATATTACTTCTTATATAAATCGTGCTTGGTTTAACGGTAAAGGATATTTCAACAGTGGATTTAAAGTTGTAAAGATAAATCCACCAAATTATTATTATGTTGTTGATTTCACAAGAGTGCATAAATCCCATTTTAGAAAAGATAAGATAAAAAGATTATATGAAAATAACTTGTTTGCTTATTATGATGAAAATGAAAACGAACACGAATTGATGTTGAAAAATGAAATATTCCGCATCTATGATTGTGGAACAATTAAAGTAGTCTATAAACCACAACTATCTTAATATAGGTACATTCTGTGGAATATCATTTTTCCATAATTCTTTGCAAAGGTCAGTTTGTACCTTTATTTTTATAATTTTACTTGACAAAATATAAATCATAGTTTATATTAAAGTTAATGGAGATATAGGATTATGGCTAGACTTTCAATTAATGATATTGATGAAAAATTATTTTGGGATTTGGCTACAAGTGGTATTGTAGGAGATTGGTCATTACATATTGTAAGTGATTATCTTTATATGATTGCTGAAAAATTAAAGAAAGATACTGATATTTACTTTAGAGTTGAAGATTACAACATTGTAAATGAAGAACTTGGAATTTCAATTCCGTCTACAGAATGTACATCTTATGATAAAATTCTTAAAATCATTGAAAAGACATTAAGTGAAACATCAAAAGAAAATGAATATAATGTCAATACCAACAAAATGAAAAACGATTGGGGTTATACATTTTCTAATACAAGTATGAGTCCTTACTTTTTAACAAACGAACGTAAATGGAAATCATATTCAGAATTTGAACAACCAAAGGTTTTTGAAGCACTCTATTTTGGTGTCTTCGGTGAATACCATAAAGATGGTGAATTTATCAGTGATATGAAAAAGAAATATCTTGTATCTGATAAATGGAATGAACAAGGTCATTATCGTGGACCGATTGAAGAACTTAAAAATCTTGAAGTTAGTTTTGCCAAGAACGGTAATATTTCTGTAAAAACTAAAGATGAAGAATTTTGGCAGAGAATAAATTTTTGGTATGATACACTTGATGAAAAGTTTAAAAATCATACTAGATAACTATTAATATTATAGGAGAAATAAGATTATGGACATAAGTTATGCTATTTTAAAATTAAAATTTAATCCTACTGATATTTCTGATAAAGAAGTTTATTATCAGATTAAAGGTGAGGAGAAAGACAGTTATGGTCATATGGCTTTAATCAGTGATTATTATACAAACGGATACCGAACGATTGTTATCATGTATGATGATTGTGATGATGATAAATTATCTTGGATTGTTGCAGAATTTACAAACAGAAATGATGAATGTATAGCAAGTGAATTCTTTAAGGATTATAAATCTGCAAGAAAATTTTTCAAAGAAATTATATAATTTGAAAAAATAATCGTAAAGTTTGAATTTACATTTCCGATATATAAGATGTAAGTTCAATAATTATATGGGAGGAACAATATGAGAACATTCTTGATTTTATTAAGTGGTGTATTAAGTATTATTTTTGTAATTATGGTTGAATTAGGTCTTAATTACAGAAAATCATATGAACTGCTTAAAGGAAGAATAGCAGACAGATTTGCTTTCATGAGTGGTGTATCTGCTATAACTCTGTTACTTATTATAGCGGTTTGTTTCTAGGTTATTGAAAAATCCCATTATCAGAAAAAATATAAAAATTTTTGATAATGGGATTGAATTATTTTAAACCGTCTAGTATAATTATCATAAATAAAAGAATTAAATGGAAGAAGTAGATGAGTGTAATTAAACCCTTTTCAGAAGTAAAATGTAATAAGTGTAATAAAGACGGATTTATCATAAATGAAAACAACGCAGTAAAATGTGATTGTAGAAAACAGTATGAATTTGAAGTAAGTGCTTCAGAATCATTATTAAAAGGTGGACTTTTAAAGGAATGTTCTTCTTATGAAGATTTTAAGAAACTCATTAATTTTGATTGGTCTGATTATCGTGGTAAAGATGAAAACGAAAATCTGAAAAAATTACAGAAATTTGTAGATGAATTTGATTCAGATGAAAAACCTTTCAGACACCTACATTGTTATGTATACGGTGAACAGGGTACACAGAAATCTTATACAATAAAAGGTATGCTTACTAAACTCGCTTGTAAAGGAAAATCAGTTTTTTACATTTTTACAAAAGATTTGATTACCATAATAAATGATTCAGAAAGAAATGAAGAATCGCAGAAATTACTTGATTATATCTTGAATGTAGATGTTTTAGTTTTGGAAGAATTTAATGAAGAAAGATGTGCTTTATGGCAAAGTGGATATAAAGAAAAAAATCTCATAATTTGGATTAAAAACAGATTGGAGATTATACGCAAGTCAACATGGTTTGTTACCAACGATACGATTGAACGATTAAAAGAAGGAAAGTTTGGTGAATTGTTTGGCGATTTAATCGATAGAGAAACTCGATTTGGAAGATTTCATTTTACAGACCGTTATGTTGATAATCTTGATGAAAAAGAAATTGAAAATATGATGAAAAATATTTGGGATTAAAATATAATTAAAAATATATGGAGGAAATATATGATTAAATTTCACAAAGTAATTGAACCTATGCAGAAAGTTGAAGGAGAAACAGTTCTTCCTAGACGTGCCACAAAAGGTAGTGGTGCGTATGATTTTTATGCAAAGACAAATTACACAGTAAAACCGAATGAAATTGTAAAGATTTGGACAGATGTAAAGGCTGAAATGGATTCAGACGTTATTCTGTTGATTAATGTTCGTTCGTCAATGGCTGGGAAATTCACATTGGCAAACACACAAGGTTGGATAGATTTTGATTATTACTCTAACAAAAAGAATGACGGAAATATCGGTGTATTCTTGCGTAATACATCAGATGAAGTACAGACCATTGAAAAAGGTGATAGAATTGCTCAAGGTATGTTCACTCATTATTTAATTACTGTAGATGATAATCCTATCAGTGAAGAAAGAAACGGTGGATTTGGCTCATCTGGTCGTTAAATAATTTTTATAAAAAAGACTTTACAAAAAGATAAAGTCGCATTAAAATGAACTTCATAAATGCTCTGTTAGAGCAAGAAGTAATATAACCTTTAAGATATTTACAGATAAATTTTTCTGTAAATGAGGAGAAGTAATTATGGCAGAAATGACCACAGAAGAACGTGCAAAAGCACGTCTTGAAAAATTCAAACAGGCGAAAGCAAAGGCAGACGCAGATAGCAGTGGATTTCCAAAAGAAGAAGTTCCTGACTTTCAATGTTGTGTTCTTAAAAAAGATACACCAAAAATTATTCGCCTTGTAGGTAACGCACCTTCTATGAGAGAAGTTCCAAGCGATGCCTTAATCGTAAAACGTTCAATGTGTATTGATGATGACGGTAACTGGGCAACAATTGTTTTATCTGATGATAAAGACCATCCAATCAATAAACTTTTCAGAACAATTATTGGTAAATATCAGTACAATAAAGAAACAAAAGTTCGTACCTATGACAACAAGGGAAAGCCTTCTTTTGAAAGATTTATGCGTAATGGTAAGTCTGTAGAAGAATGTGGTACACTTGAACAGGGTATGCAACCTACAACTTATTATATGTTCAACTGTATTGATAAAACTGACGATTGGTGTAAAGAAAATAAACACACCAAACTTCTTTGTTGGGAATCAAAGAATAAGGAAGTAGACGGTAAAATTCGTACATATTACACTTATGGTGTAAAGCCTTCATTCTTTAATGAAATCTTTGATACACAGTGTACAAAATTAAATCGTCATTATGAAGACTTTGATTTTGTTGCAAAACGTCTTTCAAAGAAAATAGGAGATTCATATCTTACAGTATGTATTCCTGAAGAACAGACTGCAATCAAAAATTTAGGAATTGACCCTTCTAAAGTAAGTATGGAATATCTTACAGAAGAAGAAGAAAAGTACGAAAGATATAATCTTGAAAACATTCCTTTTGTAACTAAACCAACTTATGCAAGTTACTTTTTGAAAGTTTTTCCTAAACTCATCAAACAAGCAGATATTGATTTCAACAATGGTGAACCTAAACTTTACAACGCTTTTGTTGAATGGAAAGAAAAAGAACTTGAAGAAATGAAAAAATTAAACGCAGAAAAAGGTGAATCTTCTGAAACAACATCAGATGAAAATACACCTACTGTAGAAAATGAAGTTACAGAAGAAACAACTGTTACAACCGAACAGTCTTTTGACAGTATGGAAGAAGTAGAAACTTCATCAGAAGAAGACCTTCCAACAGAAGTAGAAGAACCTACTCCAACTGTAACAAAGAAAGTTGTAAAGGTTGCTAGTACATTTGACCCTATGAGTTTGGTTGATAAATATCCTGCAATTGCAAATATGAAAGAATCAGATAGAAATTTAATTATCGGTTATGATGCTTCAACTGATACATTTAAATATGCGACTGAGGATATTGCTACTTGTCCTAATTGTAATAAAGACATTCCTAATCAGTGGTCAACATGTTCTTGCGGAGTTTCTTTTGAATAATTTTATTCAAATAAAATAAACCAAATCCCACTATGATTAATCTTATAGTGGGATTTGGTTTATATAAACTCGATAAGAAAGATACCACCTTTTAAAGTGGAAATATAAATTTCCGTAAAAATAATACTTGCAATTATAATTATTAAGTATTATAATAAAGTCAAGATTACTAGAAATTAATTATCTTAGTAAGAGGTTTGTTGATGACAAAGAATGAACAGATTAAACAGACATTGAAAGAAACTCGTGAAAGAAGAAAAACTCAAATAATTAAAGTTTTTGAGTTAAAAGTTAATTGTCATCATACCTCAAAAGAAGATTATAAAAAGTTTAATGAAATGTTCAAACAAGCAAAATGGATTATAAATGACTGCATTGCTTCAAATGACATTTTTCATTACGAATATAAAAATCATAGGAAAATAACTAATTTTGATAAAGACGGAAATAAAGTTGAAAGAGAAATCACCATTCAGACTGGAGTTCATCAAAACATAATTTCTCATGTTCAACAAGACATCATAAACCTTTCAAAATCTAAATCTCATGGAAATAAAGTCGGAAAACTTAAATTTAGACGAGAATGTAATAGAATACCATTAAAAACAGGAATGTTAAAAATTAAATCTTCTAAAATTGTTTCAATTCCAATGTTTCCAAAATTAACTGTTTATGGATTAGAACAATTTATAAACATTCCAAATTATGAGATTGCAAATGCAGATATAATCAGAAAAGCGAGTGGAATATATCTCAAAGTTTCTGTTTATGTTCCTAAGAAAGAAAATAAGATAAAGAATAAATCAGTTGGTCTTGATTTTGGAATCAAGACATCTATTGTGACTTCTGATGGAGATTTCTTTGATTGTAATAAGCAAGAATCTGAATACTTGAAGTTTTTGCAAAAACAACTGCATAGAAAACAACAAGGTTCAAAGCGTTATTGGAGATTAAGGAATCAGATTCAGAAGGAGTATGAACATATATCTAATCAGAAAAAGGACATCGCAAACAAGATTGTAGCGAAACTTTCAAAGGAAAATGATATAATCTATTTTCAAGATGAACAAATTTCAAATTGGAAAAAGAAAAAGGGTTCTAAAAAGAATGGAAAGAAAAGCGGATTTTCTTTTGGAAGACAAGTTCAATCGTCTTGTTTGGGTAGAGTTAAAACAAAACTCGAATTGCTTGAAAAACAAGATAAAGCGTTCAAAATATCGAAATGGTGTCCTACTACAAAATTTTGTCCTAAATGCGGTTGCTTGAATACTTTGACTTTGAAGGACAGAACATATATCTGTAGTTGTGGATATAGTGAAGATAGAGATATTCATGCTTCTAAAAATGTAAAATTGTTTGGTTCGACTAAAAGAACCGAGTGCTTGGAACAAGCCTCCGCTGAGACATCAATCAATACATCTTCAATCACTAGTCGGTTGGTTATGCAAATTGAGTCTATGAAGCGAAAACAAAAAAGTCACACCTTTTATGGTGGTGCGTAGTTCACAGAAAAGCAAATCCTAATTGGCACAAAGAATTTATATGTAAAGGTTGCTTGAAAAACAATAAAGATTGTGAATATTATGATGAAGATATTATTGCTTGTCCTAATGCAGAATATCCAAAGGAAGAATAGAAAATGATACAATCTCCAATTCACTACATGGGAAACAAATACAATTTACTATCTCAAATGTTACCTTACTTTCCTAAAAACATAAATCGATTTTATGATGTTTTTGGTGGTAGTGGTGTTGTATCTCTTAATGTGAAAGCAAATGAATATCATATAAATGATTTATCTAATCATGTTTATAATCTGTATAAATTATTTAAGGAAACATCATCTGATAAAATAATTCAATACTGTTATGAAAACAGAGATAAATGGGGATTTAGTGCAGATGAAACTGTAAAGAAAGAAATAGCAAGAGTGAATAAAGAACCATATGAAAAATGCAGAAATTATATGAATGAAAATCCTACGACATTAGGATATTACTTTTTAACATTTTATTCATTCTGTAATCAGTTCAGATTCAATAGAGATAACAAGTTTAATATGCCTGTGGGAAATGGATATTTTAAGAAAGATTCTGAAAAACCTATTAAAGATATGTGTGAATTTTTCAGTAAAGAAAATGTACATATTTATAATAAAAGTTATGATGAATTTTATTTTGATGATTTTGGAAAAGATGATTTTCTGTATGCAGACCCTCCTTATAGTGCGGAAAGTAACGCAGTATATAATGAAGTCAGAGATAATGACGGTTGGGGTGAAGAACAAGATATTAAATTTCTTAATTTCTGTAAAAAACTTGATGAAAAAGGTGGAAGATGATTCTGTAGATTGTATTATAACAGACCCACCTTATGCTTGTACACCACATGGAACTAGCGGTATGGGTGGAATTTGTGGAAATAACAAATTAAGCCAAAGTGGAAAACTTTTTAATTTTAATAATATTTCACCTAAAGATTATGCTTCTGAATTTTATAGAATATTAAAAGACGGAACTCATGCTTATATAATGACTAATAATCTTAATCTTCAAGAAATGCTGAATGAATTTACAAGAGTGGGTTTCAAGTTTATTAAGTTGTTGGTTTGGCATAAAGATAATAAGATAGCAAATCAATATTATATGCAGAGTTTGGAATTCATTCTCTTTTTAAGAAAAGGAAAAGAGAAACGAATAAATAATTGTGGGGATAGTGATTTTTGTGAATTTCCAAATAAGAAGATGAAAGATGAAGAAGGAAATCCGTTACATCCCACAGAAAAACCAATAGAACTGATGAAAAAATTTATTCTTAATTCCACCAACGAAAACGATACAGTAATTGACCCTTTTATGGGGATTGGTGCTACTGCTATTGCTTGTAAACAGACTAATCGTAATTTTATCGGTTGCGAAATAGACCCTAAATATTTTGATATAGCAAAGAGCAGAATAGAACATAACAGAGATTATGTTGATAATTCTAAAGAAGATATTTTTGGAATTTAACTATTTTAATTATGATACTGACCAAAAATTATATAATCGAAGGGAATATTTTAAGAAAAGGAACTAAAATCTCAATAAAAGAAAGCATTGATAACATTACTGATGAAGAAATTAAAATGTTAGAACATACTCCAACTATGACTGTTTATCGTTCAATGCAATATATCGGTGGACAACTTTTGCCACCTATGTCAGCAAAGACAAAAAGCGGTGGTATGCGTTTAGGTTCTGTTTTAGGTGAATGGGAAAAGGCAGTTGAAGACCCTTCCTTAGTAAAAGACGGATATTTTGTTTTAAATAAAGGAAATGGTTCTTCAATTAGTGCTAGATATAATCCTTATTTTCATTGTGCAGAAGATATGTTGAATGACCAATTTTCATCAGCAGAAGAAAGACCTAATTTGGTTGTGGTCGAATGCGAAATACCAACATTCGAATTAAAAGGTGATTATAAAGCAGAAGGTGCAAAAGATTCTGTTGGTGAACAGAAATGGAAATGTGGTGTAGTTCAATGTCAGTTTAAGAAATATAGGACAATTTATTTATCAAGATATATTAAACCTATAAGAATTGTTCCGAATAGTGAAGTCGCAGAAAACATAATCAAAGAAATTGGAAATAGAGATATAGTATTTCCATCAAATGTAATAACTCCCGATTTAAGAATTGAATTAGAAAATCGTGGAATAGAATTTGTAGAAACTTCCACTAAAGGTGTAATTCTTGAAGGTGAATTTGAAGGAATGAATTATTCACAAGTGTACGGTGGAAAGAAATAAATATATTAAGGAGAAATATTTTATGAATGATTTTGGAAATCTTTTCAAAAGATACAATGACTGTTTTGTTTATATAAAAGACGTTGGTGAATTACCAATTGATGTTCAGAAAGAATGGTTTAAATTGTGGGATAATGTAATCATTAATAAATTCAAAGAATTCTATAAAAATTATTGGGCAAAGGAATTAAAAGTAAAATGGTATGATTTACCTAATGATTTGAAAAACCCTGATTTTGAATATAATAAGAAAGACGGATTTATTACCGTTTGGACAAAAGAAGGAAAAGAATTCTTTCAGACTGTAATCAGTGGAATTCTTTATACTAAAACAGAACTTGACGGTGAAACAGTAATCAAACAATCTTATGAATTATACGGACGTGGTGAGGGTAATTCAGAAGATTCTATTTCTTTTGATTTTAAGGGAACTAAGTTTTAATTCAACAATACAATAGTATCATCATAATCAAACAACTGCACGTTAATATTGGGATGCAGATTATTTACCCTTCCAACTTTCACGTTATTTCCCATAACAGATTTAATATCTTCGAGAACATCAATTAATTGATTGATTGTCTTGCAATTGAATTCCAACTGTGCTTTTTCTTTTAATCTTTCCATAAATAAAATAGTTAAAAATAAATAATAATTTTACTTGACAAATACTGTTTATTTTGTTATAATATAACCATAAGATGAATGAAAAGGAGATATGCCTTATGGAAAACAAAGAATTAACAGTAAAACAGATTACTTCAAAAATCAATCAGACCGAAAAGAAGATTGATGAATACACACGTTACATTGAAAATTACAAGGAATGGATTACTAAAGAACCTAATCACCCTTGTATTTCAAGTTACAAATCATCTCTTAGAGATTGCGAAAAGAAACTCAACAAATATACTGCTCAACTTGCAGAATATAAGGGTATGCTCGAAGGTCGTGTAAAAGAATATCCTATCGTAAGACAGTTTGTAAAGACTTGGAAAGAAATCTGTATTAAACACATCACAGACCCTAAAACAATCGAAGATGCCGTTACTGCTTATAACAATATGAAAGCAGAAATAAAAGCACTTGAAGAAGAATATAAGGCTAAAGGATTACCAAGTTGGGAATCTTATAGTGAAGAAAAATCTATTGAAAAGTCATACAATCGTGAATGGGGATATATTTGGAATTATCTTACATTCTCTACAAAAGAAATTGATACAGTAACACTTGAAAAAGATTATGAATATGAAGCAACACGCAAGTATAACAAGTTTATTGAAGACTGTGAATATTATGTCGGTGAAATCCTTGATACATCAATGCTTTCTGTAGGTTACAAAGGTGATTTGAACGGTTTTGTAGTAGGTGCAAAAGGTAAGGCAGAAGTTGATACGATTTCTGCTTGTGGTGAAGTTCAGAGATTTCATTACAGAACTTTGTTCAAAATGGCAAAATAATCTTACTATTTTTCTTGTGCAAGATTAATTTCTTACACATGAGAAAGTGATGATTTATTTTACAAAAATAACGGATGAAAAGAAGTGTAGTTCGTGTAACATCAATAATGCAGATTTGAAGATGATAATTTTAGACAGTCAGATTAATCAGTCAATGTTGTATCTGTGTAATGACTGTTTCAAAATCTTAAAGGAATCTTCTGATGAATACACAATAAAAGAAGATGAATGAAAATATGATAATTTTAGTTGACAGACTATAAATGATATGTTATCATATAACCAATATGGAGGAACAATATGTTAGGAAACGGTAATCCCTTTAACATTAAAAACACTGCGAAGGCTTTCATGATTAATGAAGATTGGTTACTTGATTATTCTATGAAATGGGAAAGACTTACTAAGGTACAGAAGGCTTTGATATGCAAACTTACTCAATTACCAAGAATAGGTTGTGTATCAGACATCGTAAGATTATGTGGTCTTAAAACAAACAATCAGAATGCAAATACAAAACAGATTATGGAATTAAAGGAATGGAATATAATCTCTATTTCTGCACCAAAGAAAGAAGATATGAATATGATTTTATCTTCAATCCCTGAAGGATATAAACCTTTGATAAAAATCGACAGTAGGACAAAGTTATATACACTTAGATTAGATTGGATTAAAAATCTTATGAAAGTGGAATTTAAGGAAAATATAAATAATCGTTTGGATTATTAAAAAAAAACAGGGAGGAACTACACTTTGAAACTTGTAGGATTTACAAACATTAAAGGTAAGAAATATCGTACAGAATTTTATTCTACTTATACGATATTCGTTGATGTGGAAGATGAAACAAGATGGATTCAGTTTAATAACAAAACAAATCTGTCTGAAATATCATCTGATATATTTTTCAATAATTAACAAGGGAGGAATAATCTTTATGGATTTATTGAATGAAACAACTGTAAAAAATATGTGTGAAATTACATCTGTAGCAGAATATAATTCACAGATAGAAATCAGTCAGAATAAAGAAAAACAGACTGTAACTTTCACAAATCTTTCAACTAATCGGACTACTGTTATGAACTGTGCTTGTAATTCCGTATCTGCAACAATAAGACAGTGGGCAAGACATTTGGCAGATGAAACATTATTTTCAGATGAAGATAATTATACTATAGGCAGATAAAAAAGGGAGGAAATGATTGCTTATGATGTATGAAGGTTTTGATATTGAAAAGGTAATTACTACTTTTTCAAATGGTGAAAATTCCATCAACATTCTTTTGCTTAGAAACGGTGATGTAATATCATCAGATAATGATTATATCTGTGATATTAATGACAATCATGTAGAATCAAAGATTGAAGAATTCGGTTACGGTTGGAGACAAGTACATTGGAATAAAAAAGATTATGCCGATTGGTACAACTGTGATGAAGATGAAGTTGAAGATGAAGATGTAATGGATGATGATTTGGGATATTGGGATATTTAGATTACGATATTATATAAACTACCATTCGTTAGTTTTATATAAAACTATCAGTCGGTAGTTTATGTATGTGAAATCGAAAATATTATGTATACTATACAGTCTTAAAAGATAACAAATTTTTTGAGATTTTGAAAAATGGAGAATTTAGTTTTATCATAAAACTATCATTCATTAGTTGGATATAAAACTAAATCTTTCTTATTACTTTTTCAAGGTATATATAATATATCGGAAATTTCTGCATGAAAATATCATAGTCATAATATCGCATTTCATAAGAGATTCTAGTATCCTTATAATCGTAAGGCTTACCTCTGAATCTGTTCTTGATATCAGTGATATTGGTGTCTGATAATTTTTGATTGACAGAGTATCTTGGTTTTGTTCCGTTGTAGCCTTTTTCTTCTTTTACGATATAAGTCATAAAAAATCTCCTATCAATATAGATAGTTGCAGAAATGAAGAATATAGGAAATGACGAATAAAAAGTTTAATAATTTACTTGACAAATAATATTGTTACAATATATAATATGAATAACTGATAAAGGGATTGGAGTAAATCATATACTCTTATCCTTTAAGGGAGAAATTTATATGAAAAGAATTATATGTTTATTGATTACATTGTCATTAATCACTACATTATCTGCTACTGTAATATGGCATACATCAGATGAAATTGCTTTTCTTAAAAAATCAACTGGTATAACTGATTATGTTTCTGCATGGGCAAGTTGTGATACTAAAGCAGAAGTAGAAAAGATTACTAGAACTGTGGACTTGGATTATTTCTTTGATTCATATACCACAATAGATGATGAATTTGTTCATGATTATGAAAGTTATGAAGTGATGTTTGTTACGATAAATTATACAAACTGTATCTATGTATTTCATTACAGTGTAAATTCACCTGTAGTAGAAATATTTTATATTGTAAGATAATAATATAATTTTTGGGAGGACTGAAAAATATTATGAAGAAGTTTATTTGTTTAATTTTAATGATTGTTGTATTTCCTTTATTTGCACAGAATACATATAAGACAATCGAAACGTTTAATGAATATGAAACATTTATCACTTTATGTTCAAGTAAGAATAAAGGATATGTGTTGATAAATAACAGTTATAATGTATTCCCCGAATATCTTATTGTTTTTGATGATAATAATTATAAAGCAGAAAGATGTTATGGAGAATTTCTTCTGGCTTATTATTATATAAAAAATAAAAATAAAGAATATAAATATTATAATGATAATGATATCAGATATGAAATTATATTGGATAATACAAATGAAGAAATAGCATTCTTGAGAGCATTAACTGATGAATTTATACTTCAGGAATATCCGACATTTTTCTTCATAGACAAAAATAGTTCAAAGAAAGAAGCGATAGAGTTCTATGATAATTTTGAAGGCGAGAACAAGGAAGATGAAATCGGGTCAAGTGCTGGAATTCTTATGGGAATAAAGGCAAGTGATTTTATAGAGTTATTAGGAGAGATAAAGGAGTAACTATGAAATGGTGTGTTCTAATAAAACCTATTGGCATAAAAGAACCTATGGGAATTTATTGCGATACAGGGTTTGACTACTTTGGTGAGTCAGAAGAATATATAGACCACGATTTTGGAATTGATGGTGCAAAAGGTTATGCTTTCTCATTTAGAGAATGTCTTAAAATTGCAAATCCAATTTGGAAATGGACATATGAAGGTGGAATAGATTTAATTGTTCCTGTTTTTCTTGCAAAAATAATATTCTTAAAAAATACGATAAAAGCAAACAAGGCTTTTGAAAAATATCTAATTGATAAGGAGTAAATTATGTTTGAGAAAGATGAAGTAGTTTTTACCGACAGAAAGGATTTTGAAAAAGTCCTATCAGAAAATAAAACCGATTTCATTATCTGTCAGAAAGGCAAAGGACATTATCAGATTGTTGGCTATCATACAATTATAACAAGCGAAGGTGATACAACTATTGTCTTGGAACTTGGTACAAGAATGGAGGGTTAGATATGTTTGAGAAAAATAAAATTAAACAGACATATACAAACAAGTCTACTACTACAATACTTTGTCCTACTTGTAATATTCCAATGTTACAATGTCAGTATTTTGGTGGTGGTTTTTATTGGATTTGTGGCAAGTGTAATTGTAAGGTAGAAAGAACAGGATATTAAGGAGTAAATTATGTTTGAGACAGAATCTAAAGAATACGCAAACAAGTGGCTAGAACACGTTAAGGATTTAGAGTTACAACATAAATCAGACGATAAGCCTGAATATATCAGAATATTGGAAGCACATCAAAGAGGTGCTGAGTTTGGTTATAACAAGGCGAAAGAAGATGCTGACAAAATGAAAAGTCAATTCCTTGAATTGTGCAATCTAAAAGATATGAGGATTGCTGAATTAGAAAAGGCTAATGAATGGCAGACAGGAGAGCCAATAAAAGGGAGAGAAATATTTGCCCGAAATATTGCTAATTGTAATTTACTTGCAACATATTTTGATGGTGCTTGGCGAAATGTTTGGAATGGTGGAATTATTGATTTTGATAAAATTACTATGTGGCGATATACAGGTTTCAAAAACAATGGGGAAAAATTGAACTTCCATAAGTAAAGGAGAATGAATAAATGAATTTTGAAGGTAATCCGAAAAACTTTAATATAATTAATAAACTCACAAAATATTTAGGTCTTACTGATTATTTTAATAATAAGATAAATAAATTATATTCTGTAAATGAGATGAATAGCATAATGCGTAAAGCAGAAAAGAATAAATATTTTGAATCATTGGTAGTACAATATGAAACCGTCAATCCTTATAATTTTGAACCTGAATTTCATTACGAAAGAAGAACTTTAGAATTGAAGAAAGTATTTGATATTCCGAATGTTACTGAAAAAAATTTTCCATTTATGAGAATATTACAATTGAATTCAAAATAAACATCTAATAAAAAATATGAACGAATGATATGGAGGATATTGATATGGAATTAAAATTAAACGGAGTAACATTAGATGAAAAACTTTTATCTTTGGGTTTGGAATTCATTAATGAAAAAATAGAAAAAGAAAAAGATTTATCTGATGAAGAATTGAAAAATTTTGTATTTAATGAATCCATTGAATTTGTAAAAAGATTTAATTATTGGTATTCTAAACCTTTAGGTGAATATGACAGAAGATATAAATTGACCGAATCTGATGTAGAAGAAATAAAACTTTTACGAAAGAAGGGTATGAAATGGGAAGAAATTACAAAAAAGTATGGAGTAAGTCAAGTCGCTATATTCTATAGATTAAATCCTAAAATGAAGAATAAGCGTAATGATTATAATAAGAATTACAATAAACTTCCAAAAATAAAAACTGAAAAAATGAAAGAATATATAGCAAATTCTGTTAAAAATACATACAGATATAAAAAAGAATTGTGTGCAAGAGGATTACTTTAATTATTATAAAAAGGTGGCAATTAAAAAATGAGATTAAGCGAAACAGACGAACTTTCACAATATCGCAAACGTATAGGAGATTATGAATATAGAAAACAGTATCTAGCACTATACCGATTTGCAGAACAGTCAAAAAGAAGGCATTCAGGAGAAAAATATGAAAATTCTAAAGACCGTCTGCAACAGATAAAAGATAAGTATAAGAATGGTGTTACTAAAAATATCATAAATGAAATGGTTGGAATAAAGGAGTAAAAAATTATGAGTGATTTAATTGTCGGTGTATGTGGTTTTATAGTAATATTCGTTATTGCTTTATTTTATGTCGGAGAAGATTTGGAAAAGGAAAAGAAAAATGAAAACATCTGAAAAATTTGAATTGTATATGAATGGATTTAATGAAGGATTTGGTAAGAAGGATATTCCTATGATTTATTATCTCAACGGTGGTTGGATGGAACATGAAAACTGTACGGATTTATATAATCAGGGAATTATTGACGGAAAAGATTATAAGAATCTTTTAATAAAAATTGGAAAGATTTAATCTAAAGAAAAAGGAGAAAACAGATGAATAAAATTGAAATTTGTATTCGACAGATAGAATCAACTTGTTCTAAATGTAAGAAATCCAATGACTCTTTGTATAATTTCAGAAAAGATTTCAACTATTATTTCTGCAACAAGTATTCCAAATACTGTATCTCTTGTAATACTGATTGCAGAAAGATAAAAAGAATTATGAAGAAGAACAACATTCTGAATATTCCTGATTCTAATCATATATCAAATCTTGCGACATCTTGGTGGAAGAATAAATCAAATGAGTTGGAATTGGAAGGTAGAAGATAAATATAAAATAGAATAGGAGGAAATACTTTATGGATTTTTGTTCTGTGATATTTTTAATTCTGCTTGTAATTGACATTGGTATCGGTATCTTTCTGGTTTTTTCTGAAAAAGAAAATAAAAGGATAGAAGATATTATGAACGGTAAGGATTTGTCTTGATTAAAAAGATGAATATGTGGTTTAATGTAAACAGATACAGATTTAATCATAAAAATCTGTATCTGATAAAAATTAATTTTTAAGGAAAAATAACGATTATGAAAATGACTGAAAGACGTTTGACAGATTGGATTAATAAACTTTCTGCAAGTAAACCTTATAGAATTACCCTTAAAAAAGGGCAAGGTTTTTATGATGTATTATTTTGGTATTCTGAATATCATTTTAATGAAAGAATATTACCTAATGATATGAATGATGAATTAAAATGTCAGAAAAAGATTTTAAATATGTGTTCTCTCTTTGAAAAGAACATTCATCTTAAAATATTATAATTGATTATAAATTATTATATGGGAGAATAATATGACTAATAATTTTGTATTCAATGCTTCAATTAAATTAAAAAATCTGAATAAGATGAATAGTGTTCTTCGTTTAATGGAGAATGAAAACATTAATAACAATGATTATAAATGTTTATTATGTTTCAAGAATCTGCTTAATTCATTTGACAGTAATCCTAAAAACGTAAAGATGTTTGATGTTATTGATAAATTCTGTTCATTCTATGAAAACGTATTATCTGTATACTGTAAAGACAATCTCATCATGTGTAATAAAATTGAAGAATTTGAATGGGAAGATGTTCAATATATTATGGATAAGATGATTGAAGTAATTGATATTGTATTCATGAAGTATGGAACCGATTTTAATAATATGACTGTAGGAGAATGATATATTATGAAAAAAGAACTGTTTAATGAATGGTATGAATTTGTAGGAAAAGATTATTCAAGACATGTACTTCCTATTGATGAAGTAAATGAAAAAGAAATGAGAAAAAGTGCAAAGAGTATTTTTTCATCAGTATATAATCTTGTAATTGATGAATTATGTGACAGATTGTCATATTTAAATCTTGATATATTTGAACATCTTTCAAAATTAAGAAACATTGAAAAATGTGATAAAAATTTAATGCTTGGCTATATTGAAGAAAAAGAATCCTTGAATAAGGTATTAACTTCTATCTATGATTCTTTTATAAAAGGCAATATTAAGAAAGAAGATTTTGAATTAATAAAGGCGGAATTAATTCCAAAATATGTTGATTTGAAAAATAACATAAATGTATTCGGTAATTTTCTTAAAATGTGTAAGGAAGAAAAGAAAGCATTGGAATCTTTATTGGTGACTGATGAGATTGATTAAAATATTAATTTATATTAATATATTTAATAAGAGGACAGTAGGACACCAACCTATTGGGATTTAACTTCTCCGTTGAATCCCTAACTCTATTATTATATTAACTATCTATAACATAAGTCTTTGGTGTAGACTTCATAAAAAAGATAAAATTATATTAGGAGATTATTTATGTCAAAAACATTAATTCGTATTATGTCTTATGATAAAACTTCAAAAAATTTAGTTTCTTTTCAAAATAATAATTCTTTATTATCTGATGAAAAAATAGATAATATTATAAAAGAAAAATATTTTGATAAAAATGATAAAACTAAAAAATTTATAAAACGTAGTTTATGTAAATTCGGTGATAAATATAATTATTATGACACTTTTTATACAAAAATGCGAAATAAAATAACAATTACTTGTAGAAAACATGGGAATTTTGAGCAAAGAGCAGACCATCATATAGACGGTTATATAGGGTGTAAACAATGTTATAAAGAAAGTGTATCTGATAAAATGAAAATTTTAATGAATACAAATGAATTTAAAGATAAAATTTATAAAAATGGATATATAGATAAAAATAAATTTATAAAAATAATAAAAGAAAAATTTAAAAATTTTTATGATTTATCTCAAATCGAATATAAAAAAGCAAACGATAAAGTTAAATTAATATGCCCAAAACATGGAGAATTTTGGATTAAACCGTCATGTGTGAATTCTTTCAAAGGATGTAACGAATGTGTAAAAGAACAAAAATTAAAAGAAAAGAAAATAAAATTTATAAATGACGCAAATAAAAAACATAATTTTTATTATGATTATTCTTTAGTTAATTATAAAGGTGATAATAAAAAAGTTTGTATCATTTGTCGTAAACATGGTATATTTTGGCAATTACCTAATAATCACTTAAAACATGGTTGTAGAAAATGTGGTATTGAAATTCAGGCAAAAACACAATCATTAGATATAAATGAAGTTTTATTAAATTTTAATAAAATGTATGGAAATTTATATGATTATTCTAAATTTGAATTTTTTGGAACTAATATAAAATCTATAATTATTTGTAAAGAACATGGGGAATTTTATAAAGATTATACTCATCATATGAGAGGTCAAGGATGTCCTTATTGCAAATCTAGTATTCCAGAATGTACAATTCGAAACTATTTATCTGATAATAATATTAAATTTGAAGAACAGAAAAAATTTAAAAATTGTGTTTATAAAAAACAACTTAGATTTGATTTTTATATTCCTAAAATAAATTGTTGTATCGAATATAATGGAAAACAACATTATGAAGTTTGTGAACATTTTGGTGGAAAAGAATATTTAAAATATGGAAGAATTAGAGATAATATAAAGAAAAATTATTGCCGTAAAAATAACATAAATTTATTTATTATAAAATATGATGAAAATATAATTGAAAAATTAGAAGAATGCTTGAAAAAATATAATTATTCTGATAATTTAAATACATTAAAAGGAGAACAATAACATTATGGATTTATTATCAGATAAACAGATTGAATCAATGGAATGTCTGCTTGAAAGTATTGAAGATACCAAAATAGAAATTCATCAATATAAAGATGAAGAAAGACTTGAAATTGTTTCAGAAGATTGTGGAACTGTAAATATTAATTGTGCCATGAATTCTGTATCTGCAACAGTAAGACAGATATTTGATACAATTAATAAAAATGGTACTATATTCTATTAAAAATAAAACACCCCTTATTCAATCTAAAGGGGTGTTTAAATTACACAATATATAATCATTAATTACTTTCTGATTATTACCAAATTCTGAATATAAATTTGCCACCATTCCATACTACTTCAAGACCAACAAACAAACCCAATCCACCGTACATCATAAACTTTCCCATATTACTGTTATTTGCAAAATATTCATATGCCCCGTAACCAGCAAAAGATAAAGTAACTAATGGAATTGTAATCTGCACAAATAAGTTTGCATTGTTGTTTTTTCGTTTAAGCATTGCAAGTTCAGATTTATAACTTTCCAATTCATTATAAATTACTTCCATTTCTGCTATAAGTTTTGAAGTATCTTCTTTATTGGAAATCAGAGCCTTTTTCATTGATTCTATATTTTCCATTAATTCGGTAATTTTTGCATTACAAGAATCAACAGTAAGATTTAACTGTTCATTATCTTCTTTAAGGAGATACATCATAAGTCGGATATTACTCATTTCAAGTTCAAGAGATTGTATTAATTCATCTTGTTCGTCTAATTTGTTGTCTATCTCTGATGAAAAACAGAATACTGAAACAAATGATAATAATGTAATTATTGAAATTAATTTTTTAATCATTTCTGTTCCTCCAACACTTTGTTTACTTCCTTGATATAAGCCTTGAACAATTTCTGATTTTCATTCATTCGTTTTAATATCGCACTAGCGTCATTAACAGAAGTTTCCATTGTACTCAAATTCTTGTTTGTAGAATCAGTAATAGTCTTTATTCTGTTCATGTTATTCTGCAATTCTTCATTTGTTTTCTTTAATTCATCACATTGAAGAATAAGTTTTTCTTCGTTTTCTTCTTTCTGTTTTGCGTGTTCAATGGCAGTCTGTAAATCATCTTGTATCTTTTTAATCTTTTGTTCTGATTTACCATAGATACAAGAATAGATTAAACTTACAGTAAATACTATTGCAAGAAATACACAACCGTTAATATAAAACCATTTATTCTTAAAGATGTTTTTTATAAAATCAAGCATATTGTTCTCCAAATATATTTTTATATAGATTTATTTTCCGTCTGTATCATCTGATTTTACAGAATAATTATCTTCATCACTAGTCTTTGTATCATACTTATCAAAGTAATGGTTTTTTAATTCACTAAATGACTGACTTGTTTTTCCAGCCATTGGAATACCGATTATAAGTGAAATAAGTACTGTACAACCACCTAAAAATTCATTAGGTAAAGGTTTACCTACTAAATGGCATATTACATATGCGAGTATTGAAATTGTAGCCAAGAAAATACCCCATTCAATACATGTAATAAGCGACCATCTTGAACTTGATAACTGTGAACTTTCATCAATTAATTCTCTCTTATCATTCTTCATATTTCGTTTTCTCCTTTTATTTTTTTAGTATTATTTATAGAAAATAGTTAGATTGTCAGACTTGAAACATCGTTAAAATTAATATATATTTTTGTCTATAAATAAATATTCAAGAAATTTGTGGAGTATTGAAATTATGAAACTGTATTATAAAAACAACGAATGGGAAATATTAGCACCCAACACGATAGCGTTATTGAAAGAAATAATGTATAGGGAAAACAAATATAAAAATTATCTGACATTAAGACAATGTTCAAGAATCTTATATACAATCAATCAAGCCTATGTTGTATGGAATGACGATAATTATATTGATTTCATAGGTCATCTATCTGAAACATCTTTAATCTTCTATACTACAAAACAATCTAATTCTAAGGGTACAAAATACAAGACAGAAAAATCAAACGTAGTTACAATAAAAAATGATTTTGAATATATATTAAAACTATTTTCATCAATATTACCTTCAATGATTATAGACCGAAAATTCAGACTTTATATTGGAGAAAATAATAATGATGAAAAGCGATAATACTGATATTACTAAAGATAATAATAAACCCATTACCATTAAAGAAATGTTACCTTATATTTCATTGGCTTATTCTGTAGTAGAATACGCAAAAAGAGATATTTATAAAAACAGAGGAAGATGGTGTAGTGACGCAGAATGGTTTTTGAATTCAGAATGGGGAAGATATCTTCAGGACAGTATTACCGAATTTGATAAACTCATCAACAATGCTAACCGTAAACAGACAATAAGGTTAAAATCATAGGAAAAGGAGGGATTTTGTTTAATGAGTAAAAGAAGAATCAGAAAAAATGACAATCAGAATAATAAAGAAAGAAAACCAAGAAAACAGAGAGAAGAAAGAGTTTTCGAAGGTGAATTAGACAATAAACAGAGAAGTGCTTTCAGACGTACTAAAAGATGGAAAAATCACCGTTTACATATAAAGAAATTACAGAATGGATTGGACTACATAACACATAAACCATTAAGAAAAGGATTTACTTGTCATCATCTTTCTTCTGACAGAAGCAGATATCAAGAATTATCTGATGAATTACAAATTGATTTGAATCCACGCTCTCATGAAACACTTCACACCCTGTTCAGTTGGTTATGTTCAGACCCTAAAATAATAGAAAGAATGTTTGAAGTTTTATCAAGAATGTACATATTGAATGACGGAAAAGATTTTGAATAATAAAGGAGATTAAACACTTTGGAAAACTTATCACAAATTACAGACTTATCTAAAATAAAGGGTATATTAGACTGCGGAAACAAGATATTAATTACTGACGGTAAAAATGAACTTTACACCACTGATATCAATGAAGTTAAAAATTATATCTTGGAAAGCAATTATCAGTTCTATGAAGTAATTGAATATAAACCTTTATCATCTGAAACAACTGAAATTACATGTAATGCTTTTTATTTAAGACATTTAAGTGATGTGATGAATTCTTATCATATGGGTTTACCTATAAGAAGATTTAATGATGAAGAAAGTGTTACCTTTACAAAACACGATGAAAAAATTCCTATATGGGATTTTGAAAATTACAAATACGAAATAAACAGAAAATAGATAAAATCTCTTGACAATTGCTTGAATAACGTATTATAATATGCATATCAAAATACAAGGAGATATGTATGAATAATATGAACGAAAAAATTGCCTTTGCTAAAAGGTGGATGCGTGTTACCAAAGATGAAAGAACTTTAATTGAATATCTTGTAAACGCAAAAGACAATCAGTTTATTGGAAGTAAGACTGATTTGGCATTAGAATTAAATTATGGATATGAAAATTCACAATTTAATATGCGTGTAAATCATTGTGCAAAAATCGGAATCATCTCTATGACTAATGCAGAAAAAAGATATAATCTTGTATTCAAACTTAATGATGATTGGGAAGATATCATTATGACACATTCTGATTTTGATGAAATTGTAAGACCTTCCAAATCACCTAGAAAAAATACAACTCTTGATAAAAAGGAATATTTACATCAAGCATATCTTAGAAAAAAGGGTGCAAGAAACTCTAAACTTTTCTAAACTATATTCTCTAAAGGAAAACTCAAGATGAAACAGTGGAAGAATAAAAACTTGAACGTAATTTATTTTCATATGCCTAATTCTAAGAACGATGAAGTGTTGACTTCTGACGGAATCTTAATCCCATTCAATGAATTCAAGGTTATGAGCATAGAAAATTATAATTCAAGAAAAAACAACAGTTCAATCTATGATTACTATTTATCATTAAAATCTGAAAAATTAGTGAAAAAGACTATATCCAATCATGAAGTTGATGTAACGACAAAATTATCAGAAGATGTAACTGAAACGGTAAAGGATACTCTTATAGAAGAAACAAAACCAGTAAAGAAAATCAAGAAAATGCAGACTCCGTTGATTACAAATGAAGATTTAGTTCCAATCATTAAAGATGAAATTAAGAACGAAAAGAGTAATCCTAATGTATGGAAAAAAATGCTCAAGTTATTTGGTACTATAAATAAGTATGCTAAGAAAAAGAAGTTTAATCTCTTTGAATGGGCATATCCGAAGATTATGGTATTCTTAATGATTCTCTGTTCATGTCTTTCCATTTACTTTACTGCTACCTATTTGCAGAGATTACAGAATGTAATTGTTTCCTACATGATTTCAACTTGTATGCTTTTATTTGGTATAATCGGATTTCAGATTGCAAGACAGAGAAGAAAAGAACAGAATAAAATTCAGACTTTTATTTATTATTTTACTTCAATAACAGTAATATTATTTTCTATGCTTTCTTCAATTGATGTAAATTATTCAAAATATAAGGCTAGTCATTCTAATGATGAAATTGTCTATAATACGAATGACGGTATAAGAATGAGTTATGAATTGATTGAAAAAGAAATTGAAGATAATAAAAAATTAATTGAAAAAGCACAGAATGATATAAAGTTTCAGCAGACACAATATATATTATCTTGGGATTCTGAAAAAGGTAAGAGTGTACCAACCGACCGTATTACGCAAGAAGCACAAGATAACATCAAGGAATATGAAAAACGTATTAAAGAACTTGATGAACGTAATAAAGAATTAAACGGTAAACTCATTGAATATGCTCAAAGTGGTATTTCAATGAATACGGAAGAAGGTAAACTTGAAAAATCAAAATCTTTGACTGATTTACTTGGAAGAATATTACATTCGAGCAGTGATGTAATTCAACTTATATTCCTTTTAGTACCGTCTTTCTTTATTGATATCATCAATATTCTTGCCGTAACAATCTACTGTGACAGATTTGAAAAGAGAAAAAAGAAGATGATTAAAACAAAGAAAACAGTTAAATAAATACACTCTTTATCTTTGCTATTAAGGAAACCATCTGAATTGATAATTCTGGTGCAGTATGAGTGATAGGAGAACCCGTTGTCTTTAAGGCGATTAAATCATTACATAATTCTGTAAGTATTGCCCCTAAAGTATTAACTGTGTTTCCTATCTCTACTAAACCAGTAGCATTTGATTTGAAAGAAGCATTTCCTACTGATTCTACATTAACTGAATTGTTGCATTTTATATTGAGATTTTTATATTTATAATCTCCGTTATTCTTTACATCTTTAATATCATCTTTAGTGATTACTTCTTCCTTATTGTTTTTTACGTTTATCTTATAATCGTTATTTATATCATTTATAAAATTTCCGTCTTTATCTACATATAGAGAAGTACCACTTGAAGTTATTATACCGCTTGAACCATCTTCGTTATTATGAAATACAAGAGTACCGTCTTCATAATATGTAAAATCAAGATTTTTATATGATTTATCAATCTTATCGCATTTATCAAGTAATCCTTTAGCCTTTGAAAAATCAAACAGATTGTAAAAATATCTGTTTGAAAGATAATAGAAACGTTTCCAATATTTATCAACAAGTACCCATACTTGAGAGTTTTCTTTAGGTGGGTGATTGCCCAATGTGTTTGAACTTGTATTGGAAAATAAAGGTATTGCCCACGGGAATAATTCTTTTTTTACACCTTTCATCTTGGGTTCTATATTTATCTGTATTTTACCCTGTTTATCTGGGTCATCTACTGATACAACTTTTGCAGTTTCTAAAGTTAATTCAAACACCTTGTAATCTCCTATGTTAGTTTTATATAAAAATAGTTGATTATTTATAACTATTTTCTATATAATACAGAAAAGGAAGAATCGCCAAATTCTTCCTTTTCCTAAACATAATTCACAATTAAAGTAAAGGAGATTGTAAACTATGTCTATAATGGATGTTACTGTAAAAATCAAAGATGGTAAAGTCATATTTTCTGATGAAATATTAAATTATTTTGAAAGTATTAAAACAGAAGAAAATAGTATTTGGATTAATAAATATTTTGAAGTGTTGAGTGATGAAAATAATTTGAGTGCTATAAAATATAATTTTCATCATATTCGACCTTGTTTTACATTTAAGGATAAAGAACATAAAAATAGAAAACAAACTCAAAAATTAGGTGATGATTTTAACGGGAACATAATTAAACTTTCAATATATAATCATTTAATTAGTCATTATTATTTATGGAAGATTTATAATGAATGGAATTCTAAAAGAGCAATAGAATCTATGTGTATTCAAAAGAAATATATTGGCGATTTAACAGAAGATGAAATAAAAGAAATAGCAAGATTAAGGGAAGAATGTGCAAAAGAAAATATGACTAAAGAAGAAATAGAAAAATATAGAAAAGAATGGAGAGAAGAACATAAAAAAGAAATTTTACAACGTGTAAATAAATGGACAGAAAATAATCAAGATAAAGTGAAGAAAAATAAAGATAATTGGTATCAACGAAATAAAGAACGTATTTCTAAAGAAAGTAAAGAACATAGAGCAGAAAAACGTATAAAAGAACGAGAATATAGACGTAATAATAAAGATAAAATAAAAAAGCGTAATAATAGACTTTGTTATGACCCAATAACAAAAGATATTTGTACATGGAGTATATTAAAACATAGAAAAAATAGAAATAAAGAAGTTTATAAAAATATAATGATTTCTGAATGTTTAATAAAAACTATCTCATAATACAATAAGTACTATTAAGTTTACACCATTCGAGTAATTCATCATGTTTGTCTTTATTTTCATCAAAAATCGTATCTGTATCGAAACTAAGAGGTAAGTCGCTGTTCTGTAATTTCAAAATACTCGCAAATTTCATACCTAAAGCACTTTGACATAATTCAAGAAATTTAATCCTTAATCTTTTTGGAATAGAATCTGTACTGTCTGCATAACAACCCACGTCAACTGAAACGGTTCCAATTAAGGTACTCTTAACTACAATTTTATTGTTCAATTCGTCATAATAAGCATAGAATGATTTATTACTGTTATTAAGAGCATTGTTAAAAAACTTTTGTTGTGAACTAGAGAAAAAGTAGGAACTCCAATCGAACGGAGTACCGTAGTTTCTCATCGTGCTTGAAGAAATACTTGTGATTGAAGAAGTATAGAACGGATTACCACTCATCAAGTTACCACTACCGCCACCGCTTTCTGTAAAAGCCGTATGTACTATTCCCAAGCAATTTTCTGGAGCGTCTACACTTACTTCACTAGTACCGCTTACCATAATTCCTATATTCTTTACAAAAGGGAAGAAATTAAAGAATGTTTCTGCTTCACGACCACAGATTTTATCCTTGATAAATTCATCGGTGAATATTTCAGATAAAGTATCATTATCAATCATCGGATAACCGATACTTTCCTTTACTTGAGCGAGAAAATCATCTGTAACATTAAAATTATCAATATATGTAGCCATAAAGCATTAATTCTCCATAAATATATTAATTTTTTATTCATTAAAAATAGTTATGGAGAATATTTTTATTTTTTGAAACAGACACACATCTTTTTATCAGAGTTCAATGGTTTACCGAATTTCTTGAAATCATTATAAGGCATAACCTTACAGTTTCCTATACTCTGATATTTATTCATGAAATTACAACCATATGTATCATAGATTAAAAATCCGTCTGAATTATAACCCTTGATTGTCATGATATGATGAAGATTATCCAACTTGAAACTTAAAACAACTGGTCTTGTTTCATCTAACATTTCCTTAATCTGTGAAGTTGTAAGATTATCAATGTAAGCATATCCGTTATAGATATCACCTTTATTCATTGATACAAATAAATTAAATGCTATGCAGATAATTTTGAATACTTCATTTGGTGGATTAGAATTTGTAGAGAATAACCATTTATCTTTTGTACTATCATTAATCCATTTCTTGTAGTCTGTAGGAAAATAAAACTTGTATATTTCTTGAATCATTGGCTCAAATCTACAGAAATAGATGAACTTATCTGCAATTCTAGGATATTCGGTATGATAGTTTTTAACGTTGTTCCAACAGTTTTCACTCTGATTTAATATTTCCCATGCCTGACACATATTATTCGGAAAACAAGTTACGTTTGGTGAGATTATACCTTTTCTCTGATTATACTTGTATACTCCATTTGTATCTAAATCTACTGTTTTTCTGAATAAAGACATATTATTCCTCCTTTGTATATGTTTTAATTACCATTCATCATTTTTTAGTTCTTCAACAATACTCTTAAACTCTGGGTCATTAAGTAACTGATATGATGTTATAGGTGCTAGAGTAAATGTATGATAATATACACCACTACTAGCATTTCCTTTAGAAACGGCATCTGTAATCTGTAATTTTATGATTTGGAATGTATCATCAAAATTTCTTAATCTTACAAGAATTACAGAATCTTTCTTTATATCATATTTTGTTATATCTTCATTCTTAAAGTTGGCAGTTATAGGTATAACATCGTATAAATGAAGTACATTAGCATTAGATGATTCTGTAGAATTAGAACTCATTGAAGAAGTAGGAATTTCATCATTAGGAAAATCAAGTAAAACATCAGTAAATCCGCTTAAATTTACAGACTGATATGTATTGTTATATTTATCAAATTCAATTGATATTACTGCACATCTGCATTGAGTACCGCTTAATCTGATGTGAATATCTTCCATCTTTCTCTGAAACTTCCATAATTTTCTTGCAAGACAATCTTGTACAGTTCTAGCCATTTTTCTAAATTTCCTAATCTAACATTCTAGTTGCATAATTATTCTTTGAAACTTCAACAATTTGAATTTTCTTTTCAGTTAAAGATTTCTTTTCTGCTTCAAACTGTTCTTTAGTGAATTCCTTACCGTTGAGTATAATCTTTTCTTCTGTTATTTCCATATGATACCTCCATATATATAATTTTCCTTTTTATATCATTATAAATATAATGTATGTGGATTTTCTGTAACAAAGTTTATACCATTATGTTTTCTTTGTCCTAATGTTGGTGATGAACTTATATAATTATTATTATATACATTTTCAATAAAATATCCCCTTATTGTAGTATTTGTGTTGAGAGCAAGTGTAACTCTTGCAAGTACTAATTTATCAGAAGGATAAGGTTGTGGAGCAGGTTTATTTGTAAGAGGGTCTATTGCACCATCTTCACCCATTATATATTCAAAATCACCATTTCTATTCAGACACAATAAATCACATCTTCCACTTGTTACTGTTTTAATTACATATAATGGACTACTTGGATTATCTGATAATATAACATTTGTTTGATTAAGTGTTATATCTCTACCCGCAATTACAGCATGTCCTTGATTTACTGTAAATCCTAATTCATTTGCTCCAGCACCATCATAAGGAGAAACATTAAAACTAGGCAATGCAGTATGGAATGAATTAGGAAAAAGGAAATCATTATTATAATGTGAACTACACCAAGATTTTTTAGTATAGTCGAAATACATATCCATTGATATACCACTGTATTCACAACGACCAAAAATAATATCATTATCTGTAATATCATCTAAGTTTTTAGCCAAGAAGGTAACATAGTTTGTTGTAGTTGATAACCATACAAAGTTTCCTACTACATAAGGTTTACTTCCATCTATACCAATTACGGTTGCATCTTCTTGAAGTTTAACGTGAACTAAAACGTTACCATCTCCTATGAGCATTTCCGTTCCAGCAGAAATTAATACCGAGTTATCAGTTACCTTTGTAAGATTTCCACCACTTATAATTCCATTAGGAAGAATATTCAAGAATAATTTATTGAAACTTTCGGCAGTTCCTTCCTGTTGATATCTGAAAGTTATTAATTGATTTCCATTATTTGTACTAGCCATATTTATATGTTCTCCTTAATTTATATTAAAAATAAATCAGATTATTCTATAAGGAAAATAGTTATAAGTTTATACTATGTATCCTTGTTCTTTAAGATTTTTCTTAATAGACATTGCAATTTGTTGAACAAAAAATCCTAAATTTTTCAAAACACCTTCCATGCTTTTTGATACTTTTACATTTGGTCTTAAATCATCTCTATTCCAAAATTTAGGTGCTATATTACATGGCATTAAACTAGCATCATCTTGAGTTAAATAATATGAAGTTCCCATCCACCAGAAACTAGGTGTCGAATCAGATAATTTAATATCTTGTGATAATTGAATTAATGCAACAACATCATTTTTAGTAAAATCGTTTTTCTTTTCTAATCCAAATTCATCAATTAAATCCCAAAAATCATTTATTCTTAATGTAATCTGATATTCATCTGAAATATTATCTGCTAATTCTCCATTTTCTCCAACAAGTTCTTTTTTCTTTTTTCCGTCTTTGGTTGCTTTTACTGAAAATAAAACATCACAATATCCTTCGTCTGATACGTTTGCGGTAACAACCTTAATATTAGAAACATCTTTTCCATTATATTGTTTTTTCAAATCATAAAATTTTTTCAAATGAGAGTTGTTATTTCCAGTATAAAAAAGTTTTTTAGTTATATCTTCATATGATAACTTTTCTTTTAATTCACTTCTTTCTTCCAATCTTGATTTATAGAAATTCTTTATTCTGTTATCTATTACTACCTTACTTTCCTTTATAACAGATAAATGTTCATTATAAACCCATTTATCATCAAAGTTTTCCAATGTAATCATGTATGGAACTTCATCACTGTATTTGATTGTAATTGCAATATCATCATCAAGAATTGAACAGTTTATTAAAAATAATTTTTCATCTGTATTTTCATAAGCCTTAATTATCTTTATCGTATCTATGTATTCATATAATGAAGCGATTACAAAATTATCTTTGTCATTATCAAGATATGAATAATTATAACATTCTATATCATCATTAAAAGTGAGAAATGTTTCCAATGCAGATGTTAATAATATCTTTGCTTTTTCAATATTTAATTCAGTCATAATAAAAATAGTTATGTGAACATCGTTATTCACTTGAAACTTTATAGTGTGTTGCGTAAAAATGCCACATCTTTAGTGTGGCATATGTAACAACACCATAATTTTTGTATTTCAACTATTCTAACTAAATATACAGAAAAACATTATACAAAACATAAGGTATTTACAAAATGTATAAACTTGTGTTAATATAATAACTAAATGGTTATGGCAAAGAGAAAACTACAGAGTAATGCTCATTCAGAATATCTTGAAACTCAAGGGAGAAATGATGTATGCTAAAAGCCTACAAATATCGTATTTACCCTACGAAAGAACAAGAAATATTTCTTCAAAAAGAACTCGGTTTGAAAAGACTATATTGGAATATCTCATTGGCAAATAAGAATGCAGACCATTCTTACAAACTCACATCATATAAAGAAACTTTCTCAAAATATAGACCAGAAGCATTGGAATGGTGTAAAGAAATAGACTCTACTGCTATAGCAGACGTATGGAATGACCTTACACAAGCATTTAGAAACTTCTTTGCTTCTTGTAACGGAACAAGAAAAGGAAAGTTTGTAAAACCACCAAAGTTCAAGTCAAAGAAAAATATGAAAGAGTCTATCGGGTACACTACTATGGCAAAACCAAAGTTTGTAAATGGAAAACTTTTCATAACAAGAAAACTTGGACTTTTGAAAGGTGCATATTACTGTCAGTTCTGTGAAGGAAAACTCAAAAATGTTACGATAAACAGAACTGCTACTGGAAAATGGTTTGTATCTATTTGTGTAGAAAAGAAAGACAAACCAAAGAATAATAATGGCAAAGCAATAGGAATAGACTGGAACTGTCGAGATGATGTTTTCTTGACTCTAAGCGATGGCACGAAAGTCAAGTGTCCTCGTTTCTTACGAGAAAAAGAAAAACAACTTGCTCACTATCAGAAACTTATGTCTAAAAAATTTGTAAAAGGAAAACAAGAACAGTCTAAAAACTATTTGAAAGCAAAGTATAGAGTTGCTAAACTTCACGAAAAAGTATCTTGGCAAAGGCAAGACTGGTTGCATAAAGTTTCTCACAACTTAGTACAAAAATATCAGTATGTCATTGTCGAAGACATCAACTTACAGTCTATGGCTCAAATGCATCATGGAAAAGTAGTTGGTGACCAAGGTTTTGGTATGCTTAGAAATATGATAGCATATAAGACAACCCTAGTGAAAGTTTCAGCAAAAAATACGTCTAAAACTTGTCATACTTGTGGATATGTGAATCCAAAAGTTGTTTTAGGTGTTGAACATTGGAGATGTCCTGTATGTTCTTCTGAACATCACAGAGATATAAATGCCGCCCTGAATATCTTGAATAAAGGTGTTACTAGTCTGGGTATAGTAGGCAGGGAACGAGCCGAAAGTACAAATGCCTGTGGAGTGCCACGAAGCACTGCGAAACAGGAAGTCTGTTCTACCATCGAGTTGGTTTTCGGCTCGTAAGTAGTGACGGAATATCCCACGTCTTTAGCGTTGGATAGCGTTCAAAAGGTATTATTTAATTTCAATTTTCTTTGGTTTTGATTCTTCTTTCTGCTTAAACTGTAAAGTTAAAAGTCCATTTTCATATGTTACGGAAGAAGGGTCTTTTTCATAATCATCAGAAAGTTCAATTTCTGCAATTTCTTTATCTTGATTGATGAATGGAAGATATGTCAGTCTTACGTCAAATTCATAATCATCAGAAACAAATGTTCCTCCTTTAACTGTAATGATAATAGAATCGTCTTTTTTCATAATATCAATTCTTTCTTTTGATACACCACTCAAATCAAAGGCAAAATAAATGTTATTATCTTTATCTTTATAATGAGAATAATCTACATTATTTTCGCAATTACATTCGCAATCCATCATATTATGAATTTTCTGTTTAAGAAGTCCGTTTTCTTCTTCAAGTCTAAGCATTTTCTGATATAAAAACTGTTCCATTGTCATAAGTCGTTGAATCTCCTTTAATTTTGTAATTATTTTTCTTTTCATCTAAGATACTGAATTCTTTACATCTTCGTCTAGTGTATTCTGTAACATTCTTTCAGATAAATCATGTAATTCATAAAAATATCCAATCATCGCAAAATTAAATCGTTTATCATCTCCAAGTTTACCTCGTCTTATCCCTTTTATATTACAGTAATATGAACTTATTGCAAAATATAAATCATATAAAGTAGAACCTTTATTCTTTACAAAATTATCCTTTATATATCCCTTTGATTCTGCTAGATGTCTGTTTACACATTTTCTTTTAAGCCAGTCTATATCATATAAAGGATTCATAACTTGATTAAAATCTATTCTTCGTCTGTTCATATAACGACAGATGTTTTTCATAAATCCTATGTAATTTTCTATTTCAATACAGATTTCATCAAAGTTTTTCTTAATATCTAATCTGCTCATAGTCCAAGTTCTTTTAATGTCTTTATTGAATAATTGAAATACTGAATTATCATTTCTTCTTATTGGTGTTAAAGTACAATTAACTGCACCTCTACCATCAAAAGAATTAACTATGGTAAGATAAAAATCAAACATATCATTTTCTATAATTTCACTTTTTAATTTTATTGTCAGATATGAGCGTTTTCGGTTTAATATATCTCCACATGAAATAAATTTAGAATCATTATATTTTTTCTTAAAATCATCTGCTATTTCAAAACAGTCTTTATTATTGAGAAGTTTATATTTTGGTTTAACTATACCGAGAATTGTATAATCATCACTTCTTGCAGAAAATGCATATTTTGTTATCGGAAAATATTCACTTCCCAATTGTCTGTATGCAGTCAATCTTGTTATTTCCCAATTAAAATTCTTTTCATCAAGAAATTCCTTTACCGTATTACAAGATGAAGGTTCTACATTTATCCTTTCATACCAATATTTCATTTATTCTTCCTTATCAGTATTTTCAGAATTAACAGAATTAATTACCCTCATGAGTTTTTCTATAGATTGTCTTTCTGATGAACTCAATTCTATATTTGTAGTTTCTTCTTCTTTTGTCGCAGGTGTAAGAATTGTATTTGGTGTAGTTTGTGTAGGTGCGAACAATTTAAATAGAGAATCAATATTCTTACTTTTTTCAGATGAAATCATCGAATATGCTCTGAATAATTCATCATTACTCAAATCATGTGTTGTAACTTTTTTGGCAATTTCTGCTTCAATTAAAGATTTTAATTTATTCTGATTTTCAAGATTGCGTAACTGTGATGAAACAAAACACGAAACATCATTCCTTAAATCATCTTGTGTCATAATTCTGTGAACATCATGTTCATTGGTGTTATATAATTTATCCAACAAACTTTTACTTTCTTCAACTAAAGTATTCATATCTTGAATTGTAATTTCTTTTTCTTCTACTGATGTATCATTAGACATATCATCATAGTATTCTTCTTCATATTTTGACATATGATTCCTCCAAATAGCAACTATTTAAAATAGTTATGGAAAATGAAGATATATTCAAATCAATAAGATTTCTCTTTGCAACACCTTTATATGAAGGATATTATAATTATTGTCTTGATGATTTTGATACCATGAATGTGATTGATAAAATAGGATTAAAAGAATTATTGGTCAAAATAGGATGCAGAGATTTCATTCAGACTAATTATTATCTTGATAGAAATTATCCGATATATTTTGATGTAAAAACTAAAAAATACAGAAAGTTTGAAACTCCTACAGTAACTAAAGAAGACGCAGAGAAATTGATAAAAGAAGAATTAAAAATGGAAAATAAAAAAGAAAAATCGCCTTACGAAATATTTTTCGGTAAAGACAGTAGATTTTTCGAAAAAGATATTTATTCAGAGAGGTTAAAAAAATGGCAGTCGTAAATCAATATAAGGCTAATTATCCTATTAAAAACTCTTATCAGACAGATACAGTATTCATTAACGCTACAAGTATGGAAAAAGCAGTAAATATGTTGAATACTCAATATGGTTCAGAACCAACATTCATTACTAAAATTCATGATAATGTATTGACTGAAATAACTGATGAAACAACTGTATCAATCAATGCAGATTCATATTACATTGATGATGAAGAACAGGAAGTTCCTATTCCTGAATGCAAAGTATATCCTACAAACATATCTAATGTTAAAAGGGGAAATACCATTTATTTTACTGCACCAAATTATACGTTCTATGAAGAAGATGTTCCGACAATATGGACTTTAGATAAATGGATTTATAACGGTGAAGAATTTACAGATAATCCATATTTATTCACCGTTCCGTTAGATGAGAGCGTTACAGATATTGAAATAAAGGCTATTTATAAGAAAGACTTATAAAGAAAGTATTTTATATAATAAAAATACTATAATCACGCATTCTGTTATGAAAACGGATAAGAGATAAGAATTTTTCATCTTGTCTTTTATCCGTTTAATTATTATTTCTACTTTTCTATTCATTGTTGTTTACTTCGTTATTATTTGTTTTATTATTTGCTTTAAAATTATCTAAATATTTTTTTACTCTAGGATAATATTCATTTCTTGTGATTTTCGGTATCTTATTTTTCTTTACCGCTTCATATCCACAGTTATAAGCCATGATTACCTTTTCATCAGATTTCAAGTGTTTCTTCAACCAAGAAATATGAGCGATTGCAATATATGTATTATGCCTCCAATCGAATATATCAAATTCTACATTCTTAAATTCATCTTTTCCATATCTTGGTAAGAAGTCAGTATATACATATTTTGAATTTAACTGAAATAATCCACCGTCTATACTTCCGTTTGTGTTACGATTAATTGCATAAGGGTCAAATTTTGGATTTTCAACTAATCCTAAAGAAACAACCAAATCAGAATCAACATCGAATACATGTTGGCATAGATATTCAACATAATTTGAAAGATTATAATCCATATTTACAGACTTGTATCTGTAATTTGCTTCACTGCTTATTTCCTGTGGAAATGATTGAAAATCAACAATAATATGTTTATTTGCATTTCCTATAAAATAACCCAAAAACCCACAACATGCATTAAGCACGATTACTAAAGATAAAATAAGTATGTTTTTAATTTTCATTTGTATTTTTCTCCTCATCTGTTATAACAGTAACAATTAAACCGTCATGAACTTTAGAGAAGTTTATGTCTTTTATTGAAATGTATTTTCCGTTTATGTTAAAGAAAACTTCATCTTGTGAGTGTCCGTTGTGGCATTCTGTTTGAAAATCTGTAGTTAATTCTTGTAAAATCATTATTCAGTTTAATTATTCCTCTTTATATTAAGATTTTGAATAATTTTATAAAAAAATGAAAGTTTTATCAAGAATGTGAACTACTCTTTTCAAAAGATGATTTCTTTATTATTGATTTTTTTTATAAAATATCCATAAATCACCTTTAATTTTGGCTATTTATATTAGTAGAGAATTGTTAATTCTCTACGAGCATATAAACCATATGTTCCAAAAATTAATTTTTTATTTTTTGGAGAAATTATTATGGATATCGAATCCATTATTATTGAAATTATTATTGAAATTATTAAAATTATTATTGGTGAAATTTTTAAGTTTGTATTATTTAGATTTATTAAATTTATTAAAAATTTGATAAAAGATAAAAAAGTTAAAAATACAAATGACGTAGATGATAATTGTTATCATTGTGAATGTTATTGTACTTGTCATTAATAAAAAAAAAATACTCCGTAAACTTAATTTACGGAGTATTTAACGCAATTTACTTTATTACAAATTCTACTAAAGTCATAATTATTCATTCTCCTTTTTTAGTAATTTCTAAAATCTGTAGTTAACATAATTACCCAAAATCTTTCCCTACTTGTGTATCTTTCTGACATATAAAATTCTCCATTTTCTATTGAATTTTTTATATCATCACATGTTACATTTTTAGGAAAATAGTCCATTTCTTTTTTTCACCAGAATCATCATAGTAACAATACCATATTCTAAATCCGTCAACTGTTCCGTATTCACCTTCAGGAACACCTTGATTCCAAAGTACTTCATAAGCAATACCTTCATGTGGTTGCCATATTGTATCATCATTGGCTTCATAATATTCATAACATGGTATAGTTTTGTTGCCATATTTATCTGACATCATTCCAAGAAAACACTTAATATAAGGTGCTTTATATCTAAAAAGATTATACCATGCCATACCATATTTATTAGCATCTTTATGGTCTTTTCCTACTCGTTTGCCAAAACCAAGTCTTTCTAATCTTGATGATTCAAATGTACCGTCATAGGTATCAACTTCAACTTCTGGTTTACATCCTACTAAACCAAGTACCATAATCATTAAAACCATTAATACGTTTAATTTTTTCATATAATCACCTCCGATTAATTATTCCAAATACGAATAAAATAGCCATTAATAATATATTTTGTGTGTATCTGCAACGACAGGATTCGAACCTGTGGAATGCATGGACCAAAACCATGTGTCTTACCGCTTGACTACGTTGCAATATGAAAGTTCATATCTGCATAAATGACTAGTGAGGGGGTGGTAATTAATCATTTTTACAGACATAAACTTATCTTGGAGTGAACTACCACCAACTTAAAAGTTGTTGGCTTCTTTTCTTCGCTTCAACAGTTCGACTTAAAAATTCAAATGCTATTAAATCATTTGAATTTTCAGAGGTCAATACCTCAGCGGAGGTCTGTTCCAGACACTCGGTGTTTTTAATCGCACCACCGATTTCGTAAATTTATTCCAAATTGCATTTACGGATGGCGGTGATAGGAGTTGAACCTACTATATCTAGGATATGAACCTAGCATGATTATTCCGTTTCATTCCACCGCTACGGAGTATAGATTAGTTGAAAATCTATAGACGGATTAACAGTCCGTTGTTCTACCGTTGAACTAATACTCCAATTTTACGCTTGACCTCATCAACTAAGATAAGTAGGTGAACGATTTTACACCTATTGCGTCAAAGTTGTGGGTTTTACTCATTTTTCACTTCAAGGTCTAGTTTTAATGATAACTTCCGCAGAAACTATCAAACCCACTTCCAACCTTTTCTCGATGATTTCCATGTGGGGAAAACCACTCATCAAGCGTGTTTCGTATTAGTTCTGAAAGGAGTTGAACCTTCGTTCTCTGATAGAAAGTCAGATGTGCTACCGTTGCACCACAGAACCAAGTGTACCTTTGGAGAAAATCTCCTTTTTAAACTTTTTCTCCAAAGGTACTAGGAGCAAAAAATTAACAAAAGACCAATGCAATCTCTATGTTTATACATATAATGTATCATAATTAAATACTTTTGTCAAGCATTTTTATAAAAATATTTTTATTTTTTTAATCATTGTTTTTAATTATTTGGTTCTGTTCCGATAGGTTTAATGCATTTATGAACAGGGAATCTTACAGACTTTCCACCGTCAGCATTAGAAGTAACTTCAAAATACTGCATTTCAAGAACTCGACCAATCAATTCATCTTTATGTTCCCAATACGAAAGCCTATCTTCATCTGAATAACCACTTCCTACTTTCATTTCCAAATGTCCAAATTCAGGGTGGTCAATTTCACAAATAAAAGCACCCAATTTACCTACATTCTTATTAGTTCCTTCTTCATAATCCTTGATATAAACATCCATTTCTGACATCACTTTAAATTTAAGTAATTCATTAGAACGCTTGAATTCATAAGTCGAATCATTGAAACGCAACATAACACCTTCTTCATTGTTTTCTCTAGCCTTACTAAGCAAAGAAAGTGCTTCGTTCAAATCATTTCCACTATAAAGAATAGGTGCTACATACAAAGGTTTATCATCTGTATCAGTGTAATCTTTAAGAACTTCTTCAAGTTTCTTTCTTCTTTCTGTCCAAGATGTAATTCCATTTTTTGATTTCCATTCATTCAAATCAATATAATCAAAACAATTCAATGTTACATTATGTTTATCTTCATCTTTAAGAGTTACAATATTACTAGTTGCTTTATACTGTTCTGTAGATGGAACTCTATTTCTATTACTGATAATAATTTCACTATCAAGTACAAAGTTATCATAAGGAAGTTCATTAATTGTCTTTTCAATATCAACACATCTTTCATAAATCTTACCTTGTCTTGAAACAAGTCTGCAAGAACCATTTTCTTTAATGGCTACACACCTGAAACCATCCATTTTACATGTAATATTGAAATCTCTAGTTCCGTTCTTTGAGATTTTATTCCATTGTGATTCATTTAGTTTAAAGTATGAATTTGCCAACATAACATCAAATGTATCCACAAGGTTAGGGAATACAGAATTAATTAATTTTACATCAATTCCAATAACTACATTTTTTGTTATAACTCTATTAAAGAATTCCTTTTCTTCGTCATTTTTACAAATCTGATTTCTGTACCACTGAATAGTACGAATATCTTTGTCTGTTCCTGTCTTGTGAAATTCTAAATATCTGAAAGTATCAAAAATTGTTTTCACATCACAAGTAGTCCAATTGTTATCATCAAACATATCATCATCGAGAACCTTATTAATCTTCTTGTCCGAAATTCCACTCACAATCGATGAGTCATAAAGCCATTTAAGAAAATTCTTGAAATCTTCATCAGTAATAGACGCAAGAAATTCTTTCTTTTCGTTTGTTGAACTAATAGATTTGATTTTATTACAAGTTTCCATAATCTGTGTAAAATTCATATTATTCCTCCATATTCGTTTCATTCATGTATATCTTCAACTTCGCTTTTAATAACAAACATATAATTTATATCTCACTCCATTTAATCATACCATCTGCAAATTCATATGCTCTACTTTCTACATTTTCTACTATAGCGGTATCAAAATCTGGTATAAGTTTGGGATTAGCCAAAATACCTTGCATAGCCTTAATTGCAATATAATCTCTTACTGTAAGTCCATGATTAAGTTTTGTTGAATCTTGTGGAAATGTATAATCATTTTTATTCATAATCATTCTCCTATTTTAATCCTTCAAATTTTTCAAAGTAATTGATTTTGATTCCGTAATACTCTTGTATTTGTTAATCAAATCACCACGACCACAAAGTTTAATTGCTTTTTCAGTAACAGTAAATCCCTTACGACATTCTGCGTCTGTAAGTTCATCTACAATCTTACTATCCAAAGTTGATGATTTCTTGATAGAAAGTTCTAGTGATTTTCCAAAATCTTTATTTTCCCACACAGTAGGATTTTCAACTTTATCTTTTAATTCTTCATCACAAACTTTGATGAATGCTTCTGCTTTCTCTTTAATTACAGAGGCAAGAATTCTTTTTTCGGCACATTCTTCATTTGATTTGAATCCAGTGAAATTAACCCATCTGTCATTATCAATCAATTCTTCAAACAACTTCATCATTTCTTCTTTCATATTTTACTCCTTTTCAATATAAACTAACAGATAACGATTTTTCTTTTCTCTTGTCAATGAAATAAAATCTTTATCAGAAATTGTTCTCAAGAAAAAATTAATATCTTCTCTGCTACCGTATTTTAACTGAACGTGTTTTTTATTTGTTTTTGTATTTTTCATGTTCAGATTACTCCTTATAATCTTTAATATTATCTACAAAATCCTTTACTTTAATCTTGCAGATTACACGACTACCGTTATTTCCATATAATTCAATCGGTGAACGTAATACAAGACCTTCAAGTTTACAATTAGAATTAAGCCAACTTCGAGGTCTTGTTTTTACAAAATTAATTGCTTCTTTCATCGTCATAAGTTCTTCATGCGGATAAATCAAATCAAGTTTCTTGGCAATTTCAATCACCGATTCACGATTATAGAATGTTCCGTTTTCATTCTGAATATCATACATGATGAAGTTTCCATTTTCATACCCATAGTGTACATTATAATCTTTAGAAATTCCTTCGCCATAGATTGTAACGGGTTTATCACCAAATATTTCTTCGATTACTGATTCAAATTCTGATGTACCGAATGTATTATTAAGATATTCTAAATAACGTGGACAGAACTGCGATTTATCAGTATGTCCGACAAAAGAAATTCGTTCTCCATTCCATACAATACCTACTGATGTACCGTCAATCTTTTCAGAAGCAAACATTTTAATATTATTATCATAAAACATCTGTACCCAAGATTTGGCAAAAATTGTAGTATCTACCAATCTGTCTTTTGGTGTAGCACGACCAAATGGTGCTGAAATTTTTGGAAAATTATGACTCATATATTTCTCCTTTATTCTGCCTTTATTTCAAGTTTTATTTTATGAAGAATACATTCTTCATCTGACTTAATCTGATTTTCAATCATATCAAACATACCGATTATTTCAATACATGCTTTGAATTTATTGTAAAAATCTTCTATATAACAATTCTGCATTCTTATATCTTCCAATAAATCACCTTTACTGTTTTCGTCTAATTTATAATATTCACTTGAATATCGGATATTTTGTAATTTTTCCAAATTCAATATAACTTTGTTATATTCATGTCTATAAAACATAGAACCGTCAATAAAACTTTCCTTGTTATAAGTTCCGTCATCTGATGGATATACATTGGATAAACTTACAGAATATTTGATTTTATTTGTGAATTTCAAAATATCCAAGTCTGTAACAAACAATACTTTACCGTTTTCATCTTTGAATGTTCCGATTAAATTATAACTCATATAATTCTCCTTTATCTTTTTCTTCACACCATAATGCACAACAGTCTTTCCAAAAACCAATCATCTTGATGATTTCATCAACTTTATAGTATCTTTCACCAAGAGTTGAAATTGAATTAAGACCATCCCCAAAATAAGTGTAATTTTTCCATTCATTGTATTTTTCAGGAAATAATTTTTCTTGAATATTCCTAATCAAGCACTTTATTCTGAACAAGAAATGAGCCTTTTTCCATTCTTTTCCATGAAGATTTTGATTACATTTGAACACCCATTTCATATTTTTAATAGGAATTCTTCTTACAAGTTCAATTCCGTTTTTAGAAAGTTTTAATGTAAACTGGGGGTCTTTGAATTCTTTAGAATATTTACCTAAATAATTTATATCTTCATTAAAGAAAGAAACATAAAACTCAAGATTAGAATCATCATTACAGATATTATCACAAATCCATTGTAATTCTTCCTTCACAATATTTATTGGTTCATGACTCCATCTGCAATTTGTAAGCAGACCTACTTTACCTGTTTTTGGATTTACGAATGAAGTACAACCATTAACATAACAAGTTGAGAATAATGAAACATCAAAAATATTCATATCACATACATGTGGTTTTGCACCCCACCAATCAGACCATTCATCATATCTTTTATTCCAATGTTCATTATCTTCATCTATATTAGGTTCTGGTCTAGCATATAATTTATCGAGTATACAGTTTAATGTTTCGTTATTACCTTTACTTCCAACAACAGAAGTTTCACAACGCATGATGATTTCCATTATTTTCCATTTATTCTTAATGTAAAAAGGTTTACCGTCTTTTCCTGTAATTGATACAGATGCCCATTTTTCAGTAGGAATAAACTGTTCAAAAAGTTCATCAATCATTGTATAATTTCCGTCATCTCTTGGACTTAAAAGAATATCATCGTCATGTGGCAAATCGGAATAAATAACTCTATCTGTTTTAACCTTAGATAAAGCGTTTTTGAAACAAATCATCGTTTCTTGAGCATTTACATGATGAATTTGTTTATCATTAACTGATACAACATCTCCGCTTGTGCAACAAAAATTCATAATTTTTTACTCCCATAATATAAATTATTTCTGTAATTCATTGATTTCTTTTTCAGTCATATCAATCATTACAGAAATACATCTGTCTGCTTCTTCTTTCGAAACACCCATCTTCATATAATCTTCAATCTGTTTTTCGTAAATTTTAGTATATGGATTTTTGTATTTCTTTTCATAAAAAGAAGCAGTATAAGATATAATAGAATTCAACATGATATTGAATTCTCTATTATTCTGTTCTGACTGACCAATCCATTCTTCTATTCCTTTTGGAATAGAAACTTTAACTCCATTGATATTAATATCCATAGTTTTTATCTCCAAATATATCCATATTGTGGTGTTATGTAATACATAAACCAACCTTCGTATTCTTCAACACCTTTGATTTCCCAACCACTAGAAGAATATTTTCGCCAATTCATAATATCATTCTCACCAAAACTATATCGTTCAAGATATTTAAAATGTTCTCTTGCTTCGTTGAGTTTATCAAAACCCCCACATGAAAATTTCTTCTTCGTCTTTATATATGAAAGTTACATAATAACTATCATCGCTTCCGCCAATTTGAATAGTATATCCATTCTTGGTTGTTGATTCCCTATGATAAGAATTATCTTCTGCAAACATAAAAGTTGCAGTAAATAAAGTTAATAAAATTAAAAATAATTTCTTCATAATTTAATCTCCTATAATTTCCCAATCATCCATATTAGGAATGATTGCAATTCCACAACATGTAAAGTGTATCTGATTCATAGAATCAACATACGTTACTTTACCCACACTACCGTTATATTTATTGTCATCATAACAGTCATTATTGTTGACATTATTTAATCTGACGGTTTTACCGATTAATGATTTATAATCCATAAACTTTATTCCTTCTTATCAATTCCAAAATAATATGCTATTTTATCACAATCATCACCAAAAATCTGTTTGAACATATCATGCATTGATTTTCCTTCTGATTCATAATCACCATATTTTTCATGCAGATAATCATCAAACTTAAACATACTCATAACGGGTCTGTTAAGTATCCAAGCATACTGAACATCTGCAAGATTACGGACTACTTCATGAGGAATTCCCCTATCAGTCAATTCGTTAGCCATATCAGACCAAGAATATAATTTTTCAATGTTTTTCTGATAAGTTCCTTCTTCATGAACAAGTTTACCGTTTTCAATAACATCAGAATATGAATTATTTGTAGCAACTGGCATGAATAATAAAGTATTTATAACTTCATCATTTATAATATCGTTACTATATACTTCAATCATGATGTTTTTGGTAATATCTTCTTTATTTACCCAAATTTTCATATTGCGGTTTTCATTATCATTGATGAATTCACTCACAATATGAATGATTGGTAAAGACAATACAAAATCAAAATCTTTGAAATACACTTTAGTTTCTAAAGATTCTTTATATTTGATTTCCTTATTAAATAAAGTAAGATTATCAAGTAAAACATCAGATTTGAATTTCTTGAAATCAATTTCTTCCAAATCTTCTTTAGGATATATCACTTTTATATAATTGAATGAATGATAATCAAAGTCTTCATTTGTATTTTTTCGAAGATTTTCTACATCTTTGGAAGAATCATAGAGTTCTTTTGAGATAATCATAAAACGACCGTCTGTAAACACCGCTTGTTTACGTTCAGAATCGTGATATACTTTTCCATATGCTCTGTAATCAGAATTACAGTATAAATAATTTCTAAAGTTCTTCATATCTCATTCCTTAAAAATAATTTCCATCACAATCAATGTATTTTTTAAAATTTTCTACAGTTTCATAATAAGGTTTTTTATCACCCCAACTTTCACAAAGTATACTTTTAGTACCATCTTCTGCATAATGAATTCCACAAACATAGCATTTGATACCTTTATATACTGCGAGTAAACATCCGTTTTCTTTATCCAATGCTATTTGAAGTCTTTCAAATATATCTGCTTTTTTAGACTGAATGTTTTCTGTAATTTTAGGATTTTTTACAGTTACACAGTCAACATGAAATCTTCTGTGATAATATACATCTTTGCTTATTGTGTTCCACCAGTCATAATATCTGTCACCTTCTTTAATTAACTGATTACACTTTTCACAAAGAAAGTTTTTAGTTGCCGTTCTTATTTTTTCCATAAAAGTTTCTCCCACCCAATAAACCTAGAAAATTCGCATACCATAGAAGTCTGCATAGATACGTCTTTCAGTTTCAAGAGCATCGAATTTTACTACAACTACATTCTTTCCGTTATCAGAGATATAACTGTCAATAATTACACCTTTACCGAAATTTTTGTGGATTACATTTCTGTTAGCATATAATTCTTTCATATCCGTAACCTCCGTAAAACAAATATATCACAATTATTTTATTTTGTCAAGAAAAATTATCTTTTTTATCAATTTTAACTATATTATGTATAAACAAATACTATTTTTTTATGGAGATTTATCAATTATGTGGGAAAGCATCAAGGATATTCTGACATCATCTAACGGAATAGCGGTATCAATCATACTGTTATTTATACTTATTATTTTATTGTTCGTAATCATCAGATTAGTAAATAGGGGATATTTGCGAATTCATGGTAAACATATAAAAATGGGCAAAGGGATATCAGAGAGAGAATTAATCAGAAGACAAGTTGAAGTTGCTCACGAATTTGTTATGAGTATTGAAGGAAAACTTGATTCTGCACAATTAAAATATGACGGATATTTTCTGAAATTTATTTTGGAAAGGGTATATGACAAAGTTATCGAATGGATTATATTCAATCACATTACAACAAACCAATTATATATACAAGATAAACAGGAAACAGTATGCAATCTGATTTATGGATTAAACATTGATAAAGAATTTAAGACACCTGAATTTAAAAAAAGGGTATGTAATTGGACTAAGGAATTAATTGAAAAATTGATACAAATCAAAACATTATACGGAAACAATTAATTATTTTTTTTATTTGACCCTTTTCTCGCATTTCAGTTTTCCTTCCTTTTGTCTGAAATGCGAGTTTTTTATTTTAAAATCATTCTTCTACAGTTTCATCTTCGTCTGCATTTTCAAATAATTTCAGAATATCTTCTTCGTCATATCCATAATCAGTAGCACCTTCTTCACAAAGATATCGATAATCTTCATAAGTAGGTTCAACATCATTAGCATAACAAAGCATCTCGTATTCTGACCATTCCATTGAATATAGACCGAAAATACAACAATTGATTAAAAATAAAATAGCATATAATTTCTTCATATTGCCTCCCTATATTATATATTTCGGTATCTGAAATAAAAAGTTTAGTAAAAATATCAATGAAATTCTCTATCTATTTCAGTTTCTTTAACATTACTATCATTCTTTACAAAATATTTTGCCATTTCTATAAGCCATACGAATGTAGAATATTCAATTGCATTGTGTCCGTCTGTAGCGTATCTCTTGTAGACTTCATTAAATCTTTCTGATTTACTGTCTGGAACATTTTCCCAACCTACAGAATTTACATATAATGCAATATTTTTAATAAAATCTTCCATTTCAGAAATTTTCATCATAATTATTTTCTCCTTTTAATATCTATGATTAAACTTAATCCTATACATATAATCATAGTTATCATGAAGTACATCGCCAATAAATACACCATTTTAATTAATTCTCCTCAACTTAAATCTTCTTTCAATTTATTCCATAATTTTAAGATATATTCTTTTGAAGAATCAGTGATTATATCTTCTATTTCATCATCAACATAACTGACAATCATCCACCCTTTATCAAACATATTGTTCTTTTCCTTATTTTCTTTAAGTTCATTACGGATAGAATGAGAATCGTATTTGTATTCAAACAAATCAATGTTTTTAAGGGAAATAAGATGCTCCAACTGTAATTTCTTCAAATTCATCAGATATCATAATATAATTGAAATCGTTATTTTTCAAGACTTGTATTGACATAATCTGTTTCAAAGTTTAATATAAATGTAGGGATTACTTTTGGAAACTGCGAAATTTCCAATTTTTACCCACGAAAACTTTGTTCCACAGAACTAATCATAGAGTGACCTCCTTATAAAATTGCTCTTTAGTTTTCGTGGGTATTTTTATGTTGACGTGTATCAACAACAATGCTATTATAATATTAGTATTAATAATTTTTATTAATGCACCTCCGTAATTTTGCTCTGTAGAAAGTTTTTCCACAGAGCATTTTTTTATTTTAAAATAAAAAAAAGGTTATGAGAACTGCAATTCTCATAACCAAAGTACTTTATTATTCAAGGAGGTTGAATAATAAATATATGTAACATAAACCCAATCTAATTTATGTTACATCTGGAACAAAAAATAGATATTATATTTAATATAAATAAATTTTGATGAAAAATCAAGGTATTTCTGTAATGATTAAAGAAAATCAATATATTTTTTTATTTATCATAAACTACTTTAATTGTACCGCAATCATATAGCCTAATATATCCGTTATTTTTCATATTTTCGAATTCGCTTTTAGTTTCATCATAATATTCAAAAATTTTATTTTCATAAAGTTTTTTAATTTTATTTTTTCTAAAATGAGATTTATGTATCCTAATATTATGATTTACCCACCAATAACTAGGTGGATTTTCTTTTATAATTTTAAATCCACATGATAAATATCCTTTACCATTAAAATGTGAACGATTTATATAACTTGTGATTGGTTGTTTATAAATATCATAAGCGTGAGATATTAATTTACTAAATCCTCCTATAACTTGAGTATTTAATTTTGTAGCCATTCTAGTGAGTTCTACATTTCCATCGTGAAAACCAACTTTATTCATTACAATCATTTGAATAATTTCATCTTTATTTTTTAATGCTAAATAATCTGTTCCTTGTGCAAAACCTTGAATATGATTTTTATTAAGAAAAGTTTCGGCTTCTTTTTTATTTATATTACAAATATTTAATTTTCTAGCCATATATTTTTCTTTATATATTCCTAAACGAGTAGATATTATAGATTTTATAATTTCTTTTCGTTCAATCCAATCATCTTCAAAAACATGAATCAAATCTATTCCTTTTGAATTGCAAAGTTTGGTTTTATTAAGATGATAATTGTTATCTTTATATAATTCACTATGCCAATATAAACCATCAAATTCTATAGCCAAATTTTTATTAGGAATATAAATATCAAGTTCCATAGGAGAGATTATAGATTTTGTATTTTCTAATATTTTATCTTTACAAATTGATTTTATAAAATTAACTAATTCTTTTTCTTGATGAGAAGTAGATTGATATTTTGTTTTATTGAAATATTCTTTTAATATTTCAAACCCTTTATTATCAGTATAATAAAATCTTTCTAATTCTTTTTTAATATTTAATCTTTCCAAAATTTTAACAATTGTAGTTATATCTTTATTGAAATAAATTGCTAATTCTTTTGTTAAAATTCCACCAATATTATGAATTTCTTTTTCGATTTCTTTATATTTAAGAGAATTATATTTTATGATATTTTCTGATTGAAAATAATTTTCAACACCGTATTTTTCAAGATTGGTTTGTTTCGCTTTTTCTAATCTTTTTTGTGCATTTTCTGTATTTTTAATTGATAATTTATTTTTAGCATCATCAGAACGACTTGGATTATCCGTTCCGTATCTTTCTTTACAAGTCTGTTCTTGAAAATATAATCTTCTTTCTTTTGCAGAATTAAATCCTTTAAGAAAATCTTCAATTTTATTTTTCTGTTCTTCATTTATGAATGATAAATTATTTGACGGTTTGTATACATCAATCTTTAATGAATTGATTATTGATTTTCCTGTATTTATGGAAAAATCATACTTGTTTCCAAAATCATTAAGTATCTGTCTAAGTGGAATCCAACCTTCGTTTATATATTTCATTTCCCTTAATTCTGCTTTATTCTTTACAGAATTTTTATTTATAAATTCATCAAACAATTTACATTCTTCATTAGAATAGATATATTTATAATCAATAGGAATATTTGCGATTTTTGTCTTAAACTGCTTATCATTCAGATTGTATTTTTTACGGAGATTTAACATCAATGTTCCGTTAAAAAACGGTTGAATATTATGAGAGATTATATATGATATTTCATTTGTAGAATAAGAGTTTATAAATTTAGTAATCAATTCTAAATTATCAACGTTTACTTTTTTGACGTTATTTTCAATTATAATTTCTTTATTCAAATATTTTATATATTTTTCTAACTGATAAAAATCTATTTTTGTCTGCTCTGATAATTTTTTCAAACTGATGGTATTCATATCAATCCTCCATTTAATATGATTATACCACGAATTATAGTTGAAGTCAAATATTTCTCTTTATAATTATTTTATTTTTATAAAAATGAAAAGACCTTAGATTAATTTCTAAGGTCTTTTTTTTATCTATTTATTTATCTTGTTAGATTTCAAGTTCAACTAACCTTACGAATTAGCAGAAAGGTTTTTAAGAATAACGCTTGTAGCAAAATGCTTGTTGTTGATACGAGAGTCTGCGTAAATTCCTAATCCCATCTGTGAGTTGAAGTTTTTAAGTTCAACTGGGTTAGTAGTAATACCAGTTCCATAAGTACCTACTGAAACAGGTGCGTCAACGTTCTGACTTTCAATACTCTTACCGAACAGATACATCTTTCCTTCACCAGCGGCAGGGTTGATAACTGATTTAGGTGCAACATAAACGTTACGACCGTCAATAGAACCAACTTGGAAGATACCAACTTTTGAAGTAGGTTTAACTGTTTCGAACTTGTTGTGTTTAAGCAAGTAAGCATAAGAGTTAGAGTCACAAACGATACTTGTTTCATCTGCCTGACGACCGATAGCATCGTATGGAAGGTTTTCACCACGAACGATTGCAGTGATAACTGACTGTGCATGTGCATAAGAAGAATCTGCACCAGCAGTAGCAAAGTCTGTGTCGAAGTCAACAGGTGTTGCCCAACCACTAGCCTTGATACCTTTAGCGATACATCTTTCATCAAATGCTTTACGGAATTCGTCACCAGCACCAGCGATAAGCATATCTTTAGCAGAAAGACCAAGTTTAGACTGCATTAAGTCTTCACTAAATCTTGTCCATTCTACTTCGAGTGGGTAAAGAATTGCAGAGTACTGATATTCAACAAGGTTGAGAAGTACTGAACCTGTATTACTAAATAAAGTAGGGTCTTCAAAATCATAAGCATACTGAATCTTGAGGTCTGCATTAGCACCACCTGAAAGAGCCTGCGCAAATTTGATTGAAACTGCACCAGTTTCGTAGTTGATTGTTGAAGGAGTAGATGGGTCAAGAGTTTCACCAACAAGAACACCAGCACCATTATCAACTCCAACCTGTGTATCATCAACAATGATTGATACCTTGAATGGAATAATTGGCTTGAATGTAAGAGTTGTAGTCCAAGTAACACCACTATCAGCAGTATCAGTTGTCTGGAATACATACTGTTCGAATGTTGAAGGATAACGACCTTCTCCGTAGTTTTCGTATGTTACTGTATCAACAGTAGCACCACGAGCAGTAGAACCATAAATTGTTTCAAGTTTGTAAAGCGAATCTTTCATTGAAGACATTCCCCAAACATCGAATACATCTTGTGCAATTGAATTTGAGTAACCAATACGAGCAATCTTAACAATATCAGTTGGGAGCATCAATTGCATTGCACCACCAGTCTGCATTGCTTCTCTTAACTGACCACTTGTTGCATTTTTGATAGCAGATTCACGAAGAATGTTCTGTGCGATTGTTGGGTCACGCATAGCCTGTACTTCTGAATTTTCAAGGAATAAAAGAAGATTTGATGCTTTCTTTGAATCCTTTTCAAACATTTCATCAAGTTTACCATTACCAAATGCTAAACCTTTTGATTTTGAATATTTTTCCTTTAATTCAAGAACTTTGTTTTCTCTTTCCGAGAGTTTTTCGTTATAAATCTGACGAGCCTTTTCTTCGCTCATTCTCATAACTTTTCCGTATCCCATAGTATTCACCTATTAGATTAAAAATTAAGATTTTTGACTTGCTTTCACCGAAAGAATTGTCAAAATATCTGAAAATTGTTACATCAGACATTTTCAAAAAGATTCACAAATCACTAAATCTTCAAGTACATTTTTAATCCCAACGCATATATTATCAGTTCGTACCTATGGAAAAACTTCATATAAAAAATCTTGTTTCCAAAATATTAGTCTGTTATATATAATAGTTAATGTTTTAAAAACAATTAACCTTATTAATAAAGATAGTTAATGTTTTTAAAATAACTACATGATAAATAGTTATTATTTTATAATATATCATAATATTTTGATATTTTTATTGACAAAATCATTAATTTATGATATATTTATCTTAAAGGAGAAATGAATGCCAAGTGGTGGATATAACAAGAAAGATTTAAAACTTCTCAATAAAGGTTATACTACAGTAAATGAAATGGCTAAAGAATTTGGTAGAAATCGTGCAAGTATTGTTACTGTATTAAAATATTTAGGAATTGAACCATCTGAATCAATAGGAAAGCATTTATTTTATACTCAATCCGATAAAGAACAGATTGCAGAATTTTATGAAGAACACAAAAATGATTTTTCAAAATTTCTTGCTTCTGAAATGCGTAAAAGAAAATATGGTGGAAACGGATATCCAATAGAACGCTCCGATAAAATAACAGAAACGAAAAGAAAATTATATGGTGAAAATTTCGGTAAAATGTCATTTGAAAAAGGAAGAAAAACTTGTGAAAAATTATATGGTGATGAAAATTATAAAAATACAAATAAAGTAAGACAAACTTTATATGAAAATAGAAAAATATTTTGTGAACAAAATAATTGTTCTGAATTTTCAAAAATATTCAAATCTAATTATGAACATGGAACAAAAACATTAACTTCTTGTATGAATAAATCAGGAATAAAATTAATTAATTATAAAACTGTTCTTTATATTAAAAATGAAGATATTTCTAAATTACAAAATGAATTAAATAATATTAATTATCATCATGAATCTATAGGAGAAAAAGAAATTGTCGATTTTATAAAATCGACATGTGATTTTGATATAATTGAAAATGACAGAAATATAATCTCACCTAAAGAATTAGACATTTATATTCCACAAAAGAATCTTGCGATAGAATTTGACGGATTATATTTTCATTCGACAAAGTTTGGAAAAGATAAAAATTATCATCTTAATAAAACACTTGCATGTGAAGAAAAGGGAATTCGTCTTATTCATATATTTGAAGATGAATGGTTATTTAAAAGACCGATTGTTGAATCCATAATTAAATCTGCATTGGGAATTTATGAACAGAAGATATTTGCTAGAAATTGTGAAGTAAAAGAAATTAACGATAAAACTTTCCGTAATTTCTGCAACGAAAATCACATTCAAGGAGAATCTTCTTCATCAGAAAGAATAGGATTGTTTTATAATGATGAACTTGTTCAAGCAGTTGGATTCTGTAAATCAAGATTTTCTAAAAATGAAACAGAACTTGTAAGAATGGTGACAAAATTAAATACTCAAGTTGTTGGTGGTTTCAGCAGATTAATGAAACATTTTGGAAAAGACTGTATTTCTTATATTGATAGAAGATTATTTGACGGTAAAGGTTATAAATCTAGTGGATTTGAGTATATATGTACAAACAGACCGAATTATTATTATGTAAAAGAATTAGACAGATATTATAGAATGAATTTCACAAAGAAAAATATAGCCAAGAAATTTCCAAATAAATTTGATGAAAAATTGACAGAAGAACAGAATATGGAAAAATTAGGCTATTACAGATTTTATGATTGTGGAACTGTAAAAGTAAAATATATTCATAAATAAAAAGGAGGAATATTATGGGAACTCGTGGTGGATATAGAGAAGGTAGTGGTAGACCTAGAAAGAAAGAATTAGATAAAGCAAAAACCTTATCTTTTTCTTGTACTTTAGAGCAGAAAGATTTGATTAGAAAACTTGTAGAAGAAAGCGGTTTATCTCAAAGTGAATGGATTTTGAAAAAATTATTCACAAATTAAAACATATCAAACATACTAGGTCTAGCATCTATACCAAAATCTTCAAGACGGTCATATATTAAATCAATATACCACCGTTTATCTAGCATAGGATAATCAGAACATTTAGAATCATGAATATCTCCGTTTTCAATAAATACATGGTCTGACTGTCCTGCAAACTTTTCAATAGTATCACTATCTGCTTTCTTTTTTCCCAAATATGTATCTTTCAAATTTTTACTAGCAAAAACACGATAACACTTATTGGTGTATTTAATTCCATTATGATAAACTTCTTTGTAATTACCACTTAACTTGAATGTTTTCATAAATCTCCAAAGTTCATCACAATTATTTATAAAATCTTCAACGTTAATTTTATGCATAATGTATTCTCTGATACATTCGTTTACAATCGGTAAATCATTATCCAAATCATTAGTTTCTTTTACATAAGAACCTTTTACTTCGATTTTACCATTGGCGAATTCAAACAAATAATTATTGACATCTTTGAAATGGCAATAGTTAATATCGTCACGAGCCAAACCCATTAAACTTCTACGTTCCCAGTCTTGTCTAATCTTCTCTACAGTTTCAATATCTTTTTCAGAAAAGCATTTTATTATTAAACCATCTGTATTTGAGTTCAAAATTCTACAACACTTTGCTTCTTCGAGATGTTCAATTAAATCTACAAGATACATCTGACCATAAACAGAAATCAGTGTTGCACCTCTAGGATAATAAGCATTCGAGTTTTTATCACGAAGAATTCCGTAAGTTCCGTTTAAAACGATTTTTAATGGTGCTTGTTCTTTCTTCTTACCCTCTCGTTTTAATTGTAATCGTTTATTATAAATTTCTTCATAAATCTTGATACCTTCTTTACCGAAAGCAAGTTCACCGATAGTTTTATTTTCGGGATAAACTTTTCCATAAATTAAGAGCGAAGGATAATAACTATTAACATCGATATGAAGAATTAAACCACCGTCTTTATTATCTACATATTCTTTAGAAACTGAAGCATGAATTCCACCCCAACCGATAGTATGTTTTAATCCCATAATTTCAAAATCAGCCTTTTTACTTAAATCATGATTTTGTGGATTTAAAAACCAATCTATAACATGTTTATATTTTTTTACTTCCAAATTTGGTGGACATACGATATTCCATTGGTCTGAATCATCATGAGTACCTTTCTTACATTTCAAAATATCCGCTACAATCTGTGCAGATGTTTTATTAATTGCATTGAATGAAAGATAATCAAACATTTCAATCAGACCCATATGTGCTTCATAAGTATATGGATTTTTCATAAACACAATTGTGGTAGAATCAACATCATAATCATTATAATCAAGAATTTCCTCAATCTGTTCCATATTCAAAGGTTTATTATAATCAAATGGAATTGTACTTTCAAAAATTTTCCTGCGTAAAAATGATTCAAATTGCTTTAATGAATGATTAAGAACATAACAATCAAACGCATATAATTGAATATCTTTAAACTTATCTGAAATCTGAAACCCTTTAAGTCCATCATAAACGATTTTATCATTTATTTCTTTAGGATTCATACCCAAAAGAATTCCTTTATAAATAAAATTATCGTAATTTCTATTATTATAGCCAAAATATAATTGGTCTTTAGTTCTACTATAGAATCGTAAGAGAGATTTTCTATCATTCACAATTACAGTCTTTTTATAATTTATTACATCATAAAAAGTAACACACCAAAAATAAGGAAGAACTTCCCAATCGAAGAAAATAGCACCTCTAGGAAATCTTTCTTTTGTAAAAAAATCTTTATATTTATTAGGGTCTAAATCTATAACTCTTGTAAAACGGATTATTTCTGTATTATCTATGACATCATTACTTTCTTCTTCACATTCTTTTTCCAATTGACTCATTAAAACTTTTGTTGCACTAACATCCCTATTCTCATCTTCTGCACTTTCAAAATCACTAAAATCACAAGATGAATCCTCATCATTCATATATTCATTAGGATTAGTATTATCTTTCAACCCTTCAACAATCGAATGTTCTTTCATCCATTTATCACATTCACCTTTTGTTCCACTGAAAACAACATCCGCATTAATTGTATTAACTACATAATCATAACCGCAACGATGAATATAATAAGTCTGTTCTTTTTTCACAATCTTCTTTACTTTTTTTACTGCAATAGGATTTGTAGTAAAATTTTCTTTTACTGTACCCATACCTACAAATTCGGCTTTACATATATTTATAACTTCCCCATTACAAGTTCCCACATCACTACTTTTACTCAAATCAACACCGATAAAATTTGGTTCACTTACAACTTTTTTGATTTTCTTTACTGTCTTAACATTTGTTTCGCTCATATCTTAATCCTTATGTTGTTTTATATAATTTTATGTTCTTCTTGAAATAATTTCAATCCTAAACTGAAATTTTTTTCACATATTAAAAATACTTTCCTTCGCTTTTTCTATTCTGTCTTTGGCAATCTTAAAATATTTATCGTCTTTTTCAATACCTATGAAATTACGATTAGTATTAATACAAGCAACTCCTGTACTGCCACTACCCATACAGTTATCTAAAACTGTTTCATTTTCTAATGTATATGTTTTTATCAAATATTCAAGCAATGCAATTGGTTTTTGAGTCGGATGTAATCTTTCTTTTGGTGGAACAACCTTATATTGAATTATACTTGTAGGATTTTTCTCTGTGTAAATTTTATCTATTTTTTGCATATTATTCCCATGCAACATTTTACAAGTATTCAATCCACCGCCATTACGAGTAGGTTTATCTCTTTTTGTTTTCTGTGGATAATAATTCATTGAATTATCGTTACTTGTGTAACAAGCCTTTCCTTTACTAAATACCGAAATTAATTCATGTTGTCTACCACATTGATAATTCATAACTTGAAAATTACTACAATGCGTTTTATCCCATATCCAATCATAACGATACATTTCTAAATTAGAACATCTTAATTCACTACTGAATGGTTCTGTACCAAATAAAACTATAGCACCTTTATCTTTGATAATTCTTTTATATTGTTCCCACATTTTGTCAAACGGAACAACAATATCCCATTTTTGATTTACTATTCCATAAGGCAAATCGCATAAAATCATATCAACTGATTTATCAGCAATTTTATTCATCTCAATAAGGCAATCGCCTTTATATAAAGTTATTTCGCTCATCATTTATATCTTATTCACTTTACAATATTCTTTCAATTCCAAATCAGATAATTTATCTACAAAATAATTAATCTGAAATCCATTATCCAAGTTGCACATAACTCTATATACTTCATCAACATTTTCCTTTTTATTCCATACTGTTGCTTGAAACCAATTGGTAGCATCTGCAAATATAACTCTATCATCAAGCAATCCAACAACTATGATTTTATCGGTAACTCGGTTACGGATTCCGTACAAATCAAATTTCAACATTTCTGATAATTTTAAAATGTTGTTCAAAATCTGCATGTTTTTATCTTTGTCTTTATTTCTCAAAATCTCATTGATTTCTGCTAAATCTTCTTCTGAAAGTTTTGTATGCCTCCAATCGTCTATAACTTTATCCATATCTTTTACCAATATAGGACAATCACACAATTCACAATAAATGACTTTATCCATAGAGTCAAAATAATTTGGTTTTCGAATTATTTTCTTTTTGCATTTACAGAAAGAATTATCATTATAGATTGGATTATCTGAATATTGTTCCGTTAGTTTTATGTTTATCATACATATTCCTTTTTCATTCATATTTTTCTGTATAAATAAAAACTTCTGTGCGTTTAATATAACACAGAAGTTTTAATTAATCAATTCTTTTTTAATAAAAATCTTTGACAGAATTTATTACATGCTGAAACCGAATTCTTCTGCTTCATCTTCTGTCATATTATGTTTATCAGAAATGCATTGAACATAAAGCCAAAGATTAGCATCATATAATTTCTTTTCACCTTTTTTCCAAAGTTCAATATCGTGTTTATCAGCCTTAATTGATTCTTCATTTACTAAATCAGTACTTATGATTGCACTTTGTTCTTCATCGAATGCAAAATCTTTTACATCAAAATCAAAAAGATAAGTTGCTTTTGTAATAGCCTTAATTAAATCTTCAGCAGAATCATATGTTCCTTTTACATCAAAATCCCATTCATTAACATATTTTCCTTCGCCTTCTTCATATGAATCTTCGTAACATTCAACTATACCTTTTTTAGTAACTAATATTTTCATAAGTTTTATCTCCTATAATTTTAATTCTTTTCTTGCTTCTATATTTTATTTTTCAAAATAATCCGTTTTCTTTGATTTACCTTTATAATTTATGTATTTGTTTTTATCATAAACCCATACTTCATCAAGAGGAACATGTTTCATGAACTAACCACCACCATAATTTTTCTCACTTAAATAAACACTTCCGTCAGAATCTAATTGTATCGTTTTAAGTGATACATATTCTTTAGTGTTTGGATGTTTGAATATTACCTTTGAATCTATATCATCAATATAACAGATTCTACCACCGTTTACAACATGACTTTCTCTAAAATCTACATTGCATTCGTCAAATAAATCAATGAGTATATCATAATATTCTGATTCTGCATTTGGAATAATATCATCAAGACTATCTTCATGAAGTTTATTTACAGATTCTTTAATTTCACCTTTCAGATTAGCAAGTTCATCTAATGTCTGTTCAAGATATTTGCAGAACTTGTCCACATTTCTTTCAAACAGTAAAAATCCTCTGCCACTTACTTCAAAACCTTTATATTCTACTGCACCGTAATCATATTCTGCGTCTGAACTATCATTGATTTGACAAGAATAATAATCACCGTAACTGTCTGTACCATAATCACAGTAAATATAGAAACAGAGTTGTTCATCACCAACATCTTTAGAAATTGAAATATGCATAGCAGAAAGTTGATTATTTTTAGATTTTCGTTTTACATTCCAACCTTTCTTTTTGAAAATCTTTTCGTAATCATACATCAAATCTACTTCTGAATTATATGATTCTTTCAAATTATAATAACGATTCATAATCGTAATCTCCTATTATTTCTCTAAAGTAGAACGGAAATCTTTGATGATTTCTTTAGCGTCTTCTTTAGCATATTTTTTTATCAACTTTTCAAAGTTATCAATACTGTCATTGATTTCTTCATCAGTCTTATTTTCCCAACTATCGCCATCAATATAATGTGCTTTATCATCCATAACAGACCAACCGATTAAATCTTCTACACCTTTTTTATTTATCCAACTTAAAGGACAATAACAGAATGTCCAACCGTTAGAAGATGTTGCACAATACACACCTGTTCCAAAATCATTGTAGAATTCTATTGATTCTTTAATTGATTTTCTTACAGACTTTTTAGATTCAAATAATTCTTTTCCATAATGATTATCAATCCATTCACAAATCATAACAAATACAGAATCATCAAGATAATCAAAATCATCTTTGTCAATTAATTCAGTTTCATCAAGAACAAGTTTTGATTTAGTTTTTCCACTTGGAGTAATCCAAACTTTATAATGAACTTCAATCATATTTGTATAAGGACTTGAAGCCTTATCTCCATAATCATAGCAATCTACAGTACAATCACAAGCCATTCCTTCTTCAAATATATCATAATCAGGAATTATATCTACCTTATAATTTTTAGAATCACCATATCCTGACAATAAATAATCATGATGATTTATAGTTATAGTTTTATCATTAATTGCTTCTTTCAAAGAGTTTTTAGCAGATTTCTTCGATTCAGTCAAAATACCTAATCTATCAATGATTTTTCTTACAGTCTTTTCATAACAGTCTAGCAATTCTTCATCAGTATAATCGTCAAAATCTTTATATCCTGCTTTCTTTTTCTTGTTGGCAAACCAAGATTCACGAGAATTAGAGTGATTTACAATCTCACCGTTTTTGATTTCCATGTACTGATAATCTTTAATATCTGTATTTACAAGATAACCGTTATCTAAAGGATAAACTGCAAATACCCAATAATCGTCATTTGTAGATTCTTTAATTAATTTTCTTGCTGATTTCTTCGATTCAAATATTGTAATTTTTTTATTTGTGTCAATGAATGCAAGACAATCGGCAATAATATTTGAACATTCTTTTTCAATATTATAACTATCGACTTTTACTTCATCAGTTTTATATTTGAAAATATCATCTTTTTCATCTCCAAATGCTAAAACTTCTCCATATAAAAAATCACCATGACCACGTTCATCAAAAGTTATTGCAAATTGAGCGTCTTTATTTTTATGTCTAAAATTAAAAACAGTCCAACTAGGTCTTTCAACATCATATTCTTTCTTTAATTTAAATTTTTTAATCATAGAAAATACAACATCTTCAAACAAAGAATCTGTTGCTTTTTCTTCTTTCAAAGAGTTTCTAACGGACTTCTTTGATTCATTCAAATTAATATATGTAAGTTTTGTATCTTCCAAATAATCATTGTTATCCAACAGAGTAATAAACATTACAAAATAATTTCCATCTCTAGTACTACTGATACGGAGATAAGGAAATTCTGCTTTAATTTTTTTCGGAACTGATTTAATCAGATTTTCTTTTCCTTTTTCAAAATCATAATCAGTCAAACCGTCAATATCAATACTGAATGCTTTTGTATTTTCCATTCCAAAAATATCATCTTCAAACTGAATATCATATCCGATTCCATCCATAAATGAAAACGAATCTAATACCCAATTTTTAACATCTTTCATCAAAGGGTGATTTTTAGCCATAATTATAAATCTCCTAAAAATAAGTATATTATAGATAGTTAATTATTGATTGCTTCTCTAATTTTTTCTGCAATAAACCAATATGGAATTTTATTTTCATCATATCCCATTAATTTTCTAGGAATATAGAATTGAAAATGTGTGTCTTCTTCATAAGTACCGTTTGGAAAAATTCTTTCGCCAGTTTTTTCATCAAACTCTCTCAAATCAGTTATAGGAACTATTACATATTTTGCTTTTGGAGTTTCATGACCTATGCGAAAATGTTCAGTACCGCACCACTTATCTTTCTGTGCTTTTTCATCACAGAATAATGCGTATCTTCTTAAAACTTCTTTTTCTGTATCTGTAAAAGTTCTTTCCATAAGTTTAATCTCCTCACAGATATTATAATAACAGAAGTTTTATTATTTGTCAAGTAAAATTATTAAAAAGTATTTTCTAATGGTAGACGAATGTATATAAAAAAGACTAGGTATTTTAATAACCTAGTCTTTTAACATAATTTCAGATGATAAAATTATGCTTTCTTTTCTTCTTTAGAAGTTTTATCAACTGCGATTCCAAAGATAACAGAAACGATAAGAAGAACTGCACCAGCAATTTCACCGATTACTGCATCTGAATAACCTGAAAGACTAAGTAATACAGTTCCACCAATTGTACCGATAAGGTATACTGCCAACTTCCAACCAGTAAGAGTTGTTTTCTTTACCTGTTCAGAAATAGCAAGTGTAGCACCTGCTACAATTCCGATAATTGAAGTTGTCACGAGAATTGGAGTTTTTGTTAAAAATCCAAGAATAGTCGAACAAGCAATGAGTACGACTCCGACAATTGTTTTCCAAGAAAATTTCATAATATTTCCTCCATTTGAAATTATTTATATAATATAATATCACATTATATAATATATCATCAAGACTAAAAGTAACTATTTAAAATAGTCGGAATCAAATAATTTAGGGAATTATTTGATTCCTAAACAAAATTCACAATAAAGGAGATTGTAAATTATGTTTATATCAAATAGTAATGTTTTGATTGAAAACAATCAAGTTATTTTTTCTCAAAAAATTTTAGAATATTTTGAAAGTTTAAGAAATGAAAAAACTAACATATGGGTAAACAAATATATTCAAGTTTTATCTGATGTTTCCAATTTCACATCTGAAAAATACAATATTCATCATATAAAACCTGTTTTCACATTTAAAACAAAAGAATTAAATACAAGAAGAAAAGCGGAAAAATAGCAAATCAATTAAACGGAAATAAAATAAAACTTTCAATTTATAATCATATTTTAGCACATTATTATTTATGGAAAATCTACAATAATTATGAAACTAAAAAACCATTAAATTATTTATTCAAAACTTCCAAAATTATAGATGAATTGACAGAAGAAGAATTAAAAGAAACTGCAAAATTAATCGAAGAAGTATCAAAAACAAATAAATCAAGAGAAGAATATTATTTAGAAAATAAAACACAAATACGAAATCATCATAAAAATTATTATATTGAAAGATTCCATAAATATTGTTTTGACCCAAGAGTTTCTAAAATTAAAATTGTATATTGGGGAACATTATATAATTGGCACAAACGAAATCCAAATAACGAATTAACAAAAAATACAACTAGTATAGAATTTGCAGACAGATTTTTATTAAATAAAAATGATATAAACAAATATTCGAAAGAAATAGACAAATTAAAAAATCCAAAATTAACTAGAAATCAAATAAGAAATAGATATTGTTTCGACCCTAGAAAAAATACAAGAATTATTGATGGAAAATCAAAATATTATTTTATTTGTAAATGGGGAAATTTAGTTTCTTGGGCAAGTAAGAATCGTAATTTAATAAATAATCTCTCTCCAAAAGAATACGCTGACCAATATTTATTAAATGATGAAGATTTAATCAAATATAAATCTGAAATTATGGATTTTAAATTAAAAAATAATGAGTTATCTAAAGAAGTTAAAACTAAATATAGTCAATTCTTGAATTTGAGAATTTGTTTTGACCCTAGATTTAATAAAATTAAAAATAAAAAAATTTATAAATTTACAAACTGGAAATCATTATATAATTGGGCAAAAAAGAATCCAAATCATGAATTATTATATGGAAAAACACCTTCTGAATTTTCAAATTCATATATATTAAATGATGACGAATTAATAAAATATAAAAATGAGATAAATTTTGTTATGTTAAAACGTAAAGAAAAAACGTCAAAAGATATAATTAATAAACATCGAATTAAACAAAATAATAGATTATGTTTTGATTTTAGAAAAAATAAACTTAATTTTACAACTTGGAGATGTTTATATGTTTGGGCGAAAAATCATCAAAACCATGAATTATTAAAAAATTTAACTCCATTAGAATTTGCCAATAAACATCTTTTATCAGAAGAAGATAAAATAAAATATGATAAAAATATTAAAGAATTTTTAAATTATTAAAATAAGGAGAATTTTTACAATTCTCCTTATTTTAATTATTCATATCCGTTTTCTTCTGCAATTTCTTTTAATTTTGCTTTGTGTTGTTTTACTATAACTTCATAAGCAATTAATCTATTTATCGTTAAATCATCATCTTCTTTATCTTTATCATTATTTTTACCATCTTTATAATATTCGTGATATAAATCTTTATATCCTTTAATCTCTTTAAGACAATCATTTTGTTCGTTGATTACTTTATCCAAATCTTGTTTTGTTTTATATTTTGAATTCACAAATTTTTCAAAATCTTCTTGAAATTGTTTTAATTTTCTTCCAAAAGAAGTAACGTTTAATCTTCCTTCTTCGAGAACATCACCCAAAATTATATCTTGAGAAATCAATTCATTTATTTCGAGCATATCTAAAATATACTGTTTTGCTTCTTTAATCATAATAATCACCTCCATTAATAAGAATAATATATTTTTTATTATTTGTCAAGAAAAATTATCATTTATTTAAATATTTTTCATTACATATCTTATCAAATTCATTCCAATCATTTTTATTCATATCTTCAAAATACATCCATTTTGCTTCATCATCCCAAGTTAATTTCTTTCCGTATTCACCAAGTAAGATTTTGTGTGTATTTTCTTCATCCATTAAATCCTTGATATGAACTGTAATCTGTTCTTCATATTTTAACAGAAAAGCATTATATTCTTGTATCAGTCCGAATAAAACAGAATAATTATTTAATTCTTCCTTTTTATCTTCATTCTTTGCTTTGGAAGTCTGAAAAGTGAATGTTTTCTCAAATTCTCTTTTTGCATTATAAAAAGTCTTTGGTAATTCTTGGATTATTCTTCCGTCTTTAAGCATATTATTTTCCATCAAATAACATAACTTCAATTGTAATTGAAGTTGCTTTTTCTTTACCATTTATAATATCAGTTTTAATATTATAATTACTATTATCTGCTTTAATCATCATTTTATTTTCTTCAAGAGATTTATTTAATTTTTCAATTTTATTTCCAACTTCTTTTAATGGAATACCCAATTCACCCCATTTCTTTAATTCATCAAGCATTGACATATTATTCTCCTTTAATTCATATATTAAAATACCGCCTATTTTTCAAGGCGGTTTATGATTTATTCTTCTTCATCCAATCCATAAGTATACATTACATCATAATCCATAAGATACTCATCTTCATCGGTAAATCTTGTTAAAAGTAAAGCATAGATTGTACTAGAATCTAATCCACTCTGTTTACATAACTTTGTAACCAAATCATCAAATTCTTTACATTTACCTTTATATACTTCATCAAAATCAAATTGGTCTAAATCGATATCCATTGTAACATAGTTCATTTTATTGAACGCTTTAGTATAGGCTTTTGTCAAATCACCTTCATTATCATAAATTTTAATTGTAGGTTTAATATTTACCATAATTTTATTCTCCTAAAATTTAATTTTATTCCAACAATATTCCATTATAGAATTTTCAATATTTGGTAAAATTTCATATTCTGCGATAGTTTCTTGTGTATCGTTATTGAAAACTCTTAAAATCTGATTTGTTACTTTATTCAACAAAGAAACATCCAAGTTTTCATCTGTATTTTTATTGATGTAATTTACAACTTCAATCAAATCATCAACGGTTGTATCTTTGAATGTCCAAGTCTTATAATTTTTATCTGATGAAACGAGTTCAAGATAAATATCATCGCCTTTTACAATTTCAAGTGTTTTCATAATAACCTCGACTATTCAGACTTCTTTTCTTCTTCGTCTGTTTTATCTTCTTCTTTAGTTTCTTCTTCTGTAAGAGTATCTTCCTTTACATCAGAAGTATCTTCTTTAGCAACAATCCCTAAATCAATTTCATTTTCGACAGGTTCGTTTGCAGTATCATTGATTGTTTCATCAACACCGTCAGATGAAATTACAAGTTCAGTTCCTTCATCAATTATCTCACCCTCAATAATGTATGGTTTTGTAAGTTTAATTGTTTTCATAATCCTATATCTCCTATAAATTCCAACCTATATCATTTTCAGTTTCATAAACAATGTCGTACATATAACTCCAACATCGTTTATCTGTAAAATAATTCTTTCCGACAACATTTTTCATGTATTCATCGAGGTCTTTGATACGATAACATTCTTCTTCATCATCGTACTCACCAAAATCATAAGGCAAATCATGAAGTTTAATTTGAAGATTTGCTATTTTATCATTAAGTTCTTCAACATCATCATAATCTTTACCTTTTTCATTGAGCATTTTACATAACTCTGCGATTTTGAGAATTGCTTCATCGAATATTTTCTGTGTTTTAGTTGCCATAACTTTTATTCCTTTAATTAAAGTCCAAGATTGATTACGACATAATCATCGAACACAAGATAACCTTTATCATTAATCCATTCGTCTACATCACCGTCATAATCATCAATGATTTCATCATAATTTTTGATACATTCGTCTTTTTCCCAAATCTCACCGTTTATTCCGATGTTATCAACAATGTAACTTGGATTATTATAATCAGAATCTAACCAACCTGTTTCAGAAAGATAATCAAAAACTTCTGTCCAAAAATCTTCGGAATATTTACTTCCCCAACGAGTTTCGTTTACTCTTTCCCAAAGCATATCGATAAAAACATCTTCATCAATTTCAACTGTATTTCTAGCCATAATTTTATTCTCCTATATATTTATAATAGTTAAAATTATTCTTTATTTTCATCATCTTTTGATAACTTTTCAAGTTTATTTGTATATTTATCAAAAATATTTGTAACTTTTTCAAAAATACGATTTATGTTTTTCAATATAATTTCATACCCAAATACAGAAAATCCAAACATACAACCTTCGACAAAAGGCATTATAATCCAATCAATCTTAAATATAAACTTCAACATTACTGAAAAACCACATGAAAAAATAAATGGTAGCCAAACTTTATACCCTTTAAGTTTATTATTTTTATCAAATTTTTTTACAATCTCTGTAAACATAACTGTACAAAAAATTGAAATAATAGCCAAAATTTTAAATAATTTAATATTCTCCATTAAATATTCCATAATTCTATATTCTCCTTTTTATTTGTTTTAGAAATTACCGTAATCTTTAAGCATGTTCTTCATCATATAAATTTTGTCTTTATAATCAGAAAATAATTTGGAAACTTTATCCTGTTTTCCATCTTCAATATTTACAACGATTTCATTCAACACGTTGTATGCACTTTTAGGATTATCTTTTATGTCTTCTAAAAATTTTTCAGTAAAAATATTTTCAAAAAGATATTCTTGGTCTTTATCAGAAAAGTTATCAACTGTTGTAAAGAGAACACCATAAACACCTTTAGGATTATATTTTGCCATTATATCATTTCTCCTATATAGAGAATATAGTTATAGTTTGAATGTTTTTATTGTCTTGAATGTGATTATATTACATATACGAAATAAAATTGTCAAGTTATTTTCGCAAAAATCGAGTAAAATTAATAATTTTGCTTCAAAAATATTAACTATTATAAGTATATAAGAAAAAAAAAGGTTGGAATCCTACTTCCAACCTTAAAAATATCAAACAATAGGTAAATATTGTATGACAGATAAGATAGTTAATAGAGCGTTGAAAGTTAGATTATATCCTTCTCAAGAACAAAAAACTTTTCTTGATAAAAATTTAGGATGCTCTCGCTTTTTCTATAATTATCTCTTGAATGAAAGAATTGAATTTTATAAAAATGAAATAGAACCTATTAAAGATAATGAAGAATTAAAGAAAGAAAAATATAAATCTTTCAAACCTATCACAAAGAAACAATTCAAAGAAAAATTTGAATGGGCAAAGGAATGTTCAGATGATTGTTTGAATTCAACGGAAAGAAATTTACAATCCGCTTTCAACAATTTCTTCAAAAGTTTAAATAAATCAAGAAAAGGAAAAATGGGATTTCCAAAATTCCGTTCCAAAAAGCAACACAAAGATTCTTATACGGAATGTCATGTTAAAAAGAATGCTTTTGATTTTCATAATAGAAAAATCAACATTTCAAAATGTACACCGATTTATTTCAAACATAGAGAAAAATTACCAAATTGGTATGATGAAGAAACTTGTAAATTAAAATCAATAACGATATCTAAAAATTCATGTGGAGAATATTGGATAAGTTTATTATTCGAACTTCCTAATTTTTATGCTAATCCTAAACCGATTGACGAAAATCAAGCGATTGGTTTGGATTGGTCTCCACAAGATTTTTATATAGATTCCGAGTGTCACTCGGCAAAAGATTATGGTTACGAACCACAAAAACAAAAACATCACAAACAACTTGCAAAATTGCAACGAAGATTGACAAGAAAAACCAAAGGTTCTAAAAATTATGAAAAAGCAAGAATTAAAGTAGCAAGATTAGAAAAACACATCGCTGATTCTCGTAAATGGTGGATTGAAAATGAATCTTTAAGACTTGTTAAAAATTATTCCATAATCGGAATTGAAGATTTGAACTTGCAAGGAATTGCAAAATTCTTACAGAATGCAAAGAATATTAATGATTGTGGTTATGGGATTTTTATTAATTGTTTGATTCAAAAAGGTGAAGAATTAGGAACTTCTGTTATAAAAGTTGACCGATATTTTCCAAGTTCTCAACTTTGTCATTGTTGTGGTTATCAAAATCATAATTTGAAACTTTCAGATAGAACTTGGATTTGTCCATCTTGTGGTAAAAAACATATAAGAGATTATAATGCAAGTATTAATCTGAAAAATGAAGCAATTAATATACGCATGAAACGTGCGGAATTTAAGCCTATGGAGAATGTTGAAGATATTCATCTGCTTGTTCAACAAGCATTGAATATTGGAGCATTTGATGAAGTAGGAAGTGGAATTTGTGAAAATCCACAGAAAGTCTACAGTCTTTAGACTGTAGGTAGTTTACTAGACATGTTCTGCTTTCTCCATATATCTTGTTTTATATGCTTTATATTTAATTCCTCTAGGGGAAATGATACAATCATTATCAAATATATAATCTTTATCTTCATCACAAAGAAACTGCATTTGTGATATGTATGTTTCATAATCACCGCAGATACAGTAGATTTCATCTTCGGAATTCAGATTAAGTTTCTTTATAATCCATATTTCCCTACCGCTAAATAAAGTAGGTTTCTTTGATTCGTTTAATTTAATTGTCATATAATTAATTCTCCATAAATTCTTTCTTCCATTTAATTTCTTCTTTTCTGCGTTGAGAAGAAGAAAACTTGTTTACACCTTTATGTCTGCCACAATTTTCTTTTCCACCGTCAAAGGCTACACCTTTTTTATAGCGTGGCATTATTTTTCTTTTCTTTGATTCACTTGCCAATTTATTTACTCCTTATAATCTACAATTTTTGCATTTTTATCTTCAAGTCCAAGAATATATTCTTCAATTTTATACCAATCTACATCATCAACCATAAATACATTTTTATCATCAATATAAACGTCTGCCACAATTTTTCTTGACTGTAACTGATATGGACTGAAATTATAACCTTCTAGATTAATGTCGTGTTCATGAAGAAAACAGATTGCTTTTTCTAAATATATTCCTTCCCTACAAGTCCATAAAATACATTTATGACCATGAGCCTGTAAATTTTTAATCGCTTCAACAACATGTGGTCGAAGTTCACTAATTTCAGGAAATATATTCTTATCGGTAATTGTGCCATCAAAGTCAATACTTATTACCATTTAATTTCTCCTTAAATATCAAATTTCATTTTATATAATTCATCAGTAGGTTTTAATTTATTTCTTTCTTTTTCTTGTTTCTTTATTAATTCAATCTGTTGTTTACAAGATTTTTCATAATATGATTTATCCAATATTACAGAATTGAATATCTGTTCTTTAGTTGGTTTTGAATTTAAAATATTTTCTACTTTAATTTTATTATAAACTTCTTTAGGCTCAATTCCAAGTGTTTCTTTACACTTCATTAAAAAATAATCCATATTATATTCTCCATAAAATTCTATATCATCATCCACGTTAGTTGATAATTCAATATAAAAATGTTCATTCTTATAAATTGTGAGTTCCCTTAATTCATAATCATTAAGAATCTGTCGTAAAGATTTTGTCATATATTCTCCTTTTTCAGCACACTCTTTTTCTTTATATATAAAATCCTACCAAACCAATTTTTAATCCATCTATGTGGTAAAATCAAATCCCATATAGGATTTTTCCAAAAAGTTTTCCATTTGCCGAATTCTTTAATTGACCAATTCTTTGTCGATTTATATTCACTCATTCTAAAACCAAGCACATTATTAATACAACTCTTTATATGTCCAAACCAAGTTTTATCATATTTTTTCCACCAAGGGTCTATATAACACAAACAAGGTTCAATTTTTACATATTCTATCATTCCACATTGTATTTCATTTTCAAACTGATATTCAATTTCTTCCCTTAACTCATCAAAATAATTCCAAATACTAGAGGTACATTTTTCAGTTTCATAAGCACATGTATCATCTCCACAACCTACAAATTCTATATATGTTTTATCTTTTTGACCTTGATGTTTAATATAACATCTGTAACCGATTCTAGGTAATCTGAATAAACGAGAAAATCTTGTTGCTTTCTTTATATCCTTAAAATATCGTTCTAAATCTTTATCAAGTTTATAAGCCATTTTCACTTTCCCTATCTACTAAATTAATTTTATGTACGACACATACATAATCAGTGGAATCTTTAATTATAGGATGCCCCATAAATTGCATATTTTCTATGTCATATTTATATCTATCAGTTAAATATAATCTATCCATAGTAATTTGACTCAAATGTACTTCTATTGTAAAATGAATACTCATTTCTCCTAAATGTCGTAATAAATCTGTTTCTCTACAAATTGCTATGACCAAATCGTTAAACATTTTTTTTTACTCCTTAATTTCATAAACTCTACCACGATACCAAAACGGATATTTCTTTGGATTTCCATTTTTATCTGCAATATAACTATGCCATTCCTCTTGTTCTTCCATAGACGTATCTTCATGAGCAGTTCTTGTTTTCATTTTATATTTACATCTAATATGAGTTAAAAAGGTATCCATATCATTAAAATCATGAGCCATTACAATAAAATTTCTTCCGTCTTTTGTTCCACACAAATAAGCACAAACAGTAAAAGAATATTTGAATATCCAATTATATTCTAATTTTTTATCTCTTTCACATTTTAATGTTTTAAATTCATTATTTATCAAGTCTTTGATTTTCATATACACCTCACAATAATGCATTCTTTATCAAGTGAATATCTTTTCATATATTCATAAGCCTTTGTTCTTGTTTCAAAAGGAGTAGCGTCTTCAATGATATTTGTATAACTACACCAATTATCAGAAACATATCTTTCTTTATTCTTGAATTTAATTACAAAATATCCTTCTGTTTCTTTCTTCATATTTTATTCCTTATCATAATAATATTAATTCATTTTCAATCTGTTTAATTTTATTTTCCATAAATACTAATGCTCAAAATATTTCTTTTTTCATACTCATAAATTCGAAAACGAGTAACTTCAACATCACCAAAATTATAAACACACCATTTACTCACTTCACCTTCAACAACATCATATTCATAAGTTGTTCCTTCTTCAATATCAAAAATCTCAACTTCATCTATATTGGTAAAATTAGTCATATCTAAAAATTCTTTTACAGTTTTATTCATAAAAAATCCTTAATTAAAAAGTTCGCCATAATTGATGTTTCTTTCCTTTTTAGTCATTTTTCAACTCCTTCAAAAAATCTTCATAACTTTTATAAAATAAAGATGTAGGATGTCTACCATCACCATTTTCTTTTGATTTTATAAAATCAATAAGTTCTTGTATAATTTTCTTACATTTATTTTTCAATTCTTTAATTTCATTATTTTTAAAATTTTCAAGTTCATAATATTCCATCTTTTCATCTTCAAGAAACCCTTCTAATTTACCATTTTCTCGATTAAGTTCTTGAATATTATTTTTTAATTCCGAATTTTCTTGTTCGAGTTCTTGCACATAAACTCTATAAACATAATTATATATTTCAGAATAAGATTTTTCATAATACATCTTTAATGAATCAGCACTACAATATTTCAAATAAGTTCCATCATTATAAGGAAGCCTACATCTACTATCATATTGAACACAAAAAATACAAGGATTTTCTTTCTTTAATCTTTGATATATTTCATCATATTTTTCTTTAGTCATTTTCAGCAAACTCCTTTTCTAACTTCCAATCCGAAATATCATTTTTCAATTTTTTATACTCATTTTTAATAATATTTAATTCATTATTTTCTTTCTGTAATTCATATATACGTTTATTTAATTTATTCACATACTCTTGATTATAAACAACGCAATATTCATCGTCTACACAATCAATAAAATGTTTCAAACTTTCTTTATCTACTTCTTCATCTATATCCATATCTTCCAAACTAGCATAATTATTATGCCAATCATTGCTTATAAAAATTTTACAATTATTATCCAAATAATGACTATAATAATAAGTTTCACGATTATCACATACAAATCCAAATTTATTTATTGAACATATTCGTCTAGGAGAATCGTTTTCCCAATATCCATATTTTTCATTTTTATAAAAAACAAAAAGATATTTCCTACAAACAGATAAAATATTTTCTTTTGTCAATTTCATTCTTCAATAATTCTCCTAATTCTTTATTTAACTTCTTCAACTGTCATTCCATTATTTGCCTTATTAAAAACTTCTCAACAAACAATAGGAAAACATCTGTCACAGAAATCTCTATCTTAATAAATAAAGAGTTTCATTTCTTTACCACAACAAAGACGGTTCTTTTTAATTTTTTCAATTGGTTTGTAAATCAATTCACTCATATTTATCACCTTTTTTATATATCCACAGTCAAAACATATTTATCACCATAATTTTTCGAATCATAATGAGCGATAAAATATTTTACTTTCTTTTTCAAATACTTTTCAATATCAGTATTATTCCAAAACGAATTAAAAACAATAACATCTCTTTTAAATACTTCCAAAATAATATCATCTATATTTAATGATAAATGTTCTATAAGTTGTCGAATATTTAAGTTCATATCTGCCACCTCTTTTTATATTCTCTAATTACTTCACATTCATCTTCGCAGAATAATTCTTTCTTTTCTATAATCTTTAACCAATCAAGGAAGTCCTTAAAAGAGCCTTCATTCCAATCACACCAATGAAGATATGCTTGGTAACGTCTTTTACTTCTGCTTGGTTTGTTTTCTTTCTTTTTCTTGAGCCATAAATCTACAACATAATCTTGACCTATTTTTGTTACAGAATAAACTTCTTCTTTCCAATCAGTAGTTCCGTCTTTCTGCATGTAACCTTTTTCAACAAGAGATTTAATTGCTTTATAATCTCCGTTATTTTCACTAGGATATATGCCGAACCAATTTCTATAACCACCTTTATCATCATTCCATCTTGGGCGATACTCATATCCAAGTGTATGAAACATAATCTTTTCTTCTTTTTCAGTAATTTTTGTCATATTCATTCCTTGTTGGTAAAACTATTCTTCTCCAATAATATGGCTCATCCACATTATTCCAATAGCCATAAGAACTGTACCAACGAACTAATTTTTCATCTAATTCACCAATCTCATAATACCATCTGACTTTGGAAACCTCCCAATGAGGTTCATCCTTGTAATACCAAATATACAAACCTTCTACCCATTCACCTTCGTTAGGTAAATCTTTACAATTCTCATTCAAATTGTGCCATTCTTCCATTATAGTTTACTCCTTGTTATAAATATCCTCGTTCCTTTGCATATTCTGAAAAATGTTCAATTCTGTGTCGAGGGTGATTATTTATGTCTAATACTGCATAGTTATTAAAACAATTATTACAAATACAAAGGTGCTTACATTTTCTTATGATACCACAATCTATATGCACATCAGTAGACTTTATAATTCTTTTACATTCTGTGCAAAACATCTTAATCTCAAACATATTTACTCCTTAATTTCTTCCACTATTTCACACTTCACTTTATATATTTTACAATTAGTAGATTTTGCCTTCAACTTCGTACTTTCTTGTAATTTATCAAAATATTTATGTCTAGGATTCGTAAGATTAGACACAAATCTACCTTTGTTATTTTTTATAACATAAATATAAAATGTATTTTCTTCCATTATAATCTACCACTCCTTAATCTTTTGCATTCTTCATTGTACCACTTTTCAATGGTTGTTTTTCTATGAATACAACCATCTTCTCCGTCACCATAAACTTTGAAATGCTCATCATTATTATCCCAACCAAACAAACCACATAATTTACAATTCTCTTGATAATCATAAATTGGTAAAACAATACAATCTTTACATTTCATTCTTTATCCTCTCTTGATAAACTTTTCAGCAATCAATCTAATATCATCAGATGCTTGTTGAAAATATTCTTTTTTATTAGGAATAAATACCAATAATTTTTCTATAATATCTTTTGCTTTATGAAAACATTCACAATATCCAAGATTAAACGCTCTCTGCAAATTATCTTCTGCATAACGAGTAAGATTTGCCCAATCAGAAGCATCTTCATTTTCCGAATAAGGTTCAATTGGGCGGTCTTTAATATATTCTTTTTCAAAATCCATATAAGTCATATTTATTCCTTATGCATAATCCCAATAAACTTTATCTTCTTTATTCAAGATAGAATCTACCAAAGCGTCAACAAATAAATCACAAGCAGTTTCACAATTTTTATACACTTTTTCAAAAGTATCATCTTCGTAAAATTTATAACCTTCTACAAACTCTGTTTTAAAGTCATTATTGTAATAAACTGTGGTCAAATCATTTTTCAAACTTTGAATAATTATAGCCAACTGTTCAATTGAAATATGTTTATCTTCATAAGGAATATTGTCTATATCAGTACCATCTTTAATTTGTGAAACAACTTTAACCATATCGAACATTATATGAGATACACCTTTACAAGTGCTATCTGAATAACCTATTGAAAAATCCCTTCCCATAATTCTTATTCTCCCGTCTTTACAGTAAGTGCATAAGGTTTAACAGAATTATCTGTACTAAATGCACAATTTCTAACTAATTCAGAAAGAATATTTATAACCTTAGAAACCTTACGAAATTTTCTTTTTGAACATTTACCAGAACTAAGTCCAACACTAAATGTTGTCTTATCTCCGAACTTTTCAGAAGTTATCGTTAATCCATTAAGATTAACCTTTTCACCATTTATAATTGTCATATTTTATTCCTCATATTGAATATATGCCAAAAACCCATTATCATTATCACTAAAAGAAATATTTATAATCTTTTTATCTTTTATAAACTTATTTACTTTATCTTCTAAATTTTGTGTAAAAGCATCATATAAAATTTTAACTTTCATATTTTTACATCTCCCACTTTTTCAACAATCCATCAACTAAAATATTAAAATCAGATTCAAAGTTTTCTTTTACATCTCGTTTCATCTCTAAAATCAGTTTTTCTAATTTCGCAACTTTCATTTTAAGTACAGCATATTTATCACTAAGTGCGACATATTTATCACATCTTGGACAATCATGAGAATGTCTATTTGCTTCATCTGATGTAAGTCCAAGTTCATTTCTCAATGCCCTTAAACAAGCATCATTCATACACTCATCGTCTTTACAATAATCATAAATTGCGTCTGTGATGTCCTGTGGTAATGCTTCGAAAAATGTCATATTATTCCTCCATATTCATATATGAGAATATTAAAGTATAATATAAGATTTGTCAAGTTAAAATATTAATTTTGTTTATTGATTACAAACATAACAGAAATATTATCATCAATCGAATTAAATTCTACATCAGGAAAAGTCATATAAGCCATTAATTCATGATTTTCATCTTCAAGACCAATTTCATTTATCTTTGTAGAATTCTTTATCTTGTAATTCAATAATAAAGGATATTCAGTATTGATATCCAAACTGTAATAATATTCAAACGATACAAGAATATCACTGCTTACAGGATTTATGAATACTACACTCAACGTATTAGTAGTGTAATCAAATCCACCACTTAAAATATTCGGTCCACTAATAATACCTTCACCTAATACAGTACCAGTACATTTAGTATAGATACCAAGTTCATTATAAATCCAATAGTTGAATGTAATTGTATCTTTTACAATTTCAATGTTAGGATTTGTACTGCTTACTACTCTAGTGATGATTTCATCAAATCTTTCAATATATAAGATTGAGTAAACAAAACTATATTTTTCTACAGTTTCAACTAAGGTTACATCCAAATTAGTTTCAGTTTTTGTAACTGATAATTCTTTTGGAACAAATTCTGATAATGTCGGAACTTCATTTGGATGAGATAATACTTCATTAAATAATAAACTATTGTATACAACTGTATCTTCATCTAATGTTTCATAAGGACCTAATATATAACCTTTTCCATTTGATGTTGTAACTTTAGTTATCTTATTTTCGGCAGAAAGTTTAACATCAAGATAAGCGTCTTGACCACCATTTTTTGAATAATATGTCGTACTGCTACTTTCACCCATATCAAAATATGCACCCCATTTAGCAGAAGTATTATTCATCAAATCATTCATTGTTACATAAAGAGAATATGTGTCTGCACCAGCATCTTTTCTTGAGTACAATATCGTTTCATCATTATCAGAGTTAATATAATATCCTTTAACATCTCGTCTTATATTATTTTCTATAAAATAGAAGTTTTCTTCATCGGTAGAATAAAGATATGTGGTTACTCCAACAGCGCCACTTGGAATATTATATTTCATAATCTTACTTTCTAATGTAGATTGACTTAAATCCATTTCATCATATGTAATTTTATATGGAAGATATTGTGTAGGGTCTCCATAAATATCATACTGATAATACCAATCCGAAACATCACCTCTAGTTACTTTATAACCATATTCATAAGGTGTTCTAGTTGGTTTATGAATTACTTTCTGTGAAACAGATTTAATAGTATCTCTGTTCATAGTCCATTCACCAGTTTCAAAATTAATACTACCAGAAATACTTTCGTTAGTATCTGTTCTATAGAATTGTCCTTTTTCATTACATTCTATCTTTACATCTTCATTGACAGAGTTTTTATAATCAATAGAGAAATATGAATCAATTATAGGATATATTTTTGTTCTTGAATTTATTACGGGGTCATCATTTACAATTCTGTAATTTTCATTATTAACATCCATACCTTTAACATAAGATAAAACCATAAGATAATCGTCTGTATTATAAATTTCATCAGTTAAAAGTTTATAATATGCAATTCTGTTACCCATATGAGAAATTAAACTGATTTTATTGTTGTAAATATACTGCATTTGAGAAAGATTTATATTGTTCAAAATAAGCCACAAATTATCTATGATTCCATAAAATTTATTTTCATAATTCTCATCACATCCAACATAAAGATAATATGAACTTGATACACTGATTATGAAAGTAAATTCTCCCAATAAAACACAATCAACATAAACTGACATTTTAGAAGTAACAGAGTTTATAAGCAGACATAAGAAATGGTCTGCATTTCTTGAACAGTCAAATTCTTGAGATTCAATTATGATTTTTTCATTTTCATAATCGTATGCAATCGTCATAAAATTATCAAATAATACTTCTGTAGAAGTAGAAGGTTCTTTGTTAGCATTAAACCACATACCGAAAGTATAGTTTCCGTTATTTATTGCAACTTGAGAATCAGAATGACAATAAACCGAACCGTCAAAATCAAGAGATTTATTTATGATACCTTTTACCTTAACTGTATTACCTTCAACATCAAGATTTATCGTGTTATAAGATATATCTCTAATTATATCTAAATCATCATCAGTATTAAAATTATAATAATACAAAACATAATTCAGATTAAACATTTCATAATTTGCATTATTAATCATAGGTAATGCACCGTTACCACAAGCAATATATTTGATTTTATCAGAAATATCAGTTGATGAAGAAGCGTCTGAATCCAAATGCCATCGAATTGTATCATCCAATATATAATTAGATTTACCATTAGGATTTCCGTCTTCATCCGTTGCATTATCCAACTTCATCTGTTCAGTAACAAAAATCATTCTGTTAAAAGATGAAGTGGTTTGTGCTTTCAATTTTAAATCTTCAATAGTATACCCATTAGTGTTAGGTTTATAATAATCTGTACCTTTTGCTTGAGAAATTATTGTGGTCAAAAATAATCCTATATGTGGAACAATAGGACATCTTCTTGTATATTCAGTTCCCTGTTCAAGATAATAATAATAATCTTTTGTGAACATCAGATTCAAATCATAAGAAATACTGATTTCCAAATTTTCAGGTATTTCATTAAAAATTAATTTTAATTCACCTGTAGAATTATCATAATATGAATCTTGTGAAATAATATCTTCATCATCATACATGTATTCTTTATCATCAATATCAATGAATTGAACATTCAAATCTTGAGTATTTACGAAAACTTTAATTGAATTGTGTATATATGTATCAGTCTGTGGAATAACAGTACCGTATTCTGATTTATTTAAATCGCCAAATCCTAAAGTAACAATGTATGTTGATTTATAAGTTTGAGGTATATAATCAATTCCTAAATGTTTTGTAGGAATTCTCATATAACTTTTATCTAATCGCCAGAACGGATTGAAACTTTTTTGGTCTAAAGAGTATATTCTTACGTTATTATTATCATACTGAATTTCACCGTTTATATCAAAATAATCAAGAATTGGTAATTCCGATGTAATTGTAGTTGAGTAGTTTTTTACTGGAACAATTCCATTAAATGGTAAATAAGGAACTGCATTTTGCAAATTTTCCATAGTTTTATCTAAATCAATAGTTTTTACAAACTTTTCACCACTCCAATAATAATTGAATATGTTACAGTTTAAGTCATTCTGTTTGAAAATAAAATAATATCCGTTTCTAGTTGTCTTTTTACGAATTCTATAAGGAATTAATTCTATTTCCTTTTTTGTCATTGAGAATGTATTATTTATTATTAAATTTGGTGTATATCCAAATGATTCTGAAATCCTTATAAGATTGTCTTTATTATTATAATTTATATCCCAAGTTGTTTTAATTAATCCATATTTATCTCGCATGTTTTGTAGTTCATAAGAAATACTTTCCAAGAATTGAGACCATAATTCATCATATGTCAAAGGCGAAAGTAATGTTTTTTGGAGAGCCTTGTTAATTGATTCTTGCGACATAAATTACTCCTATTTATATTTCAATGTTATTTCTGCGTTATCGTAATATAACAGATTACTTCTGCTAGTATTCATAAGGTTATCACTGATATATTGATAAGTTATTTTAATCATATAATTATGATAATCTCCTGTCAAACCAGTTACATAAAGATTTCCTTTACCTGTATTCAAGTCCAATGATGAATCTGTCGTAATGTATATACCCTCTCCTACAATATTACCGTTTGAATCACAAGTTGCCAATAATTCATATTTTGCATTATCATCAGAAGTATCCTTAAAATAAATTCTTACCGATTCATAATCAACAGGGTAAATAGGTAATTCAAAACTTCCATTATAAGCAGAAGTAAATATTTTACCTTCTTCGTATAATTGGATTTGAGTTAAATGGTTGTCTATACCTTTTGTTTCATCAATTAATCTTACATAATCAGAATCATAAACAGATTCTCCAAAATCCATTACTTCTTTACCATACATATTATTAAGATTTTCTTTAATGTTGGATTCTACCTCAACTGTAGTATATGAAGTGTTTATGATTGTAGCGTCTATGATAAATACCATTGGTATCATATGACATTCTTCAAATAAAATAATGTCAGTAGGGTCTATTTTTGGATAAAGAGATTCTATAATCTGTGTTTTCTGTTCAGTACTGATGTTCTGATATGCAGAATCAAATAATGCAAGATGTATTACATTTTCTTCTGACGGTAAGAATTCCCATACATCTTTATGTTGGTCTTTTAATGTTTCATATGCACCCCATACTGATACTTTACTTAAAAAGTTAAAATTTTTTAATACTGCATAATAATCATCTCTTGATGAAACTCTATCGCCAGTCTGATATATTTTTGGAGAAACTTCCCTAATTTCTTCTATACCAACCGAATCTTTTCCACCTACAAACATCGTTGTGTTTCTACAATATAAATTTACAGGATTATTATTTACATCAAACGCTTGAGATTCTATTGTATCAATTATATCGGAAGCAAAAATATTACCTTTATCACCCAAAGTAGAAATATATTTGAATTCTACAATATCATCTTTTTCAAGTTTCTTTCCATAAATATTATTTCCGAATTGAATTTGTATTCCCTTGAAAGAAGGTAGAGTTCTAATCTGATATACTTTTTCATCATTTTCATGTAAGAAAAGACTGTCTACATATTTCCATTCTATTCCATTTACTGTTAATACAAAGAATGAGTTATCAATTGAATCGTCATAAATTATCTTTTCTTCATACAGAATACCTTCTGCGATAAATTTAAGACTTTTTACATCACCTTGAACACATCTAACATCAATATAACTTTCATCAGAAGTAAGTGTATAATTTGTATCAGTGCATACATAAATATCGTTTCCAGACATTTGGAAAAATTTAGGAATGTTTATATCATTACCATATGGAGTATCAAAAGTTTCGGAAGCAGATATTCTAACCGTACCACTAGACGCCTGTTTTCTTGGAACAATATAGCCGTGCATTGGAGCCATTTGAAGTAAGGATGATTTATTTCTTGCAAGATTCCAATAATTTTCTAAAGCATTATATTCTGAATATTGAACTTGATATGCCATTTCATTAGCAATTGAAGAAATAACGTTATCTATAGCACCATAACCTAAAAAACTTGCCCATTCAGATTTGGAAGAAAGTATCTGTAAAATTCTATCTTTAATTGACTGATAATCAAAACTTATTTTCGCCATATTTTTCAAAACCTCTTAAAATTCAATAATCATTTATATGAAAATAGTTATTCTAACTATTTTATTTATGGAAGCATATGTAAATGATAACAAAGAAATAGTATATTACGATTTCTCATATTATAAAAAATTAAATAAAGACGGTTCTCTTGTTACTTTAACAAATTCAGACGCTCTTTCTCAAGCCGTAAAAATTTGGTTAGGATGTAAACCTAATGAAAAAATCCGTTCTAATGGTGGTGGAATTCTTTATCAATTTTTAGGAAAAATGATGGATGATGAACAAGCAAACCGTATGAGAGAAATAATCATAAGCGGATTAAAAGAAGATTTTGACCCACCTTTAACACCAGTTTTAGTTGATGTTAAAGGTGATTATGAAAATGAAAGATGGATAATTTCTTTAGTTGCATATAATATAGATTTACAGATTGGTGTAAATACTAAAGTAATAATCACCAACGTTCTTTAATTTTGAAACAGACGATTTTTATTTCTGTAATCTGAATTGAGATTTACATTCTGTTTTGCACAAACAAGCATAGTTTTAGCACTCGAATTAGTCCATATATGATATGATGATTCTATTAAATATATACCGCTATTTCTTAAAGACTTGTTTGTACTTGAATTTGAATCAATCATAGGAAGTGATATATTTACTAAATTACCACATACCAACTTTTTATCCAAAACAGTATTGATTATAACTTTATCAGGTAATACACATTCTTTATGTAAATTCATCATATAACCTTTATTGTTATTTTTAGTATCATCCGTTTTAATGTCATAATCATATAAAGGAACTACACTTGTTATCAATGATGAATTTCCGTTTACAGGATATTTACCGTTAGTTTTCATGTAATCTAATAAAGTATCATTTTTAGATTCATAATTTCCGTCTTTGTCATAATCATAATATTCTCCACTAAAAAACGGTCTTATCTTACTCATTTCAAGTTGAGCAAAATTAATGGTAGAAAATGAATTTTCATCTGCTACAATTCTGTTAGGTTCTGTGGAATATTCAAACTTTTTTAACGGTTTCTGATTAAACATGGAATAAAAACTCTTAAAATGAAACACATTATTAGAATCAATAAAACAATAAAACGGTGTATTTGTTGCAGAATTAGAATATGCAAAAGGTAAAAGATATTCATTGATAAATTCAGAATCATTAATAAAAGGTTGATACCATAATCCTCTGTTATAAGTTTCTTCGATATCGGTAGACGCAAATTTGTAATTTCTAATCATTGTTTTAATTATATCTGAAATATTAGATTGATAAGCCTTACATTTCTTTTCTTGAGTATAAAAATAATGATGTATCATTTCTATCTCAACATCTCCACCAGTACCACCAGCATTTTTCTGTTGTGGAGTTGCGTCTTTAACTACAGTAAAAGGACAACTATAACTTGTACTTTCAGTTGCACCAAAATTTATATCTATTTTTGTACCGTTGATAAATGCAAGATATTCATTCATTACACCTTCATAATCAGAAATCATCATTTTTATTTTTGGATAAAATGAATAAATAGAATCATACTCTGTTATTGTATATGATGAAGGAGAAAGTTCTGATAGAACATCATTTATTTTCATTGAGATGTTTGCTCTGAATAAAGCATTATCTTCCTTTTTGTTTGCCATATTATTCTTCCCTTAAATATTCTTGATACCAAGAATCTAAATCATTTTTTCCGAAAAATTTTATTTCTTTTTGAAAATTTTCTTCATTTGATATATCTGTAATATCATTCAACCATAAAGTAATATAATCATAAAAATTAAAATCATTATAGTACTCATGAGTTAAATCAAAAAATCTATAAAGATTATTCTGTGTAAGTTTATATGTACTCGGTTTAGCACTCAATCTTAAATATGATAAAGGAAATGTAGCCAAATCTGGATAATTATTTCCATTTTCATCTGTAACGATTGAAGAATCCATTAATTGATATTTTGTTTTATATGCCATAATTTTACCTCTTTTATGCTATCATATTAATCATATCTGTTGTTGCAACTTCCATAGTAACAAACTCTAAATCAATATCTGCCTTAATAGGACAAGGTATACTTGTTCTCGATTTATATGAAGCAATTGTCGGCATTTTAGAGAATGTTGGTTGAACACTAGTCATTATAACATTTGTAAATGTAAAACATCCTATTTTTACATCATAAGTACCTTTCACTTGACTTGAAGAACCATTTGCACTCATAGCATTAAGTAAAGTTTGAATGTTGGGGCCAGGGGGTATCAATGTCTTTAATTGTAAATTCATCTTGGATTCCAAGAATTCATTTGCTTCACATAACATTTTATTACCACCAGAATAAGTTGGTAAAACACAACTCATCAAGGCTTCTGTTTTTAAAATAATATCTTCATACGCACTTTTATCTGCATATAAATGACCTGTTATATTGAATGATAAAGGTTCTGTACTTTGCCACACTTGGGCACCTTGTAATGCAAACTGACCACTAGGAAATCCAAAACTTCCTGATAATAAATTCATAATATTACTTGGTTGTGCTTCCCATAACTGACCAAATTTTGAACTTGCTTTAATTGATACTTCATCATCTACAAATAAATCAGCAAGTGAAGTACTTTTTCCATGTTCATATACTTTGAGTAATCTTGTGCTAGGTATATTACCTATTAATCCATAAGGTACAGTATTTGCATTTGCCATTAAATCATACCTCCACTCATAATCAAATCTAAATCATATCTAGTTTGAGGTGGGTTTACTGTCTGAACATCTTTAGATAATATCTTTGACAGTATATCAATAATAGTAGCCATTTTATCAACTATATCACTGCTATTATTTGTTCTATTATCGGTAACTTCATTTAATGAATTATTCAAAGATTTATTCGTTTCTGATTTTACTGCGTTCATTGAAGTATCAATATCTTTTAATGCGATTAAAGTATCTTGAGGATTAGTCTTAATTACACTTCCGTCTGTACGAATAATAGCATCATTTACATCTGTTACATTTTCCTGTGCAGATTTACTTGCACCACCAAAAATATTAGTGAAGAAGTTTTTAACTGAACCGAATACCTTTTCAATAGGACTTACGAGATTAGCCTTTAATATTTTAGTTGTATTACCACTCTTGAAAACTTTATTAATGTTCTTTTTAAGTCCACCAAAAATATACTTAGTAAAGTTGAGTACGTTATTCTTGAATGAAGCACCTTTACTTGAATCGGTTAATATTTTTTTACTCTCATTAAATATTTTATTTGACTGTTCGAATATTTTCTTTCCTAAATCTATTTTCTTTTGAGCATTATCTTTTACTCTATCCCAAGCGGTTTTAGCAACTTCTGTTACTTTATCTTTAGCCTTACCCATAACTTCTGTGGTTTTAGTCCATGCTTCTTTAGTACCTTCCTTTAATTTATTCCAACCTGCAGAAACACCGTCTTTGAATTTACCCCATGCTTCTTTACAGTTTTCAGTAATTTTACCCCAACCTTCCTTAAACCAATTTCCCATTTTATCCATGCCTTTTGCCATTCGTTCACCACCAATAGCACCAGTAATTCCACCAACAACTGCACCAACACCCGCACCAACTAAAGTACCTAAAGGTCCGAATGCAGTTCCGACCCCTGCACCAATTGCGGCATATTTACCCATATTTCCTTTAGCACCCTCCCAACCACTTTTTGTTCCACCCAAAGCACCACCTATACTTGAACTTAATTTCGATGTTCCCCATTCAGCAGATTTCATATAACCTTGAATTCCATCTTTAGCCATCATTAAAGACCCAGCAATAATTGCAGTCGGTCCTGCAACTTTGCTAAATGCTTTCCACGCACCCGAAGCCATAACTTTAGCATTACCCGCTATTAATTTTCCACCCGCACCTTTAAGTCCTTTTAATAATCCTTTTCCTGCTTTTCCACCTTTCTGTACTAGACCTTTACCTTTATCTAATAAATTTTTTCCACCTTTTATTTTATCTACAATCTTTTCTTTTAATGAATCAAATAAACCTTTCTTTTCTCCACCTTCTATACCTAAACATTCTTTTATTGTGTTGGCTATATATAATGAACCTACACCGAAAGGACCTGCCTTGAGAACATCATTTGCAGTTGGTTTTTTCTTAAATTTTCCAAATATAGATTTAATACCTCCAAACAATTTACCAAATCCACCAAAGAATTCTTGTAAAGGTGAAATGATTAAATTAAATGGACCGAGTAATCCTTGTAAAGATTCTTTATTTCTTTCGAATGTATCTTTAATACCTTCTTGTACAGAAGAAAGAATTTTATGATTTTCTTTCCATTCTTCTTTCATTTGTTTTTTATAATCTTCTTGAATATCAATATATTGTTGATGAAAATCTTTATTAAGATTTACCAATGCTTTTTTGAATTCTTCACTATCTTCAAATCTAGCACCAAATGTTTCAAGACCACTTATCTTTAATTTTTCCAACTGATTATAATATTCATTATTTATGTTTGCAAAATCATTACCTTTACTTTTAGCATACTTATTATCAAAAACTTGCATTTGATTATCTTTTGTATAATTTTTAAAAGACTGTTTTAATATATCAATTCTTTCTTTCTTTTCTTCTTCCAATCGAGAATCTTTTGCTTTTTTATTTTCTCGTTTGAAACGTTGATTTAGTGCTTTGAGTTCTTTAGAATTTTCACCATATTTTTCAGTTAATTCTTTTATTTGTTTCTTTTGTTGTTCTTCTCTATCTTTTTCATCTTTAATACGTTTTGCTTGAGCATTGGCTTGTTTTTCTATAAGTTCTTCGAATCCTTTAGTTGTCTTGTTACTTTCCTTTATATGTTTAGTTAAATTGTTATATGCTTTTTCTATATTTATGAGAGTGGTAGTATCTATTCCTCCATATCGAGATTGCGATTGTCTTCCGTTAGGTTTTGTTACACCATTTATTGTATCTGAATTCGACATACCAACAGCACCTCTATTATCATTTGACATATTTATATCCTCGTTTGATTAAAAAATCATATATTATTTTAAAATAGTTATGAATTTTATATAAAAATATATGAAATTTTGCAAATTTTTTAATAAATTTAATAATTTTACTTGACATTTTTTCAATAATATGTTAATATTATAAATGTAAGGGGAACAGAAAGTTCCCAAATCTTAATAGTTCGGAGGAACAAAACTATGAAAAAATTAATTACTATCTTATTCGGAGTTATGATTATGAGTTTTGGTTTAATGTCTTGTATGCCTACTGTTGATACTTCAAACGAAGGTGAAAATAGTGAAATTACTAATCCTAATGGTAATGGTGAAAGTGGAAACGGTGGTGAAACAACTACTGATAAAATCGAAGGTTTTACATTTTCTATCACTGGAAAAAACAAATATAAAACTGATACTAAAATTCTGAAAAGTTACGATGATAGCATAAAGTTTGATTTTGTTGAAAACTCTTTAGTTAAAATAAAGAAAGTTGAAAGCAAAAAATCTATTGGAAAAGCATCTTTATACTTACAGTATGTTGCTAATGAAAATACACAAAAAGTAATTTTTAATCTTGAAAATGATAAAATTACACTTTATGAAAATCCAAATACAAACGCTATAACAGTTAATTTGGATAATAATAGTAAAACAGTATCAGTAACAATCGACTATTCAAAATTATAATCTAAAAACTTCGGATTATTAAAAATCCCCTAGACTAATCTAGGGGATTTTTTTTATTTTTTTCTTCTAAATAAAGGACAACCCGCTTTTAATAAAGCAACATCATATTTTATTTTATTTTCCATTTCCTTTTTATAATCATCCATATACCAATAATAGAACGTCAATAATCTTTCTAATGACATATCCATTAATTCATTATAACTTCCAAATCCAAACTTAATCAAACTCGACAATACATCTGTTAATGATTTGCGAGTTATTAATGTGTATGTAGTCATCGAATTGAAACCCTACCCTCCTGTGAACAACTTTATTCAACGAAGGTACAAAAACATCGATATCATCTTTAAGTCCAAAAGGATAATCATTTACAACCTTGATATAATTATCCCATACCGATATTGGTAATTTGTTATTATAAATATCCCATTTTTCATCAAGTTCAGTAATTTCTTTACCGTTAAAAGATACAATACTAGACGCTTCAATAATCTTTGCAATCATATTACTGTATTCATTTCTGAAATGATAATATTCAGTAGCGTATTCTTCATTTTCAATCAGATATTTATCTAATTCTTCATCTCTCCTTCCTTCATTTTTAATGTTTTCGATTCTATTCAAAGTATTACGAATTTCACCAAATTTTATCCATTCTTCCTTATAATAATTATTACAGTATTTTTCTGCTCTGATTATATCATTCAATGTTGTAAATCTGAAAGATGCTGAATCATTTGTTACAGTATCTTTAATTGTGAATGGTACTTTGATTTTCTGTGGTAAATCATTATCATCATAATCTTTGCCAAGATAAGCATAAACCATAGATGTTGCAGGAATATCTACTTCTTCAATATTATCATCTGCATTCAATAATTCATCATCTTTAATAGTATCATCTATATAAACTTTTCTTGTAATTTTAGGTGAAACAAATGTACAATGCAACTTATATAAAATAAACAAAACATCTTGAATTGTAAGTTCACCAATATCAAAATGTTCATAATTTAATCTTGTTAGGACTTTAACAATCGCTTTTGTCTTTTCATCATCATCTACATTCAAATCCAAAGCATCACTTGCAGAATAACAACGGAAATGTAATTTTGTAGGAGTATCTTTTATTCTTCCGTTTGAAACAAGATTGATTTCAATATAATTTGAAGGTATATCTTCTTTGATTTCTTTTTCTGTTTCTTCGATTATTTCTTTATTTAAAGGTTTAACATCAACAGAATCTTCAACTGTATTTACAGGTTTTTCTTTTACCATTTCTTTAACTTCATCTTGTAATGAAACAGATTTAACTTCTTTTTTATCTTCAAATAAATCTTCATCTGTCATAAGTGGTGTACTCATACTATTCCTCCATTATTAATTTTATTTTAATCATCTTCCAATTCTTTTTCAAGCCTTGAAACAACATCATTATTATTTTCTTCATCAGAATTATTACCAAATCCACTATTTGGAATTTCTCCGTTTTCAGGCTCATAATCAATTAAATCTTTATGTTCATTGTCGATATAATAATATATTGTTTTGCCTAAATTATCTTCCCAAGAATTTTTTAATACAGTTAATTCGAGGATAGGGTCTACCAAATCTTTGACAATTTGTGGAGTAGTAGGATTTCTGTTTGCCAAATAATGTGGATTATGTAAAGCGATAATAACTCTCGACCTTTCTTCGAGTGACCCTGCCGATTTTATTTCTTCCAAAGCAATTTTATATTTTACCAAATCTTCTATTTTTTCAATTTTAATCGTATCTTTTTTTCTTCTTGATTGAATTGTACCTAAAAAGAATATGTTATGTTTCAATGCAACTTCATTAAGTTTATTCAAACCTTGAGTAATAGCGTCTTCTCTTGATAAACCACTGACATTCATATCTTCCAACATCAGTAAAAGGTCAATGGTACAAAATAACAATTCATCTTTTTTCAAATTAAAATCTTTTCTGCATTGTAAACAGAAATTTTCAATCTTTTTTATCGATACTGCATTTTCAGGATAAAATGCAAACTTCTTATTAATTCTATCATATCTTTTTTCCAACTCATCCAATTTACTGATAATTGTATCCCAATCTACAAAATCATCTTCCTTATTTCCCAACAAATTAGTATAACTCTCATCAATCATTGTAGATACTAAGGTATCCATATAAGTAGCATGAGTTAATTCAGTATTAATTGCACAAGTAGGAAGTCTTTTTGTAATTCTGTTACGAAGTAATTTAATGATAAATGTAGATTTCATAGAACCACTCATACCGATTATAAGACCAATACCCGCCTGTGCATTACTTATAAGTTTATCTAAATTATAATCTCCAGTTGTATTTTTTATTCCTTTGGAACGTTTACCTATTTCAACCTTATATTCTTCAATAAGTTCATGAGTAGTATAATAATTTGTTTTATTATCAGTATTCTTTCTTTTAGCGTCTTCGATAAGACCGATTACAGAATCTAATTTATCATAATCATCTTTTGATTCATTGAGTTCATCTAAAATATTATATCTTAATTCATGAATGATTGATTTCTGTCTTAATTTATTTTTATAAGTTTCAAATTCATCTATATCATAATCTGTGTCTTGAACAGCAAGGATTAAATCGGAGTTTACATATTCATTGTCTAATGTGATTATATTTTCCGCAATTATTTTTTTATTTTTTGACTTTAGATTGAGCATGTCAAAATAAAATTCTTGAGCCTGTGCGGATGTAAAAAAATCAATTTCTTCTTTATCAAGAAGTTCATTATGGTCAAAAAGACAATGTAATATCTGTCTTTCTAAAATCGCAACTTTTAAATTTTCCTCGTTGTTTGTCATTAGAGTTCACCCATATATTTCGTTCATGTTTTATTAAATTATAAATAAACATGAAAATATTGTCTAGTCTTTTTCTAATTATTTTCCTATTCTTTTTCCATTATTTCATTTAATTTAGATGTAATATCATTCATAATATCTTTTATACAGTCTATGTCTGTAACTTTCATATCACAATTTGGATTTTTAACGTCTATAAGTTGACCGATATTTTTAACCAACTGATGAGAAGGAATAAAATCAACTTTCAAATCTGCCATACGACCTGATAATGTAGTTTTATCTCCTAAATATTCTAACTTTAATTCTCCGAAATATGGTATTTTAGTTGTTTCATTTTCACTAAAATTTAATAAGACAACCATCATCAAAGCCTTTAATATATCATCTATTTCACTTGAGTTTAATTTACTAAGATTTCTTAATTCTTCTAATACCAATTTTTCATCTTGATTTAATTTCATGCACAATCCTCCAAAAACATTCCTTATTTTAAATCCTTAGAGAATTTTAAGCAAGTCCGAATTATTTGATAAAATCTAATCTTGGACATACTGAAATATAATGTTTTCCGTTATAATTAGAAACAATAACCAATATTAAATCTGAAACATAAGAATTATCTGACGGATTATTTATAAAGTTTTCAACTGCTTCTGTAATCATCTGAATAATATAACTTTTAATCTTTACGACACTTGCAGTCTTTTTTCCATCTTGCATACAGAGTAATTTTGTTATGTATGTGAATTTTTCAAAATTAATCATATTTGTATAAAATAAAACAATTTCTTCTATCTTATTTTTAGATTTCTTATATTTCGCCAATAAATCTTCCAATGAAAACATAGGATTATTCTGTTTTCTGACATAGATATATTCATGATTTAATTTCTTTTTCGATAATGAAAGCATTTTATGTTTTTCTCCTAAAATAAAAAAAAATCCTAACTGATTAAAATAGTTAGGATTTTTAATATCCGTTAAAGATTTATTAGTTTGTACGATAAGCAAATAACCATTCGCCGTCTACTTTATCGAGTTCTATAACTTTACCGTCATAACCTGCCATACTACCCCATAAAACATCACGAGAATCCCAATCATATAAATCTTCGATTACTTGTTCCCAATCAATCTGTTTGGTAATTGTATCACCTAATTCTTTTGCCCAATTACGACCATACATATTTTCAAAATATCCAGAAATTCCTTGGTCCAAAATATTCTGTGCATATTCTTCTTCACATTCTTCACGAATTTTTTCAATTTCTCTTTCTGAAAGATTTTCTGTATCTTCTATATCTTCTGCAATATTATGGTCATGTGCATAATCAATTAATTCTTCATCATCCATTTCTTCAATATAATATTGAGATTCTTCTTCTGCAACTTCCTTAAACCAAGATTCATCAATACAGTTTTCAAGAATATGATTCTGAAAGTTTTCAGAAAATGCTTCAATTCCTAAATCATCAATTAATGACATTTCCCAATCTTTGAATTCGTCATAAGATTCATCTTCTGTTAAGACCATCCATTCATCTCTATCAATTTCAAAATGATTATCATCATAACCATCTTCAATTTCATCAATATCGATTTTAAGATAATCTGCGAGGGCTTGTTTTCGTGTATCAGTATCTATCTTTTTCTCTACCAATCTATTCATGATTTTAATCTCCTATATTCTTATTTAAGATATATGAATAATAGTTATTTTTTTTTGAATTATCAAGGGAATTATCAAAATATATTATCTTCATCTAATGTTTTATGAAATTCTATATTCATAGTTCTATTCTTCCGTAAATTTTCTACAAATTTTTTACCTCTAGTTTTATCAATATAATTTAATATTGGTCTCATTTCGTTCAAACTTAATATTATGACATTATTCTTTTTCATACACTCGGTTTTCATTTTTAATTTTTTAATATCATCATTTGATGAAGTTTCATAAAAATAAACTAACTCATAATCCCCATTTTCATCAAAATCAATTAATGTTGGATTTTTGACTTCATAAAATTTTCCATTTATTTTAAAATCAACCTCATATATGTGCTTTTTATTTTTAAATTCATATGTTAATGAATCTTCATGATATCTAAAATTTATGTCATGTTCTACCAAATAGATGTAAAGACAAACTTCCCAAGAAGAATCGAAACCGATATCATTAATTGAATATCTTTTTTGAACTTTAGACATCATTTCATGTACATAATTTTCATGCGAACCAAAATGTTCTAATTTTGTTGATTCTATAATATCTTTCCAATTTTTATTTTTAGATGGATGGTCATATCCATATTTATTCATCATTGTTTCTTTTGATTTATTTTTAATTTCTTCATTTTGAAAAACATTATCCACCCCATATTTTTCTCGTACAGTATTCACAACTCTAGCAACACCTTCTTCTGACGATAAATACCATCCTCCGTATTTTTCAAATTGCGTTTCTTTGGATTTGTTTTTGAAATCCTCAACTTGAGTAATATAATCACATCCATACCGTTCTTGAATCACTTTCTTAGTTTTTTCTTTTTTCCATTCACATTTATTTACGGAATCTACTCCATATCTTTCTAAACAAGTTTCTTTATAATGCTCTTTACTTATATCAGCTTGTGTAGGAAAATCACATCCATATCTTTCTTGACATGTTATTTGAGTCTTTTTACGTTTAATTTTATTAAAATTTTCAATTGAACCGTATACTTCAATTAAACCTTGTTCTTGTGACCATTTCAATGGATTTTCCAATGAGTTATAAAAATCTAATATTTGTTTTGTTTGATTTTCATTCAAACACTCTCTAATCACATTATCATGTTTTCCATAAGTTTTAATAGTCTGAATGTTTAAATATTTAATAATGTGTTCTAACGTATTTATACCTATTTTATAGGTACGTCTAAAATTCAATAGCGATAAGTCCATACTAAATCTCCATCAATACATTTGAATCTCGCAAAAGAATATATTGATGTTGCGAGATTCAATATAGACTAATGCTTATTATAATAGTTATTAATTTCTCCTCTAATTGTATATTGATGTTTTGGATTGAGAATTTCCTTTAATATTTCTGTGGGAATTTCATCAGAATCAGCATAATTATCAAAATATTCTTTAATCTTACTTTTATTCAACAAACTTTCCATGAGATAATTATCAATACTTCGGTCATATAAAAGATGCATAGTTTCTATATTTTCTTTCTGACCCGAACCGTTGATTCGCCTGATTGATTGATTATAGTAATCTGTGTCTATAGGAACAGACCAATAAATGTTAATAGTGAATCGCCAAAAGGACACTGATGTAGATAAAACTTGATTAGCAATAAGCAATCTACAATTTTCATCTGTTTTAATTCTTTCGATGATATCAGTTCTATCTTTTCTTTTAATTCCACAAAGTTGTTCATTACCACTCACTACTATTGGATTATACTTTTTAAAAATTTCACCGAGTTTTTGCATTGTTCGTGGACTGTTACACCATAAAATTATATTCTTTCCTTTATCTTCAATTCTATCTTCCAATATAGATTTCAATATTTCTACTTTAGGTGAATCTTTTTCCATATTCCAATCTTCAGCGTTAATCAAAAAGGGGTCATCTGTAATCTGTCTTAGTGTTGGAAACTCTTTCTTAAAATTGCCTAACGTAATCTTTCCGTTACCTTGCTTCATTACATCAAGCATAAATTCATTTGAAGCAATCTGATAGATTTCACGCATTTTTTTTGACATAGGAACACAAATATCATGAATATAATTATCGGCAACTTTAAGACAGTTTTCGCCATATGAAATCATAATCTTATTTAAGATATTTTCTTCATATTCTTTAAGTTTTGATGGAATAATATTTCGCTTATATTTTGAATAAGTAGATTTTGTCATATATTTCCACCATTCAGATTTTGTCATAGAAGACATTCTTTGTGGAAGTAATAATTTTGCTAAATTAAACGTCTTTTCATATGAATAACCTATCGAACCCGACATTACACAACGTCTTTCAAAGAAATTACAATGAATCCAAGTATACCAATACTGTAGAGTATCGCCACACAATGCTTGTGCTTCATCACACAACAAAAGTCTATTAGTAAACCATTTATCGAATTTAATAATTGGTTTTCTAGGTTCTTTTGATTTAATCTTATAAACTTTTTTATAATAATCATTACATAATCGCCAAGTTGAATATGATAAAATGATTACTTTTTTATTAAAGTAGTTTTCTATATCACGAGAATCTTTATCCAAAATAATCACATCATCTTCTTTTACAATCCCATCAGTAAAAAATACAATTTCTCTAGCAAAATTACCACATCCTTCAGGTCGCATAATCGCTAATACACAATCTAATACACCTTGTTTGAATAAACTTGCAATTCCTATCGAAGAAATATAAGTCTTACCAAGTCTAGGAAACAAATTCATGAGTAATCGATTTTGAGTAACGAATTTTTTAATAGATTCTAATTGATAATTTTCGTGCGGTGGCTGACCAATTAAAGGTGGATGTTTTTCCAGCAATTCTTTATCGATAGAATATTTAACCTTTCGAAGTTCATTTGACGGAGGATATAAACTTAATTTTATCACATCGATATCATCTTGTGAAATTTCAGTTTTAATATCGTGATTTTCTAAAGAACTAATTATGTTTAACACATTGAGTCTTATAGGATATGTCCAATCTTTACTTTTAGAATTATATTCAAGATAATTCATCTTAAATAATTCATGAACTGTTTCAAATTCAAAAGAATTACAGTTTTTTGTTGAAAAATGAACATCTCCGTCTTCACTACTTATGTATACAGTTACCATATTATTTTAATTTTCCATTCATATAATCATTATAAATGTGAATAAATGTTTTATCTCTATCAGAAATAATTTCACCTTTTTTATTATATCCTAAACGATGGAGTGATTTTACAACGTAAATATCACCTTTAATTGTATCAAATTTAACATAAACATCTCCGATATTAACTTCGTATCCTTGTATATCTGTAACATAAAATTCATCTAAATAAAAGAGCCAATATAATTCACCTTGTTTAATTGCTTCGATACAAGTTTCTTCGTCTTTACACCACATAGGATAAATAACATCTACAAACATATGGGGTTCTAAAAAATCAACAATTTTATCTTTAATTTCAAAAGAGGTTAATTTTCTTCCCACAACATCTTCATAAAATTCTTTGAATACTAAATTTTTAGCATTTTTAATTTTATCTTCAATTCTAGCAGACCATTCTTCTTTTTCACCATCTCTTAAAATAGGAGTTGCATTTTTAAAATCATCAATTGCTTGTTTTATTTCTTTTGGATTTAAATCTCTAACTTTATAATATTCTTTTAAATTCATACAAATCTCCTTTTAAAAATTTTACTATTATTATGATTACAATAATCATCATAATATTCTACATTATTACCATATTCAATCTTTACAAATTCGCAAAAAAATTCATCACTTGGGTCACATTCCAATGAATAAATTATTCCATTTTCAGAATAATACATTTTGTTATATTCAACCATTTTACGAGCGATTCCTAATGATGAAACAGAACCTATATATCTCCATTCAACATCGTTTGTTTTCCAAAATTTTTTAAATAAATTTATATCTTTTTCTGCTTCTTTTAAATTATATGGAGGTTTTGAAATCTGTAAACTACAATTATAAATTTTATATTCCATAATATAATTCCTTTTATAAAATTATATTATATTATATATGAATTGTCAAGGAAAATTATTTTTCAAATGCTTTCTTTACTATGAACGAGAATGTATCTTGAATCATTTCATTACAAGTATGTATATAATCTTCATCAGACATTTCATCACCAAGATAGAATATTGCACAATTATCAGCAAAACATTCTTCACAATATACCTCTAATTGTGAATTACGTTCTTCATCTCTTGGCATTTTCAAGCCTTTCTTTCTCCATTCACTATATTGTTCTTGCCAATAAAGTTGTAAATATTGTGGTAACTGTTCAAATATAAAATGTCCGAATTCATGATAAAGAACTTCTCTATAAAAGAATCTTTCGCTTTCATCTTTCAAATCATCACAATGACATTTTAAGAATATACTATCATCGGTGAAGAACGCTTGAGTTTCGCCTTGTTCTTCTTCATCACATGCTAAAAATTTCAGATATTCATTATCCAAAATTAAAAATCTGTCAAATCTTTTCAACAAATCAGGAAAATCATGCTTTACGTTCTGTAAAAATTCCGTAAAGTTTTCCAATACAAATTTATCAGTATTTTTATCATAATAAACTGTACTTCCCATTATTGAAGTTTTTTTAAGTTTTTCCAAATGTAACATAGGATATGAAGCCATTTCATTTAACAGTTGTTCCCATAATCCTTTAAGCATTGATATACATTCATTTTCATCTTCTATAAATAAAGATATGTCTGATTCTGTCATTTCTTCTGCATTAACACCAAAATAAGAAAGACAAGATAAAATAGAATCAGTTTGTTCATAATATGAAGGTAAAAGTGAAAACTCATATTTTCTCTGTAAAAAATGACGTATATTATAAAGATTTTTATGGTGTGTTTTTTCTTTAGCATCAATATCCATATCACTTGCATTAGCACCCATAAAAAATTCTATATATTGTGAAATATCTTCTTTCTCAAAGTTTTCAGAAGAATTAAAAAGATTATTAAACATAATCTCTCTGTCATTGATGTAATTCTTCATCAACTTATCTACAACAATGAGGTCTTTCCAATTGAATGTATAATCAAGATTTTCTTCTAATCTAGCCATAAATAAAATAGTTAATTTTTACATTGAAAGCATCTGTTCCATATTCTCATCATCCCCATAATCGATTGAATGATAATCTGACATAGCCTTGTAATCTTCGGGAAGATTAGTCTGAATGGTTTTTAATTTACCTATCAAATCTTGTTCCATATTTTCACCACAATCACATTTTATCTGTTTTGGTGCAGTACCCATAGGAAATTCGACATTCTTTTTATTCTTACATTTTGTACAGATATAATGATAAATCATATATTTAATTCCTCCAAAGAATTACATCTTGTTTTCTTATCCTTTTCCAATGTAGGAATCAAATCAAAACATTTAATAGGACTTAATCTGAAATAAGTTTTCTCTGCATTTATTACAATAAAATAAACACGATTAAACAGATTTTTTATCTTAATTATACATCCGTCTAATTCGCCTTTTTTATTATAAAAATTCATTGCTTTGCAAGAACCTTTAAAAGACCTTACTTTTTTATCATTATAAAATACAGTCTTTACATCAGAATATGAATTACAGTTTTCACATTCAAATGAAAACTTATTATTATTTGAAAACTCAAAAGTATTATTATTGTTCAACTGTTCTATAGCCATAAATTCACCTTAAACAATCTTCTTTACTTTCTTTACTACTGTAGGTTGAGGTGCAGAATTATTTTCTGTATTGGAAACATTTTCTACAAGTCTGTTTACTACTTTAGGTGTAGTACCATTGTAATATTCATAAATTTTACTGATAAATACGTTACTATTAAAATATGTACCACATAACTGTTGTGTTTCATTGAATGCTCTATAGAGATTAAGTAGATTTCCACTTTTCATCATTTTATTGTAAACCTTTTCTTTCCATTCTTGTTCAAAAGGTTCACCGATAATATCTCGTAATGCATTATTTGAAATAATCTTATACCAATAAGGTATATTATTTTCCAAATCATCCATATGTTCATTTATATACTTTAATGCAGACTTATCTTTATTAAGCATTGATATTACAAGTTCTGATTCTTTTTCATCATCTGTGTAATTCAAAAGTTTGATTAAATCTTCCTTTGATGTACATTCAGAATCAATAGCAACACCTAAATCATTTATGGCATTTCTTAAATTATTTTTAGAATTCTGTGCAATATAAGGTATTAATTCAAGAACTCCATCTCCAAGTTTGCCATCTGGGTCAATTTTAGTAGTATATAAATTAAAAAGATATTCACTTATTTCGTCAGTAGTAATCGGTTGCAATTTATAAAGTGATAAACGACTTCTAAAAGCATTTTTTTCTTGAGTGGCATTATCATTTCCAAAAGTATTACTGAATTTTTTAGTATCTGTACTTGTAAGAATAAAATAAACATTTGTTTTACTTTCAACTAAGTTTAAGAAAGCCTTAAAACTTTGTGCGGGTATAGTTTGTGCTTCTTCGATGATTACGATATTATAATTATCTGTCATACTATCATAACTTAATCTTTCAGTAAGGTCTCTAAGTTTATCCATTACTAAATCGGTTCCATTATAACAATATACCGACCTACAAAATCTTCCACTGATAATATCTTGTACGGCAGGACTTTCTACATCAGGTTCAATCATACCATTATCATCGTAAACTTTTTTTGGGGAATTCAAAACAGATGCTATGATTTTTGCCAATGTACTTTTTCCTATACCACTTGTGCCAACAAGGGCAATACAGTTCCCAATTGTACCTTTTGTACAACCATTCTGAATTGCGTGAACCGCAACTTTATTTCCTACAATTTCTGAAAATTTGGTAGGTCTATAAACAATACCTAAAGATGGCATATTTTATTCTCCTCATTCATATTTTGTAAAGTAATTTTATCGTAAAAAAAATGAAAAATCAAGACTAAATATAAAAATAATTAATTATTTAAAAATATTTTACATAATCTTTCAATAATATTTTGTTTATAATTTATTCGGATTAAATTTATTCCGTTATTCTTACAAAATTCATTTTTAATATTATCTCTGATTCGATATTCTTTTAAATTATTTCTCATTTGTTCTTTTGTTAATTTACTGTTCCAATTTACTTCTTGAAAATGACCGATTCCATCATATTCAATACATATATTTTTAGAAGGAATATAAAAATCAAATTTTAATTTATTTTTATATAAACAACCTTCGAATGTTTTTTGAGATTCAAATTCAATATTATGTTGTTTTAACCATATAGTGATTATATTCTCTCCTATCGATTTATTACAATGTGGACATCCATGATTTCTTAAAAAATTATCACAAGTTGTAAAAAATGATTTATGACATTTATTACAAATTATATTAACTTTACTTCTTTGATTTTTATAATTTTTATAAACTAAAGAATAATCATATAAATCACCATATTTTGATTTACTTCTATTTATAAAATCATCAAGTCTTTCTTTTAAAGTATTATTAAAAATTTTATTTCTTTCATCAATTGAACAAAATTTACATTTTACACCTCGTAAATGACTACTAGGTAATTATTCAAATTTTCCATGTACAGGACATATAATTATTACTTTAGTATCCATATTTATATAATTTGTTTCAGAATAATCATATCGATAATTAAAAATTTTATTTGATTCATCTATAAAACTTTTTGTATTCCATTGAGTATTACGATTATCACAATATGGACAATACGAATATTTTAAATGATTAAATGGTAATTGTAAAAATGATTTATTACATTTTTTACAAATAATTGTGATTTTAGTTTGTGTATTTGTATATACAGTTTTACTATAATCAAATCTTATATTATTATCTTTTATTCTTTTAGCACGATTAATATAAGATTCAGTTGTTAATCTTTCATTTCCATCACATCTAGGACATCCTTGACCAAATAAATGAATTGATGGTGTTATGATAAATGGTAAATTACATCTTTTACAAATAACTATACTTTTAGTTACACTATCAATATAAATAAATTTAGAATAATCAAATAATTTTGTTCCGAATTTTTTCTTACATTTTAATATAAAAGTTTCTTTATTTAATTTGTGATATTTATTACAATTCGGACACCCTCTTTTTTGTAAATGACCATCTGGTGTTTGTAAAAAATTATCATGTCCTTTAACTCTACATATAATTTCAACATATTCTTTTGCTTTTATATAGATTACATTTGAATAATCATATCTGTCACCATGTACCCTTAAAGCCTTTTTGATAAAAGTTTTTGTTTTATCATCTTTATCGGAATATCTTTCAGAAATAATCTGTTCGATTTCTTCTTCTGACAATTTTGGATATTCTAAGATTTGATTTTTCGATTCCACATTTTTAACAGAAGCACATTCAGTACAATTACAATTTTCTTGATTTTCATTCTTTGTCTTATCATAAGACATAATACGAGTTAATTGATTCATAATTTTAATCTCCTAATAATTTTAATTTTTAGGTCATTACGACTGACCATATATCAAATAGTTAAAAAGAGAGTTAGATGAAACTAGGAAATTTCACCAATAGGGTCGTAACCTACTGTCCTCTCTAAAAAACAATTTAACAACATCAATTAATCTTCATCAGATTTATTTTCTTCATTCTTTGCAGAAAGATAAGTAAATGCATTATTAAGCATTGTAATTTCAGTAAAATTATCCTGAATTTTATCTTCCATATCTTTACCCTCATTCATCTTATCCAAGATACCAAGAATACCACAGAATGATGATTTTGGTGTAAAGTTTAATTCTTCTGATTCAATTGATTTTTCTTCTTTGAGTTCATCAGATAATGTATCAACATTTGTCTGTAATTTAGAAGCAGAATCCAATACTTCTTTAATCTGTTCTGCTTTATTATTATCTGCCTTGATTGTTTCATCAATTTTGATATGAATTCCATGTTCTTCCAAAGCATTAATGTATGGAAGTAAAAATTCATAATCACCGATTTCCCTTAAATTTTCAACAACTTCTAAAAGTTTAATAAAAATAGGAGAAACCTTATCCTTTGATTTTGCGTTTTTATCTTTTTTCAAAGGATTATTATTATTTTCCCAATCTGCACCTTTATAATGATAATAAGAGTTTACTTTCTTCAATACCTTATTTTCAACTCCTACAGATTTAGCACAATCTTTAAGAATCTGATTCATTGTTTTTGAATATCGTTTTTTATCATTCAAAGTATCAAGGGAATCAGTAATCAATTCTTCAATTTTTTCTGCATTTTCGTTAGACATATTATTCTCCTATTTTATTTTATTGATTATGTATGCAATTAAAATTATAAGTCCTATTCCAACAGATTCTACAAGGAACAGACTTATGAAAAATTTTATAAATGTAATCATATTTTACTTCCTGTTTTTGTCATAAAAACCGTCTTTATGAAATTTTTTTTCTTTCTGATTAGTTTTAGATTTAATCTGTTTTGAAACAAAACTAGAAACATCCGTTCCGAATTCTTCTTCTAATTCTTCATCAAGTTCGATTTCATCTTCGTAATCATTTACGTTATACTTAGGCATTTATTTCTCCTTTTTCTAAGTTTAATTAATTATAAAATATAGATAATCAAAGGGTCAAGTCTAAATATCATTTATTTTTATAATATAAATTTTATATAAATCTATATAAACTCATATAAAGTTTGGTATGATTTAGTATAAAATTTACTTGAAAAACTATCAAGATGATATTTTATGGCATCTTCGATAGAAAAGCGATACTTACACTTCACTTTTTTGAGAGAATAATACAAATCTGATAAATTTAACCATGTTCCCTTGTAGTCCAATTCTTCCAACGACTTTTCTATTCGGTTATGAACATTTTCAATTTTATCAAATATGATATTCTTTTCTTTATTTTTATCTTTTAAAACATATTGATGGTAAAACTCATAACTACGTCTACCAATTTCAATAGAACTTAAACACATATCAGGCAATCTTTCTTCTCTATATATCAAATTACCTTCAAAAGAAGAATAGTTTGCTATGACTTTTTGTGTTTTAATTTTATACAAACAATTTAATTTCTCAATTGTGGAAACCAAAATATTTCTACACCATTGATTGTTACATAATTTATTAAATTTTTTACCTTTTCCTTTATCTGAATTGGAGATTGTCAAGTCTTCTACTCCAAAAATTTTACATTTATAATGATTTGCTAATTTACAAAGTCTATAAGATATATTAACACATTCAGTTCTTCTTTTATTAGAAATATATTTTCTTTCTTTAGATTCAGAAGAAAAACCTCTATTTTTCAATGAATCATCATAATCATTCAGACTTTTTAATGAAATCACTCCCGATTTTACAGTATTATGTTCGTTTTGATTTTTCCAATCTACAACACTCCACCCAATGTAGTTTGGATTCATATCAATTGCAAAAACTCTATTATTTAATTTTTTAGTTGGTTTAAATTTATTTTTCTCAATTATAGAATTATCAAATGATACATAGATGTAATCTTTTGAAAGTTTGTATGTTATTGGTAATTCTTTATTATCTTGACTGATTTTCAACAATTCTAATTTCTTTTCATAATTTTTACCAATATTTTTCAAATCAAGTATAAAATGTTCTTTTGAATTAGGTTTAAATAATATTTGGGATTTTGAAATAATTTGAAATTTACAATTTCCTTTATTATAGGATGCTCCCACAACTTGTAAAGGTCTTAATTTTTGAATTTTATATTCTTCTTTAGAAATTTTATTGTCCATTCTTTCAAAAAATAATTTCTTTCCACCAAAAATAATCTTTTTATCTTTATTTTTAGATATTTCAGTTTTACAATCATAAATCGCACCATTTTTAAAATAAGTATCTAAAAATAAATTATTTTTTGAATTAATATATGTGATTATTTCTTTAGTTGAATGATTAGAATTATCAAACATAAAATTATAAGTAAGATTAAAAATGGAATTATAATTTTTAATCATTTCTAAAATTCGAGAATTATTTTCTGTTTCATACTTCAATTTTAATGCGATAATGTTATTATCTTGCATGTGTATTGCACCCTCCCAAATAGAATAATAATGCAACTAATCCTATTTTGTCAAGAAAAAATTATCAAATATTTGTCAAGTATTTTTATTATATGACGATAATATTAATATAAGGGAGGAACGATATGAAACATATCGATTCAAAATTAATCGATGAAATCTGCATGGAAGTGATTTCAGAAATGGTGGGAAATGGATTTTTAGAAAATAATCTGTCTGAAAAACAAATGCAAAAACTTAAAGAAATTAAGGAAAGACATTTACAGACCGAATAAAAAATAAAAGGCGAGTAATCAAATACTCGCCTTTTAATTAAACTTCAAAAGATTTTAGAATTGCTTTATTTGGTTTAATCAATATATCAAATATAGCATATCCTGTTCTTCTACCATCCATATCATTATCTTCTGTATCATCAAATGTGTAGAATTCTACAATATAAGAAACGTTATTACTTTCACGAATTGTGTAATATCCATTCTGACTTTCTGATAAAAAGTTACATTCTTCTACAAAATCATAAAAATCATATAATCTATTTTCACGAAACGTATCTTCTACGCTAGGTGATTTTCCTTCTTCATCGTTTACACCATTAATGTAAATAATTAAATCATCTTCTTTAATTGAAAACATAATTTTTACCTCATTATAATTTAAGTTCTTTATCCAATTGTTTATATTCATCTACAGTATCTTGAACTGCTCTGATAAATTCTTCCAATGCAGAAATCATCTGTTCCCTTACAAAATCACTTGAAATGACTGTATTCTGTACTTTTTCGTCATTATAAAAATCATTATAAGCATTTATAAAACTGTTAAGGGAATTATTTAATTCTTTATCAGTAGCATCATCTTCAAGCCATTGTACCTTATTGATATAATCACAGATTTTAGGGTTGTATTCACCCATAACATAATTACATAATGCTTTCTTTACATCTTTTTCTGTACCACTATCCATAGCACGAGTTATGTCAAATCCTATTTCCCCATAATCAAAAACATCATTATAAAATTCTTTTGCTCTATAAGGATGTCCATCTTTTCTATCGAGAATTCTATCAATAATCATTATTATGCCTCCAAATCAATAATTAACTGTTCAAATTCATCTTCTTTCATTCTATAAAATGATAATTGAAGATTGTTATCTTTTCCAGTTATATTAAGTTGTTTATTTGCCCAATCAATCCATGCAGATTTTACTTGGTCAACATCAAACTGAATGTTACTTCCGTCATTACGGGTAACATACATATAACCACTGAAATCAATAACACCTTTATATATAATAGCGTGAGATTTTGCATTTATAGGAAGTAATGCACCGAATTCTACATCTAAACCGTCTAATAGATTTAATTTATTTTTCTTAAAATTCCTTAAATCGTCTGCATAGTAATTATCATCTAAATAACTTGGTTTTCTATTTGCCATAATTTTATTCTCCTATTTACAACGTTTCAATAAATTAATCATTGAATTATATGTTTTATTTCCCCAATTTCCTACCAAACCATCATCCAAATATCTGATAAATTCATAAATCAATTCATCTTCATCATCAAGAACGTACTGCCATTCTTCTGACCAATTTTCTTTAATATACTGTCTAATTAATTTTATATTATCAGTTACAAATTTTGTAAAATCTGCAATGGCACTAGCGTAAGCACCATTAAATTCTTTAATGAATGGAATGTGTTTTGATAATTCAATTTGATATTTGGTATAAGGGTCTGAACTTTTCAAATCATCTTTTTCTACAACAAAAGTACATACTATATCATAAGTATTATCTGCGATATCTGCTTGATAATCAAAATCTTTTAATTCAAATAAATTAAATAAAGTCATAATTTTATTCTCCTATTAAGAAAGCCACATATCAACAGCATTTCTAACTTCTGGGAGTTTAATTTCAGAAACCCAATTTAAGTCTGCTTGAGTTAATCCATTACTTCTTTTTCCAATATAATTAGAAACTAACATACTGATTGCCTTAGATACATCTGTATTTTTAGCAAAAGAACAATCTCCTAAACTGTCTGGTCTACCTATATAAACTAAAACTTTGGGTTTAGTATATTCAGAATATTCAAGATACATGTTATCACCATTAGATATCTTACCAACCACCCATCTGTTTTCTTTTGTTGGAAATTCCTTTACTTTTTCAGCACCAAGACAATCTGCAAAATCATAAAGGATATCAAAAATTTCATCTTCCATAATTTTATTCTCCTAAAAAATCAATCTATATTAATATAGTTAATAATCAAATAGTAAATCATAATTATTTGTGTGTCAAGTAAAATTATTAATTTTAATTAAAAAAATCCTACTCACATTTCTGCGAGTAGGAAAGGGGAAAAGATGAACAAAAACGAAATATATCTTAAACGTTCAGTTTAGCAATTATAACCATTTCTTTGCTATCACCGAAACTAATAAGAACTAATTTATTTTCGCTAGATGATGAAACATACATATTGATTGTTTCTGATTCTTTACCAACTTTAGAAGTAATCAACTGTAAAACTGAACAGTCAAATGGAACAGAAAGATTTTCAAAACTTTCTGTCTTTTCAATATTTTCTACAGAAACATCAACAAATGTATTTTCATCGGTTGAAAGTGAAATTTTATTATCAGAGTTCATGTTCAAGAAACACATACTGTTAGGATTTTTTGAAGCATAGAAGGAAATGTAATCTAACTTACCTTTAAGTTCTTCAATGTTCATTGTGATTTTATTAAATCCTAAAGTAGCATTGATTTTTGCTTGAAATCCTTCTGATAAAACTGGATGGAAATCTATATCTGTCGGTGTAGAGAAATATTCAAAGATACTTCTCTGTGCATTTGTAATCAAGAACGAATCATTATTATTCTTTACAATTGCACCAATACCTAAAGACTGAATTGATTTGATAACTTCATTAGATAAAAGTCCGTCATGTTCAACATCAATATCATTAATGTAAATACGGAACTTTGAATAAGAGAATACTTTCTTACTCTGAATATCCAAGAATCTTTCAGACGGTTTAGCACTATCAGGTGATACGAAGATAGCACCGTTATTAATTCCTTCCATAATAGAAGGAGTTACTTCCATAAAATCTTCATATTCATTTTCATGGTCAAAAAGAATTTTTCTTGATTCTAATTCTTCTGCATATCCGTCATTACTTTCAAACTTACCTTTAACTGCGTTATCGTTTGCGAAGTAAGAATAATCAGAATTAAGTATGATTTCCCCGTTAGCATACTGAATCAAGTGCATAAATTCAGACTTATTGATAACATAAATCTTTTTTTCATCTTCCTTTACATCTGAAATGTCCAATGGGATTTTCATAGCCTGTGTATCAGTTGATACATAAAAAGCATAATTTTTCTCATCAGTACAATCGATGTAAATGAAATCTGAAACTACAACAGAGATAGATTTCATGTTCTCAATAAAAGATTTTGTTGAAATTCGCATATTGTTCTCCTTTGCATATATTGTAATTTGTATTTTATTTATTAGTTTTAGTTAAATCAAGTCTTTTTTTATTAAATTTTTTTATAACTATTTTATGTGAACTACACACCACCCTAAAGGGTGGTATTATTTTTTTATTATCTATTTGCAATATTCAGTAAACACATTATCATCAACATATTTTGTAACTGCGTCATACATCCAGTCTAACAATTCAGAATTAATTGGTGTATATTTATTTGCGTCTGTTCCTACATCAATTCCGTTTCTTTTATATTGGTCTCTACCATGAATATGCCCAAACGCATAGAATAAATCAGAATTATAATTTTCACCATTAGGATTAAGAGGTTCATGTCTTAAAACATATTCATTTCCTTTTGGAGAAATATATTTCAATTCATCATTAAATACACATTCTACATTTTTATATTTTAATAATTCTTTAATTGTATTATCCAATTCTTTAGTTTCATAATTACCGTATACAAAATAAAGTTTCTTAAAATTAAGCACATTCAAAACATCAAAATTTCCAAAATCACCCAAGAAATAAACAATATCATTCTTATGAATATTCTTATTCCAATTTGAAATCAAAGTCATATCCATATCAAAGACATCCTTGAATGGTCTTTTAGAAAGTTCTAATGTTCTTTCTGCACCAAAATGAGTATCGCTTGTAAACCAATCTTTTGTAGGATTATTCAAATCAGAAACTACCTTTTCAAGCATTTCTTCAAGAGAAGAATATCTAGGTTCATTCATCAACTCCAATCTGCAATCGATATATTCATTCTTCCATGAGTCATTTGGAAATCCTACATACACTCCTTTCTTTCCCCACCATTGACCTAATTCAAGATTTGTCGTAAAAGCGGGGTGTTGTTCGCTTCGTGGTATCCAGAACACGATTGCAGTCGCAGTACACATCGCCTTATATTCCCATTCCGTCTGTTTCATAAGCATATCGTCAAACTGACCACGCATTTCTGTATAATGGTCATTTGTTGGAGATAAAACAGTTCCGTCAAATCCTAATTCTTCAAGAATATCAAATGCTTCGTTTCTCCAATCATCTTCATTATAGTTTTTTCTTGGACAAGGACCCGCCAAGAAGATAGAGTTTTTCATATAATCTTCTGTAAGAGAAGAAAAGTTTAATTTACCGTTTTCGCATGGTTTAACAATTCGCATATTTATTTCTCCTTAAATCAATTCAATATTACTTCCATTAGGTTCAATCCACAAAGCAAACCCTTTCTTTGGTTTGAAACCATAAGTATATATCCATTTATGGTCAAACACATCCTCATATACTAAAACTTTTCCAATTTCAAAACCATCACCCCAATCAACATCCAATTTTGCCTTTGCACCATTATATAATGGTCTTCCATTTTTATCATATATTGCCTCAACATGAACTTCTCTACCTTTATATTCATCTACAAAATATTCTTGTTTTGCCATAATTTTAATTTATCTCCTATTATTAAAATAGTAATTACATCTCAAACAAATCAACAGTATTATCTATTCTATTTTTAGGTGAACTACGCTACACCTTAAAAGGTGGAGGCTTCGGTGTTCGTTACCTTACACCTTACTGCTTCATCGAATGAGCCTACTTGCAAGGCTATAGTTGCCAAGTGTTCAACATAATCATTCTCCACAGTCGTAAGTTTCCGTTGTTCCAACGGTACATAATTTTTCAAATTAATAGAAGCATTAATATCTCTCTGATGTTTTGTGCCACACTTTGGGCAAACCCATTCTTCGAGATGTTTTTCTTGCACTTCTTTATTTTTAAATCCACAAACATTGCAGATTTGAGAACTTGCAAAAAATCTATCTGCTTTTATGACATAGCAATCATAAGTTTCGCCTTTCTGTTGTAATCTTGTTACAAAAGTAGACCATGAAATATCCTCATAATTCTTTGCATTTTTAGAATTTCCCATCATTGCTTTATAATTGAGGTCTTCAACTACAACTTTATCATAAGATTTAACAAGTCGTAAAGTTTCCTTCTCAATCCAATCTCGTCTTTTGTTTGTGATTTTTTCTTCAAACTTTGCAAGTTTAATTCTTGCCTTTTCTCTATTTTTAGAGTTTACTTTTCTAGGAGAATCGTTCAACTTGGTTCTCATTTTACGATTTTCCCATCTTTGTAATCTCTTTAATTTCTTTTTAGTTTTATTCTGTTTTAATGTTTCTGTATCAGAATCCCAATAAATTCCTTGCTTCTGTTTCACAAATCCATAATATTTCAATGCTGATTTTCCATCAGAATCAACGTATCCATCGTCACAATCAAAATCTAATCCTATAGAATCTTTTCTATTCATTGATTCATAATGTTCATTTTCAACAGTGAATAAAACAGAAGCATAATAATTTCCACTAGGAGTTCTGCTAATTGTAACTGAACCATTCATTTTAATCATAAATTTCCACCAACTCGGTAAATCTTTATGACGAAATTTCACTTTACCACATTTTGGTATTACTATGAATTTTTCATTCCAATTGAATTGTGTAATTCTGTCTGAATAAGATTGATGTGTATCTTTCTTTGATTTGAATTGTGGAAATCCATATTTATTTCCTTTCTTACCAACTTTTCTCTTTTTCTTAACATTATCAAAGAACTTCTTAAATGCAGAATCTAAGTGTCTAGTCGCTTCATGTCTTGCTGTAGATGAAGTTTCTTTCATCCATTCATATTTTTCACCATATTCTTTATCAGAGGTTCTTTTGAAAATAGAATAAATTTCTACTTTTTCTTCTTTTGATTTTCCTTTTAATTCTGATTTATGATTTATGTAAAATTCGTTCTTTTCTTGAAGATAATTATTATAGATAAAACGACAACATCCAAAAGTCTTTTCTATTATGACTTTCTGTTCATCCGTAGGATAGAGTCTAATTTTAAATCCTTTATTAACTATCTTATTTGTCATACAATAACTCGCACTTATTGTTTTGATGTTAGGGATTCGTAAGAATCCCTTTCTTTATATTATAATTATAATAGTTACTATTTCAACTCGCTTATATATTTCACCCTAAAGGGTTGAATGTTTACTCCTTACACCAATCATGTATTATTTTTGTTTTATAATATATTACATATGTTTCATTAGAATATAAGGTTTCTTTTATATCTTCAATATTTAATGTCTGCAAAAAATTATTACATTCGATTGAATCTGTGAAATATTTTACTTGAATAACGTCATTTCCTTTAATTTCAAACCAATCTTTTCTAGTTTCATCATTTATATTTATACGTCTATGTTTATCATCACTATCAATCATAAAATAATTTTTAGATACCCATACTTCATCACCTTTTTTTAAGAATACATGTACACCTTGAATCTCACCTTTATCATCAAAATAAGTCTTATTATTATCTATATCTTTTTTACAAATCGCTCTTACATATTCTTGATTTTTATAAGTCATATAATTCCTCCGTATTTTACATTTCAAACAATTCTAATTTTTCCAAATCTTGATTTCTAGCACCCTTTCCGTTTTTTATTCTGTTTTCTGCCCACTCACATTGATTTTCAGAAAGTTCACTACCAACATAATACAATCCCATTTGTTTACAAGCAAGTGCAGTCGTACCACTTCCCATAAATGGGTCGTAAACAACTGCGTTTTTCGGTGCATAAATTTTTAAGAGTTTCTTTACAAAATCCGTTGAAAATGTAGCCTTATTGTAAGGACATAACTCATCATTGTTTTCTGCTTCTACAATATTATAAATCGGTGCATAATATTTCTGACCTGTTTCAGAAGATTTTAAATATTTCTTGTTTGCATTAAAATCCAACCATTCATCTTTTCTAGCAAATATAAATACATCTTCACAGATTTTAGATAATTTATTCTTCTGTGTAATAGGTAATGTAGATTTCTTCTTCCAAATCATATGGTCTACTACACAAAAATTTGTTTTTCTAATCACATCTGCTATTGAAAGCCATACTGCACATTCATTATTTTCTGCCTGATAACTTGTGTTCCAAAGTACAGTTCCGTTAGTTTTTAATATTTTATCAAACTGATTAAAGATAGAAACAATCCAATCACAATATGCTTCTGTAGTAAGCATATCTAAATAAACATCATATCTTTTATGATATCCACCTATACAACTTTTATCTGTAGGGTCATATGAACTTTCAGTTTCATCATCTCGATTTCTACTGTTGTTATAAGGTGGAGAAGTAAGAACAACATCAATCGATTTTTCATCTATGTGTTCTTTCATTGTAATTTCATTTGATTCGTTCCAAATCTTATTCAGTTCCATTTTATTCTAATCCTTGATTATTTCAAAATATTTTCTTACTTCATGTAATTCGTTTTCATACCAAGAAAATGCAATTAAATTGTCTGTCTTTTCATCAAAAACGCAACCATTACAAAAATAAGTATCTTCTAAAAAATTCAAATTATCCCAATCATTTACAGAAATTTCTTTTACTTTCATTCTTTTTCTCCTTTTTTACAGAAAATAGGCAAGAAAGATACCACCCTTTAGGGTGGCTATATGAATTGCCTAAATTATCCTTGTTTTTCAATATATTCTTTCAAAATACTACTCGACACATCATCTATCGAAGTGCAAAAATAACCCCTAGTCCATAAATGGTGCTTACCACTCCAATAAAATTGGGATAGATAATTATGATGATTTTTCCAAGCATAATAAGTAGAAGTTTGTTTCAATAAATGTATCATTTCTTCAATTCTGCATTTTGGAGTAGCATTTATCATAATATGAATATGGTCAGTTTTTATAGAATCAATTTCCATAATTTCTATTTGCCATTCATTTTGCTTTAATTCTGCTAATTTCATATAATTCTTAATATCATTAATTATAGGTTTTAAACATTTTCTTCTATATTTTGTTGAAAAAATTATATGATAGCGAATTTTAAATTTTGCATGATTTAATGTTTGATATTTCTTATCCATAATTACAATTATATCAAATTTATGTAAAAATGTAAAGATTTTAATAACTATTTTATATAACTATTTACATAGGAGTTGACAAATAAAATATATTATTTTATATTAAAAGTATGACAGAACAAGATAGACTGATAAAAAATAAACAAATTTCTCAAACAAAGCGTGAAACAATAAAGCGTCACGAGTCTATGTCCGTCAAAACTTTTAATGTTAAAATACAAGAAAATCATTTATCTAAAGAACAGAAAGAAGCATTAAAGACTGTTTTCTTAGAACAAAAATGGTTAAAAAACTATATTCTTAATTGGTGTGAAAAATCAAAAAATAATAAATTAACAAAATTTGATACAAAAATAAAAGATATTACGAAGAAAGACAAAGATATGAATGATATTAAAATTCATATTAAATATTTGTCTGCTCAATCAAAACAATGTTTAATTTCGAGAATGTATGCAAATATAAAAACCTTACATACATTAAAGTCAAAAGGTTTGCAGAAATGTGGGAAATTAAAATATTCAAAAGAAGAAACCGCTATTGATTTAAAACAATACGGAATTAGTCATAAAATTATATCTTCTAAAAGAATTAAAATAGCAGGACTTCCAAAAACATTCATTGTTAATGGATTAGAACAATTTATAAACATTCCAAATATAGAATTCGCAAACGCTCGTTTAATTCATAGAGGAAATGGATATTATGTTCAATTTGTATGTTATGTTCCAAAAGAACAAAACAAAATTAAAATAAATGAAACAATAGGTGTCGATTTTGGTTGTGAAACCTCTTTCACATTATCAAATGGTGAAAAAATATCTGCACAAATTCCAGAAAGTGAACGATTAAAAAAGTGTCAAAAATCTATGGCACGAAAACAAAAAGGTTCAAAGAATTGGTACAGAGAAGTTTCTAAAATCAAAAAAGAATATCAAAAAATAACAAACCGAAAAAATGACCTTGCTAATAAAATTGTTGCAAATTTAAGTCAATATGAAACTGTAGTTATTCAAGATGAACAGTTAAAAAATTGGCATAAAAACGGTCATGGAAAAGCAGTTCAACATTCTGTTTTAGGTAGAGTTAAATCAAAACTTTTATTGAATCCTAATACGGTAGTTTTAGAGAAAACTGTTCCAACAACTAAACTCTGCACTAATTGTGGAGTTTGGCATGATGAAATTAAAGTTTGGGATAGAACTTTTAAATGCGAATGTGGTGTTGAAATGGATAGAGATGTTCATGCATCTCAAAATATGGTTTGGTTTTATAAAAATAATGTAGGTGTGGAACGCACCAATATTAAGCGTGTGGAGATGGAATCTCTAGTTCTTGGGGTTATTAGTAATCAAAAGAACCAAATTATGTCGAAGAAGCACGAAGCCTACACCCTTTAGGGTGTAGGTAGTTCACATCGTTCCCATTGTATTGTCATTCTTCTTTCCTTTTATTCATTAAGAGTCTTTTTTTCTTTTAAATTAGGTTTCTTATTATATGCATATGTTATAACATTTTCAGTTTTACTTATTTTTATATTTTTTAATATATTAAATATTTCTTTTAATGAATAAAATAAAAGAATAAATAATACAATTGTTACAACCCATATATAAATCCAAGACACAATAATATTTTCTAAAAATAAATCTTTCATTTTAAATATCCTTATTTAAAATATCCTCAATATCTTCTAAAGATTCAATTTTATGTTTTCCTAAACCTAAACCTAACAAATCAAAATCATCATATAAGTTTTTATAGGCTAATCCGTAATCAAACCAATAATCATTTTCTTTACTAAAAGGTAAAAATCCATAATTATGTTTTTTGCCTTTTAGTAAATACCCAGTTACATATTTATTATTTTGAATAACATATATTTCTTTCTCAAATCTTTTATCTTTTTTAAGTTTTATAATTAAATTATTAAAATTATCTAATTTCATAAAATATCCTCCGATTCTAATTACATTCAAAAGGGTCATTCAACATATTACGATTTCTCAATCTTTCAAGACATTTATTATAATATTCTTCACAGATTTCAAAACCATAATAATCCCTTTTCAAATCAATACAACTCATAGCAGTCGTACCCATTCCCATAAAAGGGTCTATCACAAAATCGCCAACATCAGTAAATTCATAAATACATAAATCAGATAACTTTTTATTCATCGTAGCATGATGAATGTCTGCAAACTCATTATTGGAGTTTACACCTATTGTATCAATCACATTTCTGAAACAATGTGATTTTACATGTATCATATCTTTGGGATTTTTCTTTATCAAAAGAATATGTTCATATGTGTTGGAAATAGAACCTTCATTACGGCACACAAGTGCATTAGGTTTGTACCATATGACATCATCGTGAATTCTGTCTGCATAATGACCAATTAATTTGTATACATTTGCACGATTAGTTTTAATTGCACCGATATTATAAATTACCCACTTTTTACATATACGGAGTAATTCATCGATGATTTCAATCTGCCATTTCAACCAATCATCGCCTGTATACAATTCAATATCAATATATTTTCTATGAGTTCCATAAGGATTATTACCCTTTCCTAACGATTTTATTTCATCAAAAGATTGTGTCCCTGTATCCCCATACGGAGGGGAAGTAAAAGCAACATCAAATGTATCATCTTCTATGGTTTTAAGATTTGTAAGGCAATCACCAAGAATTATTTTGTTTCTTTCCATATTTTTCCTACATGTAGTTTATGAATTTATAATAGATTAACAAGATTAAAACGTCAAGTCTTTTATTAAAAAAATAACCACCTTATTTTTAAGGTGGTTATGCTAAAGATTAAAAATAATCAATTATTCTTCATCTTCATTAGTTTCTGATTCATTTTCTGAATCTTCAACTACTTCATCTTCTGTAATTTCTTCTTCTACTGTTTCTTCAACAATTGGTGTTTCTTCCACTACAGTTTCTACTTTCTTTTCTTCAACTTTTGGAGTTTCTGTAACTTTTTCAATTACACTATCACCTTTATCAGAAAGTACTGTAAAAGAAACTGTTTCACCGTCAATATTAACTTTGTTTACATTCTTCATAAAATTATTAGCCATAATTAAATTCTCCTATATTTATATGTTTATTTTGCACCACAATATCGTGAAAGATATTCTGTAAAACTATCACCACGAAGATAAATATCTCCTACATTCTCATCATTATCGTAGAAATTTATTTCTGCACACAATCCACCATCTCTATCTTCATAAAATAAAATTGTTGCATTTGCAGAATCATCTTCATACATATACATAAGGTCAGGAAACATCACTTTCTTTTTAGCAATTAATTGTCCAAGATGAAAATTACCTTCAATATAATCTTTTTCACCATTCCAATCATCTAAAACAAATTCAATGTTTTTACAAATATCATCAAAAATCATAATATTTCTCCTACTAATTTAATTTTTTCCATACAACATGAATATCAATATCACTTGTAATCTTAATTTCACACATATCTGTAACAATACTGTCATTATAATAATATGTTGGTGAATATCCAGTCTTTGAAAGTGCCTTTTCTGAAATAGCATAACCAATTGTAGCAAAAGGTGATACATTTTGTGTAACAGAACTTCCACTTCCATTATCATCAAAGGTTACTGTAAATGTTGTTGCAGAATAAGTTCCATATGGTTGAAATCCATGCTCTAATGTAGAAGCATCGTTCGGAAAATTATATCTGTCTGTAGACTGCGACATTTCTTCACCGTTTAATGATTTTTTATTGTCATTAAAAATAAAATTATTTGCCATAATTTTTCATTCTCCATAAAAAAGTTTATATAGTAGATAGTTAAAAATTATAGGTTGAATATTGTGATTTCAGATTGTTGTGGGTCTTTGATGATACAATCTTTAGGAATTATGTCTTTATAGAGGTCTTTATTTTTTCGTTTTCTTTTTTGTAACGCTTGTAAAGTGCATTTATCTTTTTCAATCGGGTCTATACAAATTTGATTTTGATGTTTCTTTTGTTTTTCTAATCTTTCATCATGATTTATTTCATAATAAATTTTCATTCTTTTCAATATTTGTTCTTTATTCTTTTTACTTCGTTCTCTATCATATTTTCTAATTTTTTCTATATTATCTTTTCTATAATTTCTTATTCTTTCTAATTCTCTATTTCTATTTTTTATATAATATTCTTGTTTTTCTATTTTTATTTTATCTTTATTTTCTTTTCTGCGTTTTTTATTATAAATTCTCATATATTCTTTTCGTTTTTCTTTTGTTCTATTCATTTTTCTACAGTCATTTATTATCATATTGAATTCTTTAAATTCATCTTCTGTATAATGTTCAACATTTTTATTTTTTCCACATATTATATAGATTGCTCGTCTTGAACTTTCATTATTAAAAATTTTCCAAATATAATAATGCACTAATCTATGATTTCTTAAAGAAAGTTTTATTAAATTACCATTTATTGAATTTGCTATAAATTCCGTTTCTTTTCTAGTTTTATGAATTTTATCTTTAAATACAAAACAAGGAATAATATGATGTATGTCATAAATTAAATCTTTGAAATTTGAAGAATCAGATAGCACTTCAAAATATTTATCAATCCATTCAGAATTTTTTTCTGTTCTTAAATTTTCAAAATATTCTAAAACTTCTTGTGAAAAAATGACTTTACCATCTTCGATTTTTACATTACTATTGTCTATAGCCATAGTTTACAATCTCCTTACATTGTGAATTTTGGTTAGGAAAAGGAGAATTTGGTACATTCTCCTTTTCTGTTTATACAAATAATTAATATTTTTACTTTTTACTTTTTTCAGTTTCTTCTTTCAATCTCTGTGCATTATTCAGATTCACTTCTTCTTTCAAAAGTGATAATGTCGAATACTTATAATTTGCTTTCAAATTATAAGTATTATTATAACAATAACGATTTCCAATCTGACCGTTTATCATACCATGTTCTCGTTTGAATTTAAAGTATTCTTCATTAACCTTTTCTTCACATTTTTCCATAATCTGTTTTTCTTTCAATCTTGATTCAAACAAATTAGGTTTCTTACCAAACATATTGTCTTTTGGTTTTTCATCTTCCTCTTCATTATCTTTATTTTCTTCTTCTGCACAACCATATACTTCATCTACCCATTGAGAAATCATATCTTTTTCAACAGGAAGATATTGTGAAAGAATTGATTTTACAATTTTCGGTGATAAACTCTCACCTCTTTCTAATCCGAAGGATGTGGCTAAGGTATCCAAAATCGATTTCGCTAAATCAAATACATCGTTAATCTGTGATATTTTATCAGAAGTTAAATCTTCCACAGGGTTCTCTATGTAAAGTTCAAACTCTGTCTTATCACCTTCAAATTCACCAGTTAAAAGTAAATGCATACGATATGTTTCGTCTAAAACTTCAAGGAACGCTCGTCTAAGAGCGTCAACTCGTCTTTGGAAAATTTTGTTCAGATAATAGAGTTTTTCTGCATTATCTCCACCAAGTCCATCTCCTTCTTCAGGACATAGATATGTCATTGGAATACCCGTAGCCATACACATTGAGTATTTCTTTTCTTCCAAATCACCTAAACTTTCAAGGTCGATTGACGGGTCAAGTAAATCATAATCGACAAGTCCTTCACAAGAATAAATCTTACTACCGACAGAAAGACCGTCTTGATTTTGAGATTGTGGAGTAATACCTTCAAGGAAGTTCTTTGCTTCCGAAATTCTCATCTGTCTTGTGAACGGGTCACTATTCTCGTCACATTTAATACTGTAATGTTCACGAGGAAAACATTGACTTCTAAGCATATCAATAAGCAATTGTGTAGTTTTATATGATTTATATGTTGGAATAGCAGACATCATCATAGGTTTGCCAAATGGTGCGAAATCTTTATCTGTAGTAAACAATCTACAATGACCAACACACCACGGGGGAACACCCTTTACATTTTTTACATCTTGAGAATTTCCGTTTTCTTCTTCCGCCCATAACTTCAATGTATATCCGAAAAGATACGATTTATATAACATACTTATATCTTCTACGTTCTTTTTAGAAACTATATCTACAATCTGTTTTAATGCAGGATGACTATTTGCTATATTTAATGCCATATTATACCATTGTTTTTTCTCCTCCACCATACCTACATTAAATTCAATTCTGTCTGCAATCAAGAATGGGTCAAGAGGTGTGATTGTTGTAACACCACCTTTTCCTTCCATATCAATTCCATTAAGCCAGAATGCGTCACCGTAGATTACAAGATTGGTAAAAATATCTCTGATTACATTTTCCGTAAATCCTACATTTTCAAACCATTCATAAAAGTGTTTTTCAACCTTTGAGTCTTTGGCTTTGATACCCACTAACTGTTTTCCATATTCTGACGTATATGCCTCACTCACATATATTTTACATGCTGTATCCAAAATAGGTTCTGTTGTAAAAGCAGATTTGAAGTCCTTATATCGCAAGAAACGATACATGTTATCCATATAGGGGGCAGTATTCATATTGGAAACGATATATTGATATGCGTTTTCCATAGCACTAGGCATCTCTATTGGTTTGACCTTTGGTAATTCTTTACCGTTTTTATCTCTAGTATGTTCTGTAGGAATTATATTTCCTTTATCAGTTACACCTATGTTAAAAAAATCGAGTAATTTGGAACTATTTTCACCATATAATTTGTTTGATTTTTTTATATCTATCAGATTTACCTTTGAGTTACTCATTTACAAATTTCTCCTATAGTCATATAGGTTAAATAGTTATGAATTTTAATTTTCTCTATAAATGACAAATAAAAATATGAGTGAAAAATCTATTCAAACATATTAAAATCATAATTATCATAATTTTTCAAGGAATCCATTATTATCTGTTTCGGAAGAAAGTTATAACAGAAATATGAACTTGAGAATGTAATCTTATTATCTACTTTTCCGTTATTTACAAATTTCATTCTTTCTTCAAACATTAATAACTGCAAATCTTTGTCCTTAAACAGTCTGCAAATTGCAGAGTCATTAAACCAAGCATTAGTCATAATCAAGGCAAAAGGTTTATCAAACGATAACGCTCTTTCAAATATTTTTCTTTTTCCTGAAAAAGGAGGATTAGATATGATACAATCCCAATATTCATCAGGCTGATATTTATAAAAATCTTTTCCTTCTGAAATGTGGGAATGGATTACTTTGTTCTGTTTTGAGATTAATTTTACAAAATTAGATTCTTCTGTATCAAATGGACACCAAACAGTCCAATCTTTAGGAATGTATTTTAATATTGGTTTAACACAATACGCTTGTGTGTAGCATTCATCATTATTTCCGTCAGAATATAGAATTTCTTTACTGTTCATATATTTTGATTTTACCGTTTTTTTTTTGTTTGTCAAGGTGTGTTATCTGTGGGAACGGTTTTAATGAGTTAGAATATATTCAAAATCAAAATTTATTAAGTGATTATGAAAATATTACTCTTACCACTATGAATACAAAAATGGAATATGATGGAATAATAATGGCTCAATATATTAAAGGATATAATATGCAAGGATATTCGATTATATTAAATGATACTATTTCATTTTTAATAGTAGATTCTGCAAATGTTGGACAACATGGTAATTCATTAACCTTAAATTTTAAAAAAGGAGACGAATTAAAACTTAATACTAATTATACTCCCACTTGTAGAGTAGCATATTATAAACTTAGAGATTATAATAATAGATAAATGTTTCATATAACTAAATAATTTTGTAAGAGTTATATATCGAATAATTATAGAGTATATATTTTAAAACATCAGATATATTACAAAATTTGACACAAGGATGTATATTTACACATCAAGGTGTCCAATTAAATAAATGTAATTTTGTATTCAAAGTTATTAATTTATAAATTTTATAATGCTTTAATGAGATAATTGACACCAACTTGTTTACCATGTGTGGTTGTACCAACTCTATATCCTGTACTAACAAGACCTGAATCGGTTGAACCATTAATTGAAGCAAACCAGAAAGCAGAACCACTCGCTTGGTCACTTTTACTAGAATGAGTTTTATGTTTATGGTCTTGTAATTGGTCATCCTTAAATTCACCAACAGTATAAGTATCATGATTTGTTATAGTAAATGTACTATTTGTTCCAACACCAACTAAAACACATTCTCTTAAATCTGGAACTTTATCAGTACCCAAGAAAGAATACAATTTTGAATATTTTGTTGTATCAAATGTTTCAGTTCCAGTACTCAAACCACTACCGTCACCACCATCACAAATCAACCAACCATAAGGTACTGAACTTGAATAATACGCTTTTATAGTGCCTACAAATTCATCTCCTATTGAACCGTTCCTATAAATTAATCAAGAAAAAATTCAAAAAATCATTGACTTTTATTTCATTATGAGTTAATTTTTCATTGAGATATTTTGCTTTAATCAACAGAATAAATCAGACGTAGTTTACGTTTATATATATATATATAAACGAAGCCTACAGACACTAGACTATCTGTAGGCTTCTGAACACATTAATAGAGGTCACTATTAATATGCCTAATAAAGAATATATCAAAACTAATACAGAATTGCAATACCTAGAATCACAAGATGTAACAAAATTAAAAGGTTTGGATAATAAATTCGGAAACGTAAATTTTCTTCTTAAACATGATGTTTTTGAAAAATTAGCATTATTTTTCAACTGTACTACAGATAATACTTACGCTTATGTTCCAACAATAGAACGTAATATTTTCAAAACTGATAAAAACAATAAAGAATTATATTATGAATTTCAATCACCTAATGCAGATAATAATTTTGCAGATTTGATATTTGATTTAAATACAAAGAATAAAAAACCAATATCAATCAAATGTTCAAGAGTTAAGACCTTACATACTGTAGATATGGATGGTAGACATTTAACTTTTACTGAACAAAGTATAAATGATGATAATTATATTCTTTTTTACAGTATGTTACCTCAAGAAGTAGATAAAATATTATTAGTCAATACCAAAACATATTATGATATTTTTCTGAAATATAATTCAGATGAACATTTCAAATTATTCGATATTAATTATGTTGATAGATTAAAATCTCACTTAAAACTCACAGACAGACAGTTGAAATTAATTGATTTATCTGAATCATCACAGATTAATGAAGTTTCAAAACAGAATATAGAAATAAAACGTAATTATGCTCATAAAACATATTTAGATTTATATAAAAAAGATACTGACAAAAAGATAATTCATCAGAAAACTCACTATGGATATGAGTATGTAGCGGTAAATATCAAAACAAATCAAACTGTACATTTCAGAGATTCCATAGCAAGAAATAATTTCATGTCTATGAATAACATCAGATTATCAGATAATCACAATATACTTCGTAACTGTAAATGTATGAATGATATCGTAAATAATATTGAAGTTGAATCATGCAGAACAAACATCAATGATGATGGTTGGATTATAATGTCCTATCACGATAAAATGGATATAGAAGAATATGTAAAAACTCTCCTTGAAAATTTACAGAGAATATCTGTAGTATGGAGAAACAGAATAAACAAACTTCTGAAATCTATGGGAAAAACCATTAAAACATTATTTAATAATATGACTGAAAAATTAAAGATAATCTTTAACAAATATAAAAAAGAAAATCAGTCTTATAAACCTTTTCACTTATGGAATTTCAGAATAAGCAAAGAATTTTACAGAATAATCGAATATCTTGAAGAATATCCTAGAATGAACAGATTATATAGATTTATATAATCGTTAATTAAAATTAAAAAAAAATCAAACTTCTCACATTCTAAAAATTACGAATATATTTTAAATATTTTAAATTCTATATGTATAAATATATAAATTCTAATATATAAATTATTAAATATAATAATATTCTTTAATAATATTATTGATTATTTAAAATATTCTCTATTATAGAAATGGAATTTTATAAAGTAGGGTACTCCTCTAATTAAAATATTATTTATTTTTATATTTTTTTAAATTTATATATTTTTAAAATATTATATTTAAAATATATAAAGAAATTTTAATTAGAAAAGTACCTTTTATTTTATCGAATTTCTCTTTTAATAGGTTTATGCTTTTTCATTTTAATAAATTTCTTGAAGAAATTATTCATTGTACTCCAAGTAACATGATATTCTTTTGCCAATGAATTGATTGATTGTGTTTTACGTTTTTTGATAAGTTCATTCTGATATTGTCTTAATTTTACATTATAGACTTTTTCACCTTTCTGTCTGCCAATTAATTTACCTCTCTGTTTTGCAACTTCTAATCCTTGTTTAGTTCTTTCAGAAATTAAATCTCTTTCAATTTGAGCAGATATTCCGAACGCAAAAATTAAAACTTGAGAAGTAATCTGATTACTTCCGTTAGGATTGAAATCAAAATTATTTTTGATTGCTATGACACGACAATTCTTTTTGGTTAATTGTGCAATTATTTCATAAATCATCATCAGACTTCTACCTAATCTTGATATTTCGGTAACGATTAAAGTATCTTCCGATGTAAGACGATTGATTAATTCACCAAGATTTCTTTTTCGATAATCAATCGTACCACTTTTCTTTTCTTCTACCCATTCATCAATATGATAGACGTTTGAAATTGCTTTTCTTTGATTTTCTAAGTTTTGCTCCTGTGTGGATACACGAATATATCCGTAATTCATTTTAATCTTCTCCTTTTTAACTTTAATTTTTAATATGTTCATTATAAAACAATATATTATATTTTGTCAAGTAAAATTATCATTTTTATATGATTAATTTATAGGAACGGATTATCTATTCAACGTTATATTTCTATAGCATCGGACTTCGGGCGAGATTATGCTTTCAATTTAATTTACCCTATACCGATAAATACAGTATTAGACGCACAATGTATTTGTTTTTCAAGTGGTGGAGGTTCATTAGGCATTAACAGTATTAGTTCAATAAATACGTCTGCACGAAAAATAGCAGGACATTGTTTTGGATATAATTCAGATACACCAATAACTAGATATGGTTATACTTTAACTGGTTATTAATTCTAACTGAACGGTTATGCCGACACTCCAGTTGGAACTATAATTTCAACATATTCTAAATGTAATCCTATCGGATATTTATATCTTGACGGTACAGATACTACATGTACAAGTGATGAATTACAGACTAAACATAATAAACTATATGTATTTTTAGGTAATACGAATATACTTCCTGATTATCGAGAATTTGCATTAGTTGGTGCAGAAGAAAATACTACTGATGTTTACGATGCAACAACTAATCCGAATGGAATTATTCATGACCATGATATTTATGCTCAAGGTGAAGCAAAAGATGACCAATTCCAAGACCACAAACATCAACAATGGTGTACTACTTATAATGGAAGTGGACCTTGTGCTGGTAGTTCAAGTTATAACAATTCTGCAAAAGACTACACTCTTAAAGTATCAAGTGGTCGTTTTGGAACAGTAACAAGAGGTAAACGTAAAGCAGTTTATTTTTATATCAAATATTGATTTTTAATATTATAAATATTTAATACAATAGTTTACACCAACTTGTTTACCATGTGTTGTATTTCCAGTACGACCATCGTTATAACCAGTTTTATTGTTATTCATCCAATAATCTGAAACACCACATCTATATGCCCAATTAGTACCATCAGATTTATCACAACCTAAATCATGTGGATGTTTATGCTCTTGTAATTGGTCGTTCTTAAATTCACCTAAAGTATAAATATCATGTGAATTCGTAGACTCTATTATAGTTCTTCCACTTTCACCAATACCGACCAAAACACACTCTCTGAAATCAGGAAGAATATTACTGTTTCCTAATTTTGCATATAAAATCGGAGATACTATTTGAAGTTCATAATCTGTTCCTGTTGTATCATCACCATTACATGCTAACCAACCATACGAAATTGTTGAGGAATATATAGCCTTAATATCACCTATTTCACCACCTTCAACTTTACCGTTCGATTAAAACATATAACTATTATACATATAATATTTTTGAATATAATTTAAGGAGAAATTCTAATTATGTATACAGATTCGATAAATCAATTTAACGGTATGAGTGTTGTAAGTGGATTAAGCAATGTTTGTATTTGCGGTGACGCTATTGGAGACCCTAAAGAAATAATCATTCCTAACGGTTTTAATCCATTAACTGATAATTATATAGCGATAAAAGCGGTATTCTTAAACGGACATAATGCAGTAAATGATTCAACAAATCTTACTGTAAAATGTAAATATAGCAACGGTGATTATGTTCAAGACGGTGCAGATATTGCACAGATTCCAATTATGGCAAACAAAGACGGAACTTTAATCAACATACCTATTCATACAATGGATGTTAGTGGCACAACTACATATAAAGTTTTACAACCAAATACTGTATTGGAAATGTACTACGACCCTAATGCTAATAGTGGAAACGGTGCTTTTGTTGTCATCGGAAACCCTATAGTTTTGTCGGCAAATGACTCAAATTCTAGTTATACAGTCTATGCGAACAGTTTTAAGAAACAGTGGGGTTCTTGTACAACCCAAGGCTCATCAACAATCACGTTGTCAATTCCTTATAATGGAGTAGATACATACAAAGCATATATAACGAACTATCAATCAAATCAAGGTTTTGCCTCTGCAATTACAGAACAGACTTCAACTTCTATAAAAGTAAATATTAACTCATTAAGAGCAAATTGGTGGACATTAGGCTATTAAATCTAACTGAACGGTTTTATAAAACAGAGTTTTACATATAAATACACAAGTGGTTATCATGATAAAACCATAGATTTAATAATTCCTTTTTCAGATACTAATTATATTTGTATTATATCTGCATCACATGTTACATATAATAATGGACAAAATAACGCATATGCTCTTAGACCAAATACAATTTCTAAAGTTACATTAATAGACGCTATAGAAGGTGTTGGTGGTACTTATTATTGTGAATGTTACGGATATTGATAATATGTTATAATTATCTGTTCATATAATCTCTAAGTTTATAATAACATATTTGTTCTTGTGATGCTGTAAAATTTACATTATGTTTAATTTTATCTCCTTTTCTAAAAGGTAACGTAATTCCAGAACCATGCATACCTATATTTGCAGAATCTACATACATAAACGTAACATCATTAATTATAAGACCATATCCTTGTGTATTATTATTTTTAAGATAATAAGAATAAATAAATCCATCGTATTCCATTTCAGTATAAGTTGTTGTTAAAGTTATCTTTTCATAAGCACTTAAAATATTTTGATTTTGAATATATTCTAACTCATTAAAACCGTTCCTATAAATTAATCATATAAAAATGATAATTTTACTTGACAGATAAATATAATTGTTTTATTATATAACTATCTTGAATACAGGAGAAAATATTTTATATGAAAGACGTTAGAAACAAGCAGTTACAGAATAAATTAAATAAACTTGGTATTAAAGATGTAGTTTTGAATTTTGATGGTGGTTACGTTTCTGTTTGGTCAGAAGATGATTTAACAGATACAATTTTGCATTATGCAGATAATACCATTCAGACAAGAATTTTTGCCGACTATTCTGTTGATGAATGGTTTGAAATGATTAAAGATATTTTTGATGAAGGTCTTGAGTGTTATGAGCATAGACATGATTTTGATGACCATGTAATTAAGATTGGAAGTACGAAAAAATAAAGAGTTTTTAATTAACTATATTATTAAATAGGAGAATTATTTTATGGATATAAACGAAGTAATTGATTTTATCTACACTCATACAGATGAAGATTTTGTAATTGTAGACTGTCAGATTTTGGAAGAATTAAAAGATAATCTTGAAAACAACGCAAAATCAATTTATCCGTTAGATGAGATTAAAGGTGTAGTAACAGATATTATCGAAACTCTTTCTCTTAATGATGAAATGAAATCAATATTGAATGAATTTGTAGCAGAAATTGACAGTAAGTTTTTTAATGGTGATAAGATTGAAGAAAAGAAAATGAAGAAAATAGGTCGTAATGTAGGCTACAAGAAAATGGGAGATATTGTTGCCAACTTGGATTGGGATAAATTAGATTCTGCTAATTTTAAGAATATGGGTTATCGTCTTGATGATTTTTATGTGGATGAAAGATTTTTTATAAATCAGAAAGATTATATGAAAGCATTCAACAAATGTGAAGATAATCCGAAAATGCTTGGTAAAGAAGTTAGCATTAAGGCTACAAGATTAGCAGATAATCAGCCACTTACCATCATCTGTGAATTAGATGAAAGAGCAGATGTAGAAAATTTGTATATGTCTGATTTCTACATTGAAGAAGTAATGTTGGATACATTTTAAGATATATAGGAGAATAGAAATTATGACACGAGTAGATAAGGAAACCGCATTAAAAGAATTGATGGGTTTGGCAAGAAAACAAGATTGTTTTGATGATATGTATGCAACAATGTTTGAAGAAAAATTAGCGGTAGATATTTTTGATTATAACTCTTATTTTAAGGTTTGTAATTTATTTCCTAGTATTATTTATCACACAAATTATCTTGAATATAGATATTATAGAGATGATTCACATTGGGTAATTAGTGCAAGATGGGAAGATGAACAAAGTGTTTTGCAGTTAGTTGAAATTGTAACATTGATTATTGAAACTTGTATGAAAGCACAATCTGAATTTAATAAAACTTTTAAAGAAATAAATTATGTTTTAGGATAGGAGAAAAATATGGGAAGATTGAAACAGAGTGGTTTTTCACTTTATGACCTTAATTTGTTGAAAGATTTTATTGGTGATTGGAGATATGAAATTAAACATGCTTATGGTACTTTATCCAAGTTAGATGTTGAAGCAATTTTTGATGATAAAATTACATTTTGTTTCAAACATGAAGAAGATGTAAATGTGGATTTGGATGAGTTTGATGAAACTGCTACAGATTGTATGCCTGCAATTTTATATAAAACTATAGGTTGGGTTGGTGTGGATTTTGGTTATCAGTGGACATATGGTGATAATGAACCGATTGATGGGTACGTTTATATAGATTTTGTGATTTGGTAGTTCATAATAAATAAATCCGTCTTGAAATATAGACGGATTTATTTTATCTAAAAATATTGATAATTTTACTTGACATATAATTATACATATGTTATCATCTTATCAGAGAGGTGATTATTATGAAATCAGAACTTATGAAATTAATTTACAATCTCGAAGATATAATGCTTGAAATTTTAGATTTTCAAGAAAATGAATTATGGCTTAAAGAATATAAAATTAAAGGTTTAGATACAAAACTTCTTGAAGGAAAAAAGAAAAATCAAATTACAGATATCAGAAAACATCTTATTCAGTATCGTGAAGAATTACAGAAATGGATAAATAAATATCGTTTAGTCGAAGGATTTTCTACAACAATGGAATCCGAATTAGAAGAAACTTCGCATTTTAGAGATTTATATGAATCTTCTAGGAAAGTTATGTTTGAATTAATCGATACTACAAAAGATATGGAAGAAGCAAAAAATTTATTTGAAATTCTTTCATTATCGAAAACACAAGTGAATAATCTTTTGAGTACTGTATGTAATGTAATTATTTCAAATGAAAAATTTGTAGACCGTTTTATTTCTTTAAGAATTGATTGGAAAGAAAAATATGAATTATATCCTATCGTAGATGCTAAAGTTCCGACAGTAATTCCTTTAGAAATAGATTTGAAATAATAATATGTGAGGTGAATGATATGACAAAGAAAGAAGTAATGAAAGAAGTTGCAAAATTAATCAGAAGTATTCTTGATAATGGTGGATATGACAGTAATGGTCGTGTAAGACTTTATCAAGAATTATCTGTAGAATGTCTTTGTTATGGTCATAAAGATATTCGTGATTATGTTATTTCAGAACTAGAAAAATATTCTCAATTTCATTATGATTCAGATGTAGATATGTATTGGAAAGACGGAAAATACACAATTTATCTGACAATCGTATAAAAAGGAGAATAATATGAATACAGTAGATGTTAAACTCACAGAAAAAGAAGAAAAAGCAATTGCTACAGTAGTGGCTTTTTTCCAAGGATTAAAAGATTGCAAAAAAGAAGATGAAGAAAAATATCTTACCGAAAATGCATTTGCAAGTAGAATGATACTTTCATTTGGTAAAGCAGAACCAAAGAACGCTCATACCATTTTATCGTCTGCTTTAATTCAGAATATTATTCCATACTTAGTCGCAAAGAAAGAAGATTCTATTGATAAGATTGCAGAAGAATTTGATAAGAAAACAGATAAGATGATGGAAGATGTTATCAAGCATAGAAATGAAATTATGAATAAGGTTGTTAAAGAAAAAGTAAAAGAAGAAGAAGTGAAAAAATCGTCAGAAGAAAAAGTTGAAGAATAAAAATGGCTAAGATAGAATTAGACAAATATTACACTCCTATAGAAGTAGCAAATCATTGTTGGGAAATCACAGAAAAATATGTTGATTTCTCAACAATAAACAGAATTATAGAATCATCTGTAGGAAATGGTGCTTTCTGCAATTGGAAGATTAAACCAACTTTAATGATAGATATAAAACCACAATATGAAAACGCAATTTGTTCTGATTATTTGACTTATCCTTTGAGATATGAAAAAAGAACTTTGGTAATCGGTAATCCACCTTATGGAGATAAATTAAAGTTGGCAAGGGATTTTTTCAATAAATCTTGTGAGATTGCTGATTACATAGGTTTCATTCTTCCCATAACACAATTAAATAATAGTACTTCATTTTATAAATTCGATTTGATTCATTCAGAAGATTTAGGTATGCAAAAATATTCTGATAGGGAACTTCATTGTTGCTTTAATTTGTATAAAAGACCAAAGTGGAAACTGAATGATTTTGAAAAACAACATTTCAATGGAATCACTTTTTATAGGCAAGACAGAAAAGATTATGATTTTATAACAGATTATGATTTAAGAATGTGTTACTTTGGAAACGGTTGTGTAGGAAAGATTTTATCTGATGATGAAAAATATAGTGGAGAATATAAAATCAAGATTGATGATAGACATCCACAAAAGCAAGAAATAATTCGTATTCTTAAAGAAACCGATTGGAAAGAAAAGACAAGTCGAATAGCAATGGCACGATTGAAACAATACATGATATTTGATGAACTCAAAAGAAATGGCATTGAAGAATTAGATGAAGGAGATATATTTGATTTATAATTTAACTTGATGAATCAAATCGTGTATGGTAAGATTTTTATGAATATGAAAGGAGGAAATTATATGTTAAAAAATTTTCAATTTATGTCTATTATAACACCAATTATTTATATGTTTGTCTGTGTTCCAGTTTCAAGTGGTTGGACACCGATAGCGAGTTTTAAGTTATGGGGTTTTGCTACATTCATAACTGAAATGCTTGTTTTGTATATGTATTCAACTTGGAAGAAACGTTGTAAGGATTAAAACATATGAATTCTCCAATCAAATATTACGGTGGTAAATCTTATATGACAGATATAATCATTTCTCATTTTCCAAAGACATATGATATTTATGTTGAAGGATTTGGTGGGGGTGCGTCTGTATTATTTGCAAAGAATAAAGATAAGGTTGAAGTTTATAATGATTTGGGAAGAAATGTATATTCTTTATTCAAGGTTTTATCTGATGAAGATTTGTATAAACAGATGAAAGATAAATTAGACCTTACGTTTTATTCCGATGATATAAGACGAGAATTTATCGAAGATTTGAAAAAAGATGATTTATCTTTAATAGACAGAGCGTATAAATATTTTTATTCCAACAGAACATCATTTAATGGAGTTGGTGGATTTTCTACTGCTACTTTGGTAAGAAGAAATATGAGTAAGTCAGTAGCACAATATCTTTCTGCAATAGATGGATTGTTAGAATTTCATAACAGATTATCGTCAGTAATAATAGAAAATCGTGATATATTTGATTTGATTGAAAAATATGATACTAAAGATACTTTCTTCATGCTTGACCCACCTTATGTAGCAGATACAAGAACTAGTGATACAAAATATGAATGTGAAATGTCTGATGAAGACCACAAAAAATTTATTAATGTATTGATTAATTCAAAAGGAAAGTTTTTGGTATGTGGTTATGAACATCCGATTTATGAAAAGTTGGTAGATAGCGGTTGGAATATCTATAAATATAATTCACCTAATGCTAATTCTGATAGAATAGAATGTTTGTGGTGGAATTATAAAATTGAAGATGATATTTTCGATTAAAAACTTGAAATATTAAACTTAATAGTTTAAGATGTAAATAGATATAGGAGTTAAAATGACACTTGAAGAAAAAGGTGCTTTAGAAACATTATTCAATATTGGAAAAAATAAGATAACTGATTTAATGTATAGTGTAGACAGATTAAATCAATTTGTTCAGATTTATTATTCTAATGTTGAAGCAAAAATTGTAGATAATAATTTGTGTTTTGTTTCCAAGAATGAAGATTCTGAAACAGGATATAGTCAGAGATTTTATAATATAGATGATTTAGTATCATATTATGGTGATGCAGAAGATGATTTGAAATAAATGATACAAATGTAGAATACGGAGGAATTATATGAAAGTTAAAATCAGTCATATCGAAACACCACAAAATAAGGTATTGGTAGAATTAAATTCTATGGAATACATTCCGTATGAAGATGAATGTATTACAATTGGTGGGCAAGATTATATGGTTGTGTCTAGGGATGTTGAAACTTATATTAATAATACGGTATGTGAACAGATTGTGAACATTAATGTTTTGACTTGGGAAGAATATGACGATAGGCATTAAGGATTAGGATTTATGATAAATATTAAAACAAAAGGTGAACTTGGAAACAGAATCGAATATGATGTGGAACACGATTTGTTTCATCCACAGAATGTTTATTCTGATGAATATATAACTCCTACTTTTATTGAGTATGTACGAAAGTTGGAACAAACAATAGAACAGTTAAAGAAAGATAATATTGAAAATGAAAGTGATTGTGCTAATTGTGGACTAAGAAAAGAAAATAAAGAACTGAAAGAAGAAATTGAGAATGATAGAGATTTACCGTTTATTGCTTACCAACAAGGTGCAGAACGGTGGAAAGAAAAATTTGATATGGAAATCAATAAAATAAAATTCCTTGTAAAAGATTTGCTTCTTGTACTTGATGGAAGAGGTGGAATAGATTTTAAGAATGAAGTTTTAGAAAAAGTAGAAGAATTTTTGAAAAGGGAGGTGTAAAGATATGACTAAAGAAGAAATAGAAAACTTTCCGAAATCCGCTGATGAATATTGGTATTACCAAAAAGATAAAGGATTTTCTTATAAAGCAGAAATAGAAAGATTATTTGAAGTGATAAAATATAAAAATAAACAGATTAAAAAACTTGAAAATCAAAGAAATACTTTCAAGGATACAGTACAAACACAAAATAAATATATTGAAGAATTAGAAGATTTCAAAAAGAGAGAAAATTATAAAAGAGCGAGTATGCTGAAATATGCAAAAATGCATAAAGAAAAACATGATAAATACGAATTAAATGATACAGAGAAATACAACAATGTGTATCAAAATGCAATAGATAATATAAATACTTGGAGATAAATAAAATGAGTGATGTAGGAAATATGCAGAAAGAAATGGAAGATAAACTTTTTAATTTTATCGAAGAAAATTTTGGCAAGAAAAGATATGAGTGTTTCAATCAAGTTATGAACTTTGTAGAAGATGAATTGATTTATGATAGCATGAATTATAATGAGATTGTAGAAGAATTGGAAATGGATAACGAAGAATTAGAAAGTAATACAGAAAATTTATATGACGCTTTCAATTCATTAAAGGAAGATAGCGAAGATATTTTGGAAGAAATAGAATCAATGATTGAAGATATTATTTCAAATAATGAATTAGATTCTATTATGGATAAATTAAATAAATTAAAGGAATTGGTTTCTCGCAGACATAAACAGATTGAAAATACTGATGTTGAATAAAAGGCGATAGTTTATGAAAGATAAAGAATTGGAAATATATAAAGGTTTCTTTAATAGGGTAGAAAATATAATTAAAGATGATAAAGAAGTTTCTGATGAAGAAAAACTTATAGTAATACTTGTTGAATTAGCAAATATGATAAGATATAAAGATGGTGGTGTTTCTAAAGAAGTTGATGATTTTATTCAAAAATATTGAAATTATCTTTATAATGATATTGAAAATAAGAAAGCAAAAGAAATAATTAATGAAATGCTTGAATATTTTCGCAATAATACAATAACTTATCCGTATTCTATGTTGGAAGTGTTATGCAAAGCAGAACAGTTTTTAAAAGGAGATGGAAAAAATGGATAAAAAAGATATATTTTATTATGGAAAATATTTCGGAATACCTATTTATTTTCAGCCTGAAGAAAATGAAATAGTGGGTAGAAATTGGTTTTGTAATCTGTTATTGAAAATAATAGAACCTTTTGAACAATTTTTTGTTTCAGAAAACGGATTTAAAATTACAATAGAACATAAGACTATAAAAAGATGGGAGATAAAATAAATATGTTTGAAAAAGAATCAAAAGAATACGAAAATAATGCCGAATATGTAGACATAGATGACTATGGACATAAAATTTATGATAGTATTGATATTGAATTAGCATATCAGAAAGGTGCTGAATGCGGATATGACAAGGCTATAGAATGGTATTTTGTAGAAAATGGAGATTTACCAAAATGTGATGAAAATACAAAATTATGGCTTTACTTCAAAGATTATTGTGCAAATGACAGAGATTGTGAACATCCTATTTATAGAACTGCTAATGGTGTTTATAGAAAAGCATTTTTAAATGAAGATGTGAAAGTGTTTGTTGAAGAAGGTAGAGGTTATTCAAGTGAGATTTTACTAAAAGATATGATTGCTTGGCAATATCTTCCTACACCACCAAATTATATGAATAAACTTCAAAAAAGTAATCTAAAAGAAGTAGACAGACTTCTACTAGAATATATGAAAAAGAGAAATCTTACATTTGAAGATTTACAAGAACATATAATGATGAGAGAAGAAAGGAATTTTAATGATATACCTGAATTAAAGATAACTTCTTATTGGTATAAATTTGAATTGATATTATCTGTTATTCAAAAATTTGATTTTAAATCACCTTTTATAGCAAGAAGTGAATTAAATATTAAGAAAGGAGATTGGTAAAAATGACCGTAAATGAATTATATGGTGTTTGGTTACATAATGGTAATCCTAACGCAGATGTTTTAGTATGGGATAGAAGTGAAGGAGATTATATCTTTAAATTGAAAAATCCTATTCCTAATCAGAATGTAGATAAAATAGCACAAATGGAAGTAGGGTGTTTCTTCTGTAGTTATAATAAAGAAACTGATACAGAAACTTTAACGATAAATGTGGGAGAATTTGATAAATGAAAATACAATGTTGTTTTTGTAAACACATATGTTGTAATCATGAATATGATGAAATGCTTGACTGTGAGATAGCGTTAGAAGAAAGTGGTAAACCTAAATGTTATAATAGTAATTTTGACAAGTTTGAATTAGAACAGAATGAAGAAGTATGTAAATCATATCTTAAAGCATTTAATGAAGAATATGGTTTATATGAAAGATTATCGATGAAAAATAATTTGATTGGGGCAAATGAGATAATTAATTTAAATTTCACAGACCAAGAACATAAGGAGTGAACTACCTACTCCCTTTAGGGTGTAGGCTTTTTGTTTTCGCTTCACAGACTCAATTTGCATAACCAATCGACTAGCGATTGAAGATGTATTGATTGATGCCTCAGCGGAGGCTTGTTCCAAGCACTCGACTCTTTTAGTCGAGCCAAACAGTTTTACATTTTTAGAAGCATGAACATCCCTATCTTCCGTATATCCGCAATCACAAATATACATTCTATCGTTCAAAGTCAGAGTATTTAATGCACAACATTTTGGACAGAACTTTGTTGTTGGAATCCATTTAGAAATCTTGTAACTTCTTCCACTCTTTTCCAACATATTTAGTTTAGATTTCACTCTACCTAAACATGAATGTTGAATTTGTCTTCCAAATGAATATCCACATTTTTTAGCCAACTTTTTCTGTTTACTCTTTTGTTTTCGAATTTTCTTTTTCTTCCATTTGGAAATCTGTTCATCTTGGAAATAAATTACATCATTTTCTTTTAAAAGATGAGCAACAATTTTGTTTGCGACATCTTTTTTCTGATTCGATATATGTTCATACTCCTTCCGAATTTGATTAAGAAGTTTGTAATAACGCTTTGACTCTTTCACTTTCTTATGAAGTTGTTTCTGTAAGAATTTGAGTTTGTCAGTTTCTTGCTTATTACAATCGAACTTCTCACCTTCGGAAGTAGTTATTGCAGTTTTAATACCAAAATCCAATCCGACAGATTTGTTTGTTTCTTTTCTGTTAAAATTTGATTTTGGAATAAATACCGTCACTTTTATATAAAATCCACTTGCTTTTCTAATGAGATTAGCGTTTGCTATTTCAAAATTAGGAATATTTATAAATTGTTCTAATCCATAAACTGTAATGTTTTTAAGTGACGGTATAAAAATCGTCTTTGAAGATTTAATTTTAATGGCATCATTTCTTAAAGGAATTCTGTTTACTTCACTTCTAAATTTTAAAGCATTGACTTTAATTCCTTTTTCTTTTGCTTTATGAAGATTAGAAATGTCAGTTTGAATTGATTTTACAAGGCTTTGATGTATCACTGTAGGAAGTGTGATTTCTCTTTCAACTTTATTTTTATCTTTATCAAAATTGATTACTTTTCTATGTTCTTTATAATCGTATTTGAATACATTTTCTTTACTTCCAATAACATCGTTAATTACCCATTTTGCTTGTTTAAACATTTCGTTTAATTTTTTAAAAGTTTCTTTAGATGTATGATGACAATTGACTTTCAACTCAAATACTTTAATAACTTGAGTTTTTCGTCTTTCGTGAGTTTCTTTCAATGTTTGTTTAATCTGCTCGTTCTTTGTCATTCACAATCCTCTACTACAAATAGTTATTCTTAGTAGAACTCTTGATTTATAATATAAATCATTATATAATGATTGTCAATAGGAGATTATATAGAATATGACTGAAAAACAAGAAAAATTGGTAAAATGGATTGAACGAACAACTTGTGTGAAATATAATCCTAAAGAAAATCTGTCAGATTATATAAATGAGTGGAGACCAAAGGCTGAACAGATTGAACAAGAATTAAGGGAAGAATCGGAAGAAATGAATCTTCGTTTGGAAATGGAAAATGAAATCTTGAATGGATAAAGGAGATTATTTATGAATGTGTCAGAAGGTGAATCTTCTAGGTGTGTAATTGAAAAATTAGAAGATAAAATTAAACAACAGAAGAAAACAATTAGAGAACTTAAAAAACAGAATGCGATTCTTTCAAATGAACATCCCACTGCAAATGATACAAAACATTTGATAAATTGTGTTAAAAGTGCAAATAGAGATATAAAAAATGCTTATGAAAATGGAAAATTAGATGAAAAAATTATAGCCAAACAAATAATAAAAGATTTGTTGGATACTCAATATCTTTTAGACCCATATAGAGATATATTTAGGGAAAGAATTGAAAGAGCAGAAAAATATTTAAGGAGTAAATAATTATGATTTCATACAAGATATTCATTTTATTTTTAATGATATTAATGCACATCATTGAAGATTTTCATCTGCAAGGTTGTCTTGCAAATCTTAAACAGAAATCTTGGTGGATAGATGAATTATGTAAAAAATTTAATTGTGATGATAGACGTAAAGAAATAAGAGAACCTTATTTGAACGGAACGATTTATAAGAAAGATTATAAGATAGGACTAACTGTTCATAGTATTGAAAATAGCATATTCGTTATGTTACCTTTAATTATAGATTCGTTAATTTCAGAGTTTAAAGATTGTTTACATAATGGGTGGATTGTGTATGTTTTTTCTGCATTTGTTATTGCAATGACACATTATGTTATTGATGATTTAAAATGTAATAAAATGAAGATAAATCTGATACAAGACCAATTAATACATTTTTGTGTTATAATTTTAGTGTATATCTGTTGTTTTGATATGATTGGGTTATGGAGTTAGAATATGAATTGTCCAATTTATAAAGCACAATTAAAATATGATATTGAACACATTGATGAAATTAAAAATGTTACTTATAGATGTTTATTGAAAAATAAACTTGGTATTCCTAGAACTGAAAAAGATGATAAGGAATTACAAGAATTTCAAGATGCTTTGAAAAATTGTTTAAATGTATCTGTTGATGAAATACTTTGTAATGAAATGTATGATGAAGTTTATAATAAAAAGTTTATGGATAAACTTAAAAACGGTAAACTTTATAAAAGGTGGTGAAATGAGTAATTATAAAGAATTAAGTTGGGAAGAATTTAATAAAATCTGTGAAGAATGCGAAGAAAAAGAAAAACAGAGAAGAATGAACTTGAGTGAAGAAGAACGAAAGAAAGAAGATGAAGAAATGAAAAAAGAATATGATGAATTAAGGAATTTGGAAACGCAAGAATTAGATAGTATAATGCATGGGATTTATAGTAGTGCAGACTAATGATTTATCTTGGAGAAGATTAATGTATACAGACGAAAGAATAAATGAGATATTTAAGGATAAATACAACACGATTGACCCACAATGTAAGGAATATTTAGATGCTTATATAAATATTTATAAACAGTCATTTATCAATCATTGTAAATCAGATAAATTTCATCATCATCATTTTTTTCCAAGTTTTATCTATAAACAGATGATTGGAGAAAAAAATCGTTATCATACGATAGAAAAACTGGATGAATTTTATAAACCAAATGATAATGTCTGTAAATTAAGAATTTTGTATCATGTTTTAGCACATTATTATCTTGCTATGGCTTTCAGAGGTACAGTCTATGAGTTTGACGCAAATAATGCTTTTTGTACTTTAATCAATGATTATTCACGACCTTTATCTTCATATACTCTTGAAGAAGTAAAAGAAATTGGCAGATTAATTGAAGAAAACGCAGAACCTAATCAAATTGACCATTATGTTACACAATCAGAAAGAAAAGAGTATTTCAAGCAGAAACAGAAAGAATATGTTGAGAATTGGAAGAAAGAACATGAAGAAGAAATAAAGGAAAGACAGAGAAAACAGAGAGAATATGCAAAACAGATGAGAGAAAAATATAAAAAATTTAGGACTTGATATATTTTATTACTATAACTATGATTTATATGTGGTGTTGAAAAACATCACATAAGGAGATATATATGGCAAAAAATGTTAAAGTTGCAAAAAAGGTTGTGAAAACACCAGAAGAAGTAGCATTTGAAAAATTCATTGCTAAAGAAGAATTTAAAAACACTGTACGTTCTGCAGGAAAGAAGAAACTTTTTGAACTTTTCAAAGCAGGTGTGAAGTTTGGAGTAAAATCTACTTCGAAGTAACTTGAAAATGTCCACACTTGTCTGTGGACATTTTTTTTTTGCTAGATTAATTTTTTAAGGACTGATTATGCATTTTCCAATTTTATATCTGAAAACTCCGATGATTGAAGAAAAAATACAACAAGATAAACGGTTTTATATTGTAAAAACAAAACTTGAAGCAATGGTATATAAAATTAAGGAAGATGATTATAGAGCAGTAATTACTAAAGATATTATTTTTAATAATAATCATAGTGAAACTGTTCTCTTGAAATATATAAATGGTATGAAATCTTGTGAAGATACAATCGATTTGGTAGATGATTTTATGGATAATTATCATTCATAACTATATAATTTGTCATGATAGAATTTAAGTCAAATACACCAACAATATCGGATATATATCAATTTACTTACTCAAACAGAATTGTTCGAAATCGCTTCGAATATAAAGAACGAGATATTGTTAAGACAAAAATAAAGATAACTAGAAGAACTGTATATAAAAAGAATAAAGAAGGGCGATTTACTTCACCAGAAGAAAGATTACATATTGAAAGTTTTTCGTATCCTAATTACCCACCTTATACAAAAATCAAAAGTAAGGGTGCTAAAAAACAGAGAAAGATAAGACACGAATATTCTATAATCTGTTGTATACAGAATACCACAAACGGATATAATTTTTGGAATTCTAAAATTGTATGGAGAGTAGGTTCATTCAAAAAGTGGCAGGAAAATGTTCCACAAAACAAAGTAAAAACGATTTATAAATCGACAAGAGATAGATTTGAAAGAAAGTATGCTAAACTTCCAATCAAGGAAAGGCAATCTGCTATAAAGAAAGAGTGTGATAAAATCAGAAAAAATAGCACTTATCTTGATAAAGGTGATTATAATTCTCGTGTTAATGGAATTAATGGGGATTTTTATTTCAGAGTATCACCTTTGGCTATACGTTATAACTGTTTATATGGCAGATGTTATCACACAGAATTACCTAAAGATATAAAATTTGTCTTTTTTGATAAACATATGTTGTATTTAATAGAATGGTTGATGAAAAGAGGAATTTTGAAATATAAATAGGAGGATTTATGGAAGATTTTGATTTGGAAGAAAATGTTAATGATGTTATTGAAGATGATATTGAATATGAAATCGGTGAAATGATTGAATACGAATTTAATGAATCAATATCGTTTTTATATGATAAAGATAATAAAAAGTATTTTATATATTATATTGATTATAATGATACTTGTGATGAATTTACATATGAGATAAATGATGATTTTGACGGTATGGAAATTGACGGAATAATGATTAAAAAAGAAGATTTTGAAGAATTTAAGTCACTTGTTTCCAAAACAAATTAAGTGTATAATTATTTGAGGTGAGATTTAGGTTGCAGTCCTAAATTGTTGGCTGAATTTTAATCTCATTCAGCCACACCTCTTTTTTATTATAACTATTTGATATATAGCCGACTGCAAAGGCTTAAAAGATAAAAACTTATAGGAGATTAGAAATTATGAATTCATTGACTCGTATTATGTCTTATGATAAGACAAAAATTGAAAATCAAGAAAACTGTAATTGTGAAGAATGTGTTTCTGTTGAAAACACAGAAGTGAAAAATCAAACCGTTGAATATTCAAAATTATCAGAAGAAGAAATCGAACAAATTATTTCCGAAAGATATTCTGATAAAGATGAAAAAACTAAAAATTTTATTAGGAAGGCTTTAAGAAAACATGGCGATAGGTATGATTATTCAAATGTAGTTTATGTAAAAGCAAAAGAATATGTTGAAATAATTTGTAAAGTTGAAGGACATGAACCTTTTCCTCAAACACCTGACAATCATTTACAAGGTTGTGGATGTCTTAAATGTGGACTTGAAAAATTAGCAAATGAAAAAAGATTGACAAAAGAAGAATTTATAGAAAGAGCGAATAAAGTTTATGGTGTAGGAAGATATGATTATTCGGAAGTAGAATATATTGATATGAAAACCGAGATTTGGATAATTTGTCACAAACATGATAAACCTTATATGTTTCGTCAAACACCCAATCATCATATAGAAGGTCATGGTTGTAAAAAATGTATGGGCGAAAAATTAGCAAACGAACGAAGAAAATCATTAGAAAAATTTATAGAAGAATCTAATGAAGTTCATGGAGAGGGAACATATGATTATTCTAAAGTTATATATGTAAATTATAATACTGATGTAATTATAATTTGTCCAATACATGGTGATTTCCCACAAACCCCTAGAGACCATTTAAGTGGTTGTGATTGTCCTAAATGTAATAAAAATAAAGGTGAAGAATCAATTAGAAAATTTCTAACAAAATATAACATAGAATTTGAAGAACAGAAAACGTTTGAAGGTTGTAGAAATGTGAATCTTTTACGCTTTGATTTTTATCTTCCAAAATATAATCTTTGCATTGAATCGGATGGAGTACCTCATTTTAAGAAAATAAAATGGACTAATGAAATGACAGAAGAACAAATGGAAGAAAAATTTGAATATGTTCAAAATAATGATAAAATTAAAGATGAATACTGCAAAAAGAACAACATAACTCTTTTAAGGGTAAAGGCTAATAAAGCAATTGAAGAATTGAGTGAATATTTTCAAAATAACAGAATTGTAACTATATAATGTATAACTATTTAATTTATATTTTGGAGAAAATTATGGAAGATACAAGAAGATTAATTCCTATGGCAATTCGACATCTTGAAGATAATATGTGGGAAGTTTCTATAGAAAACGCAGAATCTTATAAAATTGAAGGTTCGCTTGATGAAATTAAACGTGCTTTGCGAAGGATTAAAGGAAAAGACGGTAGTGAACATGGAAAATGTAGAAGTACAAAAGTAGGAACATATGCGTCTATGATTTCAGACCAAGACAATAATGAACATAAAATAAACGTATGGAAAAGCAAAATACCTCATACGGCTGAAGATTTTAAGAAATTAATGGAGAAGAAAATTATGAAACTGATTACACTTACAAAACCATATCTTGTTGAAGGTAACATTATTCCAAAGGGAGCATTAATGAGAATTACAGAAGGAAAAATTGAATTTCTTCCTACTGAAATTTGGAATAAAGCATGTGATATTGAAGACGAACATGAAAGATTTGAGTTTGTAAAGGCGGAACTTAATAAACTTGGTGATGATTACACAGATGATGATATTGAGGATTTCTTAAATAAATACAAATCTAATCTGAATGAATCAAAAGCAAGACGTTTTACAGAAGAAACTGTTGAAGAAATGATTGATATGCTTGATGAAACAATAAGGTCAGAAGATTATGTTGATGAAAAATATTACGATAAAGTTCTCGAAATTGCAAAGAAAGATAAAAATCTTTTGAATGCTTGGGATGTACTCTGTAATGCAGATACAAAATCTTTTAATAAAAAAGAAAACGCTTTCTGAAAAATATTCGATAACCTTTGTAAACCTTATAAGAAAAAGGACAAAGATGATAAGGAAGACAAATAAGGAGAATGATTTATGGCAAAGAAAATAATTAAATCTGAAAATATAGATACACATGATAACAGAGTATATCCTATAACCGTAAGACTTATTAAACCAAATCCTCTCAATAAAGATAAAATTATCTGTAACAATGTAGAATTATTTACATACAAAGATACAATAATTGAAGATGTTAAGACATTAATGAAAATCAAGAGTGTAAGTAAATATTTAATCATAAAATCCAACATTAAAGAATTTACAAATGAAATCAAAGAGGAAATAAGTTTTGATGAAGAATAATGTATCTTATAATAAATGGTTGAGATGTAAAAGTGAAAATAAACGTCTTGAATATCTTTTTAATGTTTGTGCAGATAAGTTGACCGATGAAGAAATTGTTGATTTATACGAAGATTATGAAAAATTAAGACGTATACAGACAGGACTTGGAATGGCTCAAAGCCTTCCAACTAATTCTACATACAAGGGAAAGATATTTGAAATATAATTTTCCTTGACAATATAGATTTAATGTTATATAATCCTTCGTATGAATAATATGAAGGATTTTTTATTTATATGATTGAAGATGTCAAACTTTTGCTACAGACACATGGAATAAAATATAGACAGAAAGGAAATTCAATATTCTGTTTATGTCCTAATCCTCAACATAATGATAAACATATAGGCTCATTTTCATTTGATATTGCCAAAGGTCAGGGTCATTGTTTTGCTTGTGGCATCGGTGTAAATATCTTTTCACTCAACAGACTTTTAGGTGAAAAAATGGAATATAATAAAAATATAAATTATGAGTTCACCAAGTCATTAAAACCAAAGAAAGAAAAGATTGTTTATTATAAACCAGTCATATTTGGTAAATTATATAATCCTAAAACCAATAATCAAGTTATGGATTTTTTACATTCCATAGGATTTTCAGATGATTTTATTGATAGGAAAGAAATCAAATATTGTCGTTACTGTGAAATGATAGCAGAAAACTTGGTAAACGATGATGAAGAAGACCCCACAAAAATGAAAAATAGAATCTGTATTCCTATTTATAAGAATGGAACGATTATTAATTATGAATGCAGAAGTTTTGACGGTGAAGAACCAAAAGTAAAATATGTTAACGGATGTAAAATAAATCTGATTTATAATTATGAAAACATTGATTTAACTAAAGATGTAATACTTACAGAAAGCATAAAAAATGTTGGAAAAGGTTGGAATATAAATAAAAATATAATAAGTACATTCGGAAATCAGTTGTCAGATATAAAAATGGAAATGTTGAATAAAATTCCTTCTATTGTTGTTTTCTCTGATTATGATAATGGTGGACTGATTATGCTTAAAAAATTAAAAGATGAATATAAAGGAAATATCAAGGTAACGTTTTGTCCGAAACAGTATAAAAACAAAGACGGTGAATTAAAAGGAAAAGATTTGAATGATTGTAGTTTGGAAGAAATAAAATATTATCTTGAACATACTATGAACATTGAAAAGGCTATAAAAATATTGGAAAATATAGATAGTAAAGATACGATATTTTGGACATAAAAATTAGAATTGATTTTTATGATAAAAATTATTATAATGGTATTGAGAGGTGAGTGTAGGTTGCTACCCTATGCGTTGATTGGGTTTCTAATCTCGCCCAATCACATCTCTTTTTATTTAACTATATAATATATAAGTCAGTAGCAATGACTTAAAAGATAAAATATATAGGAGATTAGATTTATGAATTCCTTAACTCGTATTATGTCTTATGATAAGACAAAAATTGAAAATCAAGAAAATAATGTAAAATGTAAAACAAATAATAAACGAACGATTGAATATTCACCTTTATCAGAAGAAGAAATTGAATGTATAATTTCTAAAAGATATTCTGATAAAGATGAAAAGACAAAAACTTTTATTAAAAAGGCTTTGAAAAAGCAAGGTGATAAATATGATTATTTCGATACAGTTTATATTAAAAATAAAAAGAAAGTAATAATAACTTGTAGAGTTAAAGGTCATGGAAATTTTTTACAAACTCCAGATTGTCATTTAAGAAAATATGGATGTAGTCTTTGTAGCGGAACTAAAAAATTAACAACAGAAGAATTTATAAATCGTGCGAATAAAGTTCATGGAATAGGTAGATATGATTACTCAAAGGCTAAATATAAAAATACAGATACTAAAGTTTGTATAATATGTCACAATCATGTAAAACCATTTGAATTTTGGCAAACACCACATGACCATTTAAATAAAAAAGGATGTATTATTTGTAGTAAGCATAAGAAATTAACACTAGAAGAATTTATAAATAAATCAATAAAAATACATGGTAATAAATATGATTATTCAAAAGTAATTTATAAAAATAATCGCACTAAAATTTGTATTATTTGTAATAATCATAAACAACCTTTTGAATTTTGGCAAACTCCAAATAGTCATTTAAATAAAATAGGTTGCCCCAAATGTAAATCTTCAAAAGGAGAAATAATGATTAGAAATTTTTTAATAAAAAATAAAATAGAATTTGAAGAACAGAAACGATTTAAAGATTGTAGAGATATAAATCCACTTCCATTTGATTTTTATCTTCCACAATATAATCTTTGTATAGAATTTGATGGTAAACAACATTTTATTCTTACTAAATTTAAATCTAGTATGAGTGATGAACAAATGAAAGAGAATCTTAAAATATGTCAATTTCATGATAAACTTAAAAACGAATATTGTAAAAATAACAATATTTTTCTTTTAAGATTAAATAATATTAATAATGTAGAAGAAAAATTGATTGAATATTTTAAAATTATGAAATCATGAAAGAATATACAATTTTTGATATAAATATAAATAAAAAAGACCTAGAAATAATCTAGGTCTTTTTAAGATAAATCAGAATTAAAGATTTATATTAGCGACACTTTTCTGCAACTACACCTTCATCTTCTTCTGTAACTTCTTCATCATCTTCTTCTGTGATTTCTTCATCTTCGGCTTTTTTCATAGCACGAAGTTTTTTGATACGAGCAAGTCTAGCACGTCTAAGAGCATCTACCTTTGAAGATTCTTCTTCATCATCTTCTTCTGTGATTTCTTCATCTTCTGCTTTCTTTGCTTTCTTCATAGCACGAATTTTTCTGATACGAGCAAGACGAACTTTTTTTTCTGCTACAGTTTCTTCGTCTTCATCAAGTTCATCTTCTTCTTCGATTTCGTCTTCTGCTTTCTTTGCTCTATGAAGTCTACGGATTTTTGCAAGACGTGCCATCTTTGCTCTACGAAGTGCCTGAATATCATTTGCAGGGAATTCTTCAGGTTCAGTAACTTCATCTGCGTCTACTACTTCGCCTTCTGCTTTTTTTAAATTGCGAATACGAGCGAGTTTTTTTGCTCTCATTCTGCGAAGTGCCACTGTGTCGAGTGCAGGTGCTTCATTATCTTCTACAACACCGATATCTTCAATATCTTCTGATTCAACGATAATTTTAGCACCTTTAGAAATAATCTTTCCTTCTACCATTACAGGTTTTTTAAGGTAAATTGATTTTTTCATGTTAAAATCTCCTATATATAGAATTTTAATATTTATAATGCAATTTTGAAATTTGAAAACTTCTCCTTACAAAATAACACTATAATAAGATAGTTAATTAAAATAGTTATCTCATAATAATATAGTTAAAATTTTTTCATAAAAAGTTTGTTTTTAGTCTTGCATTTTAAATAAAATGTAATACAATGGTAAATACACTTCATTTTTGTGTTTGGGGATTTTAATTTATGTATTATGGAAAAATCAATATTACTCATTTGAAATTAACTATCATATCTACGAAAATATTAATTTAATTTTATAAGGAGGTCATATCGATACATTTATAAAAATAATTACATGATTGAATTAAATATGTTAAATATAAATAAAGAGGTTTTTATGTTAGAAAAAATAAGGAAAGATTTGAAAGTCATTAAACGTGATGGAAGAAAAGTAAATTTTAATGAGAAAAAAATTATAGATGCTATTAAATTAGCATCTGATAACATGAAATCAGAAAATAAAATAACGGAAGAACAAATAAAAAATGTTTTAAGTTTTATAAACCATTCTTTAGAAAATAAAATAGATTTGGAAATTCCTATCGATGAAATTCATAAAATGGTAGAAGAAGGATTAAAACAAGAAAATAAAGATGTTGCTAAAAGTTATATTGATTATAGAAAAAATCGTGAAATAACTAGATTCAAAAATCTTGAAATTACTAAAAAAATTTTTGAAAAATTAAATGCTACTAATGTAGTAAATCAGAATGCAAATGTAGATGAATTTTCATTCGGTGGAAGAAAAGGTGAAGCAGATTCAGAATTATTAAAAGAATTGGCATTAAATTATTTAATTTCACCAAAGTTTGCAAAAAATCATCTTAATAATAAAATATATATTCATGACCTCGATTCATATTTTGTAGGAATGCATAACTGTCTTAGTCTACCTATTGATGATTTACTTAAAAATGGTATGAAAACTAGACAAGTGTTCATCAGACCTGCAAATAGTTTATCTACTGCTATGCAACTTGTAGCAGTTGCTATTCAATTACAATCATTACAACAGTTTGGTGGAGTTGCAGTAACCCATATAGATTGGACTATGATACCTTATATAAGAAAATCATATTATAAACATTATAATGAAGGATTAAAGTTTATCAAAAATAAAAAATTATTAGATTTGTCTGATATTGAAAAAATATCTATTTTAGATAAAAAGATTTATAAAGATGAAAAAGTAAATAATTATGCTTATGAAATGATTAAAAAAGAAATACATCAGTCTGTTGAAGGATTATTACACAATCTTAATAGTTTACAATCAAGAAGTGGTAATCAATTACCGTTTTCTTCTATAAATTATGGAACTTGTACTTTAGAAGAAGGAAGATTACTCACAAAAGAAATTTTGGAATGTACAATCGATGGTGTTGGAAATCATGAAACTTCTATTTTTCCATGTCAGATTTTTCAAATGATGAATGGTGTAAATATAAAGAAAGGTGAACCAAATTATGATTTATTTAAGTTAGCAATTAAGTGTACTTCAAAACGTCTTTATCCTAATTATGTAAATTGTGATTGGAATAATGATGTAGGATATAATATGGATGACCCTAGAACTTATCCTAGTACAATGGGGTGCAGAACATACAGTAGTACCGACATAAATGCAGATTCAGAAGAATTATCTCATATTAAAGACGGTCGTGGTAATATTGCACCATCAACAATCATTTTACCTACAATTGCTATGGAATCTAAAAAGAAGATGAAAGATGATGATAGTGAAGAAAAATTAATCGAAACTTTCATGAACAATCTTGATGAAGCGATTTTTGAATGTAAAGATGAATTGATTGAAAGATTTAATTATATTTGTTCACAAAGTCCAAAATCGGCATCTTTTATGTATGAGAATAAAACATTCTACGGATATAAAGAAAATGAAGGCATTATTTCTGCATTAAGACATGGTACTTTAGCAATAGGACAGATTGGACTTGCAGAAACATTACAGATATTAATCGGTTGTGACCAATGTACTAAAAAAGGAATGGAACTTGCAAAGAAAATTGAATCTTTATTTAAGCAAAGATGTTTAGAATTCAAAAATGGATATAAATTAAATTTTGGTGTTTATTATACTCCTGCCGAAGGACTATCTAAAACATCATTTGATAAGTTTGTAAAAAAATATGGACTTATTGAAAATGTAACTGCATATAAAGATTCTGACGGAAAACTTCAACCTAGAGGATATTTTACTAATTCAATTCATGTTCCAGTTTGGAAAGAAGTTTCACCATTTGAAAAAATCGACATTGAATCACAATTAACAAATTATTCTTCTGCAGGTTGTATTACATACGTTGAAATAGGAGATAACGCTTCGAACAATCTTAAAGCGTTAGAGGATATTGTTTTATATGCAAAATCTAAAGATATTCCTTATTTTGCTTTGAACCTTCCGTTGTCACGTTGTAAAAAATGTGGTTGTGAAGAAAACATAGGATTTGATGAAAGTTGTCCGAAATGTGGGGCAGATAAAGATGAAATAGAACATCTTGCTAGAGTTACAGGTTATCTTTCTACAGACTATAAACACTTTAATAAAGGTAAACAGTTTGAAGTTAAAGATAGATTTATCCACGTTAATAAATTAGATAATTGGAAACAAAAATAATGATGAGATACGCTAAAATTATAGAAAATGATATATCAGATTCAATAGACGGAATTTCTGTATCATTTTGGTGTCAAGGTTGTAGATTTCATTGTAAAGGTTGTCATAATCCACAAAGTTGGGATTTTAACGGTGGCTATGAATTACCTTATAATTACAAGGAAATTGTTTTGGAACTTTTGCATAAAAATGGAATTGATAGAAATTTATCTATTTTGGGTGGAGAACCTTTAGTAGAAGAAAATAGACAGATTGTTTTTGATTTGATTTCTTTTATTAAAGAAAATTCTCCTAACACTAAAATTTATCTATGGTCAGGTTATACATTTCAACAATTGAAAAAGATGAAAGATAAAAGAATTAATTTCATTCTAAACAATGTAGATTATTTTATAGATGGATTGTTTGATGAAAGTAAACGAGATGTAAGTTTGAAATTAAGGGGAAGTTCTAATCAACATGTTTACAAACGAATCGGAAAAAAATTAAAATTGTTTGAATAAACTATTAAAAATCCACAAATCCCACACGATTAAAAAGTGTGGGATTTTTAATTTTAAAAACATTAACTATCTTTTATATGAAATAATTTATATGGAGAACGATATATGAATAATGTGCAGTATACAAATTATGAATCTTATTTGGATAGTTTAATCAAAAGTCTTTCTAATTTCTGTGATAAATCCCCTTTGAAACCTACGATTAAAGTAGTGAAAGAATTAGGCATGGTATATGTTTATTATGGCGATGATATGGAATTAGAAATTAAAATTGAAACCAACAAAGATAAAAAATTAATTATTGGTGAAGTAAAGAAAATTCTTGAAAAAGAATATCCTATCATTTATAAAAAGACAAATAAGATTCCAAACGCTGATGAAGTAAGAAAAATATTGAATGAAGGTAAAAGTCTTGAAGAAGCATTAAATTCTACACAAGTGGATTATGAGCCTTTATATAAGATTGAAAGAGTTCATGATAAATATAATGAAGTTGATTTGCTTTCCTTAAAAGACGGAGATATGTATAAATTCAAGTGTAAGATTCCCGTAATTGCTATTTTGGAAGATTTAAAATATAATAAGGAAGATTCTGATGTAATGGAAAATCTTAATTTATTATATAAGATAAATTCTGAAAGATAAATAATTATGTAATTTTTGAAATGGAGAATAATATGAGTAATTTTTTAGCAAATACACTTTTTTTCGATGTATATAATATTTGGTATCGTGTCATATGGAAGAATGATAATCTTACTTCCATAGATAATAAAGCGATTCCTTTAGACGCATTATGTAAGTTTTTTGAACTTACAGACGGATATATTTCTAAATTCGGTACTAAAGACTGTAAAATCTATTGGTTGTTTGATAATGCTAAAACTACGGTATTAAAGAACAGAAAAGAATTAGATGAAGAATACAAGAAAAATCGTAAGATACAACCTGATTATTTTTATCAAGGATTGGATATGGTAGAATTAATTCTCAAATTTTATAGAGATGATTCTTATATATATCGTAAACAGGGAGTTGAGGCAGATGATTTTGTACTTCCTATTATTGAAAATAATATCAAAGAACACGATAAGGTTATTATGTTTTCAACTGATATAGATTGGTGTCGAGCATTAAAAGATATTAAGGAAAAAGATATTAAAATTGTTCAGTATACAAGAAATAATGAGATTCTAACCGTTAAAACTTTTGAAGAAAAATTCGGATTTAGACCTAACGTTAATAATATTACGTTTTGGAAATGTTTTTATGGTGATGATTCTGATAATATATTACCAACATTAAAAAATTATTCAAAACAGTATTTCTTGGATTGTATCAACAGATATAAGCATATTGATGAATTTATCAATGACGCATTGAATGACAAGATACCTTATCTTGATAGTGGTTGGAAGATAAAGATACGAGATTGTCAGGAAAGAATGAGATTAAATTGGAATCTTATTTCTAGTGCAGACATTTCATCAAATGATTTGGAAAATTGGAAAATCAACTGTTCATATAAACCCAATAAACTTTTGATAATATACAACACTCTTAACGTTGTAGGCAGATTTGATAAGAGAATAAAGAACGAAGAAAAGAATACAGATTTATGGTCTATGCTTAGTGGTGAAATATTAAATAGGGCAGATTAATTATGTTTGAAAATGAATAATGATGAATAAAAAATTTAACTATTTAATATATACATCTTATTTTTTAAGAGGACAATAGTTATGAGTGAAAATAAAAAATTTCTTGAAGGATGTGAAAAATTAGCAGACGGTCGTTATCGTATTCGTGAATCAATGACAGTTACCCCAATAAAATGTAAAGAACCTATAACTGAAAAAATCGTAGTAGAAGGAAAAGAATATTCACCTAAAAGAAAATATACTTTTTTAGTATGGAATGATGATTTTAATGGAAACGGTAGGTCATATAAATATGTAATTGATAGGGTTATTAAAGAAAATAGACCTACATTTACTCTTGCCGACCATCCACAAGATGGATGTGAAGCAGATTCATTAAGAATTACTGGTTGTGGTAAAAATTATAGAAAACTCAATGGTTGGTTGGCTACAGATTGGTATCCTTTAGGTGAAATTGGAAATAGAATTGCAGATGGATTTGATTTGGGAGTACCTGCTACAATTTCTAGTTCTGTACTTGGTGAATTAGATGATGAAGGTTATGTAAAAAATAATGAATCATTTTTCTTAGAAAGAATTTTAGATAATCTTATAGAATTTCCAAGTAATGGAATTTTTCATTATCAAGACCATGTAGATAAAATTGGTGATGATAATTATTCATTTACCACCATTTCAAACGAAGGTCTTAATGAAAGTAGAAATAAAGCATCGTCTTCCCTTAAAGAAGATGAAAATATAACTATTATAGATAATATTGACAATGTTGAATCATCTGAAAAACCGCAAAACGATAAATCAGATGAACTCGATAACAATGTCAAAGGAGAAAATATTATGCCAGAAAACACAAATGACGAACTTGTACAACAGTCTATGATACTCAACATCAAGAGTATGATTAAAGACGCAGACAAGATTGAAAGTCCATTTGAGAGAAAAGATGCTCTTGTTTCGGCTGATTGTTTTGCACAAAAACTAACGGATAAAACAATCCACGATGAAATCAGTAAGAAAATCGAAGACACCGAAAATGAGATAAAAGAACTTTCAAAGAAAGGACTTCAAACAGATGACCTTGCAGAAAAAGTAAAGTCTTTGGAAGATGAAAATGCAACTCTGAAAACAGAACTTGACGCTTTGAAAAAAGAAAAATCTGAAACAGACTGTAAATTAAAGACGATTACAGATATGTATGAAGATGAACAGTTTAAGGCTTCTGAAACAGAGATTGAAAAGACTGATGAACTTACAGAAAAGAATCATCGTCTTTCAAGAGAACTTGCTTCACTCAAGGCTAAAAATCGCAAACTTGAGTTTGTTATGAAAAGAGAAAAGAAAATCTCTGAAGCAAAAATCAAGAAGTTGGATGCTGAAGCAAACACTATGATTGACGCTGAAACAGTAATTGCATATCAAGATGAAATTAAATCTTTGAAAGCAAAAATTTCTAAACTTGAAGATGAACTTGACGCTTGTAATAAGGCAAAGAAAGCACTTGAAGCAGAAGCAAATACTACAGTTGATACAGAAGATGTTGTAGCACTCAACGAAAAAATTAATTCTCTTGTTGCTAAAAACAATGCTTTAGTTTCTAAAAATGCTAGACTTATGAGAAGTCTTAATGAAGCAAGAATGGAAAAGAAAGCAACTCGTTTTTCAAGTCTTATGAAAAACTTGGAAGATGATGAAAACGTAGTAACAGATGAAATCGTAAACAAAGAAGTTAACGATGAAGATATTGCTATTGAAAACGGTGAAGTTGTTGTAGCAGAACAGGAAAGAGATGAAGATGAAATTATGGAGAAACTTCTTCATGGTGGAAGATAACGTTGGATAAATCATTCTTTAGAGAGTGAATTATTATAGAAAAATATTTTTGATTTTATAGGAGATATAATTATGGTTTTAGCAAAGGTAGTGAACGGAGTATCATACGGATTTCACAAAGATGATTTAAGTGCTTCTGATACAGTAGAACTTAAATTTGTTGGAAATGCAGGTCAGACACTTACTGATTTAGCAGTAGTATGTTCAAATGCAACATATTCAGTTGATTCTGACGGAGTATATACATTTACAGTAACTTCTGCAGGTGCTTTAGATGTAATTGCTCAACCATCTTATGGTATTGAAGAATAATTTAATTACCTAAAGAAAGAATAAAAAGACTTAGTTATTAATACTAGGTCTTTTTATTTTTTTTTTAATCTTGTATTTTTTTATATTAAAATTTATAATTTATAAAAGATAAAAATATGGAGGAAATTGTATAATATGAAAAACAAAAAACCTGATAATTTTACAAAACGTTTTATTGAATGGTCTAGTTTTCATGGTTGTCCTATTATGATTGAAAAAGAAGACGGTACTTGGGAAAGTACTAGGGTTAAAAAGTTTGATTGGGTAAAACATAATTATAAAATTGAAAATGACCATTATAAAGAATATTATTCAAGACTTTATATACATGGAAGAATGTAAATGAATTCAGTATTTATATCAGATAAAGGAAAACTTGTAATAGAAGAAACTGACCCTTTTGAATATCTATATTATATCTATACAAATATAAAAGAAAAATGCGAAAAGTTTGTAGAAAAATATAAGGATAAGTTTTCAAACTATGATGAATTTTATAATTTTCTTAAAGAATGGTGTAAAGAAAATAATGTAGATTTTTGTGGTTGCAGTTCAAAGTTTTCACAGATGGCAGTCTGAAAAATATTAAGGAGAACGATATGAAACATATTAAAATGTACAAGGTAGTATTCAACAATTATTGTAATTATTCTAACCTAAATAAAGTAAGTTCCATGAAGTTGAATGAATATAATGATTTTGTAGACGAAGACGGTAAACTGATTTCTGATAACGGAAATAATTACAAATATCTTGATATTCCTAATCCGTTTATCATAAGAGAAGATGAAATTGAAAAATACAAGAAATATGGTTGCGGATATGAATCACTTGAATATGTGGGAAGTATCATCGAAGAATAAATCGGTATCTTAATTATTAAAGGAGAATATAAATTATGAGTAAACAGAAAGAAGAAATCGTTACTAAAGAAAAAGTAGTAAGGGTTTATGGTAATCGTGAAGAAGATGTTGCTTTTTTGAACTCTTGTTTTGAAAAAGGGTATGAAATTATTCAAGTTATCAAATTTAAGGAATTTGGTTGCGTGGATTATGTTTTGGGATTTTGTATGTAAAGGAGAATGAATATGAGTGAAGTTCTTAGTTTAGAAGAAAAGAAAAAACGATTGGCTAAATTAGTTGGTGATATCAATAAAAAATATGGTGGAGAAACAGAAGATGGTGAAAAATCTAATGTTTGTAAAGTAGCATCAGAATTGGAAGAAATTAAAGGTATTCCTACAGGTATGATTTCTCTTGATATGGCTTTGGGATGTCAAGGTTTTCCAAGAGGTAGAATTGTTGAGATTTCAGGACCAGAACATAGTGGAAAAACTTCTCTTGCTCTTGAAGCCATTGCAAATGCACAAAAATTAGATGAAACTTCGATGTCAATTTATATTGATTTGGAAAACGGTCTTGATAAAAATTATGCTGAATCAATTGGTGTTGATTTGAATAGACTTCAAGTTGTAGAACCTATTCCAGCAGAAGATGTTTGTAATTTGATTAGAGATATTTGCGGTTCAAACATGTTTGATTATATTGTAGTGGATTCAACTAGTGCGATGAGTCCATCACTTGAGCAAGGAAAAGCGATTGATGTTAATGCTCAAGTTGCGGCAACTGCTAAATTATTATCTAGTTTATGTAGACAAATTGTAGGTCCATTGGGTAAATCTAATTCTTGTTTAATTTTTATTTCCCAAATACGCAAGAAAATTACATCTAATCCGTATGAAAATCCTGAAGTAATAGGTCATGGCGAGGCTTTAAAATATTATTCATCTATTAGAATTAAAGTTCTTAAACAGAAAGAAGAAGAAGGAAGTGAAGATTGTCCAAGAAATCCTACAACTTATACTATTTTCAAAAATAAATGTGGTGGTAAACCAAAGGCTAAAGTTGAAGAAGTAATTGTATTTGGAAAAGGTATTGATAAAGAAATGGATACTCTTATGTTCTGCATGAAAAGTGGTGTAATTACTAAAAATAGCGAAAAAGGTAAAACTTATCTTTATGGTGATTATAAATGGGTTGGTAAAGAGGCGGTAAAGAAAGAACTCAAAGAAAATGATAAATTGAGAAATGAAATTCTTGAGAAATCAAAAAAATTGTATTTAAATTCTTCATCTGAAATTGAAGATAAACCAGATATTGCTTCTGAAATTGAAAATGAATCATCAGATTAATTAAGTAATTAATAGAGAGGACAGTAGGTTGCTACCCTATTGATGAAAATTCTCCGTTTTCATCTAACTCTCTTTTAACTATTTAAGGTAGCAAGTCAGTAGCAATGACTAAAAAGATAAAATTATTAGGAGAAATTGGAATATGAATAGATTTCAAATTTTACAACAATACAAACGAGATAATGATTTATGTACTAAAAAAGATTTAGTTAAAATTTGGCAAACACAAAAAACCTGATTTTTGGATTAAAGACCAAAATGTACCTTATGAAGAATATCATATTGGAAAAAGAATCATATGTTTATTCAAAATGTCTGATGTAAATAAAGTAAAAGAATTTTTAGATGATTTAACAAGAAAATCAAATACAAGACAATCTGCTTATCAGAGTTATATTATGTTAAAAACTACAGGATATTCTTGGGCAACAAAGAAACCTAGTGCTAAGAAAAAATAAATAAGACTTGGGAAAAGAAAGATAATTATAAAGGAAAGAATAAAAATAGAACAAAATATACAAATGTTATTCATGATGAAGAATATATGAAATTATCTCCACGAGAAAAAATGAAAAGAACAAATTTGGAAAGATACGGATGTGAATTTCCACAATGTTCACAAGAAATAAAAGATAAAATTAAACAACGAAAAATAGAATTATATGGTGAAGATTATGGTAAAATATTCTCATTAAGAAGTAAAGAAAGTATTTTAAGAACAGATGGAAATTTTTTGAGATTAGGGCATAATCATAAAGAAGATTTTAAAAGATATTCTTGGCAAAATGAAAATTTTGATTCTAAATGGGAAATTTATTATTGGCAATATTTAATAGATAATAATGTTGATTTTGAATTTCAACCAACACCAATTGAATATTTACATAATGGTCAAAAACATAAATATTATCCTGATTTTAAGATAGGTGATGAATATATTGAAATTAAAAATGACTCTTTACTGAAATTAATGATTAATGGAAATGATAAAGAACATTCTAAATATTTATGTATGTTAGAACACAACGTTAATATATTAGTTCGAAAAGATATTTTACCTTATCAAAAATATTTTAAGAAATATTATAATGAATCTGATATAATTGAAATTAAAAAGAGAAAAAATTATAATGTAGCAGAATATTTTGAATTTAAATGTTTAGAAACAAATAAATTATATAATAGTGTAAATACTATTTCAGAAATTATGGAATTTTGTTGTCCTAAAAGTAAAAGTTTATCAACACTTAGATATTATATAAAAAAATGTTGTGAAGATAAAAAAGAACATTATAAACATTATCATTTCGAATATGTATAACTATCTTACATATACTCTTATATGTGAGAATTTTATATGGATAAAAATGATTTTAATTCCTTAAAAGATATGGAAAAAGACATAATTCTTCACCCCGAAAACGATTTATCATATCTAGATTCTATTTTAAAATCTGATTTATTTACTCAAGCAGAAATTAAAGATATTAATTCCGCATTAAAAATAATACTTAATGATGAAAAACTTTCATTAAATGAAAAAAATAATTTATTAGAAAATGGTTGGAAAATAAATCATAAATTTAGACCTCCGACACCAGAAGAATTTTTGACAGACGATTGGATAGGTTCACAAGCAGAAGATATTTATCCCCATTGTAAAAAAGTATTTCTTGATTATTTTAATCCATTAATAAATAAGAATACGATTTTGCTTTACGCACCAGTTGGGTATGGAAAAACAACTTTGGTTGCTTTAATAAAATTGTATAGAAATGTTATTTCACTTTCATATAGAGATGTTAAAAAACAATTCAAATTGGCTAAATCTACAAATTTAACAGATATTACAGTTTCCTTTAATAAGGCGACAGCATATGATATGGTAACGAAAAGTATAATTAATTTAATGGAAATATCTCCAAAATTTCAAAGAGTTAGATATGAAAGAGATATGACTGACCCTTCAAAAAATGAAGAAGGAAAAATATTGTTTTGTAATACAAGTAAAGGTAACTCTATTATCAGAATAGGGGATATTTATCATGAATGTGCATGTACTCCTAGTGATATTGTAGGTAGAACTGCAATTTCTATTGGACTTAATGAACTTTCAAATTTATGTAAAGTTATGCCAGAAGATAGAATTATGGAAATGTTAGCCGAAGCACAAACTCGTTTGATTTCTCGTTTTGGAACGAATAGTCCAAATACATCATTCATAATAGATACTTCTCCTAATTCACTCGAAACTCAAATTGACCAATGGATTTATAGACATAAAAATGATAAAGATAAATTATATATAAACTGTACAAAATGGGATGTCCAACCTTGGGTTTTTCCGATATGGGAAAAAGACCGAACACAAACATTTCCTATTTTTAAGGGAACTTCTACTCAACCTACGAAAATTATCACAGAAGAAGAAAGAGATAATTATGATTCTAATGATGTAATAGATTTTCCAATTGATTTATATTCTTCTGCTAAAGATGATGTTTCTAAAACAATGCGAGATTTCGGTGCAATTCCTACGGCAGGTTCAGATACAAAACTTTTCACTAATCATCAACTCATAGACCAATCTTTTGTTCCGAACTTAAAAAATTTTTATATGTTTGAATATGCTTCTTATTTATTAGCACCAGAAGAATTATTATGGGATAAAGTCAGACCATTAATTTATGTTTATACTGGCAGAGGAAATCAGTTTAGATTAAAAAGATATCCTACTGCTGAAAGATTTATTCATATAGATATGGCAGAAAAGAAAGATATGGCTGGAATTTCAATGGTACATCTTGAAACAGATAAAATAGGAAGAAAAATATATGTTGCTGATTTTACTTTACCTATCATGAGTAGAAAAGATGATAAAATAAATTTGGATAGTTTTAAGTATTTGGTTTATTGTGTAAAGAATTATGGAAATACAAATATCAAAAAAGTAACATATGATGGATTTGAATCAAAGAGTTCGATTCAATTTTTGGAAAGGGAAGGGTTTGAATGTGAAAGACTTTCATTAGATAGTTCGCCTGATTATTATCTTTCTTTTGCTAGTTGGGTAATGCAAGGTAGAGTAAAAATAGGTAAAAATCTCATAATGAAAAATAATCTTAAATCACTTATCACAACAAACGGTGGACATAATGGTAAGGAAAGTAAAAGTGGTAAACTTATTGTAGACCATGTTCAAGGTGAATGGATTGATTTGGAAAATTCCGATTGGGAAAATTCAAAATGTGGTTATTTTGGAAAAGATTTGTCCGATTCTTTTGTCGGTGCTTGTACAAATGCAGATAAATCTAAAGTTAATTATACTCAATATTTATATGATGAAAATGAAGAACTTGAAGAATTAACGGAAAACGATGAAAAATATATAGAGAAACAATTACTCGAAAGATTTGATTTAAAATTCTTGAATTAAAAAAACAAATCTGTTATTCTGTTCTCATATAAGGAGAACTATATGATTGATTTTTCTTTCCTAGAATCAGATACAGAAAAGATTGAATTCATAAACAGTATCGGAAATCTCATTCAAAATGGGGAAATTACCCCTGAGGCATTGAATGAGTGTTTGGGTAATTACTTTGTGGTTACACGTTACATACTTAGTTTATATGAAGATGTTTCACTTGCAGATGATAATCTCAAATTGGAATATAAGATTTGGTATGCAGAGAAGTTTATGGAAAGCAAGACTAAACTTAATGACGGAATTACTGCTAAGACCAAGATGGCTTCTACTACTGAAATTGAACAGAATTTAATTGTAAGCAATAAACATGAATATTTGGATTGGCAACAAAAACTTATCATTTCTGAAAAGCGTAAATCCTTTTATTTCAGAATCATGGAAAGTTGGAAAGCAAATTCCCAGCAGATTGTACAGTTATCACAGAATATGAGAACCGAATTAATCAGTTTGAGAACACAAGATAAGGCTAATGAAGATTTAACTAAAGAAAAGATACTTCGTCATGTAAGAGATGATGATTATGAAAGTGTATCAGAATCCAAAACTGTAAAGAAAATAAAGAATATAGGAGAATAAAATGAAATTCAGAATATTAAATGTAGACCCTTTATATGATTATAAGGAAGCGTGTAAAATTACACAGGGTATTGTTGTAGATTGTCATGATATAAAATCACCAAAAAATGAGGTTGAATTTTGGATTAAACAGATTGTAGCAAATCACTCAACTATAAGGTCAATTCATTTCAGACTTGAAGCAGAACAACCTAAATCGGTTGTAATGCAGTTGATAAGGGCAACAAAAGGACATCCTCAACCCTTCGTTTGTAGTTCAAGACCCGACTGGAACAATGGAAAAGAAAGAAGTTCTGACCCTTATGAAGATAAACTGTTCATACAAGACCATACGGCAGAAAGTTTTATCGAAATGGCAAAACAAAGATTGTGTAACAGAACGGAAGATAGAACTAGAAAGTTTATGAAAGAAATGGTTGAAACATTGAAACAGAGTGATGAACCTTTCTTAAAAGCAGTAGGATATTGTTGTTATCCGTCTTGTGTATGGTTTGGCGGAAGATGTCATGAAATTAAATCTTGTAATGATAAAATGGATAAATTATCTGATGAATTTATAGAATTTTATAAGAAAAAAATTTAATTTTACGATAAAAGAATTACATAATAAAAATTATAACTATCTTCTATATTAGAATTAACTATTTTAATTAGATTAAATTATTTGATATAGGAGATAATTATATGAGAGGAGTAATTGACGAATTAGCACTTTTAGGGCAAGATGCACTTCAAAACCACTACTCGATAATTCTTCCAACTTCAATTACACAGTTGGCAGGAGTAGTTGACCCACTTACCATGCGTATTACAAATGTGAGTTTGCCTGAAAAGTCAATTTCTACATACACTATTACAAAACGTGGTAGACAGATGGACAGACCGAGTGGACTTATTGATACATCTCGTGAAGTATCATTCAATTTCAGACCTGATAAAAAATTACTTACATATAAAGCAATTTCAAATTGGATGATGTTTATTCAGAATAATGATACTGCTTCTATGGCTAGTGATAGTGGTGCAAATGGAACTGGCGGTACAAGTTTATTCAGAATGAATCTTGAAGTTTGGGCAATCGATGATTTAACAAGTGCAACAGGTATACCAAACTCTAAATGGCTTATTGAAGGTGCTTATCCTACAAACTTATCTGCTCTTGAATTTTCAGAAGATAGTGGTGAACCATTCGATGTTACAGTTACATTGAACTGTATGAATGTAATTTTCCCACAGTAATATATAAATAGATTTTTTTATGATATTAAAGAAACCCACATTATCCAAAATGATGTGGGTTTTAATTTATCACCATGCCGTAATTGTTATTTCCATCTGCACCGAATTTATTTATGGCTCTTTCACATGTAAGATTTACAGTAAATGTTTTTCTATCACTACTGTCTTCTTCTGCTGATATTTCGGATATTTCCTTGATGATACAGTTCTGTAATTCATATTTTACACAAGTTACATCACTTGATAATTTTCTGTAATAAGTAACTGTTATATTTTTTCCTTCATATCTCCAATTTTCTGCTACCCAGTTTTTATCCAATTTATATACATAACCATTTAACCAAGTATAAAAATAACTTAAAAGATTACCTTTTAAATCATCATAAAAAGTAATTGTAACATCACCCGTAGAAGATTTATCTTCAAAATCAATCAAACCATAATCATTAACACTCAAAGATAATGAAGTTTGAGGAATTGTTATACTCTGTATATAATTACCTAAATTCGTTACCTTTGGTGTATTTGTAAATTTATTACCATTTCTGTTCGCTATGCTACAAGTCCAATAACCTTCGATTTGGAATTCAGGAAAATTACTCCACCAACTTTCAATATTAGATGTTGTGTCAGTTGCCATATTTGAAAATCTCCATATTTGAAGATAGTTATATTTCAAATATGTTTTTTGTATTTTCGTCTTTAATTTCTTTCATTTCATCCATTCGTTTTCGGATTTTTTTTCTGATTGTATTTATCTTTGCACCATATCTTAAATTTATATCTCTTTCATAAGGTAATAACTGTTGTATCTGTTTCCAAGAATATCCCATAACTTCTTTATAATAATAAACCATAGTTAATATAATTGATGATGTAAAATCATTTATGTTGGGAAATTCTATTGTCTTATCTGAAAACTGATTTATTATTTCTGAAAATTTAGAATCATCATTTATGATATTGTATAATTTTCCTATGTTTCCACCAAAGTTTTCAGAGATTATTATTTTAAGCAGACTTTCTATATCTTTGTTGTCTACAGTTGTATAGAGTTTGTCTAAATTCTGTTCCCATAAACTTTTCTTTTCTTCTATATTCATGACGCTTCACCACATGCATATTTCATAAGAATGTCTTTGTATATCTCTCTGCTTTTATCAAACTTTTCAATCAATGAATAATCCATTGAATTCATTATATCTTCTACAATTTTATCTGAAATCTGACCGTTTATAAAATATTTATATAATAATGCTATATAATATGCGTTCTTAAATTCATTGTTTGTATGTTTGTTCTTTTCATAATTATATAAAGATTCTATTACGCTTGATATAAATGAAACCGATTCTTCAAGAAGATGATTTTTATTGTTTACATAATCCATTTCTTCATCACATTTATTTATTCCACCGTCAGAATTAGATGAAAGATAATCTGCTAATTCTTTTGATACATTACCTTTATTATCTTTATATTTTGGTGAATGAAGTGATATTTCTTTATCTTGTCTTTCTTTTTCATCTTTATTATATAAAGGATATAAAACTACTTGTCCGAGATATTGAACAAATGAAGTTGTAATTTTAAAATCAGGTTTTTCAGTATAATATTTGGTTAATTTTTCCATTGTCCATTGTGTTTTATCAAGAATATCATCAATTGATTCATAGGCAGATGAACTCTTTAATTTATGGCAGATAATATTGAATGTTACCTTATTCAACAGTTCGAAAAATCTGTTGTAATTTCTTTCATTTCTGTCTTTCAAATATTCATCTTGATATACCGAAAGTAACGCTTCGTCTTTTGGTTTTTCAGGATATTTCACTCCGCATTTTGAACAAGTCGGTATAAAATCAATATTTTTATATTCTTGATATGGAACTTTTTCACCACAATTCCAACAATATTTAGTTTTTTCCATAAATAAACAACCTCATTTTAACCATACACACATATATTTATATCAGATTATAAAACCATATAGTATAAAAAACAAGACGAAATTTTCTGCAAAAATCGGTATTGAATTATAGGATTAATTTCACTATATTATAGTTTATAAAATTAAATGGAGGAATTACATGGTATCTTATAATAAAGTTACTTTAGGTAAAGAAGCACTTGATAAAGTATATAAAGGTGCAGAAGTTGTAGCAAAAGCAGTTGCAACATCATTAGGTCCTGACGGTAAATGTGCGTTGATTGAAGGATTCGGTGGTAATAATTTTACAGTTACTAAAGACGGTGTTTCCATTGCAAAGGCAATTGCTAAACTTGAAGACCCTATTGAAAATATGGGTGCTAATCTTGTAAAAAGAATTGCAGAATTGAGTGGAGATAATGCAGGGGATGGTACAAGTTCGGCTTCTGTACTCGGTCTTTCAATGCTTACAGAAGGAAGAAAATATCTTGCGAGTGGTGTAAAAACATCTGACCTTAAAAAAGGTATTGATTGTGCTACAAATCTTGCAGTAGAAAAAATCAAAGAAAAGTCAAAGACTATACGAAATCAAGAAGATATTAAAAATATTGCTACCATTTCATCAAATAATGATAAAACAATCGGTAAACTTGTATCAGAAGCATTTACACAGATTGGAGAAGATGGAATTCTTACGGTAGATGATTCAAAGAAAACAGAAACATATCTTGAGTTTGTTGAGGGATTAAAGTTTGATAGTGGTTATGTAACTAATTATTTTGCAAACAATGAAAGACTTACTTGTGAATTCAAAAATCCTTTAATTCTTGTTACTGATGAAGAAATCAATAATATTGCTTTACTTGGAAATGTTCTCAATTCTGTTGCACAGGCAAACAGACCACTTTTAATTATCGGTAGTGAATTTGGTGGACAGACTATTCCAGTTTTGGTAACAAATAAATTTAAGAATATATTGGATGTTTGTGCAGTAAAATGTCCAGAGTTTGGTGAATACAGAAAAGAAATTCTTACTGATATTGCTACAATTACAAATGCTACATTTATTTCATCTTCTATGGATAAAAAACTTACAGAAGTCAGAATGGAAGATTTAGGAACTTGTGAAAAAGTAGTAGTTACTAAAAATGATACTTTGATTGTCGGTGCTTCATGTGATGAAAAAACATTGAAAGAAAGAACTGATTTTATCAAGGCACAGATTAAGGAAGAAACATCTGATGTAAAGAAAGAAAAATTAAAGAAACGTCTTGCTTCGCTTAATGGTGGTATCTGTGTATTAAGGGTATTTGCAAATAATGAAGTTGAGATGAAAGAACTTAAAGACCGTATTGAAGATACAATCTGTTCAGTAAAGGCTTCAATTAAAGAAGGTATTGTTTTAGGTGGTGGTGTTACATTACTTAAAATTTCAGAAGAACTTGAACCACCTAAAGAACTCAATGCAGACCAAATTTGTGGATTTAATCTTGTGAAGAAAGCATTACAGTCACCAATCAGACAGTTGGCTCAAAATAGTGGACTTTCTGATGATGTTGTAGTAGACAGAGTTCTAAAGGAATCAGACGGTGAAAAGAGTGGATTTAACTTTGCTACAAAAGAATGGGATGAAAATCTTTTTGATAAGGTAGTTGACCCTACTTTAGTAGAAATTAATGCACTTAAAAATGCTTCATCGGTAATTGGACTTTATCTTACTACAGAAGTTGCAATCACTACTGAAATTAAAGATGACGGAAATAAAGTCGCACAGTAATAAAAGGAGATTTTTATGAATGAAATTAAAACAATGAATGAATATCTTTTGGTTAAACTGATTGATGAAAATTCAAACGGTGTTTATCTTGGTGAAGATAAGAATAAACCAAAAAAAGCAGAATTACTTGCGTTCTCTGATGAATGTAAGAATAAAAATCTTGAAGTAGGTAAAACTGTAGTACTGATTAAGTATGAAATGATACCTTATGATGAGAATGAAAAGATATTCTTTGTATCAGAAAAAGCAGTTTTAGGAATGTACTAATTCTTATAAAAGACCTAGATTTATTTCTAGGTCTTTTTTGTCTTGATTAGTTTGTCAAATTATTTTATATTTATGAAAATAAATAAATTAAGGATAAAACATGAATTTTGACAAATTGATTATAAATAGCGAAACTTTATGGATAACACATTGTGATTTTGATGGATTGAGTCCATATATATTGAATAAATTTTTTAATCTTACTTATGGAAAAGAAATCAGTACGAATTATGGTGAATTAATGGAATTGGAACATATACATTTATATAAAAATGTAGTTTATGTAGATTTTACACCTTGTCGGCAAGTAAGAGATGAAATAGAAAAATATAATCTCAACTGTTTGATTTTAGACCACCATGAAGGAGTAACGGAAGAAATAAATGAATGGGGTAAAAAATATTCCAAAATGGAATATATCTATGATAATGAAAAATGCGGTACAAAATTATATTATGAATGGTTGAAAGGACAAGGATTTGTAGGAAATTCTGTATCAGATTATATAGTAGAACTTACTGACACTTATGATTTATATAAACAGGAAAGAGAGAATTGGAATATTGCAGAATCTTGTAATAGATTAATGTATGCTTCTGCAAGATGGTCATATAAAGATGATAGATTTAAGTGTTATGAATTTTTCATAAATAACATGCTTTGGAAAATGCAGAATGCAGATAAATTCTTTTTTAATAAACTTGAGCAGACATATATTCAAGATGATATTAATAAGGAAAATAATTTATTTGATGATTTAATCCATAATGCGTCTAAAAACATTTCAACAAGAAAAGATTCAAAAGGTCATTATTTTGCAATTTTTTATGGTAAAAGTAAGATAAGTGCATTGGCTAATCGTCTTTTGAATAAATATAAAAAACTTGATTATGTTATCATTATCAATGATTATAACAAAGATGATATAAAGATAAGCCTTAGAAGTAGAGATGAATTTAATGTATTGAATTTGGTCGGAGTTAAAGGTCATGCTAATGCAGGAGGTATAGATACATCAGAAAGAGATACAAAAGAACTTTCTGAAAAACTTTGGAAAAAAGAAATATACGAGTTGGGATATTTGAACGATTAATGAATTTGTGTATAACTATATTCAATATAAATTATTTAGGAGAATATAGATTATGAATACAAGATTTATGGAATCCAAGATAAAAGATGAAGTAAAAAACGCAATACTCAATGTAATTGCAAATGGAGAAGAATTAGACATTCCGTTCAAATATTCTGATAATTGGGAATTCACAGACGCATTGGAAGATGAACTTGATAGACGTGGTTTTGAATTTGAGAATTCATTCAGAGATAAAAGATATGGTGCAGTTGATGAATATTTTGACGGAGAAGATAGAATTTATCTTATAATGGACCAGTCTGTTTCAAATCGTGGGATTTGTGTCGGATTAGTAGATGAATTAATTTAATTCCCTAAACATCTTTTGCAAATCTTCAATGATTTTATTTTTATTACCATTCCAATCTACACATTTCAAAAGAATATTGTGTTTTTCACAATATTCTTTTTTCATTCTATCACGTTCTTGTCCTTCTTCAAAATTCTGTTGAATTTCTTCTTCTGTCAAATGTCCACCAAATGAACTAGGTTTGTAATGTTGATTTCCTTGAATTTCTAAAAGAAACCATTTATCTTTATACCAAATCTGAAAATCAAAGCGTAAAAGATGATTAGGATTTTTATAATACAAATCTGAAAAACTTTTCTGTTCCTTAAAATCTAGATTATATTTACGCAGAAAGTTTCTTGTTATCGTTTCTCCTTTACTTCCTTTCTGTCTTTCTACTTCCCAATAATGAAGTTTTGAGTTAATAGTTTGTTTGTGAGATTTCATCTTATTTATATAATTCTCTAAACTCATACTATAAAATAGTTGAATTATTTGATAATTTTACTTGACGTATAATATTTATAATGATATATTTTTAATAATGATAAATTACAATTTAACTATCTTATTATAAGAAAAAAAACTAGGAGAATATAGATTATGACAGTTGATTATGATTTTTTGGCTGACCTTGCTAGAGATTACGAATATCAATATCTAGTAGAAGAATTGTATGGTAAATTGGTTGCTAATAAACTTTCTCAAGAATTTGATATTTATATAGCATTTGATGAGAGAAGCAAATATTTTATTTGTGATTCTATAGGATTTAAGATTCGTTTCTACGATGTAAAAGATTTCAAACAATTACATGATATAATTGAAGAACAGATTGGAGATGGTGTAGAAGACGCTAAACTTTATGAATTGTTTAATTATTTCTTCGACCAAGTTTCTGTAGAATCTAAAGTTGGAGAATTTCATAGTTATGGTCGTACTAGTATATCATCACCATTTTCTTCAAATACATTCTTTACTTTACTTTGGTATATAAAAACTGACAAATTAATGAAAGATTATTCAATCGGTTCTGAATTAATGAATGTTGCCCAAAATTATGCAGACAAATATCCAAATGATAACGCAACTTATTTCTATCCGAGAAGTGGATTACAGTATCAAGTTCGTTATGGTGAATGGATTGATATGACTACTGTTGATGCTAAGTTTAGTGGTTGGCAGATGAAGTTCTTTCAAAATGGTAAAGTTCAGATGAAAGGTATTTCAGATAAAGATTGGGATAAGATTATTCATCTTGATGAAATCTGTTCAAGAAAATAATTATAAATAGGAGAATGTGAATTATGGCAAAATTATATACTTATATGATTGGTATTGAACCTAGTGATTGGGATTTTACTGATACTAAAGCATGTAAAAAATATGGACTTGAATGCAAAGGTTATTATAAACTTGGTAATAATGAAGGAATGGTTCTTGTTGGTGAATTAGATAATATTGAAGATATTATGGAATTGTATTTCGGATTAGAAATAGTAGATGAATATCTTTGTCCTATAGATGAATTTGATTGGGAAGATGGTAGATGGATTACTGGTGGTTGGAAAGAATTAAAAAAGAAATCTGCTAAAAAATCAATTAAAGAATATCGTACAGTAGGATTTGAACAGTTGGTAAGAGATACAATTGTGAGTATCTTGGAAAACCCTGAATCGTATAATTCTGATTTGTTTGAAGTACACGATGGTATCATCACTTATGACAACAAAGGTCGTGCAAGAATCACTTCTAATGGTGATGTTGATATGGATTATATCACACTTCCTACATATTTTTGGTCTAGTGGAGAAAGACCAAGTAATAAAAAGACTGCAAAACTCATCGATGATATTATTGATATGAACATGGAATCAGCAAGAGAAAGACTTTGGGATGAAAATAAAGATGAACTCATTGAACTTGGAATTACAGATAAAGATGATGAAAGATTGAATTATAATGATTTGTATGATATGGATGCAGGAGATTTAGCAGAAGAACTTTCAGAATATGAAATGGATATGGAAGGTACAGACCTTTATACCAATGTTTATTGTGAACTTGAAGAAATTGATGAAGGTGTTGAACTTACAATTTCTATGACAGTACAAGATGAATATGGTCATGCTTTGGTAAAGGATTATAAATCTAATACCGTACTTCTTGATGAAAATAAACTTCAAGACGAAAGTGATTTGACAGAAGTTATTGAAAAAGCAATCAGAGAAGTAACAGAACAATTTTAATATTATAAAATATATTTATATAGGAGAATAAAATTATGCAAAAGAATAGAATGACAGAAAAAGAAGAATCAGTAGTTGATAGAATTCAAGACCTTATTGATGATACTGATGATTTGAATAGGATTTCATTTGATATGGATGAAAGTGATATTAATTCAGCAGATGATGTTTTTGAATATATTGAAGACAGAATTAATGAAATTGAAATAATTTATTACGCTAATGCTATGAAAATTCTTATGGAAGGTGACCCATCACTTCAAGAATCAATGGAATATGCTGATAATTATGGATATCGTTGTAAAGATATTAATTCTGAATTGTTGGCTACAATCCTTTGTCAAGAATGGGCAAGACAAGACCTTGATGATATAAGAGATGATATTGAAGATATTGTAGATGAATGGCTTGAAGAATCAGAAGATGATGAATAATTAAATAGGAGAATGAATTATGGAAATTAAACAAGATATGGATTTTGACGATTTAAGAAAAAATTGTTGGGGTCAAGCAGTAGATATTCTTGAAGAAATTTCAGACGCAGATAAAGAAGACGCTCTCATGTCTTATCTTGAAGATATTTATTATGATGATATTCCAACACTTACAGAAATAAATGATTTACTTGCTTATGATTGGGAAAAACTTTATGATGATATTGGAATTGCAAAATGGGATGAACTTTCTGATTTATGTGATTCTAAACTTATCGAAGAAGGTATTAAAGAAGTAGAAACATTTATTGAAGAACTCGATAAAGAAGATTCAGATTATGAAAAAGATAAAGAAGATGCAGAAAATACACTTAATGCATTAGAACACCTTGAAGCAGAAATAGACAGGTCTGTTGATGATGAAGAAATTTCAGATGATTTGAGTGTTATTATTGGAGTACTTGATAGTCCTGATTCTTGGATGTTGGAAAACAAAAAAGTAATTAATATGATTTATGATATTTCATCTTGGGTATCAGACCACGAATAATATTTCTAATTTTAGATAAAAAGACTTGACGATTTAATATCACAATGATATTATAAAAAGCGTAGGGTACAGAATAAACCTTACGCTTTTTTTTTATTTATATGGGAGAACAATATGACTACAGATTCTATAATCCCTACACCTTATGGGAATAAGAAAGTAAGTGATTTGAAAGTTGGAGATTATCTTTTTAACAGATACGGAAAACCTACAAAAATAACTGAAACATCAAATAAAAAATCATCAGTTTATGAAATTATTTTAGATAACGGAAGAAAAATAATCTGTGATAAAAATGAACAGTTTTCATATTATACATCAAAAAATAATCTCAAAATCGTTTCATTAAATAACATTATTAATAATGAAAATAAAAGTAAATATAATATTCCTACAAATAATGCCGTAGAATTTGAAAAGAAATCTGATTTAATTATTGACCCTTATCTGTTAGGTTGTTTTATTGGTAATGGATGTAATCTTGAAAAACGACTTACTCTTTCAAGTAATGATTTATTTACAGTAAATACTTGTGCAGATATTTTGGGTGCTACACCAAAGAAAAGTTCACAATTCAATTATTCTTGGCATTTCATAAAGAATGGAAATAAACTTGATACTAAAGATATATTTGGAGTTTATAAAAATCAATTGTGTGTAAAATCAAATCTTAAATCTATTCCTATTGAATATAAATATACTACAGTTGAAAACCGTTGGTCTTTGATTCAAGGTTTATTTGATACAGACGGAACAATAGGAAATAACGACCGAGCAAATGTAAGATATTCTACTTCATCATTACTATTGGCGAATGATGTTAGGGAAATACTTTGGTCTTTAGGTTTTGATTCCACGATATATGAAGATAAGAGAAAAGAAAATGTAAATTATATTATTTATGTCTGTGCAGATAATAAAGATAAAAATAAATTTTTCAGACTTCCTAGAAAGTTGGAAAGGATACCTACAAAAATTAAAAGAAAGAAATATGACAGAATTGGAATTGTATCAATACATGAACTTCATAAGAAGAAAGATTTGGTACATATTAAAGTTGATGATTTGGAAGGATTTTTTGTTGGAGAAAATTATATCGTAATGCGTAATTGGATTGGAGAATAATATGTTATCAATTGAAGAACTTAAAGAACATTTCAAAGAATATGAATTTTCAGACAAATATATTGAAATATTAAAATATATAAGGGAAAATGATAATTGTAAAATTTCGGTTCAAGGAAATGGCGGATGCGGAAAAAGTGTTTTACTCAAAATTATACATTACATGTTTTCTGATGATATAGATAACGGAAGATTGAATGTTGCTGTTGCTTCATCAACTGGAGTAGCGAGTGCCTTACTTAATAACGATACTGATGTTGGTGCTACAACAATTCATTCTTTATTCAAATTAAAACCACAAGATATATTTGGTTCGTATCATCATGGAAATAACACAAGTGTTATATCAGAAATCGATGTTTTGATTATAGATGAAATATCTATGGTTAGTTGTGATTTATTTGACCATATTATGGATTATCTTAAAGTGTGCAGACATGGAAAACCAACAAGAGTTATTTTATTTGGTGATTGTATGCAGTTACAATGTGTAGTTAAAGATGATAATGATGAAATAAAAGAATATTATAAAAATCAATATGACGGTAAACACGCTTTCTTTTCGGCATATGCTTTCACTAGAGAAAAATTTATAACATTTGTTCTGACAAAGATATACAGACAGAATGGAGATGAAAGATTTAAGGAAGTATTAAATAGAATACGAGTAAATGAACAGACAGAAGAAGATTTAAAGTATATTAATCAGAGAGTTATAGATGAAGATGAATATATAATGAATAATGAATCTTTCTTGAGAATCGTATCTACTAATAAAGACGTATTAAAATACAATCAGTTGGCATTAGATATGATTGAAAGTGAATATATTTGTCTTAAAGCAGAGATTACGGGTAATTTTAGAGAAACTTTAGAATTCCGTAATCAGTTATATCCAGAACAGATATATGTGAAAATCGGTTGTCCTGTGATGATAACGAGAAACGGTACAATGAATAAAGATGGAACTTTAGAATATTACAATGGAAACATAGGTACATTAATCAGATATGATAAAATTAATGATGTTGCTACCGTTGATTTGGGAGATAAGACTGTAAACGTTACTAGGTCTACAACAAATAATTATGAATATGAAATAGTAAATAATGGGAGTGAAAGGGCAGAAGTAAAGGCTAGAATTACAGGCTCTTATACCAATGTTATGATTAAACCATGTTCTGCTTCTACAGTTTTTAAGGTACAGGGATGTACTTTGAATCGAGGATATATAGATTTTGGTTGGTGGATTCCAGATAATGGAATTTATGTTGCATTATCTCGTTTCAGAAATATTAGTGATTTTGGACTTCATAAACCAATACAAATGAAAGATATTCATGTAAATAAAGAATCTTTAGATTATGTGAAGAACGCAGAATATTATGCAAAATTAGAAAATGAAATGTTTGAAAAATAATTAAATTTGCTTGACAAATTGATTTTAATTCAATATTATGTAGATAAGAAGAACGAAGTGCTTGGTTAAATTCCCCTCCCACCCAATCAAGCACCGAGTTCTTTTTTTTATTCTTCAGGCATAAACTTTTGAATACCTTCATCTGTTCTAGTATGATAATACCAAGTATCTTTGATATAAGAAATAATCTTTTTAATCACATAGAAAGGAAACTTACATTTATGGTCGTTAAGATAATAAATAAAATCCTTTAATTTTATGCCGAATATCGGCGCACAGCGCGGAACAAAGTCATTAGAATAAACAAAAGCGATAGATTCTTCATCAAGACAAGATTGAACATATTTTCTAGTATGAAGTGATTCACAAGGATTAGCACCTTCGTATGCAAGTAATACACATTTAATTCCGTATCTTTCATAAATATCTTCGCAGGCAATCGGTGCAATTGAACCGCCTAAAGAAAATCCACCAACATACATTTTTAATTCAGAAACTTCACATTTCTGTTCTTTTGCCAAATCTTCGAGTAATGGTTTAAGATATGATTGAATTTCATCTCTAGCAGACTGATATTCCTTATAAAATCCCTTATGATAGATGAGATGATTTTTCCAGCCTTTATAAGCCTTTACAGGATAAGGGAAGAAATCGTAGTTATGTTTCCAATCTTCTTGAGTTGTTGTCTGTTGAAAAGAAAGAAAATAACAATCTTTATCTTCTTTGACATCGTGTACTCTTATGATATTCCAATCACAATCTTCGCCTGTTTTATGATAATCCATGTGTTTGATGAGATTATAAATGCCGTCATACTTATAAGGATTATTTTCATAAATAAATACCTTATGATTTTTTCTGTCTTTAACTAATTTTCCAGTTTTCATTAAGTCCTCCATTATTAAAAATAGTTGAAATTTATAAATAATTTCTCTTGACATATAGTTTTTCTATGATATAATAAATTTTATATAAAATCAATAAGAATAATTCCATCCTAAAGGGTGGAATATGAATTGTTGTGAAATCACACTTGCAATCTTAATTATGTTATTATATAATGTGTAAAAAGTTTTATTAAAGGAGTAACTATCTTAATAAAGAAGTATGACAAAGAACGAAAGAATTAAACAAAGTCATAAAGAAACTCACCTTAAAAGAAAAACTCAATATTTGAAAGTATTTGAGTTAAAGATTAATTGTCATCATACTTCAAAAGAAGATTTTCAAAAATTAAACAATTGTTTCAGACAAGCCAAATGGGTTATAAATGATATTATTGGTTCAAATGATATTTTTAATTATAACTATAAAGACCACAGAATTGTAACAAATAAAGATAAAGACGGAAATGAAGTTGAACGAAAAATTATATTGCAGACTGGAGTACATCAAGAATTAGTGAATTCTGTAAAAACTGATGTTTGTAATCTTTCAAAAGCAAAAAAGAAAGGAATTCAAGTTGGTGCTTTGAAATTCAGAAAGAATGTAAACAGAATCTATCTTCGTACAGGAATGTTAAAAATAAAATCATCTAAAACAGTTTCAATTCCTATGTTTAGGAAATTATCAGTTTACGGATTGGAACAGTTTATAAACATTCCTAATTTTGAGATAGCAAATGCGAATTTAATTCGTAAATCTAGCGGATTTTATATAATGGTTACTGTGTTCTTTCCTAAAGAAAGTAATGTAGTAAAAACAAATAAAACAGTCGGTCTTGATTTTGGTATTAAGACTGCCATTACAACTTCTGATGGAGAAAAGTTTGATTGTGATAAGCAAGAAACTGAATACTTGAAGTATTTGCAACGACAGTTACATAAGAAACAACAAGGTTCAAAGCGTTATTACAAACTTCTTAATCAAATTCAGAAGGAGTATGAACATATCTCTAATCAAAAAGATGATGTTACGAATAAGATTGTTTCTCATCTTCTTAAAAATTATGATGTAATTTATTTTCAAGATGAACAAATTGCAAAATGGAAGAAAAAGAAGATGAAACAAAAGAAAAACAAGCAGATGAAGAAATGCGGATTTTCTTTTGGAAGACAGATTCAATCATCTTGTCTTGGTAGAATTAAAGGAAAACTTGTTGCTCTTGAAAAGAATGGTAGAAGTTATAAAATTTCTAAATGGCTACCTACAACTAAATTTTGTCCTAATTGTGGATGTCTGAATATGGTCACACTTGATGAAAGAACTTATGTTTGTGATTGCGGATATTCAAGGGATAGAGATGTTCATGCTTCAAGAAATGTAAAATTGTTTGGCTCGACTAAAAGAACCGAGTGGTTGGAACAATCCTCCGTAGAGGAATTGACCTCTGTTTCTTTGAACGCTAATCGTTCGAATTTGCAAGTCAGTCCGTTGAAGCGAAAACAAAAAGCCACCATCTTTTAAGGTGGTGTGTAGTTCACAAAAAGGAAATATAAAATATGCACGAATTGATTTTACCAAAAAACTGTATTAAGTTTCCGAAAAAACCATCATATTTGAATGAAGATTTCGGTTTTTCAAAATTGGCAACAGAAATGTTGTTTGCTTGGTCTACTTTGGCAGATAAGTATAAAAATGATAAAGTTTATCAGAAAAACTTTTATTCTTGTCTTAAAACACAATTAAATGAAGAACAGAAAAATCTATCTTTTCCTTCTGATTTTGAAAACATTTTGTTAAAGATGAAATCAATCAAAGAAAAATATGCAGAAGAAAAGAAACTTTACAATAAAGAACATAGAAAAGAAATTGCTTTGGAAAAAGCAAAAGAAAAAGAAGAATGTGGATATGCTTTGATTGACGGTGTTTCTATGGAAATCGGAAACAGATTGATTGAATCAAGCAGAATATTTATCGGTCGTGGTGAAAACTCATATCGTGGATGTTGGGTAGAAGAAGTAAAAGGTTCAGATATTACAATCAATACAAGTGATAAAAATTATGAATGTTATGATAATAATGGAATTCCTTGTAAAATAGAATTTAAGCCTGATACAATGTCAGTTGCTACATATACAGAACATGTTATGTGTAAAAACATCAACATTCAGAAAGCAATTTGGTTTTCCAACAAATCATCATTTAAGGCAGATTCAGATGAAGAAAAATTTGAAAATGCCAGATTATTACAGATAAACCTTAAAACTGTAAAAAAGGCAATTAAAGACGCTTTTTTGTCAGAAAATGACAAAAAAAGGCAGATAGGTTGTTGTTCTTACATAATAAGCACATTCGGTATAAGAGCGGGAAATGAAGATAAGAGAGATAATGGTGTAGTTGGTGCTTCAACACTTAAAGTAGAAAATATTGAATTATATGCAGATACACAGGAAGTACATCTTAAATTCTTGGGTAAAGACAGTATGATGTATGATAATACATTAAAGGTAGATATTGATGTATTACTTCCATTATGGAAATGCATTGACGGTAAATCTTGTAAGGAACAGATTTTTGATAAAATTACAAGTAATGATGTGAACGAATTTCTAAATAATATCTGTGAAGATATTCCACATTTAACTGGAAAACTTTTCAGAACAACATTCGGAACTTCTTTACTTGCAGAAGAAATTCAGAAAAGAGATTGGGATAATCTGACAGAAAAACAATTCAGAAATCAATATATGGATTGTGCTAAAGTTGTAACAATCAAACTTAATCATAAGAAAACATTGACTAAAGAACAGAATGAAAAGATTGATGAATCCACAAAGAAAAAAATCAGTCGTGCAAAAGAAACATTTAATAAAAGTAAAACTTCATTAGAAAAGAAAATCAATAAATTAAATGACCTTAAAGCAGATTATGAAAAATGTTTGGAAGGAAGTCTATTAGAATTTAAACTTAGGGAAATCGAAGAACAGAAAAAAGAATTAAACTTCAAGTTTGAAGAAGCAAAACAGAAATTTAAGGATACTGAAAAGACGGTGAAGAATAATTCTGAAAATCGAGAAATCGCTTTGACAACTGCTATGACAAATTATTCTTCACCTAGAATTGCATATTCTTTATGTAAAGATACAAATCATTCTCCAACATCAATTTATTCTAAAACATTAGTTGAAAGATTTAATGTATGGGCAAGTGATACACCTACAGACTATTGGAGGAAATATCCTAATGTGTAAATATAAAGTAGAATTGTTTGATGAGAATGGTAATCTCATCGAATATGAAGATATAACACCTGACGGATATTGTGCAGAATTAGAAGCAAGAAAGAAATATCCTAATTATGAAATAGGAAAAGTAACAAGAATAGAAGAATAAAGTATAAAGGGAGGAATTATACAAAAATGATTAAAAAAATGAAATTATCTGATTCGAAAAAAACTACTACTTATGATGAGTTTACAAAAAGCAGAGTTGCATTTAAGGTGAGTAAAGAATTAGCGTGTGCTATTTTAGCGTCTGCTTTAGATGATGCCGATTTTGAGTTCTTTGCAGAAGATTATGATGAATGGAAAAAATACAGATTAAAGAGAAAGAAGAAATCTGAAAATCTGAATGAACTAGACTTGAAGAAAGAGTTTACCTACATTAAAAATTATAAAGAAGTTATATTTGAAATTGCAGAAGTAAGGGTTAATTCTGAAAACATTCCTGAAAAAGCAATCGAAGACAGAATGATGTTTGAAGATAATAAAATAACTACCTTGAAAAAACTTACAAATTATAATGAAACCACATTAGTTAATATTAGTAAACTTCATGGGTGGAAGATAGGAATAAACTATAAAGAACCTACAATTTTTGATTTATAGAAATAACTATATTTATAAATAACTATATTTATAGGAGATAAAAATTATGAAAATAACTGAAAGTTATTATTTTACTGGTGACAGATATGCTGATGCAGTTTTAACACAACTATTAGATTATTTGGAAAAAGAAAAGAATATTCACATTAATGAATTTGAAAAAGGTGTTTTTGCTAAATGGTATGATGAAGCAAATCTTGAAAAGTTTGTAGAATTTGTTTATGACGAATTCCCACTAACTATGGATACACCTAATGTTGATTATGATGTGGAATGGAGTTGGAATGAATTCTTGGATTCCAAAGAAGGAAAACGAGCAAAAGAATGGTTGGAAAATTATTCACCTGTTTATGAAAACAGTTTATTCCTTGAAATATTGGATAAAGCAACAATTGCAGAAACTATGGATTTTATTACAAAACCCGTTGAGGAATTCTGTAAAAATAATCCAATTGGTAAAAAACTTTCAAAGAAAGATAAAGATTGTATTATTGAAACAATTAGAGAAGCAGAAATTGGTGAGTTTGAAAACGGTTATACTTGGGGTGCAGATGAATTTACAAATATCGAAATGACAGACCATGACGGAGAGCATAATTATAGTGATGTTCGTAACGAAATGGATAAATATATGAAATATGCTAAAGACGGTAAATTACTTGCCACTTGGTATACCGATTGGTTTGATGATACAGAAGTATTCGTTTTATATAGCATTGATTTGGAAGAACTTGCGAAAAACGCTCTCTAATATATAATAAGGAGATATAAATTATGAATAATTATTTAGTTAATTTTAAGATAACAGAAATTACAAGAGTTGAATGTGTTAATTATGATAATTGGTTAGAAGATGAAGGAAAATCCATTCATATGAATCAAGTTGTTAAAACTTGTAATAAAAAGAATTTTGAAACCCTTATCAATGATTTGAAGAAAGTTGATAAATCCGTTTCTAATGTTCATGCTGAAATTGGAATGTGGAAAGATAATATGGGAGAATTTGAAATAGATTTTGATATTGAATTATCTGATGAAAAATTCATGTGTGTAATCAGAGGTGAATGCTTACCGTTAGAGCGTTGGTTAGTTATTTACGAGGATTAAAAAATATGAATTTGTTTGATTTATTAAAAACATTGGATACAGATTTATGTATTGAAATCAAAGGACCAAAACAAGGTCGTGGTAGACCATCTGTTTTCTTAAAGGATTTAACAGATGATAATCTTAATAATGATACATTTCCGAAAACTTGGTGGAATCATAAAGTAAGTTATATTACTAAAGGATTGGTTGCAGATTTAGATATTTATTTAGATAAATAATGGGAGAAACGAAATGACTGAAAAGAAAATAAAGATGGATGTTTGGGAATGGGGAGACATTAAAGGAACTGATGAAAGATTATGTGATAATATTGTTTCTTATGCAGAAGAAAATGATATAGAATATATGGAAATTACAGAAGAAGAATTTAATAATCTTAAAAATAAATATCTTATGAAAACATATGGAAATAAAGGTGTTTTTAATAAGAAGTCTATTAAAGAAGCAAATAACTTGAAAAAATCATATAAAATTATCGAAGATGGTTTATATGACATAATGGCTAATGATACTGTAAGAGAAGAATTTAATGATATCTTCAATGCTATGGGTAAAGGAGTATATCGCTCTGTAGATGAAATGTTTGAAGTTTCAGTACATAACATTCTGAATAATTTATTCAGAGAGTTTACAATGGAAGATTAAAATAGGAGAATAAAATTATGAACATTAATACAAAGATTGATAAAGTGTATTTTATGGATTGTGAAGCATTTAGTGGTTATGATAAAGAAGAAATTAATGCAATGTTTGATTATTGTGAAACTTTGATTAAAGAAAAGAAAGGATATGACCTTGACAGTCTTATTTCAGAATTGGAAGATATAGGCGATACAAGAGCAAAAACTTGGGAATTATCTTGCGTAAATAGTTTTGCTAATTCTAGTGATTGTTATATGGAACTGATGATTGTATTTGAAAATGATTTTTATATCTGTCTTAAACCATATTATATGGTAGAGGGAAGATGTTAAATAGGAGTATCCATCCTTTTTAATAGATTTAACTCTTTTATGAGCAGAGTATCTTATCAATATTCTGCTCTTTTTATTTTATAAATAATTGATAATTTTTCTTGACAAATAATTCTTTATCTGATATATTATAGAAAGTAAGGAGAATTATATGCCTTTGTATATGAACATTCTTGAATCACAGACAGAAGAATTCAATAAGATGTATAAACAAGTTTGTAAAGAAAAACCTCATATGTCTATCAAAGACAAACAGACTTCTGCTTTGGCATTGATGATGAAGAACAGAAATCTCAATGTAATGAATTTATTCAATATCACGAATGTTTCATTTAATAAAGAATTTCAGTATACAATGGAAGTTGTGGCAATGAGTGTCGATGTATATAACGGAATTATACGCTATTATCTTAAAGACGATTCATTGTTTGATTTCTTCAAAAATACGGAAGTAAGACAGAAGGATAAGCAGTCTATAATTGATTTTTTAGACAATCAAGAAAACTGTAGTTTCTATGGAGTGTTGGGAAAGACATTTACATTTCTTTTAGGTTATCTTAAAGATAATGAAGGTAGACACATGATTTCTATCTTTACAAAAGGAATGAATTATACTTTCTGCGTAGAAGAATTTGATGATGTAGAAAGTCCTAACGCAAGTATATATAATTTGGGAATGAATTTCTTGTTCTACATCAATGCTTTTCCTGACTGTATAATAGATGGAGTTCCTAATGGAGTAAAGAGAAATCCTAAAGGAAAAGTCATTTCTACAAGTGATAAGATTGTTTCACATACTACAGTAGAACATGGATTTATAAGACCACATTTCCGTTGCGGATATTTCAGACATTTTAATTCTGATTATTTTGTAAACTGTAAAGGTCAAGTAAGATTCATTGAATCTACTATGGTAAAGGGAAAAGCAAAGACTGTGATTAATAAGGAGTAAATAATGACATATTTTTTCGGTAGAATAGGAGAAACAAACGGATATTCAACATTTGAGGGTGTGGATATTGAAGCAGATACTCTTGAATTTGCCATATACAAGTTTGCCTATACAGAAGATAATATTTACAAATACCTTTCGGATTATAATCTTTCTGAATACAATTCTGGTTTGAATAAATATATTATCAAAGACGGATGCTATGATAAAGCAGAAATTAATATTTATGTTAATACAAAAAAAGATTCTAAACCCGTAAAAACAATTAAAGTATCAGAACTTGAAAACTTTAATTTTGATGATGTAGAAAAAGAATTATCATCTAAAGGACAGAAAACAGATTCTCAAGAAATATCATTATTGAAAGATGATACTGTTAAAGTCTATGCTGAAAATCTACCGCAAGAATTCAAAGAAGGTAAAATTAAAACAGTAAAAGATTTCAATAATTGTAGAACTGAAATTGAAAAGAAAATGCTTGAACTTGAAAAACAGAAACGGAAATTAGAATCACAGATTGCTGAAATGGAAAAATGGCTTAAAGGAAAATATAGAGTAATTTGTGCATACGAAACATATCTTGGCACAAAAGAAGAAGTTGTTGAACTTATAGGCGAAGGAAAGACAAGTAATGAACCTATTCATTTATATCAAGCGGTTAGATTTATGGATGAAGAATATGGAATCGTAAATCTTGAAAAGATTACAGAAACCACTTATGTAGAAATGGAAGACTTTGATTATCAGAATATTGATTTGTTTGATAAATGGATTACTGAAAATTACAAAATGTTTATTCCGTCAGAGCGTGGAATTGTGATGTGGCGAATTAAAAGACGAGGAAAAGATTATGGTGATAGATGGGAAAATATGGTATGTAACGGATATAATGCAAACTGTTATTTTCTCATAAGAAATGGTGAAAGACTTTATAGAATTTTCTCTGATGTTGCTTCAAAAGACGATACAATGTTTCCTACCGAAGAACAAAGTATTCAAGCAGGAAAGAAATGGCACAATGACGAAGAATTCGACCGAGAAACATTTGAAGAAAATACTCTCCCTTGGAAATATATTCTCATAGCAATTCAAGGTATTCTTGATAGAACTGATATTCTTGGAACAGATTGTCAGTTTAAGACAAATCTTATATGTGGATTATTTGATAAAGAAAAGATTGTGTTGGTTCGTGATAAAGAAAGAAAAGATTTGATTGGTGATGATACAATGCCTAGTTGGTCTTCTTATCTTCAAGAAAACAGAGATAAAACCAAAATAGGTGATAGAATTATCATTACTGATTTACGGGGTTCTAAAAATTATTATCTTGGTGATACTAATGATAGTGATTTTATTTACGAACATCATATGGATTGGAGAAGAAGATGGGTAGGAATCCCAAGTAGAAGTAAGGTTTATGAAGTAAAGGATTATGATGAAGATTGGGGTTATAAAATCCTTTATTTTGAAGAAAGATGGTATGATGATACTAAGAAGAAAAGAACTGCACTTTGGTTAGATAAAACAGAATTCTTTAACATTAGTCAGACTACAGAAAAAGATTTGAAGTATTATCTGAATGATAGACGAGAAAGAGAAAAATATCTTGATATGCTTCCAAAAATAAAACTTGCCTATAAATACTTTAAGACTAAGGCTTATGAAAGGGAAGATTATTTTAAGGAACATTTTACGGATGATTAATTAAAAATGTTTTCTAAAATATTAAAAGGAGAATAATATGCGGATAATTGATAAAAACAAAGATTTCTACGATTATTTTCAAGATTACGATTCAGACATAGTTTTTGATAGAAGAGGTTCACGCATTCTCACAAACGAAGAATTAAATCGATGGATATTGTGGAGTAGGAATAAAGCAGAGGATAAATATTTTCTTTTGCAGATAGGATATACAAATTGGTTAATTCTTGCAAAACCAATAAAAATTAATCGAGATGGTTACGGTGGTTATATTATTGAAGATTTTTCTCTTGAATTAATTGAAATGTGGAAAGATTATAATAAATCTGTAGATTTCAAGTTTGGAGAAATTAAAACTTATTATACAATGGAATATGTGACATCAAAAAAGTTTAATCATAAAACCGCTTTAATTGATGATATAAAACTAGGAAACTTTGAATATAAAAATAATTTCACAGAAGAATCTTCAATTGTATTGAATAAGACTAAACTTCCGTCTATATTGAATGCACAAGAAGTTTACCTTGCAATTGAAGAATGGTTATCACATAAGAAAGATGATATTGTACATGATTCTATGACAGATAAAGAAAAAATTGTATCACATGGATTTGATACAAAAGTAAGTTTTAGGGGAAAATAAAAAGAAGAATAAAAAATATGGATAAATCATATACCAAAATTTATACTAGTTTGAAAATCTCACCTAAAAAGATTAAAGAAAGAATGAAGAAAATTTCTAGTCTTTCTAATTTAGAAAAATTAGAAATGGAATCTAAAATGTTTGATGTTTATTCTGTAAATATTAAAGATTATAAAAAGGAGTAAAAAAAAAATGAATTTATGGGAAGAAACTGAAAATAGATATTCTGATGATGAAAAAATATTAATACATATGAAACAAACCGTTTTGGATTTGGAAAAGAAGAAGATTGAAAAAGAATATGAATACGAAACTTTTGAACAGTTTTGGGATGATAACTATGGTGAAGAATACGGATATAGTGATAAATATCCTTCAGAACCTTATTATTCAATTGCTAGTTATTCATGGGAAATGGCTGAAAATCATGGTTATTATCTTGGAAAGTTAACAGAAGATGAAAAACTTAAATATTTTGTTGATGATGATAAACCGATAGGAAGACCTTATCACGATGATGATTAAAGGAGAAAATAAAAATGCGTGAGTTTACTAAAGAAGAAAAAGAACTGATTATCAACACAGAGATAACACAAAGGTGCTTTGAAAGACCTACTTTTAATTATGATGATATGGCAGATGAAAACTACTTTAATTCTCAAATTATAGGTGATTTGTTATTTGAATGGAATCATAATCTATTATATGTACTTGAAAATTTAAGACAAAAATATTTACTTACTCATGAAGAATGGATATTTGAAGAACTTGTTCGTTTACTTCCGAGCAGTTATAAGGTGGTGAAGTTATGTTAGAACTGCTGAAAGAATATCTTGAAATAATCAAGAATGTTCAAGAATACGAAGGAGAAGGTGGATTTCCTATATATTCACTCAATCAAGAAAGAATAAGACTTCACAGAATGATTGCAGATTATATGGATGTTAAAAATGAATGGGAATATCTGAAACTTAAAGAAATATTTGCAAATATGGATTTAATCTGTAAGTTGTATTCTGACTGTGAAGAATGGAAACTAGAAAATCATACAGATGTTGTTTTAATGGCTAATGATTTATATAAATTTCTAACATCTGCGGAAGCAAAGATGTTTATACAAGATGATGTAAAAGAATTAAAACATTTACCTTGTTTTCAAAGATAGGAGAATAAAAAATATGGATAAGAAAGAACTTACAGAAACATTTAAAATTATTTATGACGCTTTGAATGAAGGTAAAGATTCAGCCGAAGAAATCAAACAGTTAAAAGATAAATTGGAAGCAAGAGATTTTTTACTAACACTTATGATTCGTGTATTCGGTTCTATCGTTAAATCTTCACAATTTTCATTTGGTATGGAAATAACACCGTTTGAAATGGTAAGATATATGAGAAATGTAACTGACCACAATGTAATAGATAATCAATCTGCAATTGATGATAAATTTATCGATGAAATGATTCAATTAATAAATCAGAAAAATTATTAATAAAAATAAAAAGCAATATGAGGTAATTAATATGCAAGTATATGTTGTAACTAGTGGAGAATATTCTAATTATGGTATCAATGCTATATTTTCTACGGCTGAAAAGGCTCAAGAATATATCAATATGAAAGAATTTACAGATGAAAATGAATCTTATAGAATTAATATTTGGGATGTTGACGAATATCATGAAACTGAATGTGTAAATTTAGTTTTATTGAATGGTGAAATTTATAATTTTAATTCTCTTAGATTTCAGATAGATTACTTGTATGATATATTTGATGATTGTACGGATAGAGTAATTGAAGTTACAAAAGATTGGGTGGTTAATTATTTCAAAAAAGATTTTGGATATGAAAGTGAGAATTTAGAATTTAATGATGACGACTTTAAGTTTGACGACAAGATAATAAAGTTTCCAATCTACATTGTGAAAGGCATTATGTACAATCCGAACAAAGATGTGATGAAGAAAGTTGTATATGATTCTATTGCCAAATATAAGGCTGAAAAAGAAGGTATTTAATGAGATGGGAACTTCGTTTATATAGTAATTTGAAGAAATATAAAAATCAATATATTCCTCTTTTGAATGTAGGTACTAAAGATTTTGAAGATGTTTATTGGTGTTGGCTATCAGAAGATGAAATAAAAATATATAAGAAGAAGGGATTTTGGAATGTAGATTTTGATTATATTTTGAACAAACGAAATGAAATTGCGGAAAGAATTCGAACATCTGAACTTGGTTTATATTTTGCTTTGGAAGAAAAATTGGGAAATAATTTGAAATGGATAAAATTATCTTAAAGAATATATGAAAGAAAGGAGATAAGAATAAATAATGGCGGTAAATATCATTAAAAAGAATCAAGGTATAAAAGGAACTAATATAATCGAACATCATAAAAATCCAAGCGGACAAAATAATAAAGTTAAGTGGTTACTAAAACAATCTCACAGAAATATAAACGAGATTCATAATATTGTTTCTAAAATTGTAATGAGTGGTTATGATATGATTTCTTCATGGCTTGTGGCTGAAATGATAGCAATTGATATTGTAAAGTATGAATTTAAAGACAAACATGAATATATAACTGCTTTAAGAAAAGGAAAGATTTATAAAGGGTTGGAAGTTAAATCTAAATGGCATTATGTAACAGATAAATTACCGCCAAATCCAAAAGAAAATAAAGATGGAATTTCCATTACACCATTGAATTATATTTGTGCTTATGATTGTGGTGACGGTGATTATGAATGTGATGAGTTTATGTATTTAGGTGATGGTGTATGGAACGGAGAAAATAAAAATTATCCGATTTATGCTTGGATGGATTGTCCCGTAAATGTTCCTAAACCTAGAAAGGAGTAAATCATGACATTAGGAGAAAAAGCAAAAGAATACGCACATAACAATTATGAAATACTTATTGATACTGATGATACTTTTGTTACAAGTGAAAATTATCTTGAACAAGGTTATCTCGCAGGTGCGAAAGAAAACGGATTTATATTGCATGATTTAGAAAAAGATTCAAATGATTTACCAAAAGAAAATAAACAATATCTTTGTAAACTTAAATGGTTTGTAGGTGGTGGAATTTCATATGAATGTTTATATTGGAATAATGATTTTGATTGTTGGAAAGACAAATATGGTGAATCTATTTGTGATGAAGTAATTTGTTGGTATGAAATTCCACAAGGAGAATAAGGAATGAAAGACAATTATCGATTTTGGAGTAGAAAAAAATTAAAGAAAGAAATTATTTCATTTAAAGAATCATATACTGAATTGTTTTATTTAATGAAAGAAAAGAACAATGATTTTAATGATTTGTTAAAAGCCAAAATGAAAACAGAAAACAAGTTGAGTGATGCTAGAATAAAGAATCGTAATCTTGTAAAAGAAAACAACAGATTGAAGAAAAAAGAACAAGCATTATATGATTGTATTCAAAAGTGGTATGAGCCTACTAATGAAAAGAAGATGATTAAATTGATAAAGGAAACTGAAAAAGTTTTTGAAAGTTTTGTAGCAGATTGCTCTAAAATGAAGGATTAATAAATGAAATTATTTAAGATTGAGTTAGATAATGTTGGTTATGATGATTATGATTCATGTATAATTGTTGCCGAAAGTAAAGAGCAAGTAGAAGAATTATGTGAATGTAATTTTGTGAAATATGAAGAATGGGATACAGAACATCATT
>JAEEGH010000383.1_pt1 | contig 218467 bp, 169 predicted proteins | sample 9134181 | NCBI WGS metagenome assembly JAEEGH01 (sample SAMN16246544, study PRJNA631951) | gut metagenome | biome: gut microbiome; feature: rumen; material: DP-attached | host: Bos | place: Iran: Karaj | collected 2018-10 | reverse complement strand
GACAGCGCTTTTTGTCGTAGCGAGAATAACGATGGCACCCCTCGTGAAAAATTCGTGGAGCTACTCTGTCGCGGGACACGACATTTACATAGCCGAAGTAGCCGCTTCCGTCCTTGCTTTCGCGGGGATCGGATTCCTTCTTGTCAAAGCAAAAAAATTTATACAGAAACTTTTCACTGTTTTAGCGGTCGTCATGTTTGCCGGAGCGCTTGTGACCGGCGCGGTGTGCATTCCTCACGCTTTCGAATGGAGTGCTCTCACCTCCTTCGGAACAGGTGACATCAGCGGATTATACGGAATTTTCACGATCGTGATCCTCGCTCCGTGGGCTTTTGTCGGCTTTGATGCCACAGCTTTCGACACGGCACACTTCAAGTTTCCGCTTAAAGACACGAAAAAGATACTTTTCTTTGCGATAATCGTCGCAGGCTTTATCTATACGGCAATGGCGGTTGTCGGAGTCTCTTTCGTCCCCGACGGGTACACTTCGTGGAGAGACTACATTTCAAATCTCGGCAACCTGAGCGGACTTCCGGCTGTCCCCACTTTCAACGCAGCTTCGGCGTACATGGGCAAAACGGGGCTTGTCATTATCACGATGACCGCTCTCGCCGCGATTTTCACTGGCATTATCGGCGCTTACAGAGCGGCTCTGCGCATACTTTCGACAATGGCTGAAGACAACATTCTTTCAAAAAAATTCTCAGGAACGACCTTCACGATCCTTTTCATCATGGTGATATCGATATCCCTTTCGCTTCTGGGGCGCAACACCCTCAACTGGTTCGTCGATCTCACCTCTTTCGGCGCGGTAGTCGGTTTCGGCTACACTTCCGCTGCGGCATACAAGCTTGCTAAAGCCGAAAACAGAAAAAGGGTCGTCTTCGCAGGCTTTGCAGGAACGGCAGTTTCCGTTGTTCTTGTGATCGTCCAGATCGTTCCCCGCCTGTCGGCTCTCGAGGCGATGGGAAGCGAAGCCTTCCTACTGCTTGCACTCTGGTGCCTCCTCGGTTTCATCTTCTACTGGCGGACTTTGAAGGAGAGCACTCTGGCTGAGTTCAGCGGAATGTCTGTTTCAGGCATCGTCCTTTTCTCGCTTCTTATCTACTCCTCGCTGATGTGGGCGGCAAAACATATTGCGGACGGAAACGGAGAAACCGTGCAGAGCGCGGTCACAACAAGCGGCATTGTCCTCATCCTCATAATTTTCACAGGCCTCGCAATAATGATGTATATTCAGGATCTCGTCAGAAAAAAACATGAGGCGGTCGAGCGCGAAAAAATACGCGCAGTCGAAAGCAGCCTGGCGAAAAGCCGCTTTCTCTTCAACATGTCGCACGACATCCGCACTCCGATGAATGCGATAATCGGCTATACGAACCTTGCCATGACCGAGAAAGATCCGGAAGTTCTGCACAGTTATCTTTCGAAAATAGGCACATCGAGCCACCATCTCCTTGCCCTGATCAACGACATTCTGGAGATGAGCCGCATCGAAAACAGAAAGATCGAACTTGAATTCGTGCCGGCAGACCTGTGCATGATTTTCGACGAGATACGCTCGCTTTTCGGAGAGCAGATGAAGGAAAAAGGGATCGATTTTTCGGTCCACACATCGCAGGTCCGCGACAGCTATGTCTGGTGCGACAGAAAGAACGTTCTCCGCATACTTTTCAACGTTGTAAGCAACTCGCTGAAATTCACTCCGTCAGGCGGCAGAGTCACAGCAGTCCTCTATGAAACAGTGAGCGAAAAAGAGGGTTACGGCTCCTACGAAATGCGCATCGGCGACACCGGGATCGGCATGTCGAAAGAGTTCGTCGAAAAGATATTCACAGCCTTTGAACGCGAGCGGACTTCGACCCAGAGCGGCATCGAAGGAACAGGCCTGGGCCTCGCGATAACCAAAAGCATCGTCGATCTCATGGGCGGAACGATAGAAGTCCTCACATCTCCCGGCAGCGGCACCGAAATGATAATCAGGCTCAAATTCAAGCTCGCAAACGAAGACGAGATCAGAAAAAGCGAATTTTCAAAAGCCGGAACATCGGACAAACCTGTCGATTTTACCGGCAAACGGGTCCTTCTAGTCGAAGACAACGCGATAAATATGGAAATCGCGAAAATGATCCTTCTGCAGAGCGGTTTCATCGTCGAAACAGCGGTAAACGGAAAGATCGCACTCGATATGGTTTCGGCTTCAGAAGCAGGATACTACGACATCATTCTCATGGATATCCAGATGCCCGTCATGGACGGATACGAAGCGACAAAAGCGATCCGCACACTTGAAAACAAGGCTCTCGCATCGATTCCCATTGTCGCAATGACCGCAAACGCATTCGCAGAAGACGTCAAAGCGGCAAAAGATGCCGGAATGCAGGCGCACATCGCAAAACCGGTCGATGTCGCACTGATGAAAAAGGTTCTGGGGGAAATTCTCAAATAGCGCCGCCAAAAGTCGTGTCGAAATATCGATATATCGAAACATCGAAATATCGAAGGGCGGCGAATCAAAATATCGAATTTTCGAAATATCGACAAAAAATTGCCGGCGGCGCGAAAACCGACGTTACAATGCCAGTTCTTCCAATTTCTTTTTCTGTTTTTTTGCTTCTTCGAGAAGTGCTGAATAGTCAGTATCGGTGCGGCTGCGGAGAAGTTCCGTCATTTCGCTGAGCGGTTTGTAGATCGGGGTGAGCGAGATGTTTCCGTACATTCCTTTGAGTGCGTGCGCCACTTCAAATGCGGCGTCGAGGTCTTTTTTCGCAAGTGCCGCTTCAAGCGCGTTCAGCTGCTCGTCGGGAACAGCCATATTCACAAGTTTAAGGTAAAAATCGTTAAGTCCCATGCAGCGCGCAACGCCTTCTTCGACATTCGCGCCGAAATCTTTAAGTTTTTCGATCGTCAGCATCTCTTTCTCCCCTCTTTTTCTATCATTTCGGAAAATTGATCAACCGTAAGCGGCTTCGAGAAATAGTAGCCCTGGATTATGTCGCAGCCGTTTTCCTTCAAAAGCCGGTACTGTTCTTCGGTCTCTACACCTTCGGCGATAACGGGAACATTAAGGAAATCCGCGATTTCTATCATAAGCTGGACCATTTTCAGATCTTTCGCGTTATCGCAGATGCGGCGGATAAATTTCATATCGAGTTTAAGCGCGTCTATCGGCAGAGCGGCAAGCATATTAAGCGAGGAATAACCCGAACCGAAGTCGTCCATTTCAAGTTTGAAGCCGTGCTTTCTCAGCGAATTGGCTATCTCGACTATGCGGTCGGAATTCTCGGTATAAGCCGACTCGGTGATCTCAAGCAGCAGATCCGATGGCTGGAGCGAGTTCTCAAGCACCAGATCGAGCATATGGTTCTCATAATCCGGAGCGAGCAGGTCGATACGCGAAACGTTGACCGAAACAGGGACAGTCATGCCGAATGCGACTTTCCATGACTTTATCTGCCGCGCCACTTCGCGCCAGATATACTTGTCGAGCTTGTTGATGAGGCCGTTCTCCTCAAAAAGCGGGATAAAAATTCCGGGGCTTATCGTTCCAAGTTCCGGATGGTGCCATCTGACAAGGGCTTCGGCGCTGCAAAGACGCGGTTCTTTCCCTTTTATGTTGAATTTCGGCTGATATACGACTTTGAACTGTTTTTCGACGAGCGCATCCTCGACCTCGTGAATGAGTTTCTCCGCGAAAAGCTCCTTCTCATGCAGGTTCGAGTCATACAGCGCATAATGTTCCGAAGCGCTTTTCCTAAGCAGGTTGCATGCGATGTTAGCCTTGTCGAAACGCTCTTCCATGCTGACCGAAAAATCGACATTCTGGTAAACGCCCATCCTCAGACCGATCTTGCCTTCTCCAGCGATCTCGGCCGCGGCGTCGCTTATGCTTTCGAGGAAATCCTCGTGGGAATCGCAGTGCGGAAGATAAACGAAGAAAAGATCGGATCCTCCGCGCCCTGCCAAACCTTCGCTCTGGAAAGCGAAATACTTTATCTCATCGGCGAGAGCACACAGAAGTTTGTCTCCGAAACTTCTTCCTCTGAGCTCGTTGACAAGGTGAAAACGCGAAACGTTGACAGCAATAGCATCCATCTCTCTTCCCGGTATGTAAACATCGCTCTTCGCACAGTACTGGAAAAAGAAATCCTTGTTGTAAAGCCCCGTCAGGCGGTCAGTCTCAGTCGCGAGAATTATGTCGCTATCCTCGGCAAGCTCGATTGAACGCTGGACACGCGCCATGATGACTTCCGGCATATTGTAAGGTTTCGGAATGAAATCGGCGGCGCCGAGCTGAAGGCTCTCGACTTCGGCGTCTTTTTCCGACGTGAGAACGATTATCGGGATCTTTCTCAGTTTCGGATCGGCCTGCATTGCTTTGAGGACTTCGTAGCCGTTGACTTCCGGCATCAGAAGATCAAGAAGAACCAGCGATATCCTGCCAGGGATCCTCCTGACGATATCGATCGCCTTTCTGCCGTTTTCCGCATAAATGACATCGTATTTCTGCTGCAGTATCATGCCCAGAAGTTCGCGGTTGATAAGCTCGTCATCAACAACGAGGACCGTCCGCTTCAGCTTGTGTAATCCTTCTTTTATATTCTGCTGTTCGTCCATTTTCCCTCCGAGGAAAACAAAAAAACAAAAAACGCGGGAATATAACCCGACAAAAAGTGAAAAAGCAAAATTTCTTTTGAAACCGCGACTTTAAGCCTCTTCGTAATAATACGAATAGTCGATCCCTTTCATGAACATTTCGCGGTCGTCGATCTTGTCGGTGAGAGCATTTTTCAGAAGTCCGTTGATCTTTGTGGTGTCGAGAATGCTTTCCGACATCGCTGAAAGATAGTCGTATTTGTTGATCTGACTCCAGTCAACGCATCTTTTCAGGCTGCGTTTGAGCATCAGATCGAGCCATATCCTCGTCGTTCTGCCGTTTCCCTCGCGGAAAGGATGAGCAACATTCATTTCGACATATTTATCCACGATCTGATCGAATGTTTCTTCGGGCATTTTATCTATCTTATCCAGAGTTTTCGGCAGATATTCGGCCGCCGCGAACTTGAAACCGCCTTTGGAAATGTTCATAGTCCTTATTTTCCCCGCGAAATCGTAAAGACCGCCGAAAAGATAGGCGTGGATCTGCTTCAAACCTTTCGCAGTTCCGACTTCGATCGTATCAAGAAGCGAACTTTCAAAAAGTTTGTATGCCTTGGTTTTGCTTTTCCCGTCGATGGTTTCATCGCTGTAGGTAAACCACTCGATAAACGGAGCCGAGATGTTGTTCGGGAAATTTCTGGCAAGTTTTATGATCTGGTCATAATCCATAACATCGGTGTTGTATTTTTTACCATCGGCAGCAGTCAATTTCAGCTGGGTAGTGTCACTAACCAACTCAGGCAATTCTTTTTTGAATTTTGTTTTAAGATACTTCCAGTAGTTGCGGTTTTTTTCGTAATCGTCCTGATTATTCAAAACACCGACAACATCGATAACACTAAACCACCACTTGGAATTTTCCTCGTCCCACACCGCTCTGACCTCGCGGTCGTTGAAAAAACGGATCGAAATTTTGCTCATTTTCTGCACTCCAAAAAACCCGGACGCCGAATATTATAGTAAAGAAAACAAAAATTGAAAGAAAAATTTTCTTTATTTCCAATATCTGTAAAAAATAAATTCAACTTAAAAAAGTCTGTTTTTCAAACCACCGCCGCGAACGCTTTTTTCTTGAACAAAATCGTGTTTCATTTAAAATTGTTGGTCTTTTTGGTTATCAATTGAATTTTGAGGTGTAAAATGGACGAAAAAATCAAAAAACTGCGTGATTTCATCGAAGAATCGGAAAATATCGTATTTTTCGGAGGCGCCGGAGTCTCGACGGAAAGCGGCGTTCCCGATTTCAGAAGCAAGGACGGCTTATACAACCAGCACGATGTCCAGTTTGAAAAATACCGTCCTGAATATTTGCTCAGCCACAGCTGCCTTGTGGACCACCCTGACGTATTTTTCGAGTTCTACAGGCAGAAAATGGACGCGAGAAACGTAAAACCGAATGCGGCACACTACTTTCTTGCCGAACTTGAAAAACGCGGCAAACTCAAAGCTGTGGTCACTCAGAATATCGACGGGCTTCACCAGAAAGCGGGAAGTCAGAACGTTTACGAGATCCACGGCACGACTACGCGCAACTACTGCGCAAAATGCGGCAAGCAGTATCCGGCAGACTATATTTTCGAATCGAAGGAACGTATTCCCCGCTGCGCCTGCGGAGGGATCATCCGCTGCGACGTAACACTTTACGAAGAGCAGCTTCCGGCTGATGCCGTCACAAAGGCAGTAAACGCAATTTCATCGGCAGACATGCTCATCATAGGCGGGACCTCGCTTTCGGTCTATCCCGCAGCATCCTATGTCGGATATTTCAGAGGCAGGCACCTTGTCATCATCAACAAGGAACACCTCATTTACAAACTCGATCCGGTAAACGACCTTGAAATCAATCAGCCGATAGGAAAAGTTTTCTCGGAAATTCAGTGATTTAAAAATTAAGCAATAACGTCAACCTGCCCCGACTCTTCGACACTTTTTTTATCCCACTCGATCTTCGAGCAGCAGCCCTCTTTTTTGAGCTGCCTGAGGAGAATATTGATCGCGTTTCTGATAACGGGCGAGCTTTTCGAATGAAGCCCTTTGCCGGTGACGATACGGATTTTATAGATCCTGCCGCTTTTCATGGCTCTGACATTGGTTTCGACGACTCTTTCAGCCTCATCCTGAGTCAGTCCGTGGAGATCGATCTCGAATTCGGGAAAAACGTTTTCATTGCGCGGTCTGAAGAAATCTTTCTGCTCTTCAGCGCTTGATTCCTTCTCGCGTTTGTGGATCTCGAAATCAATGTCGGAATATTCTTCGAGAAGGTCGGCGAAGCTCTCTTTTTCAGCCTCTTTTTTTTCGGTTTTGCCTGAAAAGATCTCGGCAAAATTCATTGAACTATTGTTTTGGAATTTTTTACTCATCACAACCTCTTTCCAAGATGGAGCCTTTCTGAAAGGATCTCGAAGAAGCTCCTTTCGGGGTTTGAAACGACGCTCAGATCACGCTCGTTCCTGCGGATAAGCACGACATCGTTTTCGCATACTTTGACCGAATTTTTGCCGTCACAGGTGAGAAATCCGAGAACGCACTCCTTCAAAGTAACGCGGACCGAACCCGAAGCCGGAAGCACTATCGGCCTGTGCGTGAGAGCGTGCGGAGCGACCGCGTTGATGACGAAAGACTCGTCAGCGGGATAGATTATCGGACCGTTGCACGAAAGGTTGTATGCCGTGGAACCGGTCGGAGTCGCCGCGATAAGCCCGTCGCACTTGTACTGCGGCATCTCTTCACCGTTGTATTCGATACCGAAGCAGAGCATCGGCGAAGCGTTTATGTCACGGATTATCGTCACTTCGTTGAGAGCTGTGAAAGCCGCCGTTTCCGCGCCGTTTCTGAGGAGTCGGACATCCATCATCATGCGGTGCTTGACATCGAAATCGCCTTTAAGGAGATTCGTTATCATCGTTTTTTCGCCCGGATTTATCTCGGCAAGGAATCCGAGTTGGCCGACATTGATCCCGGCGATAGGGATATCGCGCTCGAAAGCCATTGACGCGCCGGCCAGGAAAGTTCCGTCGCCGCCGACAGTGACAATGAGGTCTGAACCTTCGATCTCATCGATATTCTCAACGATCTCTATACCGAACTCCCTGCTTTTTTCCGTGATAAAAGCCCGTGTCTCCTGCTGTTCGGCGATCTTCCTGCCGTCGCGCCTGAAAAAAAGGAAAACTTTTGAAATTTTATTTGATGTCATGCCTTTTTATTCCGTATTTGAAACCGCATCTCGGGCACTCGACATTGAGAACATGCTCCTTTTCAAAAAGAAAATCGATGTCCTTTTCCGGCATTCTTTGAAAGATCTTCGCTATTTTCTCTTTCGTGCAGCCGCATCTGAAAGTGATGCTCACATTTTCTTCCGAAACATCTCCGGCAAAAGCGAGCGATCCGGAATTGTTTTTTATCCCGAAGATCTCGCCGTCTTCGTAGATCTCAAGTTTTTCCTGCGACTGGTCAGCAAAAAATCTTCTGAAAAGATTATCCAGGATCCTGTCGGAAGGGACATCCCCGGCGCAGTCGACCATCGTGACGCTCTCCATCCCGGAAATGTCGGAGACCATCTGCACTGCCATTCGCGGATTTTTTTCGTATGCCGAAGCCTCCCAGGAATGAGTTTTCGCTACAAAAGTGCCGTTTTCTGAATCTACGCAGCAGAAAAGCCTCCGTTTCTGGAGAGGCATAGAAACATTCCACGCAAAACTCCAGCCCTGCGGCATAAAAGGAAGATAGGAGATTGCGAACGAAATAAGTTTTCTCAAGTTGGGGAAACACTCTTTCGGCACCGCCTCTATCGGATTCTGCACATAAAAATCGAGATAAAGCCCCATAAAGTCAACGGCATTCAGTTCTGTTCGCGCCGTTTCGCCGTCTTTCGACACGATCTTCAATGTTGCGAATGACATTCTTACCTTTGTTTAAGCTGCATATTGATCTGGCGGTTCTCGGGAGTCGGCGTAAATTCAAGACCGCCGATCATATCGTCCTTCCTAAAATCGATGATATATTTTTTGTTGAGCTCGAGCTGGAGCGTAGCCGGAGTCACTTTTCCGGTATCTTCGCCGTCTACAAAAATCTGAGCGCCGCCCGGCGATGAGAAAACGGTTATCGTCTCGACCTGGACACCGCTGTCGAAAATAAGGAACTTCAGTATCAGCGCGATCAGCGCAAGTCCTGCAACGATACCGGCAACGAGCCCCGTTTTTGCAAAAAGAGCCTTGTTTTTTTCACGTTTTTTTTCGGCCTTCTCCTTTTGTTCCTCGGCCTCTTCGGATTTTTTCTTACCGTCGAGGTCGATATCTTCCAGCTCTCCGATATTGTTGAAAAGTTCATCCATCAGATACTCGGTCTGCGCCTGCTCGATTATCTTGGTCATCTTGATAAAATGAGACGGGAACAGCTTTTTCACGAACGAAGGAAGAGTCTCGCCGTTGGGATCGAATTCAAGCGAATTGTAGACCAGCTGCAGGTCTTCGCGCATATCCATCGCAGACGAGTAACGCCTGTTCGGATTTTTTTCCAGCGCCTTCATGACGATCTTTGCGAGATTTGGGTCGATGTCAGGCATACGCTCGTCTATCGGCTCGACCTCGTCGTAAAGTATCGCATTCATGATCGCCATGTCGCTGTCGAGATCTTTGTAGAGCGGCTGTCCGGTCAGCATTTCGTAAAGGATTATACCCACAGAAAATATGTCGCTGCGCCTGTCGACCGACGTTCCCGAGCATTGTTCAGGCGAAAGATAGGCGTAAGTCCCCTGGATCCCGGCGGAGTCTTTGAGTTTTTTTGTATAGTTCGCGTTCGCGATGCCGAAATCGACGACTTTTATTTTTCCGTCATACGAGATCAGAATGTTGTTCGGGTTCATGTCGAGATGGACGATGTTCAGGAAATTGCCGTTTCTGTCCTGAGCGTTGTGGGCGTGATCGAGACCGCAAAGGACCGCAGAGATGATCTCTATCGTGAAGTTGAGCGGCAGAGACTCGCCTTTTTCCGCGGCCTTCTCAAGGATCGCCCCGAGATTCTGCCCGAAAACATACTCCATCGCGATGAAATACTGATCATCGAATTTTCCGAAATCATAGATCTTAACTATGTTTTCGTGGCTTATATTGCAGATTATACGCGCCTCGGCAAGAAACATTTTCACGAGCGTCGGATTGTCGCTGTATTTTTTCAGCACTTTTTTGATCGCGATAGGCATCGAGTTGACCGGCGAATTGACGTGTTTGGCGAGAAAAATCTCGGCCATTCCGCCCGTAGCTATCTTTGAAAGCAACTGATAGTTGTCGAATTTCTCAAGCATGAAGCCTCCCTCTCCGCCGCCGCGCCGCCGAACTTTGCCGATAAACCGTAATTCCGATATATCGATATTACGACGGCGGCAATAAACATTATCGACACGATCTACAGCAGTTATTATAGTTGATTTTTTTGAAATTGCGAGTGAAAAAAGCGGTTACTTGTTGATTTCTGCGATAACAGCCTTCGTGATATCGAATTTATCGTTGTAGTAAAGGGTCTGCTCTGCCGGAATGACCATGTCATAGCCTTTCTGGATCGCTATTTTCATAACGATCTTACGGACTTTTGCCAAGAACTCTTCCTGAGCGGCAGCATCTTTATCTGCAAGCTCCTTCTCTTTCATAGAAGCCATTTTCTGAAGTTCGAGAGCCTTTTTCTGGTATTCTTCAAGCATCATGGCCTGCGCTTCTTCTGTTGCCATTCTCCCTTCTTTCTTTATCTTTTCCTGAAGTTTGATGAGTTCGGCTTCTTTAGCCTTGAGCTCGTCCTGGCTCTTTTTCAGAAGTGTCTCGACTTTCTTTCTCTCCTTCTCGACTTCCTTGGATTCCGACCAAACCTTCTTGACATCGACAAATGCGATTTTTTCGGCATAGACAGGCATGATCATCAACAAAACAAACAACGCTGTAAAAATTCTGAATTTCGTCATAATTTCCTCCTATTCTTCAATTGGAACTATTTCAGCATCTTTCCACGAAAAATTGTTTATATCGGCTTCAGCATCCTCTTTCGAGGTGTATCTGCCGTATCTCACTTCAAATTTTCCGTCACTTGTGAAAATATACGTATCTTCCTTTATTCCGCTCTGATAGTTCTTCGCCGCGTCGATATTACCGAAAGCCGCAAGCACGATCGCGTAAAAGACCTCTTTCTTCGTCTCTTTCGGAGCCTCTTTCTCTGGCTCTTTTTCAGGCTCTGACTTCTTCTCTTCCCCGGCACTTTTTTCAGGTTCGGCAACCGGTGCAGGAGCAGCTTTCGGTGCGCTTTCCGCAAGACCGACGACTTTTATCTTCGCCCTGATCTTGCCTTTTGCCGCATTGTCGATCTCGTCAAAAGCCTTCTTTGTAAGATCGACCACCTCTTTTCCCGGCCTGTCGGTCACGGTGACTTCGACCTTTTTTCCGGTATCGAGCGACTGCACCTCAAGCACTGTTCCGAAGGGGAAACCCTTTGCCGCGCAGGTCATAGCGTCGTTTGAAAAAGGCTCGCCGTTCGCCATGTTTTTGCCGTTGTATTCGTCGCCGTAGAAAGTCGCGTAAAAATAGTAAGTGTCGCCTCTCGAAACGGGATGCTTTATGACTCTCGGAGATTCGCAGGCTGCTGAAATGATGCAGAAAACAGCCGCAAAAAGCACGCAAAGCGGGTTAAGAACGTTTTTTCTTTTTAACTTTTCCATCTTCACTGGAAGTATAGTAATAATAATTCGACTTATAGTAGGACGAATGGTAATACGAATAACCGTAATACGATTTGAACTTTTTCTCCTGTTTGAAATCAATGTTGTTGACAACGACTCCTAGGCGCGTGATGCCCGGTTTCGAGATATTCGCGATTACCGACTTGAATATATCACGCGGAGTTTCGCTGATGTTGACCGCAAGAATGATCCCGTCTGTCATGGGCGCGATCGTTGCCGCATCGCTTACCGGACTGAGCGGCGGAGTATCGATGATGACAACATCGTAGATCTCCGAAAAATCTTTCAGGATATCGGCAAAACGCGAACTCTCAAGAAGTTCGGCTGGGTTCGGCGGAATAATGCCGGCAGTAACGACATCAAGCCCTTCGTAGACATTTTTGTTGACGACATCATCCATCGAATGTTCGCCTACGATAAGAGTCGAAAGACCTTTTTCGTTTTTAAGTCCGAAAACCTTGTGAACACGCGGCTTTCTCATATCGGCATCGATAAGGAGCACCTTCTTGCCTGCAACAGAATAGCTCGCGGCAAGGTTCGACGAAACGATCGTCTTTCCCTCATGCGGAACCGAACTCGTGACAAGCATGATCTTGAGCCTTGAATCGGGGTTGCTCAGCTTGATATTGGTCCTCAAAGAACGGAAAGCCTCGACAGCGAGATTCTTACCGCTTTTATCCTCAAAGGCGATCTCTTTGAAATTTGAAGTTTCGATCTGCTGGAACTTAGGAATGATGCCCAAAAGCGACTTTCCTGAGATAGTTTCAAGCTCTTTAAAGCTCTTGAATTTCGTGTCAAAAAATTCAACGAGGAAAACAGCGAGAGAAGCCAGAACGAGCGCGATAGCGAACCCGGCAAGCAGGATTATCTGCTTTCTCGGCTTTACCGGTATCTTCGAAACCAGTGCCCTGTCGATCATACGGATGTTGTTGTTCTTGAGGAGCGCGCTGAGGTCAGCCTCTTTCGACCTTTCGAGAACTATGTCGTAAAGTTTTTTGTTCGTCTCGACTTCGCGGCGCAGTTTGCTGTAATTTATATCCAGCTTGTTGAGGTTGATCGCCTCGGTCTGCGATTCGGAAAGCATCTTGCGGTTCTTTTTCATCTCGTTGTCGAGCATTTTCAGTTCAAGATTGTAACTGCTTATAACGCCCGAAATTTCGCTTCTGAACGATTTTTCGATGTTTTCCTTATCAGCAAGCAGGGTGACGACTTTCGGATGTTTCTCGCCGTAAACCTGCTCCGACTCGTTTATTTTCGAGACAACTTCCAGATATTTCAGTTTAAGATCGCCGATAAGCGGATTTTCTTTGCTGATTTCCTTGAAAAAACCGTCTTCCGGATTCTCTATGTCAAGATGAGAATACTCCTCGATCTTCGCAGTCAGCGCGTTGCGCCTAATCTCCTGGTCTGTCAAAGTGTTCGTCAGCTTGATTATGCGGTTGGAAAGAAGCTCCTGCTTAGCCTCAAAAGTCGTTGCCAGGACATTGTTGCTCTGCTTGAATTCAAAAAGCATCATTTCCGAATTTTCAAGATTCTGCTTAAGACTGACGCTCTGATCCATGAGCCAGCGCGCCGCATCCTTAGTCTCGAAATACTTCTTTTCGAGGTTGAACTCAATGTAGGATGAAGCGACAGCGTTTGCGAGAAAAGCAGCTTTTTCAGGATCTTTGTCCTCGACCGAGATACGCACGATATTGCTGTTTTTCTGCGGCACGACATTGATCTTCGCGAGAAGGACAGCGACAGGATCAATATCCTTGATCTTGTCAGGCTCTATTTTTTCAAGATCGAAACCAAGATATTCGAGAACATTTTCGCCAGGCACCATTTCAAGCACTTTCTGAGCAACGGCGCGGCTTTGGATGATCTCATACTGTGTCGCGTAATAATCCTTGTTCGTGTAGTAACTCCCCTGGCTTCCGCTCTGGACGACTTCCATATTTCCGCCAAGGACGTTTGCCGCTTTCGGCTCGATCTCGATAGTCGCAGTCGATGAATAGATCTTGACCATGCGGTAGATCTGAGCCACGGTAAAAGTCATCACGATCAGAATTATCGCGGCGAAAAGATAAATATGCCTCTTAAGCAGGGCAAGGATTTCCATTAAATCTATTTCACGTTCCTGCTCGTTCATCAGAAGAACCTTTCACCTACAAAAACAATGTCTCCGGCGTCAAGATAAAAATTCTCCTTTGTGCCGTTAACTATCGATTTTATATCGACGACGAACCTTTTTTCCCTGCCGTCACCGCCTTTTCTCGTAACGACGACGTTGGAAAGATCGGCAAGATTCGTGAATCCGCCGGCAAGACTTATCGCCTCGATGACGCTCATGCGCCTTCTTATCGGGAAACTGCCCGCCTTTTTAACCTCTCCGAGAACAAAAATTCTCTTGCTGACAAACTCCTCGACAAGAACCGTGACGTTAGGCTCTTTCAAGTAACCTTCTTTCAGCTTTGATGAAATTTTTGTAGCAAGAGTAAAAATATTGAGCCCGTCGACTTTGATCTCCCCGATAAAAGGGAATGTGATGTAACCTTCCGGACTTACCTGATAAACGCCGGAAAGTTCCTTTTCGTTATAGACCTGGATGTTGATCTTGTCGCCGGCTCCGATAAATGAGAGATGATCTTCTTCATCATCTTCGCCGATTTCAGATGCGGTCTGGGAGCCTGCCTGCCTATCCGAACCGTTTTCACCTACTCTTATCGTGCATGAAACAAAAAGCGACAAACTAAAAAAAAATAGGAAAAAGGGGAGAATTTTATTCATAAAAATTAGTAATCGAGAACGATCGAAAGCATTACTCTGTGATCTATATAATCATAGTGAGTAGTAGTCTTTTTCGTGTAATTCCTGTCGGCGTCGGTAGCGTGATTGTAATTCGTGGTCGAAGTTCTGACATAATCAGTGTCTTTGTATTCCAGATTATAGCTGAGCTTAAGACCGAGCCACGGAAGAATAGCGTAAGAAAGTGCAGGAGAGAAGTTGATGAGATGATCACGGCGGTTGCCTTTCGGCATCAGGGTCGTGTAGGTGATCGTTGAACCGTCTTCAAGTTCCTCGACCTTCTCAAAAGAACCGTCTGTCCCCTGAGTGTAGTTATCCCTGTTTTTGAACTCGACATTCTTTCCGTACATGATGTAGGAATAGTTGAAATTGAGCGAAGCAAGGAAGTGTTTAGCGAATTTCTGTTTGAAATTCAAATAAGCCTTATGCGTCGAATTATACTGGAAATAAGCGGAAGGACGCACCGCTTTAAGGTAACCGATTACAAGACCGGTATCTTTGTATTTGAAAATAAATTCAGCGTTTGCATTGTAATCATTGTGAATGCTGTCGCCGATATTTACCGAGTAACCGATAGCAAGTTTGGAAGAAATATAGGGAGAGATCTGCCCCATAACACCAGCAAAAAGATTTATCGGAACAGCTCTCGAAGTACTACGGATACTTGATTCGTAGTAATCCTGATATTTCGTTGAAAAAGAAGCGAAAGCCATCGTTTTCGGGAGGAATTTCCATCTTCCGAAAAGATCAAGGAAAGGAGCGATGTAGTTATAATCCTTATAGACAGCATTGCTTTTCGACTGTTCAAGGTAGTTGATGTCGAAACCGAGCTTTACTTTTCCATACATGACATCTTCAAAGCTTTTAACAGCCACACCGAGATCGAAAGAATTGAGAAGGTTTCTGTTCTTTCCGGAAAGTTCCTGACCATCAGGTGTCGAAGATCTGGAAAGAGTGTCTTTGAAATCAAAAATGACCAATCCGTCCTTGTTGAATTCACCGAGCAGTTCGGCTTTGATATCAAGCTCGGAAAGTTTCTTGGAGGTCTTCTTGTCTTCAATACCAAGATAGTGGTTGTAGTCAAAAAGAAGCGCAAAACCGAGAGTCTTCTTGTCATCGTCAAGTTTGATGCGGAGAGACGGACTGTAGTGAAGGATCATGTCAGAAATGATCTCCGTCTTCTGTTCTTTACCGTCTTCGACTCTCGTGTCTGTTACAACCGTGTCTTCCGAAGCTTTCGTGATATTTGACTCAAATTCCGGACTGATGGCGATACCGACATTCAAAACCGTATCTTTTGTGATTTTGAAACCTTTTTCCGGAGCATCATCTGAGAAGACAAATGCCGGGAAAAACATAACGATCAGCACAAAACAAACTGCTGAGAAAAGATTTCTTTTAGTTATCATCTCACGTTACCTAAATATCCACTAAATTGATTACATCGTAGGACTCTGATCTTCCTGATCGGGGACCTGCTCGACCTGAGAAGCGTCTTCTGGAGTTTCAGAAGCAACGGGAGCTTCGTTTGAAGAACCGTCATTAGCCGTCTGCTGTTCACCGCTGGCGTCAACATTCGCCGCATCGGCAGAATCGGAACCTGCAACGGATCCGCGGTTGATCTCAGTCGCCATGTCACCGCCCATTTCAAGAGCCATGGCACTGGAAACACCGCCTTTGGAAGCTGAATTCTCTTCATTCTTAGCCTGTTTCTGAGGAGCATCAGAACGCTCACAAGCTTGAGCTTCAGAAAGAGCCTTGTCAGCAGAATCAGCCATTCCGCCCAAAATAACAAGTTGGCTCTGTGCTTCCGCTGTTTTACCGGCAGCGACCAATCCGGGAATCTTTGCAGCTATACTTGCAGCGCTTGCAGCAAGACCTTTAACGGTGTTGAGATGTTTTCCCACACATGATTTCCATTTCTGGTCTTTTGCTGCGGCAGCTTCCGCATTCGCATCGTTCAATGCTGCTTCAGCACTGGAAATCTTATCTGCTTTCGCCTGAGCGTCACTTGCAAGAGATGAACCGTCATCTGCATAAAGCGCTGATGCGAACATCAACGAAAGAAACAATAAAACAAATTTTGAAAAAGACATTTTACACCTCTTTCTATCTCACCAAAACTTAATTGCTGAACATGAACGGGAAAGTAACGCTTGCCGGACCGCCTTCAGGTTTCGGGAAACGCAACCTGCTGATAACACCTTTTATACACTTGATCGTTTCCGCATCTTTAAGTGTATCTTCCGCAATATCAATACTCTCGACACGTCCTTTCTCATTTATTAAAATAGTAACCGATACTTTTCCTTTCAAAGTGGGATTAGCAAGGAGAGCCTTGTCGTAGCAACGCTTTACAGCGGCGCTGCTGCCTTTGATGGTCTTGGCTACACTTGCTGAATCAACGGCGCCGTCGACTTCTGTCTTACCGACGGAAGCTTTGCCGACTACAGCCTTTTCCGCTCTGCCTTTTACAGCGACAGCACCTTCTGATTTCTCAACTTTAAGATCGTCTATCTTTGCAGTCTCGACAGCACCGGCATCGCCTTTTCTGCTGCGCTGCGAAGAACTCGTTGCAACACCGATCTGTTTTACACCGGAAAGAGCAGAATCTATATCACGGTCTTTACCGCCGTCACCGAGAACATCGGAGATGAATCCGCCGGTCCCGCCTTCACCGACCGAACCGATCATCTTCAAAAGACCTTTTCCTGCGACTTTCTTCTGCATTTCAGCCACACGGACTGACTCTTCATGCTGAATAGTAGAAGCATCTCTCGGCTTTTCATTTCTCTTGGGAGCAGCCTCTTCCTGTTTTTCAGCGACCTTTTTAACAGCTTTTGTCGAAGTTGCCGTAGCATTTGGATCGACTTCCTTTTCTTCTTTCGGAGTCTTATCCTCGATCTCTTTTTCCTCGATGACCTCATCCTTAGCTTCGAGTTCCGGAGCGATAAGTTTTGCAAAACGGTTCGGAACATCGGTGAGTTCCACCGGTTCAGGCTTCGGAACATTCATAAGATAAATTGCAAAAAAGAAGTAGCCGAAAACCATGACGACCAACTCTATCGAAACAAAAGGCCAATCGAAATGCTGAGTCCAAGAGCCTCTGATCGACTTCGGAAGCCTCAATTTCGGAGGTTTCGGCGAAGGAACTACAAATTGAAACAGTACTATTGCATTTCCGATAAGAATTTTACCGCGGTGATCCTCTGAAATAGGAAGCACATAATCATCACCGCGTCTTTTTAAAGTACCGCTTTTGATTAAGTCTTCAACTTCTCTCGGCTCGCCCTTAAAAAAGATCTTTCCGGTCATTTTTCCGGTAAGAACAAGCTCATAATGCCCAGACCTGAAATAAAACATCGGAAATTTGCCTGACAAGAAGGATGAGGGCACTGTAAAATGAGCTTTTTCCGAATCACCTATAAAAACTGTTTCAGCTTTTCTGAATACCTGTTCGTCAAGAATCCGTCCGTTTTGAATAACGCCGACTCTTAAGACCTTGTCTGATATCCCCTGGGGCATAACAACCTCGTAAAATGCAATAATAATCTCTCAAAAAAGTGACCGGCAACTTAATGCCGGCCACTTTAAACAATACTAGCCGGCAGTTGAAATAGTCGCGAACTTAAAGTTCGAGAATTCCGCCTGACCTGCAGTATACATAACTTCCGTCAACAAACGATACGGACTTTCCTTGTCCATAACGATTGTACAAATACCGTCAAATTTGATGGTCGGGTTGATAGCTTCGAGACGTCTTTTCTTTTCAACTGCCTCGACGAGCGCTTTGTTCAACGGAATGATGAAATAAGCGTCTTCGCCGCCGCGTTTCTGCGAAGCTTCGACCTTACCGTCTTTTACGACCGTAACAGGTTCGTTGTCAACAACTATTGAAGACTTAGCAACTGTAACTGTAACAGTCGCTGCAGGCTGCAATAATGAAGTCGACTTCGGAATATCCAAGTCTGGTCCGGGAGTAATGTTTACAGGATCTGTAGCATAACTCTTGAGAAGGAAAACGAGCATGATCGTAAGAATATCCATCAACGAGTTGATGTTTAACTTCTGTCCGCCTGCGCTTTCTCTGCCAGCTTTAGATTTTTTCCTGCTCTTCAGGATTTCTTCTTCATAATTTTCCGGAAGGTATTCATAAGTTTTGTTTTCTTCTGCCATAACACCCTCCTTATGCTATACCTGCGCTAAGTACAACGTTCGGGAAAAGAGTTTTCTTCTTTTCGCCGTCCTTTTTCTCGCGGGTAGCGTCCATTATTTTCATAATGTATTTGTACTTAGTATTCGGTTCAGCGGTGATGATAATGTTTTCTTCAGCCGGATTCGCATCTTTCAAATCCGAAATGATCTCAACAAGCTTATCAATATCATAAACTTTAGCATCAATCATTTTGCCTTCCGCATCTTCTTCTTGTCCGTCAATTTTAAGGATTGTCGGACCCAACGGATCGTCTTTGTTTTCAATAACCTGATCTCTTACAAAAACAGTGATGCCTCTGTCGGTCAGAGCAACTGTCAGTTTAAGAGGTTTATCATCCGGTCTGTCTGCCGGCGGATTTGCCTCGGAAGAAGGACCGATCTGCGGTGTAGCAACGTTGACAACGGCTATTTTTACAGACTCCATTGAGGTCAACAACAACGGTATAAGAATAAGAATGAGGTTCATTGCAGCCGTCATGTCGAGATCCTGACCGGATCCTTGTGAACGTCTCTTACCCATTTTTTATTCCTCCAAATCGTGTCTGTTTACTACTCAGCCGTTCCTTTTTCTCTGCTAACAAGCAAGTTGGAAAGTTTTACAGAGTAAAGATCAAGGTCGTTGAGTATTTTTCCTGCAAGACCGTTAAGAACAAGGTGAACAATCGTTCCGGGAATAGCGATCATAAGACCCCAACCGGTGGTGTTCATAGCGATAGCGATACCGTTTGCAAGCATTGCCGATTTCTGCTCAGGAGCAGCGTGAGCAACTGCTTCGAATGCATCGATAAGTCCGAAAATCGTTCCAAGAAGTCCGAACATGGTAGCCGTACTCGAAATTGCGAAAATGCTGGGAAGGAGTTTCGAAACTTTCGGGGTTACTTCGAGAGTTGCCTCTTCCATTGCGTTCTGAATTTCAAGTTCGCCTCTGTTTGCTCTGGAAAGACCAGCCTTCATAACTTTTGCAAGAGCTGCATCGCCTGCTGCGTCGCAAAGTTTGATAGCTTTGTCAACATTGTTTGCCATAACAAGCTTCTGGATCTGTTTCATCAAATTTGCGCCGTTTGTGTTGAACTTTACAAGAAGAAAAATGCATTTGTAAATTGCAACACCGAGAACGTAAAGACCGCAAATAGCGATGAAGTGCATAAACGTTCCGCCTGAACGATAAAACTCAGCAAACCATTCCATAGTAAATCCTCCTAAAAAAATAAAAATAATATACTAGAAAGCATCGTCTACACAGACGGCTTTCTCCACCTCTTCCAAAAAACTTACATCCAGATCCAGTGAACGGTACGAGAACTTCGCCCTTGACAAAAACGTCATAACTTCAGGTTTCTGTATGGTTCCTTCGATCTGAATTTCTTCTATAACTATGGTCTTCGCTTCGACATTAAAGGAAAAAAGCAACGAAGCGATAAGCGCGCAAATAAAAAGCATCACAAAATTACCCTTTACAAGAACAAAGTTGCGCGGAATATATACAAACAATTTTTTTAAAGCAATTTTTTTGGCAAAAGCCCTGTAAAAAACTTGCAACCTTGCTATTACATTAGCCTTTTCAAACATGATCTTTACTGTTTGCCCTCTTCTTTTCCTTGAGCTTCAGTGTTTTCACCTTCCTGTTTCTGCTCAGGTGCGGTTTCAGCCGCCTGAGGTTTCAGCGCCTCGAGTTTGGCTTTTGCCGAAAGACTGAGAGTGTCGTTTGCGTCAACGACCGGATATTCCTCCAGATACTTGCTCCAAGCCTCCGCAGTGTTTGCCTCTTCAGCCTTTTTGAAAGCCGCCTCCTTGTTCTGCTGGAACAACTTTGCCTCTGCTTCCTGAGCCTGTTTTCTCTTTTCAGCCTTCGCTTTTGCGGCAAGAGCGAACTCAAGTTTCTTCTTTTCGGTGTTTGCTTCTTTTATATAGCCGTCGACAAGCGCCTTCTGCTCCTTGAAGTTTTTGCTTTTCGCGATCAGCTTGAGATATTCATTGAAATATTTGACCGCTGTATCGAAACGCGCAGGATTCTTGTCACCTGCGACATCCGCATCGAGGTGAAGCAGAGCTTTGTTGAAGATCACGCTGTTGCGGAGCGGTTCCTGGAGATCGTTTCTCGCCTCGAGTTCATCGATAACGACCGCAGCGTTCTTGTAATCTTCGAGCCCTTTGTAAGCCAGAGCAAGATTCAGTTTTGCCGACCAGAAGTCGTCTCTGATCTTCAAAGCGGCCTCGAGCTGTTCCTTCGCCGTGGAATAATCCTCGATCTTCATCGCGAGAACGGCAAGTATGTTCCTTACTTCAGGCTGGTCTGGATTTGCCTTGACAGATTTCATAAGATGAGTCGTAGCTCCTTTTGAATCGCCTGTTCTGTAAAGCAGGAAACCGTAAAGTCTCTGGAGTCTGAAATTGTCGGGATCCCATTTTTCAGCCGTCTCGAGCGCCGATTCAGCAAGTTCGTACATCTTTTTGTTGAAATATGAAGTCGCAAGAGAAATCACAGCCTCTGAGTTCTGTTCGTCCTCTTTCAGGACCATCTTTGCATACTTTTCAGCCTCTTCCGAGCGGCCCAGCTGAAGATTGAGCCACGCGATGAAGTTGTATTTTTCAACAACGTCCGCGTTCTTTTCGGCAAGCTGCATGAGATAACCTTCTTTTTCCTTGATCTGAGCCGGCATGTAGAGCAGAGCCAGATTGTAGAGCGGTTTCGTGAAACTGTTATCGGCAAGATAGGCCTTTTCGTACCACGCAGCAGCCTCACCGGCGTTTTTCATACGCTCCAGACAGACAGCCGTGTTGAAAGCAACCTGCGCATTTTTCGGATCTTTGTCAAAAGCCGACTTCCAAAACTTGACAGCCTTGTCGCAGCCGCCTGCGGAATAAGCGCGAAGTCCTTCCTCGAAGTCAGCGGCAGCAGGGCCGACATATTTTCCGCCTTCGTAATTCGGATCCTTTTCCTGTTTTGCTTCAGTTGCCGCATCGGTGCCGGCAGTGCCTTCCGACGCCGTTTTCTGATGTTTTTCAGCGTTTCCGGCTACGGTCGCCGACTGTTCGCTCCGGACTGTTCCAGAACTTCCTTCCGGCTTTTCAGAATCAGAAGAAGAGGCTGTGGATGCAGTTCCGCACGAAACAAAAGACAAGAGCGCAATCAATATGAAAATTTTATTCAGCTTTTTCATCTTTCACCTCTTTTGGCGTTTCATTCTTCTGTTCGGAAGATCCTTCAGCAGCGGCACCGCCGATCCCTGCCTTCTTGTAAGCCTTCTTTTCCGCCTTATCAAGCGAGATCACCGGTGCAAAACCGGAATCGGTATCGTTTTCCTCGGCGAACATCGGAGTTTTGCCGACTTTGTATTCAGCCGGACGCATGACCGCAAGCTTTTCGGTTATGAGCTGCGTCCATTTGTTGAAAACTTTGAGTTCACGAGCCTTTTCCAAAGCCTTCGAATAGTAGGTTACAGCCTGTTCCTCGATAGGTTCAGCCTGCTGCTTGAGCATATCGGTGTAGACCTCCTCTTCTTCCTCGGTAAGTCCTGCCGGCGGCTCAGCGTCAAACAAGGCGTCGGAGAAACTCTGGTAAAGGAAACCGATCCTGTACATCCCGGCCATCATCCACTCGTAGACCTGGAATTTCAGGACTTCGTTGTATTTTCCTTCAAGTTCCTTCATCGCAGCTACTTTTTTCTTGAGATTTTCCTCGAGCTGCTTGTCGTTCTTTCCGATGATCTTGAGCTTCAAATAAGCGTTGAACTCGTCTTCGAGAAGTTTGAACTTCGCCTCCGCCGCATAGAGCATCGACTCCTCGGTCGTGACCTTCTTCGCAGCGATGTAGGAAAGTATCTTCTCGTATGAAGCCTTCGCCATCTTCTGGTTATTGAGCTTTTCCTCGTAGATCTTCGCGATCTGGTAGCGCGCCCTTGCGACGAGGTGCGTTACCGAAAGATCATTTTCGAAAGTCGAAATGAAATTTTCGTAATTTTTGATCGCATCTTTCCAGTCCTCGGCCTTCTGATACATCCTGCCGACATCGTAAAGAGCCTCTTTACCTTCCGGTTTGGACTTTTCTTCAGTGTAGTAAAGCCTGTAGTATCTCGCAGCATCTTTATATTTCTGGAGTTTTTCCAAAAGGAAAGCCGCGTTGAAGACTGCATTCGATTTTTCCTTGTAGTTCGGATACTTGTCGTACAACTGCTTGTAGGCATTGACCGCCTTTTCGTGGTCGTAGCTCATTTCGGCGTTGTACGCAACAAGATAAAGCGACTGCGGAGCAAGTTCCGAATTCGGATATTCGGTGTAGATCCTTTCGTGCAGACGCAGCGCAGATTCGAACATGGTTGCACGCTGATAGTTGACAGCCGCGTTGTACATTGCCTTGTCGGCGTCTTTGTTGCCCGGATTCTCCTCGACCATCCTCAGATATTCCTCGGCAGCTTCGACGTGCTTGCCTTCTTCTTCAAGCTGCTGGGCATGCTTGAAAAGAGCACTTGCACGGTATGTCGAAAATTCTTCCTTCGCTTTTTTGTCGGTCTTCGCCTTCGTTGCGAGCCTTTCCGCAAAAACTTTCGACCATTTCGCGACATTCACCCAATCCTTTTTGGCTGTGTAGTAGGCGATTATGTCTTTCGATGCCAGGACAGCCGGCTGTGTTTCGGGGAATTCGCTGATAATGCGGAGATAGCGCGGTTCTGCATCGCTGTAGAGATCGTGATCATAATAAATCCTCGCAACGTTGTATGCAACGACGGGCTTGTCCTCGACTTCTTTCGCGAGTTTCAGGTACATATCGCTCGAGAAGACAAGTTTCTGCTCAAGCTCGCTGAGCGGCTTGCCGGCCTTTTCTGCAGCCGGAATGTTCCTTTCATCGGAACCTTCCCAGATGCTGTTATAGCAGTAGAAGACCTGGAATGCCGCATCGTCTCTGTATTTATCCTGATTCTTGTCGTCCCTGACTTTTTCGTAGACAACGACCGCAGCCTTGATGTCGCCTGCATAGAACAGCGTGTCGGCAAGGCTGTAGGTGATGTCGTATGTCTCTGAAGTGTACGGGAAATCCTTGAGATACGCCGCATAGAAGTCCGCAGCCTTGCGGTATTCCGCGACAGCTCCGTCAGCATCGCCGTTTTCTTTCAGAGCCTGAGCCTGTTTGTGATGGAAAACAGCAGTATCGAGAAGCGCGATTTTGGCAAGTTCCGCCGCTGCACGGACCGCAGCCGGATTTCCGCGGTTGATACGCGCCCATTCGCTCGAAGAGTTGTATTTCGCCGCAAAGATCTCTGTTTCAGCAGCAGCTTTGTCGAATTCGCGGGCTTTGTTGCAGAGCTGGATGAGAGCATTGTGAAGTATCGGCGTGTTTTCGTAATAAGGATAACGCCCGATTATGTAGCGGTAGACCTTTTCTGCTTCAGCGTATTTGTTGTTCTCGTCGAAATATGCACCCAACTGCTCGAAGACTTCGATCTCAAACGACTCGGCCTTGATCGTCGAGAAGTATGCTATCGCCTTGTCGGCACTGCCCCACTCGTCGTCAGCAAAGCTGATCGCGATATACTGGACAGCCTCCTTTCTGAGGTTCTGTCCCTTGTCGATGCCGCGCGCCCTCATCTCATCGGAGTAGAAAAGCAGCTGCGTAAATGTTTTGACCGCATCCTCGAGGCGGATCTGCCTGTAGTAAGTCCACGCCAGTTTGTAGAGGATCTGGTCGTAAAAGTTGCTGTCCGGGAATTTTTTCCCTTCCAAATACTGTTCTTCGGCTTTTTTCAGATCGTTCTCGGCAAAATAGTAGTCACCCAGACGGAGTCTGAGTTCAACGTAATTTTCGCCGGCGAGCCCCTTTTCAAGCAGCGTGAGCCAGACTTGAACCGCCTTGTCGCCCTGCCCGGACTCGGAGTAGCAGTAACCGAGAAGGTAGTAAACCGACCCGATGTATTCAAAATCGGGGAAGCGGCGTATCATGTCGGTGTAGAGTTTTATAGAATCGGAAAAATCGATCTCCGGAAGTTCCGGTTCGACCGTGATCTCGCCCCTGTCGAATTTTTCGATCTCAGCCTCGTATCCGGCAGTCTTTTCGTTGTAGACGATCATCGAACGTTCGTAGTAAAGCTCGGCGAGCCTGTACATCGCGTTCGGAGTATATTTCGGATTGTCGGGATACTTTCTGACGAATTCTTCGAAAAGGATTATCGCGTCCTGTCTTGCCCTCATCTCCATGAGTTCCTGCTCGGATATCGCGCTGGAGTATTTGGAATCGACGAATTTTCTCTTTTCCGCGACTTCCCTGAGGACAAGCTGGTTGAATTCCTTTTGATATTCCTTGACTCGTCCTTCAAAACGGACGACTTCTCTAGCAAAAGCCTCGCTGTTGAAAAGATCGCTGTCAACGATCACATCATCCGGAGAAGAAACGGACTTTTCCGCCTCGGCATTCTGCGCTTCAGCCGGCTTTTCATCCGCAAAAACAGGCAGCGCCGCAAACGACACAATTAGAAAAATCAGAAAATATCTCATTGTTCACCGTCTAAATTAAAGTGGAGTTGCTGTAATTCCTTGGCCTTCTGAGTCTTGAGGCGCATGATCTCGGAAGAAGACTCCTCCTTCTTTTCCCACGCGACATCTATGATCCCCAAATCGCCCTGAAGCACAAGATCTGCAAAAATATTGCGGGCGGTATTCATGTTCGAATAAAGAGCCAGGACTGCCATCTCCTCGACTTCGCGCTTTGCTCTGAGAAGTTCGCTTCTGTATCCGTCGACAGTGCGTTTTTCCTGCTCGTACGAAGTGCTGACATTGGCAATGATGCCTTTCATCGCATCATTCAGCCTGTCCATGAAACCGGCGAGTTTCGCATCGATCCTGTCGGCTTCTCTGAGAGCTCCGGCTATCTCCGAAGGATTGCCGAGGATGCCGTTCTGACGCGCAACTATGCCGTTGAACGAATCCCTTATCGAATTTTCGGCTTCGATCAGAGTCCCGCCGAAGACAAGAGCGTTTTTCTCGTCATCGATCTCAGTCTGGCACGATTCGCTCTCAGCAGTGAGCCCGTTGAACCTTTCGCGCTCCTGACCGATCCTGTCGAGGACCTCTTTTTCGTTTTCCTTGGCGACATTCCGCTCTTCCGAATACGAAGCGATAAGAGCATCGAGTCTTCCCGAAAGATTTTCGAGCTCCATCGAGACGATGTGCATCTTCTCGTCAAGTTTCACAACTTTGTCACCGTATTCCTCAGCGCGTTCCCTGATCCTTTCAGGCGCAATGGAAGCAGTTTCGGTTATATCGAGAAGTTCGCGCTTTTCGGAATCGAGTTCCTCGAATTCACCGCTGCGCCCCTCGCTGAGCGAGCCGTTTTTATACATAACAAGGGAATTTCTTATTACAGCGACTCTGTTCCTGAGCGACATCACGCTTTTTACTGCCGCTTTGAGAGGCGGGAAAAGAGCGGCCGCGTTCTTGTTGCCTGTGATCGCCGACATCTTTTTTTCAAGCTCGTCAATGCGTCTCAACTCTTCTTCCAGCTCAAGGATCGTATCGTTCAGAGCAACTGTTTCAGAAAATTTTCTGCTGTCCTCGAGCAGCGATCTGACCGCCGGAGAGTAAGGAAGAAGGAAATCGGAGAGCTTTCCGGACCTTCCGCTTGCAAGAAATGCCTTGCCGTCGATCGAGAAAAGTTCGTCCTGATATTTGCTGTATTTTGTAACTATCGAATCAAAAAGCACCAGAGCCTCGCCGAACCGCCCCATTTTGACAAGGAGCGTCCCCTCAAGGACTTCGGCCCGGGTCGCGATCTGCGAATAGGGAGCCGCATTCTGGACCAAACGCAGAGTCTCTATCGCATCGTCGAACTGGTCACGCTTGATGAAAGTCCAGCTGAGTTCGTAGTAAGCCTGCGGGAAAGAACGGGAATCGAACGAAACAGGCGCGTAGTGTGCCGACGCGGTCTCCTGCTCGTCAAGTTCGAAAGCTATCCTTGCCACAGCAAGATCTGCCAGTTCGCGGATATTTTCAAAACTATGATAGCGTCCGTCGTCCGGAAGCGCGAGGATCTCTTCGTTGCAGGCGCGAGCCTCCTCGAGTTTTTTGTCGCGGAGTGCCATGACACCGAGAAAATAACGGGCCTGCGGATAGAAAGCGTCATCTTTGGTCAGCGAAGAGAAGAACTTTGCCGCCTCATCCGGCTTCCCGCCGAAGAAAAGCGATTTTGCAAGGTAATAAAGAAGTTCCGGATCGGAAGCGATATCGTTCCCGCCCCTTGCAAACTGGTCGTAATACTTTTCTGCCGCTGCGTATTCCCCCAAAGAATAACTGATGAATATCAGCCTTTTGAGCGCCTTTATCCTGAGTTCTCCGCTGTCGGAAACCGCAAGCATCTCGTAGTAGCGCGTCGCCGAAACGTAATTTTTCTGCATGAACAGCGATTCGCTGAGTCTGTAGAGAGCTGCCGGCTTTACGGCGTCATTGTCAGGAACCGACACCGTCACCGAGTAAAAAATACCGGCGGCCGTAGCATAATCGCCCTTTTCAAAGAAGAATTCGCCCTTCTTCATTTTTTCCGAAGGCGGCAGCTTGTAGTCAGTGTCGGAAAGATTAAGCGAAAGATATCTTTTCAAGTTGTTTTCGAATTCGGCATCGATCTCTCTGAGAGAAGCCTCTGCGCGGCTTACAGTGCCGGCATTTTCAGATGTGCCGGGGTCCTCCGCCGCAAGGACGGGAAAACAGAGCAACAACAGGAAAAGAACTTCAAGCCCTTTGATCATAACTATTCCTCTTGAGCTAATTCCCTGTTTTCAAATGTATTTTTGTTGACTGTGAATGAAACTCCGATCCTGTTGTCGAAGTTATGCATCGAACCTTTGTCCACTGCGGAAACTTCGACTTCGACAATGTCGCCCTCCTCAAGTGTAAAGGAGTGGTCGGCCGAGATCTTTACAGAATAATCTTTCATGTAGGAGAAAAAGCCGTAACCTTTGCCGGAGAAAACATAGTAGACCGAAATGCGGTGAGGTCCGGGAACGACCGCAGTGTCATAGACCTGGAACTCTTTTTCCTCGAGTTCTTCCGGAAGATCGACCTTCTTGAAGATCGGTTTGTCGTCAAAATAGTAGACTGCCGAAACCAGTCTGAAAAGCGAGCCGGCATCGTTTCTGTGGATCACAGTGACAGTCGAACCTCCGACAGTTCCGCCGAGAACAGTTTCCTGCAGGATAGCAAGCCTCTGTTTCGACTTGAATATCTTGTCTTTCAAAGAATCGATCTTTTCCTCAAGAGCTCTGAGTTTGAGGTTGTAGCCCTGTTCATCATCTTTTTCCGCAGCTTTTTCAGGTTCCTTGGCAGGTTCCTGCGCCTTAGGCTCTTCAACGGCCGGCTGTGCTGCCGGTTCGGCAGGAGCGGGTTCAGCAGCGGGCTTTTCAGCCTCAGCGGGCTTTGCCTCAGCGGGCTTTTCAGCCTCAGCAGGCTTTGCTTCAGCGGGCTTTTCAGCCTCAGCAGGTGCAGCTTCAGGAGCCTTTTCAGCAGTTGCTTCAGCTTTGTTGTTCTGATCCTGAGCGGGAGTCTGCGGCTCCTCAGCCCCTAAAAACGAGAAAAACATAAAAAATGCAATCGTCAAAAAAACTTTCATTTCAAACTCCGCAAAAAAAATCCAGCCGCCTATAATAGGCAATAATTAAAAAAAGGCAAACTTTATCAGAAAAATAAATTAAATGTGGAATACATTGTCAACTTTGCACCCGAGAAAAAGTTCCGCCGTTGACTTGAAGGAATTTGGATCGTCAGTCACAAAAAACCTGTCGTTTTCGACACTTCCGCAATTCTTCATTCCGTTTTCCAACAATATTCCGGCAAGTTTTTTTGCCGTGTAAAAAGCTGTATCGAGGATCTCGACTTTTCCGCCAAAATAATCAGAGATCACACTCCGCAGCATCGGATAGTGCGTGCAACCCAGGACAAGGGCATCAGGCATATTTTTCTTCATTGAAGAAAGGTACATGTCGATCGCCATCTCAGTGATCCCGCCTTTGAAAAGACCTTCTTCCACCAGATGGACGAAAAGCGGGCACGCCTTGGCCGAAATATCAAGATCCTTGTTGCCGCGGATCAAGGCTTTCTGGTAGGCACCCGACATAATGGTCGTATTCGTTCCGATGATCCCGATACGCTTCAGTTCCGGCCGGGTCAGAAGATATTCGACCACAGGCTCGATGACACCTATGATCTCAAGATTCGGGAAACGCTCCTGCAGAAACGATACCGCTGCAGCAGACGCAGTGTTGCATGCAACAACGACCGCCTTGACACCAAGAGCCGTCAGCAGATTGACATTGACCAGAGAATAATGTTTTACGACATCGACCGATTTGCTGCCGTAAGGAACTCTCGCCGTATCTCCCAAATAAAATACACTTTCGTCAGGCAAAACTTTTTTGACCTCGGCGAAAACAGTGAGACCGCCGACACCGCTGTCAAAGATACCTACAGGATTTTTGTTGAGAGAAAACACCGCACTTATTAGAAGAAAGTATACTTCATGAAAGGAGTGAAGATGATATTCATACCGTCGAAATCAACAATGTAGTTGAACTCGACTGAAGCACCTATCGAGAAATGGCGTGCAAAAGTATAACGCTCGAAGATCAAGCCGCCGCCGACAGCGATATTACCGTTGTTGGTTGCGTCTTTATCAAGCGCGTCTTTACCCGATTTATAGGTCTTTGCAAGTGCGTAATAGTCAAAATTTACAAGGAGACCGAACTCCCATCTCGGATCGATCATCCAGGTAACATCGAGATCGAGACCGACAGCAAGCGGACTGTAATCTTCGACCCACGGAGAATCCTTGTGATCCTGTTCGAGATCTGCATCGTTCTCTTTCGCATTGAACTGAAGCATACCGACAGAAAGCGCGATTCCGATGTTTACGACATCCTTTACCGGGATATCATAACCGAAATTGAGCCTTAAAGTCGATCCTATCGGACTTCCGGCATTGTCTCCGCCTGCTTTGCCGACATAACCGACCAAACCGCCGGAAAACTGAAGATGAAGACCTCTGAGGATAGGATCCAGATCGTTGCCGGAAACATCTCCTGTTTCTTCAGACTCTGCCAACAGCGAGAAACTTACCAAAAGTGCCATGAGCAACAAAAACAGCTTTTTCATATTTCTCTCCCTAGCTTTCTGAGTTCTTAAATACGAACGGATAGTTTACGATAACGATACCGCCGCCCTTAGGAGCAGGGAAACGAATCTTTTTGATCTGGTCAGCGACGCAGCTTTCAACCGTTGCGTTGCCCATCGTCGTTCTCTGAACTTTGGAACTGCTTACAGCGCCCGTTGCAGAAATAATGAAGTTGATAACGATTCTTCCGAAAAGTTTCGGATCTTTGTTAAGTTCCTTCTCATAGCACCATCTGATCTTTGCAAGGTTTCTTCTGATGTATGCGTCGATGACGGATCTATCCAAAGCACCCATGATAACTGCCTGACCGCCGCCTGCAGAAATATCCGAACGACCTTTTCTGCCGATCTGACCAGCTGCCATACCGTATTTTCCGCCGGCACCGCCGCCGCCACGTCCTCTTGTTCCGAGACCGCCGATTCCGAGAGCGTTACCGCCGCCGCCTGTACCGAAACCTCTTGTTCCGAGACCGCCAGAACCGAACTGGTCAACACCTGCAAGCCCCGTTACCGAACCGAGTGTTTTTTCCATGCCGGCACCAAGACCGCCGCCGCCGAATACTCGGTCGAAACTTGCCGCACCGGAAGAAAGAGCACCCATGATACCGGAGCTCTGAGCAACTTTAGCGTCAAGACCTCTTCTTGCTGAACCCTGTGCGTTTGCGACACGGCTCTTCTTGTCACCGACTCTACCTTCTTCACCGAGAGATTTTCTCTGGGAAGTAGCTTCGACAAGACCTTCTTTCGGCTTTTCAAGTTTGACTTTCTTTTCTTCCTCGATCTCCTCGACCTTTATCTCTTCCTCTTTTGTCTCAACGATCAGTTTTGCGAATCTGTTGTCGAGCTCAAAAATATCGACTTCGATAGGCGGAGTCTCAATGATCATATTAAGTACAAAACCTCCGGCAATAAAGATGACGAGCAGGATTATCGCAAAAGCGAAATCGAACTGCAGAGCGCCGCCTTTGTACTTTTCAGCGGGAGATTTCAGAGCGCAAACGGAAATTTTACCGAAATCCGCAACAAGAAGCGTAGTGTCATCGATATCGACACTCGTGTGTCCCGAAGCGATGTACTGTTCCAAATCGGTCTTTTCGGTCCCTTTGTAAAGGGTCCCTTTAAATCCGTTTTTGAGACTTACGGAAAAATTCTGACCGGAAACAGAAGCGAAATCGAATTTGTTCTCGGACAAAAAAACTTCGTCCACAATGCAATCCGCGCCGTTTTCCGTTCCCAATGTGAATTTTTTGTCTACCTTCTGCAAATCGAGCAGGACTTTGTTGTCATAAACAACTCTGATCTCCGGCTCCAATTTTCCTTTGGCTCCTTCGTTTACCGGAACACCCGGAATGGGAGACAAATCGTAAAGCAATCTTTTTCTCATTTTTGATTTCTCAGGCATAGTCTCGGCCTCATATAATGGTTAACATCAACATAACAAATTTTTAATTAAGCAAATCCACAGACCTTACCAACTCTTTGTTGAAATCCTGCTTGAGGTTGATCAAAGAGTTGAATTTGGTTTTGGATCTGTCCATAAGGAACGAACCCGAAGGCTTTTTAATCTGACCTTCCAACATTACATCTTCAAAATCGATGACTGTTTTTTCACGGTATTTAATAAGTCTGCCCTCTTCATCTGTTTCCTGAGCAGCCAGGAACGAGAAAGAAAGCAACAAAAACAAAACAGCGACCAACTTTTTCATAGCAACGACCTCCGTCATATAAAAATCAACGCGCTTAGTGTAGCCATCACACTCGAAATATCAAATTTTCTCCTACTCGGTCTTTTCAACCGGTCTGATCTGAACTTTATCGCTCAGATACTGGTTGACAATATGGTCAGCCGGCAGGCTTCCACCGGTAAGGGAAATAAACTTTCTGAAATTTCTCTTTGCCTCAACCTGCTTGTTCATGTGGTCATTGTAAAGAACAGCAAGATTGAAAGTTGCAACAGCATTGTTGGGATCTTTCTGAAGAACTGCAAGGTACTCTTTTTCAGCATCTTCGAATCTTCCAAGACCTCTCAAAGCCATTGCCAGACCGATCCTTGCATTCAAGTTGTCCGGATCCTGAGAAAGAACGACCGAAAATCTTTCGTACGCCGTTTCAGCATCACCGTACTTCATAGCGATGGAACCGACATTGAAGTTTGCACTTTTGTTTTTCGGATCATTCGCGATCGCACGGGTGAAATAAAGCATTGCGAGAGAGTCATCATTCTGAGCCGAATAAAGAACACCGCGGTTGTTCGCGATTCCGGCATCGTCCGACTTCAGATTGTATGAGTTTGTCGTTACCATCGAAGCAAGACCTGCATCATTCTTTTTGAAGTAGATCATACCAAGGTTTTTGAGTGCATCGACATCTGCCTGATCCTGGATGAGGATCTTTCTAACCGACTGAATGGCATTGATATAGTCGCCTTTCAAAAGATAGAAACCTGCAACTGCGGAAAGAACACCTTTATCCTTGTCATTTTCCTTCTCAAGGAACTTCTCGCAAACTTCTATAGCACGGTTGTATTCAAGTTTGTTCGCATAAATAGCCGCCTTGTTGATAACCGGCATAGCATATTTAGGATCAAGCTCCAAAGCCCTGTTGTAATGTTTTACTGCATTCTGGTCATCACCTTTGCGCTGATAGACCTGGCCGAGATTGTAGTGAAGGATCGGAGCCGTCGGATAAGCTTCGATCGCAAGCTCGAAATTTTTGATCGCAGCATCGAAATCGACCTTGCCGTCTTTAACTTCGAGAGCTTTCATACCTTCTTCGGTATAATATTTTGCCCAATCTTCCGGCTCTTTCGGTTTTGATTTCGAAACAGCCGCTTTTTCCGTTTTTGCCTGTGCAGGTTTTTCTTCCTGTGCTTTCTCCGGAGCCGTTCCGCATGAAGCCAGGATCAAGGAACATACCAACAAGCAAGACAAGATTATTTTTTTCATGACTATTCTCCCTGTTCCTCGTTATTCTCAACTTTTTCGGCTGCCGGCTGTTCAGCTTCCGCTTTCGGAGCTTCTTCCGCCGGAGCTGCTTCCGCCGCTGCAGGCTGAGCCGCTTTCGGCTGACCAGCACTCTTCTTGAGTTTAGCCCTTTCTTCATCAGAGATCTTCGGGAATTTGTAATCGGTGTCGATCTTTCCGATCAAAGATGATGTTTCGATCATATCCGACTGAGGAACGATCTCGTTTTCATCATAATATTTTCCGCCGGTTACTTCCTGGAAGAAACGGAGCTCGTATTTAGCCTTTGCGACCCACTCGTTGTAGACCGAGCTTTCATAACCTTTCTTCATAGCCGTTTCAAAGTAGGTAACAGCGTTTTTCTGAGCACCGAAAGCCTTTTCATCAAGATAGTTCTTATACTCGGAGATCTGTGCTTCGTTGAGCCACGGAGCGATCGGAGCGTTGAACATCTGGTCGGTCAGGTCTTTGTAGATCTTGCCGATGTAGTAAAGGACAGCCGGAGTGAATCTCGGAGAAGTGGTGATCGAGATGATCTGTTCGTATTTCTGCGAAAGAGAAACGGTGAGTTCGATCTTCTTGGTCATTCTGTCCTGAGAAATTTTGTTGAACTCGTCCTTTACTTTCGCCGCAGCTTTCAAATTAGCCTTTTCATCCGGATAGAGCTCATCGGGATTTGCATCGCCGTGATGGATAATCTTGCCGTCTTCGACATCGAAACCGAGCTGAAGGAGTTCATAGCCTTTATGCTTCTTTGCGAACGGAATATTGTCGAATTTGATCGCCATATATTCGTTGTATTCCGGAACAAGTTCTTCAAGAAGTGCTTCTGCAATGATGTCTCTCGAAATCTCGTTAAGCTCGGATTTTTCCTTAAATTCCGCACCTCTGGAGATCTGGAGGATCTTGTCAACACTCTTATAGTATTCTTTCGTATTGTTCTGCTCTCTGTACATCTTCATTTTTGCACCGTAAAGAGCAAGAAGAGTATTGGGTTCGCCCTTTTCGACACTTACTTTATTGACTGCGTCGACCGGTTTTCTCTTGCCGGCATCATCAATATAGTAGTAATCCTTAAGACCTTTCATATCGGTATGGTCAGCGACGAACTTGTCAAAACCCTTTTCAGCTCTGTCGTAGAAAGTTTTGCCCTTTCTCATCCAGATGTAGCCGTACTGAAGAGCGATTTCGGCTTTTTCCTTGTCGTCTTTCGCATATTTGTCAACGAAAAGTCTGTAGTTGTCGATAGCTTTTTCGGTTTCGCCCAAGCTCTCGTAAAGAACTGCGGCGTTGTAGACTGCATCTCCTGCATCCTTGCTGTTCGGAGACTTTTCAACGAAATCGATGTAAAGCTGAGCAGCTTTGTCGTAGTAAGCGATAGCTTCGTAGTTCTTTGCAAGTCCGAACATGATTTTGTCTCTGTGGGGAGACTTCTTGTAAACATCGTCAGACTCTCTGAGGAACTGTTCCTGAACACGGATCGACTTGTAAAGGTCGCCGCCTTTCTGGTAGTAAACGATCGCGTTATACATAGCGACATCGTTGAACTTCGATTTCTGGAATTCGTTTACGAAAGCCATGTATCTGTCAGCAGACTCAAGGCTCTTTCCGTTTTTGTGCGGAATGTCAGCCGAGTAGAATGTTGCCATTTCCTTGAATTTCTCAAGGTCGGTCTTAAGTCTGTTCCTTCCGGAAAGAAGAGCCGAATTCTTAAGGAATTCTCTTGACTTGTTATTGATCGCTTCCCAGTCTCTCGCCATGTTGAGAGAGTCCATGATAAGGTCAGCCGAGAACTCAGCAAGTTCGTGTCTCGGATACTTCTGGACGATCATTTCAAAAACAGGAACCGCTTTGTCGAAGTGGTTGAAAACGTAGTAAGTAATAGCCTGTTTGTAGATGATATCAACGAGATATTTCGATCTCGGGATATTTTTAATATAGGTATCACAAGCGGTGATGAACTTCTGGTGAAGCTCAGGGATCGGTTTTTCCTTGTTCTCATCAGCTACCTTGTCCTTTTTGTCTGCATCTTTGTCGTCAGCAGCTTTTACAAGGTCAGCGCTGATCTCGCCCGATTTTTCCTGTTTAGCTTTCGCGATCCTGTTCTGAGCCTCTTTCTTCGCCTTTTCCTGTTCTTCTTCAAGAAGAGCACCGAAGCAGCTTACTGCGCCGAAAGAAGCATCTTCGAAATGGTGGCCTTTCGGGTTCATATCGGCAACAGCCTGATATTGGTCACCGGCTTCCGTGTATTTTTTGTGGTCGTAAAGATACTCGGCGTAGTTGAAACGCATATCGTAGGAAGCTTCCGATTTCGGGAAATATTTAAGATATGTCGGATAAAGTTCACCGACGATCTTCCATGTTTCCGGGGATTTCGTTTTTCTTGCCTCGTTGTGGTAATCAACCGTGAGGATTCTGAGTGCTGCCTCAGCGGTCTGCTGTGCACTTTCAAGAGTAGCCTCGTCTTTCTCGTTTGCCTTTACCCAGCGCGAGTTAGCATCAGCGTAGTTTGCAACGAGGACGATGATCTCTTTTCTTACAGCGTCTTTGTTGTTGAGTTTTTTGTAGCACTCAACGATCTGTTTCTGCCAGGTCGGGCCTTCCGGTCTTTCCGGAGCTTCCTGCTGGAGTTTTCTGTAGATCTTTATAGCTTCTTCAGATCTGTCCTGATCGAAGTAGATCTGAGCAAGTCTTTTAAGAACGGCGATGAAGTATTTCTGTTCTTTGACGATTGTTTTGAAGTATTTTTCAGCTTCGTCAACAGAACCTGCCTCGGCATACGGAGCGACCATGTCGTTAAGAGCGTCTTCTTTGAGCGACTGGTCGTTGATTTTCTCAGCGACTTCGACAACCTGCTGGAAAAGTTTTACCGACTGCTCGTACTCGCCGACGTTGTACATACACCAAGCATACTTATAAAGAGCGAATCCGAAAAATTTGTTGTCCGGATACTTGTCGATGATGGCTTTGTAGTTCGGGATAGCCTTGAAAACGTTGTTGTTGTTGAAGAAATATTCACCCATTTCGAAGTAAGCGTCGGAAGCGAACTTCGAATTCTGGAATTTCTCGACAACAAGTGTGTAATAACGGACAGCTGCAAGACTCTGACCGGTTTCCATAAGGTTGGAAGCCATAAAGAAGTAAACTTCATCCAGGTTCTGGAAAGTCGGATACTTCTTTATAATGTAGTCACAAACTTCGATTGCTTTTTTGTTCCAGTCAAGCGAAGCCTCAAGGTTGAGTTCCGGCATCGGAGCGTTCGGGTCGTTCATTTCGTAGTACTTGTCGATCTTTTTGTTGTACTCGTCCATGATGACGGCTTTGATGCCTCTTGCCTTCTCCCAGTAAAGCTCGGCAAGTCGTCTGTAAACTTCAGCCTTTCTCGGACCTTCCGGATAATCTTTTATAAGTTCGTTAAGCTGTTTTATAGCCTCGTCTCTTTTTTCCATCGATCTGCTGTCGGTCTTGACATCGTTGGTTTCGATGCGGGCCTTTGCGGGACCGTTGGAAGTCGTCGTTTCGTCATCTCTTTTCTTTCTCTGAGCGGAAAGCGTCATCGTAAAGGAAAGAACTAACAAAACCGCTAAAAAAACTCTTAATGTTTTGTTATTTAACATCTTCAGAAACCTCTACTAATTGACTAAACCAAATTACTCTTTGCACAAATTGTCGACATTGAAGAAGTAGTAGCCGAGCTCATCTTCCCAATATTCGCCGTCAAACGGGTAGTAGTAGGAATTCTGCGGAACGGAAGGATTCATTTCCGATTTCTTCTGAACCGTCTCTTCCTCTTCCTTTACCTCTTTGCCGTAAAGTTCTTCTTTTTCAAGAGAAGACTTCATACTATCCGTCATCTCGAAACGTATCGCTCTCATATCTGCGATAAGCTGACCGAGTTCGTTGTTGAGATTCTGGACTCTCTGAACCAGCCAGACACCCGATTCATTTCTAAGGGTGGTCAGCTGATACATCATCTTCTTGGAAACATCCTGAGCAATGACACTGTTTTTGAAAGAGTCGGGAGATTTTTCGATAATGGCAAGTTCTCTTTCGATCTCTTTGATGTGGTTGTATTTTCTTACGAACAGTGATTCGGTAAGAATAGTTCTCAAAACAGCTTCCGGAAGTTCCGTCTTCTCGCCTGCCTGAGCCTGTTTGTACATTACCAGAAGTTCCTTATAAATGTCGAGACCGGTCTTCGTGGAGACGTTCTCGAGCCATGAAGCCATCTTCTTCTGATAATCCGGATAAACGCTGAAGAAGTAGTCAATGACGTTGTTTACTTCGTCATACTGGCAGAGGTTGTAGTAGGTGACCGCTTCAACTATGTTTACTTCCGGGAAATAAATATCGGTGAAGAAAGGTGAACGGAGAGTTACGACCGTTCCGAGCGTCGAATCGAATCTTCCGATCATGAGTGAAGCCCATGTTCTTGCGAAAAGTGATTCGAACCACTGTGCATTGTCTCTTCCTACGTTCGAGAAGTAGTTGAGAGCAACGTTGAACATCGCGAGCTTGTTCTGCGACTGCCATGCAGCTGCGTAGTAAAGTTCACCGAGCGCGAGTTCAGCCATACCTTTCAGCTTTTTGATGTCGGTGCCGATGTACTTGTCGTCCGGCATCTCTTTGATCTCGGTGAAGCTCTTCATTGCATCAGCGAACATCTGCTGACGGACCTGAATGACTCCGAGGAAGTATTTTGCTTTCGGGTAGAAGGAGCTGTAGTCCTTTACCTGACCGAACATTTTGAGCGCCTGCTCGTCCTGACCGTTGTAGAAGTTGATCTTGCCGAGGTAGTAAGTCAACTCGTTGGCGAACTTCTTCGGAAGAGCTTCGTAGTCAACGTTCGAAAGGACTGCAAAAAGGACCTTTTCATCTTCCGTTTTGTATGTAACGGCAAGAAGTTTCAGAAGGCTCGATACGAAATAGTGCGATTCCGAACCTTCGAAAAGGATTTCAGCAAGCTGATATTCGGAAGCCTGGTAAAGCCCCATTCTGAAAAGAGACTCTGCATAGTAATACCTTGCGGTGTCATGCAGTCTGTCCCATTCGTTGTTCTTCATGATAGCATAGAAACCGACAGCGGAGGTGAAGTAGTCCTCGCTGTTGTATGCGTTTACGACCTTTGTGATCGCTTCAGGCATACCTTCGACGAGAGACGCATCGATCTTCTCGTATTTTTTCATTTCTTTTTCGCGGACAGTGAGCTGCGTCGCGCAGGACGTTGCCAGCATCACCGTAAAGGCGATAAGAACAAGAGTCAGTATTCTTTTCATAGTACCACCCCACTACTTAGCAAAGGGAAGGAACATGCTTGCATTGATCGTGAACAAAAAGTCTGACTTGAGATATGCCGAGCTGCCGCCTTCCTGTTTCGGGCGTTTGTCCTTCATGATGAACCAGTCGAAATTCAAGCTGAGACTTGCGTTTTTGCCCAAGAAAATTCTCGGAGCGAAACCGACCTGGAACGCTACGTTGTTGTTGTTCATCTTTTTTACGCCTTCGCCTTCAGCAACTGTTCTGTAGTAATAAACACCGACAGAAGCGTTAAGGTCATACTTCGGGATCAAATCTCCGAAAACGCTGAGTTTGCCGTAGAAAGGAGTGAAAACGGCACTTGCGCCGCCTGTGAGCATGAGGTTGCTTTTTGCAACATAAGCATCAGCTTCCTTCGCCTGTTTGAGGGTCTCGTTTTCCCATGAAACAGCACCGTAGAGGAAACGTGCCTGCAGGGCGATGTATTCGTTGAAGTGATAAGCCGCTCTGATACCGACTGCAAGAAGATCTTCCCAATCGCCGCACGCGAAACCGATGTCGATTCCGAGTTCGAAGCGGCCGTCCTTCGTGAAGTCCTTCTTCTGAACGACTTTAATCTGTTTCTTCTTTTCAACATTAAGGTCTCTGAGTTCCTTTTCAGACTCCGAGTCAGCGGAAGCTGCGCCTGCATCAAGCTGTGCAGTCTTCGGTGCATCCGCATTCTGAGGAGCTTCGGCAGCGGGCGCCTCGCCTTCTTCAGCCGGGGCAGCTTCAGCAGTCGGATCTTCCGGACCTGCAGCTCCGCCGTCCAAATCGAAAAGGTCATCCGCAAAAACCTGGAAAGAAACAAATGCGAAAAAAGCAAGTGTTAAAGCGACTAATTTACTGTGTTTCATGACTCCTTACCTAAATAGAATTGTTAAACCACCAAAAAGTCGGAAAGCAAATTAGCGGATTTGAAAATAATGTCAAGAATTTTTAGGCCTTCAGACAACTTTTTATCTTATTGATAATATTGGACTTTTTCACAACTTTATTCTCAAGGTCAATTTTTTGTGGAGCTTTTTTGATTCAAAGAAGGCCTGAGGTCCCGGCAAGCGAAAGAAAAAAATCGGTTTTTGCTATAAGGCGGGAGAAAAAATTTCCGCGGGAGAAATCTTCGGGTCCGTATGCGGCAAAAAGTGCAGCGGCAGAAAGTAATGCGGCCGACAAAGCAAGTTCTTTTTCGCAGGATTCGATTTTTCCGTTTTCAATCATTGCCGCGGCAAGCGAAGTCAGCAGTTTCACGCGCTGCATGATCTTTTCGGAAGTTTCAGATCCTTCCAATCCTGCAAAAAGAAGTTCCGCAAGATGTCCAAGCGCGCCGTTCGCCGCTTTCTGCACGACTGCCGAGATCTGGATCTGGCTTGTTCCTTCATATATAGAGGTTATACGCGCGTCCCGGACGAGCCTTTCGACCGGAACTCCGCGCAGGCATCCCGTTCCTCCGTGGATCTGAAGAGCGTCGCGGGTGACTTTTTCCGCAGTTTCGGCCGCAAGGAATTTTGCGAGCGGCACCAGAAATTCGACGACGGAACGGACCTCCCTTGCCTTTTCAGCAGTCTCCGGAGTTTGCGGCGCGGCGAGCAGAGCCTGCATCTCATCGTATTTTGCCGCCGTGAAATAGACAAGCAGCCGCACCATGCCGGCACTTTCCCTCATTTCTTCGATCATCCGCGCGACTTGAGGGATCTCCCCTATCCTTTTTCCGAACTGGACTCTGTGCCCGGCATATTTTTCAGCCTCGGACAAAGCAGCTTCGGTGATCCCGAGCGCCTGAGCCGCGACAGAAAGCCTTGCCGAAAGCAGAAGTTCCATCGTATATTTCACAAGTCCGAACCTTCTTCTTCCCAGAAGTCCGCATTCAGCCTTTTCAAAGCGGATATTGCACGTCGGAGAGCCGCAGATACCGTGCTTTTCCGCAACACTCACGATCCTGCAGTTTTCATCCGAGCCTTTTTCGCGGATAAAAAGCGAAAGTCCGCGCCCGCCCGAAACACCTGCTTCACTTCTTGCCAGAACGAGCATGATATCGGCGGCGCCGTTCGTCACGAAATGCTTGCCGCCCGTGAGATACCACCTGCCGTTTTCCTCTGCCGCGGCTGTTTCCACCGACTGAAGGTCGCTGCCAGCCCCTGCTTCGGTCAAGGCCATTGCGCACGAAAGTCTTCCGGATGCGATCCCCGGAAGGATACGCTCTTTCTGTTCTTCTGTTCCATATAAACATATAAGGTTGCCGGCTTCGGAAAGCGAAACAAGCGTCATCAGCGATGCGTCGGCGCGCGAGATCATCTCTATCGCCGCGGCGTCAAAAAGTTTCGGGAGCGACTTTCCGCCGTAAATTTCAGGCAGAACGGCTCCGACATAGCCGCACTTTTTCAATTCATCGATATTTTCGAGTGCCTCCGTCGGCAGAACAACGGAATTTCCTTCGAGTCTGACCTCTTTTTTATCGACTGCCGCCGCATTGTGGGCGATCTTTCCGCCGCAGATCTCCCCTATTCTATCAAGAAAAGAGGAATATTTTTCCGGACCGCACGAAAAAAGTGCAAGAGAATTTCTTATTTTATCGCTGAAAAAATTCATCTCAGCCTCACGGTCTAAGCTCGATAAGCGTTATTTCCGGCGTCGCGCCGAATCTCACAGGCGGTCCCCACGAACCTGTCCCGCGGCTGACGTAGAGTTTTACGCCGTTTCCGAGTTCATACATCCCCGCCAGATACCTGTTTACGAGCTTGACCAAAATAGTGAACGGGAATATCTGCCCGCCGTGAGTATGCCCCGAAAGCATAAGGTCGAAGCGCGTCTCGTCGCCGTCTGCAAGCTCCGGCCTGTGCTTGAGATAGATGTTGAAATTTTCCTTTTTGAACTGTTTCAGGACTTTTTCATCCTCGTGGTAGAAGACTTCCGACTGTTCGGCGCTCCTGTCCATCACTCCGCCGACAACGATGTTGCGTCCGACATTCTCTACCCTTCCGTCCATGAACTCGAAGCCGTTTTTCTCGATGAAATCCATGCAGTCGAAGTATCCGGTATAGAATTCGTGGTTGCCGCTTATCGCGTATTTTCCCATCGGAGCCTCGATCCTATTCATGATTTCCGTGATCTTCTGCGGGTCTGCGATCCCTTTGTCCATGTAATCGCCCGTAAAAAGGACGATGTCGGGATTAAGACCGTTTATCATCGGAACTATCTTTTCGGCGAAACACTCGTCGATGACGCGGCTGAAATGGATGTCGGAGATCTGGACCGCTTTGGTGTACTGCGCGATCTTCGGATCTCTGACTTCGATCCTTTTGACGACGACGTTCTGCGCCAGCAGCCAGCCCGCCGCTACAGTATTTAGCGCGACCAGCGAAACGACGGCAAAAAACAGCTTTCTCTTGCTGACCGAGAGCCGTTTTTCATAGATCTGCTCAAAAAAACGGCGGCACAGGATCAGAACCTCGAAAAAAACGCCGTATGAGACAAAAACGAACATGAAAGTGAAGTAAAAATAGACCAAAAGGGCAAAGACCTCGGACGCTTTCGTGTTGAGGAATGTCCTTTCCTGAAAAAGAGCAAAACCAGCAAGATTGAAAATATACAATAAATTCAGCAGCTTTTTAAACCGCTTCAGCCCAGGGAAGGCACTTTGCAAAGAAAAAAGGAAATATTTGGTCATAAGGACCGCAGCTGTCAGCACGACTGCCGCAAAAGTGAGCATCCGGACCCAGGTCATTGTTCCCCCGATACAAAAAATCTGAAAACAATAAAAAACAACCAAATAAAATCAAATAAAAATCATCGATTTACCGAAATTGGATTGTAGAGACGCCATATTATGATGTCTATACCGATGAACCGTGATTTCATGAGACGTGTCAGGTCACGTCTCTACCAGTCACACCGCCTTAACGGACGCAGCGGACATATATCGTGGCATTTGTTTTTGTGTTGCCGTAGTTCAATCGACCATTGAAAAAATCTACATTCCAAGCTTGGTTTGCGCTGTATCTATAAGTGGTTGATGACCAGTAGTTATCTATTGTTCGATTCGGGAAATCCGTATAAGGACCTTCTGAATCAAAATTGAAAATGGATATCAGCTCATCCTTGTTCGGCAGCCTCCAGTCGGTATATCCCGCATAAGTCAGATCTTCACAGTATCTAAGTGCCGACTGCCAATCTTTGCCGTAAACTTGACCATACTGCCAGATGAGTCCAGTAACATGATCTGTAACAATCTTGTCACCATTTACTGTCTCTGTTGTGAAAGATGATGCATCAGGCAGAGGTTCGCCTCGGACACAGCGGACATAGAACTTACTTGAATTCAATGAATTGCCAAACTCTCCGTAATTTATATTTACTACCCATGCACTTCCTGAAGAAAGGTTCTTCTTTGATGTCCAATAGTATGGAACAGGATCCACCGTTCCGTAAGGTCCGGGGAAATAGGTCGTGCTCGTTGAAGGGTTGACAGTACTACTGTAAATGGTGGAAAGCATTTCTTTCGGTCTTGGCACTCTCCAGTCTGTATATCCGCCGTAGTTAAGATTTGCACAGTAGGTAACAGCCTGATTGAATGTGTATGACGTATATGTTGTTGTGCCGTCCGATGTCGTGCTTGGAAGAGTTTTCTGCCACATAAGTCCAGTATTCAAATCTTCAACGACCTGATTTCCTGAAATAGTTTTGCTGTTAAAGCTTTTCGCGGTGCATAGTCTATACTGCGCATCCTGACCGTAGAAATCAGCACTCGACGAACTCGGGCATGTCATTGAAGCCGAAGCATTGTAACAAGTTGTCTGTGAAGTACAGATATTGCCGTAAACGTTTTTAGGTCTGCATCTTGAACCGTCCCAGAAGTAGCCTTCGACACAACCGCATTTGACAAGTATTCCTGAGGATACCGGAGTACATGTTCCGTCTGAACCTTCAATTGAACTACAGATATTGTTTGTTGCGCACAAATCTTCTATACATGAAGAAGTACCCGGGTTCCAGACATACCCCTCTTCGCAACCGCATCTATAGGTGCTTGCCGTCAAAGGAGTACATGAACCGTCAGAGTGGCTGACGCTTTCGCACGGCTTATTCAAAACACATCTGTTGGCAATACAGTTTTTACCGTAAAGGAACTGCTCTTCCCCGCACAGATCGGAACGAACGCAGATATAGTAGTAAATGGTATTCCCTTTATCTTTGTTTTGAACTCTCCTTTCACCTGTTAAGAAATTTACAGTTAAAGCCATCAGTGCTGAAGTATTGGTGGAAGACCAGAATTCAACTCCTGACGAAATTCCAGGGAGATATGAAAACTCTCTGCCGGATGTTTTACTATAATTCAGCAGTGAAGAAAGCTCGTTGATGTTGGGAAGTCTCCAGTCTGTATATCCGCCGGTTGTAGAGTTCTCACACTGTTCAAAAGCGTCTTTCCAGTTGACTCTGCTGTCGCCGGGAGTGCTCCAGTAAAGCCCCGTATCGGTGTCTTTAACGACTCCAGTGGTATCACTGCTGAAAGATTCAGATGTAGGTTCAGTCAGTTCCGTTCCACGGACACAGCGGACATAATATTTATAACTTGTGTTCGTTGCATAACTTGTAGGCCAGTATTTAATTGAAGTTTGATATACATACCATAACTTGTCAGCAGTTTCATTTTTATTATTTACCCACCAATAAGAATAGGTTGTGTTAGAAAAATAATTAGGATCGGCACTGTTGCGTCTGCCGAGATCCAATATGGTATCCAATTCTTTGACGGTAGGCATTCTCCAGTCTGAATAACCGCCGTAATTCAGGTTGTTGCAATAATTGTAGGCATCGCTCCAGGTAGCTGCCACGGTTCTTATCGATTTCTGCCATCCTAGCCCTGTATTTTTGTCATTTATTACCGGCTGTTCTGTCGTTCCCGCAACAGTGAAACTCTTCGGTGCACAGAAGCCCTTTTCTGCATACTGAGCATCCTGACCGTAAAAAGCTTCTCCCTCAGAAGGACAGTCGATCTCGGATCCGTATCCGTAACATCTGGAAGCTCCGGTGCAGAAATTCGTCGGTTTATTGGATCTGCAGCCTGTTTTGCCGTGCCAGTAGAAACCGTTGCTGCATACACAAGCGTAAGAAAGCGGGAATGAATCCGGTTGCGTGTTACAAGTACCTGATGAAAAAGTTGTAATAGTTGAACGGCACTGGTTTGAACTGCATGGATTCGTTACACACTGACCGTCTAAATAGTAATAACCGTCATCGCAGGTATATCTGCACTTGTTTTCGCTTCCGGTGATACTGTATTCAGGTGTAAGTCCCGGTGTCCAGTCATTACCGTCCCAAGTCTGTGTGATGTAGGGAGCATAGTTCCAAAGCGCATTGTCAGGAAGAGCATCTTCGTCGCAGTCGACAACTCTTGTTTCGGCTACGCAGTCGCCGTCGTCGCCTTCATCACCTTCCTCTGCACTCCAGATATAGTGTTCCTTGCATTGGAAACGGCAGTAAGCTGAATCAGCTTCGGTGCTGTATGTTCCGACAGTGCTCGGCTCGAAACTGTTGATAGTGCTGTTCCAAGTCTGCGATATTTTTGTAAATCCGCCGGTCCATTCTGCATTTTCCGGAAGTCCTTCACATGCCTGGTCTGTTTTAGTATTCGGAACGCATGCATTGTTTTCCCATTTGAATTTGTTGCCTTCATCAATACATGTAAAGCGGCACTGACCGGCAAGATACGAGCCGTGAGTTCCTGAAAGCAGTGGAAGCCATTCCTCACCGCTCCATTCCTGAGTTATACTGAATGAAGTTCCTGTTGCGGAAGAACTCGTTCTCCATACTGCATTTGCAGGAAGTCCTTCGCACTCTCTTTGTCTTGTCGCAGCAACGCACTCTGAACCGTTCCATCTGTAATTTTCTTGGCATTTGTAGCAGCAGTAAGCTGTCGTAGCCTCGGTGCCGTACTGCGGAGTGAGAGTCGGAACAAATCCGGAAACGCTTTCATCCCAGTGCTGTTCTATGCTTGAAGCGGTGTTCCACTGCGCATTTGAAGGAAGTGTTCCGCAAGGTGAAATCCTTGTTTCAGCTTCACATGTCGCACCGTTCCAATTGTAGTGGCTGTTGCATTTGAAGCGGCACTGGTTATCGACAGCACTGTTGCTGAAACTGCCCGTCGTTGTCGGAAGCCACTCCGTTCCGTTCCATGTCTGGTTGATATTTGCGTTCCACCACGAAGCGTTCGCAGGAAGCGATTCGTTGTCGCATCCACTGGGTTTGGTGTGACCTTTACATGTGCTGGTCGTAGTATCCCAGTCGAATTTCGTTCCTTCGTCAATGCACTTGAAGTAGCATTTATCAGTTGCGCTGCCGGTCGTGTGGATTCCTGTCGTCTCGGGAGTCCATGCCGTGCCGTTCCATTCCTGAACGACAGTAGAACTGTTCCAGACTGCGTTTGCAGGAAGTCCCGTGCATGCAACAGTCTGCTTCTTTGCAACACATGCCGAATTTTTCCATTCATAGTTCTCTTTGCAGGTGTAGCGGCATTCTGTTTCGCTTGAAACATCGTTGTGAACAAGATTTACAACGGGTTCCCACTTTTCATTGGAGCCGTTCCATGTCTGCTTTATCTGCGAAACGGTGTTCCATGCAGCATTTGCAGGAAGTGTTCCGCAGCTTACAATCTGGGTCCTAGCTATGCAGTCAGAACCGTTCCACTCATAGTTTGCCGGACATTTGAAACGGCATTCGTCTGCTGCAGGATTCTCGTTGTAGGTTGCCGCAAGACCGGGAAGCCAAGCCGAGCCGCTCCATGTCTGAGAAATCTTTGAAACCGTGTTCCAGACTGCGCTTCCCGGCTTTCCGGTGCAGTTCTGGTTCGTGATCGTTTTACCGACGCAGGTCGATGTGCCGGAATCCCAGATGTAATGATCGGTTTCGCACTCGAAACTGCATCCGTCAGTTGATACCGACTTGTGGTGGCCGGTAGCTGCCGGTGTCCAGCCGAGGCTGTCGCTCCAGCTCTGCGTTACGGTCGAATTGATCCACTGAGCGTTCGAAGGAAGTCCGATGCAGGTTGCAGTCTGAGTTCCTGCGAGACATTTTCCTGTTCCGTTGTCGTAGTTATAGTTGTCATTGCACTTGAAGTGGCACTCGGTTGCCGTTTCGTTGCCGAAAGTTCCGACATTCGACGGAGACCAGCTTCCGTTCGTGAATGTCTGCGTTATGCTGGAGACCTTGTTCCACGCCGCGTGTTCCGGAAGTCCCGTGCATGTTGCGATCTGTGTCGCAGGTTCGCAGTTCGCACCGTTCCAGTTATAGTTTTCCTTGCATTTGAAGCGGCAGTAAGCCGGATTTTTATCGGTGTTGTAGGTTCCTACTTCACTCGGGAACCACTCCGAGCCGTTCCAGGTCTGCGTTATGCTTGAATAACCGCCGGTCCACTCCGAATTGTCGGTCGTGGTGACACAGCTTGCAGTCTGAGTCTTTGCAACGCAGGATGTGTCGTTCCACTCATAGTTGGTGTCACAGGTGAAGTAGCACTTGTTCTCTTCCGCGTCGGTGCTGTGAGATCCCGTTGCCGAAGGTGCCCAGCCGCCGTTTGTCCAGGTCTGCGTGATCGCCGCTGATTCGTTCCACCAGTGTGCGTTTGCCGGAAGTCCGATGCATGCAGCCGGCTGTCTCTCAGGATCGCAGAGATTGTTTTCCGCATCCCAGTTGTAGTGTTCCTTGCAGATGAAGCGGCACTCTTCTTCACTTGCCTCTTCGTTGTATTCCGATTCTGACGAAGGTTCCCACTTCTCGCCGTCCCATGTCTGAGAGATCTTGGAAACTACGTTCCAGTCGGAGTAAGGTTTCTTTTCGGAGCACTGAGTCATTCTGGAAACCGGAAGACATTTTTCCTCGTCCGCATCCCATTTGTAGTTTGTTGCGCAGACGAAGCGGCATTCCGTCGTGCTCGGGATCTTGTTGAAAGTTCCGACATTGCTCGGATACCAGTTTTCGCCGTTGTAGCTCTGGCTGATACCGAAAACGGTGTTCCAGACTGCGTTTTCGGGCAGACCATCGCATGCGATATATCTTGTCGTGTCAAGAAGGCAGTTAGCGTGGTTCCAGTTGAAGCCCGACTTGCAGCCGCAGGTAAAGTCGTATCCGTTTGCTGTGCAGAGTCCGGTTGAATTCGGCATCTCTTTGCACGGGTTAAAGCCGCATGCGTCGGGGCATTCGTCTCCGAAGCAGGGCTCGTCGTTCCTTACACAGATGACATATTTCGTGTCAGCTTTGTCTGCAGAAGCTATGCTTCCGTCTGCAAAATCGACTGTCCATGCCTTTGCAGCAGAGGAGACATCGGATGTCGAAGTCCAGAAGCCTTTCGCCGCCATTGCCGGGAAGTCACTGAGTGCGCCGTTTGTCTTTTCGTAGTTTACAAGGGATGCAAGCTCGTTTCTGTTCGGAAGCCTCCAGTCGAATTTATCGGCACTCGAAACATTGAAACAGTATTCAAGAGCCTCTTTCCACGTGCTTGACGATACAGGCTGCTTCTGCCACATTAAGCCGCTTTCACTGTCTTTTACAGTCTCGTTTTCATCGGTGAAGCGTCTGCCTGACGGAGTGTAGTTGCTCTGATATCTGATGCATACAACGCCTGCGTTTTCAGCTTTCGAAACGCTTGTCAGCGCGCCGTTTTCATCAGCTTTCCATGCGTTGTCTCCATTTTTTGCGTCCTCTGCAGCCCAGAAACTGTATTCCGGAGTCGTGAAAATATCGCCGAGAGCAGGACTTGCCGTTCCTGAATCTATAATCGTGAGAAGTTCAGCCGGGCTCGGGATTCTCCACTGCGCCGCGGTGTGGTCGCTGCCGTTGTCGTTGAGTCTCGAGCAGTATTCGTTTGCACTGTCCCAGCTCATTGCATCACTTGCAGAAGCCTGCCACTCGTAGTGAGTGTAAGCATCTCTGACAACGGCATTTTCGCCGCTTCCTTCCTTAGCAAGAGTGTGCTCCATGCAGAAACCGGTCGCCGCATACTGTGCGTCCTGGCCGAAAAGAGCTTCTCCGTAAGCCGGACATTCGGCATCGCTTTCTGTATCGAAGCAGCCGTTTGCCCCCGTGCAGACAAGTGCGAGCGAAAGCGGATAGAGTACGCAGCTGCTGGAAGCGCTGTCCCATACCGAGCCTTTTTTGCAGGAATAGGTGCACTCTTCCAATGTAAGACCGTATTTTGCCGCTTTTGCAGCAGGAGCCCAGTCTGCTCCGTCATAAGTCTGCGCAAATGTACCCTCGCCGTCATTCCACTGCGCGTTTGCAGGAAGCGTTCCGCAGCTTTCAGTTGTTCTTGTGCAGTATCCTGCCGTGATATAACCAGAGCAGTCGTCGTTTTTACACGGTGCCGTTCCTCTTGAATTGCCGAAACCTGCTATTTCAGCACATGCCTTTGAGCCGCCGTCGCAGCCTTCGCCTTCGTCAAGGATTCCGTCTCCGCAAAGCGCCGCCTTGCCGCATTCACTCTTGTTGAACGTGCATGTATCCGAGTTGCAGGCCGCCTCTTTTTCAGGATAAGTCGAAGCAGGATAGATCGTGCCGCAGAGAACAGTGAGAGCCGTTCCTTCAACAGAAGGTTCGCACTCTTCCGCAGAATCGACTATGCCGTTTCCGCATGCATTCTTTGCGACGACCTTGATTTCCTTTTCGTTGTCACCCGGATAAAGCGTTATCGCTTCAAGATAGTTGTACATATCCTCGCCTACCGCAAGAAGCGTGTATCTGCCCGAAGGAATCTCGATATTCAGTGTTTCGTAAGTGTTCGTACCGGTATCGAATTTCGCGGTTTCGTTCGCAACGAGATCCATGTCGTCGTTGTAGATCTGGATGTAGACCTTTGACGGATGCTTTGCCGTGTCGATTTTTACTGAAAGTTCAAGGTTTGCATCAGCAGTGCTCGTAAGCTCTTCGTCAAGCCTGATCTCAACGCTGAACGTAGCGCCTTCAGGAACATTGACACTGACATTTTTCGCATAGTAGCCGTCAGCAAATGCGTCAACAGTGTAAGCCGCAGGTGCAAGATCGGTGATGCTGACGACACCGTCAACAGGATAGTAAACCTTGTTGCCCGGATTCAGGATTATCGCCGGATTTGCGTTTGCGGCGATCGCGTGGCCTGTAGAATCGTTGAGATAAACCTGGATATTTGCAGGAACAGGCTTCGAGTTGACGCCAGCGCTGTCGTCGTTGACAAAGAAATCGTAGGTTTTCTGTGTCGAATAGGTTTTGTTCGCGATTTTCGAAGTAGCGACAATCGTCATTTTGCCTGTGATGTTGCCGAGAGAATCAACATCCTCGCTTCCGAGCAGGGTCTTAAGGGCTGTTTCGCCGTTATTGAGCGTGCCTGGAGTGAGAACTATCGATTTTTCCTTCAGACTGACCGGTACAACAGGTCTGTAGTAAGTTCTCGTATTTTCCTGAACTTTCTCGAACTCATATCCTTCAATGCTGACGAGAACTTTTTCGACATTTGCGCTTTCGGATGCGACTTTAAGTGATATTTTGTCGGTAAGCGCGCTCAGCTTCGTGAGGTAAGGTCTTGTTACCATTTCATTGCCGTCAAGAACTGAAACCGTGTGGGCAGATGCGTCGAAAGTATCTACTATGCTGACTGCGTTAGCGTTTCTGTTGATGCCGTCGAAAACGAGGTATATCGTATGAAGCATGATGTTATAAAACTCTGTCATGTCGCTGCCGTTATAGAACATCGTTCCGGCATATCTGAGTGCGAGATAGAATGTTCTGAAGAGGTTGAGTTTCTCTTCTTCGCCAAGTCTGCTGTTAAAAGGCATGAAGTATTTCGTAAATATAGCGTTCGCCTCGGCGACAGAAACTTCCGTTCCGCCCAAAGTTACGTGTCCGGTCTCGTTCAAAGTGTAGACCTTGCTGCAGTTAGAAGCCTGGATCTCCGGGTTGAACCATGCGCAGACAAGCTGATCGGGAGTGAGAATCGTCGTGACGCCGCTGAAATCCGGCCCTTTTGATGAAGTCGTGATGTAGTTCGCGAAAATCATCATCTCTTTCTTCGTCGCAATGTATTTGTCACTTGCGCCGGAATTGCCTATGATCGCAGCTTTGGCCTGAGCCGTGTAGTCTTCAGGAGTTACGCCGCTGTAGGTCAGAGGAACCATGGAGGAATCAAAAAGTTCCGAAACTCCCGCGCTTCTGTTGTAGGAAGTCGTCGCCGTGTAGAGAGACGCGATCGCGCTACGCAATTCAAGACCGTTTCGAACCGCGACATAAGCCGACGAACCCGCGTTTTCCTGCTTTAAAAGAAGACGGCCGTAGAATTCCGTAGCAAAGAAAATATTTTCGATCAGGTTGAGGTTGCGCTGGAAGCCGACCGGCCTGTTGACAAGCTCGTAAAGGTCGTTTCCGAGGTCCGCGAAATGCTCGCAGTCAAGGTATGAAAGAAGATCAGTCTTCTCTTCGCCGTCAGGCTTGTTCTGATCGACTGCCTTAACAATGAGTTCTATCGGCGAAGTCAGGTGAAGGAATGAGCCCATGTCGCACCATCTTGCAACCAGCATATCAAGAGAAACCGGAAGCGATGCCGCTTCGACCGTGAATGTCGAATAGTGGCCGGTCTGCGAAATCATCGCACTCGAACTTGTTCCCATCATTATCGGGTCACCTGCTGCATTTGCCATGATCGGATCGCCTGCAGCACTCGTCATTATCGGGTCTCCTGCAGCTGCCGACATGATCGGGTCTCCTGCAGCACTCGTCATTATCGGATCGCCCGCAGCGCTCGTCATTATCGGATCCCCTGCTGCTGCCGACATGATCGGGTCTCCAGCGGCTGTTGTCATAATCGGATCGCCTGCAGCAGCCATCATAATCGGATCGCCTGCAGCCGAATTGAGGACATCGATTGAACCGTCTGCATTCGTTCTCGTTGCCGAGAGCATGATCGGGGCGCCGCCGAAAACTGTGCCGAGTTCGTGGACGAAATACATCGTGTCTCCCTCGAAAACTGCTCCCTCGGGCTTGAACTTAAGCCTCGAGACCTGGTTTCCGCCGGACGAGAGGATATCGTAACTTATCGAATTTATTTTTGTTCCGTTCTTTTTGACGACTGTCCCCTTGGGAATTACGCCGTAAATACCGTCATCTATCCTGAACGAAATATTCTTCGACGTGTCACTTACATAAACCGTGCCGCCGCTCTTCCTCTGAAGGAAAAGAACTGTCGCGGAATCATTCGAAAGCGTGTCGCTTCCTGCAGCAAGCTTTGCTCGTGCTGTGTATTCGCCGGGAACTGTCGTCGTGAAAGTGTAATTTGCCGCATCGGCGGTTTTATTTTTCAAAGTCCATGTGATCTTGAAGCCGGGAGCGACTTTCGTGCTGCCGCCTTCGACATTGAAATTTGCGTTGCTGTCGGATGTTTCGCCGATGATGATTTCATTTTTATCAACTGAAACTCTGAAACCGTTGAAGAATTTCGCAAATTCCGGAGTTTCTTTCTTTGAATCTTCCGCTATTTTTTCGGAAAGTGTCTTGCTGTTTGTCGTCTTGAGATAGTTTGAAAGAAGCTTAAGTCCTTCTTTGATGCCGGAAAGTTTCGAATAATCGAGCTCTCCCAGCCATTCGCCCGTTCCCAGTTTTGCGTATTTTCTGATTTTTGTTTCGCTGTTTCTCAAGTCAGAGCAGTTCTGGTCAAGCAGAAAAACTGCGTTCGTGATTTCTGAAATATTCGCCGTATGGTCTTTCAAACCTTTGAAGCAGCTCGCGAAACCGTTCGCCTTAACACAGTATGTTTTGTCTGAAGAGATATCGGCCTTGAAACTGAAAGCGCCTTTTGCATTTGTGTTGGCCGAAGCTAGTTTTTCAGTTTTGCCGCATTCATAAAGGGCTGCTTCTATTCCTGAAACTTCACTTCCGATCTGGTACGAACCTGAAATCGTGCGGTTTTCAGTGCCTTCCAGAGGCTCGGTGTCGCCGGTATCGGTATCCTGGTCCGGAGCAGTGTCACTTGTATCGGTGTCAGTGTCCTGATCGGGAATCGTGTCACTTGTGTCCGTGTCTGTATCATTGTCAGGAGTCGTGTCGGATGAAGTGTCTGTGTCCGTATCATCATCAGCCGGTTCAGGTTTTTCCGTGTCGGTGTCATCTGCCGGCTCGGGTTCCGTGGTGTCGCCATCCGTTACAGCGGTATCCGAAATGTCGGAATCGTCTCCGGGAAGACAAACATCGTTCTCTTCGTCGCAGACAAGACCTTCGTTGCAGGTTTTGTTCGGATAGCATGCGCCGTAAAGTTCGCCCTGTTTTTTGCCTTTGCTGTCACTGCCGCCGCCGCAGGAAAGCATGAAAAACATCGCAAAAAACATTAAGACAGCATAAACTCTCTTCATCTCTGACTCCTATGATAAAAACCATCATCTGATAAAAAACGCGCGATTACAATACAAAAAAAGGCAAAAATGGCAACTTTTCTGAGATTTTTGAGATTTAAAACGGAATTTAAAAGGGATTATTCAGCTGCCGCTTCAGTTTCTTCGGATTTGTCGGATTTTCCTTCCCACAAGAAATCAAACCAGCCGGTGAGAGCGATCGTAAAAACGTGGGTATTGTATTTGTTTGCGTAGTAGTGTCCGGGGGCAGCCGGCGCAACTTCCGGATCAAAGTAGTGGTATGATTCTCTGATGTAGTTGTAGTCGAATTCAACACCGGCGTAGTCGCAGAAGTTGTAGATGAGAGCGAAATCGACACCCATGACAGTGTTTTTCGCATCTTCAAGATAGGAGTAAAGGTAAGGCTGTTTGTAGTAGGAGAATCTCGCCATGATGTCGAACCAGTAGAGATGTGCGTAAGGCATTACAAAGAATCCGAACGGATTGTAGGAGCTTTTGCCCCAGATAACGCCTTCGTCCCCGTCACGGATGAAACGCGCGTTCTCGTAGTAGTCTTTGCCAAGGAAAACGTTTGCGTAGGGGTTGAACATCGATCTGTTGGAATATGCGAATTCGCCTTTGAAACCTACGGTGATGTCATCGTTGATGTTGTAGCCGAGATCAGCACCGACCGCAAGGATTATGTTCTTTTTGTTTGCAGCGTAGTCGTTTCTGCCGATCGAATCGTCCTTAATAACGAGATTTTCCTCGATCTTGTTCTTTTCATCAAGGTAAGTGCCGTTCGTGGTCTGGAAGATACCGCCTTCAGCCTCTTCGTCATAGCCGACATAAGCACTTCCGAGAACGAACGAGAAAGCGGCCGTAGCGTAGAAATCGCTTTCGTAGTTGAATCTGATGTCGAAACCGAATGCCGGATCTTTGAATTTGTCTTCTCCGTCAAGCATCGTAGCGTTTTTGCCGTTGAAAACAAAAAGGGTCATGTCAAGGTCCATATTGCTTCCGAGAAGAAGGTCGAGTCCGAGAGAAACACCGACATCTCTGAATGCGCCGCCGAGGAATTCCTCTTTGATCGCCGAATTGGCATAGGTGATCTCGTGGTCATAACCGCTTTCGATCCCGAACGGCATACCGAAAAGACCTGCCTGAAGTTTGACATTGAGTCCCAGCGTGCCGGCTTCGTTTCTGAATGACGGATGGACCATGCTGAAAGAAACATCCTTCAGAACATCGAGAGCGTTCGGAGCATCGCCGACATAGACGAATTCATGCGGATTCGTTCCGTCGGTCGGGAGAGAGTCATCGTGGTCGTAGTTGAACTCGATCTCTTTTGTGGTCTTGAGTCCTTTTGCAAGGTCGACAAGGATCCTGCCGTTGAACATGCGGTCTCCGCCTTTGAAATCAAGGACGGCGTTGTCTATGCCGAATCTGTAACTGCTGTGCGGCATGATGTTTCCGCCGAAAGAGTAGATCGAGTTGGAAAGAGCCATGAAAGCATCTACTGAAAAGAAAGGTTTCCTCTCGAAAGGAGCCATCTTCTCGACCTCTTCTGCAGGAGCCGCCGCCGCCTCTTCTTTCTTTTCTTCAGCGGGCTGCTGAGCTTCTTCTTCCTTTTTCTCTTCAGCGGGCTGCTGAGCTTCTTCTTCCTTCTTTTCTTCAGCGGGCTGCTGAGCCTCTTCCTTCTTTTCTTCAGCGGGCTGCTGAGCTTCTTCCTTCTTTTCTTCAGCCGGTTTCGCCGGTTCAGCCTGTGCCGGAGCCGGTTCAGCCGGTTTTGCAGGTTCAGTCTGTGCCGGTGCGGGCTGCTGCTGATTGTTGTTATACTGGTTCAAATACTGCTGGTACAGATCATTGCTGTTGTCCTGTGCGGACAATGCGAAAAACACCGCAACGATCGCGACCGCCAAAAAGAATCTACGCATTAAAACCTCCAAAAAACAAAAAAGTAAAAAAACTAAAATCTAAGTAGTGTTAAACATTATTCAGGAAAAATCAAGTCGAAAAAAAGCTCTCCGCGGAACATGCCGATTTTTTTCAGAAAAAACAGACGGAAACACTGTTTTTCTTTTATCTTTCATATTTTCGAAATTTCATTACAATTACCCGTTTTTGTGCTGAGAGGTGCCATGTTCCGTTTTATCTGCATCCTTTTTGTTGTTGCTTTTTATGTTCTGCTTTCGCTGCTCCTTTTCCCGTTTCACATTCTCTCCAGGAGGAAGCTGGGCGGAAAAATCTTCAAGAACTGTTCTTCCGTCTGCCTGAAGACCTGCGGCGTCCGCTGCACTGCGGAGGGACTCGAAAACATCGTTCCGGGCGAGACTTATCTCGTGGCCGCCAACCACCAGAGCATCGCAGACATCCCGATCATCGGTGCGAACCTGCCGATCAATCTGAGGGTCCTTGCGAAAAAGGAACTTTTCGCGATACCTGTGTTCGGACAGGCGATGTGGCTTTACGATTTTGTGGCGATAGACCGCAAGAACAGGCGCAGCGCGGTCAAAAGCCTCGAAGCGGCCGAAAAAAAGATGAAACGCTGCTCGTATCTGGTCTTTCCCGAAGGAACGAGGAGCCGTGACGGGCATGTCGGAAAATTCAAGTCAGGCGCGCTGATCCTCACCGAAAACGGCTGCAAAGTGCTTCCCGTCGCGATAATCGGGGCCGACAGGATCCTCAAAGCCGGAGAATTCGACATCAGGTCGGGACAGGTCAAAGTCAAGATATTCCCTCCGACACGGATAGGCGAGAACGAAACGAGACAGGAACTTGCGGAAAGGCTCCAGAAGCTGATCTCGGACTATGTTGAATCGGAGAAGCCCGCACAGCAGGTTTCCGCCGCACCTAAATAAAAATTTACTTCATTCAACTTATCCTTATAATATTTCGGTTTTTGTTTTATTTCGCTTCAGGTGGATTTTGAAGAGTTCCGCAAATTTCAAAGTCGGTTTGTTCCTGTTTCTCTCGCTTGTGATGATAGCAGGATTCATAGTTTTCATCCTCATCAGGAAAAATGTCTTCACGAACCACCTCTACTACACCCTTTCATCCTCGACCGGCGAGGGTATAACCGAAGGCATGCCGCTTCTTTTCTCGGGATTCGAGATCGGAAAAGTCGAAAGGTTCGAGCTTGACAACAACGGAACGGTCATCGTCCTCGTCAAAGTCCCGGAAGAACACGCCATGCGCATCAACAAAAGCTCGGTCTTCACGCTGGAACGCCCGCTCATCGGTTCTTCGAGATTCATCGTCACGACACCCAATCTCAGCGAGACTCGTGCGGACCGCAGCCATATTTTCGAGACAAAAATGGTCGATGACATCAACGAAGTCATCAAAAAACTTCAGCCGATGGTCGAAAAAATAGACGATATCGCGACAAATCTGAAAAAACTGACCGATGAAGAGAGCGATCTCAACAAAACTCTGGTCCATGTCGAGAAGATCACGAACGATCTTGCGCAGAAACGCGGCATAATCGAGATGATGGCCGGCGACAAGGCGGCTGCGGCGCAGTTCCGCGAAGGTGTGGCGCACCTCAACAACTCTTTGGGCGAGATCGAAACTCTCGTGAGCAACGCCAACAAAACACTCGTCAAGGCAGACGACCAGATCCTTGGCGATTCCGGAACGCTCTCCAAGATCAATGCGATAGTCGAAGATGTCAATAAAAAAATGACGGATCTCGACGTTCTGATCGCATCCCTCATCAAATCTGGCGAAAACCTCCAGGAAGGGACGAAGGACATGGACGTTCTCAGAAAAGATCTTGATTCGATAATCAATTCTGTAAATTCGATGGTCAAAGACGTCCGCAGCGTGCTTCCGACCACTCAGAAAAAGGAGATAGGCCTGCCGTGATGAAAGTCTTCCTGTTTGTTTCAACGCTTTTTCTCCTGGTTTCATGCGGCGCGGGGCACATTCCGGCATGGAGGCAGAACGCCATGGCCGATACTGCGAATTTCATCGAAAGCAGTTTTATCGGGAATGAAAGCTATGCTTCGAAATATTTCGACAAAATGCTCGAAGATTTCAAAATGACGGTGGATCCGGACGAAATCGTGAAGGCTTATCTTACAAGGTGCATCGTGGATTTCGCGCTTCTCGAATACTCCGACTGCCGTGATGCCGCAGGCATGCTCCCGCTTCTGAAAAATGAAGAGAATGTCGCTTACTATAATTTTCTTTCCGGCAAAGCGCGGAAATCAGAAGATCTTCCGAAGAAATACCGCGATATTTTTGAGTTTTCACAGAAATGCAGTGTCGAAAAGGTCAATTCGGAGCTTTCTTCCGAAAAAGATCCGGCATCGCTCCTTATCAAGGCTTCGTTTTTTGCAAAAAGCGGATGCTACGATGCAGAAACAGCCGGCATAGCAGTCAAGGCGGCTTCAGAAGAAGGCTGGAAAAAAGCGGCTCTTAAATATCTCGCCCTCCAGCTTGCATATTTTGAAAAACACGGCGACACAGAAAGTGCCGGAGCTGTAAAAAAGAGGATGGAACTTGTCGTTTCTGAAAAATCATCTGATAAACAGGAGGAATTATGAAAATTTTTCGCTTACTTTTCTTGATCGTTTTCGTTGTTTTTGTTTCGTGCGGAACTTCCGACACAAAGACGGAAAGCCAGCCTGAGAAAGGAAAGACCGAACAGGTCAAAAAGAAGGAAAGTTCCTCAAAAAACATCAAGGTCTCGAATGATCCTGACGCTTTCGTCGAGGCTGCAAGACTCAATGACACCGCCCTCGTCGGAAAATTTCTCGCTGCCGGCGCAGATGTGAACTCCAAGAACAAAAGCGGCGTATATCCGCTTCACTGGGCCGCATGGCACGGAAACATGGAAATGGTGAGACAGCTTGTCGAAAAGCACGCCTACATTGATGTCATGGACGGTTACCGTGATGAAACACCGCTTTCATGGGCTGCAAAAAAAGGAAATCTTGAAGTTGTCAAATACCTCGTCGAGAAAGGCGCGGCTGTCAACAATTCAGACAGATACAAAGAGACTCCGCTCATGGATGCTGCGCGTTACGGCCACGATGAAATGGTCAGATTCCTGCTTTACAACAACGCGAAGATCAACGATGTCACGGTCGACGGCGTGAGTGCGCTCATGTTCGCAAGCATGAACGGCCACGAAAAAGTCGTAAAGACGCTCCTCGAATTCAGGGCAGACATCAACAAAATACACTTCAAAACGAGTAAAACGGCCCGCGGTTACGCAGAAGAGCGCAAATTCAAGAGCATCGTCGAGATGATAGCGCGCCAGGCAAAAGTCGAAGGCGACCTGATAAAAAGACCGGCAAGACCGGCAGACACGCAGTTCGTGACCACTCCTCCCGATCTTGAGACGCTCCGTGCGGCATGGGCAGGCAGAGAGGATTACCTTCCGGCGACTCTTGAGGCAAAACACGTCACTTCGCACATGAACAAGTTCCTCCCCGACATAACGCAGTGCTACCAGAGCAGATACGAGCAGGGCGACCGCAACATGATGGGAACGATGGAACTCATGGTCCGCGTTGCAGGCAGCGGTGTCGTCCTTGACGCCTACTTCACGACCGAAAAATATCAGTCGTCTCTTTTCGGAGACTGCATCCTCGATGCAATCAGGTCGCGTCCTTTCCCGCAGTTCTACGACGGACAGATCGATTTTAAATACACATACACCATCTAAACGCATCTTTCCGTTTTTATTGACAAATCCTCTTTTATTGTATAAATATTATAGATTTTATTTTGTTCTTATCCAAAAATGGGGGTAACACTATGCTCAAAACGTTATTTTTATTAGTGATTTTTTTCACTTCATCAATTTTCGCGCAGTCTGTGCTCGATGACAAAGTCCAATTGAAGGATGAAGATTTTGTCAAATCTCTTGAAAGCGCGGACACTATAATCCTTGGAAAATACATCCAGGGCGGAAAAACAAAGGCGAAAGTCACTGTCGACAAAGTTTATGCCGGCGAAGCTTCCGGTGACATCGAGATCAACGGGCTCGACAACGAAAAAATCAGGCTCCGCTACAAAAGAGACGCCTACAAAAAAGGCGATGCCTACATTTTCATCCTCAAAAAAGGGGCAAAAGACTACAGACTGCTTGAAAACAGCATCACGATCCCTGTCACGAAAGACAACAAGGTCAACTTCTCCTTCAACACTCCGTACAGGATCAACTTCTGGCAGTTCTTTGACGAAAGGCTTCTCGAAGTCGCGATAAAGGCGATCCGCGAAAAAGCCGACAATATGCAGAACGACTCGACAAAAGAGATCTTTGAGCGCCTTTTGACCGAATTCATCGAAGAAAAGGACGCTGCATCGCTCCGCACGGCAGTAGCTGTCGCAAGGATCGGCGGACTTCCGATCGATGACGAGAAATACGATTCCTTCATTGCGGGTTCCGACACACTTTCATGCCTCGCAGTCAAATTCTCGGGCGAGATCAAAGGCGAACTTTACTTCAACCAGCAGATCCTTAACAAGGCGGAAGGTTTCAACGCAGACAACCAGACCGCTTTCGGTTTCGCAGCAATGAACCTCTACTCGAAACAGAGCGTTCCTGTCATCGGAAAACTGCTCAACAAGATCAGCCTCTACGCGCCTTCTTCGAGCGAATGTTTCCCCGAAGAAAAACCGGCGACGAACAAAGAGGTCTTCGTCCGCGCACTCATCGAGATCGATTCTCCCGACACGATCAGACTCATTTCATCTCAGCTTGACAGCGGAGACGCGGAATGGCTCGCAAAAGTCCTTGCCATCATTTCGGAATACGACGGCGCCGACTTGGTCGAACTCGTTCTCAAAGCTGCTACGAACGAAAGAATCTCCGAAAGGAAGCTCGAGTTCAACAACTACTTCAACAAGGTAAAATCGAAAGATGTCGCTGCAGCGCTCGTTTCGCTTTTCAATAAAAGCACCGATTCTTACTGGAAGAAGACGATCCTTTCTGTCGTCGGATCATACCAGTTCGCAGAATCACTTCCTTTCCTCATTCAGGTCCTGAACGAAGACTCCAAGGAAGAAATCAGAACGACAGCTGCAATGTCGATCGGTCAGCTCGGCAATGCCGGCGGCGCGAAACCGCTTTACGACTTCATCGTCCGTGAAAAATCGATCCTCGCGAAATCGATCGGCATCCAGTCTCTTGCAAAGATCGCCGACAAATCGGTCCAGGATTACCTCAAGAAACTCGTAAGCGAAGAGACTGATCCGAAAGTCCGCGAAGAGGCGGCAAACGCTATCGAAGACAATTTGTTTATTCTCAGGTACGGCAGAGAAAAGAATTGATCCCTTCAGTTTCCGAATCGCTTGAAGCATGGCTGCTTTGGCAGCAGCAGATCGAGCCGTTCACCTTCAACGATAAATTCGCAGAAGAAATTCGGTCGGATATTTCCGAAGAAATTTTGAAAACTTTCAGAAACGCAGGTTTTGTCTCGATCGCTACGGCATCCCCCGTTTCTGCGAATGTAGCTACAAAAAGGGCTGAAGAACCGGTCGACGAATCGCTTCCGCCGCTTGAAAAGCTGCGCATCAAGACTGAAAGATGTTCGGGCTGCCGCCTTGCAGCAAAGCGGACGAATACAGTCTTCGGAGAAGGAAATCCGGATGCCGACATCATGTTCATCGGCGAAGGGCCCGGCGAAGACGAGGATCTGACCGGCAGACCTTTTGTCGGAAAGGCGGGGCAGCTTCTCACAAAAATAATCGAAAACGGCATGAAGATCCCGCGCGAGCAGGTCTACATCGCAAACATTGTCAAGTGCAGACCGCCGGCGAACCGCGATCCGATGCCGGATGAGGCTCAGTGCTGCATAGGATTTTTGAAGGAACAGATTCGGATCGTGAATCCTAAAGTCTTGATTTTACTTGGAAAAGTTGCGATGAAAAATCTGCTCGGCATCGAAAGTCCGATGTCGAAAGCCCGTGAGACGAGCTATGAATACGAAGGAATAAAGGTTTTTGTCACATATCATCCGAGTGCTTTGCTGCGGAACGAAAGCTACAAACGGCCTGTCTGGGAGGACATAAAAAAGGCCATGAAATATTTGGGGATGATGTAACCTGAGGCTTGTTAAAAAGTCTCATTGTTCGTTGTAAGTTAAGTTATTTTTATATTGGAGATATAAATGTCGTTGAAAAAAATTTTATTCCTCGCTGTTTGCGTATGCTTTTCGGCAACGCTTTCGGCTTCTTCCGTCCTTGAACTTGTCGGCGCGCAGGATGCGGTCCATCCGTTCACTTCACGCATAATCTCGACCGGCGCCGAGGCGGCTTACTTCAACCCCGCAGACCTCGCAACTTTGGACGATTCCTTCAAGATCGGTTTCGGAATGACGATCCAGAACAAGTCGATAAAACATGCCGTCCGTCCCAACGGATACGACATCGGATCTTATATCCACGATTTTGAAACTTCGAACATGGGGACCGGGATCGAAGGCTACAATGCGCCTCTGCCCACAGCCGACCTGATAAACAGGCGCGGTTCCGCCGATTATGACTCATTCGACGGCGTCATCATGCTCGGAGCAGTTAAAAACATAGCGAAGAAAAGTCTTGAAAAAATAGGAGGACAGCTCGCTGTCGGTGTTTATGCACTTCTTCCTATTTCAGGGATCCAGACTCAGGAGCCTTTTTTCAACGACGAAAGGGAACAGTATTTTTCAAACAGCCTTCAGTTCGAGCTTTACGGCGACAGACTGAAACAGTTCAGCGCGGCATTGGCTCTTGCCGGAAGATTCGGCCGTTACTTCAGGATCGGTGCCGGGCTTGCGATCTCGACTTATACAAAAACTCAGAACCGCGTTTTCGTTCCGAATGCTTCGAACCCTTCCCAGCAGCTCATAAACGCAAAGATGAATGTCGGCGCATCTGTAATGCCCTACTTCTCATTCGTGGCTAACCCGGTCGCAGGATGGCATCTCACCGGGACTTTCCACTTCCCGACGAACACGGGTATCGTCAAACTCAACAACGAGATGCAGGTCTTAGGTCTGGACTATCTCTATCCGGAAGGTCAAAAATATCTCAAGGCCGAATCCTCGATGACGGCAGGTTATCAGCCTATAAAACTTTCGATCGGCACCTACTATGATTTCAAGATAGCACATGACTACATACTTACTCCCATGGCCGGATTCGAATGGTCAAGGTGGTCGACTTACATCAACCGGCACGGCGAAAAACCTTATGATAAATGGAGTGATACATTCTCCGCAACGGCAGGTCTGCTCATGAGACATCCTGAACGCAGAGCCGCATTCGGCTTCACTTATGTTCCGAGTCCCGTTCCTGCTCAGACGGGCAGAGAAAACTATGTCGACAACGACAGGTTCGGCTTCTCTCTCGGTTACCACGAATATTTCGGCATTACTGATCAGGTCAAGATCGGTGCCGGAATAAGCGGTTCTCTGCAGTGGCTCCTCAGCAGGACTGAAGAGAAGGATCTTGAACGCGCCATGAAAGACGGCGGACTGGTTGACGAAGTTCCTGACGATGAAGCCGGATATTACGGTTCCGAACTTTCATCTGAGGATGTGGCAACCATAAAAAAGGAAATGCAGACCAACAACCCCGGTTTTCCGGGCTGGACAAGCGAAGGATTTCTTTTGAACATAGGTATTTCAGCAGAAGTCATATGGTGATTTGACAATTTTTTTTGGAGGAAAAAATGAAAAAATTCATGATTTCGATCGTTGCAATCTGTGCAACACTTTTCTTTGTTTCATGCGGCGGTGACAGCAAAAAACCGGAAAAAGCCGATGACACTGACACGGTTACAGATACCGATACCGAAGAGAATCCCGACACCGCAGCAGACACAGACCCGACCGATGATCCGACCGACGATCCGACTGACGATCCGACCGATGATCCGACCGATGATCCGACCGACGATCCGACCGACGATCCGACCGATGATCCGACTGACGATCCGACCGATGATCCGACCGATGATCCGACCGATCCTGATAACGAAAATCCGCTTTATAAAAAATTTGTCGGCAGATGGGCGGCAGAAGTCATTCTCCATTCTAATTCAGTAGCTCTCGGTATACCTGCTCCTAGTATCACGACCAGATATTTTATTGCTGATTTCTATGTCAACGAAAAAGGACAGCTTGATATGAACAAGGTTGACAACAAACTTTGCAGAACGGACAACAGGACCGGAGAAAAGAACGCTACTTCCGCAAGTAATGTCCTTTTCAACGAATCGAAGTTCAATACCGTCTTCTTCCATTGGAAACCTGCTGACATCGCCGGTCAGGAAGATACTCCTTATGTAGAAGTTGCAGAAAACGGCGAAGAGATTTCTTTCAAACTCAACAAAGACTGGGAACTCCGCGGTGCACGCATGGACAACCCGGCGACCGAAAATATGATTGACAAAAAGACCGATTCAAGGATCTTCGACCATGACGAAGACGGCAAGGCCGCATTTACGCTCGGCATTAAAGGCAAGACTTCTCTTTCGACCGGTACCATGTACTATGTCCAGAGACTGTGGCATGTATTTGAAGGCAAAATGGTTGCTGAAGACAAAATTGAAGGAAATGTTGACTGGAGTGACGAGCAGTTTTTGGTAGATGCTACCAATGCAACATTGAAAGCTCCGAAAAACACGACCACGCTCAAAGACAAATCAATATTCCAGTTCAGAAAAGTTTCGGACTCGATGGACTGCGATACGCTGGTCAATCAGCTTGACACGGTCTTCGACCTTGTTGACCCGAATGCAGGAGATGCAGTAGGAGTCAACTGATCCGTTGATCTTCTGACTTCAGCCCCTCTCAGAGGGGCTTTTTTACAATTCATTATGGAGATTTGAATGAAAAAGTTTTTGATTTTGGGTTTTGTATTTTGTTTTTTGATCTTCCTCATTTCATGCGGGGGTAACGAAGGCGGAAAGGAAACAGAAAATGGCTCTGATGACGGCAATGCCGAAACAAGCGATGATGAAACAGGTGAAAAAAATGACGAAGCGGCTGCTCCTGATGAAGAGACAACTGTTCCTGACAACGGAAACGAGGAGCCGGACGAAGCTGAGGAAGTGACTGAAACTGAAACGCCCGACAGTGATGAAACTGAGACCCCCGGTGAAAATGTTTCTGAAGATCCCGTCACTGAAGAGGAGATCGAATCAAATTTTGCCGGGACATGGGCGCAGAAGATCATTTTCAGATCACAGTCAAGTGCAGCCGTGGCAAAAAATGTCCCGAGCGTAACAATGCGTTACCTCGTTGTTGAGATCAGAAAAAACGAGAAGGGTGAATTTGATTTTTTCAAAAAAGGAGACCGGATCTGCCGCACCGACAACCGGACAGGAGACAATGCCCTGACATTCGGCGTAGTCCATTTCAACGAGCCTTTTTCCAAACTGAACACTGTTTTCTTCCACTGGAAACCGAAAGATATACCGGGACAGGAAAATGTGCCTTATCTTGAGATCGGAAAAGCTGACGGAGGATACACTTTCAGGCTCAACAAAGATTATGAACTGCGCGGTGCAAAGATGGAAGATCCTTCGACCGAACCTATGGTCACGGATAAAAACGATCCGAGGATCTTTGACCACGATGAAGACGGACATCCTGCTTTTACGGTAGGTTTCAACGGCTTCGCAAACGGAGATATGTACTATGTCCAGAGACTGAGCCACATAGTTACAGGAAAACTTGTCGCAGAGGGCAGGATAGAAGGCAATATCGAGTGGTGGGAAGATCAGTTCTCGCACCCTGACACGCCGAACAAGACTCTCTCTATGCAGAAAACGACTGTCACGAATACCGAAAAGACAGTTTTTCAGATGATAAAAGTTGATGACTCAATGGACTGTGAAACTCTGCTTGAAAGAGCAGACAAAGGCGAAATCTTCGATCTTGCCGATCCGAACACTGATGTCCCGCACAACAAATACGAGGAATAGGATCTAATCGTAGATCCCTTTTCCCATGCAGCACTGCTTGAATTTTTTGCCGCTTCCGCACGGGCACGGGTCGTTTCTTCCGACTTTCGGAGCGGTGCGTTTCAAAGGTTCTTTTTCGATCGTCGGAGCAGTTGTGTTTTTCTGGACTTCAGCCTCTTTTTTCTGCTCCTTCTGCTCGAATTTCTCTACCGCATCCTGAGTTACTACCTGGACCGAGAAGAGACGTTTCACCGATTCGGTGTAGATGTTGAACATCATATCCTGGAACATCGCGAAGCCTTCGCGCTTGTATTCAAGTTTCGGGTTTTTCTGGCCGTAGCCGCGGAGCCCGATACCTTCACGCAGGTGATCCATGCTGAGAAGGTGGCGTCTCCAGAAGATATCGAGGACTTCGAGAACGATGTGGCGTTCGATCTCGTTGCTGAGTTCCTTGTCGTACTGCGCCATCTTTTTGTCATACTGCTCAAGCAGGAAATCGTAGCATTTCTGAGCCATCAGCGTCAGAGCCGCCTCGTTTTTGTGACCTGCATAGTTGTTAGGATCAACGATGTCTGCGAATATCGATTCGTCGAGTTCCGCCTTCGCTTCCTCGGTGTAGGCAATAGTTCCTGCGAGGAAATCCTTGACCATCGCGTAATCCCAGCTGTCGGGAGTCGATTTTTCCGGAACTATGTTGCGCAGATTCGTGTTGACGATGTCTTCTATCATCGAGTAGATGACCTGCTTGTTCGCTTCTCCGCCCGTCAGGATGCTGCGGCGCAGCGCGTAGATCGTCTTTCTCTGCTGGTTCATGACATCGTCGTATTCGAGGACGTTCTTACGGATGCTGAAGTTGTGCGCTTCGACCTTTTTCTGTGCGTTTTCGATCGATTTCGAGATAAGTTTGTGCTCGATCGGCTGGTCGTCTTCAAGCCCGAGCCTCGACATCACGCCCGAAAGCCTCTCGCTTCCGAAAATACGCATGAGGTCGTCTTCGAGGCTGAGGAAGAATCTTGAGGAGCCCGGGTCACCCTGACGGCCGCTTCGGCCTCTGAGCTGATTGTCGATTCGCCTCGATTCGTGACGCTCGGTTCCGACGATGTGAAGACCGCCTGCTGCAAGGACTTCCTTCTTTTCTTCGGCGCAGATCTTTTCGTATTTTGCAAGGATCTCTTTGAATTCGGGAGATTCGGTGTCGACGAATTCCATCACAGCCTCGGCTTCGGCCATTGCAAGCTTCTCGGGGTTTCCGCCGAGAACGATATCGGTTCCACGGCCCGCCATGTTTGTCGCGATCGTGATCGTCCCCTTTCTTCCGGCCTGAGCGACGACATCAGCCTCCTTCATGTGGAATTTCGCGTTGAGGACATTGTGCTTTATCCCCTGCTTTGTGAGGAGGTTGCTCAGTCTTTCCGATTTTTCTACCGAAACGGTACCGACAAGGACCGGCTGCCCTTTCGCATTCTTTTCAAGAATTTCCCTGACAACTGCATTTTCTTTCGCGACCTGGTTTTTATAGATCTGATCTGGGAGATCCTGCCTGATAACGGGCTTGTTCGTCGGAATTACAGTGACTCCGAGGTTGTAGATCTCGGCGAATTCGCGCGCTTCGGTATCGGCAGTACCGGTCATACCGGAAAGTTTGTCGTACATCCTGAAGAAATTCTGGTATGTGATCGTTGCCAGAGTCTGGTTCTCGCGCTCGACTTTGACACCTTCCTTTGCTTCGAGAGCCTGATGGAGACCGTCGCTGTAACGCCTTCCCTCCATGAGTCGGCCGGTAAATTCGTCAACGATCATGACTTTGTCGACGCCGTCGATGTTCTTGACGACATAATCGACATCCAGATGGAACATGAAATTCGCCTTCAGAGCCTGCTGGACGTGGTGGACGAGCTCGAGGTTTTCCGGCGCGTAAAGGTTCGTGACGCCGAGAAGATTTTCGACTCTGTAGATTCCTTCCTGGGTGAGTATCGCGTTTTTCGCCTTTTCATCCTTCGTGAAGTGCTCGTCTTCCTTGAGTGTCCTGACGACTGCGTTGACTTTGACATAAAGATCGGTGCTCTCGTCGCTCGGACCTGAAATGATGAGCGGCGTCCTGGCCTCATCGATAAGGATCGAGTCGACCTCGTCAACGATCGCATAGCGAAGATCGCGCTGGACATAGTTGTTTATGTCGTATTTCATGTTGTCACGCAGGTAGTCGAAGCCGAATTCGCTGTTCGTGCCGTATGTTATATCGCTGTTGTATGCGACTCTGCGCTCTTTCGTGTTCATTCCGTTGAGGATAGTTCCGACTGAAAGTCCGAGAAATCTGTAGATCCTTCCCATCCATTCTGCGTCGCGGGCTGCAAGGTAGTCGTTGACAGTGACAAGGTGTGCGCCGCGTCCTTCCAGAGCGTTGAGATACATCGGAAGAGTCGCGACAAGTGTTTTGCCTTCACCGGTCTTCATCTCGGCGATCCTTCCTTTGTGGAGAACTATGCCGCCGACCAGCTGAACGTCGTAGTGTCTCATTCCGAGAACGCGTTTGCCGGCTTCTCTGACGACCGCAAAAGCCTCAGGAAGTACGGAATCAAGAGATTCGCCGTTTGCGATCCTCTGTTTGAAATCGGCTGTCTTGGCAGCAAGATCCGCATCGGAAAGGTTTTTCAGCGAATCTTCAAAACTGTTGATCTGCGCGATCGTCGGCCTGATAGACTTCAAAAAACGGTCGTTTTCAGTGCCGAAGATCTTTTTGAACAAGTATTTGAACATATCGGAACTCCCGAATATTTATTGAAAAACTAAAATTTGAAAAGGTCGCTCAGCTGTGTTTTTGCCTCGATCTCCTCGCTGCCGTCCTCTCCTTCGTTCTTGATGAATTCAAACGAAGCGCAGAAGTTTGCCTTGTCCCTTTCACGGATGAAGGAACGCGAGTCCTCACGGCATTCGTTGGTGTAGTTCTCGTCGTGGAAACGACAGTTAAGGCAGCAGTGAAGATCGGAGTAGCAGAACGGGCAAACATCCTGTCTGCCGACTTTTCCGCGGATATCTTCAAGTTCGTCGTCAAGCGATTTTTTGCAGTTGTGACAGATGTAAACAGCCATATTTTCCTCCAAAAACAACAAAACGCGAAAATATAGTTATAAATATAAAAAAATCAAATGAATATTGCAGAGACGGGGTTTAGATCTTCCCGATCATTTTCCCTTTCCGTTTTTCTTTGCAAGGGCAGCCTTCACAAGACCGTTGAAAAGCGGATGCGGCTCTGTCGGTCTGCTTTTGAACTCAGGATGGAACTGGCAGGCCTCGAAATAGGGGTGATCATCGAGTTCGATCATTTCGACAAGTCTGCCGTCCGGCGAAGTTCCGACGATTTTGAGCCCTGCTTTTTCGAGTTCTTCGCGGAATCTGCTCACGTAGTTGAATTCATAGCGGTGGCGGTGGCGTTCGCTTATCGATTCACTCTTGTAGAGTTTTGCCGCGACCGAACCTTTTTTCAGGTTGCACGGATATGCGCCGAGCCTCATCGTGCCGCCTTTTTCGGTCACATTCTTCTGTTCCTCCATGAGATCGATGACAGGGTGCTTCGTCTTTGCGTCGAATTCGGTCGAGTTCGCATCTTTCCAGCCGAGAACGTTCCTTGCGTATTCGATGACGCAGCACTGCATCCCGAGACAGATCCCGAGAAGCGGGACTTTGTTTTCACGGGCATATTTTATCGCGATGCACTTGCCGTTCACGCCGCGTGTGCCGAAGCCGCCGGGGATCAGGATGCCGTCAGCCTTTTTGAGGATGTTTCTGTTCTTTTCGAGATCTTCCGCCTCGATACATTCCACATGAACTTTCGCGTTGTTCGCCATTCCTGCGTGCTGAAGCGCCTCGTGGACCGATTTGTAGGCGTCTCTGATCGCGATATATTTGCCGACGAGCGCGATCGTGCATTCGTATTTCGGCTTTGTCGCCTTGCGGACAAGAGTGTCCCATTCAGTGTGGATGACAGGTTTGATCGGGAGACGGAGCTGTTCAAGGATCCTGAGGTCGAGTTGCTGTTTCAAAAGTTCGCGCGGGACCGAATATACCGAGTCTGTGACGTCCTTTTCCTCTATTACGCACTCTTTGCGGACGTTGCAGAAAAGGGCGAGTTTTTCGAGATGCTCTTTCGGGATCGTCATTTCGGTGCGGCACACAAGGACATCCGGGATGATACCGATGTTTCTGAGCTCGGCTACCGAATGCTGCGAAGGCTTGGTCTTGAGTTCGCCGGCAGCTTTGAGGTAAGGGACGAGCGTGAGGTGGACGAAGCAGCTGTTTTCAGAACCCACTTCAAAACGGAACTGACGCGCAGCCTCAAGAAAAGGAAGAGATTCGATGTCGCCCGCAACTCCGCCGATCTCGCAGAGAACTATGTCGGCACCGCTTTCAGCAGCCGAGCGGAACGCGTCTTTGATCTCGTTCGTGATGTGGGGAACCACCTGAACTGTGCCGCCTAAATATTTTCCGGCGCGCTCCTTCGCGATGACAGACGAGTATATCCTGCCTGAAGTGTAGCTTGAAGCCTTCGTGCAGTGGACGCCAGCAAAACGTTCGTAGTGGCCGAGATCGAGATCTGTTTCGTAGCCGTCATCAGTGACGAAAACTTCTCCGTGCTGATACGGACTCATCGTGCCGGGATCGACGTTGAGATATGGGTCGAGTTTCTGCATGAAAACCTTGTATCCGCGGCTTTTCAGAATGAGCGCGAGAGAAGCCGAAGTTATCCCTTTGCCTAAGGAACTCACGACTCCGCCCGTGATGAAAATATACTTTGTCTGACTTTTGCCTTTCGGCGGTACGGTTTTTTTCTGCATAGCTTTCTCCTCTGGAAAATATTGATAAAAGGTTAAAAGAGCCTGCATAGTTTAGGGATTTTTCACAGGAAAACAAGAATAAGGAAGCAGAAACGTCAAAACATTCCCGGCAGGAGCCGTCAGTCGAGTTTTTCCGGCACGAAATCAATCGAATCGATCATGAAGTAGTTGTACTTGCTGACAAGTTCCCGCGGAACTATCCTGAAATCGCGCAGTCCTTTTTCAAGACGCACTTTGAACTGGATATCGGTCATCTTTTTAGTCGGGGTATGGAAATTAAGTTCAGCAGCCTTTACGCCGTCGATCAGAATGTCGAAATTCCCCATCTCTTTCCCTTGAATACCGTTGACATGGAGCGTATATTCTCCGCTCTTGTTCACTTTTTGCTTGAAATCATAGTATTGTTCAGTATTTACAAATCTGCAAAACATCGTGAACTGATACGGCAGAAGATATTCGTAAGGGGGCGTCATCTCCAGATAGACATCAAGGTAGGATCTTTCCGGGAATGTATTGCAGTAATCAGGACTCCCTGTCAGCGGATAGAATTTGCTCTCCAGCTCGACATGGATCTCTCCGGTATCGACCTGCGGCGCAAGTTCAGAAATCACCGGCGGCTTCGAGTTGTGCTCCATTTTTTCGAAAAGCGCCCAGTAATATTTTTTGCCCGGATATTCGAACATTATCCGTTTGTTCTGCTTTTCCCCGAGATCCCTGACATAGATTATCCTGTTATTTTCAAAACGGGTGAAATCCATGAGCGCGTAGCCCGATCCGTACATCGTGGGCGGCGCAATAAAGACCACTCCCTCCGTTATCCCTTTGGCATCGAGAGTTTTTTTGAGATCGGCACTGATGTTCCAGAAACTTTTTTCATAACTGCTTTTCAATGCGGGAAAAACATAGACCGTCTGATACATAACTCCGGCAGCCATCAAAGAAAACATCATTATTTTCAATATCTTATCTGTTTTGGCTCTGACAAAGCCGCCCTCAAGTATCATGTTTGACGAGTATGCCATGATTATAAGCAGCAAAAACGATGTTTCATAGAGATAACGCGGTCCGAAAACATTCCCGTCGAAATAAAAGAAAAAATATCCCGCGAGACTTACAAAAAATATCGAGAACAAAAAGAGGAGGTTGCTGAAATCCTTTCTGTTTCTGGTAAAAATAAAAGCGAACGGAATGAGGATCAAAGTCAGAGGATGGAGGAAAAGATTCATTATGAGCGATGAGAGTCTGCGGTATGAAACAAGGAGCGCATGCGTAAAAGTAAGTCCTTCCAGCGGCAGCTCTATCCAGTTTGAACGCGGACAGCCTGTCCCGAGCCCGAACCTGTGGCAGAAACTGCGGGGCTCGCTGTAGTTGAAAAAGAGGTCCTGCTTGAAGATCAGCGGATCTCCCGTGTAGATCGAATTGTAGTAAAGCAGTGAAGCAAGGAACGGAGCGAAAAAAAGCAGCGATACGGCCCCTTTTTTCAGAGCTTCGGCAAAAATGCGGGGATCACGTTTCCTGAGGATCGTATAGCCGTAGTGCGCTATCAGCGGGATGCCGGCAAAAAGCGTGTTCTGCGGTCTCGTCCATGCGAGCCATCCAAGAGATATACCGAGTATCGCCGGAAACCTGACCGATCTTTTCTCTATCATGCCGAGGTAAGACAAAATCGCGGAAAGTGTCAGCGTCATGCAGAACGAGTGCGCCATCCATGTTCCGCCCATAACTATGAAAAATACTGAAAAAAGCATGAAAAACATCGTGATGACGGCGATCTTCCTGTCAAAAAGCTTTTCCGCGATCTTTCCGGTAAGAAAAACGTTGAGCGCGGTCAGAAGCGGATTGACAACGACCGGGATGCCAAGCATGACGAAAGGGATGAGAAAAAACGAAAATCCCGGCAGAAAGACAGAATAGAGTTTTTCCCCGTCAGGGATCATGTAGGCATACTGAAAAAATTCGTAGTGTTCCGGCATCCTGCTGTGAAGCCTTCCCGCGACAAAATTCTCCGCCATGACAAGATAGTTCACGCTGTCCTGGATGTGCGGAATGCCCTGAAAAAACAGAAATGCGATAACGAGAGAAATGACAAAGGCTGTAGCCGGAAGGACGAAAAACGGAGATCTGCCGAACTTCAGGTCTATGACAGAGAGATCATATTTTTTGAAAAGAAACGCAAAAAGTGCGGCGAACAGGATAAAGAAAACATGGAATGTCGGAAAAAAGAGGGCAAGCGGAAGAAAAATATTTCCGAATGTAGCCCAGAAAAAAAACACAAATACCGTCACTATCAGGATCAACGACTTCACTATTCTGTTCATTTGGCTGCCTCAAGCTGCTCCAGTGGGAAAAATTCAAATTTGTCAATAATGAAATATTCCGGTCTGCCTTCAAAATCGGGCGAAAGTTTTATGAAATTCATCCCTTTTTCGAAAAAAACATCGAATTCCGCGGTATCAAGATGTCTCTCTTCCGAATAAAGGGCTATCTTTCTGCTGAAATCACCTGTCTCAAAGTAAAATCCTCCGCTTTCCGGAGTCGCCGCGAAAGTGATCCTGACTTTGTAGGTCCCCTCTTTTTCGAAGTACTCTCCGAAAGTGTAGAACTGCGATCCTTCGGTAAAGCGGCAGAAAAAGAAGACACGCCCCGAGACCATATCGTCCGGAAGCGTGAAACCGGAATATTTGTTGGCAAAATCAGGATACTGCGGAAATTTGTTGCAGTAATCGGGAGCACCGTCCAGAGGGTAGCTCTTGTCTTCCGCCTCAGCTGTCAGCTGCGAGACCGACGGATCACGGTCCAACCCGATGATCTCCGGCAGTTCGTTCCCGTTTATATTGAAAACGACCAGATAGGCCTTTTTATTTTTGTAGTAATCCATCAGAGCCTGATTCGAAGCATATCCCAGATCGTGGGCAAAGATCAGCCTGTTTTCATCTATCCTGTGAAGATCCATACGCGCAGCGCCGCTTGCATAGAAAAAATCGGGGGCAATGAAGAAGAGTCCTTCTTCGATATTTTTCTCTTTCAATGCCCTTTCAAGCAGTCTGTCGGCCGCCCATGCGCCTTCCGAATAATACGAAACGGCGGCTGGCAAAGTCCGGAAAGTCTGGAAGATCAGGGCTGCCGCGAGAAACGCCGGAACAAAGAGGGCGTTCTTGAAAAACGGTCTTGAGAAGGCTGTTTCCGATTTTTCATACACATATACGATCCCTCTTGCGATCAAAGGAAAAAGAAAGAATGAACATTCGTAATAATATCTCGCGCCGTAGCCGAAATCTATGTAGTAATAGAAAAAATAGACTATGAAAAACACCAGATATCCGCTTAAAAGCATCAGACTTTTCTTAAATTCGTGAGCATCACCGGCGAATATGAACGCAAGCATGAGAAAGATAAAGATAAAAGGGGTGAATGCAAAGACCGGGACGAATGATCCGAGCCTTGCCCTAGTTATCCCGAAAGCAAGCGGAACTGTCAGACCGCCGTCGGGCATCTCGTAGTAAGTCCCGAACTTGCACCCTTTGCCGAGTCCGAGCCCCATGCAGTCATCAACGGGTTCTTCGATATTCCAGTATTTTTCGTGCTTAAATTCGGTGATCTTTCCGCTCACCGCATAGTTGGAGGCGATCAGCATGACCAAAAACACGGAAATGACGAAACCCATAACGGGCACAACTTTAAAAAACGATTTTTTATCAATAAAAACAAAGAGATACGCCAAAACAAACAAGAGCGCAAAAAGGGCGTTCTGCGGACGTATCAGCATCAGAAACGAAATGAAGAGGGCTGAGATTGCGGAAAAAGCCGCTCTCTTCGCTCCGTGCGCCTTGACTGAAAGGAGTGCTAAATAAAAAGATCCGAGCGTGCATACTGCACAGAAAGAATGCGCCATCCACGTTCCGCCCATAAGCACTGTGAAAAACGAGAGCGAGGCAAGCCCCATCGCGAGAGCGGCGACTGTTTTTCCATAGAACTCCTCCGCGATCTTTCCAGTCAGAAAAACAGCGGCGGCCGTAAGGAGCGGATTGCACAAAAACGGCACTCCAAGGAAGACAAAAGGCGCAAGAAAAACCGAAAAGCCGATCTGATAGATCGAATAAGTACCCGATAACGTCGGGTTCGCATACAAAATATGAAAAAACTCATAGTGCGGGTGCAGCGGTGTCGTTATCCGGCCGTCAAGAAGCGCATCGGCCAGATATTTGTAGTTCACTTCGTCCGGGACATGCGGCAGACCGCTGAAAATGAAGTGCGACACGGCAAGCGAAAGAAAAAAAGTGATTAGCGGAAAAATGTAATAGCGGTAAGGCACCGCCTTTTCCAGCACGGAAGCAAGTTTTTCAGCCGGAACAAAGGCAAAAACAGCGGACGAGACAAGAAAAAGGAGAGCCATAACCGGAAGATGAAAAAGAAAAAGAGAGTCAAAACCGCCCGCAAAAGCCCAGACGAAAAAAATCATAAAAATAATTGCGGCGATAGAAATCCTGACTGCTCTCAAAGCGGCACCATCTGCTAAAATTCGTTGTCTTTTGAGATTTTGCGGTAGAGTGTCCGTTCAGAACGGCCCAGAAGTTTCGCTGCGGAATGTTTGTCGCCGTTCGTGAATTTGAGCGTCGCCTCAAGCATCTCTTTTTCGATCTCGTCGAGAGTTTTTTCGCCGACGCGGAATGAAAGGACTTCGGCGCTGCCGCTGTCCGGTTGAGCCTGAACATCCCTGTTTCCGCCTGAAGAGAGCCCCGAACCTGTCAGGACGAAACGGCTTACGAAACTTTTGAGTTCGCGGATATTGCCTTTCCATTCCTGTCTGACAAGTTCCTTTATCATTTCGTGATCCGGGTAGACCACATCTTTCGCAAATTCAAGAGAGGCTTTCTCGACAAAATGTTTGACAAGAAGCGGAATATCCTCCTTCCGTTCACGCAAAGGCGGTATGTGAAGGATGAAAGTGCTCAGTCTGTAGTAGAGATCCTTCCTGAAATTCCCTTTTTCGGCCTCTTTTTCAAGATTCTTGTTTGTCGCGGCGATTATCCTGACATTCGCGTGGAGAGGAGTCGAACTGCCGACCGGAAGATACTCTCTCGATTCGAGGAACCTGAGCAGTTTCGTCTGAAGACTCAGAGGCATGTCTCCTATCTCGTCGATAAAAAGAGTGCCTCCTTCAGCCGCTCCTACCAAACCGGGCGAATTTTTGTCCGCACCGGTAAAAGCCCCTTTCTTGAAGCCGAAAAGTTCCGACTCCATCAGAGATTCCGTCACCGCAGCCGCGTTGAAAGGGATGAACGGAGCCCCTGCGCGGTTGCTTTCAAGCAGAATGTGATGGGCGACGAGCTCTTTTCCTGTTCCGCTCTCGCCTGTTATAAGGACAGTTTCGTCAGTCTTCGCGATCTCTGAAGCGCTTTTTAGAAGTTTTTCCATCGCCTCGCTTTGGTAAACTATCTTGTATCTGTCAGCCGAAATATCAAGGTTCTCCTTTTTCAGACGGACATTTTCCTTCATAAGATTGCCGACTTCTATCGCCTTATTCATCTGTTCAAGCAGGACTTTAGTGTTTATCGGCTTTTCAAGAAAGGTGTAGGCACCCAACTGCATCGCCTTTACGGCAGTCTCGACATTGCCGAAAGCAGTTACCATGATTATCGGGATGTGGGTCCCGAGATCCTTCACCGCTCCTATTATATCGAAACCGTCAAAACCGCCGGGGAGAAAAAGATCCGTGATTATAAGCGAAAGCTCGTGCTCCAGCTCCTGTATGATCTTAAGACCGGCAGGCGCTGAAGCAGCTGTCATGACAGTGTAGCCGGAGTTTCCGAGCACGAACTTCATCGACTGAAGTATCGACTCCTCGTCATCTATGAGAAGAACTATTCTGTTCATTTACGCTTCTTTGATATGTTTTTTGAAGAACGGCCTCAAGATAAGGAGTCCGAGCGGCGTGACAAGCGCCATTCCGCCGATTATTACCCATACCATGTGGTGGTTAGGATAACTCGAAGCGATCTTGCCTGCTTCATCAAGCGGAACGTATGAGCTTACGAGCCAGCCTGAAAGCGGAGCGACGAAGAACTTCGCGAAAAAGAAAGGAAGGACAGAAAGAGAAATGTAGGTCCCCTCTTTTCCCTTCGGAGCGATCTCAGCCGTGAACTGCATAAGTCTCGGCGACCAGATCGATTCGCCGATCGTGAAAATGATGAAGAAGAAGATCAGCGACCAGTACTGCATCGAAAGCGGATTAGCAGCGAAGAAATCCTGAAGCGCGTTCATGTCAGGAGCGATTCCGAGCCATTTGATGAAGATGATCTCACTCAGAACAGAGTCGTTGAGGAAAGAGAACATCGTTCCCGGAAGGACTGCAATGAAGCAGCTTGCCGCCGAAACGAGCGAACCGATGACGAGCATCTTGTAGGATTTCGTCTTTCTCGTGAAAGCCGCTACGAGCGGAGTGAGGTAAATAATGAGAACCGGGTTCAAAACGCCGTAGATAGATCCGATCTTTGCTCCTTCTCCGAGGACACGGATACCGTATTTCGGGAAAGTGTAGTGAAGATGGAAGAATACGAATCTGACGAAAAGGGTAATTGTCAAAATGCCGATGAAGATCCAGAAGTAGTTTTCCTTGACTGCTCCGCCTATCTTTTTGCCCATTGAAACCGCAGCGCCTTTGACAGCCTGAAGGCCGCTTCCGTGCTGTTCGACAGGTTTTTTGACGATCTTGGAAGTGGTTTTGCCCGATTCGTCTGTCTCTTCGACGACTTCGATACCGTCACGGATGAACATAATAACGAGAGCACCGAGGATCGTAAGCCCTACAGCGATGAGGAAAAGCATCTGATAACTCGAAAGGTGGATCCCTGCGAGGTCGATGCCGGCGTTTTCGTTGACGATCTTTCCTGCAGCGTCTCTCTCGGCGAAAGTGTCTCTCACAAAGTCGATGAGCCAGCCGCCGACAGCGTAAGCCGCGTTCATGATGACATAGAAGAGACCGAAGCCCAGAGCCGCGCCTTCTTTAGTCGTGTATCTTTTGATAGAGACCGAGATAACAGGCGAAACAAGGGCGAAACCGAGCGCGAACGGGATGAAACCGACGATAAAAACGATCACAGGATTTGTGATGAAAGTCATCGCCGAACGCGAAATGAAAAGGAAGACGACACTCAGGAACATAACTTTTCTTACGCCGATAGTATCGACCAGAGCACCTGCGACCATGCCGATGCACGAAAGCAGGATCGACCAGATCATGATGACGTTTCCGGCCATCTGGTCGCTGAGTCCGCAGTCAGCCGAAAGCCACAGCGTAAGCACTGGGTTCATTGCGGCATAAGCGATATACTGAATGACCATGTATCCGAAAAGGATCCACATATCGCGAGGCGACTCATGCAGATCTTTTACATATTTCCAAACAATTATTCCGGCAATAACGACACCGGCGACCAGAAGCGCATAAGCTAAAATAGAAGCCATAAAAAACCTCCTGCAATCAAGTATTTAAGTTAATGATGGTGTCCGCAGCCGCAGTCGCAACCGTGATCATCGCACCCATGATCGTCACAGTCGCAGTCGTCTCCGCACTCTTCACAGCCGCAGCCGCAGTGGTGATGCGGTATCTCTACGCCGGTTGCAACGAGTTCCATTTCAAAAGTAAGTTCTTTTCCTGCAAGCGGATGGTTCGCGTCAAGATAGACCGTGTCGCCTTCAACTTTCGAAACTACCACCGGGATCACTTCGCCTTGTTCACTCTGCATCTGGAAGATAGCGCCGACATGAACGTCTGCGTCTTTCGGGAATTCCGATTTCTGGACATCAAAGATATAACGTTCGTCCCTTTCTCCGTAAGCCTGCTCCGGCGGGATGACTATCGTCTTCTTGTCGCCGATCTCCATGCCGATAACACCTTCGTCAAAGCCGGGGATGACCATTCCGCCGCCGACTTCGAACTTTATCGGTTCGCCGTTCTCGTAGGAATTGTCGAACTCACTTCCGTCTTTCAAGCGTCCGATGTAGTGGATCGCAATCTTGTCACCTTTTTTTACTGTCATTTTTTCTCTCCTTTGATTATTGATTCGATCATTGATTCAAAAACTTCCGCAGGCTTTGCACCGCTTACCTTTTTGCCGTTCACGAAAAATGCCGGAACAGAACGAAGGTTGTGTCTGCCGGCTTCATTGATATCTTCCGTGACCGCTTTTTCAGTTTCGGGTCTTGCCATCTCAGCTTTGACTTTTGTCCAGTCAGCACCGATCTCTTTTGCGTAACCTGCAAATTTTTCTTCGGTGTCCGTTTTCCATTCGCCTTGCTTTGCATAAAGGACCGAAGCAAGCGCAAAAAACTTTTCGTCGCCGTAAAGCCTTTTCACGGCGTGGGCAAAAAGAGCAGCGGGTTTAGCCTCTTTGTGGAAACCGAGCGGCATATTCTTATAGACCACCCTGACTTCGTTTTTGTATTTCCCTGCGACACTTTCAAGCGTTGCGAACGCCTTGCTGCAGAAAGGACACTGGAAATCGGAGAACTCGATTATCGTGACTTTCGGATCTTTGGCGCCTTTGACAGCCTCGTTCCCGCTGAGTTTCACAGAATAGATCTTGTCGGGATCTTCCTTTTCTCCCCTGTTGCCGTTGGCTTTGGCAACTGCAGGCTTTCCGTCCTTGATGATCTCGCGGTAGAGCGCATCGCCTTTAAGCCCTTTGCCCTCAGCTTTCTTCAGCTCTTCGTCGATAACTTTTTTGAAAGAATCGACCGGAAGAGCGCCGCTTATGAACCTGCCGTTCACAAACGATGCCGGTGTGCCGCGGACCCCGAGAGAACCGGCCGCTTTAATGTCTTCAGCAACGATATTCTCAACAGCTTTGCTCTCCATGTCTTTCTGGAACTGCTCCCATTCGACCGGAAGCTCTTCCTTCTTCGATTCGAGCCATTCTTTGAAATCGGCGACACGGTTCCACTCTTTCTGTCTCGTGAAAAGGAAGGAGTAGACTTCCCAGAATTTCCCCTGTTTATGTGCCGCTGCCGCTGCGTATGCCGCATCTTTCGCCTTTTTGTGAAAACCGAGCGGAAGGTTTACAAAAGCGATCCTGATCCTGCCTTCGTAATCTTTTTTGAGCTGCTCGTAAGTGCCGTAAAGCCGTGCGCAGAAAGGACATTCAAAGTCATCGAAAAGGACAAGCGTGACGAGCGCATCTTCCGCACCCCAGACCGGAGCGTGGGACGGGACCTCGACTTTGTAGACATCCTGGGAAACTGCCGGAGCCTCTCTTTTGGGCGGAATGAACTTCGTTTTTCCGTTCTTGACGATCTCTGTGTAGGGATCTTTCACACCTTTAGCTTTGAGCTGCTCTCCGGCAGCGATCTGTTTGACGATCGTCTCTTCTATCTTCGCGCTGTTCGCGCCGACTATCCTGACACCGTTGATGAAAAGCGTCGGGGTTCCGCGGACTCCGAAAAGAGAGCCCTGCGTGATGTCGTCCTGAACTTTTTTTGCAGTTTCCGGCGAGATCCTGTCTTCGTTGAACTTGTCCATATCAAGTTTGAGCTCTTTAGCATAGTTGACTATCGTCTCTTCGCTGATGGTCTTCACATCGGTATAGAGTTTTGCGTAATATTCCCAGAATTTACCCTGGTTCTGCGCCGCGATAGCCGCGTAGGAGGCAGGTTTTCCCCATTTGTGGAAGCTGAGCGGGAAATGTTTGAAAACATATCTGACCTTGCCGTTGTATTTTTTGAGCAGCCCTTCCATCAGATCGACGCTGCGTTTCGAGAACGGACACTGGAAATCGGAGAAGTTGATGACAGTGACAGGCGCATCCTGCGGGCCGCGGAAAACCGCCGTCCCAAGATCGACATTGTAGATCTCCTCTTTTTTAGGATCCTGTTCTTCCTGAGCTTTTACATCCCGATTGACTGATTCCTCTTTTTTATTGCAGGCGGCAAAAACCACGGCAAGAATCAAAGAAAGGACAAGAAGTGATTTTTTCATAAGATCCTCCAATTATTTGAGAGTTTTTTCAAAACTGTCTTTCAGCGTGACGATCCTGTTGACGACGATCTTTTCAGGTGTCGAATCCTTGTCGATGCAGAAGTAACCGACCCTCTCGAACTGGAACTGCTTGCCGGTCTCAAGATCCTTAAGGTTGGTCTCGGCAAAAGCATCAACGATCTGGAGCGAGTTTTTGTTCATGTTCTCGATGAAATCGTGCCCTTCCTCGACTTCAAAAGGATCTTCCATCTCGAAAAGGTTTTCATATATCCTCGCTTCGATCTTAAGGCAGTTGTTCGCATCGACCCAGTGGATCGTCCCTTTGACTTTCCTGCCGTCGCTTGACCAGCCGCCTTTAGTTGCAGGATCGTAGGTGCAGTGAAGTTCCTTTATCGAACCGTCTTCGTTTTTGATGACTTCCGTGCAGGTGATGTAGTAAGCAGATCTGAGTCTGACCTCCTTTCCGGGAGCGAGCCTGTGGAATTTCGCAGGAGGCTCTTCCATGAAGTCCTTGCGCTCGATGTAAAGCTCTCTCGAGAAGGAAACGAGCCTTTTCGCCGAATTTTCGTCTTCGGGATTGTTGACCGCTTCGAACTGCTCTGTCTGCCCTTCGGGATAGTTCGTGATGACGACCTTCAGCGGATCGAGAACGCCCATGAACCTTTCCGCCTTTTTGTTGAGGTCTTCCCTGACGCAGTGTTCGAGAAGCGCAAGCGAAACGGTGCTGTTCCTTTTTGCGACACCGACTCTCTCGGCAAAATCGCGGACTGCTTCCGGCGTATATCCGCGGCGTCTGATACCGGCGATAGTCGGCATTCTCGGATCGTCCCAGCCCGAAACATATTTTTCATCGACAAGTTTTTTGAGGAATCTCTTGCTCATGACGGTGTTCGTGAGGTTGAGACGGGCAAATTCGATCTGCTGAGGCTTCTTTTCGATGCCGATAGCCTCAAGGAACCACTCGTAAAGCGGCCTGTGAGCCTCAAATTCAAGCGTGCATATCGAGTGGGTGATCCCTTCGATCGCGTCGCTCTGACCGTGCGTGAAGTCGTAAGTCGGATAGATGCACCACTTGTTGCCAGTTCTGTGGTGGTTGACCTTTCTGATCCTGTACATTACCGGGTCGCGCAGCAGAACGTTCGGATGAGCCATGTCGATCTTAGCGCGGAGCATATATTCGCCCTCATTGAACTCTCCGTTTTTCATCCTTTCGAAAAGTTCAAGGTTCTCTTCGACTGAACGGTTCCTCCACGGGCTCTCCTTCCCTGCTCCCGTCGCCGTTCCGCGGTCGCGGCGCATCTCTTCAAGAGTCTGCTGGCATACGAAAGCCTTCCCTTTTTTTATAAGTTCGACCGCCCACTCGTAGAGCTGATCGAAATAACTTGAAGCGTAAAGCACTTTGTCGGGTTTGAAACCTAGCCATCTGATGTCGTCCTGGATCGAATCGACATATTCGACATCCTCTTTTTCAGGGTTCGTGTCGTCAAAACGGAGATTGCACTTGCCGCCGTAGATCTTCGCAAGACCGAAGTTGAGGCAGATCGACTTTGCGTGCCCGATGTGCAGATATCCGTTCGGCTCCGGCGGGAAACGGGTCTGTATCTCCTTGTGTTTGCCGCTCGCCAGATCGGCATCGATGACGGCGCGGATGAAGTTCACCGGACTTTTTTCTTCCTGATTTTGGATTTCATTGATTTTTTCGTTCATTTTTTACCTCAAAAAAAGAATCTGCCGCAAGCGGCAAAAAAATTTCAGGGGCAAATTATATCCGCTCAGTTTTCGCGGTCAATTTTAAATTGTAGAATAAAAAATACAGGGTAGTGAGGAATAAAACTTGAAAAAAAAACAAAAGTCGGTTAAATACCCGCAGTTTTTTTTCAGAGTGATTGTTGGAGGAAAGATTGAAAAAGAGACTTTTTATTCTTGCTTTAATGATTTCTTTCATACTTCCGGCCTATGCCGACACAGTTTTTTTCATGAAGCCTGTAACGAAAGAAATCGAAAAATCAGACGCTAACAAGATCATAAAAAATCTTGAGGCGAATGTTAAATCGAAACTCAATTCGGTCAGCTACAATGATGTTTCCAAGTCCAAGCTCAAAAAATTCGGAAAATGCGGAATGAAACCCGAATGCTGGTCGGAAAACGCAGGCGATGAAGATTTCCAGTATGTTCTTCTTTCACTCATCAGCATGAACGAGGATGAAGAAGTCACTGTCAGACTCGTTCTCATCAACATCGAGGAAGAGGAAGTCGTCGACGATGAGTCAAAAACTTATGACTACGCCGACGATGCGACCGAAAAAGCGATTTTCGCACAGATAAGAAAAATGTCCGCTTTCGGCGATATAAAAGGCGGTTCCAAAAGCAAATCTTCCGATAAAGAAAGAAAGAAAAGAGAGCGCGAGCTTGAAGAAAAAAGAAAAGAAGAAGAACGTCTCGCAAAAGAGCGTGAGAAAAAGCAGCGCCTTGAAGAAGAGAGAAGAAGAAGAGAGGAAGAAGAGGAAATAGCGCGTCTTGAAAGAGAGAGGGCAAGAAGAGAATCCGAGAAGAAAAAAGAACAGGCAAGCAAAAGACAGTCTCTCAAAGACAATGCGAAGAAACTCGAAAAGGCAAGAGAGCTCGTTCTTGAAATGTGCTCGGAAGGAAAATACAACGCAGCTATCAAAGCGATAGTCAAAGTCAGCGAGATCAAGTGCGAATGCGAAGAAGACGCGAAAGTCCTCGCTCTCAAGACACAGCTCCTCAACTTCAACAAAGTCCGTGAGCAGATCCTCAAAGGCGTTGAAGTAAAGAATTCCTCGCTTATTCTTGACAACATCGAAGCTGCGAAAGCTCTCGACGAATCAATCGTTGACGGCGGAACGGAATTCTCGCAGAAAGTCGACAAATATGCGGCTACAGGCTGGCTCGCCCGCGGAAAAGAGATGGAAAAGGCAAACAAGTATGTCGAAGCGAACGAAGCTTACGAAAAATGCGCCGAGATCGATCCTGACAAGACCGAATGCAGCGACTGGCTCAATTCAAAGGACAAGATCGTCAAGGCGATCTACGACAAGGCAAACGTAATGAAGAACTTCAACCCGACAAAGGCTAAAGAACTTCTCCGTTCCATCCTCAAGATAGTCACCGCCGAAAACGAACATTACAAAAAGGCTGAACAAGATCTCCAGCAGCTTGAATACTAAGCATTTCACCACTTCAATCCTTATCGTCTTTTTACTTTCATCATTTGTTTCCTGCACTTCCGAAGACCCTTTCGTCGTGTGCAAGATCTCCGAATACGACTGCGACTACCAGCATCAGATCCCTGGCATACTCACTGTCACGAAAGGAAGCAGCAGAAAGCACTACATCCTGACTGAAAAAGGGATGAAAAAGGCAGAGATAAAAGAGGGAGAGCCTCTCTCCTACTCCCCGAAAACAGGAGTCTCGCTCATAAAGGAGATCACCGACTCCTCGATAGATGTTTTTGCCGTAGACACAAAAAGCGGAAAAACTGTCTCTTCCGAGATCGTATTGAAGCCGGAGCGGACCGAAAAGGACGGGAAGCCTTTTTTTGCGTTCCCGAAACTGTTGAGCGGCTGCATTCAGGATGACGGCACGATAAACCTTCTTGTCAACTATGAGAATCTGCTTCTCACCAAAGATCCGAAGATGCCTTACTCCGAAGAGGATGCCGAAATCATCGATTTTTTGTATGTTTACGAAAAGGGTAAAGCCAAAAATCTGAAGAGATACGCTTTTCCGCAAAACGAGCCTTCAGAAGGAGATTTCGGCGATTATTTCTGGGAAGAACCGAAATTTCTCCAGTGCGCAGGGGAAGCACTCTACATTTTCTCTGAAAAGCAGCACGCAAACGAGATCTCTCTGTTCTACACTCCGCAGCCGAACTGGATCCTGAGCAGGGCCGGCACTCAAAAAGAGGAAGGAAAGATCACCGATATGGCTCTAATAGCCTACGACGACATAACTTTCAACTACTACTCTAAAAAAGAGAACGCCCTCTACACCATTGCACGTTCTTCCGAAAAGGATAAGGCTGTACTGCGCATCACAGGGCTGAGCGAAGGTTACGAGCTCCCTGAAAGCCCTGTTGAACGGAAAAGCGGGGAATTTCTGTTTTCGGAAACGACCGACGGAAAACCGCTCATATTTTTCATAAAAGCAAGAGGCAGTATCGAAGAAGAGCAGAGGATAGAGCTGCTTCCGCTCTAATTTTCAGAAAAAAGCAGTTTGTCCGCACCTTTCTTAAAATGAGACCAATCGAAAAGTTGAGCCCTTCCGGAAATTTCATCGCGCAGCGAAAGATCGGGATCTTTAAGGAAGCAGACAGCTGAATCAAAAAGTCCGCCTTCTTCATAAAAGAGTTTTCCGAACTTTTCAGGCGGAAAGATCTCGGGATAGCTCAGCCTTTTCGGGAGCATCGGAATAACTCCCGCCGAAGCTGCTTCGAGAACGCTTATTCCGAAAAATTCATGCTTTGAAGTTACCGGCAGGATGTCGCATGAGGCGACAAGTTTTTTGTATTCTTCGTAATCTTCGGCATAGCCGAATGAAATTATCTCATCTTTCAGTTTTTCTTTAGCGATCTTGAAAATTTCGGGTGATGTCGATTTTTCTTCACCTAAAACGACAAGCTGAAAAGGGATCCCCGCTTCTTTCAAACGGAACATAGTCTCAAAAAAAGTTTGGGGGTCCTTATCATACTCCCAGCGGTGATTCCATAATATTTTCAGAGGTTTATTCTTTTTATCCGCAAGCATCGGGATCGTGTTCACTCCAGGATAGAGCACTTTCGATCTTTTGTAGACAGCGTCGATCCTGCCGACAAGCCTGTTGTCGGGGAACGAGCGGAGAAAACCTTCCAATGCAGAAAAGAAACTCTCTTTGTTGAATCCCGAATTGAAAAGCGCAAGATCGGAAACAAGAGCCGAAGTAAAGTTGATAAATGCATAGTGCATATCGGTCTTTTCAGGCTCTTTATCGTTTTCCGACCACGGATATGCAAGCTGGTTTTCGTGAAAGTATGTCACGAAGCGGCACCCGGGCATTTTCGGGAGAATAAGCGACTTCAGAAGCGCGGTGTCTGTGAGCGAAGACGCGATCACGGTGTCAAATTTTCCGCCGCTTTTTTCGAGCATTTCCGCAAAAGTTACGGCGGAACCGTGCATACGCCATTTCCAGTGTCTGCCTTGGAGCGTAAAGATCTGAATTCGTTCAGGAAACACCTTGGCGAAACCGTCGGCGAAATATTTGTGGCTGCCGGCGTAATAAGGTTCAAGAAAGGCGAGCATCACTCCTCTTTTGACGCGCCTGAAGACTCTTTGACCGTCACGCTGAGAGTTCTGTCGTTGTAGAAATCGGAAGTTTTATATCTTTTGATGACTTCATCGATTATGACTTTGAGCATCGCAAAAAGAGGAACTGCGGTGAGGACACCAAGAAAGCCGCCTATCTCGGCCCCTGCGAAAAGGGCTATGATGACAAAAACGGGGCTTACGTTCACCTTTTTTCCGACGATGTTCGGGGTTATGAACACTGTATCGCAGACTTGTATTATCACAAAAATCATGAGAACTTTGAAAAGCCCCCAGAATCCGCCGCTGATGAGCGCGAGTATCAGCGAAATCGAAATTCCCGTGAAAAGACCGACATAGGGAACGAAGCAGAGAGCTCCGATCATTATCCCGAGATTACCTCCTCCCTGAATGCCGGCAATCGTGAAAAGAACTGCGTAAAGCGATCCGAGAACGATGCAGACTGTAAGCTGGCCGCGGATGAAACCCGAGAAAATTTTGTCGAATTTAATGAGCCATTCTTTGGCGGAAGGCTGCATGTGGGGCGGAATAAGCACGAAGATCGACTCTTTTATCATCTTGAAGCGGGAACTCGCAAAAAATGTGATAACAACGAAGATCAGCATGTCAAGAAGGAGCGAAACAACTGAAAATGTCTGTTTCAAAAGGGTCCCTGTCGTACCGGAAATTATTTTGGAAAGCGATTCGGCATGGCTTCCGAGACCTGAAACGAAGTCGTCGCGGCTGACAAGTTCGCGGAGGTTTATGTTCATCTTTCCGGCATGCGTGTTGGCGTATTCCCAAAGCGATACCATGGCAGGTTTAATCTTGTCAGCTGCGCTTCCAAGCTGGACGATGATCTCAGGGATTATCGCGAGGAGCAGGATCCCTATAACGAGAACGATCAGGATTATCGCCAATATCGTGGTGAAGGTGCGCGGGATCTTCAGCTTTCTCGAAAAGAAATCGACTATCGGTTCGATCGCATCGGCCGCAACGAACGCTGCGATCAGGATGGCCGATATAGTCGGCGCGAAAACAAAAGCGAGAATGACAAGAGTGATGAAAAGAACCGGAATCCACCCTTTTTTGTCAAAGAAGAATCTGTTTAATTTTTCTTTTGTGATCATCGGTTTCTCCCAAAAAAACTGAAAAATCAGGCAATTTTAGGCATAAAAAAATAAAAATCCACTTTGTATGAGCACGATAGATCAACTGCATAAATTCTATTTAATTCCCCCTCTAGCTTAGATGGAGATTTTGAGAGATCATGCCTTGTGATCTGTGACTCAACCGAAACAACACCAAAAATTTTCCCGTAAAAGAGGAATTTTTTAAAAAAGCGGCTATAATCGTCCGTTTTTTGATGTTTTACAATTCATTTCGGAGGGAAAAATGAACAACAAAATCCAGGCAGTTCTTGATTTGTTTGAAGAGCTCAACAAAGTTCCGCGTCAGAGCAAACACGAAGAAAAGATCAGCAAATGGCTCGTAGAATGGGCTGAAAAGCACGGTCTTAAAGGCGAAAGAGACGAGTCGATGAACGTTCTCATCCATGTTCCGGCAACTCCGGGCTGTGAAGACAAACCGACAGTCGTCATTCAGGGTCACATGGACATGGTCTGCGAAAAAGTCGCAGGCAGCAGCCACGATTTCAGCAAAGATCCGATCAAATGCATCGTCGACGGCGAATGGCTGAAGGCTGACGGCACGACGCTCGGAGCTGACGACGGCATCGCACTTGCCATGGGAATGCTTCTTGCAACGGACAAGGATGTCGTTCATCCGCCGCTTGAACTCCTCTTCACGATCGACGAAGAGACAGGGCTCACCGGCGCGAACACGCTTAAACCGGGCTGGCTCACAGGCAAGATCCTTCTCAACATCGACACCGAGGACGAAGGCGTTTTCACGATCGGCTGCGCAGGCGGAAGAGACACGAAGATCGAAGTTGAATGCTCTACGATTGCTGTTCCGGCAGACGACAAAGTTTACGAGATCAAGGTCTGGGGACTTTCGGGCGGCCACAGCGGCGTTGACATCAACCTTCCGAGAGGGAACTCCAACATCATAGTCGCAAGACTTCTTGACGAAGCAGCAAGAAACGCAACGACGAAACTTATCCATATCGAAGGCGGCAGCGCACACAACGCGATCCCGCGTGAAACAAAGGCTATCATCTCGACAGACAAGGATGTTTCGGCTGTTCTCGGAGTTCTCCGCGAAAAAATAGTCGGCGAGATCGGCTATGCAGAACCCGGAATGAAGATCGACATCACACCGGCTGCAAACATTTACCGCAACGAGATCAATCCTGAAGATACGAAAAAGCTCATCGGCATAATGATGGCTATGCCTCACGGTGTCGCAGCTATGAGCAAGGATATCGAAGGCCTTCCGGAAACTTCGAACAATTTCGCCACGATCAAGATGAGCGAAGCAAGAGGACTGATCTCGGATAAAAAATGCGTTTCGATACTTTCAAGCCAGAGAAGCTCGGTCGAGAGCAGACTTGACTGGCTTTCAAGAAAGATCGAAGGGATCGCGATAGCAGCAGGCGCAAAGACCGCGACAAGCGACGGCTATCCGAGCTGGGAACCGAACATGGAGAGCGCACTCAACAAAAAATGCGTCGAGATCTACACAAAACTTTTCGGCAAAGAACCGAGAGTAGAGATCATCCACGCCGGCCTTGAATGCGGGATCATCGGCTCGAAGAACGAGGGAATGGACATGGTATCATTCGGCCCGACAATCAAGAACCCGCACACTCCGGACGAAAGACTTGAGATCGCAACTGTCGGAAAAGTCTGGGACTTCACGGTCGAACTCCTTAAAGAGCTCTGCAAATAATCTGGTCCTCGGCACAACTTCGCCCCCTTTCAAAAATCAAAACTTTTGCTAAAAAAATCATTTCCGCTATAATATTTGGATTTTGTTTTTTCGGAGGAAACTATGAAAAATATTTTTTTGGTTTTTTCGGCTTTGATCTTCAGTCTTTTTTTTACTGCATGCATCCAGAACAGCGATGAGCAGTATGATGTCGACGACTTTCAGAACGACAATGAATCTTACTACAAAGAGTATGAGGACGAAGATGAAATCTCCGACGACGAAGCTGCCGGAGAAGTGTGGGATGTCAACTTTTCATTTCTCGGCAACATAAACGACGGAAACGCGGAGACGATAAACTACGGTTCCGGACTTCTGACATATCTCAACCTTCTTGGAGAGACGATAACCATCAATTCCGCTTCGTGGGCTCTCAAAAAGTCGATAACTTTAAGTTCCGGCCATCAGGTCCCGATCATTCAGATCTTTTTCGCCGACAACTCCTCGAACACGGACGAAGACGGCAGAGTGATCTATTTCGTCCTTCAGCTTGAAGGCTCGTCCGTCTCATCAAAGAGCGAGACCTACTATCTGAACAACGACAAACTCTACAAAGCCAAGGTGAAACTCAATGAAGAGACAGGCGACATCGACGAGATCTGCTACATTCAGGAACCCGATCCGACAAAAGGCAAGATCAACATATACACCAGCAACATCCGCATCGGTGAGGAACTCAAGGTCGACGGTTACGCAAACATGCTCGACATGGAGGTCAAAGAGTGCAAAGCAATGAACTGAAAAAGGCTAAAAACGCCGATCCCGGCGATCCATGCCTTCTGACGCGCGATTTTTTCAAAAAACTGCCGAAGACCGATCTTCATGTCCATCTCGACGGGTCGCTCAGGCTCGAAACGATCTTGGATCTTGCAAAAAAGGACCGCATCGATCTCGGCGTATCATCGGTCGAAGAACTCCGCCGGCTCATCGCTCCGGGCAAGACCCATGCATCGCTCAACGATTACCTCAAAGGTTTTGAGATAACGCTCAAGGTCCTCCAGACCAAGGAGAACCTCTACCGCGCGGCATATGAACTTGCCGAAGACTGCGCAAAAGAGAATGTCGAATACTTTGAAGTCCGCTATTCACCGATACTTCACACTCAGAAAGGGCTTTCGCTGCCGGTCATTCTGGAAGCTGTGATCGACGGTCTCAAGGCAGGACAACGCGATTTCGGCGTAAACAGCGGGGTCATCGTCTGCGGGATGCGCAACATTTCGCCGGAAGTCAGTCTTAGAATGGCTGAACTCGCAGTCGCGTTCAAGCACCGCGGCGTCGTAGGTTTCGACCTTGCCGGGGCTGAATACAACTACCCGGCGCGGGATCACCTCGAAGCGTTTTCACTCATTCTCTCGAACAATGTCAACGTAACTATCCACGCGGGAGAGGCATACGGTCCCGACAGCATCCACCAGGCGCTCCACTACTGCGGCGCCCACAGGATAGGACACGGAGTCAGACTCCGCGAAGACGGCGACCTGCTCAACTATGTCAACGATCACAGGATCCCGCTTGAGCTCTGTCCTTCGAGCAATGTCCAGACGGGTGCAGTCAAAAACATGAGTGAACATCCGCTCAAATTCTACCTCGATCTCAGCCTCAGAGTCACGCTGAACACCGACAACAGGCTCATCACAGACACAACGATGACCGATGAATACTGGCTTGCATACAAAACTTTCGGCCTTTCGCCGCAGAATATTCTCGACCTCATCATAAACGGGGTCAAAAGTTCGTTCATGCCTTACGAGATCAAAAAGGCTTATCTTCGCGAAACAAAGCGGAAAGCGATCAAGCTCTTCCTGCGTGAGGCCAACATCAATCTCAACATCAAACCCGTCACAGGGAAATGAATCCGCTTGATGAAAAAAAGCTCGCCGAACGGGCGGCCGCAGGTGATGTAAAAGCTTTCGGCGACCTCGTCAAAGCTACGGAAAAGAAACTTTTTTCGTTCGCTGTATCGATCTGCGGAGGCAACCGCGACACAGCCGAGGAGATCTATCAGGAAGCACTTACGAAAGCTTTCGTAAACATCGGCGGATTTGAAGGAAAATCTTCTTTTTCGACATGGATCTGGACGATAATCAAAAACAGCTACATCGACTTCATATCAGAAAATAAAAAACTCATAAGCATCGAAGATCTCGAAGGTTTCGAACCGTCATCAGATATTCCTGCCGAACTTGAGCTCATCCGCGGGGACCGTGCGAAAATGCTGAGAAAACTGATCTCGGAGCTCCCTCTTCCCTACTGCGAAGTCATTACTCTTATCGATCTGCAGGAAATGGAGCATTCCGAAGCTGCAGAACTGCTCGGCATCGACAAAAATCTTCTCAAAGTGCGTCTCCACAGGGCGCGGAACGCTCTCGAAAAGATGATCATGGCGAACATCGGATATTTCAAATAAGTTCGTGACACTTTTTTATTGACATACATCTTATTTTGACTACTATACTGCGCGGCAATGAGGTTGCGGGGTAGAGCAGCTGGTAGCTCGTCGGGCTCATAACCCGAAGGTCATTGGTTCAAATCCAATCCCCGCGACCATTTTTTTTGCCTTCTTTTGACGATTTTCACCGATGTTTCTTGATTTTTGAACGGAGATACAATGAACAGAGAAGAAGTTTTAAGCTATCACAAGGAGCCGAGACCAGGGAAACTCGAAGTCGTTCCATCCAAAGTATGCGCAACCCAGACTGATCTTGCAAAGGCTTATACGCCGGGAGTCGCCCTGCCCTGCCTTGAGATCAAAGCAGACCCCGAAACGGTCTACGACTACACTGGAAAAGGGAATCTCGTCGGCGTCATCAGCGACGGAAGTGCAGTGCTCGGGCTCGGAAACATCGGCGCGCTTGCGGGAAAGCCCGTCATGGAGGGAAAGGCACTTCTTTTCAAGCGTTTCGCAGGGATCGACGCTTTCGATATCGAAATAGACGAGCACGATCCGGACAAATTCGTTGAAATCGTGAAGTCGCTCGAACCCACTTTCGGCGGAATAAACCTTGAAGACATCTCTTCTCCGAGATGCTTCGAGATCGAAGAAAAACTCAAAAAATCGATGAATATTCCTGTTTTCCACGACGATCAGCACGGAACTGCCGTCATCTGCGCGGCAGGAGTCCTCAACGGGCTCGAGATAGCGGGCAAAAAACCGGAAGACTGCAAAGTCGTCATCACCGGAGCGGGCGCAGCCGGTGTCGCAATCGCAAAACACCTCATCAACTGCGGCGTAAAACAGGAGAACCTTTTCGCCTACGACAAAGACGGAGTCCTCTTCGAAGGGAGAAAGGACGGACTTTCGGAATATCACAAATTTTTGTACAGAAACACTGCGGCGAGATCGCTTCCGGAGCTTTTTGAAAACGCGGATGTCTATATCGGAGTCAGCATAAAAGGGCTTGTAAAAGCTGAAATGCTCAAAAAAATGGCACCCGATCCTGTGATTTTCCCGATGGCGAACCCCGATCCGGAAATAACCTACGAAGAAGTGCGTACGGCCCGTCCTGACGCGATAGTCGGCACAGGGCGCACCGATTTTCCGAACCAGGTGAACAACCTTCTGGGATTTCCCGCAATATTCAGAGGAGCACTTGACGTCAGAGCGCGTCAGATAACCGAAAAAATGAAAATGGCGGCGACAAAAGCACTCATAAAAGTGACAAAGATGCCTGTTCTGCCCGAAGTCCTCAAAGTTTACGGGCTCGATTCGCTCGAATACGGCAGGAACTACATCATCCCGAAACCTTTCGATCCGAGAGTTCTGGTCGAAGTCGCGTTCGCGGTCGCGCAAGCCGCTGTGGAAGAAGGCGTAAACCGCATTGAACTCGATCTTGGAAAGTATCGGAAGGATCTTGAAAAAAGGTTTTTGAAATAATCTTCGCGCCGCAAATCTTGCCGTAATATCCCGTAATTCCGTTATGCCGACGGCGCAACCTTTTAAGATTTGCGCGGCACAAAAAAGAATCTTGTTTTTCTGCTTTTTTTCCTTAAAATCCATCGTTTTTAGTTGATTTGGAGGCGGTTATGGCAGAAGAAAAGCACTCTTCTTGTGAAAGTTGCACAAGCACGACCTGCAGTGCGAAGAAACAGATGCAGGATGAATCAGCCGAGCAGTTTGCTGTGAGACAGGAGATAAAGAAAAATCTCTGCAGAATCAAAAACAAGATCCTTGTCATGTCGGGCAAAGGCGGTGTCGGCAAAAGCTCTGTCGCGGTAAACCTGGCGATGAAGCTCGCGCTTGAAGGCAAAACGACAGGTCTTCTCGATATCGACCTGCACGGACCGAGCATTCCCACGATGTTCGGTATGAAGGACGGCAAGATCACTGTCAATGAAAACAACAAGCTGGTTCCGGTCACTTTCGGCGCACTCAAAATAATGTCTGTCGGCTTTTTCCTTCAGGATTCCGACGACGCGATAATCTGGAGAGGCCCGATAAAACACGGAATGATCCAGCAGTTTTTCAAGGATGTCGAATGGGGAACGCTTGATTATCTCGTAATCGATTCGCCTCCCGGAACGGGCGACGAGCTTCTTTCGCTCATCAACACGGTTGACGATCTCACCGGCGCGGTTTTAGTCACGACTCCTCAGGAAGTCGCCGCTGCCGATGTCAGAAAGTCGGTCAACTTCTGCGAAAAAGCGCATATAAAAATTCTCGGAATAGTTGAGAACATGAGCGGTTATATCTGTCCGCACTGCGGCAAAGTCACGCAGATTTTCAAAACCGGTGCCGGAACACAGATCGCGGAAAAATACAACATCAAGCTGCTCGGAAAGATCCCGTTCGATCCGGCCATCGGAGAATCGGGCGACTGCGGACTTCCTTTTGTCTACGCAGCCGACAGCAATCCGGCAGCAAAAGAGTTTGAATCTGTCACAAGGCAGATCATGGATATTTGCGAGGTTTAATTTTTTAAGGGAGAATGTCTCATGAAAAAAATCATGAAAATTTTTGTTCTGTTTCTGGCTCTTTTTGTGCTGGTTTCCTGCGGTGAAAAGACCGCTTCCAAGGACAGCGCAGCCAGTAGCGAGGCCAGTACCGCGGCAAAAAAACGGGACATTCTCAATGTAACAGTCAGCATTCCGCCCCAGGCTTTCATCGTCAAAACTGTCGGCAAAGACAAAGTCAGAGTCAACACGATGATGGAGCCTTCAAGCACGCCGGAAACTTATGAACCGGGTCCGAAAAAGATGGCTGACCTCAAAGATTCCGCACTTTACCTCAAAATCGGAGTCCCCTTCGAAGCAGCTTCTATCGAAAAACTTGCCGCTGACTACAAAAACATTCGTTTTGCCGATATGGCGAAAGGAATAAATTTCCGCAAAATGGAAGGACATTTTCATCCTCATCATCACTGCGACAAAGGCTGTGCCGAAGCATGTGCAGACTGCAAATGCGGATGCAAGGAAGGCAGGGAATGCGGATGCAAGCACGGTGAAAAGCTTGAAAAAGAGGAATGCGGCGCAGATGCGTGCGCTCTTCCGGGATTCGACGCTCCGAAAGAAGAAAAACTCGAGCACAAGGGAATGCACGAAGGCTGCCCTCATCACAAAGAACATCACGGTGACAAAGGCTGCGAAGGCTGTGAAAAGTGCGGATGCGGATGCAAAGACGGAAAAGGTTGCGACTGCAAAGAAGGTAAAGGCTGTGCTGACTGCAAGTGCGGATGCAAAGAAGGAAAAGAGTGCGGATGCCATCACGGCGACAAAGGCTGCTGCGGCGGAAAATGCGAAGGCTGTGAAAAGTGCGACTGCGGATGCAAAGACGGCAAGAGATGCGACTGCAAAGAAGGTAAAGGCTGTGCTGACTGCAAATGCGGATGCAAAGAGGGCAAAGAGTGCAGCTGCCACGAAGGAAAAGGCTGTCCTAAGTGCTGCGGCAAGGAATGTCCCTGCAAAGGCGACAAAGAGTGCTGCAAAAAACACGGCGGATGCGACTGTCTCAACGGAAAAGGCTGCTGCGGACATCACCACGGAATGCACGATCCGCACGTATGGCTCGATCCGATGAACCTTATCGTTATGACCGACAACACCGTTGCTGAACTTTCCGCAGTTGATCCTGAAAATGCAGCGTTCTACCGCGAAAACGGCGAAACTCTGAAAGCTGAGATCAAAAAAGTGAATGACGAAGTTGCCGCTCAGCTCAAAGAAGTTGAAGGAAAGAGTTTCGTAGTTCACCACCCAGCTTTCGGATATTTTGCCGACAGATTCGGGCTCAAACAGGTTACGCTTGAGATCGAAGGAAAGGAACCGGGTGCAGTCGATATGGCGAAAGTCGTAGATTTCATCAAGAAAAACAACGCGAAAGCCGTATTCATGCAGGCTCAGATCCCCGATTCTGTCATAAAATCGGTAGCCGAAGAGACAAAAGTCCGCGTTATCACTCTCGATCCTTTGAAGGAAAACGTTCTCGAAAACATTAAAGAGACAGCAAAAGAGATAAAAGGAGCTTTGATTGATGAAAAGTAGTAATTTTGCTAAAAAAATCCTGTTCGTTTTTCTGTTTTCCGCACTTGCTTTGCTTGTTGCATGCGGCAGTTCGGATGAAGAAGATACGACTGACAGCGGCGTAGTTTCGGATGAAGATCCGACCGATGATACCGTACCGGCCGCTGATACTGATCCGGAATCGACGGATGATACCGATACTGCACCGGATAATGCAGATCCGACCGATGATCCTGATGGACCGGCAGAAAATACCGATACAGATACGGACATAGAGCCGACAGAACCGACTGAACCGACAGAACCGACAACTCCTGTTGACGGGCCTGATCCTGAATTTGAAAAGGAAGCGGCCGGCTGTACGATGATCGAAGTGCCGAAAATAACGGTCGGAGGGCTTTATGCCGACGAAATCAACGGCTACTTCTCTCCGTCGATGGGAGAAAACGCGATCGACATTATCAGAATATTCCTGATGGGCAATATCACGACGGGAACTTACGAACTCGGAACAGGCCTGAACGACAATTACGCCCAGTGCCAGCAGTGCGTGATGGTCTGGGTCGATGCCGAACTCGGAGCGGCAAAAGAATACTATTTCCAGACCCGCGGGACCTTGACGATAACGAAAGTCACCCCTATGCTGAACGCGTCTGAGGAAGAAGTCGACAGAACGAGCGGCTCGATCAGGAACCTTATTATGAAGCAGGTCGAACCTCTCAACGACTATCTGGGCGATTTCGGATTCATCTCCGACGGCAAATGTGTCGCAGCCGAATTTGTCGAGTGGGACACGACCGGAGAATCGGGCAACTGATCACAACTATTCGGAATCATGGCTCTTTTCCTCGTATTTTTCTTTCTGTTCTCTTTGGAGACACTTGAAGAGAACGACAATTTTTATGTCGTTTTTGAAAGTGCCGAGGAGAATCCTACTTTTTCATCATACAGACTGAGCAATCCCGAAAGAATAGTTTTCGAAGCGAACGGTTCATTCGAAGATTCCGATTTTTCAAACTTGCCTCCGATGGTGAAATCGGTCGAAAAAAACTTTTCCGGAGGCATGACCAGATTCGTATTTTTTGTAGAATCCGGAGCTCAATACACCTTTTTCAACCGCAAAGGGACCATAATCATAGCCTTCAGCCGCTCTGTGTTCCTCGACGACGACAATTTTGACACGATAATCGCAAAATTCACGGCCCGCAGAGAGGCCGAGCGCATAGCGCAGAGCGAAAAGGCAAGGAAAATCGAAGAGGAGCGCCTGATCGAGGAAGAGCGTCGCAAGACGGAAGAAAAACTGATAGCAGAACTTCAGAAAGCTGAAGAAGAGAGGCGTATTGCCGAGGAAAAGCGCATTGCTGAGCTCAAAAAGGCTGAAGAAGAGAAACGCGCAGCCGAGGAAAAGCGCATAGCTGAACTCAAAAAAGCTGAAAACGACAAGCGTCTTGCATCCGAAAGAGAAGCCGAACTTGTCAACTCGCTCATGAACGAACTTATCGAAGAAGAAAGGAGCGCCGAGGAAAAGCGCATAGCTGAACTCAAAAAAGCTGAAGAAGAGAAGCGCGCGGCCGAAGAAAAACGGGCAGCGGAACTCAAAAAGGCTGAAGAAGAAAGGCGCATTGCCGAAGAAAAGCGTATCGCTGAACTCAAAAAGGCCGAAGAAGAAAGGCGCATTGCCGAGGAAAAGCGCATAGCGGAACTCAAAAAGGCTGAAGAAGAGAGGCGCATTGCCGAGGAAAAGCGTATTGCTGAACTCAAAAAGGCTGAAGAAGAGAGGCGCATTGCCGAAGAAAAGCGCATAGCCGAGCTCAAAAAGGCTGAAGAAGAGAAACGCACGGCTGAGCGCATGAAAGCTGTCAGATCAGAAGACGGCGAAATACGCCAGCTAAAAGTCACAAAAGCCGAAAAAGAACCGACTCTGTCGGAAAAACTACCGGAACTTCCTGTCACCAAACTTGAGAAAAAGGGAAAACTGAAAAATATTTTCTTCAGAAAATTCCCTGAATTCAGCCGCGTTACGATGGAACTTGACGGCGAAGTCGACTATCAGTTCAGGGAAATAAGCGGCGGATTCGTGATCGATGTCAACAATTTCGACAAGATCCCGCAGTATCTGCTCAACATCATCGACACAAGGGCTTTCAAGGCCGAAGTCGCATATATCTATCCTAAAAAAGCCGACAATGTCCTGAAGATCTACATCAAAACGGATCCGGGCATGGCAGTCCGCAAAAGCAAAGACGGAAAATATGTCAATTTTGACTTCTTCAAGCCGACTGTAGAATGATCCGATTAAGAAGACTTTCTTCTGAGCGGGATCTCAAGGACGAACGAAGCACCTCCGAGCACCGAATCTCCGACATAGAGTTTTCCTCCGGCCTCGGTCGCAAGTTTTCTCGAATGGCTGAGCCCTATTCCCGTGCCGCCGGGTTTGTTGGTATAGAAATTTTTAAAGACAGACTCTCTTTCGCTCTGCGGGACACCGCGTCCTGAATCTTCGACCGACACCACAGCGAAATTGCCTTTTCTGGCAATGTTCACAGCTATCTTTCCACCGTTTTCGAGCTCTTCCCACGCGTTTTTGAGGAGATTGAGCATGATCTCCTTGAATGACGACAGTGAGATCGAGACCGAAAGAGGATCGCTTTTGCCGACAGTCAGCTCGATGCTTCTCTTCTGGAGCTCAGGAAGATGAAATGAAAGGAATTCTATCAGATCTGAAGGAAGGGAAACGGCGCTTTCTGCCGCTCCGCTCTTGTTGTAGTTCACCATTCCCATGTATTTGTTCGTGATCTGCTCAAGGCGTTCGACTTCCTTAACGACAAGCGAAAGAAGCTGCTTTTTTTCCTCAGACCCGATCTTGCCGATGTTTTCAAGCAGGTAGTCGCTGTTCATTTTTATCGTGTTGAGCGGATTCCTTATCTCATGCGTGATCCGTGTCGCCATCTCGCCGACCGAAGCAAGCCGCTCCGAATTGAGCAGTTTGCTCGAAAGCTCCTCCGCGTTCGTGATGTCTCTGAAGATATAAAAGATCTCGTTCTGGCTTTTAGAGATCGAAAGTTGATATATCGCCTCGCCGCAGGAAAATTTACCTTCGGCGCCGTTAGTGCCTATCCTGTCAAAAACACTTTTCACATACTCGCCTATCGCGGATTCGTCCACGCCGAACCACTCTTTCATAGTTTTGTTGACAAATGTGACACGTTCCGATGAAACAGTCAGAAGCCCTTCCGGAATTGCGTTGAGAAGATCTTCCTTCCTCTTTCCTACGATCTGTTCGCGGGCATATTTTTTGCCGAGTTCGTCAAGTTCCGCGCTCTTCGCTTCCGTCAGCTTTCTGATCTCTTCCGCCGCAGCATCAGCCGGAGCGCCCTCTTCCAAACCTATCAAGGAAAGGAGTTTTACTGCACTTTTCTTCTTTTTAAAAAGGAAGATCGTCAGGATCACGTTTATCACCAGAAACAAGGCCGAGACCACTATAACGGTTTTGTTGATGAAGTCCTGCCAGACGAAGTAGCTGTACTGGACGATACCGAGTTTCTGCCTTGCAGCGAGATCCGCCATATCCTTCAAAGTCGAGATGTCCGCCCGAAGAGAAGCGATTATCCGGGGTCTTTCCTCGGCAGCCGCTTTTGAAAATTCCTCTCCGGCAGCCGCTATCTTTGCCGAAAAATCCTCGATCCTCACTGAAAGGCGGTCGCCGCTTTCACTCTTTATGAATGAAGAGTTCCTGCTTATTACGGACAGGATCATTGCCTGAAGCAGATCACCTGGAAGAGCATTTTCTTCCGATTTTTCATACATTGCGGAAATGGTGTCAAGAGAATCGAGATCTGCCTTGAAACCGCCGGCGGCAGCAAAAAAGGAGGTCTCGTTTTCTATTGCGCGGCCGAGAACATGCGGATCGGTAAAATTAAGACAAACAAAAACAAAGAGAAAAAATGAGAATAAAAGAGGTAAGAAGATTAAGAGCTTATTCTTCAATCTCGCCAGAGACCGCAATGTCGCCCGCTTCAAGAGCCGTAATGCTGTTTGTAATGATCGCTACAGATGTTTTTTCTGCGACCTGAACAATGACAAGCTCGCCTATCATTTCATACGGAAGACCTGCCGGAGACGCTTTGCCTTCGAATTCCTTGAGGCCGTCGCCTTTTCTGTAAACGGAGAGCATAACACCTTTTTCGACACCGTCGTCGCTTCCTTTGTCAAGGTAAACGACGAAATTCGGACCGTAGAAGAAAGTGGGGTCGTAACCGGTAAGGATCTTCGCCTTGATGTCGGATGCCGGTTCCGTTACTTTGACACTGTCTTCAGTCTCGACATACTCGCGGACATAGAAACCGCGCTCGATAGCATCATAAGCCTTTATGATCTTGACCGTCGCGATCTGCGTGTCCTTGTCGTCCTTGTCGTCGTCTTTCTTCTTTTTTCCGATATCAAGGACTTTGCCTCTGCCGACTATATCGACGATCGAGCCGATCTTGTCACCGGTATCAGGATGTTTGATCTTGTCTTTAACATTGATTATCTCGACATAGTCACCGATCTGGAAATGGGGCTTTTCCTTTTTCTTTTCGTCTTTGTCGTCTTCTTCCTCGTCGTCTCCGAGTTCAACATAGACGTTGTCACCCGTTGCCAAAAGCTCTTTCGGCTCGAACGAAGCAACGATCTTCGCCATTTTTTCCTCTTCGGTGTTGCCTACGAAACCTTTCTGGACGATATCAAAAACAGTGTCGTCGATTTGTTTGAACCTGTCGATCCTGTATTTGCCGCCGAGTTTTACGAAATCCTTGTAGTTTTCCGGCGTTGCGTCAAGCGTCTTGCCTGTCTGCGCAAGAGCATCGGTCTCGCCTTCATCCTCATATTCGGCGCTGTAACCTTCGCCGTTCTCACCGTAAGCACCAGTTCCCTCTTCGCCGGGCATCATCATTTCGCCAGTCTGGCGGAAAGAGATCTTGTCCCCGGGATAGATCCTGTGGGGATTCTGGATCTGCGGGTTGAGCGACCATACTTTAGGCCAGTACCACGGGCTTTTAAGCTCTTTTTCGCTTATATCCCAGAGTGTGTCGCCCGGAACGACCTCATAAGTTTCGGGAGCCGCGCTGAGGTCCACATTGTCAAGGTTGATAAAATCAGGAACCGGAACTTCTTCCGCACTTGCCGGCGGAACTTCCTCACCAAACATAAGAGTCGAAAACATCAAAATGAAAGCAAAAATCATCGTTTTCATCAAAAACTCCTTATATCCATTGTAAGATCAAACAAAAAATAGCCGGATTATATTACGCGGAAACACTATTTTGTCAATTTAATAAAATACAATCCGCTGAAAACATAAGATTTTTTCATTTTATGCTCAAAAAGAAGCGGCAAATTTCCAAAATTTCAGAGCTTCTGTATAATCTCCCGTCTTGATTTAAGGAGGTGGAAATGCGGATCACAAAAATGCCTGTTTCTCCCATCGGAGCTAACTGCTACATCGTTTCGGAAGGGACCGAAGCTTTCATCATCGACCCGGGAGGAGATGCCGGAAGGATCATAGAAGCGGCAAAAAATCTCAATGTGCGCTACATTCTTCTCACGCACACTCATTTTGACCACATCGGCGGATTGAACGACATCGCAGAGGCGTTCCCGGATGCCGTGACAGCAGTCAGCACTTTCGAAGAGGAGTGGCTTTATTCGCCGGAGCTCAATTTTTCGGAAGAGTTCGGCGACCCTTTTGTTTTCAGCGGAAAGAACTGTCTCAAACTCGAAGACGGCACAGCTCTCGCCTTTGCCGGAACAAAGATCGACGTTCTCCACACTCCCGGACACACACCGGGTAGCACCTGCTTTTACATGGAAAATTACAGTGATCCTGTGCTTTTTTCGGGCGACACGCTTTTCAGGAGCAGTATCGGGCGCACTGATTTTCCCGGCGGAAGCGGCATAAAGATCATAGAAAGTATAAAAAACAAGCTGATGACCCTTCCTGAACGCACTGTCGTTTATCCTGGACACGATGACGACACAACGATCTTCGAGGAAAAAAGACTGAACCCGTTTTTGAAACGGATCTGAAAAAAACTCTCAATCCTCTTTCAGGCTAAACTTTATTTATTGAAAAAAAACATTAGACTATCCCGCTTTGGTTGTTGCTTCTGCGCGGCATTTTTACGGAGGAAAAGATGCACAAAACGGAAAGACTCGATTTTGTCGGAGCTTTTGAACAGGGATGGATCCAGTACAAGTCAAATTTCACGAAACTCATCGGCTGGGGCGCGGCGATCTCCGTTCCTCCGGCTTTTTTCCATTACAGCATCACCGCCGGTGTCATTCTGACTCTTGTTTTTGAGGGGCTTCTCATGATCATGCTCGCGAATTCCGTAGTATGCGCTTCGAAAGGGTTGAAAAACGACTCTATTGCCTCTCCCGGCATAGTGCTGAACTACATAAAGAACGGATTTCTGATCTCGATCCTCCTCTTCCCGCTCCTTCTCATCGGCGCGGTCGCCGGAGTGATCCCGTCGATAGCCCTTTTCAGCCTTTTCATGTTCACTTTTTTCATAACGGCACGCAAACAGAAATTCGCCATTGATGCAATGATGGACAGTCTGCGCGAAGGCAACGGCTACAGATTCCCGCTTTTTCTGTTTTCATTCATTTTCTACGCTGCGGCGGCGCTTGCCCTTCTTCTGGCGCAGCTCCTGCTTCCGCTCGGTTTTATTGCCGGCGCGCTGCTGACCCCTTATTTTTTCTCGGTAATTTATGAATTTTATGACCAATTGGAGACAAAATGATGAATTACGAGACCGATTTTCTGGCTTACCAGCTTTTAAACATCTACAAAGGAAGAAAAGTCCTTGATTTCTTCACAGAACCGCTTTTCGGAGACGCTTCCGGCAGGTCCTATGTCAGGATCAGTTTTGAAAACACGACTGTCCTGCTGATGAAAGTCGCCGACATCAAACCCGGAGAATTCGGACGCGGAGACTCATTCACCGACTTCATGGCGATCCACGATTTTCTGAACGGCATCGGCGTGAAAGTCCCAGGGATCCTCGCCGTTATCCCGGAACAGAAGGCTATGCTTCTTGAAGATCTTGGCGACACGACGCTTTTCAAACTCATCGAAAACGACAGAAAGAACAAGTTCAAATACATCAAAGACGCGCTTGATCTGCTCACCGACACGCAGAAAAAAATATACGACCGCACAAGATTCGACACTCCGGCAGACAAAAGAAAGTTCTCGACAAAACTTTTCATGGACGAGTTCTACCATTTTTACGAATACATGATCGCAAAGAGGATCTACGCGCTGCCATACAAAAATCTTTGGCCCAAACTCGAAAAGCACTTCCAGAAGATATCGCGTGAACTGGCGAACCTGCCCTACTTCTTCTCACACAGGGATTTTCAGTCGAAGAACATCATGGTCAGGGACGGCGCGCACTACCTCATCGATTTCCAGGACGCGCTGATGGCGCCTGTCATCTACGATCTGGTCTCTCTGCTCCGCGACTCCTACGTCACACTTTCGGAAGACGAGCTTTCATCGCTTCTTTCATACTTTTGGAACACGAACAGCGTGATGCACGAATTTTTCAACGACTCTGAAACATTCGAACACGCTTTCTACCTTCAGGCACTTCAGCGCAAAATGAAGGATGCCGGAAGATTCGTATACCTCAACCAGGTCAAAGGCAAAGAGTGGTTCGTACCCTACATTCTTCCGACTCTCGGCTATGTCAGAGATACCCTTCAGAAACTCGGGCTTGACAGTATCACGGAACTTCTCGCGCCTTACATTCCTGAATTGGACAGTGGGAGATCAAAGTGAAAGCGCTTATTTTAGCCGCAGGTTTCGGGACCAGGATGGCTCCGATCACAGACAACATCCCGAAGCCGCTGATCCCTGTGCTGAACCGCCCGACCATCGAATACAACATCTATTTTCTGAAGCACTACGGGATAAAAGAGATCTACATCAACCTTCATTCTCACGGCGAAAAAATAGCGAAAGCACTCGGCAACGGAAGCAAATACGGCGTAAGCATCGAATATCTTCCCGAGCAGGAGATCCTTGGCACAGGCGGCGCGATCGCTTCGATGGAGCCTTTTGTCAAAAAGGAACCGTTCGTGGTCGTGAATTCCGACACTATCTTCAACTTCGACCTTGACAAAATGATCGAAAGCCACAACCACTCGGATTCTCTTGCGACTTTGGGCATACTTCCGGCTTCCCAGAAAGATCCCCGCGCTGTTATCAGAGTCGACGGGAACAAGATCGTCAGGATGCTCAATGAATCGATCTACGACACGATACCGGAAGGGAACGCCCTTTTCACCGGGATCCACGTAATAAATCCGCAGCTCCTCGAATTCATCCCGAAAGGATGTTTCGTTTCGATCACGAGCTATGTCTACAAGCGTGCGATCAGATCAGGCAGGAACCTCAACGCATTTTACATCAAAGGAAACTGGTGGGATATGGGGACACCTGACGGATACCTCGACTGTTCGTTTGAGCTTCTCCGCACTCTGCCTCTTAAATTTTTCGACGACACCGACATCTTCGGCGACTACTATCACACGAAGTACGAGCACTTGAAAGGAAAGAATGAAGATTTTTTCGTCGCACTCGGCAAAAAGCTGAACTTCCCGCCGATCAAGCAGGAACCGCCGATCGTGATAAGCAACAACTGCGAGATCGAAAAGAGCAGCGAGATCGTTCTCGGTCCCAACCTCATAGCAGGCAACGGCGCGGTCCTCACTGCAGACCATGAACTGACAAACGCCGTATACCTTCCCGGCGCCGACGGAACAAGGGTCATCTACGGCAAAAAAGGAAGGATATACTACTAAATGCCAACTATCGAAAAAGTTCTGCGTTTCGTTTCGGCTTCAGTGCTTGCCGCGACGATCATTTTCACAGTTGTCGTCGTAGTTAAAGAGCTTGCAAAGCCGAAAGATGTTCTCGAGCGCATCAAACAAGAACACTGCGCCTCTGTTGCAGAGCTTGAGGAAGCGCCTGCAGCTGAATATAGTCACAATATGAAACATTCAGGGAGCGAGTGCGTTTTCGTTCCAAGTTCTCTGCGCGGAAAAACCGAGTTCGCTGATTCCCTTTTCAAATTCAAAAAACTTGAGGATTTTGACTATCTTTTTGCAGGCAACAGCGGAATTTTACTGAAAAGAACTGAAAAAGAAGCCTATTCAAGCATCTTTAAAAAATTTCTGCCGAAAAAGGACGCTGATTTTATGGAAGAAGAAGCCGATTTCATCATCAAATGTCTCCGCAACGAAAAGTGCCCGGACAGTGTCCCCGACAAAAAGCGCACTGTTACGGCAACAGCCTGGGATATTAATGGAAATCTGATGATGTCGGTGACTTACGAAGACGAACTTGTCTTATCTACTGCAAAAAATCTGAAAAAACTTTTTAACGAGATAGCGAAGATCAAAAAACTCGACCTGTCAAAACTCCGCCTTATTCTCTACTTTCATTCTAATTACGCATATCTTGAAGACAAAAGCGAAAAGTATCTGATCACGCTGCCCAAAAGCGGCGTTGACGGGCTTTATCTGAAGTCGCGCGGCGCAAAGATAAGGCTCCTTCCCTGGGAATATTCGACAAATCCGCTGTCAGTCCTCGACAGAAAAGGCTCGCAGTACGGGCTTGACAAGGATGAATACAAAAAAGATGTCGCTTCGGTCTATTTTTACAGAACGACGCAGTTTTCAGAAAACAACGGGGGTATGTTTTCTAAATACGGCAACACTGTTCCGTGGCTTGACGGCTCGGCACTGGCAAAAGCAGACTATTCGCCGAATTTCGACCTTCGCCTCATCGCAAAACATCTTAAAAACATCCAGCGCGAAGACGGCTCATTCCCGACCGAGCTCGAAACAACGGACGCAAAGGAAAAAAATGCGAAAGAGTCACTTCTCATGCAGGCTTACGCTGCTGAAGTCCTTTTCAGAATGGCTGAAAGGCTTGAAGATCTGGCTCTCACCGAAGCGGCTGAAAAAACTTTGAAATACGTCCTTGACAAAGAGGAAAAAGACGATGCTGCAAGGGCAAAATTAGAAGCTTTGATGGTCAGGCAGAAAAAAGATATGGGCTACCAGTTTCAGTTCTTCGATTTCGACCACACCGAAAAGGCGATAACTGCAAACTTCATATATTCCGGCATTTTCATCGAGGCGTTTTCGCTACTTTCAAAAGATAAAAACAAGGATGAAAAGATCGTCAGCCTGCTGAAGAAGGCGATCTCCCTTTTTGAAGGTGCAAATACCGAAAACAAGATGCGTTTTATCGGCTATCTTGCCGATTTTGATCCTGAAAAAGAGAGCGCTTCATACAAAGCGATGGAAGATTTTTTTGCCTCGCAGACCGGTTTTTTAAAAGAGATGAGATTTGACTCGCGTGATTTCTGGTATGAAAAAGGAACTTTTACGACCGACAAAAGCAAAAATCTCCCAGACACTTCACTTTCACTGCTCCTTGCGGACGGCTTGACAAAAGCGCTTATAAATGAACTGATCAGCATCGAAGAAACGGAATTGCTTTCAGGCGATTTTATCAGAAAACTCATTATTAGAAGCGACGATTTTCCGAACTGGGGAAGCACAAAGGCGAAAGCTAAGATCCAGGGCGGCGTCCGTGCTTCCAACCGCTCGAAATCGGTCAAACTTTCGAACACACTGCGCGCGGCGTCTTACTTTACCCGCGTAGAATAGGAGAAAAAGAATGAACTTTTTTAAATGCACTGCATGCGGAGGCTGCTGCTCGGGCGACGGATCGGTCTTTCTCTATCCGGAAGATGTCAGAAGTCTGGCGGAAAATTTCAAAATGACGCTTCAGGAATTTATCGACAAATACACCGATTTCATCATTCTGGAATACTGCGAAGAAGGCTCATCTTACTCATATCTACCTTATATCGTTATAAAAAAAGAGAACGACGCCTGCATTTTCCTGAAATCTAAAAAGTGTTCTATTCACGATTTCAAGCCGTTCCAGTGCAGAAACACTCCATTCGTGAGCGAATTTTTCACCGATGATGAATGGCGGAAATATTTAATGAAACACTGCCCCGCGCTGATGAAGCTCAAAGAAGAAGATCTTAAACAATACCTGCCGCTTGCACAGATTTCTGATGAAAAAAACAAGGAATACGAATTCATTCTGCGGCAGAACAGCTACAGCCTTGAAAAGATCCTGGGAGTAACGCTTCCGGAACCGAAGATCATTCCGGTCGGATCTTGAAGAATTTCTCAGCCGTATTCAGCCACTCTTCAGCGTCCATCACAAAGCCGACATCTGAATAGTTGAATATTTCTGCAGACTTATCCGTATTGACAGCCACAATGAAACCGCTCGATTTCATGCCGGCGAGATGCTGAACGGCACCTGAAATGCCGATCGCGAAATAAATCTCCGGAGTTATGGTCTTTCCTGACTGACCGACCTGACGCGGCTGTTCAAGCCAGCCTTTCTCGACGATCTTTCTGGAACATGCAAGCATTCCGCCGATAGATGCTGCGAAATCGCCGAAACGCCTGACAAGCCCGGGCGAAGAGACGCCGCTGCCTACAGAAACAATCAGGGCAGCATCCTCTATTTTTGCGTTGCCGGATGTAATTATTGAATTTTCCTTGAGTTTCAGGACTCTTTCAGCGAGAGAGGAAAAATCATTTCTGACAATATTTTTCTCAAAGTCTTCAACTTTAAATTCTCTTTTTTTGAATACGGAAGGGCGTGCAGTCGCCATCTGAGGCAAAGTCGAAGGCGATATTATATGCGCCGTTATGTTGCCGCCCAAAGCAGGTCTGATCTGGACGAGGCGGCCGTTTTCATCGATATTGAAATCGGTGCAGTCGGCGGTTATCCCGCAGTGAAGACGCGCTGCCACTTCCGGAGCGAGGACCCTGCCGTAATCTGTTGCCGGAAAGAGGACTGTTGAAGGTAAAATTTCTGAAATTATTGAAGAAATCGCAAACACGTCCGATTCGAGTTCAAAGACTCCGGCTTTTCTGTGGGAAAGAACGAAAACTTTATCGGCTCCGAAATCATTCAAAGCCTGAACATCACAGTCTGCATCGGCGCAGAGCAGCGCAATTACTTTTTCACCGGTCTTTTCGGCAAGACTGCGTGCCGCACCCAAAAGCTCGAAAGTGACATTTTTGAAAGAACCGTCGTTTTCGATCGAACAGACTACTGCAATTCCTGAGTTTTTCATCAAATTTTCTCGCCGCGCATCGTGTTTTCAAGGATCTCGACAACTTTGACAGGGATGATCTTCCCTTTATCCGCCGCGGTCGATCCGGCTATGTGAACGATCAGATTGTGCTCGCTGCGCCCCATGAAAGTGTCGCCTTTCGGGCTTGCCGATTCGACTAAAACATTGACAGTTCTGCCAAGATACCTGCCGCGGACATCTTTTAATCTCTTCTTTTCGAGATCCAAAAGTTCGTTGAGACGGGCGAATTTTTCCTCTTCAGGAACGTCATCCGCCATTTTTTCAGCTTTGGTAAAAGGCCTCGGCGAATAGTTGAAAGCAAATATCGAATCGTAGCCGACAAGATCGACAAGTTTCATTGTATCTTCAAATTCTTCCCTCGTCTCACCGGGGAAACCGACGATGAAATCGCTGCTTAAAGCGATATCGGGACAGTATTTACGGGCAAGTTCCATCTTTTCGATATAGCTTTCGACAGTATATCTTCTGTTCATCAGCTTTAAAATGCGGTTGTTGCCCGACTGAGCCGGAAGATGCAGATACGGCATAAGATTTGGAATTTCTCCGAACGCTTTCGCCAGTTCCTCGCCGAAATCTTTCGGATGACTCGTTATGAACCGGAGTCTTTTCAAAGCAGTTTTTTCGGAAATTTCGTGCAGAAGAGCGGCAAAAGTTTCACCTGTTTCCGGATCTTTGTAACTGTTCACATTTTGCCCCAGAAGAGTGACCTCCTGTATCCCTGAATCGACAAGTTTTTGGATCTCGTCAAGGATCACGGAGCTTTTTCTGCTGATCTCGCGGCCTCTGACAAAGGGGACGATGCAGTAGCTGCAGAAGTTGTTGCAGCCGTGCATGACTGTGACATACGAAGAATAGGGACTGAAAAAACTCCCTTTCGACCTTGCCGGAAAGATCTCCTCGCGCTCAAGTGAATCAGCTTTGTTCGAGACGAACGGAAAAACACCTTTGTTCGCGACATCCGGGATCATATCCTCGGCACCGGGACCGAAAACTCCGTCGATGTACGGGATCTTCTCGATTATTTCTCCGCCCAGCTGCTGAGCGACGCAGCCCATGATAAAGATCCTCGTTCCTTTCGATTTTTTAAGCGGCAGATAACGCCCCGCGCAGCTGTAAAGCTTAAGAAGCGGTTTTTCACGGACACTGCAGCTGTTTATAATGATAAGTTCGGCCTCTTCCGCGTCTTCGGTATATTCCCAGCCGCTTTCAGCAAGCATGACGGCAACGCGTTCACTGTCGTAGACATTCATCTGACAGCCGAAAGTATGAATAAAAAATTTTCTCACGACTCCTCCGAAAAGCAAAAAAAAACGGGGGAAAACCCCCGTTTTAAATCAAAGCCGGCCAACAACTACGGAACTGCGTAGCTGCCTACCTGATAAACATATTTTCCGCCGAGCATGAATACCTGACCGAGACCGTCAACTGCGACAGGACCGTCGGATATAACGGCATCACTGTCTCTATCGCGGTTTTCATCCATCAAAGTATCTTTAACGGAAGAAGAGAAAACTTCGAGACCAAGATCGGAATCTTTTACTCTCTTGACCTGAAGAACAAAAACGATCTGGTCGGAAGCGTATCTTGCCGTTCTGTCGATTTCTTTGGAACCGCAGTTTACAGCGACATATTTAAGAACGCTCTTGTCTTCCGAGCCGAGAAGGGCAGCTGAAGGTCTCGAGCATTCGTTCGGAGATGAGTTCGAATCATAGGTAAGAGCATCTTCGCCGTTTGCGCTGAAAACAAAAAGGCTCGGATTGGTTACCCACGAAGCATCGTCGCTGTCGCCGTTGCGAAGGTATCCGCCGACAAGAGCAACAACTGTCTCATTTTCTTCTTTATCATCCATAACGACACTGACTGCTGCCGGAGAAATAAGACCCGTAACTTTGAGATTTGAGTCATCGACACCGTTTCTGTCAGCGACATCAAGCGGTTTCGAAGAACCTTTCGTAACAAGTTCTGCAAAATTTGCGCCTGTTACCGGGGTTTCTTTTCCTTCCGGTTTATAATTCGTTGAACCGCCGATAACCAAAAGTTTCGGGGTAACGGTCTTAACGCCGTTTTCATCGACTGTAACATCGGAAACATCTGCAAGGGCATGGTTGCAGCGGCCTTCATTCAAATTCGCGAATGTCTCGACATAAACACCGTTTTCTCCTGCGGAGACTTTGTAAACGACTTTGGAAGCGCCGGAATCAGTGCAGCCGCCGACAATGTAAACACTGCCGTCGATCGTGATGGCTCTTGCTTTCGTCATAGGCTGAGCGCCGAAATCAAGGGTCTCGTATTTGTCGGAATCAGGATCGTAGACCCATACGGACTCGTTGAGGACATCGTCTTCAGTCATTCCAAGACCGACAACGACTTTTCCTTTTTCGGTCCCGTCATCAAGTAAAGCGGCAATGTGGTCATAAAGCGGAGCTTTCAATTTCGAGACATCCTTTCTTTTGAGCTCTTTCATGTTGAAAAGAGCGGCTTTGTTCATAACATTGTCGTCATCAAAGCCGTAACCGCCTGCCATATAGATGCTGCCGTCTTTAAGCGCGACCGCCGCAGAACCTTTGGAACCGTCAGTGTCGAAGTAAGATTCAAGCGAATTCTCGTCCGCTCTCTGTCTGTCTGAAACGACTCTGACGAAATCGCCGACTGCCGCAAGGAAAATATCTACATCGTAGTTGTTCTTATCATCGTAGTAAACACCGTCGATACCGCCGGTAAGTTTGAGTTTTTCGTTTTTGTTGGTGACTTCAACGAAGAAGCGGTAGTAAGTCCCCTTCTTAAGCGATCTGATGAACTCTTCCTTTCCGCCGCTGTTGCTGTTGACTCTGATGAGTTTACGGTCTGCATAGACATAGTCGTCTTTGATCTCCGATTTGGAATAAATCGAAAGAAGGACCTGGTCATTTTTATTTATGCAGTAGGTATAGTCAGTGCCGTCCTCGCCGTCTTCGTCTTCATCATAGTCCTGGCAGGCGCCGTCATCGACAGGCAGTTTCAGCGTGATCTTGAAATCACCGGTATTGCCGGAATCGCATGCTACGAACAAAAACGCCAATGCGAATGCCAGAGAGAGAAAAAGCAATCTCTTCATAAAATCCTCCAATCTATCCTTATTATTTGTTGTCCCATTCAATAACTTTGCCTTCAGGTTCGCTGGTCCTCGTTCCGTAGTAGATGCCTACAGCGGCTCCGGCGATAATGACGACCGCTACCGTAGCGATGAACCAGGTCTGTTTGTAAAAAGGAGTAGACTGGGTTTCAGCCATTGATTCCTCTTTGTCATCATTGGCGTTGTCGTTGACATTACCCTCGAAGTAGAAGTTGTCACCGACTTTAAGGTTGACACCTGACTGCTGTTCCTGTTCCTGAACGGCTTCCTGAGCTTCCTGAGCCTCCTGGGAATAAGCCGGAACAACGAAACATACGATCAAAACCATAACAAGCAATTTTGAAAAAAACTTCATGTCGCTAACCCTATAAAAAATTGTCCAAATTAAGCACCTAAAACAATCAGCGGCGGTATCTATCAAATTTTGCACCGTCAGTCAAACTTTTTTTGCAATTAAAAAATTCGCTTTTCAAAGCATCCTTTCTTAAGTTGTCGTCCATCTTTATTCTGTCGAAAGAACCCTGGCCCGAAGGCCACTGCGTCAGTCTTCATCCTGGCTGCGGATGTATCTTGAAATTTTGCGGCGGCGGTGGAAGTGTTTCTTCTGCTTGTTGGCCGCATAACCGAGTTCTATTTTGCCGGCACCGACTTCACGCAGCGCGATGATCGGCGGTTTGTTGCCTTTCGTGTTGGCGATAAGAGGCTCCGCTCCGTCAAGAAGCTGGCGCGTTCTTTTTGCCGCAAGGATTATGAGTTCCATTCTGTTCGGAACCTTTTCGAGACAATCTTCAACTGTTACTCTTGCCATAGAAATCTCCATTAAACAAAAAAACCGCGAAAGTATAGTGATATTTTTCGGAAAATCAATTTTTCGGGTAATTTACGCGAAATAGCTCCTGGAAATTTCGACCCTTTCCGCTTTGTCGGTCTTCACGATCCTGCCGACGACATATCTGTCTGAGTTTTCAAGCAGCGCTGCGACCTGTTCAGGCGGCACGATCAGCATGAAGCCGGTCCCACAGTTGAAAGTCGTGAACATCTCGCGCTCGCTCAGTCCCGCGCATTTTTTGAGCCATTTGAAGACAGGAAGCACTTTGAAATCGCCGTCGATCAAAGCTCCGAGACCTTCCGGAATGACCCTCGGGATATTTTCGTAAAATCCGCCGCCCGTGATGTGGACCATGCCGCGGATGTCGAACTTTTTGATGAGGTCAAGAACTTCCTTGACGTAAATTCTCGTCGGTTTCAGGAACTCTTCCGCTACCGTGCAGCCGAGTTCTTCGATCCTGTCGCTGACTTTGAGCCCCATTTTTTCGAGGACTATCTTTCTTACGAGCGAGTATCCGTTTGAGTGGACGCCGGTCGAAGGAATTCCGACGATGACGTCGCCTTCCTTTATTTTTGAACCGTCGATTATTTTGCTTTTATCGACTACACCGACGTTGAAACCTGCGAGGTCGTATTCGCCAGGAGCATAAAATCCCGGCATTTCGGCAGTTTCTCCGCCGACAAGGGCGCATCCCGCCTGGCGGCAGCCTTCAGCTATGCCCGAAACGACCTTTGCGCCCGTATCGCTGTCAAGTTTGCCCGTAGCGAAGTAGTCAAGGAAGAAAAGCGGTTCCGCGCCGCCGACGATGACGTCGTTCACGCACATCGCGACAAGGTCGATGCCGATCGTGTCGTGCTTGTCTGCAAGGAATGCGAATTTGAGTTTCGTACCGACACCGTCCGTTCCGCTGACTAAAACGGGTTCCTTGATCCCTGCAGGGATCGAGACGAGCGATGAAAAACCGCCTATACCTGCGAGAACTTCAGGACGCATCGTGTTTTTGACGAGAGGTTTGATCTTGTCGACCATCGCCGCGCCTTCGACAATATCGACTCCGGCGTTTTTGTAATTGATTTCGGACATTTTTTTCTCCACAAATAAAAAATCCGCGAAAATATAGTCAAGCGGTGCGTTTTTGCAAACTTATTCTGTTATTTAATGTCTTTCATAAAAAGGCGCGCGGCCAGAGCTTGTTGAACGATTTACACCGCCTTAACGGACGCAGAGAACATAACTTGAGTAAGTTTTGCGAGTCATGGATTGACCACCATCTTTGAAAGATATTGTCGTAGAATATCTGGCTCCGCTACTGGAAACACTATTAGTTGAAGACCACACGGTTCCTTTTTCAGTAATTGACGGTATATCAGTCGTCGGAGTGTATCTGTCGTAATTAACAATAGAGAGAAGTTCATTAAAGTTCGGCAATCTCCAGTCTGTATATCCGCCGTAAGTCGAACTTTCGCAGTAATTCAGTGCATAAGACCAGTCTCCCTCATCTACAAGATACTGCCACATAAGTCCGGTAACATTATCCTTAATTATGCTGTCTCCGTTCTTTGTAAAGGTTGTAAACGAACTTTCCGGCAGAATTTCGCCGCGGACGCAGATAGCATAAAGAGCCTCTCCTGTTTCTCTTTCTGTTACATTTGTGGTTGATGAGCCGAAATTTATAGTCCACGCTTTATTCGTATCACTCACGTATCTCTTTGAAGTCCAGAATTGTCTGCTTCCAGTCCCTGCAACGAAATAATCGGTGTTTACACGACCGCTGGAGCTTTGAAGCATAATACTTGCAAGCTCTTTCGTAGTCGGAAGCCTCCAGTCATCGTATCCGGCGTATTCAAGATTAGCGCAGTGAGTTATTGCCTGATAGAATGTGTATGTATCCCCCGAAATCGTCCGCTGCCACTCCAACTTCGTATTTTCATCCAAAACGACCTTTTCATCAGGTTTAGTGCTGTAGGGAGTTTTGAGAATAAAGCTTTGCGGAGTGCAGACACCTTTTGAGGCATAATATGCATCCTGACCGAAGAAAGTTTCATTTTCTGTTTCCGGACAAGCTATTATTTTGGTTGCATTGTAACATTGTTGCAGTCCGGTGCAGATGTTTCCGAAGACTTTCTTCATACACCTCGAACCGTTCCAGAAATAACCGTCAACGCATCCGCATTTGATTTTTCCGTCATCAGGTGTGCATATTCCGTCTGAACCTTCCATAGAAACGCACTCGTTGTCGGTAATGCAAGGATCAGGTATGCAGCTTGAAGTCGAGCTTTCCCAAGTGTATCCGTCAACGCATCCGCATGAGTATTTGCTTTCAGTAAGCGGTGTGCATATTCCGTCTGAATAAGAGACTGAAGAGCATGAACTTGAAGTACACGGGGTATCGATACAGTTTTTACCTGACAGGAATTTTCCTTCACCGCAGATATCGGAGCGGACACAGCGGACATAGTTCAGTTCTGATTTTACGATACTGGATTTTGGAGCACCAGATTTAAAATCAAATGCAAGAGCTTTGTCTGAAGAGTCTTGTCTTGTTGTTGAAGTCCAGAAATACTCTGTTTCGCTAGTCGGCATACTAAGATATGTTGTGTTAACGGCAGGATCTTTTCTGGTGAAATCAATAATAGAAGCAAGTTCATTGTAATTCGGAAGCCTCCAATCCGAATATTCGCCCAACGTCAGATTTTCGCAGTATTCAATGGCTCCCTGCCATGTTTTGTCTGTTGCATAGCCTTTCTGCCAGTAAAGTTCTGTTGTGCTGTCTTTGACCACGGCATTAGTTCCTGCTATAGTTCCAAACACCGGATTCTCTGTCATAGTTCCCTTTACGCAAATGGCAGGCGCTGTATAAATAAGAGTTGGCATAGCGCCGACATAGCCGTTGTCAGAGTCGAAGATCCAAATACTCGGAACCTCCGAATCACTTACAAAAGGAGTTGTTGACCAGACATCGTCTTCGATATTGAAATATTTCGTGTCTACTGCAGGATTTCTCATACTATTGTCAAATATTGTCATCAGCTCTTTGATGGAGGGAAGTCTCCAGCCGGTCTCACCGCCGTAACTGAGTTCTGAACAGTAAGTTCTGGCAGCACTCACACCTTGGTAGTCGGAAGGATTCTTCGTCCACATAAGACCTGTAGCATTGTCAACAGTTATAGTATAAGGCTCGCTTCCTATGAGTGAGAAGTTTTTGGGAGCGCAGAAACCTGCTTCCGCATAGTATGCGTCCTGACCGTAGAAATTATAGTTTTCACCGGTTCCTGACGAAGATTCCGGGCAGCCTATTTCAGCACCGTTATTGAAACATTTAATAGTACCGGTACACAAATTTCCGAGAGCCGCATTCTGTGAACGGCAGCCGGTCTTGCCCCACCAGTAGTTTTCACCGCTGCATTCACAGGCGTATGAAAGAAGCAGATTGCCATTTTCCAAACATGTTCCGCTTGCATAGTCAATACCGCTGCACGGGCTGTAACTGCATGGATTGCCAACACACTGGCCGTCAAGCGGATAATAACCTGCATCACAGATATAGCGGCATTCATCTTCGCTTCCGACAACATTGTATTTCGGTTCAAGTTTGGGAAGCCACTCCCTGCCGTCCCAAGTTTGGGTAATAGTCGGAACGTAGTTCCATACCGCGTTTTCAGGTAGATTTTTGCAATCTATCTTTCTTGTGTCTGCAACGCATTCTCCGTCATCGGCTGTATCGTCTTCAAGACCGGTCCAAGTGTAGTTTTCCTTACATTTGAAGTGGCAGTAAGCGGAATCCGCCTCGGTAGCGAATGTTGCCCAAAGACCATGTTCAAAACTGTTGGTAGCCGGGTTCCATGTCTGAGATATAGTTGAGAAACCGCCTGTCCATTCTGCGTTGTCGGGCAGTCCTTCGCACTCTTGATCTGTGATTGTGTTCGGCAGGCATGCGTTGTTCTCCCATTTGAACTTATAGCCTTCATCAGCACACGTGAAACGGCACTGACCTGAAATGAAGGAGCCGTGTGTTCCTGTTGTTGACGGAGTCCATTCTGTGCCGCTCCATCTCTGCGTTATACTGAATGAGCTGCCTGTTCCAGAAGAGCTCGTTCTCCATACCGCATTTGCCGGAAGTCCTGTGCATGCAACGGTTTTTGTCTTAGCCTGACATGAACCGTTCTTCCACTCGTAATTTTCCTTGCATTTGAAGCGACAGTAAGCTGTCGTAGCCTCAGTGCCGTATTCCGGAGTGAGAGTCGGAGTAAATCCGGAAGCACTTTCGTCCCAGTGCTGCTCTATACTTGAAGCGGTGTTCCATTCAGCATTTGCCGGAAGTGTTCCGCAGGATGAAATCTTTGTCTCTGCTTCGCATGTCGCGCCGTTCCAGCTGTAGTGGCTGTTGCATTTGAAGCGGCACTGGTTATCAACAGCACTGTTGCTGAAGCTGCCTGTCGTCGTCGGAAGCCACTCCGTTCCGCTCCATGTCTGGTTGATATTTGCGTTCCACCATGAAGCGTTTGCCGGAATTGAGTTGTTGTTGCAGGCAACATTTGAATTGGTATGACCTTTGCATGTGCTGGTTGTCGTATCCCAGTCGAATTTGACATTTTCATCAATACACTTGAAGTAACATCTGTCTGTTGCATTGCCGGTTGTGTGGGTTCCGGTTGTCTCGGGAGCCCATGTCGTGCCGTTCCATTCCTGGACGACTGTTGTACTGTTCCATACTGCGTTTGCCGGAAGTCCGGTGCAGGCAACAGTCTGTTTCTTTGCGACACATGCGTCGTTTTTAAATTCGTAGTTTTCTTTGCAGGTGTAGCGGCATTCACTTTCGCTTGAAGTTTCACTGTATATCAGATTTACCGCAGGTGTATATTCCGAACCGTTCCAAGTCTGCCTGATCTGTGAAACTGTGTTCCAAACCGCATTGGCAGGAAGTGTTCCGCAGGTTACTATCTGTGTTCTCGGTTCACAGGTCGAACCGTTCCAGTTGTAGTTTGCAAGGCATTTGAAGCGGCAGTATGCGGAATTTATTTCTGTGTTGTAAGTTCCTGCATTGCCCGGGAACCATTCGCTTCCGTTCCATGTCTGCGTTATGCTTGAATATCCGCCTGTCCATTCTGCGTTGTCAGGAAGGCCTGCGCACTGAGCCGTTTTCGGTTTCGCGGAACATGCGCCGTTTTTCCATTCGTACTTGTCACCTTCGTCAATGCACTTGAAATAGCATTTGTCGGTTGCATTGCCGGTTGTGTGGGTTCCTGTTGCTGTCGGTGCCCAAGACGTGCCGTTCCATGTCTGCTCTATCGTAGCGCTGTTCCAGACTGCGTTTGCAGGAAGTCCTGTACATGCCGCCGGCTGTCTCTCAGGATCGCAGAGATTGTTTTCGCTGTCCCAGTTGTAGTGTTCCTTACATACAAAGCGGCATTCTTCTTCGCTTGATTCAGGGTTGTATTCAGATTCTGCCGAAGGTTCCCACTTTTCGCCGTCCCATGTCTGAGAGATCTTGTAAACTACGTTCCAGTCGGAGTAGGGTTTCTTTTCAGAGCAGTTCGCAACTCTTGAAACCGGAAGACATTTTTCTTCATCTGCATCCCATTTGTAGTTGGTTGCGCAGACAAAGCGGCATTCAACGTTGCTTGAAATCTTGTTGAATGTACCGATATTGCTCGGATACCATTTGTCGCCGTCATAAGTCTGGCTGATACCGAAAACGGTGTTCCAGATCGCGTTTTCAGGCAGACCGTCACATGCAACATATCTTGTCGTGTCAAGGAGACACTTTGCGTGGTTCCAGTTGAAGCCCGATTTGCAGCCGCATGTGAAATCGTAGTCGCCTGCCGTGCAGAGACCTGTCGAATTTGCCATGTTTTTGCATGGAGCAAAGCCGCACGGATCAGCGCATTCATCGCCGAAGCACGGCTCGTCGTTTCTTACGCATATTATGTACTTCGTGTCAGTCTTATCTGCGGATTTGATGCTTCCGTCTGCAAAATCGACTGTCCATGCCTTTGACGCTGCATTGATATCTGTTGTCGAAGCCCAGAAACCTTTTGCAGCTATTGACGGGAAATCACTCATTGTGCCGTTTGCTTTCGTGTAGTCAACAAGGGACGCAAGTTCGTTTCTGTTCGGGAGTCTCCAGTCAAACTTGTCTGCCATGGAAACTTCTTCGCAGTAGTTGAGAGCTTCTGCCCATGTTCTTGAAGCAACCGCCTGTTTCTGCCACATTAAGCCGCTCTCATTATCTTTTACAGTCTCATCAGTTGCAGTGAAGCGGTTTTCAGTTGCATCGTAGTCATTTACTCTTACGCAGAGAACATGATGGCTTTCCGTTTTTGCAACACTTGTCAGTGCACCGTTTTCATCAATTCTCCAAGCGTTTTCCGTATTTTTCTTATCTTCACTTGCCCAGAATGTGTGACCCGAAACAGTGAAGTAGTTGTTGTCAAGTGCCGGGCTTGCATTGCTGCTGTCAACAATTGTGAGCAACTCTGCCGGCGTCGGAACTCTCCAGACTGCCGTCGAACTGCCGTTTTCAAGACGCGAGCAGTATGTTTCGGCTTCTGACCAGGTAACATTGCCTGATGAAACCGCCTGCCACTCGTAGTGCGTAAACTTGTCTTTTACAATCTGGTTGTCACCGCTGCCGCTTGTCGTGAAGTCGTGCTTCGTGCAGTAGCCGTTTTCTGCATACTGTGCGTCCTGACCGAAGAATGCCTCTCCGTAAGCAGGACATTCGGTTGCTGAGCTGCTGTCGAAGCAATCGGTTTCACCTGTGCAGACAAGTGCAAGTGAAAGCGGGCTTTCAAGGCACTGGCTGCCGCTCCACTTGTAGCCTTTTGTGCACGAGGATGTGCATTCTTCCGTTGTGAGACCGTAGTTAGCCGCTTTTGCAGTAGGAGCCCAGTCTGTGCCGTCATAAGTCTGTGCAAATGTCCCTTCGCCGTCATTCCACTGTGCGTTTGCAGGAAGTGTTCCGCATGAAGCTGTCGTTCTTGTACAGTTGTTTGCAGTGATGTAACCCGAGCAGTCGTCATTTTTGCACGGTGCCGTGCCTCTTGAATTGCCGAAGCCTGCTATTTCTGAGCAGTCTTTTGCTCCGCCGTCACAGCCTTCGCCTGCATCAAGGATGCCGTCGCCGCAGTATGCCGCTTTTCCGCATTCCTGCTTGTCAAACGTGCATGTATTCGGATCACATGTCGCAGTTTTTTCAGGATGGGTCGAAGCCGGATAGATCGTTCCGCAGGAAACAGGAGCTGCAAGTGCCGGTTCGCACTCTTCTGCTGAATCGACTATGCCGTTTCCGCATGCGTTCTTTGCTACAACCTTGATTTCCTTAGTGTTTGCACCTTCGTAAAGCGTGATTGCTTCAAGGTAATTGTAAAGCTCTTCACCTACTGCGAGAAGTGTGTATCTGCCTGAATTGATTTCAATATTTACATTTTTGTAAGTGCCGGTTTCATCGCTGAATTTAGCCGCTTCGTTTGCAACAAGTTCCATGTCGTCGTTGTAAATCTGGATGTAAACTTTCGACGGATGTTTTGCCGTATCAATTGTTACAGAAAGCTCAAGGCTAGCATCAGCTGTGCTTGTAAGCTCTTCGTCAAGCCTGATCTCAACGCTGAATGCTGCGCCGGCAGGAACATTTACGCTTGTGCTCTTTGCATAATATCCGTCAGCAAATGCATCAACTGTGTATGCCGCAGGAGTAAGGTTTTCTATGCTGACTCTGCCGTCAACAGGATAGTAAACCTTGTTGCCGGGATTCAGGATTATCATCGGATTTGCATTGTCGGGAACCGGATGACCTGTTGAATCATTGACAAAAATCTCGAGATCTGCCGGAACTTCCTTTGAATTGACGCCGTCACCGTCATTGTTGACGAAGAACTCGTAGGTTTTCTGAGTCGAATAGGTTTTGTTCGAGATCTTGGAGTTAGCGACTATCGTCATTTTTCCGGTGATGTTGCCGAGTGAATCGACATTTTCGCTGCCAAGAAGGTCTTTGAGAGCCTTTTCGCCCTGCGAAAGTGTGCCGGGAGTGAGAATTATAGATTTTTCCTTGAGATCACCGGTTTGTTTGTAGTAAGTCCTCGTATTTTCCTGAACTTTTTCAAATTCTTTTCCTTCGATGCTGATTAGAACTTTTTCAACATCTGCACTCGATGCAGCAACTTTGAGTGAAATCTGATCAGTGAGTGTGCTCAGCTTCTGGATGTAAGGTCTTGTCGCCATTTCATTGCCGTCAAGAACCTGCACCGTGTGAGCAGAAGCGTCGAAAGAATCAACTATGCTGACTGCTTTTGCGTTGCCGTCAATTCCGTCAAAAACAAGGTATGCAGTTTTGAGAAGTTTTCCGTTGAGCTCTTCGATGTCGCTGCCGTTATAGAATATTGTTCCAGCGTATTTGAGTGCGAGGTAGAGCGTTCTGAAAAGGTCGAGTTTTTCTGAATCACTGAGTCTGCTGTTCATCGGCATGAAGTATTTTGTAAAGATTGCATTGGCTTCTGCTACGCTTACTTCTGTTCCGCCCAAAGTTACATGACCTGCATCGTTGATTGTGTAAACCTTGTTGCAGTTCTGGGCAGGTGTGTCGGGATTGAACCATGCGCAGACAAGCTGGTCAGGATTAAGAACAGAGGAAACGTTGTTGAAGTCCGGTCCTTTTGAAGAAGTTGTGATGTAGTTCGCAAAAATCATCATTTCTTTCTTCGTTGCGGTGTATTTATCACCCGAATCTGAATTTCCGGTGACTGCACTCTTTGCCTTTGACGTATAATCTTCAGGAATTACGCCGCTGTAAGTCAGGGGAATCATTGACGAATCAAACATGTAGGCAAGAGTCGTGCTTCTGTTGTAGGAAGTCGTTGCCGTGTAGAGAGCAGCTATTGCGCTACGCAATTCAAGACCGTTCTTAACCGCAGCAACTGCACCGCTTTCACGCTTTGCATTCATGCGGTTGTAGAACTCGTTTACAAAGAAAAGGTTCTCGAAAAGATTGAGGTTTCTCTGGAAGCCGATCTGTTTGTTCATAAGCTCGTAAAGGTCGTTTCCGAGATCACCGAACTTTTCGCAGGTGAGATACGGAAGAAGAGTGCTTTCAGGATTGTTGTCCGTTACACCTTTTTTTATGAACTCAAGAGGTGAATATCCGCGGTAGAATGAGCCGTCGCACCATCTTGCAACCATAGCTTCAACTGAAACAGGAAGGGATGCCGCTTCAACCGTGAATGTTGAGTAGTGGCCTGTCTGGGAAATCATGGCACTTGAGCTTGTTCCCATCATGATCGGATCACCTGCTGCGCTCGTCATAATCGGGTCACCTGCCGCACTTGTCATGATCGGGTCGCCTGCCGCAGCCGACATTATAGGATCGCCGGCAGCTGAGGTCATTATGGGGTCGCCCGCTGCCGAAGTCATAATCGGGTCTCCTGCCGCAGCCGTCATGATCGGATCACCGGCAGCCGAAGTCATAATCGGATCGCCCGCAGCAGCCTGCATGATCGGGTCACCGGCAGCTGTTGTCATGATGGGATCTCCTGCCGCAGCCATCATAATCGGGTCGCCCGCCGCGGAATTGAGCACATCGACTGTGCCGTTTGCGTTTGTTCTCTTTGCCGAAAGCATAATCGGGTCGCCGCCGAAAACAGTGCCGAGCTCGTGGACAAAGTACATCGTGTCGCCCTCGAAAACTGCGCCTTCAGGATAAAATTTAAGACGCGAAACCTGATTCCCGCCTGCCGAGAGAACATCGTAACTAATTGAATTTACAGGACTTCCGTTCTTTTTAACAACAGTATTCTTAGGAATGACGCCGTAAATACCGTCATCGATTCTGAACGAAATATTTTTCGATTTATTATTCAGATAAACTGTGCCGCCGCTCTTTCTCTGAAGGAAAAGAACGCTTGTTGAATCATCTGAAAGGGTGGTGCCGCTGTAAACGAGTTTTGCTCTTGCAACATATTCGCCGGGAGCGGAAGTTGTGAATTTGTAGACAGCGGCTTCAGCCGATTTGTTTTTCAAAGTCCACTGGATTTTGAAGCCCTGTGCAACTTTGGTGCTGCCGCCTTCAACAGCAAAATTTGCACTGCTGTCAGAGGTTTCACCTATGATTATTTCTGCCTTATCGGCAAAAACCCTGAAACCGTTGAAGAATTTCGCGAATTCAGGAGTTTCTTTCTTTGCATCTTCAGCTATTTTTGAAGAAAGCGTTTTACTGTTTGTCGTGTTGAGATAGTTTGAAAGAAGTTTGAGCCCTTCTTTGATGCCGGAAAGTTTCGAGTAATCGAGCTCGCCCAGCCATTCGCCGGTTCCCAGTTTTGCGTATTTTCTGATTTTTGTTTCACCTGCTCTTAAATCAGAGCAGTCAGAATTGACGAGTGCAACCGCGTTCGTGATTTCCGAAATGTTCGCCGTGTGGTCGCTCATACCAATGAAACAGCTTGCAAAATCTCCCGCTTTTACGCAGTAAGTCTTCGTTGCCGAAATCGCAGCATTGAAACTGTATTTTCCTTTTGTGTCAGTGTTTCCGTAAGCAATTTTTTCGGTTCCGCCGCATTCATAAAGGGCTGTCTCGATTCCCGAAACATTGCTGCCGATCTGGTATGAACCGCTGATTTTGTGGTTTTCGGTTGCTTCAAGATTTTCAGGAGTGTCGTTGTCAGGAGTTTCGTTATCATTGTCACCGCCCGGTATATCGTTATCCGTTGTTCCGGTATCCGAAGTGTCTGAGTCGGAATCGTCAGTTGTATCGGAAGTGTCGGTGTCGTCAGTTGTATCGGAAGTGTCGGAATCGTCTTTCTGCTTTTTTATGCATGTATCGTTTTCTTCATCGCACTCAAGCCCTTCGTTGCAGGTTTTGTTCGGATAGCACCTGCCGTAAAGCTCGCCCTGCTTCTTGTTGTTGTCACCGCTGTCTGTGTCGCCATCAGGTTCTTCCGTGTCGGAAGTGTCGTCAACCGTATCGCCGGTATCGTCTGTATCGGTGTTTTCAGTGTCGGTCTGATCTTCGTCCGTGACGGCATCTTCGTCGCTTACTGCGTCACCGTCTTGTGCCGGCGTGTTTTCCGTGCTGCCGCCGCCGCAGCTCAGCATGAAAAACATTGAACATAACAGTACAAGTACACAAAAAATCTTTCTCATCTCAAGCTCCTATATTAAAAAACAATCATCTTTAAAAAAGCACGGACTAGTATAATAAACAGGTTTAAAATGGCAAAATTAAACTTTTATTGAAAAACGAACTTTGTGCCGTATATTAACCTTGGATTTTTGATGGAGGAGATTATGCCGCTTTTTATCGGGATCGCAGGCGGATCCGGTTCGGGAAAAACGACCGTTGCGAAGAACATCAAACAGGCTTTTTCGAATGATGAAAGAGTAGTCATCATCGAAATGGACAGCTACTACAACGATTTGTCGGGCAAAACTCTTGCCGAGCGCGAGAAAAACAACTACGACGTTCCCGCCGCGATCGATTTTCCGCTTCTCAGGCAGCAGCTTCAGGATCTGAAGGCGAACAAAGCGGTGCACAAGCCTATCTACGATTTCGTGACGCATTCAAGAAAACAGGAGACCGAGCTCATCGAACCGGCCGACATCATCGTTCTTGAAGGGATCATGACTTTCCACGATGAAAAGGTCCGCGATATGCTCGATATCAAGATTTTCGTCGACACAGACGCCGACATCCGTCTCATGCGGAGGATCAGGCGCGACATGGAGCAGCGCGGCCGCTCGTTCGAAGAGATCAGAGAGCGCTATTTCACGATGGTCCGCCCGGCTTACCGCGATTTCGTCAAGCCGACGATGCGCTTTGCCGACCTCGTCATTCCTGAAGGCGGACAAAATTCAGTCGCGATCGACATCATCGTTTCAAAGATCTCTCACTGGCTTTCCGACAAGGAAAGATCGGCGAAAAGATGAAAAAGATCCCGCAAATCCCGATAGATCAGGCCTTTGCCGCACTTAGGATCTGGGTGAAAGGACTTGACTACGCGCCTGTCATAGACCTGATGGCGGCAGGACACGACTCTCCGTGGAAACTTCTCGCTTCGACCATGCTTTCGGCGCGGACCAAGGACGCAGTTACTACAAAAGCGTCGAGATCGCTTTTTGCCAAAGCCGATACACCTGAAAAAACGGCGGAACTTTCAGTCGAAGAGCTCGCGGAACTCATCTATCCCGTCGGTTTTTACAGGACGAAAGCGGAAAACCTCAAAAAACTGGCGGCTGACATAGTTGACAGATTCGGCGGAGAAGTCCCGCAGACTCTTGAGGAGCTCACGACTCTTCCCGGAGTCGGCGTGAAAACGGCATCTCTTGTTCTCATCAAGGCTTTCGACAGATACGAGATCTGCGTCGATACCCACGTTCACCGCATTTCGAACATGTGGGGGCTCGTCGAAACCAAAACGCCCGAAGAAACGCGTGTCGAACTCAAAAAGACTCTCCCGAAAAAATACTGGAAAGAAATAAATCAGGAACTCGTCACGCTCGGTCAGACTGTCTGCAGGCCGACAAAGCACGAATGCGAAAGATGCCCGCTGAAAAAAATCTGTCCTGGAAAATCGTGATAACGTTATTATCGATTCGCGCCGTCGGTATATCGAAATTTCGAAATATCGATATTACGACACTGTTCCCGGCGCGCCGACACTAAGATTTTTCACCCAGATCCAGATGAAGCCGATGACCGTTGTCGGAACTATCTGTGCGGCGTGCAGTATCAGGGCGACCGCCATCCGCTGTTCGTAAGGAACATTGAACGATTCAAGTGCAAAAACGATCGCCCCTTGAAAAACGCCGAGTCCTGCAGGTGTCGGGGCCGCAAGCATCCCGAGATTCGCGGCGCAGAGCATGACAAGGCAGCCGACGAACGGGATCCTGACTCCGAAAGCGGCCGAGATCAGAAGATAGACCGCAAGTTCAAAAGCCCAGACACCCAGGCTCAAAAAAAATGTCGCAAAAATCTTCTGCCAAGAGTCGAGCGATGCCGCGCCTTTGAGGAATTTTTCGGCAAAATCGAAAAGAGGCATCGAAAATTTCGGTGCTTTGGAGCGGATGAACTGCACGAACGCGAGGGGTTTCGGCGAAAATGCCGAAACAAGGGCAAACAGGAACAAAAGGGCGAAAAAAAGCGACGCGCCCCATGCAAGCATTTTCATATTTTCCTGAAAAGGATAGAAAAAAATGGTGACTGAAAGAATGAGCGCGATGGTGAGACCGTCAAAAATGCGCTCGACAAAAACCGAAGCAAAAGTCGCCGGAATACTGATTTTGAACAGTTTTCCCGCGATCGCAGCCCGGACTATCTCTCCGATTCTGACAGGAAGGACGTTGTTTACAGCGTAACCTGCCACAATTACCGGCGCAAGTTCACGGACTTTGAAATTCCCGATATGCTTGAGCAGCACCTTCCAGCGTAAAGCGCGGACTGCAAACGAAGAAAGATAAACAAAAACTCCCAATAAAATCAGAAGTTTATTGCCTTCAGCCAGATATTTTTCAAAAAGCTCGAAATCAAGTTTTCTGAAAAGAAGGAAAAAAAGAACTGCGACAATAATGAAACTTATTGCGATTTTGAGATTTTTTTTGAGAGCCATACGACTATTTTACAGCGAAAACTGCTGCTGTCTGTGCGGGAAGTTCTATATCAAGCGTTCCGTCGGATGAAACAGAAACACTTTTTCCGTCAGAGCCTGGGAAAACATTCACCAAACCGGTCCCTGCCGCGAAATTCGTTTTCATTGCCGTTCCTTCAAACGAAGTCCTGGACGCGTGTTCCTTGTTCGTGTTGATGACGACGAGCATCCTTTCGTTTTTGTAGACTCTTTCAAAAGCAAGTATCCCGGCATCGCTCTCTTCGCCGGTGTGGTCTGTCGTCCAGACGATATTCAGATCGCCGCGGCGCAGCGGAGCATACTTCGCACGAAGAGCCGCAACGCTCGAAATGTGGCGGAAAGTCTCGTTTTCGGTGTCATATCCGCTTGTCCAGAGGGCTTCGCGGTTCGCCGGATCGTTGCCGCCGCTGAAATTCTGCTCTGTTCCGTAGTAGATGCACGGGATTCCGTCCATCGTGAACATCAGCGAAAGAGCATTTTTGAGAGCGTTTTTGTCGGGCTGCTCGTAGAGGAAGCGCGGCAGATCGTGGTTATCCATGAAATTGACCATGATCCTCTGCGGAGAGAGTATGTTCCCGTCGGCGTCTTTTACGCCCGAGACCGTGCCGTAACGCGGCGATTCGCCCTCTCCGAGAGCAGATCCGTCGCGGTGTTTGTTCCACCTTTCGTTGAAAAGCCCTTCGAAATTCTTTGTTGCGTTGCCCCACTTAAAAATAGAATCAAATACCTGAAATTTCTGGGAAAAATAAAAAACAGAATCCATCTCGTCATTCTGCGTGAAGCTGCCGAGAAGGACATCGTCACCGTCGAAAGCCTCTCCGAAAATGAAGAAGTTTTCCTTGCCTATGCTTTTCGCGTAGTTTCTCATTGCCGGAGTGAAGACCTGCCAGAACTCGTGCTCGACATGTTTTATCGTATCGACTCTGAAACCGTCGATATCAAGCGCGCCGATCCAGTACTGGAAGACCGAAATGAGCGCGTTCCTTACATCGGTCCTCGTCGTGTCAAGGTCTTTGAGACCGCCGGGGAAATCGCCTTTTACGACCTGATAGCGGCTGTCCCAGGTGACAGTCCTGCCCATTCTGTTGTACCAGTCGTCGTTGTGAAATTCTGCCGGCTCCGGCGGAACACGGTTGATCTCAGGCATATATACCCACTTTATCGGCGCGATACCAGACTCTCCCGCATCGGAGAAGGAGCGGATCTTGCGCGGATCGAAGTCGGGGTCCCATTCGCTGTAGCGGACGATCCCCATTTTCTGCGGATATTCCTCGTTTTTGCATCTCCAGACGCAGTTCGAGTAGCAGTCACCATCCTCTGGAAGCCACGAAATGCTTTCGCGTGAATATTCCTGAGAGCAGATCTGATTTTTGACAGCTTCGTCTTCAACGCCGGTGATGTGGCCGCAGTAAGCGTCGCATGTCATGTCGCTGCCCATGACCATTTCGTCGGGCTGGTCGTTCTTGTTCATATCGTAGTAGAAAAGCTGTCCGACGTGGTTCGCAACGATATCGAGAATGACTTTTATGTCGTTTTCGTGGAGGATCTGAATCATTTCGCGCAGTTTCGCCAGATCTCCGAAGTGAGGGTTCACCGCCTTGAAATTCTGCGTCCAGTAACCGTGATAGCCTGCGATTCCCGCGTCCGAATCGACATTTTTGACGACAGGGCTTATCCAGAGCGCCGTAACGCCGAGCTTTTTGAGGTAGTCGATGTTGTCGATTATACCCTGAAAATCGCCGCCGTTCCAGGATGTGAGCGACTTTTTGTTGACATTGTAGTTGTTGTTGACGTCGCCGTCGGCAAAGCGGTCAGTGATAAGCTGATAGATCACCTCGTCGCGCCAGTCTGTGACATTGTTCGTGATTTCTATCGGCCCTTCCACCTTGCCCGTGTCGACGCACGAAACCAGAAAAGCCGCAAAAACAAGAGAAAAAACAGTTGTAAATTTATTCATGAGTCTCTCCAACAAAAAAACGCGGTTTTATAGCAAAATCCCTGAAAATGGCAAGAAACTAACGGTTCGAACCCGAATGGACAAAATCCTTGATGTAGAGCTGCATCATGATGTTGTCGCCGTAAACGTTTATCCGCGGGAAATAGATTATGTCGATCATGTCTCCTACAACAGGTGCATTCCCGTGGTTCAGAAGGCCGAAACCTATCGCATTGAAAGTCATGTTCGTATTTTTCGCGCCGAGTTTCCAGTGGAGATGACTTCTGTTTATAATGCTCTGCTTCAGGATCTTGACGTTTCTCGCGATGAAATTGGGTTCGGGGTTGTTGATTCCGAAAGGTTCGAGCTTCGAAAGGGCGACAACGAGGTCGGGAACAAGCTCTTTAAGCTGAAGTTCCGCATCGATTTCAGTCATCTGACCGCCGACTTCCTCTTCAAGCTCTTCCGCCACGATCTCATCAAATTTATCAATAAATTCGGCTATTTTTGATTCCTGAATCGTGAGTCCTGCCGCGTATTTGTGACCGCCGTACTGAACTAAATAGTTGCTCAGTCTCTCCAGAACTTTGTAGATATGGAGCTGCGGAATGCTTCTTACGCTGCCGCGGCCGATCCCGTCTTCGACTGAAATCATGATCGTCGGCTTGTAGAACTTTTCAACAAGGCGCGACGCGACGATTCCGATAACGCCGGGATGCCATTTTTCGGAATATAAAACTATCGAATTTCTCTTTTGGATAATATCGCTGTTCTCGACTTTCGCCAGAGCCTGATCGAAAATCTCGGCTTCGAGCTGCTGACGGTATTCATTAGTCAAATTAAGCTCTTCCGCCATCTTCAGCGCCGCTTCGTAATCGGTGCTTTCGATAAGTTCAAGACCTTTTATCGCGTTTCCGATCCTGCCTGCCGCATTGAGGCGCGGAGCCATTTTGTAGCTTATTACCGACGGAGTTATCTCTTTGAGCGACTTGAGCCCGCAGATGTTAGCCAGAGCCAGAAGACCCGGACGCTGGTTCTTCTGCATCTGGGTAAGTCCGTATTTCACGAAGATCCTGTTCGATTCAAGGAGTGGGACCATATCCGCGACCGTTCCGAGAGCTACGATATCGAGATATTCGACCAAATTCGGAAGTGTTCCCGTGAAAAATCCGTCTTTCTCGACTATTTTTTTGAAAACCATGAGGAACGAGAATGCTACACCTACAGCTGCCATCTCTTTGAAGGGATACTGACAGTCAGGCTGGTGCGGATTGACAATAGCCACAGCCGGCGGGACTGTTTCGCCGACATGGTGATGGTCGATGATTATCGTCGCCAGACCAAGATCTTTTGCGTATTTTACTTCATCGACACTCGTTATACCGCAGTCGACAGTGATAACAAGCTCACCGCCGTTTGTCGCGATCTCTTCCAGAGTGTATGTATTGAGTCCGTAACCGTCTTCAAGTCTGTGCGGAATGTAGTGATCAACGCTTGCGCCGAGATGCGAAAGGAACTGATACATAATCAAAGTCGAAGTGATGCCGTCAACATCGTAATCGCCGTAAATCACGATTTTTTTCTTATTTTTGATGTAGTCGATAATGATCCCGGCAGCTTTTTCGGCGTCTTTCAGAAGGAACGGGTCGGGAAGAGATCTTATTTTGGCCTGAAGGAACATGCTCGCAGTTTCGACCTCGTCGATCCCGCGGTTCACAAGGATCGTAGCCACAGTTTTGGAGATCCCGAGCGTCTTACTCAGAGTGTCGATCCTGCCCGGATCGGGATTCAGTATTTGCCATTTCGGCTTCATTTATGCTGCGTTTCCTTTTCTTTTGTTCATATACCTTTCAATGTAAAGCGTAATGGGGGAAGCGATGAAGAGCGAGGAATAGGTTCCTACTACGACACCGATGCACATAACGCCTGCAAAACCAGAAATGATCTCGCCGCCGAAAATGAGAAGAGCGAGGACTGAGAAGAGAGTCGTTATCGAAGTGAGGAACGTTCTCTGCAGGGTCTCGTTGAGGCTCGTGTTCATCTTTTCAGCCAATGTATTTCCTTTGTTCGGATCTTTCATGTTTTCCCTGATCCTGTCGAAAATGACGATCGTATCGTTGATCGAGTAACCGACGATCGTGAGGAGCGCCGCAACGACGGTAAGGTCAAACGAGAATCCGAAAAGCGACCAGATACCGAGAGCGATCATGACGTCGTGGAAAAGAGCGATGACTGCGCCGGGAGCAAACATGAAGTTGAATCTGAAAGCGATGTAGACCAGGATCGCTATCAAAGCGTAGAAAACAGCCTGGATCGCGGAAAGTTTCAACTGCTGGCCGACTTTCGGACCTACGAGTTCGACTCTGACGAGGTCTGCCTTTGCTTCAGGATTTATATTGTCGATCGCGTTTACGATCTCGTTCGTCATACCTTTGAGCATAAGTTTGTAGATGTGTCTGTCGCCGACTTTGTTGTATCTGACTGCATCTTTCTCGACAACAGGAAGTTTCGTCTCTGCAACAAGCGCGCTGAGGTCAGCTTCCGGGATCTCTTTGTCGAACCAGATCTCGACTCTGTCGCCTACCTGTGAATCGAAGTGGGTCTTGAGCATCTTCGCATCGCTGAATTTAGCTTTTGCCGCATCAAGGAAAGCGTTGATCGTCGCATCGTCGACCATCGAAATATTTTTGAAGCGCACCAGGTATTCGTTCTGCTTGCCTTCGAACTGCTGGATGTCGTTTGCTCCGAACTTTGTGAGAACATCTCTCGCCTGTTCCTGAGTTACGCCGTCGGCCTTGATCTGGATCTCTGTTCCGCCCGCAAAGTCGATACCGTAGTTGAAACTCTTGAAAATGACAAGAAGTATCGAGACAGCGACTAAAACGCACGAGATCGGGAAAAGTATTTTTGACTTGCCGATAAAGTCGATTTTCAATTCATTTATCTTCATCTTCAAACTCCTTATTTAACATGGGAAAACATCTTGATACGCGCTTTCAGGAAGTAGTTGAAAACAACTCTTGCCACGAATATCGCGGTGAACATACTTGAGCAGATACCGATCAAAAGGGTTATTGCGAAACCTTTGATCGCGCCGGTACCGAATTCCCAGAGCACGAAAGATGTTATCGCAGTCGTCAGGTTGGCATCGAAGATCGCCGACCAGGCCTTGTTGAAACCGCTTTCTATCGCAGCTTCAAGAGCCTTTCCGGCACGAAGCTCCTCTTTTATCCTTTCAAAAATAATAACGTTCGCGTCGACCGCCATACCGACCGTAAGAAGGATACCTGCGATACCGGGGAAAGTAAGCGTTGCGCCGAACGCAGCCATTGCAGCCATGATGAAAAGCAGGTTGAGGAAAAGCGCCAGGTCTGCGATGAGTCCTGCAAAACCGTAGTAGAAGAACATGAAAACAACGACAAGGGCGAAACCGATCGAAACCGCCATTTTTCCTTTTTCGATGGAATCCTGACCGAGGCTCGGACCGACCGTTCTGTTTTCTTCGAACGTTACGGGAGCGGGAAGCGAACCGGCTCTGAGAACGAGCGCGAGGTCTTTCGCCTCCTCGAAGATCGAGTTGTAGTCGCCGTTTCCGCCGAGCGTGATCATTGCGCTGCCGCCTTCGATCCTCGACTGGATCACAGGAGCGCTGTTGACTTTTTCATCAAGGACGATCGCCATTTTGCGCTTTATGTTTTTGCCCGTTACATCGGCAAAAATCTCGGCACCGACTTTATCGAAGTTCATGCTGACATACGGCATATTCTTCTGCTGGTCGATCGAAACTCTCGCGTCGGTGAGCATGTCACCAGTGATGTAAGCCTGGCGGTAAAGCAGCCACGACATATATTCTTTCGTTCCGTCAGCCGAAACATTTTCCTCGAGGAGGAATTCAGTCCCTTCCGGAGCTTTGTCTTTCAGGAACTCACGGAGTTTCGCGCGGTCATTCGAAGTTGCGTATTTGTAAGTAAAGACTGCGCCTTCAGCATTTGATCCTCTGCCTGTTACAAGCGTGATGCCTTCAGGAACTTCGCCGGTGTATTCGCCGAGCGGGTCTTTGTCTTCAGCAACGATCTTGAACTCAAGCTGAGCCGTCTGGCCGATGATGCTTCTTGCTCTCTCGACATCTTTGTAGCCGGGAAGCTGTACAAGGATCGAGTTTTCGCCCTGTTTCGTAACGATAGGCTCCTTGAGGCCGAGTTCGTCGATCCTCGAACGGAGCGTTTCAAGCGTCTGGTCCACAGCATTGATCTTAAGCTGCTGGACATATTCGTCACGCATCGTGAGAGTGTAGGAATTTCCGGAACTTCCGGTCTTTTTAAGGTCGCCGAAGTAGTCGATGACCTTGTCTCTGAAAAGGTCTTTGTCTGCGCCTTCAGCAAGTCTGACTTCGACAGCATAACTTTCCGGGAGGACTTTGACCGTTTCATAAGGGATCTTCTCTTCGTCGAGTCTGATCCTGATCTCGTCCGTTCTGCGGTCGAGCCTGTCGGTAGCCGCCTTTTCGGTGTCTACACTGAGAACGAAGTGGATACCGCCTTTAAGATCAAGACCAAGGCTGAGCCCGTCGTTTATCTTCGCAGCCCACGGATTCGTCTCCGTGTCGATAAAAGTCGGGATAAGCGCAACACATGCCGCGACAATAATCACAAGAACAAAAATTGCTCTTGCCAACCAGTTTCTTTCCATAACAACCAATCTCCTTTTATATGTTTTTACTCTTCAGTTCCTTTCGCTACAACGCTGGATACAACAGCTTTCTGAACGGTAATGACGACTTTCGGGTTTGAACAGATCTCAACTTTGATTTCAGTATCTTTCACCTCGACGATCCTGCCCTGGATCCCGTTGCTCATCATGACGGTATCCCCTTTTTTAAGCTGATTGAGCATTTCGTTGTGTTTTTTCATCTGTTTTTTCTGCGGGAGAATGACAAGAAAGTAAAAAATACCGAAAATGAGGATGAACGGAAGGAGCATATTCAAAATCCCCATAGCTCCGCCCTGTCCGGCCGCTTCCTGCGTTATAAGTAAATTACCCAATAAATTCAATGTATTAGTCATTAAGACCGCCTCCATTTTTAAAGGTCCACAAAAAAACAAGCGGCAGAGTGTAGCACAAAAATTTTTTTTAGCAAGAAATGCTGTGAAAAATCAATTGGAAAAGGCTCTCGCTTTTCCTGAAAAAACGGGTATAATAAACGGTTTTTTGATTTTGGGGAGCAGCTATGGATCAAGTAAACGGAAAAGCTCTTTACGCCGGCATCGACCTCGGAGGAACAAAGATCCTGACAGTCATCGAGGACGGTGAAAGAAATGTTCTGGCAAAGACAAAGATCCCGACCGAAGCCTCGCGCGGAGTCGGTGTCGTTATGGATAACATCGCAAGATCATTGGAGATGTCATGCAAAGAGGCAGGGATATCGCCTGACAGACTTGCCGGGATCGGCATCGGTGTTCCCGGCCCGGTGAACTACGAAAAAGGGCTAGTCTACGACTGCCCGAACCTGAGCGGCTGGAAGAACATCGAAGTGCGCCGGCTTCTGAACGAACGCTGGAACGTTCCCGTCATGGTCGAAAACGACGCGAGGGTCGCAGGTCTTGCCGAAACAAGGATCGGAGCGGCGAAAGGGCTCAGACATGTTTTTTACATCACAGTGAGCACCGGAATAGGATCGGCAATAATAATCGACGGGAAGATCTACCACGGCGCGGACGGTGCGGCCGGCGAATTCGGGCAGATGAAACTCCTGGACGGATCTGTGCTCGAGCAGAAGTTCGCAGGTCCGGCAATCGAGCGGCTGTTCGGGGTCTCGACGACGCAACTTGCCGAATTGATTAAGAAAAACGACCCTGGTGCAAAACGGGCGCTCAAACATCTTACCGACGGAACAGGAACTTTTCTCGCGAACATCGTGACTCTTCTCGATCCGCAGATCATCGTTGTCGGAGGCGGTGTATCGCAACTCGGAAAACTCATTCTGCAGCCGATAAGGGAAAAAGTCTCCTCTCTCGCATTCTCGATCGGGGCAAAAAATGTTAAAATAGTTCCTGCCGCCCTCGCCACAGATTCCGGGGCACTCGGCGCGGCTGAACTGCTCTTTGACTGAAAGGAGGAAAAATGTATCGGTTTATCAGTCTGCTCGGGATCGTAGTTTTCATCCTCATCGCCTGGGGCCTGAGCGAAAACAGGCGGAAAGTGAATTTCAAACTCGTTGCATACGGACTGCTGGTGCAGTTCCTCTTCGCTTTTTTCGTCCTCAAAACATCCCCGGGAAAGATGATCTTCGATTTTTTGAACAAATGCTTCACGAAGATTACGAGTTTCACCTCTGCAGGTTCTGAATTCGTCTTCGGCGGGCTGCTCGACAAGTTTTCGTTTGCCCTCTCCGTGCTGCCGACGATCATCTTTTTTTCATCGTTTTTTGCAGTTCTCTACTATTTCGGGATCTTGCAGTTTTTTGTCCGCATCTTCGCATGGCTGTTTGTGAAGATCCTCAAGACAAGCGGCGCAGAAAGCCTTTCGGCGGCTGCCAACATCTTCATCGGACAGACAGAAGCCCCGCTCATCGTCAAACCCTACATCAAAACGATGACGAGAAGCGAGCTCATGTGCCTTATGACGGGCGGGCTGGCCACAGTCGCCGGCGGAGTCCTCGCGGCTTACATCCAGATGGGCATCGATGCAGGACATCTGATCGCGGCAAGCGTGATGAGTGCTCCGGCAGCCATAGTCATGGCGAAGATCCTCGTTCCTGAGACCGGGACACCGCAGACGGCGACGCAAAACGGTATCAAGATCGAAGTTACTGACAGAAACGTCCTCGACGCCGCTGCCAGAGGTGCGAGCGAAGGCATTTTCCTCGCGATAAATGTCGTGGCGATGCTCATTTCGTTCATTGCCTTCGTGGCGATGTTCAACTATGTTTTCTCACTTTTCGGGACCTCCATGGAAGAGATCCTGGGCTGGATATTCAAACCTCTCGCCTTTCTGATGGGCGTTCCGTGGGAAGAGACATCCCAGGTCGGCACGCTTCTCGGGCAGAAGACCGTCCTCAACGAGTTCATCGCATACGATTCTCTCGCCAAAATGAATGCTGACGCCGCAACGATGCTTTCCGAAAGAAGCACTGTCATTTCGATATACGCGCTCTGCGGATTTTCCAACTTCGGCTCGATCGCAATACTTTTGGGCGGTATCGGAGCGATGATCCCGGAAAGAAGGAGCGAGATCGCCTCTCTGGGCATAAAGGCTCTTATCGGCGGCACTTTTGCATGTCTTCTCACCGCAAATATCGCGGGGATCCTTATTTAAGCTTACATATATCCGTCTTTTCTGAGCGTTTCGAGACCGCCGCCGTCGTCTTTGTCCTGCGCTCTGCCTGAGCGTTCGGCAATTTTTGCGAACTTTCCGCTCCTCAGTTCTTCGATTATTTCAGGAACATTTTTAGCGGTGCTTTCAACAGGAAACGTGCACGGATAGCAGCCGAGCGAACGGTATCTCCTGCCCTCGCCGTGATCGTAGTAAAGCGAAACTGTCGGGATCTTTTCGCGTTCGATGTATTCCCAGATGTTGAGCTCGGTCCAGTCGAGGAGCGGGTGGATGCGGAGATGCGTTCCCGGCGCGAAATCGGTCTTGAACTGGTTCCAGAATTCCGGCGGCTGATCGCCGATATTCCATTCGTTTGAGGCATTACGCGGCGAAAAATAGCGTTCTTTCGAGCGGCTCCCCTCTTCGTCGCTTCTGATGCCGAGGATTATCGCGGTGAAGGCCTCGTGCGACGGATCAGGTTCATAGATCCCTTTTTCGTGGTTGAAGACATATCTCCTGCCGCTCCCGTCAAGCGTCGCCTTGAGCGCCTGAGTCTTGAGATTCCTGCAGCATGTGATCCTGTCGACATTCCCGTCGGGGAAAGTCGCCTTCTGCGCAAGAGCCTCTTCGTTCACTCCGACGATCATGTTCAAGTGCCACTCTTTCGTGAGGCGGTCGCGGTATTCGATCATTTCAGGGATCTTGTAGTGCGTATCGATGTGGATGAGAGGGAACGGGACATGGCCGAAGAACGCCTTTTTCACGAGCCAGAGCAGGACTGTGCTGTCCTTGCCTATCGACCAGAGCATACCGAGATTCTTAAAGTTTGCGTAAGATTCTCTTATTATGTGTATCGACGTCGCCTCAAGGCGGTCCAAGTGTTCCATCCATCCTCCGAGGAACCGTTTTTTTATACAAACGACTCCCGACAAAACGCGCGGTATCATACGGATAGCAGCCGAAATGGCAAGATTTTAGCGGATCACTCCGTGACAGCTGCGATGTTTTTGAGATTTGATCTGACGAGAGCGATCTCTTTTTCGGAAAGTCCTTCCGTCATCTCTTTGAAAAAGGCCTCTCCCGCTTTTTTATAAGCGTTCAGCTTGATCTCGAGATCACGCTCGGAAGTGTCGTTCTGTTTGAGGATCTCGATCCTTTTCTGCTCCGTCTCTTCGCTGATCTCGTTGAAAGCAAGGTAACATCTGAGTATTTTTTTCGATTTTTTCATGAAGATCTCCGGGTCGAGCCCCTTGCTTTCGAGGTATTTGTTGATTTCTCCTTTTCCCTCCTCGATCAGTTTGTAGGCTGCGGAAGGCTGGGCCTCGGCGATTTTTTTGTCATACTCAGCCGTTATGCCGTCGATCGTTTTTTTGTGCTCTATAAGAAGCATGATGTCTGTCTGCGTGATCGTGAGATCGGGCTCTTTTGCATTGTTCCCGCCCTTTTCCGAACATGAGAAGAAAAGAAAGGCGCACAATGCCGCGGCAAAAAACGCTTTAACAAGACAGGAAAAACTTTTTTTCATCACTCCTCCGAAAAAAACCGGAATATTTTATATGAAAAAAGCGTGAAAACAAATTTTTGAAAGCAAAAAAAAGAGCCGGACTAAGCCGGCCCTTTAAGGTTATGATGGAGAAAAATTACTTTTTCGCCATGAGAACTCTTTCCATTCTCTTGAGACCTTCTTTGACGTCAGCTTCGGTGATGTCGAGGAACGGTCTGAATCTGATGGAGTTGTCGCCGCATGCAAGAACGATCATGTTTTCTTTGTTCATGCAGTCGTTGATGAAATCATTTCTTGCCTTGCCGTCTTTCATGTCGAATGCGCAGAGAAGACCTTTGCCTCTGACGTTGAAGATCTTGCCTTTCGTCTTCTTGGAAAGTGCTTCAAGTCCGTCAAGAAGGATCTTGCCCATTTTCGCTGCGTTCTCAACGAGCTTTTCTTCCTTTATGATCTTGAGGTAACGTGCAGTTCTCTTCATATCGACGATGTTGCCGCCCCAAGTGGAGTTGAGTCTGCTCGATTTAACGAAAACGTTGTCCTTTACTTTGAGGACTCTGTCGTTTACGAGGATACCGCATACCTGGAACTTCTTTCCGAAGCAGATAACATCGGGTTTTACGCCGTAGTGCTCGTGAGTCCACCATTTGCCGCTGAGACCGCCGCCTGCCTGGACTTCGTCGAAGATGAGGAGGAATTCGTATTTGTCAGCGAACTTTCTGAGTTCCTGGATGAACTCTTTTCTGAAGTGGTTGTCACCGCCTTCGCCCTGAACCGGTTCGATGATGAGGCCGGCGATCTGGCTGCCGTATTTTTCACATGCGTCAAGGATCTCCTGGCATGCAACTTTTTCAGCTTCGACAGTCTTCTTCAGATTTTCGCCGGTAAGCGGGAATATAGCCTTCGGGTTGGTGATCCTCGGCCAGTTGAATTTCGGGAAATATTTGTATTTCCACGGATCGGAAGTGTTGGTGAGCGAAAGGGTGTAACCCGTTCTGCCGTGGAAAGCCTGTTTGAAGTGGATGATCTTCATCTCGTCTTCGTCAATGCGGATGCCTTTCTCAAGGTTCTTTCTGATCTTCCAGTCGAAAGCGGTTTTAAGTGCGTTCTCAACAGCAAGTCCGCCGCCGTCAACGAAGAACATCTTCTTCATGTAGTCGGGTTTCGCTGTGTTTGCCATAGCTTCTACGAATTCAGCCATGGTCGTGGTGTAGAAGTCGCTGTTCGAGATTTTGTGAAGAGCTACTTCGCCGATCTCTTTAACGAATTCGTCGTTGTGAAGTTTCGGATGGTTGAATCCGATGGGCATCGAAGCGAAGAACGAGAAGAAGTCGAGATACTCCTTGTTGTGTTTTGCGTCATACATGTAGCTGCCATGGCTTTTTTCGGTGTCGACAACGATGTCGTAGCCGTCGCAGAGGATGTACTTGCCGAGAATCTGGTGGACCTGAGCAGCCTTCATGCCTTTAAGTTCTGCCGGTTTCACTTCTTTTACGGTTTTCACTGTTTTCTTTGCGGGGACTTCCTTCTTTGCCGGTGCAGCTTTCGGTGCAGCTTTCGGCATTGCTTTCTTTGTAGCCATTTTTCACTCCTAAAAAAAATATTAAAAACGGGACACCTGATTTCACAAAACAAAGAACAACTGAGGCATAATATTTTTTTTGACTTATTGCAATAAAAATCGGCGATTATTCTGAAATATTGGCAATTTTGTTGATTTTGGGTGCAACAATCATCAAAAGAGCGCCTAAAATTATCGTGAATGCGGCGATGAGAGTGAAGACCGAAAGTTCGCCTAAAACATCGGCTAAAGTTCCTATTTTCGAAGCGAGCCATGCTGCAACGCCGGTAACTGCGAAGTACCAGCCCATAATCTGCGAAGTCATCCGTTTCGGAGCCATGTTCGTGATGAAAGAAAGCGAGACCGGTGAAAGCGCGAGTTCGCCTATCGTGTTGAAGAAATAGGCCATGCAGAGCCAGAGAGCGCTGCTTTTCGCCGCTTCGTCGCCGCCTCTTTCAAGCGAAGCTCCGACCATGAAGATGAATCCGATACCTAAAATGACTGTTCCGAGTCCCATCTTCATTATCGCCGAAGGTTCCTTTTTGTGTTTTGCGAGAAATACCCAGAAAGCAGCGACGACAGGGGCGAAGATCATGATGTAAAGCGGGTTGAGCGACTGGAACCACGCCGTCGGGACTTCGAATCCGAGGACGTTGCGCTCAGTGTAGCGGTCGGTGTAGAGGTTGAGAAGTCCGCCCGCCTGCTCGTAAGCCGCCCAGAAGATGATGACTATGAAAAACGAAAAAAGAACAAGTCCGATCTTTCTCTTTTCAAGCGCGGTAAGAGGCTGTTTTTCGGCAACTGCGCCGCTTTCCGCCTTGGTCTTAAGCTGTCCGGCAGTTCCGAGATATCTCTGACCGTAGGCATATACTGCCTGACCGACGAGCATTCCGACTCCGGCAAGACCGAATCCCCAGTGCCAGCCGTATTTGTATGCAAGCCATCCGACTGCGATCCCTGCTGCGAAAGCACCGACGTTGATACCCATGTAGAAGATCGTGAAACCCGCGTCCTTTCTCGGGTCTCCGTCAGGATAAAGCTCTCCGACCATAGTCGAAATGTTGGGTTTGAGAAGTCCGACACCTAAAATTATAAGGCCGAGCGCGCCGTAGAACGCCCATACCGGCGGATAAGCCAGCAGAAAGTGCCCTGCGCAGAGAAGAAGTCCGCCAAGGAAAACGCTTTTGCGCTGTCCGAGTATTTTATCGGCCACAAAACCGCCGGGAACTGACATCAGGTAGACTAAAAGCTGGTAGTAGCCCAAAATCGCGAGCCCTTTCGCATCGCTCCAGCCGAGGCCGCCGTCCTGCACCGACGCGACCATGTAAAGCACGAGGATCGCCTTCATCCCGTAGAACGAAAAACGCTCCCAGAGCTCGGTGAAAAAAAGCACGAACAGCCCTTTCGGGTGCCCGAGAAAAGTTTCCTTGCTTCGATCGTTCATGCAACCTCTTTATTACTAATTGTTTTCGGTCCTGTAGTTCGGAGCTTCCTTCGTGATCGTGACATCGTGGACATGGCTCTCACGGTATCCGGCGTTCGTGATCTGGACGAACTGCGCGTGTTCGCGGAGCATCGCGATATTTTCGGCGCCCAAGTATCCGAAACCCGATTTAAGGCCGCCCGCAAGCTGGTAGATCGTGTCTGCGATGGGTCCTTTGTATGCGACTCTGCCTTCGATCCCTTCAGGAACGAATTTCTGCGCATCGGTGATGTTATCCTGGAAATATCTGTCCTTGCTGCCTTTCTTCATTGCGCCGAGCGAACCCATTCCGCGGTACATTTTGTAGGTCCTGCCCTGGTAAAGGACTATCTCGCCCGGAGCTTCGGCCGTTCCGGCGAACATCGCGCCTATCATTACGGCATCTGCGCCTGCCGCCATCGCTTTTACGATATCGCCTGAATATTTGATACCGCCGTCTGCGATCATCGTCCTGCCGTATTTTTTCGCGACCGGAGCAACGTTCATGATCGCCGAAAGCTGCGGATAACCGACACCGGCGACGATTCGCGTCGTGCATATCGAGCCCGGGCCGATACCGACTTTGACGACGTCCGCGCCTGCTTTGAAAAGCTCTTCGGCAGCTTCAGCGGTAACGATGTTTCCTGCGATTATATCGACATCCGGATAGAATTTTCTGAAGTCTTTGACGACTGTGATGACGTTTTTCGAGTGGGCATGCGCCGAATCGAGAACGAGTGCGTCGACACCCGCTTTGACGAGCTCGGCCGCACGGTCATACCCTGCTGAAGTCGGAGTTACCGCAGCACCGACGAGAAGACGCGAATATTTGTCTTTCGCCGAATTCGGGAACTTTTCCTGATTTTCAATGTCACGCGTCGTGATGAGACCGACAAGACCGCCGTTGTCATCGACGACGAGAAGTTTTTCGATCCTGTTCGCGTGCATCAGGGCCTTTGCCTCGTCCATCGGGAAGTTTTCTCTTACGGTGACGAGTTCTTTCGTCATCAGTTCGCCGACTTTCTTTTCCATATTCGTTTCGAAACGTAGGTCTCTGTTCGTGATGATGCCGACAAGTTTTTCTCCTTCGACTACCGGAACGCCCGAGATCCTGTTCGACTGCATGAGATCAAGCGCATCGGAAATGCTTTCGTTCGGCGTTATCGTGATCGGGTTCGTGATAACGCCCGCTTCGGAACGCTTTACCATTTTGACCTGCTTCGCCTGCTCCTCGATCGTCATATTTTTGTGGATGACGCCCATTCCGCCGTGACGGGCCATAGCGATAGCGGTGTCGACCTCCGTGACGGTATCCATCGCGGAACTTAAAAACGGCGTGTTGAGAACGATGTTTTTCGTGAGCCGTGACGTGATGTTGACATCCTTCGGAAGGATCTCGGAATAATGCGGCACGAGGAGGACATCGTCGAAAGTTAAAGCTGTCTCGATTTTCTTAGCGATTTCCATTACTTTCTCCAAAATTTTAATTAGCAATCAGTTGCGGCATTTTAATGATTTCCCGAACGAAGTCAAGAACCTGCAGAGATGTTTCACGAAATGCCTCATCCGCGATTCGAGGCCGGAGCAGAAAGATCAGAGCCTCCAGTAGTTGTAACCTGCGTCCTCGTATTCTTTGCGGTTGAGAAGGCCTTTGAGGTCAAGAAGGACTTTTTTGCCTTTGCCGAAAAATTTGTCGATATTTTTCATTTTAAGATTGCTGAATTCTTTGTGCGCGACAGCAATGATGACCGCATCCATCTCCTTTACGTCCCTGATATCGGCGAACTCGATTCCGTAAAGAGCTTTTGCTTCGGCAGCATCAGCTTCCGGGTCGGCTATCATCGGATTTATGCCGTATTCACGAAGTTCGTGAACGATATCAATTACTTTCGTGTTTCTCGTGTCGGGGCAGTTTTCCTTGAAGGTGAAACCCAGTATCGCGACTTTTGCCTTTCTGACAGCCTTATCCGAAGCAATCAGATTTTTGACGCAGCATTCAGCTACATATTTGCCCATGTCGTCGTTGATCCTGCGGCCAGAGAGGATGATCTGGCTGTGATAACCGATTTTTTCCGCTTTATATGTCAGGTAGTAAGGATCTACGCCGATGCAGTGACCGCCTACCAGACCCGGATAGAATTTGAGGAAGTTCCATTTTGTTCCGGCCGCTTTCAGGACTGCCTGTGTATCAATCCCCATTTTGTTGAAAATTATGGAAAGCTCGTTCATAAAGGCGATGTTGATGTCGCGCTGGCTGTTTTCGATTACTTTCGCAGCCTCTGCGACTTTGATGTTTTCTGCGCGGTAAACTCCTGCTTCAACAACAAGTTCGTAAACTTTAGCTACACAGTCCAGAGTTTCCTCGTCCATGCCTGAAACTATTTTTGTGATCGTCTCAAGACGGTGGACTTTGTCGCCGGGGTTGATACGCTCCGGTGAATATCCGATTTTGAAATCACGACCGCATTTGAGGCCGGACTCGCGTTCAAGGATAGGAACGCAGACATCTTCAGTGACACCTGGATGCACAGTCGATTCGAACACTACGACCGAACCTTTTACGAGGTTGCGTCCGAGAATGGTACTTGCACTTTCGACCGGATTCAAATCTGGAGTGTGGTCGTCGTTTACAGGCGTAGGAACCGCAACGATATGGAATTTCGCCGTGCGGAGCTTCTTTTCGTCGGAAGTGAATTCAACTTTTGTTTTGGCGATAACATCGTCTCCGACTTCATGCGTAGGATCGATACCTTTTTTGTAAAGCGCTATTTTTTTATCGTTCAAATCGAATCCGACAACTTTGACCTTTCTCGCGAAAGCGACCGCTATCGGCATTCCGACATAACCAAGTCCTACCAGAGATATTTTTTCTTTTCCGGCCACAATTTTGTCATACAATTTAGAAAACATTGTTTACCTCCGAAATGTAAAAAACGAATTCAGGCGGAAAGATATAATAATCTCGCAAAAAATCAATATACAGAAACACCTAATCCCTTCTGAACAGGTCTCTCGTATAGACTTTATCCGCCACATCATCAAGAACTTTGTCGTAGCGGTTCGCAATGATCGCGTCGCAGCTCTTTTTGAAGCGTTCGAGATCGTTGACGACGATTGAACCAAAGAATGTCGTGCCGTCGTCAAGAGTCGGCTCGTAGATGATGACCGTCGCGCCTTTCGCCTTGATGCGCTTCATGATCCCCTGGATCGCGGAAGATCTGAAGTTGTCGCTGTTGCTTTTCATCGTCAGGCGGTAGACTCCGACAGTGACCGACTTTTCCCGTTTCAGATTCCAGGTGCTGCTTCCTGTGTAGTATCCGGCCCGTTCAAGAATGCGGTCAGAAATGAAATCCTTTCTCGTGCGGTTGCTTTCGACTATCGCCTGGATCAGGTTTTCAGGCACGTCGGCATAGTTCGCGAGAAGCTGTTTCGTGTCCTTCGGAAGGCAGTATCCGCCGTATCCGAACGAAGGATTGTTGTACTGGTCTCCTATCCTCGGATCAAGGCATACTCCTTTGATGATGTTCGCCGTGTTGAGCCCTTTCATCTCGGCGTAGGTGTCAAGCTCGTTGAAGTAGCTCACACGCAGTGCCAGGTAGGTGTTCGCGAAAAGCTTTACCGCCTCCGCTTCCGTAAAATCCATGAAAAGTGTCGGGACATCCTTCTTTTCGGCGCCTTCCTGAAGAAGTTTTGCAAAAATTTCAGCGGCTCCGCGCGTTTTTTCATCGCATCCGACAATTATCCTGCTCGGATAAAGATTGTCGTAAAGAGCCTTCGACTCACGCAGAAATTCAGGACTGAAAATTATGTTCTCACTCCCCTTCTTCTCGCGGATATGTCTCGTAAAACCAACAGGGATCGTCGACTTTATGACCATTATCGCGTTTTTGTTGACGCTCATAACAAGGTCGATTACCGCTTCAACCGCGCTCGTATCGAAGAAATTTTTCTGCGGATCGTAATTCGTCGGAGCCGCGATAACGACAAAATCAGCATCGGCATAAGCGCTTTTCCCGTCAGTCGTCGCTTTCAGACCGAGCTTCTTTTCAGCCAGATACTTCTCGATGTAGTCATCCTGGATCGGCGACTTCTTTTCATTAAGAAGTTTCACCTTTTCAGGAACAATATCGACCGCCGTTACATCGTGATGCTGAGAGAGCAGAACAGCCAGTGACAAACCGACATAACCGCTTCCGGCAACAGCTATTTTTAGATCTTCGAATCTGCGCATTGAAACCTCCGTAAAGACCTCACCCTTTTTATCTCCCTCTCAGTCGCTTTGCGACAGCTCCCCCAAAGTGGGAGCCAAGCTTGCCTCTCACTCAGGGAGAGGTGGCAGCCAAAGGCTGACGGAGAGGGCAAAGAGGTCAAACCGCTGCATTATACTGATTTTTTTAGGAAAAGCGAGAGGATTTCGATATCAGAATCACTGATTCAGCCGATTATTTTTTCGTCTTTCAGATATTTTTCGACCGCGTCAATAATAGTTTTTGCGTTTCGTATCTGAATTTCGGTATCGTTTCTGCTAACGATGTACATATCTTCATAATCAGACTTGTTCCTTACCTGGAATGCTTTGCCGATCATATCGGATATTTCTTCGTCGAAAATGCCGGTTTTGACATAGCGCAGACGAAATTCGCTTATGATTCCGCTGTGTTTCTTAGAGTCGTATTCGTCAAGTGCCAGAACCGCTCTCAAAGCATGAAATATAGCATAATATGCGCGGTTTACTGCAGTTCTGAGATCTTTAAGCCCTAAATTGTTTTCGGCAGCGGTACAGTCTTCTTTCGCTCTTTCCAGTCGATATATCGACAAATCTTTTGCCTGCTGGCTGATTTCACGCATACCTTATGCCTTCTTTACGGACATTTTGATAAAAAGGAAGGGCTTCGATCCAGTAATTGAACTCGCTGTAGCTCTGCACAATGGGGGAAAACAGAAGTTCGTATTCATATTTTTTATCAAGTCTGCTTATCACGGAACCCATTTTGTGATTGGCTTCTTCGACTTCGCTTCTCGGCACATCGAGAAGGATCATTATATCAACATCACTGTCATCCTCGAAATCGCCTCTTGCGCAAGAACCGAAAAGAATCACTTCTTTCAGTTTTTCACCGTATATGTTTTTTGCTTCAGCCGCGAGGTCCTTCATCGCGCTGTCAATCATCTTCTTGTTCATTTCTCACCGCTTTTAAAGTTCCCACTCACAGTAGGGTTCACTGCTTTTAAAGATTCCACTTAACGGTAGGACTCACCGATGGAAGTAATATAGTCACTTATTTTTAAAAGTCAAATTATTTTTAGATTTTTATTTTAACCGAATTTTAAATTTTTCATTTATCGATTTGTGACAGCTCCGTCCTCTCAGTCATGAGGTGTTGTCGAATCTGGTGAAGTCACAATTTGTTACTTCACCAAAATTTATACGTAAGAATCCATGTCAGCCTCTTGACTTCAAGGGAAAGTGCTTATTTATAATGGCGTTTTCAAACACAATGTATATTTGGAATGAAAACAAAGAGAACAGATTATTGTTATTGAAAAAAGGAGTTTTGTTATGACAGATCAAGAAAATCAGCCTAAGCGCAATTTGAATTATCTTCTGGAACGATGGATAGAAAATCTCGATCCAAACTTACCACTCGAAGAACAACTACTTGAAATCACTCATCACAAAGAAATTAAAGACGGAGATACTAAATATATCAGTTATCTCGCGGATAATGTTCATGAAGAATTGATAGCAGTTTTAAATTCGATACCAGAATATAACAATGACAAACCAGACAAAGACCCGTATTTTACAGTTGAGCGCAAAACACAGCTGTTAGCATATTCTGTAATGTATTCTGGTTTACTAGAGGGATTTATGAGCCGCCCCGATGCTTTGAATAAATACATAGCATCAATTTAGAACATCGTTTCTCTTATCAATAAAGAAACCAGCAACGACGAGAATTTATTAAAAGATGTCGATTTTTTGCACGAAAACTTAGAATATATCCTCAGAAATCAGAATAAGTGTCCCGAAATAGTATTGCATTCCATGTGCTACACCATAGAAAGCCTGACATGTGCTATAATCGAAAAATTGTTGAGAATAGCATATGTAAATGAAAGCAAAAATATACCTGAAGAAAAAGATGATAAAACAAAGAAAGGAGACAAAAATAAAAATAAAAACAAAAGCGGAAAAACTCTCGGGACATTGCTTTGGGACAAAAAAATAGAACAAATTTTTAATTATGATCATCTGAAAAGTCTTCAATTTCTCTTATCTGAGTCTAATGGTATAGGGCTTAACATCCGGAATTCATTAGCACATTGGAAGAACATCGACAAAGAAATGCTAACTCCACTTTTTGTTTCCAGGATGCTTTGGCTTTTTACGGATGTCCTTAACACGGTTTTGCTGTATTTCCTAAAACAGCAGGGGAATTAATAATTCCTGCATCAAACCTCATTTCAAGATGGGGATGTTAAAAATTTTGTTTGTCATTAGGACGGAATATACGAAATCTCTAGTCCTTAGTTTGATCTTGCTTTGGCTTACCATCAACATATTCTGGATAGACCCAAACACCTGTAATTTGCCAGATCTCATAAGCACTCAACCAAGTGATTACCCATGGAACAAATGTATCTGCCAAGAAGTGGTTATCCGTCCACCCACAGTCCTTAGGATAAAACACGCAAAGCCTTTCCCCACCATCAACACTTCTGCCGTAAAGATGATGTGGCTTCTTCCCGTCTACCAAAACTATTTCTTTGGGATCCACCAGTTTTACTTTGGGCCAAGATCCAATTTTGAACCTAATATTTACCTTATATTCTCTGCTTTCTGCAGTCGGCTGAAGCCTCATTACACAGCTCAATTCATTGCGTGACACACTAATTTTATCAATGAGGTTGGGATATACCTTTCTCAGCTTAATCTCTTGCTGTGCCAAGGTAATAGGTTTATTGAATCTCGCCATAATGCCTACTTGGAGAAATGGCCACTATTCCGGTTTTTGATAAATTACCTGTTACTGTGTCAACTTTCCGAATTCCATCTTTAACTTCATTAGCTTCTTCATATCCCATTTGGCTGAATATTGCTTTTCCTGTGGTAGAGCCGAATGCTTCTTTTACGATATTGCCCATCGCTACACGATCTTGGTTCATAAGATTTTCAAGATTGAAATCAGACTGCAACTGTTTAATCCAAGAGAAAAATGCAGTTTGCCTCTCCGGATGATCTTTCCATTTGTCTGCAAAATCTTCACCATTATAACTCGGATTTGGAATACTATAGCTGCCATCTTCTTTGCAATGAGATTTCAGATAGTGCTCTACTTCTCCAACAAATCCAAGAAGCGTATCAAGAATAGTAGTTTCTCCATGATATATCTGACCAGCGAGAGTTGTAATAATGATAGAGATAGGCTTGTTGTCTGGATCGTCCTTAAACATTACATCTCTATGACGCTTCAAAATTTGTACAGCTTTCTGAAGTTGTGTCTTATTCTTATTTCGCTTCAAATCCTCCTGTTGAGCCATCTCGCTCATAACCTCCAGGCCAGAACTTCCCATCTTCTTCTGGCGGCAGCGTTGAAAAAACCATTGTACATACCCTTTGGGATTGCTCTCTTGGTATTCATAAACCGGAGATCTATCGACATTTTTATCCGTGATGCTAATTGTACTATCAGAGTTGGGAAAAGGACTCGGTATTGCAGGAATAACATCCATGTGGAAGTGTGGAACATCCTCATACTCCAAATGCCAGCAACGCCTTTTCTCTTCAATGTCATTCTTGGTTTTCTTATATCCTATAAGCCAAGGTTTCACGACATCCAACTTCAACTGCTTAGCAGAAAAGTTCATACCGTTCTCGACCAGGCATACCAGATCCAGATCATAATCATCCTCATCAGATATCGGCTTGATTACTGTTCCTAAAGCAAACGACCCCTGAGGATATATGAGAACTTTATACTTCGTGCCATTCTTTTCTGTTTCATTATTGATCCATTTGCCCAAGGCTGTGTACTCTTCATCTGCTACTTTGAATAGGGCATCGCTAATATTTATCCTGGCAGCCAAATCACTAAAAATACGTTCTAACTGTTCTTTCGAGTATGCCATTTTTAATCTCCTTAAAACACTTTTATATTCTTCCCCTCAAAAACCCAACTACCCTTTGATTGTTCATAGACGACAAGATGCTTCAGCGAGTCTCTGCCTCCCGTCATAAACACCTCCTTTGTTATATGGTAACAGTGAGCAGCATTAATCGTTGCAAACAGGTTGATCGTCGTCACATTGTTTGGAAGATCATGTACTGTTGATGAAATCTTTTTTACAAAATCCCGACTATAGTATCTAGTGCCTTTCTCACCTGTGCGGTCTATCACAATAGTCGTAAGATTTAGGACCGATGCAGGGAGCTTGCTTTTCCAATCCAGCGGGTAGGTATCTGCAAGAACAAGGTTAACTGTAGATGTCAGAGGATTATCCTGAAATCGTTCAACTTTTACCTTATCCTTAGCCTCTTCCTTTTCTGTGATGCCGTCCATATAATCATACTCTAAAAAGAGATCCTTCCACACGAGCTTAAACTGCATAGGTATCGGCATTCTGGTCAAAGACAACTTTTTTATGCTCAAAAAATACCGACAAAACCAGTAATCAAAATATGTATGCCAGACTATATCATTGGAAATATTTTGCTTTAAGACATAATCCTTATTGAAATATTTGATGACAAACCATAATCCTACAACAACAACTATAGCAAATACCCATCGACCAAAACCAATAGCAAGACGCCATTTAGGATCTAGTTCAGACATTTGAACTGAGGCATCTGCTAATACGTTCTTCGCAATTTCAGGTAAATTAAAACAGACATTGGCGACAATAATTAAAGTCAACAATGCTGTTTGTACGTATTCTCTTTTCCAGTCTACAATTTTGTTCATCAACTTCCTCATCCCCCAAAAACTCCTCTGACTCCACTTTTGTGAAAATCATGCCGTCTCTTATAGACACACTTTCCCCAGTTTCAAGGGTCTCTTTTGAAAAAAAATTAAGATTTTTTTAAACAAAGAAAGGTCAGAAAAATATCAGGTCGTTCCCAGAGAAAAGAAGCGGGGTTTACCTACACTCACTTTCCCTTTTCCGCCGAATCTTTATCCAGTTTTTGTTTGGCACTATAATTGCGCATATATTTCATTAATTTTATCGACAAGAACTTTTGCCGCCTCAACCCATTTTTTTAATTGATTAGAATTAATTGATTGAGTGCGATAGTTACCTTTTCCTGCAATCTCGTTTTTATCTGCTTCATGGACAATTTTATGACGTCTTTTTATATAGGAATTTATACTTTCGCAATCTATTTCTTTATCTTTGCTAGGCAACCTTATTCCCACTGATTTCAAAGAATTAACAATCTGAGAGTAGTCATTAAATGTTAAATAATCCACCTTTTCATTTAAAGCGTCCTGAACCAACTCCAAAACAGTCTTATCCTTGTATTCAAACAATTCATTTAGCTCTATTTTTGCTGCAGTTGATTTTCCGTAATTTCTGCCAGGAAGAGAAACATCCCGCAATACATCGTTCCAAGATTCATTACTTTTCAACAAGGAAATTTTGCGCCGTCTAATAATTGTTCTCAAATATTCTTCCACTGTGGAGTGTAAAAAAAACCACCCCTGCCCTAAGCATATCAGTATCAGATATTGGCGGGCGTCCCTTACAGGCCCTCACTTTTATCTTTTGTTTGTATAATTCAATAAAATATTCTGCTCTTTCAATATTGGCAGAAAATGTTTGATACGGATCAATATCTTCCCTATGCTTCCTAGGAAGCACAATTTTGCAATTTTGCGCCATTTCAACATCTGCAGTTGATATTACCCTCGAAGACTTTTTCTTTCCCATTTCATCTCCCTCCATTCACATTTTCCAGACATCAATCATTTGGTTCCTTTTCCGCTTTCGCCTTATTTCGCCACCATAAACTCACTTTCCGCCAACTCTATCTGGTTTTTGTTTGGTACTACATTATGCCTTATTAATAATTTTATAAAATTCTGTTGCCAAATGCGACATTCTCTTTTCTACTTTAAAGGTATCCGTTTTATTCTCATATCGATCAACAAATCTTCTTACGCTTTTAAAATCAGATTTTTTGTAAATTTTAATTTTATCTTTCAAAGGCAAATTGGCACATTTTTTATTTAGACCTTCCTCTAAAGGTAACAAATTCCCTATATTGGAATTTTGTTCTCCATCAGAATCTAGCAAAATATGCTCAATAGTGTATTCTTTAGGCATATTTTTATTACCTAAAGATTCTTCATAGATTTCCAAGACCAATCTTGCCTTTTTTTCTTCCTTATCATCATTATAAAACTTAAAATGATGTGAATAACCAATCATAGAGAAAGCTTTTTCAAACCAATCTTTATTCGGAATCCTATCTTTTAAACTTTTAAAAAATTCCCTTAACAAATCTGATGAAAAAGAGTTTTCCAATTTAAACGCATAGCTAGATATTATAGAAGTAAGCGTATTTGATTTTGCTTTTCCGATTATAGTATAACATACAAAAAAGTTTTTAATAAATTCCAATGCTTGCTCATACTCTTCAATAGGCAACTCGCCCAATTCTTTTTGATGCATCAAACTGAGGATAACTGGCCGAAATTGTTCCTGTCTTTTTTTCCTAAAAAAAGTAAATATTGAATACTCCAAATCTGAACAAATTTCGTTACCGTCACCGTCTACCAATCTTGGATTCTGTAACTTTGAATAATATTGAGCTTTCTGAATAAAATCAGAATAGAATGATTCTATATCTGTTATTTTCACATATTTTTTTATTGCTTTATAAGCATCTTTTTTATCATTCTCATCGACCTTATATCTATGAATCAGGTAATGTAAAAGATATTTATTTATACCGCGTCCCAATAGTTTTTCCGTATCTTCCCATTCTGTTTTTACATTATCGACCTTTTCTTTCGGCTCTATATATCTCATAACATAATTTTTTAACAATTCATGATCTGCCAAAGTTTGACCACGGGCATTCAATATTTCAAAAATAGTATAAGAATCCTCTTCAGTTGTTGCCTCTATTCTAACATATTCAGTATTAAGTATAGCATCCTTTAATACAGTTATACTCTGGGGATCATCTTTTCGTTGTAATATAAATTCTTCAATTTTACCCACATAAAAAGAGAAGGCATCCATTATATTTTTATCACGTATTTTGTCCGCAACATGTGTTTTAAGGAATGAATCAATGGAAACATTCCTCCCAAACTTCAAATTTGGTATTGCAGTCAAAATTTTGCCAAGACCAAGATGATAGGATGATTCAAAAACATGATGTGAAATATTTTTATCATCCGTGGCATAAAGATACTTTTCTGTTCCATAATAATCATTTTGTAAATTATATTTTTTCATGACGAACAATAAAGCTGCCAAAAAAATTGTGATTGTAAATAATCTCTGTTGGCCATCTATTACAACCAATAGAGGAAGTCCTTCGACTGTTTCTTCATCTTTTAACAGTACCATACTTCCAATAAAATGGCTCAAGTTATTTTTTGTTGCAAAATTTAAATCCAGAAATAAATCTTCCCAATTATCTTTATCCCAAACATATTTACGTTGATTACGCGGGATTCTATATAATTGCGAAGTTAACAAATGTCTCACTGTTTTTTGTTCTGCACTATAACTCATAGAAATACTCCTTTTATTTAACTACAAAATTATCTGGCACATTATTTCCCTTCCTCAAACTCACTTTCCGAATTTCTTCAGTATGATTGAAAAATCCTTTTTTTCTTGATTGTTAAATCCGTAAAACAGCAAGGCGACTCCGTAAACCGCACTAAAAACGGCGCCTTTTACAACCAAAGTGATCCAGGAATAATCCGGCAAAAATCTGTTGCTGACAAATCCGACAGCGACCGCAGGTATCAAACACAGCCATGTTTTTGAGAAAATGGTTTTAAAGAGTCTTCCGACCTGAATTTTTATTTCTTTTTGATAATAGATATTCATTACCACTCCATATCCGATAATAAATGCAAACGCCGAGCCAATCGGAGCACCCATCATCCCGTATCTTTCAACAAGAAAAACAGAGATTATGACATGGATTACAGAGACAACAAAGAGCACAACTGATCTGAAAAGTCTCTTTTTGAGTGCATCCAGAATGCTTACTGCCGTATTCTGAATCAACGGGATCATATTCGGGATAATAATGATCATCGCGACAGTCCATGCCTGAACAGTATTCGGTCCGGCCCACAGACTGATGAATTCTCTGCCGAACAAAGCGAATCCGCACACAAATCCTCCGCAAAGCATAAACTGGTATCTGCCTGGTCGGATAACAAAATTCGTGAGATCATCACTGTTGTAACTTCCACCGAATATCATCTTGGTCGCTTTAGGCAAAAAGACTCCTGAAATAGCGGAAGGCAATGCGTTAAACAAGGCTATGAAAGTCGTAGCGATCGAATATATCGCGACATCTGCTTTAGATGTCATGATACCAAGCACTGTCTTGTCAACATAATTATTTATATAGCCGATAATGGCCTGAAGAAAAACGGGAAACATAAAGGAAATGAGGTCTATGATCAGAGTAAAATCGAACTTGCTCAACTTAATTTTGAAATGCAACTGTTTGATTGCGTATATTGAACGAAACATGATTGATAAAAGTATCACTATCACATCTACCAAGACAACCGCAATCACTCCCATACCGATATAAAGGAATAGTATCGTCAGAAGGATTTTTAATATTAATTTCACAACACCTACCGCATTATTGACCGTAAAATGCTCATACGCAGATACACATCCAGACACAAATCTTTCCAATATTGTTCCGGAAACAACGACAAGCATCAGTAGCATCAGCTGATGGGCAACACCAGCCTCTTCAGCTGTTATTGTGGGGTATATGTCCAACAAAAACTCATTCATTATAAGGCCGGCCGCCATCATCAAAACAATAATGGTAGCGACTGTGATCAGACAGTGAGCCGAAAAATTCTTCTCAGATTCATAGTCGTTAGTAGCATGATATTTGGAGATATAGCGCACCATCGCAGTGTTTATGCCGAAATCAAGAATAAGGATATAACTTGCGACCGTATAAATCATCTGATAAAGACCATACTGATCCAGACCGAGATAATTCAAATAGAGCGGCGTAAGGACTAAATTGCTTAAAGTATGAACTATCAGCGAAATATATGTGATGATTACAGCCAGTTTTTTTGAAGTAGCGAGTTTCTGCAAACTACTCATCTATATCCCTTAAACTCTTTTCTTCGCATATTTACAAATGCAACATTTTTCTTAGTTTTTTGATGTAATAATGCAATTCATTTATGTCATACATTTTAAGTGCTGCCGCCTCAAAACCTTTTTCGGCTGCGAGTTTGAAAAAGCGGTCATTGCCTTTCAGAATGTCCGCTCTAGGGATCTTGTCTCTGACAGCGTAATGCGTGTATTCGATTGGGATCTCGAATTTTTCGAAATCCTTTATTCCACCAAATATTTTTTCAGCTTTTTCATTGTTGCAGACTACAAGTGACATTCCGCTTTTATGTTTTTTGATCCCTGCCGCACGATATCCCCAATAATCAGCTATTGTGAAATCCGAACGGTGAAAATGATAATATGGACATCCCGCACAAACCTTGCGCACAGATACTTTAGCATTAAAGCATTTGAAATACACATCGGCAAAATCTCTTTTTATATACTTTTTGCCGTTTTCAAAACGCGCAAAGAGGCGCATCCTTCCCCAACCCCACTCTTTTGAACGAAAATCCAAAGATGTAATAGGAGAGCCGTATTTTTTCTGCAAAGCCTCTATATGTTCGCGGTAAAATGAAAGCGAAGGCATTCCGCCGCAGATAAAATCGCAAGTGATCAGATTTCCATATTCATCACCGAACACGCTTTTTATTCCGGCGCATTGACACGGTGTCCCTGTAAACAGCACCTGTCGGCCGTCATTCAAATATTTTCTTATCCTCTTATACAATCCGGATGCGGCACTGACTGTGTATTTGCTCTTTTGCAATTTTTCTAACGCGACATCATCCGTGCATTCAAAAACGATGTCTTTCCAATCTTCAGAATAAGTAGCCCCGAAAACGACTCCACCTTTTTGCAGGACTGTTTGAGCTATCGAGTAAAAAGCTCCTCCTGAAGAACTCTTAAACAACACCTCAGAAGATGAGTTCCAGCCGTAATATGCTTTCTTCGGCCAGACGACCTGCTTTGTATTTAAAGGGCATGACTGAATGCACCTGCTGCAGTTCACGCATTTGGTCTCATCAATAGATGGTTCGTAAAAACCTTTGGAATTCAACACCATGCTTATAGCATTTGTCGGGCAAACATCCTCGCATGCGGCACATCCTGTGCAGGTATCGTTCATCAAAGCGACAGTGCCGCTTGGTTTAACAGCCTTTTTATTTTTAGCAATCTCAAAAGCATTTTGAATATATTGTCTGCTACGTTCTCTTTCCAGAGCAAGAACATCCCTCACATGATCCCAATCGATACTGTTTCTTCTTGTGAACTGCGTATCAGTTTCACTTATCGGTTGAACACCGACCTTTTTGAGAATATTTGATATTCTGCTTGGCGAATCAGGATTGACAATGGAATAGAACTCCTTTTCAAATATCAATGAAAAGCATGTTCCGTGAAAAGACGTCGTAACTACACATTCCGCATTATCAAAAAGATAGACAAACTCCTGCGGTCCAGCATCTCTAACGATCATATCATTTTTAACAACCATGCCGACTGCGCCTGAACTATCCAAAAGAACGACCGGCAATCCGGTTTCCTTACGCAGCCACTTTATAAGCTTGTTTCCGTTTTTGGGAATATGGAGAATATAAGCGAGGATATACTTCTCAGGAATACCTTTCACCGGATTAGCGATATTGCGGTAAAATGCTTTATCGTGTAAAAGCGTCGGATCGACATTGACCGAAATGTCTTTATCGCAAAACGGACTTAAACTCTCTTTGATCCCTTCCTCTCTAACCGATATTGCATCAAATGTTTTAAGATATTTTTTTACAAGATCTTTTCTGTCATTCGGGACATCAGTTGTTACCATACTTGCAGCATACGAAATTTTATAAACGGAGTCATCCAGGAACTGTAGAAAGAACATTGAATCCATGCTGCTATTCAAATTCCATACCTGATCGCTTCCAGTAACAAAGATACGGCTTTTGGTATCAAGATTAAGATTGAAATATTTTTCGCGGAACTCGGCATATTTTTGAACTTCTCTTGATTTTGCCTTTTTATCTCGGGTAAATTTTGTCAATATTTTCTTTACCTTACCTTTCAGGGTCGCATTTATACCAATTGTTACAGGCTTTATGTAATCATATATCCCGGCATTATAATTTTGTTTTTTTATAAACTCTTGCAAAGCATAAGATTGAAGAGCAGCCCCGAAATTTATCGCTCTCTGGAATGTAATAATATTAAAATCAAACATCACAAATCTCCATTTTAAATCGTTTTATCATTCCACTTCTCATGTCAAGTTCACTATCTTGCTATTTTTTAACGCTACCAAAACACCTAAGCCACCTTTATAAGTTAGCTATCTTATGATGGCAGGTGCTCCCAAACCACTTTCTATTTTCAAGGCATGATGTTCTATAGCATCTTGCGCAATCTGCACAAATACATTTGCATACACCTCTGGACTAAACCGTGTTTTAATTGTTTGATAAGCAGCCATCTTTATTTTTGCGAGTTTCTGTCTATCTTTGGCAAGATTTTCTATAATTCCTACAGCCGCATCAATATCTTTCCAACAAAAAGAATAACCATTTACCCCATCTTCGATAAGAACAGGAACAGATCCCATTTCTCTTGATGCCACAACAGCACATCCACTATTCATCGCTTCATTTATAACTACCCCCCATCCTTCATGATAATCGGAAGATGCTATAAATATATCATTCTCCATCATTTTAGATCGCATTTTATCGGCAATTACAGCCCCTATCAAAGAAACTTGCTGCTCCAAGTTTTTTTCCTTAATCATTCTTTGAAGACTAGCAAATAATTCTCCGGCACCGGCCAACTCCATATGGAATTCAATCCCTTTGAACTTAAGTTTTTCCGCTATACAAACAGGTACCTCTGGGTGCTTCAACGGAATTAATCTTCCACACCAAAAAATATGCAAAGGCTTTTTTTCGCTATTATCCGACTTGAAAATAGTCATTACATTATCATAGTTTACAAACTCAGGACAATAAGCCCATTGTAAAACCCTGTCTCCTCTGACAAATATTTTTTTCAAATCACCGGCTGCATATGCACTCACACACAAAAAATAAACATTTTTATTATTACGATATTGTATGTATTTTCTATGATAACGCGCAAAAACAGATGGAACAAACAACTTCCAGACACCCTCTTTCAATATTCTTTCCATTCTGATAAAAACAACTTTATTCTGTCTTACAGCTTCATGTAAAAAAATTTCGGGAGCAGAACCGAAATCAACAACATCTGCCCATTTTATCCAATTTACGATTTGTTCTTTATTAAAAAGACTTCCATCAATGCTATAACTCAACTGTTCATCATGGAATCCCAGATTTTTTCTTGTTTTATTTACAAAACTTGTCGTAATCCTCCTATAATTGTTTCCTAACAGTGCATGCATAGCGTCACACATAAATCTTCCATGATGATTCAGTTCTCCGGCACAACTCAGGAAATGCATTTCACCCTCCTCAACAAATTATAATAAACTTTCCGATATAAACTTTTCGCTTTTGTCTACAAAACCACGAACACAGTTATTCACAATCTCATAATCTATAGAAGAAAATTCGTGAACAATTGAATTAGAGCACCTAGAACTTAACCCGCATATCTCCAACAAATCAATTATTCTTGAACCAAGTTGACGTTCTGGCGACAAATTTGTATTTACGAATGAATAAAAATTTTTTTGAAAAATAATTGAAAACGCTGTGCCGTGAAACGAGTTGGTCAATATCATGCCTGCATTTTTAAAAAGCTCAAGAAACAATTCAGGCGATGCATATATATAATCTTCGCCATCTTTTTTAAAATATTTATATTCCCTCCTTCCCAAGAACACCAATTTAAGCCCATGTTCTTTACTCATCAATTTTGCAGTTTGTTCTATATTTGTCTCAATCAAATTGTCACCAGGCATTATATAGCACAATATATAATTAGATGGGATATCGTCTTGGGCAGCGACCTCGCTCCACAAAGTACTGTCAAGCAAAAAAACAGGATCTGCAACGACCGAAATTTTTCTGTCGTATCCAGCCATTTTTATCACATTTACAGCTGTTTTTTCTCTCACCGACACAGCTTTATATCCTTTGATTTGTTCTACTAATCTTTTAAGCCATTCATTATCAACAGATGATTTGCCGATGCTTGCAGCATAAGCTACTCTTTGAATAGGCAAATTGTCTATATCCAAAAGATAAGAGGAATCAGCACCTGTAATTTTAGGATTCCACACCTGATCACTGCCAACAAAAATATAGTCAAACTTACCATCTTTCAGAAAATCTATCATCTCTAATTTTGTATTTATCTGTTTCTGACTCGATATATTAAGCTTATTTATACGAAACAACTCAAACCCTTCATGCTTTTTCGTCCCAAATATCAGCTTACGAATGTTGCTCCAAATCGCGGTCCTTATCAAACTGAGCTTTTTTGTAGATTTTTTCCGATGAGAACTATTGTTATAGTCAATGATCTCAACAGTACAACCTAGAGAAGTCAGATAGCGATACAATGCATAAGTTTGAAGAACAGCACCATAATTATCAACATAATGAAAAGTCAAAATTCCTATTTTCACGCTAACAGACCTCTTTTACTAAAATATTCTTAATTTCATTTTCCTCTTTGGTCGCCAAAGAAGTTACAAAACCTATATACATCATAATATAGAAGGTAGAATGCATAAATAACCATCCACTAACAAGACCAATACCAATAGAATAGATTGTCATTGCAGAGAAGGATGCTGCCAAAATCGATTTTTTATGGATCAACACCACCGAAGTCCTAATTAAGGAGAACATTAAAGTCAAATATAGTAAAAAACCAACTATACCCACTGACTCCAAACGGTTCAAATATTCATTATGCGCCCCACCTCCCAGAGATTCTTCAGATCGAGCTTTGATACCGAAAGTTAACTGTAACAAGTCTCTTTTACTTATATTTCTTAAGGTATCCATTGTTCCCTCGGCCCTCCCAGAACCTTCACTTATTTCTTCCATTTCGAATCTGCTGCTAAGAAAGCCTTCAGAATAGTTGTCAAATATCACACAGACGACAAAAAAAACAAGCATAGCTAAAAGTATTTTTCTTATATTATTATGTGCATGTCCTGTTAAGTTCTCGACATAGAAATAAACAAATAACACTATTGGAAAAGCTATAATAGCACCACGTTTCAATGATATTACAACTGCAACCATGCCGATTGAAATAAATAACAATTTAGATTTTCTGTCTTGATTAAGAAGAATCATCGGCAAAATAGAAAGAAGATGATAAGCATATCCAACTCTAGCGAATTGTATACTCGAAAACCTAGCTACTATATTTACAGCTCCATATAAAACCACAAACACATAAAAGAAAAACATAAAAAGACAAAATTTAGAATACAAACGGTAAGTTGACGGTTCTTTATCCTGCATATCTCTAAAGAACCGGATTGTTAAAATCCACCATATACAAAGACCTAAATAGACCGCATGAAACCATTCAACATTCCACGACAAAACAAATTTATTAAAAAAATAGTAGAGCACAAAAATCGACAAATATTTTGAAAAGCTATTAATTTTTATAGAGTGTGAAGGAAGTATTTTCAACATCATAATAAGAATTATTGAAATCAGGGCAGCATATACAGTTCCCCTTTGCGTGTTAGCATTTCCCGCACTTGCACTGCTCATAAAATCCGCTATCGCATATAAAACAATTAGGATATTCAAAAAATAGCAAACAAATTTATTCAATAATTTTCTTCTCTCTTAACTTATTCTTTATCAACCCTGCCAGTTTCACACAATCAAACGGTTCAAAATACTCCACATTTTTGTAAGAGCCAAGAGTTTCTCTGGCATATTCGCAATCAGCCGCAATAATCGTAGAATTCATTGCTGCCGCCTCTTTGAGCGGAAGTCCTACGGTTTCAATAAAAGAAGGAAATACCAAAACAGACTTTGAATACCATTTCACCATTTCTTCAGGCGTCAAACGCCCGGTAAAAGTTATATTTATTTTATCTTTGTCTATCAATGTTTTGCATTCGGCTGGAAGAGATTCCCTGCTGCATGTCAGAACGAGAGACAACCTGCTTTTATCTTCAAGTTTATCCCACACCTCATTGCAGGCTTTCAGTAAAGTGACATGGTTTTTATATAGAGCCGTATTTGCCGGATAAAACAAGATCGTTTGAGATTCCGGATCATGCCGTTCTGCATTTTGAAAGAGTGTCAGATTAACCTCTGCACTCTTAACAGATATAATTTCTTCTTTGATTTTCCACTTAGCCGACATCACCCTTTTTATCCAGTTTGCCTGAACATAAATGTGAGAAGCTCTTTTTAAGCTCGATTTAAAGATCCTGCCTATCACATTCTGGTAGAGCCACATTGTTCTTGACTCAAACAGACTGAAACGCCTGTCGGCAAGCGGCAGAATATTATGATAATAGACCTCTTGAGTAATATTTCTCACTGGGAAGGTATTGTTTTGCAGGGATAAAATCTTATCCGGCTTATATTCTTTAACCAGTCTCTTAACATGAAAAAAATCGAAACAGAGCCTGTGGATACGCGACTTCTTGACCCACGCGCATTTCACAAAGTGAACATTGTCACAATCTTCATAATCCAGTTTGCTTACCACCACAATATAGCTATTCGCTTTATCAGACTTAAACTCGTCAATGAATTGATTCAGAACTGTCAGAGCACCGCCTCCACGCTCAGCTGCAACATCAATAACAAGAATCTTCACAATCAATCTCCTATAATTATTTCCGCATACTTCCGGCTATTTGCCGAAATGCTCATGTTTTTCTTAAAAAATTCGGCTGTTTTGCATTCAACCTTGCCCTGTTTTACAGCTTTGATCGCATCCGCAAGTTCTTTTGCATCATCACTTTCAACAACGGGGCAGCCGGTTTCATTCATAACCTTTTGTCCGAATTTACTCTCTTTGCCTATTGCGAAAACGACAGGCTTTCCACAGGCGAAGCATGTCGCGGTCTTGCTCGGAAGCGCAGTTCTAAAAACATCTTTCACAAGCGGGATCACATTCACATCTGCTGCACTGTATATCGCAGGAGCGAGTTCCGGCGGCTGCATCGGCCAGAAAGAAATGTTTGTTATCCCGTATTTCCTTGCTTTGGCTTCAAGCTTTTCTTTGTAGACACCATTTCCGATAATGTGGAACCACACTGATTTGTCGTCTTTCATCAGTTTTGCAGCCTCAATGAGAATATCGACATTCTGCATCACACCGATGTTTCCGGCATAGACCACATTGAAAAAGTTTTGATTGAACATGTGTGACACAGGCATCAGATCAACATTTTCATAAAGTTCATCCTGATATGACCAGTTATATACTACTTCGACCTTTGAAGCCTCCACTCCGTCTGCGACAAGAGTGTCTTTCATATCCTCTGAAATCGTGATTATATGGTCAGCATGGTTGCAACCGTATCTCTGAACTGCTGCAAGTACCTTGAAAACAAGGCTCTCCTTCTTGAGTTTGCCACCAAAAACAGCGTTGTAAGGAAAAATGTCCTGAACATTGAAAGTTATTTTAGTTTTCGGCATTTTTTTTCTAACCGCTCTTACCGCAAAACCGGCGACAGTAGTCGACTGGATAAAGACAGCATCGTAATCTGATGAAAAATACTTTTTGCAAGATTTGATATATTTGAGTTCAGTTAAATAGCGGGCAATCAAGTTCCCTTTGTCGGCAGCCTGAAACGGTATCGCATCAGTTGTAACAGAATATTTGCTCAGTTTTTCAGGGATCAAAGGTTGAGGCCCGCCTGTATTTTTCTGGATGATGTGAACAGAATGGCCGACAATGCAAAGCTGCTCGATAGCTGCGGAAAGCAGATGTTCTGAAGTAGCCTGCTTGTCAAAACCAATAAACATCCAAAAGAGAATTTTCATTATTTTTCTTCTGCATTTATGTCTTTAGTCTTCATGATGACCGCTTTTCTTATCTGTGTGCTACTTGTGCTTTGCGTATAAGGGAAATAGATTATTTCAACACCTTTGTCTTTGAAATATTCTTCATAGCGGTTGAAACGCTCAGTTCCTTTGTAATCAGAACCTACAAACAAGCGGTCGTAATGCCACAAAGCCCATGCGTCAGAATCTTCCCTGCATGAATCAACAACTTTATCCACATATTTGCAGGCAGCAACTATCGCTTTCCGCTCTTCCAACGGGATAAAAGTCTCTTTTCCTTTCCATTTTCCGCTGTCGTGAACACCTACGATCAAGTAATCGCATTGTTTTTTTGCTCTGCGGAGCAAATTCAGATGTCCGACATGAAAGAGATCAAAAGTACCAGAAAGATAGCCGATCTTGACTCTTTTACAGTTGTCTTTCCGACCGGATTGCTGCTTGTATTCAAAGCTATGCAAACCATATTCGTGAGGATCCGCATGATATCGTTCGAGAACCGCTTTGAAAGTTTCTTCATATTGCGGAATAAAACGAGTGTCACGATCAAAAAGATGCTCCAAAACTTCTTTTGCCAAAGGTTCAGTAAGAGAAAGATCGTTTTTCCCTCCATAGAATTTAGAACCTTTGAACGATGCCGGAGAAACATCAATGATACGGTTTTTAAAGCCGCATGCCTCAAGTTCGATATTCACAGATTCGACAAAACGGATAACACCAGCTTTTGTTGCGGCATAGACAGCTGCCGACGGAGTTGACATCCAACCTGATATCGATCCTATAACACCTGCATAAAAAATATCTTTCGACATTATTCTGTCATAAAAAATGCGGAATATCTTGATCGTGCTAAGAGTGTTGATCCTAAACATTTTTTCGATTTCAGCCGTGTGATGATACTGAAAATCTGCAATACGACCGATACCGGCAGTAAGCATCAAAACTTCAATATCTCTGTCGTTAGCGAAAGAGCGGAACAATTCTTCATCAAGATCCAACAAGTCGCAGCTGCTGTAATGAAAAGACTGCTCATCCAAAACACCTTCTTCCGGAGCGCAGACATCGCAAATCTCCAAAAAATATCCTTTTTCAACAAGACATTTACCGATAGCAAGCCCCAAGCCATTGCTACCGCCGATAATTAAAGCTTTTTTCATTTCTCCCCTATCTCGACTTCCTATACTTCAAGAATATTCTGCCTTATACTTCGAACATTTTTTTCACACATTTCTCAGTAGCTTGTCCGCCATAGGTCAGGTACTTATTTTTAAAGGCTTTTACCGCAGCCACTTCTTTCTCGTAATTCATCCCGAGAATTCTATCTATCACTTCATCCTCAGTTTTCACGATCCCACCCGGCATCTCTGCTCTCGGATCCATAGCGAAACCGCGTTCTTCACCATATTCGTCACAGTCATACGCGAATGAGATTATCGGACGTTCAAGAATTGCGTAATCAAATATAGTTGCGCTGTAATCTGAAATAAGGATATCCGAGATCTTCATCAAGTCATTAATGTTCGGGTAATTCACATAATCCCTGACAAAACTATTGAACTCCACGCCAAGCAACTTATTAGTGTAGGGATGTGTCCTGAAAAGAAGGATATACTTCTCACCAAGCATTTTTTCCCATTTTGCCAGATCCATAGGAGGTTTAATGGTGTATGACTTGCCGCCATCTTTGCTGTCACGCCAAGTCGGAGCATACAGTATCAACTTCTTGTCCAGAGGAAGCCCCAATTTTTTCTTGATCTCTTCGACTTCATCTTTGGTCGTTTTATATAAGACATCATTTCTCGGAAGCCCTGTCTTAATGATCTGAGCAGGCTGGACATTAAAAGATTTTTCATATAAATCGATCTCATAATCACCTGAAACACAGAAATAATCTATATGGGAAAAATCGTAATCTTTTCTCCCTTCAGCCATATTTCCGACCGTTTTGATCGGGATCCCGTGCCATGTGTTAAGATAAACGCAGTTTTTTCTTTTAAACTTCAGGCTGCGTTCAATGTTTACGCATGTGATCCAGTACTTGCATTTGAGTGCTGTCCTGAAATATTCTGGAGTATCTGGAACAATTTTGACGGCATTTCCGGGAATCTCAACATTTGTATCATCAAGCGCCCAATAGAACGTGTAATCCTTGAATTCAGGGAGTGTTATCATGTACTCATAAATTGCTCTGGGACTGTCGTTATACTTTCTGGAATGCGCACTGAATATTATCGCCTTATTATCCATCGGTACAAACAACCCCATAGCTTTTACAGCCGTGCTTGCAAGAAATTTAAAACTTTTATTTATCGCAGTGTTGTGTTTGAGCACATAATCGACTCTTGCTCGAAGACCTTCCATTTGCCTTATTCCTCTGTCAGTTTAATACTTTCCTTAAGTCCGTATTTATCAACAGTGTCCACAGGCTCGTAAACCAAGTCGCCGAACACTTTTCTAACCACATTGACCGGAGCGATTTTGATCGCCAGGTTGAAAATTTTTGTCAGCCTTATCTTTTTACCGTGAGCCTCTGCTATCGCAGTCACCATCTCACTTGTGTTTGTGTATTCAGCATTCTGCGGGAAAAATAAGCCGCAACGCCTCTCGTCAATGCAGCACTTTACGAATTCGCAAAGATTTCCGATATAAATCATAGAACGCTGGTTCTGATAATTCGGGAAAATCGGAGACTTGAGAGCGAATTTCCGAAGCGCACGATAGTTTCCCGTGCAGTTCTTTCCATAGACCATCGGAGGTCTGAGACAAGTGAACACAAAATTTTCATCTTCCAGTTTCTTTATCTCTTTGTCTGCCTCCAGTTTGCTCTTGCCGTATGCTGTGACAGGAGCAGGCTCAGTCTCTTTCGTTATTCGTCCTACTTCAAGTCCGTATACTGACATTGATGAGAGCAGAACGAACTGTTTGACACCTGCGAACTTCGCCGTTTTTGCTATCTCCACAACCAAATCACGGTTCACATCGAAATAAAGATGACGATTTTCTGCCGTTTCTTTTATGTGGGCGATCCCTGCGACACAGAAAATGGCATCAACACCTTTAAACATTTCGGGGATAGGCTTCAATCCTAGTGTGTCTATCACGTTAACAGAGTATTCATCCGGCCACTGAGACAAGAATTCTTTAAAAGATTCACCGATATAACTTTTTGCTCCGGCTATAAGAACGTTTTTCATCATCAAAACCTATTTCTCTTTTTTCTTCATCTCGCCGGTTCCGCCTTCGACCACACCTTCACCGCGGGCGACACTGAACACGGTTCCGATAAAGCATCTGCAGTCAAATAAGAAACTCTCTTTCTCGACATACTCTCCGTCAAGTCTCGCTTTAACGGGGATCTCCAACTCGTCACGGCCGTTGATCTGAGCCCATCCGGTAAGTCCAGGTTTAATATCGTTAGCTTTCCATTTGTCTCTCTCTGACGTCAGCAGATCCTGATTCCAGAGAGCCGGGCGCGGCCCGATGACACTCATGTTGCCGATGAAGATATCCCAGATCTGAGGAAGCTCGTCCAAGCTGTGAGCGCGAATGAATTTACCGCTCTTTGTGATATATTGCTCAGGATTTTCCAGCATGTGAGTCGGAACATTATGGGGCGTGTTCATTTTCATGGAACGGAATTTGTGGAGTTTGAAATACTGTTTGTCACGTCCTATCCTCTTCTGCGTAAAAAGCACCGGCCCCGGATCATCGATCATTATCCATAGACTAAGAAATGCAAACACGGGAGAAAGAACGACAAGTCCGCAAAAACTTAAAATGAGATCAAGAACTCTCTTAAACACCGCTTCGTATATACCTGCCTTATGGCTGCTATCCGAGACAGCTTCCAAGTGTCCCCTGACACCGTCTGCGTTTTCAGGTTCCGTTTCATTCTCGACAAATACGACCATTTTTCCCTGCATGGGATTCTGCTCTTCAGGTTTATCCTTAAACACTGATGACGGCTTTTTTATAATGGCAGCGAGGCCCATCACTGCAAAAACTACAGCAAAAACGGAGATCAGCGCTATCAAAAAAATCAACATATTTCCCTCTTACTATCTAATTACTCACGCAGTTCCACCGAGATCCCGTCATAATCCTTCACAAAACACAACCTGGCTCCGGTCCAGTCTTCCCTGATCGGCCCGACTTCGATCTCTAAAGCGCTCTCCTTTTTCAAGCGTTCAATCTCTTCTTCCAAAGTTTCTGAAACTCTGAGAGCGATATGACGAAGACCAATAGGTTCTGAAGACGGCCGGGAATGAGAGGGATCAATAAAAAACTCAAGCTGCATCCCGCAGCCGCTCATTAAAACCAGTATATCGTGTTCTCGTTCTTTCCTATATGTTTCCTTAAAACCGAGTAGCTTATAAAACTCCAAACTCCGTTCGGAACTCACAATTGCCGCAATATGATGTAGCTCTGTTATCATTTTACTTTTCCCTCTCGCAGTATTCCCCGCTTCCCTGCGGGTGATATGTGCTTACCATTCCAGCCACAAGGCTCCTTATATCGGCATTGTTTGCATAAGCCTCATCCATGAGGACATTCAGATCATCGAGAAATTTGTCGGTATCGAATTTGATGGGGCAGCCGATATGTATCTTCTCGTTTTCAGTCTTTTTGGTTCCCTCTTCCGCCAGAAGCTTCTCTTCATAAAGTTTTTCGCCGGGACGAAGACCGGTGTAGTCGATCTTAATGTCGATGTCTGGTTTATAGCCTGAAAGTCTGATGAGGTTTCTCGCAAGGGTGTCGATCTTGACGGGGCTTCCCATATCAAGCACGAAGATCTCTCCACCTTTTGCGCAAGTACCTGCCTGCATGACAAGGCTTACCGCCTCGGGGATCGTCATGAAATAGCGGATGATGTCAGGATGGGTCACCGTGACGGGACCGCCCTTTTCTATCTGCTTTTTAAAGATCGGGATAACCGAGCCGTTGCTTCCGAGAACGTTTCCGAAACGTACCGCAACGAATTCAGTTTTGATATTGCGGAAAAATTCTGCATTTCGCGAAACATCGAGTTTTTCTTTACCGCTTTCTGTCTTTGTGTAGTGGGTGAAAAGCTGCGGGATCTGAGCCGCCTCTCCAGCCTTTATCTTAGAATCGAAACTCTGGATTATCATTTCGCACAGACGCTTGCTGGCACCCATGATGTTGGTCGGGTTGACAGCTTTGTCTGTGGAGATAAGCACAAAGCGTTTGCAGCCGTGGACCATGGCGGCATACGCCGTTTTATAAGTGCCGATCGCATTATTTTTGATTGCCTCGCAGGGACTGTCTTCCATGAGAGGAACATGCTTGTGGGCCGCCGCGTGATAGACGACATCCGGCTTGTAATCTTCAAACACATGGAACATTTTTCTGGAGTCTCTGACTGAACCGATCAGCGTCACAAGATCAAGATCTGGATATTTTTCACGAAGCTCCAGTTGAATGTCATAGGCGTTATTTTCATAAATATCAAAAATTATCAGCGTTTTCGGGTTATGAAGCGCGATCTGTCTGCAAAGTTCAGAACCGATCGAGCCGCCGCCGCCGGTAACAAGAACTGTTTTGCCGCTGATAAAATCAAAGACATCGTCTGTCTGCACTTTTATGGGTTCCCGACCGAGCAGATCCTCGATCGACACTTTCCTCAGATTGGATACCGTCACATCGCCGCTCACCAGCTGATACATTCCGGGAAGGTTCTTCAACTCGCAACCAGTTTCCTGGCATATTGCAAGAATATCCCTTCTCTGAGCCATCGTCGCGGAAGGAAGTGCGATATATATCTTTTTGACGCCGTATTTGACCACACTCGACATGATCATTTCCCTGCCGCCGACAACGGGAATTCCCTCAATATAGCGACCCCATTTGTTGTCGTTGTCGTCTATGATGCAGACTATTTTGTCTTTGAGTCCGCTGCTGCTTTTGATGTCACGAATGAGCATCTGCCCCGCACTGCCCGCACCGATGAGCATAACATTGGTTCTTTCTGATGCCCGCCTTTCAAAACGGGGATCTATCCTGATGAAGTTGTAAACTCTGTAGAGAAAACGTATTCCCAATGTAAAAATGAACTGAATAACAGGACCGATGATATAGTATGAGATCGGCATCCTTTTGACGAATACCGTGATCGCAGCAATATGAAATACCGTTGTGACAGCAGTCGCCGCCATCATCCTCAGCATCTCGCTGTAGCTTGCGAAACGCCAGATGACCTTGTAAAGCCTGAGAGAATAAAAAACTATGACACAGACAAACGCATAAAACGGCGCGAATACCTGCCAGCTTTCGAAAAAATATTTCGGAATAGAATTGAAACTGCAGTCAAAACGCAACCAAAGAGCAAGGAAATACGCAAGAGAGACCGCCACGACGTCATAGGCGACAAGCATCAGAGATATAACTATCCAGTGCTTCATACCTAAAAATTTTCTAATCTCATCTTTTTTCTGTAACAAACTCATCTTTACCTCCGAGACGCACCATGGGATGGAGACGCACCACGGCATTGAGACGTTTCGTGAAACGTCTCTACGGCAAGAACCGAATTTATCGCCGCGGCGATCGTCTTTTCCGCGTTGTATGCCGCAATGATTATGTTGAGGGCGGGTGTCATTTTTACGCAACCTTGCAATAATCAATAACCGAGATTTCCTGCATTATCTTTTTTGCGGCATTCACAAGCTGCTCCAAGCGTTCTGCTGTTTCTTCGGAATAATACTTTTCACCGCACTGGCTGCATTCCTCGCACGGAACATTCTTAATGATAATCACGCAATTGTTATAGTTAACAACATGCGTCGTGGTCGCAGCCTTTAATTCAGAATTTTTGCAATACATACACATTTATTTTTCAACAACCTCCCAGTGTCCGCCTTTGTCAGGACCGATGCGGCGGATAAGATTGTAAGATTTTAGTTTGGAAAGATTCTCTTTGGTTTTTCTCAAAGAAATTCCCAAAATCTCGGATAAATATTGTGCAGAAACAAAAGCATTTTTTTCAATTTCCTTGAGAATGACTTTTTGGTTTTCAGTGACTTTTACAGTGACCTTTTCAGTGACTTTTTCTGTAACCCTGCCGTTTTTCTGGCTACTTTTCTGGCTACTTTTCTGGCTACTTTTCTGGTCACTTTTCTGGTCACTTACACGGCACTTTCTCGGCATTTTCTCGGCATTTCCTTCATTTTCTCGGACATAAAGCCTGTTTCCTCTGACATTTGCCATGACATTTACCCTGTCATATACCGTGACACCATCTATTTTATCGCCGATTTCTGAATTTATCTCCGATTTAATTATGTTGAGGGCGGGTGTCATTTATTTATCTCCTTCTGAGACGTATCAGGTTACGTCTCTACATTCCCATCGCCTAATTCCCCCTCGCCACACTGGAGAGGGGTCAGAGGTGAGGTTTCGCGCGTGAAACATATTGAAATTAGTGGAAAAGTCAACTGTTTACAGCCCTCTCCGTCAGCTTCTCTCACCAAAAACTAACAATCTAAAATTTATATTAAATTTTTATTGACAAATATTTCGATATTATTATTCAAACACTATAATAGTTTGTTTGTTGAGGAAAGAATATTGTGAATGAAATTATAATCAACAATGATGACCAAATAAAAACAGATATTGAAAGTAAAATTCTGGTTATTCGAGGACAACAGGTGATGCTCGACCGCGACTTGGCTGAATTTTACTGTGTAGAAACAAAGCGTCTTAATGAGCAGGTAAAACGAAATATAGAGCGCTTTCCGAAAGAATTCTGTTTTCAACTTACAAAAACGGAATTCGAAAATTGGAGGTCGCATTTTGCGACTTCCAATTCTGATAAAATGGGTCTGCGTCGCCCACCGTATGCCTTTACGGAACAGGGGGTGCTGAAGAACCCCTCTCAGTCACTTCGTGAAGAACCCCTCTCAGGCTCTGCGAGCCAGCTCTCCCTTAAGGGCGAGCCAAGCTTGCCTCCCACTCAGGGGGAGGTGGTCGTAATCGACCGGAGAGGGCTGCTTTTTATGATTTCCTCCACACCATTCTGTTGACGATGCCGGTGTAGCTCTGGATTATTTTTACGACTTTGTCGGAGACGTTTTCGTCGGTGTAGTCAGGAACGGGGATCGCGCCGCCGTTTTTCTCGTTCTTCACCATTTCGACTGCGGTATCGACCGCCTGCAAAAGTCCTTTTGAATCAATGCCGGAAAGGATGAAGCACGCTTTGTCGAGAGCTTCGGGGCGTTCGGTCGAAGTCCTGATGCAGACTGCAGGGAAGGGGTGTCCGACCGAAGTGAAAAAGCTGCTTTCTTCGGGTAGAGTTCCTGAATCCGAAACTACGCAGAAAGCGTTCATCTGCAAAGAGTTGTAGTCGTGGAAGCCGAGCGGCTCGTGCTGAATCACGCGTCTGTCGAGCTTGAATCCGCTCGCCTCAAGTCTTTTGCGGCTTCTCGGATGACAGCTGTAAAGAACCGGCATGTCATATTTTTCAGCCATCGCGTTTATTGCACTGAAAAGGCTCGTGAAATTCTTTTCGGTATCGATATTCTCCTCTCTGTGGGCCGAAAGAAGAATGTATTTTCCTTTTTCAAGGCCGAGTTTTTCGTGAATGTCGGATGCTTCGATTTTTTTCAGATTGTCGTGGAGAACTTCTGCCATCGGAGAACCGGTGACATAAGTGCGTTCCTTCGGCAGACCGCAGTCGGCAAGATAACGTCTCGCGTGCTCGGAATAAGCCATGTTCACGTCGGAAATGATGTCCACAATGCGGCGGTTCGTCTCCTCGGGAAGGCATTCGTCCTTACATCTGTTGCCCGCTTCCATGTGGAATATCGGGATATGCAGGCGTTTCGCACCGATAACCGAAAGGCAGCTGTTTGTATCACCGAGAACGAGAACTGCATCAGGACTAAGTTCGACCATGAGTTCGTAACTTTTCGCGATGATGTTCCCCATCGTCTGTCCCAAGTTTTCACCGACTGCATCCATGTAAACTTCGGGATCATCAAGTTCGAGGTCGTGAAAAAAGACGCCGTTCAGGTTGTAATCGTAGTTCTGACCGGTGTGAGCAAGGATCGTATCAAAATACTTTCTGCACTTTTTGATGACTGCGGCAAGGCGGATGATCTCAGGCCTCGTGCCTACGATTATCAGAAGTTTCAGTTTTCCGTTGTTTTTCCAGTTTGCCATTCTTCTCTCCTATTTCACGACTTTTTCAAAAAATGTATCTGGATGACTTGGGTCGAAAGTCTCATTCGCCCACATCAAAGTTACCAAATTCTCAGTTTTTGAAAGGTTGATTATGTTGTGGGTATATCCCGGAAGCATGTGAACAGCCTGAATTTTGTCTCCGCTCACCTCGAATTCTATCACTTCGTCAGTTCCGATTTTACGTTCCTGAATAAGTCCGTGTCCGCTCACGACGATGAAAAATTCCCATTTCGTATTGTGCCAGTGCTCCCCTTTTGTGATGCCGGGTTTGCTGATATTTACCGAAAACTGACCGTGATTGGAAGTTTTCAAAAGTTCAGTGAAACTTCCCCTGTCGTCGCAGTTCATCTTTAGATCAAACGCAACTTTTTCTTTCGGAAGATAACTGAGATACATCGAATAGAGCTTTTTCTCGAAACTATCCGGCGCAATTTCAGGCATCATCAGGGTTCGCGGCTGGTCATGGAATCTGTTGAGACATTCAACGATGTGACCCAGTGTCGCTTTGTGCGTGACCGGCGCACCGCAGTATCTGCCGCTTTCCCGCCAAACCGGAGTAAGCCCGTCAAATTCAACGCCGTCAACGACTTCTCCAACCGCGGGATAGTCGCATCTGTGCGGATGACCCTCCATCGCATCAAGCATCTCGTCGATAAGATCGTCAATAAAAAGCATTTCAAGAACCACGCTCGGATCGTTCACCGTTATCGGAAAATCGTTTGCGATATTGTTGCAGAAGGTTCCTACAGCGCTGTTGTAGTTGGGTCTAACCCACTTTCCGACGAGATTCGGAAAACGGTAAACATAAACTTTTGCCCCGGTCTCTTTGGCGTAATCGAAGAAAAGTTCCTCTCCCGCTTTTTTGCTGAGGCCGTATTCCGAAGTGCCGAAACGCCCTGCCAATGTAGCCTGAAGCGAACTTGAAAGCATGACGGGAGACAAATTTTTGTGCTTTTTAAGAGTTTCAAGCAGAGTCGAAGCGAAACCGAAATTTCCCTCTCTGAATTCTGCGGGATCTTTCGGCCTGTTTACACCTGCAAGATTGAAGACGAAATCTGCTTTTTTGCACCACTCGTCAAGCTCTGACGCGGTGTTCGTGATGTCGTATTCAAAGATCTCTCCTATCGAAAGAGAGGGTCTCGTTCTGTTTTTGCCATCGCGGATGTTTTTGAGATTTTCGACCAAGTTGCGGCCTGCGAAACCCGCCGCCCCGGTAACAAGAATGTTCATAAAAGCCTCTTTAGCTGTGGCGGATGCCCAGAAGTTCCTCTTTGACATAGTCAGCTGTCTTTATCTTTTCGACAGTGCCTTCGACATCGAGCCTCGTCGTGTTGTGGCTCGTGTAAGCCTCGTCAGCCATCGTGTGGACTTCGCCTTTGACGAAGAATTTGTCGTAGTTGAGGTCTCTGTTGTCGGCAGCGACGCGGAAATATTTTCCCATATCTTCGGAACGGAGCCTTTCCTCTCTTGTCATGAGGGTCTCATAAAGTTTTTCGCCATGCCTTGTTCCGATGATGTTCGTGCCGGTATCTCCGAAAAGTTTCTGAACAGCTTTCGCCAGGTCTCCGATAGTTGAAGCATCGGCTTTTTGAATGAAGAGATCGCCAGGATTTGCGTGTTCGAAAGCAAAACGGACAAGCTCGACCGCTTCATCAAGATTCATGAGGAAACGCGTCATGTTGGGATCGGTTATCGTTATCGGATTTCCCGCGTGGATCTGGTCGATGAAAAGAGGGATCACCGAACCGCGGCTGCACATTACATTTCCGTAACGAGTGCAGCAGATGACCGTCCCGCCTTTATCCGCGGCGACCCTTGCGTTTGCCGTGATGACGTGCTCCATCATAGCCTTGCTTATTCCCATCGCGTTTATCGGGTATGCCGCCTTGTCCGTGCTGAGGCAGACGACACGCTTTACACCGGCACTTATCGCCGCATGAAGCATGTTGTCAGTCCCTTCGACATTGGTCTTTACTGCCTGCATCGGGAAAAATTCGCAGGACGGCACCTGTTTCAAAGCCGCTGCGTGGAAAATATAGTCGACACCCGGCATCGCATCGGCAATAGAACGCGGATCGCGGACATCGCCTACAAAGAATTTCACCTTTTTCGCGTGTTCCGGATATTTAGCCTGAAGATCGTGGCGCATATCGTCCTGCTTTTTCTCGTCGCGGGAAAAAATGCGGATCTGTGCGATATCAGAAGTCAAAAAATGTTTAAGGACAGTGTTTCCGAACGAGCCTGTTCCGCCCGTAATCATCAGTGTAGCACCGCTGAATGCGCTCATAAATACCCTCCTCTATCAGAATCTTCCTTCAACAAGGAACATAAGTCCGTGAACATCCATTACTTCGATAACATCGGATTCGCTTTTGTATGTGCCGTCTTCCTGCGCCACCATCCTCTGGCGGTTGTGGTCGCGGGTGAACGAGTATTCAAGCATCGCTGTGAACGAATCGCTGAACTGGTATTTGATGTCGGCTTTGACAAAGAAGATGTCGAGTGCGTCTCTGCCGGTGGGAAGCATTTCTCTCGTTCTGTCGAATGCTGTGCTGACAGCGTCGGTCGAGAGTCTTTCGCGGATGACCATCGTGTTTTTGCGGCCGTTTTCGTCTCTGACTGTGTAGGTCGCCGGGATCTTGTAGCCGAAACTTGCTCCGAACCAGAAGTTCCAGACAAAGTAGTCGGCCGAAACGGTGAACATGTGCTCAGGGGTCTGCTGCGCTTCACTCGGTATCGTTGTCCACGGGTTTACGCCAGGAGCATCAAAAGTCATGAACGAAAGGTCGCGGAAACTGTAAAGGAACATCGTTCTGAGCCCTTTCCAGCGGAATCCGAGATCCACCGCAGCACCGTGAGCAAAGTAGTCGTCGGTTATCGGTTTTGCTTCGCCTTTCGGTGACGCAAGATAGTCTGCATTCTGAAGGCGTTCGTTCTGGAAGAGATATTCGCCGCGGATCCTCCACGAAATATTAGATGTGTAGTCAGGGCGCACCCATGTCCCGTCGGCGTAGGAGTTGATGCCGAGAGGATCACCGAAACGCGAGCCGTTGTTGTATTCGATATATGCATCGATGCCGTAAGACTTGATGGTGTCATCTTTCGGATCCTGAAGCATCATGTCGGAAATGTTGACATTGTCGCCTTTGTCGATGAAAGCGCCCTGGAGGCTCGCCTTAAGTCCGAGATCCTTGTTGTTGTAGGTAAGACCGCCGAAAAATCCGTAGACAGTCTCTTTCGGAACGATCTCTGTCGAAAGTTTGTCTGTTTTCGACTGAGCGTGAGCTTTGAAGCCGAAGTATATCGAAAAATCGGAGTATCCGTAAAGGACCTGGAATCCCGGAACAGGAGACGAATCGCTCTGAGGCCATACCGAAGCGTTGCCGCCCCAGCGGAGACCGCGGATGCTGCCTATTGCGATGTTGTCCGCATTATACGGATAAAGCGTGATGTTGAATCTGTGCTTCGTCGGATGGCGGAAATCGATCTCAAGGAAAGATCTGTCCTCTTTCAATGACGTGATGAGCTTGTCCGACATTGCATCGACCGAGTTATACATCGCGAAAGAGAGCGACATTCTCGCCGTGAGGTATGGAATGAACCCTTTTTCTTCGTGGAAAAGCGAAAGTTTGGTCGAGCTTTTCACGTTGTTGGAGTATCCGTAGACTCTGTCGGCGAAATCTTCGTATTCGTATCTTGAACCGATGTCCCATTTCGGAGAATACTGGGAATTGTCGCGGAGGTTGTCGTCGCCCATGATGAACGCGATGCTGCTTTTTGTGTAGCTCGTCTGGATGAGGCCGTTGGAATCGCTCGTTTTCGACGGTTCTTCCTTTACCTCCTCTTCTTTGCTCTCTTCAGCCGGCTTTTCAGCGGTCGTTCCGGCGTTTTCGGCAACTTCCGGCTCCTTTTTCGCCTCAGTTTCCTTCTTTTCAGCCTCTTTTTTCGCCATTTCTTCCGCCACAGCCTCGCGGACAAGTTTCGCAAGCTCTTCCTTGGAGACCGTTATCTTGTCATCAACGGCCTTCGCAGGAGCGGTTTCATCCTGATCCTGAGCGGCTTCAGCTGTTTCTTCTGCAGGAGCTTCGGAATTGTTTTCCTCATTCTGCGCTTCCTGAGCGAAAAGCGAAAAAACGAAAAGAAGAGAAATCAAAAAAATGATTTTTTTCATAAAAATTCTCCGAAATTATTTACAGTCCAAACATTCGATATCGTTCATGTCACGCGGCACGATGATCCATGTCGAAGGTCTTGCGCTCGTGTGCTGCTTCAGGATCCCCGTGAAGTTGTAGTGGTGGGTGACATTTCCCTCTGCCGGCTTTTCCGCGACTGCATTGAAAAGCGGCGCAGTGTAGAGCGTCTGCGCCATTATGCTTGCTCCGGTCGAAGTCTTCAGCGGAAACTGCGAGTATTCGACATAGGAAGAATCCTCCGCGTTGAACCAGTCGACAGAAACATTTTCGACTTTTACAAGAGAAGCTTCGTACTTCTCCATTTCATCGTTGTCGGTAAGGATGCCGCCTATATCTTTCGGTGCCGGAATGAGCGACGTGTCGACTTTGAGCGTCCGTTTCCCGTCCTTCTCCTCGTAAACGGGATGAAAAGTGGGGAAACTCATCTCGGTAAAGCCGAAAAACTCAAAAACAGAGCCGTTCGCACTTTCGATCAGAGCTCCGACCGGAAGGGAGGTCGACTCTTCGACATTATCGTCGACATAAGGCGTCGAATAAGTGTACATATAGACCGAGGAATACTCTTCAGCGCCGACTTCATGCAGGTAGAAACCGCCCTCGATGATCGCGATGACGACCATTTCCCTGTCTTTCAAAGTGAGGTTGCGGTTGTTGAAAGCGGAAGGATTCCCCTTTGCCCCTTTGACAGTCCCCTGGATCGCCGAGATCGTAGCGACATTAGTGTAGAAAACAGGCGAGACGCCCATTTTGCCCGTCGGTTCATAGGTCGTTTCACCTTCGCGTTTTTTCACTTCCTGCACGACGACGCGGTCGTTGTCAAGGCAGTATCTCATTTTTACTTCGACATCACCGGCGAATCCGTTTTCCATCGTTATCCTCGAAACAGCGCCGTTCTCACCGTAAAGAAGCGAGATCTCGACTTCTCCGCTGTAGGAAGAGAGCGGTTTTTTGTCGTAGCCAAGCGCGGTGATGTTTATTTTCGTGACGATACCGTCTTTCGGATTTTCGATCCTGTGCTCGGGAGTTCCGAGGTCGAAATCTTCGGCGAATTCGACCAAAAAACCTGCAAGCCCTCTGTTTACGGGCTTTTCCCCGGTCGTTTCTCCGCATGAAACAGCCAGAAAAGACAGTATTATAAGTAAAAAAAGCACATTTTTCATAACGAACACCTCTAAGCACCAGACAAAAAGCGGGATATTTTATTTGCAATGAAATTTTTTTCAATTTTAGTGAAGGGACTCACAGCATCTTCAGTCTGATTTTATCGCCTGGAAGGACCGATCTTCCGACTTCCCAGTTCACTTCAAGGACGAATCTGACCGGTCTCACGCTGGGAAGCGTGGTCTTGCTGAGCGGGACGCCGCGCCGCACCGCAACGACGTTGAAATCACGGTCGATGAAGATCACCGCAAGCTCTATCGTGGTGTTTTTCATCCAGAAAAAGCGTTGTCTGTCGTCGTTGAAAATAAAGAAAAGCCCCTGATCTTTCTCCATTTTTTTGCAGTACATGAGCCCCTTTTCGTGTTCTGAGTCAGTTTCTGCGATTCCTGCGGAAAAGATCTTTTTTCCGCCTGTCGCCGAAGTCACTTCGACTGCAGCCTCTTTGGGATAGCCGCAGATATTCTCAGCCGAAATGAGAAAAAAGCTTAATTGAATCAGCGTTAACAACGCGGTCTTCATAAATGATCTCAAGCTGCTGCCCCGGTCTGTCAGTTACTTTTCCGATCTCGAAAGCGTTATCGGGCTTGTGATCCGCCGTAAAAAGCAGGATGAACTCTTCTCCGCTCCCGAAAAGAAGGTTGAAAAGCGGTATCGAAAACAGCTCGCTTCCAAGCGCGACTTCTCTGTTAACAGGGATCTTCCCCGCATCGATCTCTATCGAAACGCCCGAAAGCGCACAAAGCAGTCTGAGTTCGCTCAGAAGAGAGTCACTTATGTCGATTGCCGCATTCAACTTATTGATATTATTTGGAACATGCAAAAAAGGATCAGGGTAGAGAAAACGTTCTTTCGACTTTTCAAAACCGTCGATGCCTTTTTTAAGAGCTTTGTAGCCGCAGAGCGAAAGCCCCGTTTCGGCCGCGAGACAGACGAGATCTCCCGGTCTTGCCGCGCTTCTGAGAAGCGGTCTTTCGGGCTTTTCACCGAACATCGTGACGCCCAGGGTGAATTTTTCGGCTGCGGTAGTGTCTCCGCCCAAAAGCGCGATACTGTATTTCTCTGCAAAATTATGAATCCCTTCAATCATTTTTTTCGCGTTTTCAAAACCGCCGTCCGGAATCGCAATATTAAGAAGGTAGTGTGTCGGACGAGACCCCATCGAAATGACGTCGCTCGCATTCGCAGCCATGAGCCGCCAGCCGACAGCCTCCGCCGGCATGAAAGAGAGGTCGAAATGGACATTTTCGCAGAAATGATCGGTAGTTACGACAAGGCCTTTCTCGTTCCAGACTGCACAGTCGTCCCCGATGAACGCGTTTTTCTCTCCTTTCGCCAAATTTATGAGCTCCCATTCCCTGTTGTTCAGCATCAAAACCTCCGAAAACGGCGCTTTTTAGCAAAAACACATAAAAAAATAAATAAAAATGTAACTTTCCGGCGATTTTCAGGTCGCATCTGTGTTGTTTGTCGAGGTCGTTATGGAAAAGAAAATAGAAAATTTTGAAAAAATGCCGGAAGAATACGGCAAACTCCTGAGATCTTACAGAAAATCGGATGACGAGATCACTGATGAACTGCGCGGAAAGATCAATGCAAGGCTTGAAGAAGCTGCAGCTCAGAAGTGTAAAAAGACCAGATTCATCGCATTCTCCAGATATGCGGCGGCGGCGGTTGCAGCGATCTTCGTAATAATTTTCGCGATCCTGTTTTCAAACCCTGCTGAAAGCGGGACGGGTGAAAAAATTTCTGAATCGGTCGTTGCAAAAGGTGATCCTGTCACAATAAATCTTGTTTACGATGCAGCGGAAGACCTTGAAAACGTTAAGTTTTCCATTGAACTCGGCGACGGCGTCTCCTTCCTTTCATCAAATGAAGATATCAGGAACACCCGGACGCATCAGTGGACGGGCAGCCTGAAAAAGGGAAAGAATTCGATTCCTTTTGTCGTAAAGACGGATCGTGACGGCAAAATGGAGATCAATACTTTCGCAGAATACGGCAACTATTCACACAAGCACAAAATAGTTCTTGACGCGCGGAAAAATGACATTAAAGTTTCGATGTTCGTTTTTGCTCCGCAACTTTTGAACTAAGGTGCTTTGAAAAAACTTCAAATATTTATTTTTATTAATCTTTTTTTGATCATCCCTCTTTTTGCCGAAGAAGACGAAAAGCCTTTTGAGCTTACTGTCGAGATCAGCGAAGGGGCAAATGCGCCGGACTGGGAAAAGGTTCTGTTCGCCGATCATGAAAAAAAGGATGAAAAAGAGGAAGGATCGGCCGGATCGGAAGAAAAAAGTGCCGGAAACAAAGAAGAAAAGAAAAAAAAGCCTGAAAAAAGGGAGGGATCTGCCGCTGCAGACACCCCGGAAGAAACCCTAAACAAGCCCGGAGAAGCTGAGAAAACGGCAGAAAATCCCCAAAATAAAGACGAATATTCGCCCGCTTCCAAAAACTGGGGAGAATACTACGGAACGACTCCGAGATACGACTATCCGATATACGGGAAAGAGGAAAAAAATAAAGGAAGCACGGTCGCCGCAAAAGAAAAAGAGCCTGAGATCATTAAGGAAGATGACCCCTCTTCACTCTCGGTCGACCTCATTCTGCAAACTCAGCACGATACCGAATTCGACCCGATGCTGAGCACCGGCGTAAGGGTCAATTTCGCAAACATCTATTCGACTCTCTCGGTAGGAACAGACTACAGCACCTCCTCCCAGCGGGCTTATTCGCTCGGGATCACAGCCGGCGGTTTCTACAGGATAAGCGATTTCGCACTGAAAGCAGGGCTGGGCTACAAAAAGATCTGGGACAACACCGAAAATTCCAACTTCAACGACTGGTCTTTAGGCATCGAAGCGGGCGGAAGTTACAATATTTTCAGCTGGTTTGCTCTTGGTGCCGGGATCGGGATGAACTACAGCGTCCTCAAAGATTCAGGATTTACAGACGGCAGATTCGTCCCGACATTTTTCGCCGATTTTGAATTCAGCCTCATAAAATAATTGAATTTATTCAGTTTTTAGACCCTGGATGCGCCTTGCGGTAGACTTTTTCCAGATGCTCGATCGAAAGGTTGGTATAGATCTCTGTCGTTGAAAGGTTGCTGTGACCCAAAAGAGCCTGCAAGTACCTGAGATTCATGCCGTTTTCCAAAAAGTGGGTCGCAAAGCTGTGACGCAGCATGTGGGGAGTGATCTTGCGGTAGATCCCGCAGTTTCTCGCTAAAGTGTCGATTATGAACTGCACGCCGCGCTCAGTGAGCTGACCGCCTTTGAGATTGCAGAAAATTATTGAATCCTTCTCCTTGCCTGTAGGGCGTTTCATAAGATAATTCTCAATAGAATCAACAGCCTGGCTCGTCACAGGGAGCAGTCTCTCCTTTTTCCCCTTTCCTAAAACATTGACAGTTTTTCCTTTGAAATCCATGTCTTTTATTCTGAGCGAGATCAGCTCTCCGACACGGACTCCGCTGCTGTAAAGCATCTCTATTATCGCCCTGTCGCGCAGCCCCTTCAGATTCTGCGGATAGTTGTATTCGATGAGACGCGCCATCTCCTCGCGGGTCAAAGCTCCGGGAAGGATGCCGTCCTTTTTCGGGCCGGAAAGCGTAAGTGTCGGATTATCCTCAATAATTTTGCGCTTGTGCAGAAGAAGGTAGAACTGCCTTATCGCCACGATCTTGCGCCTGAGCGACGACGCTTTGACTTCCGTATAGATCGCACCGAGGTAATCCTTGATGTCGTCTTTCTCCAAGTCGGTAAGGTCTAAGTCCTGATCTGCAAAAAAGCGCTGCATGAGCTCGATATCCAGACAGTATGAATCCGCCGTGTGGACGGAATAACGTTTTTCGTGAAGCAGAAAATCTCTAAAAAGTTTAATATTATCCATCAGTTATCCTTTGCACAATTTTCAATGAACTCCGCGCTTTTGAGAAAGTAGATGTTCCTGTTCTCTTTCTTGCGGTAGCCGTGGCCTTCGTCTTCAAAAATGTGCTTCTGCACTTTTTTACCCGCCTTTTTGAGCTTGTCGATGAGGATGTAGGCATCGCTCACCGGAACACGCGGGTCGTTAGCGCCGTGGAAAACAAAGAGCTCTCCCTTGATATTTTCCGCCATATTCGTCGGAGAGATCGAGGCTAAAAATTCGCGGTCCGCGAGAGGACCGTATTCGGCTTCGCGCAGATGACGCCTGTAATTTGAAGTATTTTCAAGGAAGTTGATGAGGTCAACGACGCCGACATTGTCGATCCCGCAGATGTAGTCGTCAGCAAACTGCGCCATTGAAGCAACTGTCATGAATCCGCCGTAACTTCCGCCGCTTGCGATGAATCTGTTCGGTTTGGAAAGGCCGCTTTTAACAAGATCTTCAAGTATCGCGCCGCCGTCCTTCACAGAGTTCATGCGGAGCTTGTAGTTGTCAAGATCCATGTATCTTCTGCCGTAACCGGAGGAACCGCGCACATTCGGAGCAGCGACGGCAATCCCTTTTGAAAGATAGTATTGGAACTGAGTCGTGAATCCCGGTCTGAACTGACCTTCCGGCCCGCCGTGGAAATAGACGATCGTCGGATAAGGCGCTTTCCCCGTTTTAGGCAGATAGATAAAGTAAGGGATCTCTTCTCCGTCGAAACTTTTCACTTTTCTGAGAACGGGTGCCGCAAAAAGCGTGACATCGATCCCGTTTGCGTTGAAGTACCCGAATTTCAGAGCAGTTTTTGCAGTAAGATCAAACACTTGCGGTTGCGGTATCCCGCCTTCCGAGGAAACTTTGAGAACAAGTTTTCCGTTTTTGAGCGAATTGAGTCCGACGAGCGATCTTCCGAAATCAAGCGGCTCTATTTTCCCTTTTTTGTAGTGGAAGCACCTGCTGTAACCCTCTTCGTTCGTACAGAAAACAGCCTCGTCGCGGCTGATCCTGTCAACAGCGACCGATTCGACGCCCCACTTATCCTCAAAAAGAGTAGTTTTTGAATTTTCTTTAATGATCTCAAGGTATTCCATATCGCTTTTTTCATTTGTCTTCATCAGGATCCCGCCTTCAAAAAACGCGACAGGAAAGTATCTTTTGTTTTCGTCGCTTACTTTGATCCTGTGCGCTTTTCCGCCGTGGAAGTGATAGGGAACAGTCTTGAAGTTGCTTTCGTAGGTGTAAAAAAGGAAATCATCCTTTGACAAAGCGTCGCCTATCATGTTGTAGCCCTTCTTTTCGACGAGCAGTGTCCGCTTTTTCGCAGCGATATCAAAGTGATAGATGAAAAAATCTTTTCCGTTGGCCTCGTTTGAAGAATAGATGATCTCATTTTCGTTTATCCATGTCGGATCTTCGTAGCGGACTGCGTCGTCGGCAAGGAGCGGCTCGTATTTTCCGGTCTTGAAAGAGTAAAGATAGAAGTCGTACTGCTCGTTTCCCCCTTTCGCCGCAGTAAATATGAGCTGAGACTCATCGGGACTCAGAGTGTATGTTTCGACCGCATCCTCAAGGAATGTGAGCTGTTTCGTCTCTTTTCCGTCAGCAGATTCGAGGTAAAGCTGCGCAGCGTTTTCCTTTCTTGCGATGTAAAGTTTTGCGCCGCTCTCCATCAGACAGCCTGAATGTGAAGTTTCGATGCCGGTGTAGTCAATGATCGTTTTTGCAGCAGGCGCCGGCACGCTTTTCGTCTCTTCGGAAACCGGCTTTTCGTTTTTCGATGTGCATGAAGCGATACAGAATAGAACAAGGACAAGTGCCAAATCAATTTTTTTCATTTTCTCTCCCAAAGCTGAATTTGTTTAAATATCGGAAAACTCAGAGCTTTTTCACCATATTGTCGCGGCGTAGAAACTCTCTGTGGTGACCGGGGTGCTCATCGAGGATCTTGATGAGGTATGCAAGGTTGTTGTTCATTCCTTTGCGGTAAAGATCCTCGTCGATATCGTATCTCTTCCTGAAATGGAGGATAAGTTTATCGTTCACTCCGTCAAGTATCTTCGTGAGACGGTCTTCCATTATCTTGAAAAAACCGATCGTTTTTTCGAGCAGATCCTCTTCGGAAGAGTAGAACGGGATATTTCCTGTCTGGAATTCGCGGTAGAGGAAAAGAAGTTTTTCGAGATATATCCTGTCGGCCATCTGGCCAATGAGGTCGGCCGAAGCCAGGATCTTCGCAAATCTTTCGGTCTCGGCGTCAAAAAATTCGATGTCGGCAAGCTTTACACTGAGATCGGTAAGAAGGATGATCTCAGTCGTCTTTTCGATATCTTCAGCGGAATATCCCTTTTCCGACATATATTTTTCGGCAAAGACCATGCTGCGTCTGACATGGGTGGAAGTGTAGACGGCACCGTTTTCAACCGGATCATCCTTTTCAGGGATATAACCCGTGTCGTGAAAGATCGCTGCGATCGTAACAAGAAAAATGTTGTGCAGCGAAAACTTTTCGCCGTCAAGCATCAAAGCATCAGAGATGCGGAGCGATGCCAAAGTCACATCTATGACATGCCTGAAATCGTGATATTCGGTGTCACAGGATTTGTATCCCGGGAACTCCCCGCTGTAAAGAGAGTGAACATCGTCAAAAATATCAAGCACTTTGACGATCTCCGCCTGATCGATTTCCATAAGCTCCAAAAGATGTGCGATTATGCTTCTGCATTCTTCAACATTGCGCGAATCCCCCAGCCTTGCGAGCTGAAGAGGGAGAACTGATTTATCGACCGTAAAATCACTCATGGCGTAGTAGTTTACTTAAGAATTGATATTTGTCAAATATTTTCATTACTTACTTAAGATTGACAGGATCCGGCGAGAAGATCGTTCCAGCATTGTTTACGATGAACGCGCAGTCGCTTCCGTCTTCGATCTTGACCTGCTCGATGAAGTTTGCAGGACCGTCGAATTTGCTGGATTCGTTTTTGATCTGGTTGTCGGAACCGCCTTTCAGAGCGTTGTTTTCGGCATAGAGTATCTTCTGCTCGTCTGTCCAGCTGACAAGAGCATTGATCTTCTGACCGTCTTCTGAAATATTTCCGTCGTAGATCCTCGAAGAAGATTTTTCGATCATGTTCATCATGCTGTTGCCGCCGATGCTTCCTTTCGCATTGACTGTAAGTCCGGGCATTCCGTCGTTGTCCCAGTCCTGAACACACGGGTCTGCCGAATTTGTCGGAAGAACGTATCCCGCCGGGTTGTCGCCGTAGCAGTTGGGATCGATACCGCGGATCTCCCAGAAGACATCCTGGTCGAATCCGAAAGTTCCGTCCAGATTTTTGGTGATGACAGATTCTTTGTCGGCTGTTCCAAGAGCGTCTGCGAACGACTGCGGCATGATGACCTGAAGCAGTGCGCTCATCGAGTTGTCGATCTTGATGTTGCAGTAAGTAGCTTTGATGTGGATCTTATCCTGTTCCTGCTCCTGAACGATGTGGAAGTATGTTCTCGTCCAGCCTTCTGCAAGGTCGATCGTTGCAACTTTTGAAGTAGATGTGAACCACATTTTCTGTCCGTAGTATCCGCATACTTCGGGGTATTCGCCCGGATCGCATGTGCATTTTTCGGTGTCTTCCCAGTCGCCGTCTTTGCATACCTGGTAAAGTTTTCCGTGAGAAGTCGAGCCGCAGACCGTTTCGCCAAGTCTCGTTTCACCTTCGGTGCAGGTCTCTGCTGTAGGATCTGTCGGATCATCTGTGGGTTCATCCGTCGGGTCATCAGTCGGATCGGTCGGATTTGTCGGTTCATCCGTCGGTTCGTCCGTCGGATCGGTCGGATTTGTAGGTTCATCCGTAGGATCCGTCGGATCGTCAGCCTGGTTTGTAGGTTCATCCGTCGGATTGGTATCAGAGCTTCCGCTGTCTCCGCCGCAGGAAACAACAAAAAGTGTCAAAACAAAAGCTGCCAAAATCACAATAATTTTTTTCATTTTATCCTCCTAAAAATAAAGGGTGACCCAAAGGCCGCCTGTAAAGATCTGACCGCTGCTTTTATATCCCGGATAACCGGGGTTGTTTGTCTGAAAACCTTCAGATTCTGCGATCGGAGTTTCCGCCGGGCAGTCTCCGAAACCGTCACAGACCGAATCAGGAAACTCATCGACTGTTTTTCCGCCTTTTCCGACCGAATTCGCCTCGCCTTCATCCTTTTTCGTCGTTCTTTCAAGCATTATATGCGTCTGGAAGTTCGCACCGACCTCAAGCTGCGTCTTTTCGGGAAGATCCCAAGTATAGCTGAAACCTGCCGCAATGCTGAGCCTGTCGTTGTCGACATAGTTCGTCCTTCCGTCCTGCTTGGGAACAGGCGACATGAAGTAACCGAGGTCAAGACCCGTTTTTATAGCGTGGTATTTGAAATTTGTGCCGAGAGTGAATTCCCAGCTGTCTTTCCATTTGTATTTGTCTACGTATTCCGAAGCCCATCCGCCGACCTTGATGTTGCCGTTTTCATCCGTATCCCTGATCGTGTTATCCCAATAGATGTTGTATTCGGGACGTTCGTTGTAGCGGTTTCTATATTTCGACCACTGCCGCCAGATCGCGGTGAAACCTATGTTCATCTCAAGTTCGTTCTTGAATTTCCAGTCGACAAGGGCGATCGACGGCGAAAGAGCGAGAGGTCTGAAAGCGTAGGCGACATGCACCCTGTTCCTGTTTATCTCGGCCTCTTTGTCGCGGTCGATATACCAGAAAGTGATCTTTGTATCGACATCGATATCGGTCTTTGCCGGAAGATGCGCCGTGAAACCGAGCTGGATCGGACCCCATGGCCTTACGATAAGGCCGAAATGAGGGACGAGTTTCGGTTTTATTTCAGCCATCGTACCGATTTTATTCTCGTTTTTGCCTGCATCCGGAGTAAAGATCGGAGCCTGGACATTCGCTTCGGCCGTGATGTTGAGGCCGACACCGGCATAGACCCACTTGTAACCGCCGGCAAGAGCAAGCGAAATATTGAAAGATGTCATTCTGTCGTCGTAAAGCTCGTAGTGGAGCGAATTCGAGAAGTTCGCCTCACGCTCGTCGGCAAAAAACGACTTTTCCTTCATAAGCGAACCGATGGGGATCATTCCGTAAAGACCGAGAGCGATATAGTCTTTCCACAGCGGCAGCACGAGTCCTACCGCGCCGTAAAGGTTGCCTTCCTTTGAACCGTCGTTGCCTCTTGCGTCAAGGTCAGCCGTCGGACGGGTCTTATACGGAAGGTTCGTCTCGTACTTATCCCTGTTTACCTGTTCCGCACCGTAGATCCCCGAGTTTTCGGTGACATTTCCTATAATGTTGAGCGAGTCGGGACGGTCAAAAAGAGTTATGTCGAGATTCTGATAGCTGTAAAAAATGTTGAAAGTGAAACTTCTTTTTGTTTTCGGAAGCAGCGCCGGGTTGAAATATGTCGCCTCCGCACCGCCGGCGAACATTCTCGCACTGAAGGGATTCACGGTGCCCGTAGCTCCCAAAGTTTCGGTGACAGTCGATGCACAGAGTTCACCGAAAGCGAAAAACACCAATAAAATCAATAATTTATTTTTCATATTCATAATTATCTCTCCCAAACGGATATCAATAAGCTGATTAAAACGCGCGAATTTATTAAAAATTCCTATTTAAGTCAAGAAAGTAGAAAGGCAGCCGGGCATCTCATTTGTATCTTTTGCTCATTTTACTATAATGCCGCGTTTTTTTGTTTCGGAGGTGCAGATGCAACGATTTTTTATTGCTTTTTCAGTTATGGCTCTGATGTTTCTTGCCGGCTGCGAAGTCGAGCCGAAACTTCCGGAGAACGCACTTGTCCTCGATCAGGTGATCTATGTCGACGAAGTCCAGGAAGGAGTCCCGCAGACAGTCCAGATGCCGAACGGAAAAGTGGTCACCTACAAAATGCCGATGAAACTCAAGGATAAGCAGCTTATCAAGATCAGGGAAGTCGAAGGTGAGCCGCCCTACTACATCCGTGTTTTTCTGAGAGAACGCGATGGAAAAGATAAAAAATAGGGTCATCGCCGCACTGACAGGCTCTATCGCGACGGGAAAAACTGTCGTTCTCGACTATTTCCGCGACAATCTCGGCTTTAAAGTCGTTTCGGCCGATTCTGTCGGGCATGAAGTCCTGAAAAATCCTGAAATCATCGGAAAAATAGGTGAAACTTTCGGTGCCGGCGTCATAAAAAACGGTGAGATAGACCGTAAGATTTTGGGAAAGATCGTCTTTTCAGACAAAGCTGAACTTGCAAGACTCAACGAGATCACCCACCCCGCGATCTTGAAGAAAACTTTTGAGATCATTGACGAAATCTCTAAAGCCCACCCCGTGATCCTGGAAGCGGCGATACTCATCGAAGCGGGCTGGCACAAATATTTCGACACAGTCATGCTCACCTGGTGCAAGCCCGAGATCCAGCTTGACCGCCTGATGACACGCGACAACATCAGCGAAGAAGAGGCGAAAATCAGAATCGCAAGCCAGATGAGTTTCGAAGCGAAAAGACCTTTCGCAACGCACATAATCGACACTTCATACGGCATCGAAGTGACGCGTTTCACCCTTGAAAAGATCGCAAAGGAAATCTTGTGAATTTTTTTCGGCGGCAGTCGTTATCACGAAATATCGATATATCGACAAGATTTGCCGCCGCATCTACCAGAACAAGTGACAGAAAGCGACCGCAGCCATGATCCCCGCAAGATCTGCGCAAAGTGCCGCGGGAAGCGCGTGACGGCTGTTTTTTATGCTGACAGCGCCGAAGTAAAGCGCCAAAACGTAGAAAGTCGTTTCAGTAGAGCCCTGCATTACCGAAACCAGGAACGAAAGGAAGGAATCAGGTTCGCTTCCGACGATCTGGCTCATTATTCCGAAAGCCCCGCTGCCCGAAAGAGGCCGCATGAGCGCCATCGGAAGAGCTTCCGCAGGCATTCCTACCAAACTAGTGACAGGATCGAGAGCTCTGATCATTATATCCATCGCGCCGCTCGCCTTGAACATGCCTACCGCCGCGAAGATAGCGACCATGAAGGGGATTATCCTTACCGCGGTGTTGAAGCCTTCTTTTGCGCCGCTCGCCAAAGTTTCGTAGATCTTCACGTTTTTAAGATATCCGAAAATGAGGATCGCAGCGACTATCATGGGAACGAGCCAGTCCGAAACAGCTTTGACGACACTTGTGAAATTGAGACCGCTCTTATCTGCAGTGACGATCTGGTAGACCATTCCGGAAAAGACCGCCAGAACAAAAAGGGCTGTTGCTGCTTTTTTCTTCGCTCCGGCTTTGATCTTCTCCTCTTCCTCAGGCTGCTGCACGGTTTTAGAGACTGCGGCCGTCATCGCACAGTCCGCTGTCCGCCTTTGAAGGAGTTTTGTCATGATTATCGCGACAGTTGTCGAAACTATCGTTGCCAAAAGTGAAGGGATCAGTATCGAAGCGGGGTCTTTTGCCCCTGCCGCCGCGCGGATCGTGATGACTCCGAGCGGAAGAAGAGTCACGCTCGAAGTGTTTATCGCCAGAAAGAGGCACATCGCATTCGTCGCGCGTCCTTTTTCGCCGTTCAGCTTGTCGAGTTCCTGCATCGCGTTGATGCCGAAAGGAGTCGCCGCATTCCCCATGCCGAGCATGTTTGCCGACATATTCATGACCATTGCAGCAACAGCGGGGTGGTCTTTCGGGATCTCAGGAAAAAGTTTCGACATTACAGGATGGACCATTTTTGCGATCATCCTCAAAGATCCGGCCTCTTCCAGTATCTTCATCATTCCGAGCCAGAAAGCCATCGAACCGATGAGCCCCACGGCGAGCATGACAGCCGACTTCGACTCTTCGAAAAGGGCGAGAGTCACCTCGTCCATTTTGCCGAGCCACGCCGCCGAAGCGATGGAAACAAGGATTATCGCCAGCCAGATAATGTTGATGGGAGAGATTTTTTCTTTCATTTAATTGATCATCAAAATACGTTTGCCGCGGCCGCATTCATCAGGTTTGGTCTGATTCTGCGAGTAGTCGAGCGGATCGATGTCTCCCTTTTTGCCGAAGAAGTCAACGACAGCGTCGCGGAGAGAGACCGACGTGTCAAGGCGTGTCGTATTGGCTTCGAGCATGTAGAAACCGCTGCCTCCGCGCCCCATGTAGTCGTTCGTCGCCATTTTGAAAAGAAGGTTCGGAAGAAGGACCTCGTAGTTGTCGATGACGAGCGTGCCGCCGATCTGCAGGCACTTCGTCAGGGCGTAGGAATTGTGCTTTTTCTGCAGTTCTTCGCTCGGACTGCAGTCAAGTTCGACTCCGATCCCTGCGACCTGGACCTGCGTTTTGCAGCCGCGCGTCGCCGATTTTCTCGCAACAAAATCGAAGAGGGTCTTCAGCTCGTTTCCGCTGAGATACATCGTCGTGATCGAGTTCTCGAACGGGAAGACTTCGTAAAGTTTTTCAAGTGTTATGACTCCGGTCGGTATGTCGGCTCTTATTCCCATCGAGTTCGTGACGCAGAGCTGGGCCTTCGCAAGCTCGTGATTCATCATCGCGTCGGTAACGATGTTTCCAAGCGGACTGTCGCCGTTGGCAGGATCGTTCCTCACGATGGTCGAAGTGGCGTATCCGACCTGTTTCTGGATATACTGCGAGTAGTCGAGACCCTGGACATACGGCTTCAACATATTTGTGAAGTCGCCGTTTTCTTCCACTTTTTCAGTAAGCGGGATCGTCCTGTATTTGTGCCAGACGACGCGCTTGTTCTGAACTGCGATCTCAAGTTCGCCTATAACTTTGAGGTTCACTCCGCTGTGGATGATGATGACATCTCTGCCGTCAGGCCCTTTGAGGACTTTCGGCGGATCGAGGACAACGTGGTGGTGGCCGCCTAAAATGAGATCGACACCTTTGACATTCTCGGCTATCCTGTAGTCAGCGTCAAGCCCCTGATGCGAAAGGACGACAACGATATCGACCAAAGGACGGAGACTGTTGACGTAAGTCTGCGTCGTTTCGATCGGGTCAAGAAAGTTGAATCCCGTGCTGCCTCCGACCTGGTATCCTGAATTTATCGAACTGTCGTTTGCAACGCCGACGATACCTACAGTCAATCCACCTGCAAAAGCGATGAGATAAGGCGAAGAAATGTCCATGAGCCCTTTGTGGCCGTCGGGATCGAAGAGGTAGTTCGAAGCGAGAAGCGGGAATCCGCCCGATTTTCTGTAAGCCGAAACGAGCCCGCCGGTCCCGTTGTCGAATTCGTGATTCCCGATGACCATCGCGTCAACGCCGAGTTTCTGCATCGAAAGCATCTCGACGTCGCCTTTGTAGAGGTTGAACTCAGGCGCCCCCTGAAAAGTGTCGCCGCTGTCGAGGTAGAGGACAGGAACGCCGTTGCGCCCGTGCCTGTTTCTGATCTCGTCGATGATCGTCTTGGCTCTCGCGATGCCGCCTGTGTTGATGAGTCCCGGCCGGTAGTCGCTGTAGTCGCATTTCCCGTCGCGGTTGATGTCTTCGCTCTCTTTTTCGGCTTTTATCATCGCCTGATTGTATTCGCTTTCATCATCGAAATTCTTGCGGAGAATGAGTTTCCCGTTCTCATCGCGCCACGTCCTTCTCAGCGAATCGTAAGGATAGTCGCATTTCCCGTTGTGGCTGCGGTCATATACCAGCGCGCAGTCGTCGGTGTCGCACCAGTTGTCGAAGTTTATATCCTCGTTTTTATCGCATTTGCCGTTGCCGTTCTTGTCCCAGCAGGTGAGATATGCGTTGGAGTAAGGGTCATAACAGTCGCCTGAGCTGCATCCGCTGATGCCGTCGATATCCTCTTCCGGATCGCAGATGTTGTTTCTGTTTTTGTCCCAGCATCTCTGGCAGTCAAGGACATCGCACCTGCCGTCTTCGTTGATGTCTTCTATCACGAGCCCTTTTTCGATCGAGCCTTCAGCGTAGTAGCCCTTTTCGACGAGCTGATCTTTTGTGTAGTAGACATATTTTCCTTCTTCATAGACCTGTATCTCTTCGGTATCGATGTTGAGCACGCCGTTGCAGTAGGAGCCGCCGCCCTTGTAATCGAGATCCCAGCACGGAGGATTGTCCGAAGCAAGCCCCATGTTGCGGTCGAACATGTTGGGTTCCATCCAGAAAGGAAAATATTTTCCGTGAGTGTCGGTAGTGTGGATGATCACCAGTTTCTGCGGCAGCCCTTCGTCTACCGGAGCACCGCCGAAACTATTGTCAAAGCATGAAGTCAGGAAAAGACACGAAAAAAAAAAGGAAACTAAGATTTTGAAAGACTTCATAAAATCTCCGGGAATTTTTTAACTTTTACTCAGTAAATTCTCTTGTCGATGTCGCCGGCGTCAATAATGTAGAATCCGTTGACTCCGAAAATCGAGTCGTAGATGCCTTTGACATGAAGCTTGTCGCCTGCCTGGTAAGCCTGGAAAGTTACGTTTCCGAAGTTTTCGGCAATGAGTTCCGTGTCGCCGACTTTTTCTTCGAAAGTGATCTTCGTGTAGTTTTTGCCTTCCGGTGTTTCTACAGATTTGACAGTGAGCTCGTCGGTTATTTCGATGAGGCTTCCTTTGTCGGCATCAGAAAGAGCGGTGTAAGCCTTTGCAAGAGCGGCAGGGACTGTTCCCGTTCCGGTCTTCGTGATCGAACCGGCATTTTTCGCGTTTTTGACTTCCCACTGGCCGCCGTAGAAATCGACCTGACCTTCGATCGTGACTTTGTCGCCTTTTGCCGGAGCAGTTTCGCCGGTTACCTGGAAAATGTAAAGACCGCTGTAGTCGCCTTTGTTGCCGTCGGAAACATAGAAAGTGTATCCCGTTCCGCCGTCATCGAAATTCTTTGAAAGGACAGGGCTGATAACGATCGCATTCTCGATTTTTACGAGGTCTTTCTTTGCTTTTGTGCCGCTCTGGACAGCTTTGATCGTAGTTGTTTCAACTTCAGCAGGTTCAGTCGGGTCAACAGTCGGATCGGTGGCGGTGCCTTCAACGAAGTCGTCTTTAGCTCTCGGAGCAAGTCTGAAAGCATCGAATTCATATACGAGAATACCTTCGACTGAATCGAATTTTACACCTTTCGAGCGGTCGCCGTCGTAGTAATAAAGAGTTTTTGTGACTACAAGGCTGTTGTCAAGTTCGAAATTGCCGTGACCGATATATTTGTTCGTGATCTCAACGCCGGTTACTTTTACAAGGACGCCTTCATATTTTTCAGCGTCTGCGCCGTGATTTGCAGTCGGATCATAAACATCGTAGCCGTCTTCGTCCTGCCCTGTTACTTCAAAAGGAGTTGCGATCGTCGCCGGATCTGCGATCTCAGCCGGTTCCGGAACATCAGCCGTTCCGAGCTTTTTGATCTCAGTCGCCTCGATCTGTGAATTTTCGTAGTATTCCTTGTAAGTTCCGCTTACTTCAAGTTTGTCGCCGATCGCGTATTCGTCAACAAGAGCGGTAGCTTTGATGAAAACATAGATGCCGGAATAAGGCTGAGCCTTTTTGATGAGTTCAGAAACATAGATCCCCTTAATTGCGGTGTGGTTATGTTCCTCATCTTCAGCATAGTAGATGCCGGTAACGACGCATGGAGTCGTGATCTCCGTTCCTTCAGGAGTTTCGCCTTTCTGGATCTTCGTGATTATGCCGCTTCCGGGTACATCAGTCGGGTCAGTCGTAGGATCGGTCGTCGGGTCAGTCGTAGGATCGGTCGTCGGATCAGTTGTAGGATCGGTCGTCGGATCGGTCGTCGGATCAGTCGTAGGATCATCGATTTCGCCGCAATTCTCTTCATCCGGATCGCAGTCCGTGCGGCCTGTGTCTGTCGTTGATCCGCATGAAATGCAGAAAAGCGCTAAAACCAGCGCGAAAAAGACAACTGAAAATTTTTTCATCTTTCTCTCCACAAAAAATTATTAAAAGTTCAAAGACTCAAACAGCAAACGCACGATTATATACAGAATAAAAATTTTTTAAAGGAAAATTTTAATGAATAGGCTTATTCGGCGTTTCTTGCCAGATAGTTTTTAATTCTTACATTCCAGGTGGTTTTTACATAACTGGGTTTTATTGCCGCAAAAGTTACCGTATGTCAGCACTCCGTTATAACACTGCATGATGCGGCCGAGAGGCTTGTTGGAATCTATCACATCGCTGCATGCCCTGAAATTATTGTGGCATGAGCCGCATTCGCTGACCTGTTCAGTATTGTGGCATGACGAATAATGATAATCATTGTAGGTGGTCGCGCCGCTGTTAAAAACCTTCGTCATATCGATCGACCAGTCCGTAAGGCCGCCTGCATAGCTTTGGTATGACTGGAAGGTGTGATTGACCGCAGGGCAGAAGGTTGATCTTGTCAGATCGTTGTAATCGCTCCATCTGCCGTCGTAACACAGCAGCTTTATGCCGATCGTTCCGGAGTAATACATAAGATTGCCGCCCGAATCTGAATCGCAGTTGCCAGACGAATTGCAGTTTTTGTTCATGATCCCGTTCACTTCATGATCTTCGCATTTAGTGGAGTCGTTTTTGCACTCTCCGCAGTTGCCGGTTTCCTTGTTGCAGGATGAACCGTCCGTGCATATGCTCATTATCTGCCATTTGCCGAACTGGCACTGCGCGATAGCGCCGCCACCTGTGCTATCCGAAAGCAGATCGTCGCGGCATTCCAGGACATAATCGATGCAATCCGATTCTCCGCACCGGGTCATATCCTTGTTGCACGATCCGGCACATTTTATTTCGTTTCCTTCCACGTCTTTGTCTCTTTTCCATCTGCCGTCAACGCAGGAATAAGTTTCTCCTCTGTAATCGTTTCCGTTGACGCATTTTGTGTCGCCGTCATTGCATTCGATGACGCCGCAGTCATTCCACTCTTCATTGCAGCCCTGTGCGCATTCCTTTACCATGTGGAAGATACCTGTCTGACACTCGAAAACACCGTATCCTAATCCGCTTTCATGGCATTCGACCGTATAATTTCTGCATTCGCCGCATTCTGTGGCGTTTTGGCAGGAGTTGGAGCCTGGGCAGTCGTCTGTTTCGCAGTCTGAGCCCTTGCATGTCGTAAGTTCTCCGCTTATTCCGTCAAGCTCGGAGCAGAAAACAGTCGTTTCGGGTTCTGTCGTGTCGGTGTCTGTCTCTCCGCCGGGAGTTGTGTCGCCCGGATCGGTGTCGCTGCCTGGTTCTGTATCGCTGGCAGGTTCTGTATCGCCGGATGGCTCGGTGTCGGATGTTTCTGTATCGGTAGAGTCTTCATCAGTTACTGTTTCAGCGGAGTCGGAATCGGTTTTGTCGTTGTCCTTCGAACCGCTGCCGCAACTTACAAAGAAAAATAAAACTGATAAAACAGTCAGGCAAAGGAAAAGTTTTTTCATTTCAACTTCCTCAATTTAATGGTTTGACATTTCTTTGATTATTCCCTGAATGTCGTCTTTATCGAAAAGTTTCTGCTCGCGGCTCGCCATGTTTTTCATGAGGATCTTGCCATTCGCAGCTTCGTCTTCGCCGATCACGAAAACGAATGCAGCGTTCGCTTTCTCCGCTTTCTGAAGGGCTTTTTTCAACTTTCTGGGTTTGTATTCCGCAAGGAAACGGACATTTTCACCAGTCATTTTTTTAGTGAATTCCACAAGCGGCAGGACTGCCTCGTCGCAGAGAGCGTATCCCGCCGAAAGGGGTGTTTCTTTGTAAAAATCTTCGGGGATGAGGTCGAAAAGACGCTCTAAACCCATTGCGAAACCAGTAGCCGGAGTTTCGCTTCCACCGATATCGCTGACAAGGTTGTCGTATCTTCCGCCGCCTGCGACCGCATTCTGCGAACCTCCTGTCTTCGCGACCACTTCAAACGCTGTTTTGGTGTAGTAGTCAAGCCCGCGGACGATGAAAGGATCGAGAACGAAAGGCACTCCGAAAGCATGGAGCGCTTTCTGAAGCTCTTCAAAGTGGTCTTTGCAGTCGTCGCAGAGATAGTCCGTCATCTTCGGAACATCGGTGAAGCGGTTTTTCGGGTCGCACGCCTTGCAGTCAAGAAGGCGAAGCGGATTGAGTTCAAGCCTTGTCCGGCAGTCTTCGCAAAGCTCGTCTTTCTTTGCCGAGAAGTATTCTATCAGTTTTTCGCGGTAAGCGGCGCGGCAGTTTTTGCATCCTATTGAATTGAGGTGGATCTCGTAATCGATCCCGAAGTGTTCGAGCACGCGGGACGCGGTGAAAATCATTTCGGCATCCATCTGCGGAGTCTCGTCACCGAAAATTTCTACTCCAAACTGGTGGAACTGGCGGAAACGCCCTTTCTGAGGACGCTCGTATCTGAAAAAAGGTGCGATGTAGAACGCTTTGAAAGGCGACGGATAGTTGATCCCGATGCCGTGCTCGACAAAAGCCCTGACGACGCTCGCGGTCCCTTCAGGCCTCATCGCGACGTGTCTGCCTTTCTTGTCGAGAAAATCATACATTTCCTTTTTCACAACATCCGTCGTTTCGCCGACACCGCGCTTGAAAAGGGCTATCTCTTCGAGGATAGGCGTTCTGAACTCGCCGAAATTGGCCGAAACCATCATTTTTTTGATATCTTCTTCCATTTTTCCCCAGCGGAAAGCCTTTTCGCCGAAGAGGTCGTTCATTCCCTTGATTGCCGAAATCATTGTGTTTCTCCAATATAAACAACAAAAACGGGCGATGGTAGCACAAAAAGTTAATATTTCAAGGAATGGAGAGACGTGACATGACACGTCTTTACAAGTTTTTGTATGCTTCTTCCAGAGTAAATCCTTTTTTGGATGATTCGATGAGATAGTTTTCGAGAGGCTCTCTCCAGCTGACAGTTGTCGTAACGCCTTCGGAATCAGTGAATCTGTAGCCGTCGCCGCCAAGATAGAGAAAATCGGTCGTGACGATTTTGTAAGTTTTCGAGTTGTCGATCTCTTCGCCGCCGACAAACCATTTTCCTTTTTTCTTAACTGCGCCGCAGTGTGCGTTTTCCGTCTGCGAAAGGTCATAGGCAAGGTCTTCGCCTTTTATTGACGCGGTTACTATGAAGTTGTCGAAAGGAAAGATAGAAAGAAGGTCGCTTTTTTTGACATCTCCAGCCTTTATCGTGTCGCGGAAACCTCCCGGGTTTGTGATCGCGGCGTCGTATTCAGGGAAAGCCTTCAGCATCGAGCAGGCGAAAAGTTTCTGCAAAGCCGGCGTGTCAAGCGGTCTTTTTGCAGAAATGAGCGTCTGTCCCGCATCCTTTTCAAGCTGTGCCAGATATTTGTCGATAGTTTTTTTTACTTCGAGAGAACCTGCCGATTTCAAGTCAAGCTCCTTTTTCAGCGGAACTGTCTCAGCCTGGACTACTTTTATCTCTTTTCCCTTTTTTTCGATCAGGACTTTCGCGTAACTTGGCAGATAACCCGCGTTTTGGACGAAAAAGATACCGTCGATCTGCCGAATCGCCTCTTTGTGGTCATGCCCCGTGAAAGCGATGAGCGGCTTCTTCGGAAGCGCTTTTACCCAGTTCTGAGCGTCTTCGTATGATTCATGCGCTACGACGATATTTATTTCCGCATTTTCCTTTTCTATTGCTTGCGAAACCGGAAGAAGAGGGTCAGTGATATCTGATTCGATAAAGGGTTTGGCCCTGCTTATCCGCTTTGTGTCAGGGGTTATGGCCGCGACAAAAAGTATTTTTGTTTTTCCGGCATACCGGACGAGATACGGTTCGAAGACTGTTTTTTTCTCTTTTGTGACAAAGTTTGAAGAGATGTATGGCATTTTTGCGATCCGGCTGTTGCTGAAAAGTTCCTCGCGCCCGAAATCGAAATCGTGGTTTCCGAGTGCCGAGAATCTGTATCCGAGAAGCCCCATGACTTCAGCCATCGACGCACCTTTGAAAAAGGTCGAAACGGCTGTTCCCGTGTAGCTGTCGCCGCCTGAAAGCTTTACAACGGTGCAGTTCCTGCAGTTCTTTTCCTCATCCTCCCACATTTCGTAGAGCGCAACGGCTTTGTTCCAGCCGTCATTTTCGTAGATGTGGCCGTGCTCGTCGTTGGTGTAGAGCAGGAGGATCGTTGAAGTTTCATCTTCCTGAAAAAATCCTCCGGTTTGCGTGCATCCCGCAAAAACGATGACAAGAAGCACAAGCCAGTATTTTTTAAGCATCGAAAACTCCTGATGAAAACCAAAAACGGCGGATAATACCCGAAAACGGGGATATGTAAATCTCCGCCGATCGAGTTTTTCACGTGTTCCGTGTATAAAAACTTTGCCGTTCAGGATCTTTTATGAAAGAAAAATTTTCCCATTTTTTTCTATCTTGTATAGTCATACGTTTTTGTTTTTTTGTTTTTGGAGGAAAAAATGAAAAAAACCGTTGTTATTTCAATAATTATCGCTGCAATAGCAGCACTTCTCGCAGTCGCTGCCGTTCAGACAGGCATTTTCAGATCAGGTGAAGCAGCAATACCGGCAGACGGATCCAAGGCAGAAACTCAGGATCTAAAAAAACTGACGGCTCCCCAGAAGATCAAAATGCCGAAGATCCATACGATAGACCGGAAAAAACTCATGGAAGGGGCAAAAAAAATGAAAGAACGCCGCGAGAAGGAAGCAGAGGCCAAAAAAACTGAAGAGAGCGCGGAATAACACGCATCCTCCTTATGCCGGCACCGCCTGCCGGCGATGAATTTCCGGAACAGAGCCGATCTTGTCAGAGATTGTTGATCTTGATGCTCTTTACAGTCGAGCCTGCACTGTCAAGCGAAGTGATACCGCCTGAAATGATGATGAGCGGATTGTCTCCGATAACGCCTGCCGGGACCACCGCCGCAGAAGACATTATCCTCTTGTCTGTCATGGTGTGAGTCGGAGCTTTGCTGTAAAGCTCGAAACTTCCTTCGTTTATGACCTGGAAAAGGTCAGCCGCATTCGTTCCGCCGATCACAAAAAGTCTTCCGTTCTTGCTGTCGTATGCAGTTTCGGGGAAAACGATATTGTTGCCGCGCGTAAGAAGCAGGTCGTTCGAGCTCTCGACCGATCTTCCCTGGATATTCCACTTTCTCATTTTGTTGACATTCGATTCTGCCAGAGCACCGGCATCAAGACCGTAACCGCCGAAAGTATAGAAGCTCCCGTTTGCAGAGAGACCTTTTGCAAAAAAGATGTTGTCGGAAGCGGAACCGATATCTTCGCTCCCGCTTTCAGAGATGACCGACGCGGCATGTTCGGAAGCCGCAGGTCTGCCGCCGGCAGCTATAAGAGAGCCGCCTGCGTATGCAAGTGCCGGAAGGAGCATCGGCTCGGAACTTTCGGCCAGTTCTTCGACTTCGCCGACAGAGACCGTCCCTTCTTCAGTTTCGGTGACCGTGAATTTGTAGGATCTCTTCGAAGGTTCGCCGTTTTCATCCAGTCCTCCGACTAAGAACACATCGATGCTGGTATCGGAGATCCTTTCCGCAAGAACGCTCTGGAAAGCCGAAAACGGAATATCCGCCGTCGAAAGAGGTTCTGAAATATTCGATACCGGAGAACCGAAACCGTTCGCCTTCATGTTGTATTTCGGATAACTCGGCATATATTTTTCGATCTTCACGGACGGTGTCGAGAAGACATAGCGCATAAGCGGGAAACTCCCGAAAGCCGTTTCCTGCCAGTTGGTGTCAAGAGTGTGGACTCCGCCGATAAAAAGGACGCTTCCGTCGTTCAGAGCTATCGCAGTATGCATCGCTCTCTCTTCCGCCATGTCGGTGAGTTCCTCGATACGGCCTGATTCAAGGTCGATGACCTCTACTTTTTTCGAAGCAGGGCATTTGCCGAGAGAAGAACAGATCGTGAATCCTCCGGCAACAAGCACTCTTCCGTCAGCAAGGACTGTCGAAGTGTGGCCGAATCTCGCCGTGATCAGCTCTTCAGGCATCGAGATCTCTTTCGCCTGAGCATCTCTCGGATAGAGAAGGATTATAACTGAAGTCTTCTTGCCTTTCTCGAATCTCAGTCCGGAGGCTCTTCCCTCCCACTTCGGCGTGTTGAGATCAGGCAATCCGTCGTTTCCGACTCCGAAAGCAGCCACTACAAGAGTCGCGTTTTCGGCATTTTTTATCCCCTTGAACTCCAGATGTTTGCTGCCGAGATCCTTTCTTTCGACAGATTTCTGGAAAATAGTCTCACCCTGCCCGTTTCTGATCTGAAAGGAAATGGCGGCAAGCTGCTGGCTGAGGCAGTCGATCTGCATGCCGGTGCAGCCCGCGTCTTTTACGGCTCTTATTGAAACAGAGGCGTTTTCGCCGTCTGCATCTCCGGAATCTTCCTGCGCGGAACCGTTTTCGTCACCGCCGCACGAAACAAGGAAAAAAAGTGAAACAAGTACGAAAATCAACCACGAACGGTTTTTCATTTTTGGATCTCCCTAAATAAACCATTGATTTTATTAAATCTTTTTGAAACAAAAATCTCTTTTGAATCAATATCGAAAATTTTCACCTCAACTTCTCCCGCTCCTTCGATATCGGCTTCGGCAAAAGACCTGCGTCCTGTAAGTCCCGCTTTGCCCAAAGAACCGGGATTTATAAAGATCCTCCCGTCACGCTCCTCGGCAAGAGGCGTGTGGGTGTGCCCGGAGACAACTATCTCGGCCTTTGCGGCAGCGATCGCGCTTTGATTCTCAGGCAGGATCCTGTGCGGAGCCGTCAGATTGTGGACGAGGAAAAACTTCATCCCGCCTATCTCCGCGGAAACGCTTTCCGGGAGCCAGCCCGAAAGGACAAAATCGGTGTTGCCGTAAACAGCATAAAAATCCCTTTCTCCCGCGGCCGCCTTGAGAGAACCGAAAAAAGCGGCGTCGCCTATGTCTCCGGCATGCATCACAGCGTCGTGCCCTGTATTTCTAATATCGAGCGGCATTTCACCGTGAGTATCGGAAATGACAAGTATTTTCATAACGATCACCCCAAAAACCGTTCTTTTTAGCACGATATTTCCGTTATGTCAAAATAGTCACGGAAAGAAAACGACTCGGGCACTCACCTGACGATCGTAAAAAACCCGTGGATTTTTCCTAAAAATTAAGTATAATAACACGATTTTGACTTGTTGGTTTATAAATTCCGATACGGGAGGTTCGTATGAAACGCTATTTTTTGACTCTTGTTTTCAGTATGTTGTGCGTATTTTCGCTAGGTGCGATTCCCATAAGCAATATCCCGACTTTCGAGTATGAAGGCGCTTACGACTACTTTATTCTTTCCAAATCGCTCCTTGCGAACACAGGATCCTATTCCTCCTACGAGCCGCAGGGAGACACTTCGATAGGCGTTCAGGGTGCAAGCGATTTCCTTCTCGAGACCGATATCCCGAAAGACGCCGCCATTGAACAGGCGTTTCTTGTCTGGTTCGCTTCGGTGAACGATGCCGATTCGATGACGTTCACGGACAACCAGGTCACCCTTATGACTCCTGACGGCGAAGACCATGTCGTCACAGCTTCGCTCCAGGGGAATTCGGCTTCTCCTCAGGGTTTTGAGTTTGAATCCTACTACTCGAAAGGCTACTACTATTATGTTTACAGGGTCGATGTCACCGACATCATCGCCGATTTCCAGTACGACCGCGACAACGGCGAGGTAAAATCGCTGGCCGGAGAATACAAAGTGAGCGGCGTTGACGACATCTACGACTGCGCACAGAGCGGCACAAATCACAACTACTGCCAGATGGCAAGCATGATAGGCGGCTGGCAGCTCATTCTTATCTACGGTTCTTCGCAGATCGCCCGCAAAAGACTCTATCTTTACAACGGCCTGACGTGGAGCTCGAACACCAATTTAAAGCCGACCACCATAAATATCGCCAACTTTGAGCTTCCCGAAAAGGCGGCCGTCAAGGTCTCCTTCGTTACGGCTGACGGTGATGATGTCAAATCTGCGCCTGAGTCTCTGGAAGTCCAGGGCGGGCTTGCTCCGCAGGCACTTGTTCTCGGTGATGCCGACGGATCGTGCAATCCGCTCAACCAGCCGTTCAACAGCAAGTTCAGGACTGTAAATCACAAGGGAGAGGTTTCAGACTGCCGCGAAGAGCTTTCGTTCGATGTCGACACATTCTTCCTGCAATACGATGAAAATATGGCAGACAGCATAATAAATCCGCATGTCCAGTACGGAACGAATTCCATGAACTTCTACATAAAAACAGGCGCCGATATCGTCCTTACGAACTATGTCATCCTTTCGGTCGACACGCGTCTTCCTGCGTTCGATATTCCTGAGAAGAACGAAAAATTCCTTCTCACGACGACCGGTCAGGACAACAAAGTGTGCCAGAACACCGCTTTCGGGTACCAGATCGTAGTTGAGAACCACGGTCAGGAACCGGCTGAGTTCGTCATGGTCAGCGACACTCTTAAAGACCGCCTGAACTACATTCCGGGCACTTTCCAGATCGACTATTCAGGCACCGGGAAATGCTTTGAAGACTATCCTGACAACGGCGGTTTCCCGCTCAGTTCCGGCATAATGGTCGCAGACAAAATGGAGATCTGCCAGAGCGAATCGAACTGCGACAGGATCCTCATGCGTTTTCTCGTTAAAATGCCCGAAGATTCGCCGAAAAACGCTTCGTTCTCAAACACGGCTCTCATCTGGGATTCAAAAACCGGCGAGGAATCTGCTTACAAAACAAATCAGGGGCTTCCCGTCAGAGCGACTTTTGCCGCTACGTGCGAGGCTCTTGACGATGCCGCGGTAAAGGCTCAGTTCTACACGAAAGAGAGCATGACCTGCGACGGCAGCAAGGAAGTTCCCGATGATCCGGCACCGTCAGAGGATGACAAGACCGATACTGAAGAGCCTTCCGACAGCGCGGACACTTCAGACGATGACGCTGAAAAAACAGATGAACACAGCGAAAATGAGGAAGAGGACGATGACGATTCCGGCTGTGCTCTGACGATTATTTAACTTACAAACCTTAAAAGGAGACTATAAATGAAAAAAATCACGCTGCTTCTGATCGTTCTGCTTCCGGTCTTCATGTTTGCCGAAGGCCTTTATTACTATTCAAACGGCAGGAAGATCACTCTGTCCGAAACTTCGGGCTACACTTTCATAGACAGCTCGGCAGCAAGGAATGTCAACGCCCTGCCGAAAGACCTCAAATTCACGCTGAGACACGAAAACATCTATCTTTTCAACAAACTCAGCCCTGAAAACATCAGAGAACTCTCGAAAAAAGGAACTCTGCTTCCCGCATACAAGAGAAACGACAGCGAAAAAGTTTTCGCGAGCGGCATGGTCTTCGTAAAGATCAGCGGTGTCAGTGACATCGAAAAATGGTTCAGATCGAACGGAATGCGCCTTGTGAAGAAGTTTCAGTACGCTCCCGACTGGTATCTTGCCGAAACAGACGGCGATCCGGTCAAAAAATCGGTCGAACTTGTCGAACAGAAGACCGCTCTTCAGGCAGAACCGAGCTTTTTCATGAATTTCGAAAAGAGGACATACCTCCCGAACGATCCGCTCTTCTCAAATCAGTGGCATCTTTACAACGACGGGACGAACCCGAATGTCACCGGCTCCGACAGCACTCACGTCGCAGAAGCGTGGGATGTCATGCGCAAACTTAAAGGCGAACTCGGCGGCTCGACAGTCAGACTCGCCATCATCGACGACGGTTTCGACACTTTCCACGAAGATCTGCAGAACCGTTTCCTCCCCGGACACGATTTCGCTGACGGTGACGACGCGCCTGATCCGGGAAGGCAGGATATGCACGGGACCTGCGTCGTAGGAGTAGCAGGCGGTTCGACCGACAACGGGATCGGCATCGCAGGTGCATGCCCGAACTGCCAGATCATCCCGATAAGAATGAGAATGAGCGGGATAACTTCGCTCGACGCTTCGGCTATCGAGGCTTTTGAATGGGCGGCAAACGCTGAAGCAGACATAATTTCGAACAGCTGGGGCCCTGCCGACGGCACAGGCCAGTTCGTAGACATGAACCAGACTTTGAAGGATCTTGTGGCAAACATCGCCACGACCGGCAGGAACGGGCTCGGGACACTTATCTTCTTCGCAGCAGGCAACGGAGGCGAGAGCATCGAGACTGACGGCTACGCAAGCAACCCGAACGTTTTCGCGATAGGCGCAAGCAACGCGGCAGGCAACAGGGCCTCCTACTCCGATTTCGGAAACTCGCTCGACTTCATGGCTTCAAGCTGCGACATGGATTCTTCGGGCGGAGACGGCTGGGCCGGCGGCTCGACCATCGACGGGATCTGGACGACCGACAACATGGGCCAGGCAGGCTACAATGCAGGCGGTAATGAAAGCGCCGGAGATCTCGCAGGCAACTACTCGAGCGATTTCGGCGGAACTTCCTCGGCATGTCCGCTTGCAGCCGGCATCACGGGACTTGTCCTCACGGCCAATCCGGCACTCACGAAAGATCAGATCTACGAACTTTACAAAGAGACTTCCGACAAGATCGGATTCGACTCATACGACGGGAACGGCTTCAACCAGAATTACGGCTACGGCAGGATCAATGCGTGCAAAGCCCTCAAAAGAGCTTTCGAACTGGCAGGAACGGATGTTTCCGGCATCGAATGCGGCGGCGACATCAACCAGTCAGATCCGATAAATCCGGATCCCGGCACCGACCCGACAAGCGATCCGACAGGCACTCCGGGTTCTCCTCTCTGCGGAAACGGAACTGTCGATGCAAACGAGATCTGTGACGGAGACACCATGCCTTGCAATCAGATCGCGGGCGCTCCTCAAAACGGGACTGCGACATGCGCTGCCGACTGCATGGGCTGGGACAAATCCGGCTGTCACGACGGCGAAGAGGAAGCTCAGACAGACGATTCCGACGGACAGAGCGGCCATTCTCCGAAACCGCGCAAAGATTCCGGCTGTGCTCTTACCATGATTTAATCCATGTTTCACAAACTTCCCGCACTTTTCAGGCTTTACCGGGCAGATGTCCTTCTGCTCTCATTCCTTGCCTTTTTTGCGGGGAGATTCCTCGGAAAAGATGATTTCTCACTGCTTTTTCTGGTCCAGTCGCTTTTTGTCTCGCTTTTTCCCTACAATTTCGTCTACACGCTGAACTCGATAACCGATGTCGTCGAAGATTCGGCAAACAAGCCGTGGCGGCCTCTTCCGAGCGGCGTGATCTCAAGGCGGGACGCCGTCTTGTGGCTGCTGTTTCTGACTTTCGGCTCACTTTTCGGCACGGTAGTCCTTTTTGAAGGTCCGGAAAAGATCTTCGTTTTTTTAATTCTTGTCTTCGGCGTCTTCTATTCTCTGCCTCCTTTCGTCCTTAAAAAAAGAGGGCTCCTTGCGTGTTTCGTCACAGGTTCGGGGATCGCCTACCCCATGATCGTTGCAGGAGGAAAGAGTTTTCTGCCGTGTTCGGCGAGCCTTCTGCTCCATGTTCTGGGAGTCACGGCTCTGAAAGATCTCTCAGACACTGAAGGGGACATCCTCGCGGGGAGAAAAAACGCTCAGGGACTTGGAAAGACATGTGCGCTGTCGGCATTTTTCATGATCCTTTCTGCTGCAGGATTCCTGCTAAGTCCTCAGAAGATCGCAGTCATCCTCCCTCTTTCATCGCTGATTGTTCTAAGCACCGGCTTCTTTTTCGGGAAAAAGTTCAGGCAGAATATCTACAGAAGGATCATCTTTGTGACAGGAATAACGGCTGTTTTAGCGATAGCAGCCCTGAAATACCGGCCGTGATCACTCGAGATCGTATTTTTCAAAAACGAATGCGAAATCGCGTCTCACCTGCTCTTCGGTAAGCCCGAACTGCTCAAGCGAATAGACATGCTCTGTCTTGAAAGTTTTCTGCTTTTCGGACTGCGTTTTGAGCGCGCTGACAAATTTTTCATCTTTTTTGAGGTCGCAGAAAGAGATGATCCGCTCAAAAGTGTTGTCGAAATCGGTCATCAGCTGTTTGTGGGTGAGAAGCAGGAAATTCGGAGAATTTTTCTTTTTTTCCGCGATCTCGTCGAACATTTTATAGTAGAAAAGCGACGTGCGGTACATGTTTTTGAGAAAAAGCTGCTGAAGCTCGACGGGCTGCGAACTGTAGTTGTTGAGCGATTCCTGAACACGTTTTTCAAGCGACATCATCGAAGGAACGGCCTCGAGCGGATTTCTGATTATCAGCATGATGCGCGGATCTTCGTAGATCTCCTCGATCTTATCGACCGCAAAGAGCTGTGCGAACGACTTCGAGAACATTCTTCTGTCCGTTTTCCAGATGTTTTTGCGGTGGATATCCTGCAAATATTCGGCAAATTTTTCCTGTCCGGCGACTTCGACAAGTTCTTTTTCAAAAGTATCGCTTTCGTCGAAATCCTGCCAGCAGTAGAAGTATATCCACGAAAGAAGACCGTCGAAATAGCGCATTGAAAGGGCGATGTCGTCCGTTTCCATCGAAAAAAGGTCGGTCTTGTGGATCTTCGGATCCCAGACTCCGTCAAAAGAGAGATTCTTCACGAGCGGAAGGAACGGTCTGATGATCTTTCTCATCGAAAGTGCCGGAAAAACCATCTCCCACATCGCGAAACCGCGCAGTTCGCCGCAGTTTTCAGTCAGAAAACGGTGCAGAAAAGTCGTTCCGCTGCGCAAGTGCCCGATGAGAAAAACAGGCTTTTCGATTTTCTGCTTTGCCGCGCCGGGAAAGAAAATTTTATCAAGAAACAGAGTTACAGTCATCAGCGCACCGATGAAAGTCCTGAATATCAGTATTCCGATATATTTTATGCGGAAACCGAAAGCTGAATACAAAATCTTAAGGATCTTAATAGTTTGCGACATTTTTCACCTTTAAAGAATATCCGTTGACCAACGGAAAAGAACGAAAAAACGGTTACTTTTTGAGAAGGTCCCTGATCTCGGTAAGAAGAACGATCTGAGGATCCGGAGCCGGTGCCGGAGCAGCAGCTGCAGCAGCCTCTTCAGCAGCCTTGTTAGCTCTTTCGAGTTTTTCTTTAGCCGTGTTGATTATTTTGATGAAAAGGAAGATCGAAAACGCAACGATGAGGAAATCGAAAGTGGTCTGAAGGAAGTTTCCGTATTTCAGAAGGACAGCAGGTTTTGCCGCAACGCCTTCAGCAGCGGGAACAGCTTCTTTCAGAGTGACGGCGAGGTCGGTAAAGTTGACACCGCCGACGATAAGACCGATGAGCGGCATGATGACATCGTTGACGACCGAAGTTACGATCTTGCCGAACGCACCGCCGATGATGATACCGACAGCCATGTCCATAACATTTCCCTTCATTGCGAAATCTTTGAATTCCTTAAGCAGATTTTTCATTTTTCTCTCCTTTGGTTATTTATTCAACAATCTTTTGCTGAGAACTTTGATCATATCCTCAGTCATACTGTCCAGATCGTAGGAAGGCGCCCAGTCCCATTCCGCTCTCGCGCAGGAATCGTCCATTTTGTTCGGCCAGCTTTCAGCGATGCCCTGTCTTACCGGGTCGATGTCGTAATCCATCGTGAAATCGGGGATGACCTTTTTGATCGCAGCTGCGATCTGCTCAGGCTCGAAGCTCATCGAAGCGACGTTGAAGCAGTTTCTGTGGATGAATCTCGAAGAATCGGCTTCCATAACGCCGATTGCAGCCTTGAGGCAGTCGGGCATATACATCATGTCCATGTATGTTCCCGCTTTGATGTAGCAGGTGTAGTGATGTTTTTTGATCGCTTCGTAGTAGATGTCGACTGCATAGTCTGTCGTTCCGCCGCCGGGAAGCGTGACATTCGAAATGATGCCCGGGAATCTGACGCCTCTCGTGTCGACGCCGTATTTTTTATAGTAGTAGTCGCAGAGAAGTTCGCCCGCGACTTTCGTAACGCCGTACATCGAAGTGGGGCGCTGGATCGTGTCCTGCGGAGTGTTGTCCTTCGGAGTTGCCGGGCCGAAAGAACCGATCGAACTCGGAGTGAAAAGCTGGAAATGAAGCTCTCTGCCGATCTCGAGAAGGTTCATAAGACCGCCGAGGTTGATCTTCCAGGAAAGCTGCGGCTTCTGCTCGCCGACGCTCGAAAGAAGCGCGACAAGGTTGTAGACCGCGTCGATGTTGTATTTTTTGATGATTTCGACAAGTCTTGCCGTATCGAGAATGTCCGCCTGTTCGTAAATACCGTTGACAAGTGTCGGGGCAAGCTGGGACGGATCCTTGAGATCAGCCGCAACGACATTGTTTTCACCGTAAATCCTTCTAAGTTCGGGAACAAGCTCGCTTCCGATCTGACCGCTGGCACCCACAACAAGAATTCTTTTCATTTTCTTCTCCAATAAAAAACCACATAATAACGCCCGCGCAGACCGCGGACTTTTACAAAAACGGGAATATAGTCATATTTGTTTTTAGCACAAAAAAATTTTTTTATTTTTTGACAGGTTGCCGCAGATCGCAGGGAATTTTACATGCAGTATTTTCGGTGGTCGAAATCAGAGTCTCTCCGCCTTTTTCATAATTCCGCCAAGCCGCCTCTTTACTGTTTCCTCAACATTTTCGGCTATTTGTCTTGCAGCAGATTCTTTTAATCCTATTTTTTTCGCAACGGTGAGAATATCCTTAATTGTGGGATTTTTTCCTTCTCCGCTTCTGATAGGGCGCGATCGTTCCCACCTTTTTTCCGTCCAAAAAAACTTCGGTCCTATCTGCGGTTTTCACGGATTATCTCCTCTATCGATACGGGTATGCGTCTTGCGAACATATTTGTTATCTCTTCGTCTTCGCCGACGGTCGAAACGATTTTCACAAGTGACAGAAACGATATTTCGCCGCTGCTTTCAAAGCGTCTGATCGTTGAATAGGGAACACCGCTATCCACGCTCAGTTTTTTTATGGTGATCTTTTTCGCTTTCCTCATTTCCTTGAAGCGTTTCGCGGCATCGACCGCCATTTCCTGCGGAGTTTTCAGCACTATCATCTTTCACCTCAAAAATCGCCAACATATTAGCGTTTATTGACTAAAAAGTCAAGTTTTTGATACAATATTAGCGCTATTGTGATTCTTCTGCCGCATCGCTCCCGCAGAATGACGATTGTCATGCCGGGCGTCAGCAATCTTCCGCTTTACCGGGTCCTGCTTCTCGGAAAAATCGAGGAAGCCATAAAATCCGGCTGGGGCTTCAAGCGCTGCATCTCGAAAAAACGGATCAGGGATCTGGTCAAAGGGCTGAACTGAAAAGTTTTCCGAAAGGCGATTTTTTCCTTGCCTTGAAAAAATTTTTCTCTATATACTGAATCCCGTTTTTGAGTTTTTTTTGAGTTGCAACGTTTCGGTCAAAAATGGGGGAAAAATGGTCTTTAAAATCGGTTTCAACAACGAAAAGTATCTGGAAGAACAATCCAAAGCGATCCTTGAACGTGTAAAAATGTTCAACAACAAGCTCTATCTCGAGTTCGGCGGCAAAATCATGTACGACTACCATGCAGCGCGTGTCCTGCCGGGCTTCGATCCCAATGTCAAAATGCGCCTCCTGCAGATGATCAAGGATGATGCCGAGGTCATCATGTGCATCTACGCCGGAGATATCGAGAAAAGGAAGATGCGTGCCGATTTCGGTGTTTCCTACGATGCCGACACGATGCGGACTATCGACGATTTCACCGACCGCGGAGTCACGGTGAGAGCTGTTGTCATCACCCGTTTCAACGGTCAGCCCGCTGCGGAAGCCTTCAAAAACAAGCTCGAAAGGCGCGGCGTAAAAGTTTACACCCACAGTTTCACGAAAGGTTATCCGACCGATGTTGATACGATCGTAAGTCCTGAAGGTTACGGCAAAAACGCCTTCATCGAGACCGAAAAACCGATAGTCGTCGTCACAGGCCCCGGCCCGGGCAGCGGAAAGTTCGCGACCTGCCTGAGTCAGCTTTACCACGAGAATCAGCGCGGCGTGAACGCGGGTTATGCCAAGTTCGAGACTTTCCCCATCTGGAACCTGCCGCTCAAACACCTGGTCAACGTCGCATACGAATCGGCGACCTGCGACCTCAAGGACGTCAACATGATGGACAACTTCCACTTCGAGGCTTACGGCGAAGTCGCTGTCAACTACAACCGCGACCTTGAGGCGTTCCCGCTTGTCAGACGGATAATCGAGAAGATCACGGGGCAGCCTTCAGTCTACAAATCACCGACCGACATGGGTGTCAACCGTGCAGGATTCGGGATCATCGACGACGAGGCGGTCCAGGAGGCTTCGAAGCAGGAGATCATCCGCAGATACTACCGCTATTCCTGTGAATACGCGATGGGCCTGGTCAATGAGGAAACGGCTCAACGCGCTGAAATGATTATGAAAAATATCGGTGCCAAACCTTCTGACAGAGTCGTTTCGGAGTATGCGAAAAAGGCTGCTTTCGATGCGAAGGTCAAAGGCAAAGGGAGTGACGGAACCTATTCCGGTGCGGCAATCGAGCTTAAAAACGGTGAATTTGTGACTGGAAGCAATTCTCCTTTCATGCACGCGGCTTCGGCAATGGTGATCAACGCGGTCAAAAAACTCGCGGGAATTCCCAAGGAAATCCCGCTTATTCCGAATCACATCACCGAGATGGTGGCCCACCTCAAACAGAATATTTTTATGCGCGGAAACGTCAGCCTCGATGTCGAGGAGGCTCTGATAGCACTTGCGATAAGCGCGGCTTACAACCCCTCTGCGGCATTCGCGATGGAAAAACTCAAGGATCTGCGCGGCTGCGAAGTCCATCTGACGCATATCCCGACTCCGGGTGATGAAATGGGGCTCAGAAAGCTCGGTCTCAATGTCACGAGCGAACCCGAATTTGCAACAACTCACCTCGTAAATGCGTGATATCATTATGGAAGTTAAGTTTTTAGACCTCAAGAAACAGTATGCGGAGCTTAAAAGCGAGATCGACAGCTCTGTTCAGGCGGTTTTTGCCGAAGCGGACTTCATAAAAGGGGCGGAAGTTAAGAGATTCGAGGCCGGTTTTGCGGCTTACTGCGGTGCAAGTCACTGTATTTCCTGTGGAAACGGAACGGATGCGCTGACGGCTATCTTGAAAGTCCATGATCTGCCGAGAGGGAGCGAAGTCATTCTTCCGGCAAACACGTTCATTGCGACCGCCGAAGCGGCTGTATCGAACGGACTGAAGCCTGTTTTCGCCGACATAAAGGAAGATTTCACGATTTTACCTGAAAGCGTAGAATCTTTAATAAATCCGAATACTTCTGCAATTATTGCAGTTCATCTTTACGGGCATCCGGCAGACATGGATGTGCTGAAAAAAATTGCTGAAAAGCATGATCTGAAACTTTTTGAAGACGCCGCTCAGGCTCACGGTGCGCTTTACCGCGGGAAAAAGGCGGGGAGTCTTGCAGACGGAGCAGGATTCAGCTTCTATCCCGGCAAAGTTTTAGGAGCGGCAGGAGACGCAGGGGCGATACTTCTGAATGATGAAAAACTTGCCGAAAAAGCGCGCAAATTCTGCAACCACGGAAGATCATTGAAATATTTTCACGAGTTCGCCGGAATAAATTCAAGGATGGACACTCTTCAGGCGGCAGTTCTCAATGTCAAGCTGAGACACTTGGACGAATGGGTCGAAGCGAGAAACCGTGTCGCGGAAATGTATATCAAGCGGCTTTCGGATGTCACGGAGATCGTTCTTCCAAAATTTTATCCTGAAACTCTGGATGCTTGGCACTTGTTTGTCATAAAGACTGAAAAACGGGATAACCTGCAGGAATATTTGAAAAATTGCGGAGTAGAAACCGGTATCCACTATCCGCTTTCACTTCCGGAGCAGCCCGCTTTTGCCGGACATTCTGACTATTGCGGCGGTTACCGCGCAGTCAAAGAATCAAAAACGCTTCTTTCGCTTCCGATAGGAGAGCATCTGGGGGAAAAGGAAGTCTCTTTCGTTGCGGAAAAAATAAAGGAATTCTTTGTGAAAAGTATCTGAAAAAAGGTCCGTCTCTATACAGAAATACCGTATTTACTCAATAAAATCAATATGTTGGCTGTTCTTTGCTATTTTGATCTCAAAGCGGCAAGAGTCTCTTTGTAGAGTATTTTCGGAGCTGTCGCATAGAGGGATTCTATAAGTTCGATCGCCTCTTTGCGGTAATGTTCCTCGTGCGTCAGGTTGAAGAGCCCGACCTTTGTGGCTGCCAGCATTTCGCCCGAAAGATCGTCGGTTATCATTTTTTTGATCCCTTCGACTGCCCTTTCCGGCTCCTTCAGCGAGATGAGCTTCCACTGGAAAAGAAGATTCTTGAACTGGAGATCGTTGCGGTTGACTTCGGCAATGATCTTTTCTGCTTCCTTGCTGAGTTCCATAGCCTTGTCGTATCTCTTTGTGAGGAAAAACAGATCCGCGTATTCAAAGAGGAACTCGCACAGGATGTTGTTCGCGTTGAGTTCTTTCGCAATGGCTATAGCCTGGAGGTAATGCTCCTCGGATTTTTCGTACTGGAGCTCTTTTTTAGCGATGTTGCCCAGAATGAGGTGCGCAAGGGCGACGTGTCTGCGGATACCGAGTTCTGTCGCGATCGAGAGCTGGTCTTCGATGAGCGATTTCGCCTCTTCGTATTCGCCGAGCCAGTATTTGAGTTCTCCGAGGTTGTTCGACGTGTAGCAGATATACTGTCTGATACCGACTTTTTTGTAGGTCTCGAGTGCGCGTCTGTAGAATTTTGCAGCGTTTTTGAAGTCGTTGAGATAGGAATATACAAGACCTATGTTGTTTTCAGCGACAGCGACATCGAGCAGGTTTTTGTTTTCCTTCGAGATCTTGAGCTGGTTTTTGTAGTGCTCAAGGGCCTTCTTGTAGTCGCCGCGGTAGTATGCGACACCGCCCATGTAGCGGTAAGAGAGGGCTTTCGCCGTTTTGTCGCCGATGATCTCCGCAAGACGGAGCTTTTCGGTGAAATGTTCGACGGCGTCATCAAGCTCGCCTTTGTAGTAGTGGATAAGACCGCGGTAGCCTTCGACATCGCATTTGCCCTTGGTGTCGTCAAGTTTCTCGTAAAGCTCGTCGGCTTTGTCGAGAAGCGGGGAAGCCTCGTCGTAACGCCCTTTCTCGAGCATCATGTTGGCAAGTTCCTTCATACTTATTGCGATAAGGAGCTCGTCGCCGACCTTCTGGGAAAGTTCAAGACTCTCTTTGAACATCTTCTCGGCGAGATCCCACTTTCCTTCGATCTTGTAGACATTTGCAAGGCTATGTCCGATCTTGATGCGTTCGGCTTCGTCCTTGAGAACACCCAAAAGTTTCTCGTACATTTTCTCGGCCTCCTGGTTGTGATACTGCGATTTGGCGTAAGCAGCTGCTTTTTTGAGGTAAAAAGTCTCTTTGTCGGTATCTTCAGCCTTTTCGTAGTGGAAGGCGAGAGTCGAGAAGAATTTTTCCTCGTCCTTGTAGTTTTTCTCGATGGCGTTGGCCACTTTCCTGTGGATCTCCTTCAAACGCGCCTTGAGCTGCATCGAGTACGCGGCATCGCGGAGAAGAGCGTGTCTGAACGAGTAGAGCAGAGAGGAAGCTTCGTTCCAGACGAGTTCGTCAACACCTTCCTTGAGCAGATCCGGGATATTCTGTTTGTCCTGTTCCTGGGCGATGTCGTTGAGAACAAGAAGGTCGATGTTGTTGCCCATGACCGAAGCGCGGAAAACAAGGTCCTTGAGGTGCAGAGAGAGTCTGTCGAGACGGCTGACAAGAAGCGAGTTGACGCCGCTCGGGACTTCGGTCTTGTTGCTTGTGAGAGCATAGTGCTTTCCTGTATTCTGGATATATTTTTTGTCCTTCATGAAGAGGACGAGCTGTTCGATGAAGAAGGGGTTGCCGTCGGTACGGGAGAATATGAAGTCGTTGAGTTCGCGGTTCCCTTTTTCTCCAAGGATGTTCTTTACGAGCATCGGGATCTCGCTTTTCTGCATTTTGTCGATGACTATTTCGCGGAAGCGGTCTCCCTCTGAATCGAGGATCTCGGGTTTCGTGCCGTCGTCGTTGAGACGCGAGAGGATGTAAAGCGCTACCGGGTATTCGTCGAGAGCCTTCACCAGCGCTCTGATTATCGCCACTGAATCGCTGTCGACCGTCAGCATATCGTCCATCACTATCATCATCGGTTTCGTCCCGGCTATCGCGACGAAAAATTCGCAGACGGCGTATATCGTGTTTTCGTATCTGTTTTTCGCATCGAGAAGTTCATATACCGAACCTGCGCGGATGATCCCGGAAAGAGCTTCGATATAAGGTCTCGCAGCCTCGAAAGCCTCTTTTTTATTGACGATCTCAGCCGAGATCGCATTCCAGACTTTCTCAAAAGCGGCAAAATTATCGTCAGCCGAAGCGTTCTCGTTCTGGTTGAAGAGCGAATGGAAGAAGTTCGTGAACATATTCATCGACTGGCGGAGGATAGCATCTGTTTTCAGCGTGAAGACCCTGAAATCACCGGCGGATTTCTTGCGGATCTCATAGATCAGGCGCGATTTTCCGATGCCGGCCTCGCCGTAGATCGCGGCGGAGCAGAGTTTTTTGTCTTCGCGGCATTTGCCGCAGATCTCGGAAAGAGTTTTGAGTTCATCGGTCCTTCCGGTGAAAGCTGTCGAGAACGAAGCGTCCTCTTCGACTTTGAGATGCCCCTGGATCTCGAAGACCTCGATCGGAACGTCGATCCCTTTGAACGCGAATTCCCCTTTGCTTTCAAGTGCAAATACGCTTTTTGCCTTTTCAGCGGCTTTTCCTGCGATCCAGTCGAAGCCGTACGGAGTTTTCATCATGATCCTGGCAGAAAGGTTTACGTTGTCGCCCAGAGCTGTGTATGCCGCACGTTTCGGACTGCCGACGAATCCGGCGTAGACAACGCCCTGCGTGATTCCGCTTCTGAGCTCGGTATTGCAGTTTTTCCTGATCTCGGCAACGCAGTCGATCGCACGCTCGAGATTGTCCTCGTAACTTACCGGCGCGCCGAACAGGGCAAGAAGTGTCGCGCCCTTGTCGCCGAAATCGAAACCGCTGATGTATCCGCCGTATTTCTGGACGTAACTTGCTAAATATTCAAGCATTTTTTCGATCTCAGCCATCTCTTTCGAAATTTTGTAGGAGATGAAAAGAGAGACGACTTCGCGGAATTCTCCGGGTATCTCCTGCTCGATGACAGTGCGCGGAATGAATATTTCAAGTTCTTCGATCTTGGGCTCGGTCACAGCCGGAGTAACTTCAGCCGGAGCAAGGAGCTCGTCGACAAAGTATGCCCCTTCCTTGATGTGAGTGACGCAGTCGGCTTTGAGAAGCGAATAGACTTTGTCGTTTATGCATATGTCGTTTGCCTGGCAGTGGTGTTCCGCTTCGGCAGCCTCGTCAACGACGTCTCCGAAAAAGAGGAAGTGTCTTAAGTTTTCCTCGCCTTTTGCTGCGATCCAGTTGAATTTTCCTATTGAAATTCCTGCCTTAGCCGAAATTTTGAAAGCCTCTCCGCGATGGTAGAGCGAAGGATTTTCGGTGAAAAAGCGGTGGATCGTGAACGCCGAGGTTATTGCACGCCTGCCGTTGTCACCCTTGAAGACCGCGGTGAACGCGTCGCCGGCGAAGTTGAGGATAAAGCCGTTTTGATTATATACAGCCTCGATCAACGGATTGAATATCGTGTTCATAAAGACTGAAAGGGTCTCAGCGCCGTCGCTTCCGCGCGACATGAGCTTTCTCGTCATGTTTGTGAAACCGGATATGTCCACGAACATGACCGAAGCGTCCACCGACCCCGATTTTTTATCGGAATCAATGTCAAAATAACCAAGCTGCTTTAGATCAGGAATTAAGTTTCTCATTTTTACCTGCCACAAATTTAGAAGGATGGAACAAATTTAAACGCGAAATTATAGAGATATATATAATAAAAACAAGTTTAAACGGAAAAAACCTTGCGGATCAGTGCATTCCGGTGAGCATCAGTTCCGCCTGCGATTTCAAGAATCTCACAGCCTCGTCGGAAATGTCGGCGATGTTCACCCAGAGCTCCCTCTTTCCGCCGTTGCGGATCATTTTTTTGTGGGAGATGAATTCGGAGTAGCCGATATGGTTCTTGAGGAAAATGTTTATGTCGGTCCACGCGTATTTGCTTCTGTTTTCAGATCTGAAGCGTGAAACGAATACCGGAGTCGAAGCCGAAAGATAAGACGGAGCCTCTTCGGGATCGCTGTATGCAAAAGGATGAAGAAGGATCTCCAGTTTCGGGAATTTCTTTTCGAGAACTTCTTTCAAAATGGTGTCGGAAACAACGATACCCTTCAGTTTTTCAGCCGATGCGATGTCATCGAAATCCTTTTCCACCAGATTTCCGGCAATGTAGATATAGTCGGAAAAACTTCTCGGGATATTGCGGTTGTAGATGAAAACGCGCCGCTCGACATGCCTGCTCTTGAAAGCTGCAAATTTTTTGATGTCGTCCGAGATCAGAGTGATCTTCGCGCGTTCCGAGTATTTTCTGAAAGTTTTCTTCTTTTCCGGCTGCTCTTCTGTCTTTTCCGGCGCCGGAAGGATCTCCGAAAGCGGCAGCGTGTAGAGATAGTGCCGCGCCTTTTTAAGGAAATCCTTTTCCTCCTCGGTATAGCGGCAGATCATCAGGACGGATCTGTAATTTCCCGTGATATCGGCGCAGAGCCGTGTGTCGCTGACTTTTCTGACATTCGTCGTTTCGATCCACTTTCCTTTGTAGAAAGCCCCCGTATAGCCGTAAAACCCGAGAAGGTCCTTGTCGAACATCATGGAAGAATTCTTGTCAAGAAGGAAAGAGTATGTCCTGCAGTCCTTCGTTTTTCCCGGCTTGAGTATCTCCACCCCCACGGGATAGCGGTAGTTCCACGATTTTTCGAGAATCTTTTCCTTTGCGCAGACCGCTTTTTTTACTTCAGGAAAGAAAGTCTTTTCCGAAAAAAGAAGGAAGGGGGCGTCGTGCGGAGCGTCGAGATCCGGCCTCATCGAAACAGGAAAGTCAAGTCCCGGTTTCGCAGTGCTTTTTTCGCGGCAGCGGTTGTCGCAGTTGAAGCAGAACTGAGGCTCGCTCTTTCTCGAAAGGCAGAGCCCGAATTCGGCGATACATGCCTTGTCGGAAACAAAATAGACCGGTTCCAGAGCGTTTTCCTGCGCGAGTTTGAAATCGGCCTTCCCGCTGACGACCGGATTTACAGCGAAGTCTTTGAAAAAATCGGGAAACGAGATCATCCTGAAGTTTGAAAACAGCGCGATCTTTCCTGCGAATCCCGCCTCACGCAAAGGCCTGACGTCCGAAGATCTGGTCAAAAAGATATAGTCGAAGAGATCACGGTTCTGCAGAAAAGCATCGAACGGATATGAGTCTTTCCCGTAAAATACGGCAACAGGTGATTTTTTGCGCTTGAGCGATGCAAGGATCCTGTTGAAAGTCTCGAAATCGTCAAAAAACGGAAGGACAGGAATACCTTCAGGAATATTCTGACGAAGATTGAAAATCTGTTCGGGGAACCGGATAAAGTAAAAGTGTTCCAAAATTCAGAAACTTATTTCTTTTTACCGGAAGCTCTTTTCGAAGCCTTAAGAGGATTGAGCTTCTTCGTGACGACTTTAACTTCTCTTTTTACATGGGATGCGAAAGAGCATATCTGGTCGTTTTCCCAATGAAATGAAGGATCTGCATATTTTTTGCAGAAGCTGCCCGCCTCTGTCGTCTCAACTTTGTCGCAACCTTCGCAACGTTCGTCAACCGGAAGTTTTACTATTTTGTCGAAATCTTTGTTAGCCATTTTTTTACCCTCCGAAAATGGTTAAAACCAAAAAACCGCGCTATTAAACTCAATTTTTACAAATTGTCAATAAAAATCGCCGTTATGCGGGTCATATCAGCGATTTGAGCTCTTCCGTTCTGTCGGTCTTTTCCCAGCTGAAGCAGTTCCTGCCGAAATGACCGTAAGCCGCTGTCTGTTTGTATATCGGTCTAAGCAGGTCAAGCTGCTCGATTATCGCTGCCGGACGCATATCGAAACATTTTTTTACAGCCTGTTCGATGTCGCATTCTTTGACCGCAGCTGTTCCGAAAGTGTTGAGATAGACCGATACAGGCTCGGCGACTCCGATAGCGTATGCAAGCTGGACTTCGCACCTTTTTGCGAGTCCTGCTGCAACGACGTTTTTCGCGATGTAGCGGGCCATATACGATGCCGATCTGTCAACTTTCGAAGGATCTTTGCCGGAGAACGCGCCGCCGCCGTGACGCCCCATTCCGCCGTAAGTGTCAACGATGATCTTCCTGCCGGTGAGCCCTGTGTCCGCAACGGGACCACCGAGAACGAATTTGCCGGTCGGATTTACGAATATCTCGGTCTTGTCGTGCAGAAGATGAGCCGGGATCACAGGTTTGATGACCGTATTTATAATAGTTTCCCTGATGGTGTCGTAGGCTGCTTCCTCTTTGTGCTGAGTGCTTACGACGATTTTATCTACCGCTACCGGAGTGTCGTTTTCATAACGGACGGAGACCTGAGTTTTTCCGTCGGGAAGAACAAAGGGGGCTTCACCGCTCTTTCTGACGGCAGCGAGTCTGAATGCAAGCTGGTGGGCAAGATTGATCGGAGTCGGCATGAAATCTTCGTTTTCGTCTGTCGCGTAGCCGAACATGAGCCCCTGGTCGCCTGCTCCCTGCTCTTTGAAAAGTCCTTCGCCTGCGTTGACGCCCTGGGCGATGTCGGGAGACTGCTTGTCGATAGTCGAAAGGACGCCGCATGTGTGGCCGTCAAAGCCGCAGGTCCTCGTATCCTGATAGCCGATCTCCATGATCGTGTTGCGGACTATTTCGGGAATATCAACATAGGTGTCTGTCGTGATTTCGCCGCCTACAACGACGAGTCCTGTCGTGACAAATGTCTCGCATGCGACTCTTGCAAGTCTGTCGCGCTCTAAAATTGCATCAAGAATGGCATCCGAAACCTGATCGGCGACTTTGTCCGGATGTCCTTCCGTAACTGACTCAGATGTGAAAAGATAAGGCCTTGACATAAATACCTCCAAAAAACACAAAAACCCCCTCTTTTGAGGAGAGGGGGCGTAAAATCGAGAAACCGTATATAAAAATTATCTCTTCGAGAACTGGTATCTTGCTCTTGCGGAACGAAGACCGTATTTCTTTCTCTCTTTCATTCTTGCATCTCTTCTCAGGAATCCTTCCTTTTTAAGAGCTGGTCTCATTTCCGGATCGTATTCAACGAGAGCTTTTGAAATGCCGTGTCTTACTGCTTCTGCCTGAGCGCAGATCCCGCCGCCGCAAACCGTGACGAGGATGTCGAATTTGCCCTGCGTCTTGGTGATAGCGAGAGGAGCATCGATCTTAATAATGTTGCTGTCAGTGTAGAAATAATCTTTGGTGTTTTTGCCGTTGACAACGATTTCACCTTTTCCCGGTCTCAAAAAAACTCTTGCGACTGCTGTTTTTCTTTTGCCGGTAGCGTACCACTGTTCCATACTTTATCTCCAAATAGTTAAATTTTTTCCACTTTTCCGGTTACGTCAACTCTGAGCTTGGTCGGCTGCTGAGCTGTGTGGGCATGTTCGTTTCCTGCGAAGATCTTGAGCTTGGTCATGATCTGGTTAGCAAGTTTGTTCTTCGGCATCATTCCTTTTACCGCGTGAAGAATGAGGTAATCGGGATGTTTCTGGATCATTTCAGCTGCCGTAAGCGATTTCATACCGCTCTGATAACCTGAATAATGGTAATAATTCTTTTCAGTAAATTTGCTGCCGGTAAGGTCGATCTTCTCGGCATTCGTGATAACTACATAGTCACCGCAGTCAACGCTCGGCGTGTAGTCAGCTTTTGTTTTTCCGCGAAGGATGTTTGCAACGGCTGTTGCAAGTCTTCCGAGTCTGACGCCCGTTGCGTCGATCTCGAACCATTCTCTTTTAACGTCTTCTTTTCTTTTGTATTTTGTCAATTCCATGACACTCTTCCTCATGTCAGTTACCAAAAAAGCGACAGTATATTACGCGACTAAACTCTAAAGTCAAGAAAAAAGTGTGATTTTTGAGAATTTTTTAATGATTACGGTGCATTGACTTCCAAAATCGCCGCACTGCAGGCTTGCAGGGGAGAGAAAAGGTAAAAAGTTGCCATTTTCCGGAGGATCCCTAAAATTCGTTGATTTTTTGCAGGTTTGTTGTTTTTTGAGGTGAGATCATGAAAAAATTCTGTTTGATATTTGTTGTTCTTTCACTTTTTGTCTTTGCGGGTTGCGGAAGCTCAAAAAGCGAAACCAAAAACGACGACAAAACTGATCCCGGCGAAACCGTGAACGATGATGATCCGACTGACAGTGCTCCATCATCAGACGACAGCGACACGACTCCCGACACGAGCGATCCGGCATCAGACGACGAGAGCGACACGGCTCCCGACACGAGTGATCCGGCATCGGATGAAGACAAAAACGACACGGCTCCCGGCGACGATGCCGATCCTGCTCCCGACGGCGGCGATACGGCTGATGATTCCGATACTGATCCGGCACCGGACGAAGATGCCGACACGGCTCCCGCTCTTCCTGAATGCAAAGGCGCCTCAAGTGTTTTCCCGTGCAAGGATGCGGCGACCGGCTATATCTGGTCATCAAAATCCAACGGCAGCATTAAAGGGATCAATGCTGCGGAATACTGCGAAAACAACACTGAAGGCGGCCTCAGCTGGAAGCTGCCGGATATCGATGAGATCAGGACTCTGGTCAAAGGCTGCGAAAACACAAAGACTGGCGGCGAATGCCAGATCGGCAGGAAAAACGGCAAACTTTCGCAGAATTACTGGTCTTCAAAATGTTACTGCTCTGACGATGCGTTTGATGAAGGTATATACAGCATTTTCGGCGATACTGAAAACTGGTTCTGGTCGTCATCGCTCCGCGTCGAGGACAGCAGTATGTGGAGCATAGACTTCCATCAGGCACGCGTGACCGCGGAAGATCCCGCGGCAAAGGCTTATGTCCGCTGCGTCGTGAACGAAGAATATGACGGCGGAACGATTTCTGAATGCAGTAAGGAGACGAGTTCGATCCTGTGCAAAGATTCGGCTACCGGCTACATCTGGTCGGAAAAGTCAGAAAAGATGAAGTGGGAAGACAAGACTGATCCCGAAAATGTGATCTATCCGCCGGCTGATTACTGCGAAGGCTTGAATACATCGAGCTACGGAGGGTTCAGCAGCGGATGGCGTCTGCCGACGATCAGCGAACTCAGGACACTCATTCAAAACTGCCAGGCTACACAGATGCCGCCTGCCGGAAACGATCCCTGCCTTGTCCGCGAAGACAGCAGCGCCAACTGTCTGGCTTATGCGGACTGCTGGACTGAAAGCTCATGCAACTCATGCACTTTTGAGACGACCGGTATTTACAGTAAATTGGGTGATATAGAATATTTGTGGTCTTCTTCTTCCAGTCAGGCAAACAACACGGATCTGGCATGGTGTATACTGTTCTCCCACGGATCGGTGCTCGGCCTGACTAAAGGTAACAGATTTTTTGTCCGCTGTGTAAGGGATGCGGAATAAGGCATGTTCCGCGCCTGAATATTACCGCAGAAGAGATCGGATCTCTCAAAGGGATCGAGATCAACTACGAAGGCAAAAACCATACTGCTTACTTCGAGATAAAATAAAAATCTGAAAGACTTCAATCTCGAGCACACTCCTTCCATGCTAATACGAAACTCGTAAAAAATGTGTTGCAAAATTTATAAAAAGTATTATGATTAAAATCTCGAAAGTTCCCTGATATTCTTGAATTTTTAGTTCTGTCATTTGTTAACCATATTTTGGAGGCTGATCATGACTAAGAAATCATTTCTGACACTTGTTTCAGTTGTTGCACTTGTTTTCATGCTTACAGGTTGTGGAAACAACAAAAAAGAATCTGTTAAACCCGACACTGGCGACACAGAAGTTGTTGCTGATACCGATCCGACGGACACAGAAGTCGTTCCTGACGAAGATCTGACTGATTTAATCTCTCAAAAGTATCCGGAAGAATTTACCGCTTATTTTTATGATTCTTTTGTGCCGAACAATATCGTGGAACAGCTTTTTGGGGTGAAAATAGAGGGGGAAGGCGAAGGTATGCACAAAGATGCTCGTATTATCTTGCATAAAAGGGCCAAAAGCATCCAAGTTGTCATGAATAGAGAAATGAGTTTTTTCGTAAGTGAACAAGAATTGGAAGGGACGATTGATGAGAAATTCAACGAAGCAAAAAATATGGCAGAAGCTCTTACTTTACTACAACTTAAAAGTGATGAAATAGCAAGAGATACAAACGAGGATTTTGAGGTCGAAGGAAATGTAGAATCCCTCGACCAAACGAGAGGTTCCGTTACTTTTGTCTTCAGACCTGTGATTAACGGAATTCTAATATTTTCTGCAAGCATAGAAATTGAATATGATGCCGAAGGATTTTATCAATTGCGTTCTAATGTTCCTTATTCTGTATCGGAAATAAGAAGAAGTGCAATCAAATCCGAAGAACAGGTGGAAGAAGAAATATATTCTGCGTTAGGGAAAAAAGAAGACAAAATCATAGCTTATGTTTTGAATGAAGAAGGAGAATTTATTTTATCTGCTGTGACGAAAGATGATGCAAACAGCACATTTTTAACAATTTCATTGGAGGCTGATCATGACTAAGAAATTATTTTTTACCGTAATTTTAGCAGTTTTTATGTTTTTAGGTTGTGGAAGCAATGATTCCTGTGCGACCACGCATTCTTATGGTGTAAACTCGTTGACAAGAAAAGAGTCTGCTGAAATATGCTATGAAAAGATTGCCGGGAGCAGTTGTTACAGCAATTATTCTTCAGAACAGGTTGAAAGCATTATTCATGGTTGGCAGGACAAAAAATTTGTGTTTCATAAAGATAGTTGTAAAGACTCGAAAAATCTGGACAAAGCTGTTGAATGCCCCGATTTTATTCCTGATTTTTTCAAATTTTCAACGCTTGAAGGTTGTGAGATTTACACTGTAGATCCTGATACCAAATGTGATGCTCCGTGCTATGATTTATATTTTTCCACAAACGACAGGTATTTTCCAAAAGCGTTTTTCCAAGAATTCGGCGAGAAATACATAAATTCCGTGAGCAGTGACGGATTGGCAAAATTCTCTTCTACTATTGAGCTGAACGGTTCAACAAGTGCTTCTTTCGTCTGGTCAGAAAAGGCTGAAGACGGCACTGAGATTGAAAAGGGGGTAAGAGTTTATATGGAAGTTATTGATCCGAGTGCCGTCGAAGAGGAGCCTGTCCCCAGCGAAGATGCCGATATTGAAATTTCAGACAAGGATGAAGAATAATTGGAGGCTGATCATGAATGAGAAACTTTTGATTTTTATCGCAATGCTTGCGCTTGCGATGACACTTTTTGCTGAAACTCTTGACTGTCAGTCAGAACTCGGAAGATGTATGTATGAACTTTTAGACGATTCATTCACGAAAGAGTGCTTCTGCCTCGACGGAATCGGAACCAGTGAAATGGAAACGCCTTCTGAAGACGGAACTTTTGATTTTACTCTGCCGACAAAAGAAGAGTGTCTGGCAGAAATTGAAAA